>PJUE01000007.1_pt1 | contig 610082 bp, 515 predicted proteins | sample 1512171 | NCBI WGS metagenome assembly PJUE01 (sample SAMN08177674, study PRJNA422409) | Feces metagenome, whole genome shotgun sequencing project. | isolation source: Chicken feces (3) enriched on wood chips: alkali lignin treatment | host: Gallus gallus | place: USA: Madison | collected 2015-01-15
ACTTAATCTTACAAATATGGAAAGACTGCCAATGGGATATCATGAGAAGTCAATACAGGTAGCCAAGCTTAAGGAGTTCTACAGGGAATATTATGAATACAGGTTCAAAGAAGTGGAAATCAGTCTCATTAACAGCAGATTTATTTTTGATTTCAGGAAACATACCTTAGTCAATGCAATGAACTCCATATTTGAGATACTTGACAATCCAAAGCGATACAGCGATGTAGCTGTAAAATATGCCAAGGAAGAACTGGAAAACAGAAAGATATCAGTAGAAAAACTGCTTCATTGTTATGACTTGAGATCTGGATATTACTTCTTTAGGGATTTGAATATATGGGATATTGAGGTACTGATACAGGGCAGGAAATTTATTAAGTTTACCATTGATGCTGAAAAGATACCTCAAACCAGAAGGTTTAGATTTATAGGGCCACTTTAGTGTGGCCTTTTCTTTAAACAGCAATCCTGATTCTGTACCTCACCCACTTTTTGTCTGCTTACAATGGGATAAGGTAAGAATCAGTCTTTTGGTTTGGGGATAGGGCAATGCAATTCCAATGGATTAAAAGGTTAGTGCTCTTAGTTCTTCTCCAGTCGTCCTTCGGTCAAGAAACTGCAAACATGATTAGGTAGATCGGCATTCCGCAACGGCTAAGAACGCATATAGGTTGCCAGATCCGCTTACGCTGATAAGTCTTGCAGACACATCAGCTCCATTGTTCGCTCCGCTCAGAATCTGTCATCCTATCTGCATTGTTCAAACGGGTTGCTCCATATAAGCTTCCTTTAGATTTATGGGCATTCACTCCGTTCATTATAAATCTAACCGCTTATCACTTTTCAGCTCGCCTGCGCCTTCGAGAAAGCTTCGTTTACTGTCATGGTTATTGTAATCCTCACGCTCATTTCCCTTAAACAATAACACACGCCAGACACTTGTGTGAGACATACTTCGTCGTCGTTCTTCGAACTTTCCCGACAAAGACTTTCTCTCTTCTCGCATGGGGCGAGCAAGGGCAATGCTAAGATTAATGGAAGTGACAAATATTTTCTTTGATTGTTATATTTTAAATATATTTAGGAGCAAAACTTACACATATATTATCTACATTGGATATGTATGTGCCATAAAGTTGCGCATATATATATATAAGTTAGGTGTAATTATATAACGAACTTCCTACAAATGAATTTGACTTTAGAAAAAATACAACTAGCTTATAATAAGCTAAAAACATATATTTACTACGACAACACTGAATTGTTTTTAAGAGAAAAATTAGTTGAATTTGAAACAGATACAATAAAGTCTGATTTTAATTTAAATTGGGAAGTTTCAAAATTGTATTCAGAAGTAACAGAAAATATTTTTGATATTTTCAAACAAAAAGAAAAAACAATAAATGAAAATCTAGATTTCAAGTTTAACAAAATACTAAAAGAACTAAACAATTTTGATGAAAACAGCGATTTTTTCAAACAGCTATTTGAATCAATAAATGTGAATTTCTTTCCAAAAAAAATTCATACCCAAGAGCAAGATGAAAATTTTATAACAAATAAAAAGCAATTTGGCTCTTATGAATTGGAACGATTAACTGCATTTATTGACATGCCAATTGAATTTCATATTATTTCGATATTATGGGTTAATGAATTGGGATATAAATTCGATGCTGAATTGCTAAAAGAATGTAAGGGAAATAGGCTACTTCTAAATAAAGAAAAATCCGGAGTAATAAATACTTCTTCTCTCTTTAAACCATATTTTACCCAATATCAAAAATGGCGTGATGAATCAATAATCGTTGCTCAAAATTTATTAAATGAAGAAAAGAATGCTCTATTTATTAATCTTGATATAAAAGACTATTTCCATTCATGTCGAATTGATTTGGATAAATATTTCAATATTGAAAACCCCAATAGTGTAAACTATATTTTAAGAAAAATACATATTACTTATTCTGAATTAGTTGCCAAGAAATACAAATTTCCTAAAGACTTTTCGAAAGAATTAAGTAACAAATCTCTGTTGCCAATCGGTTTATTATCTTCTTATGTTATTGCTAATAATTATCTAAATGATTTAGATAAAATTATAACTAATAAATTTAAACCAGCGTATTATGGTAGATATGTAGATGATATTTTAATTGTTCTTTCGGAACCGAATATTGATAATTATTCAAATAACACATACGAAAAGTATTCTTTTGATTTTGAGGAGTATAAATCAAGAATTTTAAAAGAAACTAAAAGTAGCTTAAAAGATTTCAATTTATCTAGAGTCGATAAATATCTTTTGCAAACTTTACACCCACTCTTTACAGTAATACCAGGAGATGACAATAAGAATATTATTAAAATTGATAAATATGATAATTTAATTTGTCAATCTCAAAAAACATTGATGTATTATTTTGACCATGAAGAATCTGATTTAGTAATTGACAAATTAAAACAAGAGCTAGACTTCAAGTCTAGTGAATTTAAAGACCTTCCAGACGACAATGATGGTTTAGGTGATTTTGATACAAATGCATACTACTTAAATTATACTGATTCAGATGGTAAGGTTAGAACTCTTAAAGATTATAAAGAAAATAGATATGGTTTAACCGTTTATTTAACGAATAAAATCCTTGGAGCGACGAAACATAAACAAAGTGTTTCAGATGAAGAAATTCAAAAATTTTTAAAATTATTTAATGGTCAAAATATTATTGAATTTTATCGGCTTTGGGAAAAGATATTCACTTATTTACTTGTAAATAACAAGCCCGCAGAGTATGTCGATTTCTATTTCAGATGTATAGAAGAAATTCAAAAAATTAAATTACATAAAGATAGTTTCAACGGGACAAATATTAAGGAAATTTATGTAATAAATACTTTAATTGGATTCTTAGATATTTCTCATGAACTTGTCTTATCACTACACCCTAACTTTTTAAAACAAAATAAGAAAGTTTTAAAAAATTTTGAATACCGAAGTAATAAGATACAGTCGGATTATTTAAGTTTCTTTTTTAATGAGATTACTCGTCCTGATTCTTTTTGGTCAACAAGGTATAGGAAAACAAACATGATGAGACATCATTATGTTTCAATTCCTCTATTAAATTACACTAAAGAAAGCTATACTTCTTCAATAAATTTATTAAGTCTAAACTTTAATGTTGAAAAATATACAATTGATAAAGACCTTATATTAAATTCACCGCGACCAATAAAATTTTGGGAATGTACCATTTCTCAACTCTTTACAGACCTCAAATCCAAGAGTAAAAATTTAGAAAAGGAATACTTAGATATTGCTGATTATTACGGGAGTAAACATTTTCTCGATAAAGCATTCAATAGATTTAGAAAGGCAAATGAAAAACATAGGTCATCAGATACTTTCGAAGATTCTATTGACAACTATAAAGACAAGTTTTATAAAATAGTTGAACAAACAAAAAAAAGCGACATTCTATTAGAAATTCATTCTAATTCAGATGAAAAGAATCTTTCTCCCAAAATAGGTGTAGCCAACACTTTTGTTAGTGAAAAAAATATCATTGATGGTTTGAGAAACAGACCAAATATTTCAAATTATAGATACCAAACTCTTGTCAAATTTTTAAAAGAAACAAGAAGGAACAATGCCGATATTATTGCATTTCCTGAATTCTTCACTCCTATCGAAATTTTTTCAAGTTTGGTTAGGTATGCAGAAAAAAATCAATCACTTTTAATATCAGGATTAGAACATATTACAGTAAATAATTTCTCTTTTAATTGTGTTGCAACAGTATTGCCTGTCGATATCAATGGCTACAAAGATGCTACAATTGTTTTTAGATTAAAAAATCACTATGCTCCAATTGAAGAAGAATTAATCAAAGGAAATCATTATTTAATCCCTAAACCAATTCAAAATAGATATCACATTTTCAAATGGAAAAACATCTATTTTTCCGTATTCTATTGTTTTGAGTTAGCTAACATAACACATCGTAGTCTACTAAGAAGTAAAATCGACTTACTTTTTGCTATTGAATATAATCAGGATACAAATTATTTTTCAAATTTAGTAGAGTCCATTATAAGAGATATTCATTGTTATGTTGTGCAAGTTAATTCAAGTCATTTTGGTGATACAAGAATCAGTCAGCCTACAAAGTCATATAATGTGGATATTGTAAAACTGAAAGGTGGAGAAAATAATGTAACTGTTTTAGGCAGTATTGATATAGATAAACTAAGAGAGTTTCAGAGAAAAAAATACAGTTTAACGAGAACTGATAAAATATTTAAACCATTACCACCTGATTTTGACAAAAATGAAGTGATTAAACGGATTAAAAACAAATAACTACACCTAATACGGATTTTGCCTCAGGCGGGCTGAAGTGCAAACTTGTAGCTATGTGCTTCTAATAAGCTTTTATACTAAACTGAAATTTATGCTCCGAAACCCGCTCGAACGCAAAGCCCCAAAACGTTAGGCAAATAAACAAGACAGGGAAAACGAATAGACAAATGAAAATAAAGCGATTTACAGCAGAAAAGGTTAATGGATATTTGGACTTTGATATAAAGTTTAATGACAGTTTGACATTTTTAATTGGAATAAATGGATCTGGTAAAACTACCGCAGTAAAGCTCATACTTGGTTTATTAAGCCCAAGCTGGTTAAACCTAACCCAAATAAAATATTCGTTCGCTGAAGTTGAATGCGAAATAGAAAATGAAAGGTTTATCATCCGATCTGAATATTTAGACTCAGATAAAATTAAACTAAGTCTTTCTTACCCTGAGAATATAGAAAAAAATGCAAATAGCACCGTACGTGTGCAAGACCTCCCAACAATCCAAGTAGGGGATTTTAGTAGATTCGAATTAAGACAAATTATGGCGAGGTATTCCAGATATGAATCTCATTTCATGGAATTAGATGCAGTCAAACATATTAGAGCAATGAGTACCCCTGCATTTCTTGGGCTTGACAGAAGAATTCATGAGGGAACAGAAATTGACTTAATCAGTATAGATTCTTTCATGAGAGAGAGAGACATTACGACCAATATTAAAGGTAATCTATATGAAAGTTTGTTAGATGTTGAAAATCTAATAAAAAATAGTTTTTTGGAATATTCTCAGAAGCAATCGACTGTTGGGGCCTCACTCAAAAACAAAATTATAAGCTCTTCCTTTGATGTTATACAGGGTAATGAAGATTTGGGCATAAACATCAAAACAAATATTGATATAGAATCTCGCAAAAAGAGAATAATTGAAGCATCAAAGAACTTTGAAATACCCGATTTGGAATCAAAAATTATAAACTATTTTGATGAATTAAATCGGATTCAAAATTGGCTTAGAAAGGAACAAAAAGGAAAAAAAGGAACTGAACCAAATTCCGCTTTTTTAAAAGCTCTAGGACAGTGGTTTATTAATAGTCCTCAGTTAGAAAGAATTGACAGAATCATTTCATTGTATGAAAATGCACAAAACGAAATTGTTGAAGAATATAAGCAGTTTACAAAATTCGAAACTTTAACGAATCTATATTTTTCCGAGAACAATAAAAAACTTAAAATAAAGAAAAACGGTGAAATAGAAATCGTTTTGCCAAATAATGAAAATAGCAGTATTTATAAACTTTCCTCGGGAGAAAAACAAATCATTGTTATGCTAGCTCAATTAATCTTCGGCAAGAAAAGACCAATTTTTATCATTGATGAACCTGAATTAAGTCTACACTTGGGTTGGCAAGAGATATTTGTAAAAACAATAATTGATGCTAGCATTGACACTCAATTTATACTTGCCACACATTCACCAAGTATAATTGGACATATCGAAAATGAAAAATATTGTGTTGACCTGACTCCAAATAAAGACTAAATATGTTGAGATATAAAGAATCTATTATCCCAACAATTTCTTTGTTTTTTAGGTCAAAGAATGACGTTGACGTTTTCATTGAAGACTCAAATGATGAAGAGTTTTACAAAGTTTTGCTTCATCGACTTACTGACGGGAAAAGAGTAAAAAAGATAATTTCATGTAAATGTAAAACGGAATTAATAAAAGCATGTGAAGCAGATCAAACTGATAGAAATCGAAAACGAATATATCTAGCAGATGGTGATTTGGATCTAATCATCGATACTAATAGAAAAGATCTCAAGCACTTACACATCTTAGATATGTACTGTATAGAAAATCATCTAGTTGAAGAAGAAGGCATTTTGGAGGTACTGCACTCAAACATTGTATTAGACAAGTCCACTATTAAGAAGCAATTAACTCTAAGTAACTACTTAAAAAGCATATCAAATCCATTAATCGAACTATTTCTTCATTACTCTATAACTCATTTACATGAAATGGGGACAAAAACAGTATCTAACTCTGTTGGGACATTTTGCAAGCAAAATAAGTCATTGACAGTTTTGGATATTGAAAAAGTTGAACAGAAAATCAAAGAGTTAAGAAACGAAATTATATTGAAAACAGGGGAGGATAACTACAACAATACAATTTATGAATTGAGGCAAAAATGGCCATCAAACAGTCAAACCCTTTTAACCATAGTATCTGCAAAAGATTATATTTTACCATTGTTAACATTTAGATTTAAAAAATTAAAGGGTAAGGAATCTTTCAATTTAAAGTGGGAATCCCTAAGGATTGGACTTGCAAAAAACATTAATTTAGACTCATTTGAGAAACTTAAGGCTAATATTATCAGTGCCTAACAGGGGGTAACTGTTACGCAACTCCAATTTTCTAAGAAAACACAAGATAATAGGCCTTCCTTAAGTCTTTTAAGCAAGGTTGTGTTTTTTACATCTATAATGGAACACGGGGATTTTTTTTCAAAAATCCTTCAAATACCCCTATATAGGGAAAATAGAAAAAATGATAAAAAAATTCCAGAGTTAATAAATCAATTGAGATGCTATTTACCTTTTAATCCATTGGAATTGGAACTAAACTCAATCATCTGACACATTATTCCCGTACAGATTAAAAGGTTGTATCTCTCTAATAAATTCATAATCCTATTTCCTCATTTTTAACAAAACTTGTCACTATATAGGAACTGTCAAGAATTTACTTTTTTGAGGAAGAATTGCAAAACATAGGTTTTGCATGATTTTACGCTAAAACAGGACTTTTACTTCATTTTGTGCTAAAACTACATATTTACATCATTTAATGTTAAAATCACTGCTACTATCCAAGGAAAGAAATCATCAATCATTCCATCCAATTTAAGCTTGTGGCCTGAACACGTTTAAAGAAATTCCGGCATAAACGCTCCTGTGGCAACCGCACAACCTATTTATTCCGTTGCTTCTTTACTTAGTTCAGCCCAAAGCTGATACAGATTCCATAATTAATTCTTTAATATTTTAATCATTACAATTATGGAACAACAGACTAATGCCTTATTACAGGTAAGCGAGATTCAATTGGTTTACAGACCGAAAGTTAAAGCATCGGAAAGGATGGGGGTTATAGAAGCTAAATCAGCTTACGAAGTACTGCTAAAATCTTGGGACAGGGATACCATAGAGATTGTGGAACAGTTCAAGATTATGTTGCTTAATAAATCCAATAAGGTTCTGGGGATAAGTCTCATTTCTGTTGGTGGGATTTCATCTGCTACAGTTGATATGAAAGTATTGTTTGGTATTGCTTTAAAAAGCGGAGCGTCACAGATCATTTTAGCACATAATCATCCAAGCGGATATATAATGCCTAGTGATGCCGATAAGAGACTGACAAGAAAGATTGTAGAAGCTTCTAGATATTTAGATATAGAAGTACTGGATCATATCATTGTAACTCCAGAGAAGTTCTGCAGTTTTGCCGATATGGGGTTGATATAACGCCATTTTTCATCAATTTTAACTAATTCAATTGATTCACTTAAGAGGACTAAAACAACAATATAATACTGACTAACAGACGATTACAAATAAGCACTATATTTAGGTTTATAATTGGTTAGTTTAAGCTCCATTCTCCCCGTTTGGAGCTTATTCGTTTTATAAACAATCAGTTACGAGATAAACACACTCAAAACATCCATTAAATCTTTGTGAGGTTGAAATTTAAAACAGTGCTTTATTGAGCTATTTGAATGGGGTGGAACTGGAGTGATTCTCAGAATGACTCACCTGTTGACTCACCTATACAATACGTCTATTTGTTACTTAAATCCTCTTCTAACTAGTATTGAGATTGAAGATAAAATTCTTTATTCATTAAACCCTCATTGCAGGAAAGTTTTTCCTTACATCTTCGAGAAAGCTGTGTGTCTGTCATTGTTTATTGCCATCCTTACGCTCAATCTCTTTAAACAATAACACACGCCAGACACTTGCGTTAAAACAAACTTTGTCGCCGTTCTGCGAACTTTCCCGACAAAGACTTTCTCTCTTCTCGCAATTAGGCAAGCAAGTCCTGTGCTAAGATTAATGGAAGTGATAATTATTTTCTTTGATTATTAAATGTTTTAAATATCTTTAAGCTTATAAAGTTGCGCCTATCTCTCTGTTTTTGGGTGGATATGTGCAACTTTATGGCACATATATATTAGTTATAGGCAAGGCTAAAAAAATCCCGCAAATTGGAACAAAACGACATACAGGAACTAATTAATCACTGTCATGAAATGGCAGAGAAATTATTGCTTGACCAAGGGGAATTTTATCCTTTGGGGGCCTATATTGACATCCAGGGCGAATTCTCATATATAAGCTTTCACGACGGCGATGAATTTCCTTTAAGTAATACTGTTATTGAAAACCTCCAGAATTATTTTGAGAAGCAATTGCAAGAGGAAGCAATTCGAGCTTATGCTGTAACTTACGACTCAAGAGTCACCTCGGACGACTTCCCAGATTCTATAGACTGCGTCACAATTTATATAAAACACATTGACTTTGCGACTACCACATTTTATTATCCTTACCGACTTAAGAATAACGAGATTGACTTTTATGAGCCATGGGCAGAGCATGCAGACTAAAAAGCCCAGCCTATAACATGGGTTTTGCAAAAATGGCCGGCGACGTTGTTCTCGAAAATTTCTACATTTAACTAAGTTTTGTGCCGTATGACAAGGAAGTGCTTTCTATCCGCCATCTTCGCAAAGCCCGAAAACGTTAGGCGTAATTTAATTAACGACAATGCTAAAAATCAAATACATAGTTTTAATTTATATCTTTTTGTTTTTTCTATCAAGTTGCGAAATGATTAGCGCAGGCCATGGCGGTTTTACTACTTATTCATTTGAAACAAACAAAAAAAGTTTGGAAACTGCCATTTTGAAAGTAATTGCTAATGACAGCAATATTTATAGGGAACCAGAGGTTAGCCAAGAATATAAAGATATATATAAGGAAATTACAGAAGAAAGAAATAAGGAGCTCAAAAACGGATATATAAATACAGAGTATGTAGATTATTATAACGATGGAAAAAATTATTTAACCATAAAAATCAAAGACAAGGATTACAAATTCACATTCCGTTACATCGGAGATGAAGAATATTGGCAAAGTTCATCTAATTCACAATTCTATATAGTTTATTTATACGACGAATATAATAGAGGTGGTGGTTATAAAGATAAGTTAGAACCTAAATTCGTAAATAAATTATCAAATGTATTTGAACTAGAGTTCGTAAATAAAGTTTCAAAGGAACTAGGTATTCCTTTTTCTAAAACAGAATAAACTACAAGTAACAAATATGCAAATGTTACTGTGAAACTTGCTAAAATCTAAACACTCCAATTACAAAATACAAGTATCAGTTCAAAAAGCCTTTTGAATATATGGTTTAGTGTTACGGATTATGTGATCGGAAAACTAAAATTTAATAACAGCCACGAATTAAAAAAAATGATAATCGAAGAATTTAAGAAAAACTACGCCTAACAAGGGTAACTGTTGCACAAGCCCAATTTTCTCAAAAAACACAAAATATCAGACCTTGTTTAAGCCTTTTTAAGTGAGAGGTAAAATGGAAAACCTAAAAAAATTCCCGCAGTATGCAATTCACCTTTTAATCGATTGGAACTAAACGCACTTTCATGAACACATCATCCCGTATTAATTAAAAGGTTACATTCATCCTACCCAGAACATTTTTTTATCAAAAACCTACATATTACACCTTACTAAGGAAAAGTATGGAACCTTTCAAAAAAAAGTTCCGTTAGGTAGTAGATGACTATATACCCATATTCCTCAACTCGTAGGCGTCTCGTCATTTGCTCTGAGGAATATTTAGGAAAGGAATTGCTTAGTTCACATGGAAGTGTTTTACTTTTATATTAAAGTTTATATATTGCTAAAGGTAACTTAGAGTTGCGCCTATCTCTCTATTTTGGGATGGCTTTGTGCAACTTTATGGCACATATATATAAGTTACCTGTAATTGCTACCGAACAAAGTTTAACTATGAAACTCAAAACACTTATCACCGACAACTTCAGCAAGTTCGAATTGCTTTTCCTAGTATTAGTTTTACTTTCATTCTTTATGACCAACATTTTTAAATTATCTGGTTATAGATTGGAATTAGTGATATTCGGATTAGTTCTCGCTACTGCATATTTCGGATTTGGCTTTAAACTTTTCGGTAGACATTCTGCGGATAATGGACTTTGGTTTTCAATAATTTGTGGTATAGTTTATTCTATTTCTGTAATAAGTATAATGTATGGTTCGGCCGAACTGTTCGGAAAAGATATATTTTTAATTATTTCTCTTTCGACACTTGTTTTACTTTCAATTTTCGTTTTTGTATTTAAGAACAAATCGAAAATGTCTGAAATATTTCTTAACGGACATTTAGTGAGAATTGTGGTTTTTATTTTATTAAATTTGGTTTTATGCTTTAAATAAAAGATAAAAAACAGCCTAAATATTTTCAAATACAAAAGCCGACCTAAATGGAAATACTAAATAAAAAAAAGCAACTACAGGTAACAGCAGGTTTAAAAAATTGCGGGTGAAGTGCTCTCACTTCCTTCATCACTTTTTACTTAATTTGGTGCGGGCTGACAGAGGTTCTGCAAGCAATTTCGCAATTTCTTAAACCTGCCAACCGTTAGCGGTCATGCTGTAAAACCACCAAGACATGAATGATTTTAGAGAACATATGCTTCAAGAAAGAGATAGAAATGACTTAGAGTTGTTTGAAAAAATAAAAAACAACCCTAAGCCAGACATTCTTGACTTGTGGGCATTATCAGAAGAAAGATTTATTGAGTGGAGAAGATTAAATGATTTCCCTGTATTGCTTGCCCACTTTGACAAAACATTATTGTTATTCAAAGAATGGAAAGCCGACAATAAACTTACTAATGAAATAATTATACAAGCAGGAGAAATTACACCATTTCTTGAACGGAAAAAATTATCAAAAAACAGAAAACTGTATTTGACAAAACAGACGTGGGACGATAAAGAACGGTTATTTGTATGTTATGAAAAATTAGAAGGCGAACAAAAGCAATTTGGCACAACCTATAATCTTGAACATCTTCAAACATTCAATTCGTATTTGGATTGGCTTCACGAAAGAGGAAAAAAGCAAGAAATACTTTACATAAACTCACGACATGCACCAAATCACGACATGGAAAGAGTATTTATCCATGCTGACGTTTACGCATCTAAAAGCGATTTTGAACTACTAAAAATGGGAGGAATAGATATTCCCGTTAATGGTTTCAGGTTATTATATCGTGGCAAGAAGTTGGAATTTGTAAATCTCTGCGGACTTAAACTGACAGGCAACATCAATTTCCGAGAATTGGGAAATCTTAGTTGCTCTTATTGTGCTTGCGATAATTGGGTTGCGACTGATTTTAGTATGCCACTTGTAACTTTTGAACATTGTTCTATTACAAATTTCACTCTCATAAATTCTAAGTTACAACAATGGCGTTTCTACGACTGCAATATATCTGGTGACTTTTTCAACACTAAACTTTATATGACTGAGATTTATGGAGGAAATTTCAATCCTATTATGCAGAGTTGCACATTGGGACAAACTCAAATAAAAAGTGACAGCAGTATTAGCGATAACAACCTTCAAGGCTACAAATCGTTCAAAACAATTTATCAAAATCAAGGTGATGACGACTTAGCAAAATACTATTTCATTAAGGAAAATAAATTTATTAGACGACATCTCAAAGGGTGGAACTTTCTCACAAAATCTTTAAGCTATTACTATTGGGAATATGGACGAAAACCACATAGAATAATTTACTACTCTATAGCGACAATTCTGATTTTTGGTATTGTATTTTGGTTACATAGTAATTCAATTTCATCAACAGCTTCCGACATCAAAGAATTTAATTTATGGCATGGACTTTATTTTAGCACTATATCGTTTACAACAATGGGATTTAGTGATTTAATTCCTATTGGTTGGTCAAGACTATTGGTTTCAATTGAAGGTTTCTTGGGACTTTTGAATATGGGTTTTTTAATTGCTGGTTTTGCGAATAACAAATACTGAAATAGCACGAACCGCTAACAAGGTATTGCCAAAAGCGGGGCTGAACGGCTTCGATTGGACATTTGTGCAAAGTTCAACATTCGTTCTTCGATTGAACTTTTGTGCTAAAAATCCCCGCCTTCGGCAATACCCAAGACGTTGTACGAAATATTAAAAACCAAACTTTATAAAAAATGGGAATATTCGATTTCTTTAAGAAAAAAGACAAAAACATTAGAGTAGAAAAAAAGGATGAACCTTTAATAAAACCCAAAACGGAAGAAACAAAAGTCAATACAATTTCAAATGAAATACCACAAGTTGTTGAAGTTGTTTCAGATGACCAAGGTTCTCACGGCGATAATTTTGGAGGACTTTTAGGGTTTAATTACCTCAACTCTGATAATGGTAATCAATTTATAAATGAAATGATTGCTTTAGCCTCTATTCAAGAGCCTATTCTTGAAAACCCTATTGTAAAAATAAATGAGGTTAGTTTTGAAAATTCAACCAATGTGAAAATTAGAACTATTACAAAAAATGGGAATGTGTCGAATGGAGCAATTTTATCGGCTTATCCATATATAAAAACTAATTATACATTACCATTTGAAACTAAAAAAATAATTGAATGGTCACATATTGCAAATATGGAGGCAGAAGTCCAAGGTGGAGGAAAAGATACTTTTGGCTTATCTTTTTTTGCAACTGATTATGCAATTAATAAAAGAAAATATAAGTCCGAAAAGAACTTGAATATTAAAATTTCTGCAGTTGGTTTGGTTCTTGATAAGAGTGATTTAACAGAAATAAACGGAACTCCAGTAAGTCCCGATTTTTCTACTTATATGCCAAGTAAAGATATTTCGAGACCAACCTATTTTGACTTTATAGGAGTTTTAAACAATTTTAAAGAGTGCAAAATAAACAATGAAAACTATGGATACTTAATTAATGTTAAGTTGATAAACCAAGAGGAAGACCCTAATTTTTTCACAATAGATATGTTCATCAATAAAGAAAATATGCGATTTACGGACTTAACAAAAGGTATGAAAGTCGCTGGTGCATTTTGGCTACAGGGCGAAATAGCATAGAAATACTTCGTACAACAAGGTATTGCCATTTTAGCAACATGACAAAATATAATCCGCCTATACATGAAAGGGAAACTGATGAACTTTTAGCAATAGCTATTAGTAGTGTTGACTATTGGCAAGAAGAAGCAATTGATCTAGCAAAAATAGAACTCGAAAAAAGAGGGGTAACTAAAGAGTTTATTAATAAAAGAAAAGTTGAATATGAGAAACAAATAAATCTCGCTGACTTAAAATATCAAAGGCAACTAGAACTGAACGAATTTGAAAGTTATTCTACTACAAAGATGATTTATATTTTTGTTGTTGCTCCATTGATTCTTTTAGGTAGGTGGGAGGTAGATTCATCTCTGTTTGAACTGAAAAGCGAGAATTATCAAAGGAAATTCAGACAAAGACTTGGATTATTGATTTTTGGGACCTGTGCATGGGGCTTATATATTTATTTAATAATAAGATAAAACGTCTGATAACAACAGGTTTAAAAAATTGCGGGAAATACTATTACTTACTTCATCACTTTTATTAGATTTAGTACGCCGCTTACAGAGTTTCTGCAACTAAAACCGCGAATTCTTAAACCTACTAAACCGTTATGCCCTATGCTAAAAGACACACGATATGAAATTTAAACCGACATCTTTTATACTGACCTTATTAATCTTGTTTAGTCTAACAAGTTGCGGACAGACACAGGTATTTATTCCGAAAGAATTTGTTGAAACGGTTATTCCAAAAGTAGGAAGTAGTGAGTGGTATCCATTAAATCATTCAAGAAATGAGTTTGCTGTGAAAATCATTGACGGAAAGCTTGAAATTAAGAAAGTAGATGAAGTAAATAAGTGCGAGCTAAATCTTTCAAATGGAAAACTCGTTGGAATTAACAGAGGCGAATGGGGTGGCACATTGACATTTGTTCCGACCGACACGACAAAAAGTAAAGTAGAAATCAAACGCGGAAATATAAAATTCATTTTCAGCTTTAAAGACAAAACTTACTTTATCGAAGGACTTGCACATTTATCGATGAGCAGTGGGGCTTTGTACGAATTAGACAATACAAATGACAGCTTTAATTATAAAAAACTTATCGACTTTGATGATGCACCAGAGGCATTTACAATTTACCAAGACAAATTCCTAATTGCTACACATCAAAGGTTTTACATTGTTAAAAACTTCAAGAAAGAACTAATTTTCAAAGATATTTTTTGGAGTAGTCTATATCCAAATTCAATTGCAGTACTTAACGACAAAAATGTGTTTATAGGAATAAGAAGCGGTATAGTTAAACTTGACCTAACTGCCAAGACTTTAAAATTCTATAAGAATGACAAATAGAAGTCATAACAAGGGCTTGCCAAAAGCGGGACTGAAGTGCTTCGATTTGGAATTTGTGCAAGGTTCAACTTTAGAATTTCTATTGAATTTTTGTGCTAAAAGTCCCCGCCTTCGGCAATACCCAAAACGATGTGCAACCAATGAGAACTGCTAGTTGAAAACAATCTGAAAGAAATGAAAAAAACATTTGATCCCGATTTTAACTTGACAACTAAAGAAGCTTTGATTGGCTTTTACAATTTCAATCGATTAAATTTAAAATCCGACTTTTCATCACATTGCGTAAGAGTCTATATAGGTTGCATTCTAGCACCAGTACCTAACTTAAATGCTAGAAAGAAATATTTAAAGTTTCATGACCTTCATCATATTATGGCTGGTTATGGAATTGACAGGATTGGAGAGAGTGAAATAAGTGCTTGGGAACTTGGTTCAAGAAGTTGTAGAAAACCAATTATTTCTATTATGAACCTATTTGCCCTTTCAACAGGTTTTATACTAAGTCCTTCGAGAGTGATAAATGCATTTTATAGGGGATGTAGAAGTAAAAACCTTTATTACCTTTCAGACACGAGCACCGATGATGAGATTGACATCCTAAATTTACAAGAAGTAAACAAACTGCACCTTGAAATACGAGAGACAATAAAATATAAGCTGTTGCGTCAAATAGAGTTTATAGGTTATATGTTTTTTTCCATGCTTATCCATATAGCAATGCTTATCGCTGGTAAAACTCTTTTAATTGCCGAGTCCATAAAAAACAAAATGACTAAACCCTAACTTAACCAGCTCTGAATAAAACTTGGTATGCACATTTTATCACATTCGGGATAATAATAAATACATAAAATATTTAAGACAATTTAGCCTAAAGGCAACTTCAAAAGTAAAGCTCATCGAATAAGAAACCATGAAGACATTATACCTTTCACTCCTTACTTTAATATTTCCATATAATTTTCATGCCTTTGCACAGACGGAAAATAAATCTCTAAATGAGTTTATAATATTGGGTACTTTAAATGATTATATGGGGAGAAAGCTGGATCCTAGACAAGAAAACTTATTAGATAGATACGACCCATCGGAAGGTATGATGAAATCAATAATTGACTCTTTAATAAAGGCCACTTATTCAAATGAAGTTCATACAAAAATGGAAATAGGAGTAAATACAATCTCGTCAAAATTCTTAGCGACCAGGTTTAATGGGTTTTACAGTTACACTGAAAGTGGCTCTTATACAAGACAAGGTAAACCGATTTTAAAAGGTAAGTTAAGAGAAAATATAATGCAAAAAGATCAAGAAAAACTGGCCTTTCTAGCAGGTGCATTTCTGCGATTTGGATCTATTAGCGACACTGCATACCGTATAACTATTGCTAATTCATTAAGTAAGGCTAATGTATGCAATAAACTGTTGAAGGAGCTTGGATGTAAGCCATATTATAACATCCGACGGAATTACATACCTGTTGGTCATGATGTTTTTTTTCATCCCACGCCAAAGGTTCTTGCCTATTTGAAAAAATATGAAAAGCTTCACAAAAGAATTGAGGATAGTCGAAATCTGTTTATTCAGAACATGTTAAATGAAGCTAGAAACAAAGCTAAACATAAGAGCTAAGTTATTAAGGTCTAAATAGAAACTGCTTATAGCAACAAAAAAGACTTTGACAATATAAATAGCTATGTATGGGAACAAACTAACAACAACAGAAAAACTTCCAGAACTATTAATATAACATCCTAATAAGCATCCTGACGTATAAAACCTCTTTTTTGTCGCTTTCACATCCTGTTCATTTTGTAGTTAAGCGGTAGATTTGAATAAGTAACAAAAATATAAATCATGGCACTGATCAATCCTCACATTAACTTCAACGGAAATGCAGAAGAAGCATTTACATTTTATAAATCTGTATTTGGCGGAGAATTCACCAGGATTATACGCTTCAAAGATATATCCGGCCCTGAATTCTCTGTAGCAGAAAAAGAAGAAAACAAAATCATGCACATTGCGTTGCCGATAGGTAAAAACAATATGTTGATTGCTAATGATGTCCCGGAATTTATGGGCAGAGTAAATGAGAATGAGAATAGAAGTAAAATTTCGATAAGTGCAGAAAGCAAAGAGGAAGCTGATAAATTATTCAATGGCCTTTCGGCAGGTGGAACAATAGAAGTTCCTATTACCGATAGCCCATGGGGCTCTTATTTTGGTATGTTTAGAGACAAATATGGTATTGAATGGATCGTTGAATTTGACCCACAATACCATAAATAAACAACGAACGCTTAATGGGCTAACCGTTGCACAACGTCCGTCAGTAACCGAAAATATTAAAGCTAATTTATACCGATCAATTTAAAGCCTCCTGAACGAGGCTTTTCCTTTTTGCTTATGACGTCACGATTTTGGAAACCTAAAAAATTCCTGATAGCCGTGTTAATACATATCTGATATCTCCTTAACTTCTTGTATCCAGAATGACTATCTTAGATAAGATGGATTTGTTTGAAATAATCATAAGCGGAGCCTTATTCAGCTATACTGGAGCTACAGTACGTTGGATTTATGGTTTTATCTGGTGTACAATTTTCAATAAACCAAAATTCACTTATAGCGAATATGTTTATGGTCTAAAAAACTCAACAGACTATTATGATATTCACGGACATGAATTTAACAACTATCTTATAGGATTTATAACTGTAATGGGTATACTTATCCTACTGTAACCTAACAAAAATATAATGAATCTATTACTCAAAATAGCTTTAGGTTTAATAGGTATAAGTGCAATAATGTTTGTTCTTGCCGCTTCACTCTTTACATATTCTGGTGAAAGTCTTCATCCTATTATATCAACTATGGGGATGTATTCCTTTATGCTATGGCTACCGGTTTTTCTATTTGGAGGTTTGCTTTTAATAATAGTTGGGATAGCGAAATTGGCAACCAATTCATAAAGTGTCAAGTCATCGTCTTTCTTGCAATTTAAAGTCGAAGAACTTCCCACCTTTGATTTAACAAAAGCACAACATTATGTTTATTTTTTTGTTCCATATTTAAGGGTTGACTTAACACTGAAGAGATGGAAAAGATTATGGAATATTGGCTCTTTGGATTATTTATCATCTGTTTATTCTTTATTTTCATCTGGATAAGCAGGAAAAACAGACGGGATAAAGAGGAGTTGCAGGATAAAATTATCCAATCGGAATTAAAACCGGAAAAGAAAGACGAGAATAATAATGATAGTGATTCATTATAATGCTCCTATTTAAGCGGAACACTTTATACAGCTTCAGACATATGATACTACGCCTGAAGCCTGAAAAGTTTATGATTTAAAATTCTGTTTATAACATTTCGCAGATTGCTGCCGGCGAATAGTTTACAGATTTCAGTGTTTTATGATCGCCTTTTCTATATACCAGGAACAAACCATCTTCTTCTTTGTAATAAGCTTCTGTGCCATCTTTTTGGTGGTAATGAGCGATGGTAGTTTCTGCCTCTTCAACAGTTTTACAAGCTTTGCTCATGTTACTTCTGTGAACTTCGTTAAATAAGTCTTTAAACTTCTCTGCCAAACCAAATTCGAGAATAGCGCCTGAGAGTACATATTGCAAATCACAAAAAGCATCAGCTACTTCTATCATATCATTATTGGCAATCGCTTCCTGAAGTTCCTTTAATTCTTCTGCAATTAAAGAAATCCTCAATTCGCATCTTTCTTTAGATGGAATTACCGGAGCTGCTTCTATAGGGTGTTTAAATGTTGTATGAAATTCTGCCACACTTTCCAATGGCTTAGGATCCTGAATCATTGTAATTTTGAATTTTATGAAAAAGCAAATGTAAGTAAAAGTAATAAGTCCGGAGACCGAAGACCGAAGCTAAAATACAAGAAACAAATAAGTAAAGTATCAAGACTAACAACTAAAGACTAACCAACTAACAATTAGAAATTACTATACTTGCATTCAAATTTAGACTTTATGATGGATTGGAAATATTTAATCTCTAATAAAAGATTTGGACAAGAGGATAGAGCGGTTTACACAGACAGAGCGAGATCCGATTTTCAGAAAGATTATGACCGGATTATCTTTTCATCCCCATTCAGGCGACTTCAAAATAAAACTCAGGTTTTCCCTTTACCGGGAAGTGTTTTTGTCCACAACAGACTAACGCACAGTTTGGAAGTTGCCAGCGTTAGCCGTTCTATGGGAACAATATTTCATAATCTGGTTCAGGATGAAACCCCTGATCTGTTGCATGAAGTTCCTTTAATTAGCGAAGTTGGAAATATTGTAGCCGCCGCCGCTCTGGCACATGACCTGGGCAATCCGGCATTCGGACATTCGGGTGAAGCCGCTATTTCCAGGTATTTCACCGATGGCGACGGAAAAAAATATCAAAGCCAGGTTTCTGAAGCTCAGTGGAAAGATTTGATACACTTTGAAGGAAATGCTAACGCCATCAGAATTTTAACCCATCCTTTTAATGGAAAAGGAAACGACTCTTATGCATTGACTTATTCTACTTTGGCTACAATTGCTAAATATCCCTGTGCTGCTATTGCAGGAAAGAATAAGTTGTTTATCAACAGAAAGAAATACGGCTTTTTCCAATCGGAACAGAAAAGCTTTAAAAGAATAGCAGAAGAGCTGCAATTGCTAAAGGTTCAGGATGAACCTGTTATTTATCACCGTCATCCTTTGGTTTACCTTCTAGAGGCTGCCGATGATATCTGTTACAGCATTATTGACCTGGAAGATGCGCACCGTTTAAAGATTCTTTCTTACGACGAGGTAAAACGTTATTTACTTCCACTAGCCAACAGTAATTCTACCGAAGCCCGTTTGGAAACCGATTATGATGATAATGATGCTAAAGTTGGCCTGTTAAGGGCTAAAGCTATCAATACTTTGATTATGAACTGTACCCGAATATTTTTCGATAACCAGGAGCAGATATTAAATGGAACTTTCAATCAGAGCTTAACAGAGTCGCTTTCTTCTCCGCTTAAAGAAGCATGGAAAGCTATAGAAGATATTTCGGTCGAAAAAATATATAACTACTCTTCGGTTATAGAAAAGGAAGTTGCTGGATATAAAGTTATGGCAGGTTTATTGGAAGAGTTCGTGCCGGCGTTGATTCATAATGACACACATTACTATAAAAAATTAGTAAAGCTGATTCCTAAGCAATTCCTGACAGACAAGACAGATACTTATTCTAAAATTCAGTCTGTGCTTGATTTTGTGTCCGGAATGACAGATTTATATGCTGTAGAATTGTATGGAAAAATAAAAGGGTTATCTTTTCCTGCTATAAGGTAAGACAACCCTTTCTATATATACTTCAGTTGATAGATAATAAAATCTGATTGACTAAATATATTTTCAGCTGTAATCTCTCAGGTATTAATAAATAAATTTCGTAGCGGTTGCTTTATGATCAATTTTAGTACGCAATATATAAATACCGCTTTTTGCTTTTAAAGAGAGAACCAGTGTATTCACTCCTTTTTCCAATTTAAAATCTTCTTTATACACTACCCTGCCATCTATACCGGCAACTTCGAGAGGCACCAGGCCATTATAAGATGAATTTAAGGTAACTTTTAATAGCTGCTGCTCTTTTAATACTTGCACTGTTAACGGTCTCACTATTTCAGCAGAAAATTTTTGAACGGCAATTGGTGAATAAATAAAGCCTCCATCAAAATCCACTTGTTTAATCCTGTAATAGTTAATTCCCATTTCAGGATTTAGATCCTGAAAAGAATAAGTTTGTTGTAAATCTGAGTTTTCTCCACCATTAACCCTTCCTATTTTATAGAAATCGCTGCTATTCGCTGATCTTTGTACTTCGAAATAATCATTATTCTTTTCGAACGAGGTGTTCCACAATACGTCAACCCCATTATTGTTCAATCTGGTTTTAACCTCTGAAAATCTTACCGGGAGTGTATTAGATACTTTTCCTCCTATAGAAAGTACGTTTTCTAGAGATCCTGTTGCAACACGACCTACTGCAAAACTATGAGTTGTAGCATTCGGGAAACCCCAAACATACAACCTCAATGTAATACTTTTTGTAGATGGAATATTCTGAAGTTCAGCAATCCCAGATAAATCAATCGGATTCTGTACCTTTCCTTCTCCACCTACCACTCCCTCCGGTTCATCCTCATAATTTACTACAGCACCTATATCAGCAAAATTAATTCCATCCAAGCTATATCTCCAGATATATCCGGCTCCAGTTGAGGGAGTTCCGGATCTTCTTAATTTAGATTCAATAGTGGTTAAGGAAGTATAATATCCATCCTCTGCCTCAATTTTAAATTCCAGATACATCCCTTCTTGAATAGCCATATTTTTAGTTGCCGTAAGATTTCTATCCGATTTAGCTATTGATACAAATGTCCTGACCAATGTACTACTTGGAGCAACCAAGCCCTCTCCCCTTACTAATGTAGAAACTTTAAGATTAGGATGAACTGTTGTAGCTACAGCACTTGTTTCATTGCCGTTAGAATTAGGACTAGTAAACCTCCAACCCAATATCTGGGCATTACATGTTGGCAAAGAAATTAAAAACAGCAGAGACAATACTGCAAAAGCTGTTAAAAAGTAGATTTTTCTCATAATATTTCATTTAAATTTGACAATAACATAGCCTGCGGACATATTTTCATTGTCCAAAACCTATAAAAACTTATATTTTATTTTAGCTTATTTAAATGTTATATCTGCGACCAGGGGCAAGTGGTCCGATGCATATTTTTCATTAATGGCCCTGTACCTTTTTATGTTGAAGACTTCGGATGCCCGCTTACTTAACAAGATATAATCTATGGTTGTAGTTGGATTTACCGCCGAAAAAGTAAACGGACCTGTTGTGCGTACAGCAAATTCCGATTTAAAAACACCCATTACCGCATTAAACGGAGTCATATTCAAATCGCCACCAATAAACACGGGGTAAGTCTGGTATTTTTTTAAATGTTCTAATAATTGTTGAGCCTGGTAAGCCCTGTTTTCATCAGATTTATGGTCAAGATGCGTAGAAACAAAAATAATTTCCTTATTGTTGACATTCACTTTAATAACTGCCGCGCTCCTGTCTTCGCCACCTGTATGGTCAATAGGTAAGGGTAATCTTATCGCTGTACTTTCTAAAATTGGATACCTTGACAGAACAGCAACGCCATATTCTCCTCCAGAATAATCTATAGCTTTGGCAAAAAAGTAGTCCATACCGGTTAATTTGGCTAAATCCGCAGCCTGATGACTATTTACTCCAGACCTTTTAGTATTGGCATCTACTTCTTGTAATGCTACCAAAGCAGGCTTCTCATTATTAATTACGTTTGCCAAAGCAGATAAATCCACATATCCCGCCTCTTTTGAAGGCGGATTTCCTATATGGATATTATAGCTCATTACCTTTAGTTCAACGGCTTCTTCTTCATGTTCCAGCATGGTTTTTCCCTTACACCCCATAGCTGTTACAAAACAGAACAATAAGAACATCCTTGCAATCATATTACTTCCGTTTATAAGCTCAAAAACAGTTTTCGCTTAGTTTACTTAAATTCAAGATCTGCAACCAAAGGCAAATGATCCGAAGCATACTTTTCATCGATTGTACGATAGCCCTTTATATTAAAGATCTGCTCTGCTTTTTTATTTAACAGAATATAATCTATAGTGGTCCAGGGCTTGGTTGCAGAAAATGTAAAAGGACAATTAACACATCCTTTGTTAAAATCCTTGTTAAAAACAGCAAATGTTTTATTATCCGATGCCATATTAAAATCACCGGCTACAATTAAAGGGTATTGCTGATATTCAGCAATTTGACTTAAAAGCTGATTTGCCTGGTAACTTCTATTTTCATCTGACTTATGATCGAAGTGTGTTCCTACAAATATCAGTTTTTGCTTATTGATTTCCACGACAATTAAAGCGGCGGCCCTATTCTCCCCTCCTAAATTGCTTTGTGGCAAGGGTAATCTTATAGCTTTACTTTCTGTAATAGGATAACGGGACAACACGGCGACCCCATACTCTCCTCCAGACCGGTCCATTGCTTTAGCAAAGAAATAATGCATTCCTGCCATTCTTGCTAAATCTTTTGCCTGATGACTATCTGAACCGGAACGCTTTGTATATGCGTCGACTTCCTGTAAAGCTACAAGATCTGGCTTTTCTCTTTTAATTACCTGAGCAATAGCTGGTAAATCTGTATATCCGGCTTTTTTTGAAGGTGGATTTGCGATATGGATATTGTAACTCATGACTTTTAATGCCCGAGAACCATTATTTGCCTCCTTTGTACCTAAAGTTTTCTCGGAACAACTGAAAAGAACAAACGCCAGTAAGAGATAAAAAAGATTTTTCATTATTTCCTGTTACTTGTTAAATTTTGATTTGTAACCATTCAATCCATAAAAAGCAATGTACAGATAGCATAATAACGGAATGATAAACGCAATTTGCCAGGTATTGGAATCTTTTACCAAGCCTTGTGCATAAGACAGTATAGCACCACCTGCGATAGCAGTGGAAAGCAAACCAGAAGCTTTTGTAGTATAACTTCCCAAACCGTTTACCGACAAAGAAAAGATAACAGCAAACATAATAGAATTACAAAGTCCAACCGCTATCATTGTCCACACAGCCACACCTCCTCCAGTATTAATCGAAATAAGAACAAGGCTTGCCGCAAATATTGCAGATAGTGTCAGAACAATGGAAGGTTTTATAGATTTTAAAATAACTGCACCCAGCAAACGCCCAACAAGCATACCGCCCCAATAAAAAGACACATAATTATTTGCTACATGTTCGCTGATATTCAAAGTATCAGCAATATAATTTGTAAGAAATGTACCTATGGCTACTTCGGCACCTACATACATAAACAGCGCTACTATTCCTAAGTTTAAATTTCGGAACTTAAAAATACTCGCCCCACTTTCTTTTTCTGAGTTTTCTCCGGGTTTTACTGTTTGGATATTAGGTAAGGATAATCTGGAAAGAACTATGGCTATAAGAACCAAAAATAATCCGATTCCCAGATAAGGATAGCTAACAGCATCGCTGGACGAACTTGATTCGGTAAGTCTGGACAATATGAAATGTGCACCAAAAAGTGGCGCTACCGTTGTACCTATTGATCCTATCCCTTGAATAAGGGTTAATCTGGAAGAAGCTGTTTCCGGACTTCCCAAAACTGTTATATAAGGATTTGCAGCTACCTGCAGCAGCACAATGCCGATTGCCAGTATAAACAGTGCAGCTAAAAAGACGGAGTATTGGTGAAATACCGAAGCGGGGAAGAAAAGTAATGCTCCGAAAGCAGCTATCCCAAACCCTGTAACCATTCCATTTTTATATCCGATACGCTCTACCAGTTTTCCTGCGGGAATGGAAACTATGCCATATGTTAAGAAAAAATAGAATTGTACTAAAGAAGATTCTGAATAACTAAGTGTGAAGCCTTCTTTAAAAAAGGGTACCAGAGTATCATTTAAACAGGTAATAAAACCCATCATAAAATATAATATCGCTAATGATATTAAAGCTGGCGTATAATTAGAATTACCTGTTGATGTATTGGACACTACTGTATTTTGTCCTGGTGTAAAAGCCATATCTTTCTTAATAGTTTACTATTTCTTTTTTTAAAATTGATTCGGAGGTTTGCCATAACTGGTATAAACCTCTTGGGACGTGAAAACATCCTTTCCATTTACCACCTTTTAAAGGTAATAATACCTCTCCTTTTCTATTTAAGTAACCAAACCACTCCGGATATTCAGTATCTTTAAAATGCTTCCACGTATAATCGTGAAGTTTCTCAAACCACTGGTAACAGCGCTCATCACCAGTTGCTTCGTATCCTTTTAACAAAGTAATTAGTGTCTCAATATGAACCCACCACAGCTTTTGATCCCATTCCAATTGTTGCGGAGGATTTCCTTTTATATCTTTAAAATAAAATATCCCTTCATATTCATTATCCCAACCGTATTCAATTGTTTTTATCGATATATCTATCGCTTTATTAATCAGTGCCGTGTTATTAGATCTTTTTGCTAAATCCATTACAAACCACATAGACTCTAACGCATGGCCAGGGTTTACTAATCTTCCTTCAAAAGAGTCTGAGAATTCACCCTTCTCATCTACGTTTTCCAAAATAAGTCCCAGATCTTTCTGATAAAAAACATCCATTACAGTATTAATTCCATCAGCAATCGTTTTATCTACTAATTCTTTATCCAGTAAGGGCTCCATTTCCAAAACAAGATTACAAAGAATCATAGGTAATGAAAAATTCTGTAAAGGACGTGTTCCCGGATATGCTTTAGAATATTTTCCTTTAGGATTGTCCTTTCTTCTTAAAATGTTATCGAAAGTACGTTTTGCTATATTTCCATGTTCTTCGTTATTTGTTGCCTGATACAATTGACCAAATGCCATGGCTGCAAAGCAATCTGAGAAAATATTATAGGGCTGTATAATTGGCTTTCCTTCTTTTGTTAATGAAAAATACCAGTTACCATCCTGGTCCATTCCATTTTTTATTAAAAATTCGGCTCCATGGAGTGCAAAATCTAACCATTCCTGTTTCTTTTCAACCTGATTGTAAAGCATTGCAAAACACCATACCTGCCGGCACTGCAACCAGATAAATTTATCTGTATCAAAAACATTCCCTGCTCTATCTAAACATGTAAAATACCCTCCATTATCATAATCGCCTGAATTCTCTAACCAAAAAGGAACTACATTATTTAAAAGCTCTTCTTTATACATTGCTGCATAATGTTCTATTTTTATCATCGTTTATTTTATTATTTCGTAAATTTTAATACTTCTCCTATACATCCGTTTGGCACCTGAATATTAAGCATGGAAGCTAATGTTGGCGCTATGTCTGTTACATTGACTTTCTTATTAGAATTTCCTTTGCTGATATTCCATCCCATAAAAATTAAAGGAATATGCGTATCTGCTGGGTTCCAAACGCCATGCGTACCACCACGTATTGGCCCGTCGAACCAACCTGGAAAAGGAATAACAGTAACAGACCCCGATCCACGGTAGTTATAACCATTTCTGACCATTTCTCTTAATCTTTCCGGAGCTGACGAATTTTCTATATCATCGTTATCTATTACATATTGTACACCTTCTTTGAATTTCAAAAAATTTATTGTTTCACGTTTTATAGCCGGGAAATCCAATTTTTTCTCTGCTATAACCATATGATTATAATTCACCTGATAGTTATAAATTGATTTTACCAGGTTTTTAACACCAAATTTCTCTTCCAAAACAAGGTTTAATGGTTTTATAAATGTTTTGCTTTGCAACAAGCCTGCTTCAAACTTATGCTCTCTGAGATAGTTTACCGCATGGGCACCTCCGTGATCGGCAGTTAGAAATAGGAGATAATTATCTTTTCCGATAGTTTTGTCTAGATAAGTAAAGAAGTTTTCCAAATCTCTATCCAGTCGTAGATAGGTATCTTCTATTTCTACCGAATTTGTACTAAACTGATGGCCAACATAATCTGTAGAGGCACAATTAATGGACAGAAAATCTGTTTCGTTTCCTTTTCCCATTTCGTTTGCTGCTAAGGCAGCTTTGGCGAATTCAAGAATAAGTGTATTACCAAAAGGCGTATTTCTAATTAATCCGGGGTTATCTTCATAAAACCTTTTGGTATCATAAGGAAAACTTGTTTTTTTATCCTTTGGAAAAGGTCTTTCCCAGACTACCTCGTCTTTGGTGCTTTGTATATAAGTGTCTATCGGGTATAAAGTCTCCCACCCTTTTTCCATATAGGTTTTAGGTAGTTTTCTGTTATTAAATTGCTGAACCCACGAGGGCAGAGAATTCATATACCATGAACTGGTAACAAAATCTCCACTTGTATCGTCTATCCAAAAAGCTCCGGTTGGCCTGTGTCCTGCTGGCAATATTGCCGCTCTGTCTTTTAAAGAGATGCCGATTACTTTAGATCTAAAGTTCGTTGCCAGCAAAAGTTCGTCTGTAATAGTTGTAGCAAGCAAATTACGGGGAGACATTTTTCCAGCGTTTGATGTGGTTCCTACCGAGTGTACCAAACTGTCTTCAACACAATACTTCATTTTTCCGGTCTGTTGATCGTACCACTCATTACCTACTATCCCGTGTATTGCAGGTACGCTTCCTGTAAAAATGGACGCGTGTCCTATTGCTGTTAAAGAAGGCATATAACTAAGATAGGTCTGATCAAAAGAGTAGCCCTGTCTTAACAAGCGCTTAAACCCATTTTTAGAATACCTCTTTTCATATCTATGTAAATAGTCCCACCGCATTTGGTCTATAACCAATCCTACAATAAGTTTGGGTTTGGCTTTTTGAGCATTAGTTTCTTCTCTAAAAAGAAGAAAAAACACAAAAAAACAGACTAAAAAGTTTTTTAACATTCTCATTATTTGCAGTTACCAGCTACTTCTTAAACCTAAATACAATATCATCCACATTTATTCTGGCCGTTACACCATTGGCCAGATAACCCGAAGAATTAACAAATTTGAATCTTGCTTTTGCCGAATCCGGAAGCCTTAACGTAATGGTTTGGGAAACCAGATAATCTGTTCTTGCAGGTATTTCAACTCTATCTATTTTAGAATAAGTTTCGCCCCCATCTGTCGACATAAATATATCCAGTATGCCTTTTCTGCTAACATCAGCAGCATACAAACCACAGGTTACCTTGATACTTTTCAAATTTTCATAATCGAAATTCATTCCCAGAATTCCATTTCTTTTCTCGTCGCCAGCTTTTCCCTGAATACGGACAGATGATTTGCCGTTTCCTAAATTGGAATCGGTAGATCCTATTAATGCTCCATCAAACTTCCAACTACCCGTTTTAAGTACAGCATCAGCTACATCGTAGCCTTTTTTTAAACCTGTCTCAAAATCTTCCGTTATGTTTCCTTTTTGTGCAAAGGAAATTGCGGGTAACAAAATGAATAAGAGAACTATCCTTAACAACATCATATCTTTATTTTAAAACTTAAACAAAAAGTCATCTATGTTTATCCTTGGTTTGTTACCAGTAGATAATGTTTGAGATGAGTTTACTATTCTAAATCTTACCGGAAGCTGAGGGTTAACTGTTAATGGTATAGCAGTAGTAGACAAAATTCTTAATTCTGTATTTATCACAATCTGTTTTAAGAAAGTGTAAGTTACCCCACCATCTGTAGACATTTCGACATCTATAGTGGTAGGATTAGGATTACCTGTTTCTGCAGCAGCTGGATATATACCGTATGAAACAGCTATTTCCTTTAATCCCTTATAATCAAAATTCATTGTTAATGCACCCCGCATACGTATAGAAGCAGCTCCATTTTTTGGGTCTGACCCCGTAACCCCTATCATAGCATCATCTAAAGTCCAGATTCCCGTAGGATACACTAAATCTTCTTTATTATAATTTCCTTTGGTTAGTCCTTCAAACTGTTCCAATATAACTACCGGATTTGTTGGATTCCCCGGATCTTCATCTTTGGTACCTGCAACTACATCAACCTCATTGCGGATATTTACAAAAACCTCACTACCGGAAAGCCTGACAATTCCTGTTATAGATTTAGCGTATTCCGGATATTGTTTATTAAAAAAAGTTGCTGAAGGCATGATTTTAGAAGCTACACTGTCTATCGCATCTTTGAAAAACAACTTCCCGTTATATTTCCCTTCAACCTCTCCCTCAATTTCAGATTTCTGGATACAAACCAATATCGGTCCCCACTGTTTTGCTCTTCTTTTAACTTCAGAAGTGCTTAAGATTCGCGGTACTATAGCCACATCTTCTCTAACAACCTCTATTTTATCTGCACTTAGCCCTTTAATTAACAACTCGCCGTTCACACTCGTTAAGGTTGCTCCATTTAAATCTAAGCTAAGTTCGTCTCCAAAACTGTACATTGTATTTTGTGGAATTTCCAGTAAAATAGCTGCATATGAATTTGCCTCCTGAACAGCCAAAAGTCCGCCTTCTATATTTCCCTGGTCGCTTTGAGAAATAACAACCGCTTTTACAGGAATGGCACCCAACGTCACATCGGTTCCCTGGTAGCGCTCACGGACAGAAGCCAGTCCGGTCAAAGAATCAAGTTGTTCCTCTTCGTCAAGGTAACCTGGCCTCTCACCAACGCCATTATCCTTTGAACAGGAAATTGCCAATAGCGCAAAACACATTATTGGAACAAAAATTTTATTGAATATCTTTTTCATTTCTTTTAAGATTGAATTTCTGCGTTATAAGGATTTATTGTTGCCACCAAACCTTTGTACTTATTTCATCGCCTCCCATTCTGGCCACTGCGGCATTATAATTTTCCAGATTTAATGACTGAAGAGACAATGGATATTTTAATCTGGAAGGAAGCTCTTTGTTATTTTCCATTCCATTACCTTTTGGCAATACAGGATAACCAGTTCTTCTAATCTCGAACCATTGTTGCATGTCTATAAAAAACAGGCTGAAATATTTCTGTGTCATGATTTGTTCCAGAGAACCATCAAACTTAACACCGCTTCTGTCAAAAAAATCAGTTGGAACAGTTGCCCCCCAATAACTTAAGGAAGCGGTTACTCCTTTTTTATAGTGGTCTTCAGGATTATCAGCTATGTATCCTCTTAACGCCGCTTCGGCCAACAAAAATTCTACCTCTGCATATTGCATGATACTGCCCAGCTGTGATGAATTTTTCAATCCTATATTCAGTCTCGATGAAGGCTTTCCACGTACTTCTTCTGATTCGATTTCGGAATAACCCGAAGGCACACCGGCATAAATCCCTCCTACCTGAGAACACCATATTCCTAACCTTGGGTCTTCCCAGGAGTTTAGTTTATTGATAAAAAACTCACCCATTCCTCTGTTACCACTAAAATCATTATCACGATAAGTAGAAAACGGATTGATAAGTGGTGTTGTTCCGGTATATTTCAAAGATGCCCCATCATTCAAATTCGTCATTAATGGGTATTTAACCGGGTCCGCAAGCATTTCCTGGATCAATTGCGGTGCTTGCGGGTATTTTCCCTCTACGCGCATCAATACTCTCAATCTAAGTGAATTGGTGAATTTTTTCCATTTAGTGATGTTGGTAGCAATTGTTGTTGCATTGGCAGCATTATCTGCATTATATAAAATATCTGCTCCGAGAGTTAAAGCTTTCTTATCATCATATAAAGCATTGGCTTCGTCCAGCTGTTTAATCAGGTCCTGATAAATAGCTTGTTGCGTATCAAATCTGGGTTGTAAAAGATAATCAGAATAACCTCTTAACGCCTGTTTATAGGGAATATCTCCATAAATATCTGTAAGATTTTGAAATAACCAGGCTTTTAATGTCATGGCTATAGCTTTATAGTTATTATCATTATATTCTTCCGCTTTCTGATACATGTTATCTGCATCAGTTAAAACCAGGTAATAATTATTCCATAAGTAGGCTTCGCTGGGAGGAAGTATATATCGGTGTACTCTTGCAGAAGCTACCTCGGCCAGCGAAACGGTAACCTGAGTAAGCTCATTATTTATAGTATGACTTCTGCTAAGTCCCGCATTAACTCCATCAATTAAAATAGAGTTTAAAAAACTTCCCGGGCTCGCCTGATTTACAGCAGAAGGATCGCTTACCAGGTCATTAAATTTGTTGGTACAGCCAAAAAAGGCTAAAAAAACAAGTGCTATATAATATTTTTTTCTGTTCATGTCACCGTATTTTGTTAGAATGAAACCTGTAAATTCAATCCCATAGTCCTGGTAGACGGATATTGTGCTATCTCTAAACCTGGTATAATGGTAGAGCTGCTCAATGTCCCTGTTTCAGGATCATAGGCCGGGAATTTTGTCCACACAAAAAGATTTCTGCCATATAATCCGGCAGTAGCCTCTTTTATAAATGTTTTTCTTAAAAGTTTTGCCGGAAGTTTATAATTGAGTGTTACTTCTCTAAGCTTTATGTATGAAGCATCAAATGTATTTGCTTCAACATTATCTCTTCCAAACCATCTTCCGTAATAAGTCTGAATGTTGGTTGCCAACGTCGTGTTTTTCACATAATTCCCATTACCATCTGACATTACACCATCTCCCACAATTCCTTCGTATCTGCCTGGCAAAGTGGCTTTAGATTTACCCTGGGCTCCCATTTCTGAATTGGTAAGTGAAAACACTCTACCTCCGAATTGTTGATCTAACAAAACAGAAGCACTCCAATTTTTATATCTGAAACTGTTAGTCAAACCTGCCCTCCATTTTGGAGTTGTAGAACCTAAATTAATTTTCTCTGAAGACAGCAAAGGATACCCATTACTATCGAAGACAATCTCTCCGTCCGGTGATCTTAAAAATCCCAAACCGTAAATCTCTCCCAAACGTTGGCCTTCTCTTGCTTCAATGGTTACACGACTTCCTACATAACTGGCAAGTATTACATTTTTCGTTTCATTATCCAGTTTTCTTACAGTTCCTTTATTAGCTGCCCAGTTTAGATTAATATCCCACGAGAAGCTCTTCAAATTTTTAATTGGGCTACCTTTAAGTGTTACCTCTATACCTTTATTTAGTACTTCTCCCATGTTAATCAGCGATGTGCTATATCCTGTTGAATATTCTACCGGAGCCCTGATAATCTGATCTTTTATTAACTGATTATAATAGGTAACATCTATTGCTAGTCTATTTTTTAAAAACCTTAAATCTGCACCAAATTCCATAGCATTATTTCTTTGCGGTTTAAGATCTGGATTAGCTATAATGGAAGGGTTAGAAAGCTCTCCGGGATAAGTTCCGGATTCGTAAGCTCGTTCCAGGTTATATGTTCCCAAAGGCGCATCATACCCCACACTGGCATAAGCCGATCTAAGTTTTGCGAAACTTATCCATGCAGGCAAACTTGCCATATCAGAAAGAACCATACTTAAGGTGGCAGAAGGATAGAAAAAAGAATTATTTGCTGATGGGAGTGTACTGCTCCAATCGTTACGGCCCGTTAAATCTAAAAAGATATAATCTCTATAACCTAAATTCACAAACCCGTACAAACTATTTATTCTTTTATCGGCCAGTGTTGAATTGGTGAAAGGAAGCTGTTCACTGTTTGTAAGATTATATACTCCGGGAACTTTTAACCGATCTGCTGCCTGATTGGTATATTTTCTGGATTGTATCAGTGAATTTCCTCCTACACTTGCCGTCACCTTAAGGCTTTTTATTCTATTGTATTTATATTGAACCAAAAAGTCTGAGTTTGCCTCGTAATTGAATACAGTTTGTTGCCTGTACATCCCAAGTTGAAATTTCTGGGTATTCTTAGGACGTTGTTGAGATCTGAATTCATAGCCTGCATCTATTCCTGTTCTAAGTGTCACCTCAAGATTTCGGGCTACCTGATAGGTAGTAGATACATTTCCTGTGATGTTATGCCTGTTTGACTTGTTTAGCATCTCGTTCACTATAAGATAAGGATTATCCAGCAGTGAACTGAAGGGGTGATTTTGTTCTATTCCTTCTTTTCCTGGTACCCAGTAAGGTTTATACCAGTCCAGATCTATATTAGGATTCTGAAAAATCATAAAATACATCACCGATTGGTTATTATAGCCAGAAGCAGGAAGGTTGTCACTAAATTTATTATAATAACTTAACTTGGTATTTAAAGACAACTTCTTAGTTAAGTTATTGCTGCTTGATAAGGAAGCTATAATACGCTCATATCCCGTATTCTCCATTATCCACTGATTTTTAAGATGAGAAATACCAAAACGCAGTCTTCCTTTATCGGTTACATTACTGAATGATAAATTATTTGACACAGTATTTCCTACTCTAAAAAAACCTTTATAAGCATCGTCATACGCTACCCAGGGTGTTCTTGATATAAAATTCCCGTTTTCATCTCTTGGTGAATTAAATTGGTAGAATTGCTGACCTTCGAATCTTGGCCCCCAGGCTACGCTTCCACCACCTGTTCCGGCACCATCCTCTGTCCTACCATAGGAGTAGTAATTTACTCCAGCAGTTCCTTGTCCATACTCATATTGGTAATCTGGCCAGTGGTTAACGTTATCGAATCCGATATTAGACGTAAAGGTAATTCCCATACCTTTATTATCTTTCCCGCTCTTTGTGGTTATAATAATTGCACCACTCCCAGCTCTCGACCCATAAAGCGCAGACGCTGCCGGGCCTTTCAATACGTTTACAGACTCTATATTATTTGGGTCTATATCTGTAAGCGCACTTCCAAAATCTATAGGAGAATCTCCACCCAAATATGAACCATCTCCTGTCCCTTCAAAAGTTGTTGAGATAGGTACACCATCCACTACAATTAAAGCTCCGGAAGAATTAATATCCATTACACTTTCTCCTCTAAGGACCACTTTACTACTTCCCATAGGTCCTCCTGATTGAGTAAGGTTTAATCCGGCAACCTTTCCAGATAGCGCATTAATGAATCCGGCAGAAGGTGCATTTGAAAGTTCAGAACCATCTATTTTTTGTGTACTGTATCCCAGACTTTTTTCAGCTCTTGAGATATTTAGCGCTGTAACTACTACTTCACTAAGAGACTTATTAGCTATCTCTAAAGTAATTACTAAATTATTTTCTGCTTTGGATACAACGTACTTTTTATCCTGGTACCCCAAATACTTAAAGGTAATCTCAGTTCCGGCAGGAACGCTTAACACAAACTCGCCCTGTGCATTGGTAACACTAAACACTTTATTATCTTTCATTACTGCAACACCAGCCACCGGTTGTAGCGGATCATCGGCCAGGACTTTTCCCTTAACAGCTAAATTGGTGCTTTGCCCATAAATATTTAAGCACAAAATATTTAGTACAAGTAATACCAGTACCAATTTCGGGCTTCTATTTACCAGAGAATAAGCATGCTCGTAAAAATTAAAGCACTTGTGTCTTATACAAAACCACATTTTCATATTCATATTTTGTTAGTGTTTAGATTGTGTTTCTGATATGTTATTTTTTGTCAACATTTTTTCAATAGTTTCGAAAGAAAGCTGTTTAAATGATCCGTTTTCATTAATCTTTTTCGAGTAATCCCAAAAATTCTGTTGTCTATCAACCATAATAAGCGTCGTTAGTATCCAGCTTTGAGTCCATCCCGTCAACGTTCCCCAGGGCCCCCAACCCGAATCGGCATTTGATGCCCAGTAATCCCATCTTTTATAGTCAAAGGCTCTGTACCATGCACCATCTAGATCTTTATGTTTATCGCTCTTTACCTGAACTTTAACCATGAAATCTGCAATCTTCTTTACCGCATCTTTATAGAGTACATCATTTGTTGCTGCGTAGGCTTCATTTAGAGCAAAAAATGCAAAATTTGTAGTGTAAAGTAAATCAGCCACCGGATCTCCATTTTCAGAAATTAAAGGAGCTTCATGCAGCCCGTATTCTGCATTCGATTTAATTTTCCCATACCTACCTTGTCCGTCTTTCCCTAATTCTTCTCTTATAGCTCCACTTTCCTGTAGGTTTTCCAACAATTTAGTAGCGATTTCTTTAAGCCAGGCTCTGTGTTGAGATGTATTCTCTACTCTAACCAACCAGGATAAAGGCAGTATCATTCTAGCCCTTTCCTGCTGGATACCATTGGTCCATTTCCAGTCCGGATATTTTTCCATGGTTATAGAAATTCCTCTTTTTGCTTTTTCTAATAAAGGTTGGTAACCAGTTTTATCATATAACCATAAATAGGTTGCCCAAAGCCATGATTCATAATGTGGGTGCACATTTATTAAATCGCGTTCTGCCAAATTCTGCCACCCGGCTTTTTGGATCATGTGATCTCTAAACCAATTCCTTCTAAACCCATTCTTACCTGTAGTCCTAAAATTTCCTATAATGGCTTCTGCTATATATTTATTCCAATCTTCATTATCTGTTCCAACAGCAGCACCTATTGTACCCAGTATTACACGGGCATTATCATCACCGTAGTAAGCATCAGCATCTGTTGTTGCCCAACCAATCAATCCATAACTTGGACTATCCGGATCATTACGTGGTCCATCTCTCAAATTTGATTTCTTATACAGATAGTTTAATAAATTGGATGAGGTTAACTGATAGCTTTTCCTGTTGAGATAGTTACCGGATAGAGAAAGTGCAAAAGCCGTTTCGGCCTGACAATCCGCTCTCATCCACCATCTTACAGGCTGACTGCCATCTCTATAGATTTTTGAGCCGTGACCTTCTAATATTCCCAATTCACCGTTCCCCAGGAGCAAACCGTCTGCCACCGGAGGATACATTACATTGACACCATCTTTTGCCGTTCTTTGCTGAAAAAGAGACTCCCACGATGGGTGAACAAATAATTTTGCATGATAAAACCAATTGGCTCCTTTGGAAACCGCATTTACAAAATCTTCTTTTTTTACCTGATAAGCTCTATCAAAAGCGGGTGAAACATCATTACCCCAGTGATTAAGAGAGGAGGCATTTTTCACTTTCAACCAACTAAATATATATTTGAATATATATTCCCAGGATTTTGCTGGCCCGAAGCGCGATTTTACAAAATCACTTAAATTCAGCGTAGAAATCAGCACATTATCATGATGATGAAAAAGAAGCGCATAGCTTGTTACATCATCTATCCCATAGTCGGCTTTATCATATCCTGCTACTCTACCAAGCAATAAAACAGCTTGTTTAGATTCTAAAGGAATGAAGTTGTGATCATAAATCCCTAATACATCAAGTGAATCCAGGCCTTGTAGCTTATTTGTATTAACAATACCTCTTTCTAATTTTATTTCCTGGTCTTTTTCAGGTAGAATTACACCCGAAACATGTGAAGGTTTCTCTATATATAAGCGAATATTCTTCTTTATCGCGATACGATAAACGTCATCAGAAACTGTGGTTCTGGCACTATTATCAAACCCCAGCACCATCACCCCCGAATGTCTTGGTGCCTTTTTTACGGCATCAAGTACATTATTATATAAACCAAACTCAACCCCATTAGCTTTTAGAAGCTTTACTAAGTCATTGCTTTCAGTACCACATATAAAAAGATTCGCTTTTGCATATACATCGGACAGCGTTAAACAAGATATAGATAAAAGCAATATTAGAAATCTCATATTTTATGGGCTTATATTAATTACGATACTAAATAATAAAATAAAAAATTAACAAACAACTTATTTTTATTTTTTTTTAAAAAGTAACACACAATTATTAAACAAATAACAATACGTTAACGTACAAAAAACAAGAGTTTTATTATTAAATGAACTTTAGTTATATTTTTGCAGTAACTGTATATCTTTTTATGGGAAAAACTTTTTTTGAAGAACTTAATAATGAGAGCCTATCGGGTGTAGCCTACAAGAACATCAGTTTTAAACGAGAAACTTTAGCTTATTTTGTAGAAAAGGGAAATGCTACCATAGCCGAAATAGGTAAAGAACTGAACATCAGTATACCAAAGGCGACAACACTTATTAATGAACTTATAGCAGAAAATATTGTCAAAGATTTCGGCAAAGTGGAGTCTACCGGCGGGCGAAAGCCCAATATATATGGGCTGGTGTCCGATTCGGCATTCTTTATTGGTGTGGATATCAAAACAACTTATGTGAGGATTGGTATTTCAGATGTCCAGAATAATCTTATTGATATAACGGAACCTATACCTTATCAGCTGGTAAATACAACAGCTTCGTTGGATAAGCTTTGTAGCATCATCATAGATTTTATAAAAAATCTCCCTGTACCTACTTCTAAAATATTGGGAATTGGTATGAATATTTCTGGAAGGGTTAATCACTTTACAGGGTATAGCTATAGTTTCTTTAACTTCAACGAAGACCCGCTAAGCAAAATACTTTCTGCTAAATTAGGCACAAAAGTTTATCTGGAAAACGACTCCAGATCAATGGCTTACGGAGAATTCTGTTCAGATAGTGTAAGTAATGAAAAGGATATTCTTTTTATAAATATGGATCATGGTATTGGACTTGGTATCTTAATGAACGGGAGTTTGTATTATGGAAAATCGGGTTATTCGGGAGAATTTGGACACATTCCAATTTTTAATAATGAAATTATCTGTCACTGCGGAAAAAAAGGATGTCTGGAAACAGAGGCCTCTGGATGGGCACTTAAAAATATGCTAAAAGAGAAGTTAAAAGACGGATATTCATCAATTATAACCAAAAGCAAAAAAGATATAGAAACAATTACGCTGGATGATATACTAAATGCTGCAAATAATGACGACTTTTTATCTATTGAATTGATTGGTAAAATAGGAGAGAATTTAGGCAGAGGAATAGCTTTATTGATAAATCTGTTTAACCCGGAAATGGTTATTTTGGGTGGTAGTCTTGCCTCTACAAAAGAATTGATTCGCCTGCCTATAATAAGCTCTGTAAACAAATATTCTTTAAGCCTGGTGAATAGCGACACTAAGTTTATAATCTCCAATTTAGGAGACAAATCCGGCATTATTGGGGCCTGTCTAATAGCCAGAAATAGAACTTTAGGTATATTTAAGTAAACCCAGGTTAAGGTAAGTCATACGACAAGTTACTTACCTTAACATTTCTTACATTATTCTGGTAACATCGTATTAATGATGATTTTAGAATGTTCTTTAAAATTCCTGTTGGCAAAAGTTTTAGTATGGGTCCAAAAATCATCCTTATTATCAACCATAATTAAAGTAGAAAGAATCCAGCTTTGTGTCCAACCAGTTAATGTTCCCCAGGGTCCCCAATCAGAATCGGCATTTGATGCCCAATATTCCCATCTGCCATAATCAAACCCTCTATACCATGCTCCATCTAATTCAGGATGCTTTTTACTTGAAACTTGTGCTTTAACTAAAAAATCTGCTATTCTTTTTGTTGCATTTCCATAGAGCGGATCTCCGGTTGCGCCATAAGCTTCGTTTAACGCAAAGAACGCAAAATTAGTTGTGTATAAAAGATCAGCTACAGGATCTCCATTTTCTGATATTAACGGTGCTTCATTTGAGCCATAATCTGCGTTTGATTTTATCTTACCATATCTTCCCTGACTTGCTAACCCTAACTCCTCTCTTATTGCGCCACTACTATCCAGATTCTCCAACAATTTAGACGAAACTGTTTTAAGCCATTTTCTATGCTCTGCTGTATCTTCTACTCTTATAAGCCAGGCTAAAGGCAATATCATCCTTGCTCTTTCCTGTTGAATTCCATTTGTCCATTTCCAATCGGGATACTTTTGCATGGTAAGACTAATTCCTTTCTTTGCCTTTTCTAATAAAGGAGTATAGCCTGTTTTATCATATAACCATAAATATGTAGCCCATAACCACGATTCAAAATGCGGATGAACATTCACAATATCCCGATCGGCAAATTTTTTCCAACCCGTTTTTTGTAAAGCAGCATCCCTGAACCAATTTGTTCTAAATCCGTTTTTACCAGTTGTCCTAAAATTGGCCATTATCCCCTCTACAATATATTTATCCCATTTATCGCTATTTAATCCGGCAGCCGCACCAATACTTCCTAAAATAACCCTTGCATTATCATCTCCGTAATACACATCATCATCGGTTACTGTCCAACCAATCAAACCATATGAAGGACTTTTTAAATCATTTCTCGGTCCACCTCTTAAATTAGATTTTATATATAAATAGTCCAGCAGGTTAGAAGAAGTTAAGTGATATTTTCTGCTATCTAAATAATTACCAGAAAGAGATAATGCAAATGCTGATTCAGCCTGACAATCTGCCCGTAACCACCATCTTATAGGCTGAGAGCCATCATTATAAATGGTAGACGCATGTCCTTCTAAAATCCCTAATTCTCCATCTCCTATTTTAGCGCCCTTATCAATTGCCGGATAAACCACTTTTGAACCAACCTTTGCAGTCCTTGCTTTAAAAACGTTTTCCCAGGAAGGATCTACTAATAATCTGGCATTATAAAACCATTCTGTCCCACTGTTTATTGCTTTTCTAAAGTCTTGTCTGGTTACCGCATAGTCCCTGGAAAAAGAGGGAGACACGTCACAATTCCACTTTTTTAATGCATCAGTATTAGATACACCTAACCAGGTTAAAATATATTTCCATACTTGTTGTACTGTTTTCTCCGGCCCAAATCTGGATGTCACGAATCGGCTAAGGCTCACTGTCGAAATTAAAAAGTTAGATTCATGATTAAATAGTAAAGAATAACATTTCACATCATCTATACCATATTCGGCCTTATCAAAACCAGCTACTTTCGCCAGAACAATTAACGCTTTCTTATTTTCAACAGGAATAAAGTACTGGGTGTTAAGCCCAATTAGCGACAGGGAATCTATACCAACTATACGATTTGTATTGATAACACCCCGTTCGATATGAATCTTCTGCAATGTATCTGGAAAGTCCACTCCTGGAACATAATCTGGTGTTTCAATATATAATTTAAGGTTTTTATTTCGGGCAATTTTATAGATATCTGCATTTACTTGCGTTTTTCCTTCATTTACCGAATGAGATAAAATTAAAACTGAACCATTCCTTTTGGCATTTTTAACAGCTAAAAGCGGATTTTCGTAATTTTTATATGAAATACCATTTAATTTAAAAATATCAATCAGGTCATTTTGACCAGATGAACTTATAACTATTTCGGATTTCGCCTTAAAACTTAAAAAAGCACAGATTATAGAAAGTAAAATTAGTCTTGTTTTCATATAAAAAATTAAAACAATATAAATGTATCAGTTATTTAAAATTAAACAAAACTTTAGCTAATATTTTAATTTTATTTATTATATTAATAAAAAACAAGGCCTTCCAGAATTTTATTATATTAGAATATAAAAATCATCAGCAATGAAAAAATCATTCTTATTTATTTCAGCGATAGCCTTTTCGTTTGTCGCCTGCAATCAAAACCCTAAACAAACAGGAAACGCAACTGCAGAAGACCATTCCAGTCATGATCAATGCTATCAATCCATATCTAACGCAGATACCTTAGATATGCATTTACATAACCATGATGGCAAAGTACAGGGATCTCTAAATTTTAGGTTTAAAGAAAAGCAGAACACTCAGGGTGATATAAAGGGAGAATTTAGAGGAGACACGCTTTTTGTAGACTATACATTCACAGTAGGCGGAACACCTTCTAAAAATCCACTTGTTTTCCTTAAACAAGGTGATGATTTATCACAAGGCTATGGAGAGATAGAAACTTATTTGGGCAAAACATATTTTAAGCCGGGAGCTCCGATTACTTTCGGAAATGGTTTTATACTAAAGCCTACAAGCTGTCAGTAAAATATGGCTAAAACATCAGTACGGCACTTGAGTAAAATTATAACAGGTAAAGATTTACGAAGTTTCCTGCTAATTGGCAAGGTACACACTTTAGTAAGTCTCTACCTTGCTCTTTAACTCTTTTATGGTAATATCTTTAGAAGACACTTCCTAAATAGCTACAATATCATTATAAAACATCTTCCATATCGTCTAATCATAAAACGATCTTGAAAAAGCGAACTATCATATATTTTTTGTATCTTAAAAGAACTTTTATCACAAGATAATTATAAAGACCACTCAATTTATAACTCCACATTAAATCCACCTAAAGTCCACGTTATCCCCACATCAAGTCCACATTTGACAGCACTTTACCGGCTGTTTCCTTCCGGTTTTCTCCCGATATTCTTTTGGTTTTGTTCGGGACCTCTCCGAAAAATAAGAAAACATTCCCTTAAGAAGCCCAAACATATTCGAACGATATTTTTCATAAAGCTGAGCTTCAGCCACTTCTGTCTATGCTTAGTATTCCCCTGTCGATAATAATACAAGAGTACAAGCTCTTTCCGTTTCTATTCCTAAATCCATCGCTTTCTCTTCCAATTCTCTGTTTTCAGTTCCAGGATTAAAAATTATACGTTTTGGTTTAGTTGCCAGAATATAATCATACAATTCTTCCTGATGCCTAGGTCCAACATACAAAGTGATAGTATCTATATCAGAATGAATAGTTTCTGGTTTTTCGATAGCTACTCCTGCGACCTCTCCCCTTTTTAAACCAACATTAATTATTGGATGCCCATAATTAACCAGTCTGTTCGCAGCCAAATAAGAATATCTGGTTGGATTTGTACTGGCACCCAGAACTAAAGTTTTCTTTTTCATATTAATTAGTTTGTTAGTTGAACGGTCATTGATCACTCTTACCCTTTAAAAACTTATATACACCATCTGCGCAAGCTTGCCCATCTATTGCAGCAGAAATTATACCTCCTGCATATCCTGCTCCCTCTGCACAAGGAAACAAGCCCACTACTTGAGGATGCTGCAAACTATCTTTATCTCTGGGAATTCTTACCGCAGACGAAGTTCTCGATTCTACTCCTACCAGAACCGCTTCGTTGGTAAAATAACCTGCTTTACCGTTGATTCCTCTCATTTTCTTTCCAAATACAGGCAAAGCGCCTGCCAAACTTTTTGCTACCAATGGAGGTAAAACTTCGTATAAATCGGCAGACTCCAAACCTGGCAAATAAGAATTAGCCGGTAAATCTTCTGATATTTTTTTATTTACAAAATCAACCATTCTTTGTGCCGGAGCTTTTAAATGTCCTCCTCCGGCATTAAACGCTTTTTTTTCAACTGCATGCTGAAACTCTAACATCGCAAGGGGCTTTTCCGGATTAGGGATATCACCTAAATTAATTTGAACAACTGTCCCCGAATTTGCATATGGATTATTTCGTTTTGACGGGCTCCATCCATTCACCACAATTTCTCCATCATCTGTCGCACATGGAGCTATAATTCCTCCCGGACACATGCAAAAAGAAAATACTCCTCTTCCTCCTATTTGTTCAACTAAACTGTAATAAGAAGGAGGTAAATTATCGTGTCTTATTTCACAATGATACTGCGATTGATCTATAATTTCCTGCGGATGTTCTATCCTAACGCCTAAAGCAAAAGGTTTCGATTCCAGAAGAATCCCCTTTCTATCCAGCAGGTAATAAATATCCTTTGCAGAATGTCCTGTTGCTAAAATCAGTGCTTTTCCATCTATCTTTCCCTTATTTGTAACTGCTCCTTTAACCACTCCATTCTCTACAATTATATCCTCAAGCTTTGTATCAAAATGAACTTCCCCACCAGCCAAAATTATGGTTTCTCGTATGGCAGCAATAATATGCGGCAGCTTATTCGTCCCAATATGCGGACGGGCATCAATCAAAATATCGTCTGTTGCACCATGATCTACAAAAATCTGCAACATCTTATTAACGTCTCCCCTCTTATTAGATCTGGTGTACAGTTTTCCGTCCGAATAAGTTCCGGCTCCGCCCTCTCCAAAACAATAATTAGATTCCGGATTCACCACTCCCAATTTATTAATGGCAGCTAGATCTCTACGACGTTGCTTTACATCCTTACCCCTTTCTATAACTACAGGTTTTAACCCAAGCTCTATCAACCTTAACGCGGCGAAAAGGCCTGCCGGACCAGCCCCTATAATGAGTACCGGATCTGCTCCCTGTATATTCTGGTAAACGAATTTTTCACGCTGGATGGGAGGATGCTCATCTATATACAATACAACTTTAAGTCTATAGACGATATTCTTTCCCCTGGCGTCTATTGATCTTTTTCGAACTGAAAAATGGGTAAGTGATTTGCGTTTGATTTTTGATTGCTGAAGAACCTGTTCTGTTATTTTGTCTTCATTAAAGATATCGTCCGGAGAAATGACAACTTCTATTTCCTTTATCATGTTATTTTGTCGGGTATTTATCCCGAATAGTAACAAAGGTATAAAATTTGAAGTCTAAACCGTAAATTGCAAAATCAAAACTTTAGAAAATGAAAAAATTACTTTACGGATTTATAGCATTGTTTGCTGTTGTTTCACTTAATTCTTGTGGCTACAATACGAACGTAGCATTGGACGAAAAAGTCAAAGCTCAATGGGGAGAGGTCGAAAACCAATACCAAAGAAGAGCAGATCTTATCCAGAATCTGGTCAATACTGTTAAAGGCGCTGCCAATTTTGAAAAAGAAACCCTAACTGAGGTAATTGAAGCAAGGGCAAAGGCAACGTCTATTCAGGTAAATCCAGATCAACTAACAGAAGAGAACATAAAGAAATTTCAAGAGTCGCAGGGGCAGTTAAGTCAGGCTTTAGGAAGATTAATGGTTGTTTCAGAACAATATCCTAATTTAAAAGCCAATCAAAACTTTTTAGATCTTCAAACTCAGATTGAAGGTACAGAAAATAGGATTGCTGTAGCCAGACGAGATTTTAACCAGGCTGTACAAGAATACAACACTAACATCAGAAGATTTCCTAATAATATTTTTGCTGGTATGTTTGGATTTTCTCAAAAAGGAAGCTTCACTGCGGATGCCGGAGCAAATAAAGCGCCGGAAGTCAAATTTTAGTTTGAATATACCTCAAAGCAGAGCTTATTGATTTTATCAATAAGCTCTTTCAATGACTTTCTTATTATTAGATTATGGCAAAACTAAGCGAACAAGAACAGGAAAAAATTAAGGACGCAATTGAATGGGCCGAAAAATCGACCTCGGGGGAAATAAGAGTATGCTTAGAAAAGCACTGCAAATTAGATCCTTATCAAAGAGCACTGGAATGCTTTTACGATTTGGGAATGGAACAAACCCAACAAAAAAACGGAGTTTTAATATACATAGCGACAGAAGACCATAAACTAGCAATATTAGGTGATGAGGGTATTAGTAAACTTGTTCCTGATAATTTTTGGCATAGTACCAAGGACCTGATGATCCAACATTTTAAAAACGGTAATTTAGCGGAAGGAATTAGTGTTGGTGTAATAGAAGCAGGAAAACAACTAAAAAAATTCTTTCCTTATCAAGATGGCGATGCTAATGAATTGTCTGATGACATCGTTTTTCTAAGCTAATAACAAATAGATGAAAAAAATACTTTTTGCCCTTCTCCTTATTACATCTTCGCTGTTTTCCCTAGCTCAGGATTTCCCTCCCAGGCCAAACACTTTAGTAAATGATTACACAGGAACATTATCTAATACTGAAATACAGTCATTAGAAAGCAAACTCGTTGCTTTTGATGATTCTACTTCTATTCAGGTTGCAGTAGTTTTAATACGGTCTTTAGATGGATATGATATTAGTGATTATGGTTATAGGCTAGGAAGAGCATGGGGAATAGGTGGTAAAGAAAAAAATACTGGTGTTCTTATTCTTGCCGCAATTGAAGACAGAAAAGTAACCATCCAAACCGGATACGGAATGGAAGGTATGCTGCCAGATATTATTACTAAAAGAATTATAGAAAATGAGATTAAGCCTAATTTTAGATCTGGTAATTATTACGAAGGCTTAGATGCAGCAACTTCCGCTATTATAAGTTATAATAAAGGAGAATACAAAGGAAATGGACCTAAAAAAGAAAAACAGGGTCTTCCTATCGGTTTAATTGTACTGATTGCAATTATCATTATCAGCCTCATTGGACGTGGTGGCAAAGGTGGTGGTAATAGAAGAAATGTCATAGGCGGACGTGGTGGAGCAGATATCTTCTGGTGGTCTATACTAAATGGACTCGGAAATGACAGGGGAAACAGAGGTGGTGGATTTGGCGGCGGCTTCGGAGGAGGTTCTGGTGGTGGTTTCGGAGGATTTGGCGGGGGAAGCTTCGGAGGAGGCGGAAGTAGTGGAAGCTGGTAAAGCCAATTTTAGAATTACGATTTTGTCGGTCGTTGGCAACATCTCACACTCAAATCGAAACAGGAATGACAACAATAAAAAAATGGACTAAATTAACTTCACGATATATTAGTAAATCTCCATGGGCAACATTAAGGGTAGATGCCTGCGAACTTCCCAATGGAAAAATAACTAATGATTATTACATTTTAGAATACCCAAATTGGGCAAATGCAGTGGCTATCACCGAAAGTGGTGAAATAATACTGATTAAACAATATCGTCATGGGGCAGATATTATCTCTCTGGAAATACCGGGCGGTGTGATAGATGGAGATGAAGATCCAAGGGATGGGATAAAAAGAGAATTACTTGAAGAAACGGGATATTTATTTGAAGATATCGAACTGATATCTACGATTTATCCGAATCCGGCCACATCAAATAATATTACTTATGGCTTTTTGGCAAAAGGCGGAAAGAAAACTCAGGAACAATCTTTAGATGAACATGAAGATATTGAAGTTAGCTTACATTCAATAGAAGATGTCAAACAATTGCTATTAGACAATAAATTCCCACAGGCATTACATACAACCGCATTAATGTATGCATTTTTAAAAATGGGAGTTTTGAAGTAATTAAAAACGTAATATAAAAAAGAAACCCGATCAAAATTGATCGGGTTTCTTTTTTTATAAAGTCTTGAATTCAGACCGAGCTTAATTCATTTTCAGCTTCTTCTGAATATCCTGAACATAAGCTTTAAATTTCTTATCTGTATCAATTAAATCTTCTACAGTCTGGCAAGCATAAATAACTGTTGAATGGTCTCTTCCACCAAAGAAAGCTCCAATAGATTTTAATGAAGTTTTAGTATGGCTTTTTGCAAGATACATAGAGATTTGACGAGCCTGTACAATTTCCCTTTTTCTGGTTTTTGATTTCACCATTTCTACAGGAACTTCGAAATATTCACATACCAATTTCTGAATATATTCCATAGAAATTTCTTTATTAGAATTTTTAATAAAATTCTTCAGCATCTGTTTTGCCAGAGCCAAATCAACCTCTTTTTTGTTCAGAGTAGATTGCGCTAATAAAGAAACCATTGCCCCTTCAAGTTCACGTACGTTATTGTCTATGTTATGAGCAACATATTCGATAACATCTTCTGGAAGCTCTATACCATCCTGATACATTTTCTTTTTAAGGATAGCCATACGGGTTTCTATATCCGGAACAGTAAGATCTGCAGATAAACCCCATTTAAATCTGGACAGCAATCTTTCCTCTAGACCAGCCAGGTCTTTTGGAGCTTTATCCGATGTTAAAATCAACTGCTTACCTGATTGATGTAAATGATTAAAAATATGGAAGAAAATATCCTGAGTTTTATCTTTTCCAGCAAAGTTATGTACATCATCCATAATGATTACATCCATTGCCTGGTAAAAGTTCACAAAGTCGTTAATTGTATTGTTTTTTAACGAGTCCACAAACTGCTGACAGAATTTTTCACATGAAACACATATCACCAGTTTATCTGGCATGTTTGCTTTAATCTCGTTACCTATAGCCTGAGCCAAGTGAGTTTTTCCTAATCCTACACCACCATAAATCATTAAAGGGTTAAAAGAAGTACCTCCTGGTTTAGCAGCTACTGCATAGCCAGCTGATCTGGCTAAGCGGTTACAATCTCCTTCAATAAAGTTTTCGAATGTGTAATTGGGATTTAATTGCGGATCTACCTGAAGTTTCTTGAGTCCGGGAATTACAAAAGGATTTTTGATATCCTTATTTAATGCAACCGGCATAGGCATAGACTGATTCTTCCCTTCTGCTCCGTTTCCACTTGAAGGCATATTGGTGGTATAAGGTTTCTGCGCAGACGATTTCTCTACAACGATATTATACTCCAACCTTCCTGCATCTCCCAATTGGTTTTTGATTGTTTTTCTAAGTAGACCTACGTAGTGCTCTTCTAACCACTCGTAGAAAAACAAACTCGGCACCTGTATAGTTAAAACACTCCCCTCAAGCTTAAGTGGTGATATAGGTTCGAACCATGTTTTGAAACTTTGGGTCGGTATATTATCCTTAATGATTTGAAGACAGCTATTCCAAACGCTGGCACAAGTTTTTTCCATATTTTCTCTAATAATCTGATTTTAAATGCGATGGAAATTGACGGGGGTGTCTATTTCCGTGATTCGAATATTCGAAAAAAAATCGGCATAAAAAACTATATTTTAAAATTGTTTTCAACTACCTCAATAGCAGAAGAATAAACCATTTTTTTGTGATTATTTTTAGAAAAAACGAAGTCTAACCGGCCTAAATTTATTCCGGCGAATCCAACCTGATTTACCAGCACTTCCCGACCAGAAAGATTACGGATACTGTCAGGCTTTCTTAAGAATGTATGTGTATGTCCTCCGATGATTAGATCTGTATAACGGGTATTCTTTGCCAATTCAACATCACATATTTTATTCCCCTCTTTATATCTGTACCCTAAGTGTGAAAGGCATACAACCATATGGCATTTTTGGTCCAGCTTTAAAAAACGTTCCATCTCTAAAGCCTTTTTCAGGGCATCCAAATATTTAGAGTTCCCGTATTCCTTTTTATTTACCAACCCTTCAAAATCTATCCCTAATCCGTAAACCCCAATCTTTACACTACCTTTCTTAAAGATTTTATAAGGAATGGTCTTGTTATGGAGATGTGTATCGGTAAAATCGTAGTTTGAATTAATTACAGGGAAGTTAGCATGTGTGAGCTGTTTAGCAAAACCCTCTACTCCATTATCAAAATCATGGTTTCCCATAATCCCCGCGTCGTACCCCATCATACTCATCATTTTAATTTCCAGTTCTCCGCCCCAGAAATTGAAGTATGGAGTGCCTTGAAAAATATCTCCTGCATCAAAAAGCAATACATTTTTTTCTTCGCTCCTGATTTTATTAATTAAAGCTGCTCTTGGAGCCACGCCACCCAAACCCTGATTTCTGCCACCATCCATAGGGAACGGGTCGATACGGCTATGAACATCATTAGTATGTAGAATGGTGATCTTAATAAAATCATCTTTGGCAAAAAGATTGTCCGATTTCAGACCCAAAGCCAGTAATGCTGCACTAGCCGCAGCTCCCTTTATAAAACCTCGCCTATTTAATACTGATTCTTCCATCTAACACAGGATTTAAAGTCTTACCTGATCTCTTCACTTTGTCAACATAATTCAACAGCGCATCTCTGAGCAGAAGACTATGGTCTTTTCTTTCTATACCTTTACCAAAAATTTCGTCTCCATCCCCTCCATTCGCCATATAATCGGATGTTAATACGATATAGTCCTTATTAACATCTATCGGCTTTCCATTTATGGTAATATCTGCTGCTTTTTTTGTAGCCTTATCTATTTTAAATCTTGCTCCAGAAATGGCGTCCCCACCAGATCTCGCTAAAAAATCAAAAAAAGCCTGCATATCACTTCCTCTGAATTTTACGGTGACGATAGCATTTTCAAATGGCATTAGCTCAAATATTTTAGAGCGCGGAACGTTTCCTTTCGGAAGAGCGGCTCGCAAGCCCCCATAGTTTGAAAAGACCATATCAAAAAGTATTCCCCTGTCTCTGGCGGCATCCGCAATAGCATCTCCGAAAAAATTATTTAATAATCCTTCGGGCTTATCTTTGGTGATTTCGACTTCGGAATAAACCACAATATCATTCATTATAGAATCCAATGTTTGTTTATATGGGCTATAATATTTAAGGATATTTGAATCTACAGGTAAAGATTTATTTATTTCGTATTGCTTAGGCTGCGATTGTGACAGGTGATATTTTGCACTACAGGCTTGTACAAACAACATTGCACTACCAACCAATAAATACCGCCAGCCAAATTGCATTTTCATTTTTGAAGCTTTACTTTTTAAATCCTACAATTCCTGATATTGGCTTTTTACGACCATCATGGCTAAATCATAGGGGCTTTGTTCCAACGATTCTAATTTTGCAAACACTATTTTGCTTAATTCAACAGCAGATGAGCCTTCTGGCAATTCATTGATTGAAGTATTAATCAATGTAACTGTATCGTCTTTAACCCGCTTTACAATTGACCATGCCTCAGATGATAAGTAAAGCTGCTGTGTAACATTATGCTGATATTCTGCCCTGATATCTTCTAATACCAGAATCTGCATTTGCTTTGCCGTCATTCCGGGAGTATGTAATCTCAACAACAAATTTGTAGGATTGATTCGCTCTATAAACAAAGTCATTCTTTCCAATGCCTGCAATCTTAAAGGCAATAGTTCTTTGTTTAGTACAACTTTGTAATTACGAACCTGAATGTTTTGATATCTGTCAAAATATCCTCTAAACACAAAATAAATCAAGAAAATAAGGATGGCACCAGCAATAACCAGTTTTAAAACATCTGTAAGTAAAGAAACAATATCCATATTGTAAGACAACAGTAAAAATGAGTCGTTTAAGAAAACAAACTTCTGCATTTTAACTTATATTTGTGGTAAAATTTTGAAAGAATTATGAGTACAGGATCAATAACAGCTATAGCTCCTATCACATTAACCGAAGGTGCAAAAAAAGAAGTTAGGAAATTGATATCTCAACAAGAGTTGGGTCCTGATTTTGGTTTACGTGTTGGTGTAGAGGGAGGCGGATGTTCCGGAATGAACTATGTTCTAGGATTCGATCAAATTAAAGATGGAGACACAGAATACAATATAGACGGAATCAGAGTGTTCATGCATAAAGCCCATGGACTTTATTTAGCAGGAATGGAAGTAGATTTCCAGCAGGGTTTAAATGCTCGTGGATTTGTTTTTAATAATCCAAATGCAACAAGTACATGTGGTTGCGGCACTAGTTTCTCTGTTTAACACTACATTTTGTTTTAAAACATTTAAGCTGTTTCGAAAGGAACAGCTTTTTTTATTGTTTTTTGATAGCGCTCCAGATTGATATCTGTAACAAAAAGTATCTATCTTAGTCTATAAGACAACTTATCAGAATATCAGATGACCATTCAGGAAAACATCAAAATTGCAATACAATCGATTAGAGGAAATAAATTGAGAACTTTTCTCACCGCCTTGATTATTGCTATTGGACTGATGGCCTTAGTGGGTATTCTGACTTCTATAGATGCTATCAAAGGTTCTTTAAACAGCACATTCTCCAACATGGGAGCCAACTCATTTACTATTAGAAATAGAGGGACAGGTATCCGTATTGGCGAAGGCGGTGTAAAGCCAAAAATATGGCCGGTTATTACTTTCAGGGAAGCTATGGCATTTAAAAACAGATTTGACATGGCTTCGGCGGCGGTCTCTGTAAATACTTTCGCTTCCAGAGCGTCTACTATTAAATATGGAGAGAAAAAAACAAATCCCAACATTAATGTACTCGGAGCAGATGACGCCTATCTTTTTACCGGAGGCTATAAATTGGAGCAGGGGCGAAATTTTTCTGCCGACGACATGGAATCAGGTACAAATGTGACTATCATTGGTCAGGAAATAAAAAACAATCTTTTCCCGAACGAAAATGCTTTAGATAAAATTATTACTATCGGAAATGATAAATTCAGAATTATTGGAGTTTTTGAAAAAAAGGGATCCAGTTCTGGTTTTGGAGGCGATAGAATTTGCGTAATTCCGGTAATCAAAGCCCGACAAATAAGCAATAGTTCCAATCCTACATATACCATCTCGGTAATGCTGACGAATTCTGCACAAATGGAATATGCTATTGGAGAAGCGACTGCTTTATTCAGAAATATCAGGAAACTGGAAATAGCGAAGCCCGGCAACTTTGAGATAACCAAAAGTGATTCTTTAGCTCAAACCCTCATCGAGAATTTAAGAATGGTTCAGTATGCCGGTATTGCTATAGGCTTTATTACATTAACTGGTGCCGCTATTGCATTAATGAATATTATGTTGGTATCTGTTACCGAAAGAACTCGGGAAATTGGTGTAAGAAAAGCAATAGGTGCAACACCAGAAGTCATTAGAAAACAGTTTTTATATGAAGCCATTATGATTTGTCTTCTGGGAGGCTTCTGCGGGATTTTCATGGGAATTCTTATTGGAAATCTCCTGGCTATTGCCATGGGTGCTTCTTTCTTAATGCCATGGGCCTGGATATTCTTAGGCTTAACCGCTTGTATAGTTACAGGTTTATTATCGGGCTTTATTCCTGCATCTAAAGCCGCGAAATTAGATCCGGTTGAAGCCTTGAGATATGAATAAGCTATAGAGTTGAATTTAAAGTAACAGATTTTAACAATTCTTCTGTTGACTTTAATGACAAGCTTTCTTCTAAAGTCTGAATATGTTTTAAATGATGTACATCTGAACCCATGAAATCAATTATTCCCATAGAAACCAATTTATTAGCTGCTTTCTGAACGCCTTTTCCATAATATCCTGTTAATGAAATAGTATTTAATTGCAGATAACAACCCCAACTTTTTATTTCTTCGTAAACTTCTGTTGACTGATGAAAGTATCCATAACGTTCCGGATGAGCCAGAATTGGTGCATAACCTTTGTCTCTGATTTTTTGAATAGTTTCTTCCAGATTATTGGGCTCATTAACATAAGAAAGTTCGAATAACAGGTAATTAGAAAATGTAAGCACATTATTTTGCTGCAGGTTTTGTTCAAAAAACTCATCTAAATAGTATTCGGCAGCAGCGGCAATTTCTATATTTATATTTCTGCGACTGACTTCATCTCTGACTAAATCTAATGCTTTGAGTATTTTTTTAGGAGAGTTCCTGAAATAATCTCCCATAATGTGAGGTGTGGCTATTAGTTTACGGTATCCCAGAGATTTGAATTTCTCTATCAGTATAATCGATTCTTCAATGTTTTTTGCTCCATCATCAATACCGGGAAGAATATGCGAGTGCATATCCGTCCCAATATCTTTGAAATTATATAGTAACGCTTTCTTTTTAAAAAAGCTTAACATTAACGGTCTGTATATTGCTCTTCGTAATAATGTTGATAATTACCCGAAGTAACATTGTTTAACCATTCTTCATTTTCGAGATACCAATCTACCGTCTTTTCCAAACCTTCCTCAAATTGTAAACTTGGTTCCCATCCTAAATCAGTTTTTAATTTAGTAGCGTCTATAGCATAGCGCAAATCATGTCCTGCTCTATCAGTTACATAAGTAATGAGTTTTTCTGATTCGCCTTCCGCTCTTTTTAACTTCCTGTCCATTATTTTACACAGAACTTTGATAAGATCGATGTTTTTCCACTCATTATGCCCACCAATATTATAAGTAGACCCAGACTTAGCTTCATGGAAAATCACATCAATAGCTCTGGCATGATCTACAACCCATAACCAATCTCTAACATTCTCTCCTTTACCGTAAATGGGAATAGGTTTATTGTGTTTGATATTATTGATTGACAGCGGAATTAACTTTTCCGGAAAATGATAAGAACCGTAGTTATTGGAACAATTAGAAATAATGATATCTAGTCCATAAGTATCATGGTAGGCTCTTACAAAATGATCTGAACTTGCTTTTGATGCGGAATATGGCGAGTGCGGATCATAAGATGTCTCTTCTGTAAACATATCGTTTCCTTCACCTAATGTTCCGTAAACCTCATCTGTAGAGACATGATAAAAGCGCTTCTTATCATAATCGCCTTTCCAGAAATTCTTTGCAGCATTCAAAAGATTAACTGTTCCCACAACATTTGTCATTACAAATTCTGTTGGATTTGTAATTGACCGGTCTACATGAGATTCTGCTGCTAAATGAATAACTGCATCGAAATTTTCGGACTCGAACAGATCATTAATAAAAGTGGCATCAACTATATCTCCTTTTACAAATTTATAGTTTGGTGCATCTTCTATATCCTTCAAATTAGCTAAATTACCAGCATAGGTTAACTTATCCAGATTTACGATCTCATAATTCGGATAAGTTGTCACAAATCTTCTAACGACATGCGAACCTATAAAACCGGCTCCTCCTGTAATTAATATTTTTTTCATGTTTTTATTCAGATTGAAGATATTAGACATGATCTATGAGATGTTTATAAAATTTAAAATCAGTCTCACATCTCAATACTCAAATCTCATAACTAAAACGGATTTTCATTAATGTAATTTTCCCATTCCCAGGCAGATCTCATCATCTCTTCTATACCTAATTCTGCTTTCCAATCCAGTTTATCAGCAGATTTTTTTACATCTCCGTAAACCTTTTCAATATCTCCCGTTCTTCTGGGGCCAATCTTAAAATCCAGTTTCACACCAGTAGAACTTTCAAAAGCTTTTATAATTTCAAGTACCGAGCTTCCTTTTCCTGTCCCAATATTGAATACTTCGTAATTATTCTCTGATTTTCCTTCTTCCATTCTCCTCAGTGCTGCTACGTGGGCTTTAGCTAAGTCTACAACATGAATATAATCTCTGATACAACTTCCGTCTGGCGTATCATAGTCATCTCCAAAAACAGTTATAGGACCTCTTTTTCCAATAGCGCTTTGTGTGATAAAAGGAACTAAGTTTTGAGGAACACCAATTGGCAGTTCCCCAATCAAAGCAGTTTTGTGCGCTCCAACCGGATTGAAATATCTTAAAGCAACAATATTATAATTTTTATTGGAAGCCGCTGTCTCAGCTAAAATTTCTTCGGCTACCTGCTTGGTATTTCCATAAGGAGATTCTGCTTTTTTTACCGGAGCAGACTCTGTTACCGGTAACACATCTGGTTGCCCGTATACCGTACAACTGGAAGAAAACACAAAGTTTACAGTTCTATCCTGATAATGATTCAATAAATTGATTAAAGAATAGAAATTATTCCTATAATATTTTAGAGGCTGCTGTACAGATTCACCAACTGCTTTATATGCTGCGAAATGTATAATACCACTAATATCTGAATTCTGTTTTAAGAAAGCTTCTGTTTGCTCCACATCACATAAATCTAATTGATAAAATTCCGGCTTATGCCCGATAATCTTCTCTATCTGATCTAAAATTTTAATAGATGAATTAGACAAATTGTCTACAATAACCGGAGTATATCCTGCATTATGTAATTCAACTACTGTATGAGAACCTATAAAACCTGTTCCACCGGTTACTAGAATCTTTCCTGACATTTACTTTTTATTATAGTTTGAAAAATCTTTATGTTCTATTTTCTCTAATTGTTCTTTTGACAACGATTTGAAATACTCGTAAGTAATTTTTAAACCCTCTGCCCTGTTCACTTTTGGTTCCCAGTTTAAGATTTCCTTAGCTTTGGTAATATCCGGACGACGTTGTTTAGGATCGTCCTGAGGCAATGGCTTGTAGATTACTTTCTGAGTAGTTCCTGTTAATTTGATAATTTCTTCTGCAAATTGTCCTATAGTTATCTCATCCGGGTTACCAATATTTACAGGATAAGCATAATCAGACATTAGCAATCTGTAAATTCCCTCTACCAGGTCGTCTACATAACAAAAAGACCGTGTTTGTGTTCCATCGCCAAAAACTGTCAGATCTTCTCCTCTTAAAGCCTGTCCAATAAACGCAGGCAGCACCCTACCATCATTCAAACGCATTCTTGGGCCATAAGTATTAAAAATTCTTACAATTCTGGTCTCTACACCATGAAAAGTATGGTAAGCCATTGTCATGGCTTCCTGAAAACGTTTAGCTTCGTCGTAAACTCCACGCGGACCAACAGGGTTTACATTTCCCCAATACTCTTCTGGTTGTGGGTTTACATTCGGATCGCCATAAACTTCAGATGTAGAAGCAATGATAATTCTGGCTTTCTTCACTCTTGCCAGACCTAAAAGATTATGAATACCCAAAGACCCTACTTTTAAGGTTTGGATTGGAATTTTAAGATAATCTATTGGGCTTGCCGGAGAAGCGAAATGCAGTATATAATCTAATTTACCAGGGACATGAACAAATTTAGAGACATCGTGATGGTAAAATTCAAAATTCTCCAATTTAAAAAGATGTTCTATGTTTGCCAAATCACCTGTGATCAGATTATCCATTCCAATTACATGGAAACCTTCTTTTATAAATCTATCACAAAGATGCGAGCCTAAAAATCCAGCTGCTCCTGTTATTAATACTCTTTTTGCCATTATGCTTCTATTATCTTACGGCCAATACTATTGTAATAGAATCCTAAATCAATCATTTTATGTAATTCATAAAGGTTTCTTCCATCAAAAACTACCTTAGATTTAAGGTTATCTTCCATTTTTTTGAAATCAGGATTTCGGAAAAGCTGCCATTCTGTAGCAATTATTAAAGCGTCGGCCCCTTCTAAAGCAGTGTAAGCGTCTTCGGCATAGTCTATTTTATCGCCAATTAACCTGTGCACATTCCCTATCGCTTCAGGGTCGTAAGCAGTTATTTTTGCACCAGCCTTCAAAAGTTCATCAATAATATACAATGCGGGCGCTTCTCTGATATCATCCGTTTCTGGTTTAAAAGCTAACCCCCATAGTGCAAAATGTTTTCCTGCCAGATTCGATTTATAGTATTGTTTAATTTTCTCTACAATTTTCACCTTTTGAACCTGATTAACATCCATCACAGATTTCAAAATTTTAAAATCATAGTGATATTCTTCCGCAGATAATGCCAGTGCCTGTACGTCTTTAGGGAAGCAGCTTCCTCCATAACCAATTCCCGGGAAAAGAAATCTCTTTCCGATACGGGCATCCGAACCAACACCTATTCTTACCATATCCACATCTGCACCTACCAACTCACACAAATTGGCAATTTCGTTCATGAAGGTGATTTTTGTTGCTAAAAATGAATTAGCTGCATATTTTGTCAATTCCGAAGAGCGTTCATCCATAAAGATAATTGGATTTCCTGAACGTACATAAGGAGCATACAGTTCTGCCATTAAAGCTCTCGCTCGTTCGCTGGAGGTACCAACAACTACTCTATCCGGTTTCATAAAATCTTCTACCGCCACACCTTCTCGCAAAAATTCAGGATTAGAAACAACATCAACTTCTACCAGCGTATTTTCTCTGAATACTGCTTTAACTTTATCTGCTGTTCCTACAGGCACAGTAGATTTAGTTACAATTACTTTATAATCTTTAACAATTTCTGCTATATCTTTTGCTGCTCCCAAAACATAACTTAGGTCCGCTCTACCATCTCCGCCCGGAGGAGTAGGTAGCGCCAGAAATATAATCTGAGCGTCATTTATTGCTGCAGCCAATTCGGTTGTGAAAGACAATCTTCCCTGAGCAATGTTTCTGTTGAACAATACGTCCAAGCCTGGTTCGTAAATAGGCATAACACCTTCTTTCATCTTCTGAACCTTCTCTTCTACGATGTCTACACATACTACATTATTACCAGTTTCGGCCAAACAGGTTCCGGTAACTAAACCGACATATCCTGTACCTATAACAGCAATATTCATAAGTAAATTATAAAGTTAAATACAAAATCTTTAAACTTGACGAAGTTAACAATTTAGAATTTTTAAATGCTTATTTTTTATAATATCGGAATACATTTTTTTTTCTTACTAGCAGCCATTGCCGCGCTTTTTAACAATAAAGCAAAACTATGGATACAGGGCAGGAAAAATTGGAAAAACAAATGGAAAGACATTCCGCAAGAAAAGACAATTTGGTTTCATTTTGCATCGCTGGGCGAGTTTGAACAGGGAAAACCCCTGATTGAAAAAATAAAGCAGCTTTTCCCTTCCAAAAAAATTGTCATTACATTTTTTTCTCCTTCCGGATACGAAATCCGTAAAAATTCTCCATTAGGTGATTATATCCTATATCTACCTTTAGATACCAGGAAAAATGCTCGGGATTTTCTCAAAATATTCAATCCGGAAATTGCATTCTTTAATAAATATGAATACTGGTATCATTTCTTTAAAGAAGCAAAACAGGCTAACGTTCCGCTTTATGTTACTTCTGCTATTTTCAGAACCAATCAGATCTTCTTTAAAAGTTATGGTTCTTTCAACAGAAGAATATTAAGTTTTGTAACTCACTTCTTTGTACAGAACAAACAATCTGAGGAACTATTGCACAGTATTGGTTTAAACAACTATTCGCTTGCAGGCGACACTCGATTCGACAGTGTAAATAATTTATCTAAAAAAAATAAGGATTTACCATTTATTAATCAATTCAGACAGAACCATAAGCTTTTTGTAATAGGAAGTTCATGGCCTGAAGATGAAAATAATTTAGCTCCATGGATTATGAAAAATTCTGATTCATGGAAGGCTGTATTTGCTCCACATGAAATTAAAGAAGAGAAAATACAAAACCTGATAAAACTATTTCCCGAAGGACAGGTCATTCGACATTCTCAAATAGGCGACAAAGATATTAGCAGATATAAAGTTCTAATTATAGATAATATCGGTATGCTCTCTACGCTATATAACGAAGCCGACTTAACGTATATAGGCGGAGGATTTAATAAATCTGGAATACACAATACACTGGAAGCTGCCGCCTGGGGTAAAGCTGTTATTTTCGGGCCTAATTACCAGAAATTTCAGGAAGCTAAAGACCTAGTTTCTATTGGTGCTGGTTTCAGTTATAATACATCCGTAGAACTTTATGATATTCTAGATAAATTAACTTCAGATATGAACTTTAGAAATGAAGCGGCAAGAAAAGCAAAAGTTTATGTCCAGGAGAATGTTGGAGCTACAGCCATTATCATCAATAAAATCTACGGAATATTACTTCTTAAAGAATAATTTATCCAGAGCGTAATTATCATACTGCTGATACGAAAGAAGCAATACAAAACATAATATATGGATAAGCTGAGAAGATATTGCTCCCCAGGACTCAATCATACTGCTTCCAAAAATCAGCACTATCATAGTAATTGCTCCAACAACTATTGCTTGTTTGGTAAATAATCCCACCAACATAAAAACTCCAACCAATAGTTCTATATAGGGTAAAATATAACTAAAAGGTTGCACCAATGCTATAGGCAATAACGATTGCTCAAACTCTTTTATCATTCCGGCACTAAATTCATCTATTTTTGGAATCCGTACTACTCCATGCCCAAACATGCTCATGGCAACTGCTAAACGAAGCAAAAGATAAGATAGGGGTTTATTAATCATGATGCTAAATAAAAATTCAAAAATAAAAAGTAAAAAATGTAGAAACAACCATAAAATCTACATTATCTCTTAATCCTTTCGTCAAAAACAAACGCATCAGATTTCAATAATTTAATCAGTTTAAAATCAGGATGCAAGGGATTTATCAAAAAATTAAATTCAGCAGGTATAATTGAAGAAGGGACTTTTAAAAGAGGAGAAGCTAATGATCTTGCCCATGAATCTCCTAGTTGTTGCGTTTTATAAATAGAATCAAATGACTTCCAATTTTCGGGCAACTCTTCTATAGCTATTGTTCCTACACTCAACTCGTCAGGAATTTCAATACTCATCACATTAAAAAGAGCATTAAGTCCAAGACTATTTCTGTGTACAACATTTTCAAGACAGGCTAACGCTTGCGAACCAGAAGTATAAATAACATTTACATCATTGGAGTTCCAGCGAGCAGCTCTGCCCGAAGCGGTCAATTCACCGGCATATTTTGCCAATGCAATTCTATATACTTCCATTTAAGCTAATGCCCCGTAAGCTATACGAACCAGTTCTTCTTCTATTAATGTAATTCCGGTAATAGTATCCATTAATTCAAAAGGCATTTGGCTTCCCAAACCAATAGAAGAGATATTAAGCCATTCGTGAAAAGCCTTTGCAGAACCAAATACTTCTATACCCTGTTCAAATAATGAAAAAGATTTTAATAACTTCTCGCTCAATGCAGCATCTAGTTTTAAATCCTGAACAGCATAATTTTGAATGGTTTTAACGGTTGTTTTAAAAGTCTCCTGAAACTCTTCGTATGTAAAGCCTGAAACCAAAATAAAATCTAACGCAGCTTTGGCATTTAAACCTTTTTTAGACATAGCCAACAATGACACAGGGTTATCATACATCGTATGATAATGAGAAATCGTTTCCGCTACAATGTTTTCCTGATCATCTTTGACTGGATAAGGTTTTATCGCTTTTCTTTTATCTCTTGTTTCCATACCCTAATGTAGAATTTTTTCTCGAGATTAAAGAATTTTTTCCAATCTAATAATTTAAGATTATATCTTCCAGAGCTTCTACCCATTCAGGATCAGCATTCAGGCTTTCTACCATCTGGATACGTTCTCCTCCGTAAGAATGAAATTCTTCCTGATATTCCACACCGATTTCATAAATAGTTTCAATACAATCGGCTACGAAAGCAGGACTGAGTACCAGGATTTTTTTCTTTCCTTTGTCGGCCAGTTCTTTTAAAACGGTACTGGTATAGGGCTGCATCCATGGTTCATTTCCTAACCTGGATTGAAAGCATAAAGTATATTCGTCTGTTGATAAGCCAATTTCTTTTGCAATTGCCTTAGTTGTTTGATAACATTGAGCAGTATAACAAAACTTATTGGTATCGGTATAGTTCTTACAGCAATCTTCTACCTGCAGACAATATTTTTTAGAAACATCTGCTTTACGCATTTGACGCTGAGGTACGCCATGATAACTGAATAGTACATGATCCCATTTTTCAGCATCCAGATATTTCTTTGCATTCTTTGCAAAAACTCTTGCCATTCCAGGATGATCGCAATAGTTATTGACAAACTGTATAGGTGGAATTATTTGCCACTGACTTACTACTTCCATAATCATCTGATGTATAGATCCTGTAGTGGCTGATGCATATTGCGGAAATAAAGGAATTACTTTAATACTATCAACATTAAGCTCTTGTAGTTTCTTTAAAGCGCCCTCTAAAGACGGATTTTGATAACGCATGGCTAGTTCTACATGGTATTCTTCATCTAATCTTTCGGCAATCAGTTTTCGCAAGGCATAGCTATACACTAATAAAGGAGAACCTTCTTCTGTCCAGATCTCCTGATAAGTTTTTGCAGAATTTTTAGCTCTTTTCGGAATGATAATTCCTCTAACCAATAAGTTTCTTCCAAGCGGATTAATATCTATAACACGGCCGTCCATTAAAAACTGATCCAGATAAACACGTACATCTTCCGTTTTCGGACTATCGGGTGTACCTAAATTAACAAGTAGAATTCCTTTCTTTCTCATCCAAAATTGCTTAAAACGCTTCTAATGCTTGTTTCACTTCTTCCATTAACCACATAGGTGTAGAGGTTGCTCCGGCAATGCCTACAGTATCCCCAACCTGAAACATTTCTTTATCTAACTCGCTCACATCACTTACAAAGTAAGTATTTGGGTTATGCTTTTTGCACACCTCGTATAGTACTTTTCCATTAGAAGATTTTTTTCCCGACACAAATACTATCTTGTTATATCGTTTAGCAAATTCGGGCAGATCTTTATCTCTGTTTGAAACCTGACGACATATTGTGTCATTCGCTTTCAAATCATATCCACGATCTAAAAGGTGTTGTTTTATTTTATAGAATGTATCTGTAGATTTAGTAGTTTGGCTATACAAAGTAAATTTTTGTGGCAACTCCAATTGCTCCAATTCTTCCATACTTTGGAAAACCAAAGCTTCATCATTTGTCTGTCCCTGCAAACCGATAACTTCCGCATGCCCATGTTTACCAAAAATCACTATCTTTTCCTTATAATCATAACTTGATTTAATCCTGTTCTGCAATTTCAAAACAACCGGACAAGAAGCATCTATTAAAGTGATATTATTTTCCAGAGCCAATTTATAGGTTTCGGGAGCCTCGCCATGTGCTCTTATCAATACTTTTTCATTATTGATATGTTTAAGATCTTCGTGGTTGATAATCTTTAAGCCTTTAGCTTTTAATCTGCTAACTTCTTCGTCATTGTGTACAATATCTCCTAAACAATACAGATATCCATCTTCAGACAAGATATCTTCTGCCATATCTATTGCATACACAACTCCAAAGCAAAAGCCAGAATCACTATCAATAGTAACTTTTAAATTGTACCCCATATCTCTTTAATTCATACAAAAATATAAAAAACTCAATCAAGGCATTGTAATATTTATTTTTGTATGATATTAGGATTATTGCGATTGGATATTATTGCGCCTTTTCATGGTATAATCCATAGAGTAAGGACCCGCACCTATTATCCAAAACATTACTAATAATAACAAAACGATGATAGATAACCAAAGTTCGGAATTGAATATGGTAAATCCTTTTGCAATGTTTACAAAGAAAATAGCTCCTAATAAAATAGGAATTTGTATAACTGCAGCAAATCTTGTTACCAAACCTACAATTAAAAATATTCCTCCAACAATATGCGCAAATACGATATAGTGCACAATTCCCGCCAATACTACGCCAGAGAAACCAAATCTGCCATTGTCATTATCTACAAGCAAAGAATAAACAGCATCCCGACTCATAATTACCGTTATACCTTTTATTAAAATAAGTAATCCAAGACAAATACGGATAACATCTGTGGCTTTGGAATGATAATCATCTCCCCAATGCTCAATTTTATGTACCAAGTTCATGGAACCCTCCTTTTTATAATTGACTATTAAAAATCAGTACAAAAATCAATCCAATACGTTTGACCTTGCTAAGATGCTTAATATGAAGTTTTCCTAATGTTTCTTGCCTCACTTTAAACTATTTAATAAAGTGAACATTTTCTGTCGCATTGACGAAGTGGTTCCATTATAATTGTTCACGATGATGGCAAAACAGTAATTTTTATGATATCCTGCATAGGCAAGAACATCTCCTATAGTTCCACTTTTCATTTTCATATTATTATAAAGTGGAAAACTGTTTAAATACCCCACATACCATGGCTCGCGACTTGCGTGTCTTAAAACACTTACCATGGTCGAGGTTGTAATCCGATTCGATGGTGCCAACCCACTTCCATCGTAAATATTAAGTGTATTCTTATCCAAACCTAGTTTTTGCCAATAATCCTGCAAAACTTTTATACCACCTTTTATCGTTTTACCTTCATCTTTTGATATAGCTCTCATCATTTGTTCACCATAAAGGTTTAAGCTCTTTTGATTAAAATGATAAACAATATCTTTTAAGACAGGAGATTTAATAGTAAGAATACGAACTCCATTTAGCACAGAATTTGCTCTCGACAACCTGGTAGTTTGATAACCTTTATTAGATACTCCATTCTTTTCCAGCATACTACTTAATTCATAAGCCATCGCCATAGCAGGGTCTGGCAAGGAAAACCGAATATTTTTATTCAGATTAATAGCATAAGTACCACGTAAATAAACTACAGAAGAATATGGAGATGAATATCCGTACACCTGGTCACCGGTTCCGGCAGCCCCGGTTTTTAATTCGTTTATGATACTAAAAAAGGGATATTTATTACTATTAGAGAGTATCTGAACTTCCCCGCCCACGCCCGGAGCAGGTTTAAATCTTAGCTCAAATTCATTTTCTCCCCAACATATTGCAGAAGTTCCGGCCCCAAAATAATTCCCCATATCTTGCCATATCCAGCCTTCGGATATACTTTGCGAATCCCATACTCCATCATCAACTATAATCTCTCCATTTATATTATTGATTCCTTTAGACTGGACAGCCGTTAAAATCTTTTGCAGTACAATTTCTTTCGAAGTAGTTGCGTATCTATCGCTACCTAAAGTTGGGTCTCCGTTGCCTTTTACAATAATGTTTCCATTTAATTTTCCTCCGGAAATAACTCCTGAGTATAAAATATCTGTTGTAAACTGAAAACTTTCCCCTAGAATACCTAAAGCTGTCGCCGACGTAACTGTTTTTAAAGAAGATGCCGGAGCCAGACCAATGTCCTCATTTTCAGCAAAAATAATTTCACCTGTATTCTTATCTGTAACAATAAACGAGCTTATTGCGTACTTTAATTGTGTATCCTTAGAAAAAGTTGTATAAGCAGCTTTTATTTTATCTGTGATGGATTGTGCTGTAGAAATATTCCAAAAAAGGAAAAGGCAGAAAATGGCGTAAATTGTTTTCATAACACAAAATAAGGCATTAAACATAAAAACAACCAATTAAAAAAGACAGACAATGAAAAACTTTTTGAGTATCGCTTTGATTTATTCTGTACTACTTTCTTGTTCTTCTAAAAAAGACGAGGCAGACCAATGTATTTATGCAGTAAATCTCCCTGCTGTTGAAGTCTCAGATGTAGAAAATGGCACAGTTAATGAACCTTTAAGATTTAATATTAAATCTCAATATCATAACGGTTGTGGTAGTTTTAAGGATTTCAGCGAAAAAACTGAGGGCAACATCATCACTGTAGTTGTAAACGGCATGAACATGGGATGTATTTGTACACAAGCATTTGTACATTTTGACAAGGATTATGTTTTTGTACCAAAACAAGCAGGAACGTATACTTTTAAATTCAAATCGACACAGAACAGCTATATAGAAAGACAAGTTGTTGTAAATTAAAAGCATGAATAATAGAATAAACGAAGCTACAACACACCATTTAGACAGTTTAAACCTTCCTTTAAGGAAGGAGATTGAGTCCCTGCGCTATATTATTCTGAATACAAACGAAAATTTAGAAGAGAATATAAAGTGGAATGCACCAAATTATCATATAAAAAGCGCAGACAGAATAACAATGAAGCTACATCCTCCAAACCAAATTCAAATTATATTTCATTGTGGTGCTAAAATACAAAGCCAATCAGATGAAAGATTATTAGCGAATGATTTTGGATTATTAGATTGGAAAAGCAACGACAGGGCTGTATTGACTCTAAAGGATGTTAACGACCTGGAAATGAATACCGGAAAAATAACTTCACTTATACAAAGTTGGTTAGCCGCAACCACATAATCTGGAAAATATACTCATAAAAAAGGCCTGTATTTTGTTACAGGCCTTTTCATTTATACCAGTTAAACCATTAACCGATTAAACTTTGTGCTACCAATGCTTCCGCTATTTGAACTGTATTTGTAGCCGCTCCTTTTCTTAGGTTATCAGCAACACACCACATATTCAATGTATTGTCCTGAGACTCATCGCGGCGAATACGGCCAACCAGAATCTCATCTTTACCATGCGCATCCATTGGCATTGGATATTTCGCATTTGCCGGATCGTCAACCACAATAACTCCTGGCGTTGCAGCTAACAATTCGCGAACTTTTGCTAAGTCGAAATCATTTTCAAATTCGATATTGATAGACTCTGAGTGTCCTCCCATTACCGGAATTCTAACAGTAGTTGCTGTAACTTTAATACTGTCATCACCCATAATTTTTTTAGTCTCCAAAATCATTTTCATCTCCTCTTTTGTATATCCGTTATCCTGGAAAACATCAATCTGAGGAATAACATTTAAATCAATTGGATAAGCGTAAGCCATTTCTCCATCGGTAATTCCTTTACGCTCGTTCATTAACTGGTTTACAGCTTTTACTCCTGTTCCGGTAACTGATTGGTAAGTTGAAACTACCACTCTTTTGATTTTATATTGGTCATGCAAAGGTTTTAAAGCCACTACCATCTGGATAGTAGAACAGTTTGGATTTGCAATGATTTTATCTTCTTTAGTCAATACTGAAGCATTTACTTCCGGAACCACTAATTTTTTAGAAGGATCCATTCTCCATGCAGAAGAATTATCGATCACTACAGTACCTTTAGCAGCAAACTTAGGCGCTTGCTCTAGGGAAGTACTTCCTCCGGCAGAGAACAAAGCCACCTCGGGAACCATTTCTATAGCTTCTTCAACAGTTACAACCTTGTATTTCTTTCCCTTGAAATCAATTTCCTTACCCTTACTTTTTTCAGAAGCAACAGGAATCAATTCTGTAACCGGGAAATTGCGCTCTGCTAAAACTTTTAACATCTCCGTTCCCACAAGACCGGTAGCGCCTACAACTGCAACTTTCATTTTTTTCTCTTTAATTAATTAATTTTTAAATATTATATTTATTCTAAATATGGTCAAATATGAGAAAGTTTTTACTTTTTTTAATGTTTTTGTTACATAAAAACGCTTTTTCACAATTAAATGATAAATTCGATGATGACGATTTTGTTACAAATCCTGCATGGGTTGGTCCCAATGCACAGGAAAACTTTATTGTTGAAAACGGCTCTTTAAAATCTAATTCAGGCTTACTCAATACAAATTTCTTTTTAGCAACCGCAAATCGTTTGGCATTAAATACGGTATGGGAGTTCGATTGTAATCTAAAGTTTTCGGTATCCGGAAATAATTACGCTGATATTTATTTGATTAGTGATTCTGAAAACCTAAACGGTAACACTAATGTGAATGGTTATTTTGTACGGGTTGGAAATACAGGAAAAGAAATTTCCCTTTTTAAACGGAATGGTCCTTTGTTTAACTCTATTAAACTTATAACAGGCCAAAGCGGAATTGTTTCCAGTTCCAGCAATAATCCCTTCAGGATAAGAGTGACCAGAAGCAATTCGGGAGAATTCACATTAGAATGGGATAAATCTCAAACGGGCAATTTGTATCAATTCGAAGGGAAGGCTATAGATAAGCAATTTTCGACAAGCAATTGGTTTGGTATTTCTATTCAACAATCAACAGCGTCTTTTCAAAAAAAGCATTTTTTTGGTAATTTTTTAATAAAAGGAATAGTGCCACCGGAAATAGAATCTGCACACATCGAAAAAAATAAATTAACAATTTCATTTACGGAGGATATCAGAACAAATGATATCGATTTAGACAAAAACTTCCAGATAACATCGTTTAATGGCATAGTAAAAAGCGTAACGACATATTCAAAAAGTATTCTTGTGGAATATGATAAAGATTTCGAAAGTGCGGCTTATCAGCTGACAGTCGATAAAATTCGCGATTTAACAGGAAATTGGAATGCGAAGCCATTAACCTTATCCTTTACTTATAACAAGCCCTATTTAGCAAAGTATAATGATATTTTAATAAATGAGATTTTTGCAAACCCAAACCCACAGATTGATCTGCCGAAAGCCGAGTTTATAGAACTTCTTAATACCACAACGGAAAAGTTATCCTTAAAAGGCTTTAAATATACTAACTCGACAACCAATTATACTTTCGGGGATGATTATATCTTGCCCAATGAACATCTAATAATATGTGCAAAAAGTGACACTTTAGAGTATAAAGAATATGGCAGAACGATAGGTATTTCCCCCTGGCCAACGCTAAGAAACGATAAAGGATCAATAGTGTTAACCAATCAGGAAGGTACCCTTATTCATAAAGTACAGTATTCAGACGCATGGTATAAAGATAATGTCAAGAAAAACGGCGGATACACTTTAGAGCTTATTGACCCGGAGTCTATTTGTATTGATGCACAAAATTTTTCAGCTAGCAAACATCCAAACGGAGGTACTCCCGGAAAACCAAACTCGATCTATAAATCCAATATTTCCGCTCCCCCTTTATCTCTATCTGCTCTATTTTTCAGAGATGATTCTACAGCAGTACTGGTTTTTAACAAAGCAGTAGACAGTTTAAAAGCTAGCGTTAGGGACAATTATATGAGTAAAATGGGTAATCCGGACTTAGTAAGAGTACTTGCTCCGGAATTTAATTCAATTGAACTCATTTACAGAAGCGGCTTTGTAAGAGGACAATCGTTCTTGATAAAAAGTTCGGAGATTTGTGATTGTGGAGTTACCAGGTTAACCGATCTGGAGTCGGAACTTGTTGTTCCTTCACATCCTGAAAAAGGAAAAATCCTGATTAATGAAATTTTATTCAATCCACGAATGGGCGGTAAAGAATTTGTGGAACTCTATAATCATTCTGATGAAACTTTTGATTTCAGAGAACTGTTTGTTGCCAGTACGAATACTAAAGATTCCTTAATAAATATAAAATCAATTAGCGCAACCAGTATGCTTTTTAAACCCGGAACATATTGGGTTATTACAACTGATCCCGAAAATATACAGTCTGAGTATTTCACACCAAATACAGCTACTTTTATTAAAGTAGCCAGTTTGCCTGCTTTTAATAATGATAAGGGCGTAGTTGTTTTATTAGGTACAGAAAACCAGAGAATAGACCAGCTCAATTACGCCAAAACTATGCACTTTCCACTTTTAAAAGACGACAAAGGCGTCTCTTTAGAAAGAAGCTTCTTTGACGAATCTGCAAATAAACCCGGTAATTTCCGTTCGGCTACCGCAAGCGTAGGTTTTGCTACTCCAGCCTATAAAAACTCCCAAAATATGGCAAAAAATACTGCTTCAGACGGTATTACACTCTCCACCAAAGTTCTTTCTCCAGATAACGACGGTTCGAATGATCTTTTAAGTATTAATTACCAGTTGGACCAAAACAATTACGTAGCGAATGTAAGTGTATATAATGACGAGGGACGCCTGATAAAAAAAATTGTAAACAACGAGGCAATAGGTTCTTCCGGAACCTGGCTATGGGATGGTTTTGATTTGTCGCAAAACCGAGTAAAAACAGGCATATATATTCTGCATACAGAATTATTTAATTTATCTGGAAAGCGAAAGAATTACAAAACGGCTTTTAGTGTGGTTTCCAGACAATAAATTCTTCAGGTTAAAACCACAAATCCTAAAAAAGCCACAAATGCTTTTGCTTTTTTCTTAATTTTACGTCGCTCAATTCAGAGCATTTAATTTTGATGTACAAAGAGATATAAATAAGATCTCTCAATAACAATAACAAATGGGAAGAGCATTCGAGTTTAGAAAAGAAAGAAAATTTAAGCGTTGGGCCAAAATGGCCGTTCAGTTCACACGTATCGGAAAAGATATTGTAATTGCAGTAAAAGAAGGCGGTCCTCACCCAGAAAATAATTCCAGATTAAGAACGGCTATTCAGAATGCGAAGGCTGTTAATATGCCAAAAGACCGTGTTGAAGCAGCAATTAAAAGAGCCAGCGATAAATCTACAGCCAATTATGATGAGGTTGTATACGAAGGATACGGACCATACGGAGTGGCTGTACTTGTAGAAACAGCTACTGACAATACCAACAGAACAGTTGCAAATGTTAGAAGCTATTTTAACAAAACCAACGGAACTTTGGGTAAAACTGGTTCTTTAGATTTCATTTTCAAAAGAGTATCTACTTTCAGATTTACGCCTGGCGATTTGGATTTAGAAGAATTGGAACTGGAATTGATAGATTATGGCCTGGAAGAAATTTATGTAGAAGCAGACGAGGAAGGCAACGACTTAGCTGTAATACATGCCGGCTTCGAAGATTTTGGTAAAATGCAAAAAGCTTTAGAAGAAAAAGGTATCGAGATTAAGCAAGCTAAATTGGAAAGAATTCCATTGTCTCACGCAGAGGTTAATGAAGAACAAGCTACTGAAATTATGAAATTATTAGATAAGCTGGAAGAGGATGACGACGTTCAGGCGGTTTATCATAATATGGCTGAATAATTATTTAAAAATTATGGGAATTGTTAGTACTAGAAGAAAAGACCATGAATTAAAGGTTACTTTTAACGATGACAGCTTAGTTATCGAATTGGAAGACGGTAAAGAAACAGCATTCCCATTATTATGGCATCCGCAACTGAAAAACGCCAGCGAAGAAGAAAAACAGAACTGGGAAGTCAGTAACGACGGAAAAAAAATTGTCTGGAAGAATCTGAATGTCGAAATAGCTTTTTAGAAATGATTTTTGAAGAATTCTTTTTGAAAAAAAAAATTGATCTGGCTCAATTGAAAGATGCAGACCCAAGTCTTTTTGATCAATTTAAAAGCCATTATGATCTTATGGGTGAAAAGAGTTTTGACCATACTAAGAAATATTGGTTCAATAAACTCCGCCATTCTTATCCTTTATCTGCGGAAGAGGAAACCCGATTAAAAGAATTATTCAAAGGAGAAAAAGCAGTCGAAAAATCTGAAGCAATAGCTACTGAAGTAAAAACGGAAACGGCTCTCGCTAAACCTTCCGGCTTCAGACCTAAGTTTAAAGCTCCGGTATCTACAGAAAAGCAGGAAGAAATTCCTACAAGCTTGCCTCCTGCTAAAGTGACTCCTACCGAAACAACTCCGATCGAAAATGCAGGTGAAATTAAACCAGCTGGGTTTAAACCCAGATTTAAGCCGGGAGTAACAAAAACACCTATTGCTGAGTCTGGTACAGATAAACCAGGTGCAGAAAACCCTCAGGAAGAATCAAATCCTTCTGTTGCCAAACCAAGCGGATTCACTCCCCGTTTCAAAGCAGGACTAACAAAAAACACCACAACCGAAGAAGATAAATCTGCTCCTGAAAATAAAAATATAGCAGATGAAGGACAGGCAGAAACACCCAAATCTTTAGGGTTCAAGCCCAGATTTAAACCGGGTGTAACCAAAACAATCCATACAGAAGAAGAAAATCTGGCTGCAACAACAGAAAATTCAAACATTGAAGTGCAAAAAACAGAAAACGTTGACATTTCAAAGCCTGTTGGATTTAAACCAAGATTTAAGGCCAGTCAGCCCGCGGCATCTATTAATGAAGAAATCGCTGCTGAGGAAAATAGCGGAATACAGGAAATGAAATCAGAGGAGGATACCACTACAGTAGCCAAACCATTAGGTTTCAAACCCCGATTTAAAGCCGGACAAACAAAAGTTGTTGAAGGAAAAACAGAGCATACAGAATCAGTTGTTAATGAATTTAATAGCTCAGAAACAGTAGAAGCTCACGAAAAAAAGCATGAAGATCAACCCAGCGAAGTAGACACTACTGCAATTAAACCTTTAGGATTTAAGCCAAGGTTTAAGCCCAAAAATAAAAACGATGAGTAGAAAAGCTACTCATCGTTTTTATTTTATACATAATTTAATAATGACTAAAACCAAATACCTACGCCAACGCCAATAGCTTCTGCCCTCAATTTATTAGATTCATATAAAAAATCTTCAAATTGCTGTACCTGATATTGAACCTCTACAAAATACTTAGCTCCCTTTTTATTAGTTAATACATATCCCAAACCCGCATCATAATTCAGCCCTTTAGCATAATCCTTAAAAACCTTTACCGCATAGCCTACACTTCCTCTTACAAACGGAGATTGTTTGTTTTCAGAAAGTTTCGAGAAATTATAGTGACCGTTTGCGGAAAAAGACACTGTATTCATATTTAATCTGTTACTACTGCCATAACTTTTAAAATTGGTAGTAGCTATTCCTAAGCCCAGGCCAACATTATCATTCTGCCGGCCAAAAAGCAATTTAATCTGAAAAGGATTAACCTGTTGCTGATTAAAAACTTCATTAACTCCAAAAGCATAGTTTATCTGCATCTTTCCAAAAGCTCTGAATTTTTGAGGCTCTTTGAAAGATTGTCCATGCAGATTTGAAAAAGCAAAAGTTAAAGCTACGAGAGTAAAAAGTCTGAGTATCTTCATATAATTCATATTCAGAAATCAATAATACAGATTTTTAGCCTTAACTGTGCCTGAAAAAAACAAAAATTATGTTTTTTGCTTATGTTTGCAGACAAACAAAAGCTAGCTGCTTCTAATGTTGAAACTAGACGAGATAAAAAAACCTATAGAAAAAGAAATTGACGCTTTTGAAGAGAAGTTTAAAGCTTCTATGAAAAGTTCGGTTCCTTTATTAGATAGGATTACACATTATATTGTAAAGAGGAAAGGAAAGCAAATACGACCTATGTTTGTATTCTTTTCGGCCAGTATTAGCGGTGGAATTACAGAATCTACATATCATGCAGCGACCTTTGTAGAGCTTTTGCATACTGCAACCCTGGTCCATGATGATGTGGTAGACAATTCCTTTGAACGCCGTGGTTTTTTTTCTGTAAATGCATTATGGAAAAACAAAATTGCGGTTTTAGTAGGTGATTATCTTTTAGCAAAAGGACTTTTGCTCTCTGTAAACCATCAGGAGTTTAAGCAACTTAAAATTGTATCAGACGCAGTACAACAATTAAGTGAAGGAGAATTGCTGCAAATGGAAAAAGTTCGCCGTATGGACATTAGCGAAGATGTTTACTACGAGGTTATCAGAAAAAAAACTGCATCCTTAATTGCGTCCTGTTGTGCTGCCGGAGCAACATCTGCCGGAGCTTCTGACGAAACTGTTAAAAAGATGCATGATTTTGGCGAGAAAATTGGCATAGCTTTTCAAATTAAAGATGATTTATTTGATTTTGGTACTGATGATGTAGGCAAACCCAAAGGCATAGATATTAAAGAAAAAAAGGTAACACTCCCTTTAATCTATGCTCTTAACAATGCTGAAAGATCAGAGAAAAAGCGGATCAAAAACTTGGTTAAACATCATAATGATGAGCCAGAAAAAATAAATGCCATTATAGAATTTGTTAGGGAAAATGGCGGCCTGGATTATGCAGAACAGCAAATGTTCAAATATCAGGAAGAAGCGTTTAAAATTTTGGCCCAGTTTCCGGAAAGTGAGTCCAGAACCGGCCTGGAGAATTTAGTTAGATTTACGACAGAAAGAAACAGATAATGAGTAACGAATTAATATTTTTCACGGGATTTGCATTGTTTATTGTCATTATGCTTGCCCTGGATCTTGGTGTTTTCAACAAAGAAGACAAAGAAGTTTCCTTAAAAAGTGCTTCCATAATGAGTTTAATTTGGGTGAGTTTCGCTATAGGATTTTATTTCCTGTTAAGATTTCATGCGAATTACCTGCATAGCATCCAGAATATGGACGAGTTAATTGCTATAACCGCAAAACATCAGCACAGCATTAAACTTATTCCTGATAATTTCGAACTTAGTTTAGACATCTACAGTAAAAACCTTGCTCTGGAATTTATTACCGGCTACGTTATTGAATATGCTCTATCTGTAGACAATATATTCGTAATGGTGCTAATTTTCTCTGCTTTCTCGGTAAAAAAAGAATATTACCACAGAGTTCTTTTTTGGGGAATTTTAGGGGCGGTAATTATGCGCTTTTTATTCATTTTTATTGGCGCTACATTAATCAGCAAATTCGGATGGATACTTTACGTCTTTGGCGCTTTCTTAATTTATTCTGGAATTATGATGTTCTTAAAAAGAGATGAAGAGGAAGAAATAGATACCAAAAACCATAAAGTAGTTAAACTGGCTTCCAGATTTTTCCCAGTATACCCTCATTTTGTAGGGCACAATTTCTTTCATGTAGAAAACGGAAAAAAATATATTACCCCTCTGTTTTTGGTTTTATTAATCATAGAATTTACTGATGTAATATTTGCTGTAGACTCTATCCCCGCAATATTTGCTGCAACAAAAGACCCTTATATCGTATTTTTCTCTAATATATTCGCCATTTTAGGGTTAAGGTCTATGTTCTTTTTATTGGTTAACATCATCCATAAATTCCATTACTTAAAAACAGGACTTTCTTTCCTATTGGTATTTATTGGTATAAAAATGCTGGCACATGATTATCTCAAAGAAATTGGTTTTACAACAGCACATTCTTTATATATCATTATCGGAATTTTAGCAGCGAGTGTAATAGCATCTTTAATGTTTCCTAAAAAAGAAGTTGTAAAAAACTAGGCAAATCATGCTAAAAAAGGACCGCTACAAAGCATTTGTAGAATATTTTTCAGCGCATCAGCCCCAGGCAGAAACCGAACTTCATTATAACAGTCCGTTCGAATTGCTGATTGCTGTAATTCTCTCTGCACAATGTACAGATAAGAGAATAAATCAGGTTACACCTAAACTTTTCCAACGTTATCCCACACCAGAAAGTTTGGCGAACTCTACGCCGGAAGAAGTATTCACTTATATACGTTCGGTAAGCTATCCAAATAACAAATCCAAGCATTTGGTGGGTATGGCTAAGATCCTCTTGAATGAATTCAATGGAATTGTTCCGGAAGATGTTAAAGATCTTCAGAAAATGCCTGGAGTTGGAAGAAAAACAGCAAATGTAATTTCTTCAGTCATATATAATGCACCGGCTATGGCTGTCGACACACATGTTTTCCGAGTTGCCAATAGAATAGGTTTAACCACTAACGCAAAAACACCTTTGGCTGTTGAAAAACAACTTGTCCAGTATCTCCCTCAGGAAAAAATACACATAGCGCATCACTGGCTTATTTTGCATGGACGATATATATGTGTAGCGCGCAACCCCAAATGCGAAATATGCCCGTTAACCTGGTTTTGCAGATACTATGAACAACAAAACTCTCCTCTAGCTATAAAGAAAAAAGAAGCCTTGGCAATTAAAAAAGCTGCCGAGAAGAAAACATTGGAACAGAAGAAAAAAATTGCAAAAGAACTAAAAAAGAGATCCGCAAAATAGAGCGCATCTTTTTGTAGCATTGGTTTAATTTTTACTTCTTCCCTTTTATAAGCGTAAACATCAGTTAATTATTGCATCCTTATACACCAACAAAAAGATATAAAAAACGTTATCTTGATATCAAATGAAAAACTTATGAAAAGAAATCAACTATTTTTAGCTGTAATTGCATTATTTGCTGTTGTTCTATTAAATGCATGCTCAAAAAATGAGGGCAAAGGTTTACGCAAGCTCACTTATAAAGTGAGTGGAAATGTAATGGTGCCAGTTACTGTGCAATATACTCCAACTATTACAGATCCAAATGAAACTGACTTCTCGGACTATAATTACGAAGAAACCATCACTAGCCTTCCCTGGGAAAAAACAGTCAGTCTACACCAATATGCTTCTGGCGGTGGTCTTTCTGTGAGCGTAGAAGATGCTGTCCCAGGAACATCACTAACATTAAAGATTTTTGAAGGAAGCGAGGAAAAAGCGACCAAAACTGTAGTCGTTAATGAGAATGGCTGGATAGACAACGGCCTATTAAATTATTATTTTCCTGAGTTTAATATGTAAACGCAGCATATTTCTTAAAACCTAATATTTTAATAACTAAGTCAGGCTTTTATTTAGCAATTTCCCCTCTTATCTATCTATTTTGTTTTACTTGACACTCTCCCTTCATCCAATTCGTAAAAAATTATTAAATAATAATACTTTTAGCAAGAATTGGCCTATTTTTATGTCAGCAAAAATTTTCTGCAGTATCATTGTGAAATGATAAAAATTTTAGCATTTTTGTGTAGAAAAGTTTAAACAAAGAAAAATTACTAAAAATATTATACATGAGTAATCCTAGCGAAAAGTTAAAAGCGTTACAACTTACTTTAGATAAACTGGAAAAATCTTACGGAAAAGGAACCGTAATGAAATTAGGTGATGCACCTGTTGAAGCTATTGAAGCTATTTCTACCGGTTCTTTGGGTTTAGATATTGCCTTAGGCATTGGCGGCTTACCTAAAGGAAGAATTATTGAAATCTACGGTCCGGAATCTTCTGGTAAAACTACTTTAGCCACACATGTTATTGCAGAAGCACAAAAAGCAGGTGGTATTGCTGCAATTATAGATGCTGAGCATGCTTTCGATCAGTTTTATGCACAGAAATTAGGTGTCGACATTGAGAATTTATTAATTTCTCAACCAGATAATGGTGAACAAGCTTTAGAAATTGCTGATAATCTGATTCGTTCCGGAGCAATTGATGTTATTGTGATTGACTCTGTTGCTGCATTGGTTCCAAAGGGGGAAATTGAAGGAGAAATGGGTGATTCTAAAATGGGTTTACAGGCCCGTTTAATGTCTCAGGCACTACGTAAATTAACTGGTACTATCAGCAAAACTAAATGTTGCTGTATATTCATTAACCAATTAAGGGATAAAATTGGCGTAATGTTTGGAAATCCGGAAACAACTACTGGTGGTAACGCATTAAAATTTTATTCTTCTGTTCGTTTAGATATCCGCCGTATCTCTCAAATTAAAGACAGTGATGAAGTTGCAGGAAACAGAGTAAAAGTTAAAATAGTAAAAAATAAAGTAGCACCTCCTTTCAGAATTGCCGAGTTTGACATTATGTTTGGTGAAGGTATTTCCAAAGCAGGCGAAATTATAGATTTAGGTGTTGAATACGGTATTATTAAAAAAGCTGGTTCATGGTTTAGCTATGCAGATTCAAAGCTTGGTCAAGGTCGTGATGCTGTAAAACAATTGATTCTTGACAATCCTGAATTGGCAGAAGAGCTGGAAGAAAAAATTAAAGCTCTTGTTACAGGTATTCCTCCTCTGGAAGAACCTGGAGACGAAGACTAATTATTATTTCATACAGACTTTTTTAAATCCTCTGATCAAGATCAGAGGATTTTTTTATTTTTACCGGATTCTATCTACCAGAGAATTAAGACCTTAAAACCTATATATTCTTTATCGAATAAAATATTTCCTTTACTTTTGTGTTAATACCAGAGCTAAAACAGATAAAATGTTAAAAAAATCCCTCATTATCTTCTCAATTTTTATTGTTGCAATCGTAGTTATTGCAGCTAGTATTCCTTTTTTCTTTAAAGATACTATCATCAATAAGGTAAAAGGTACTATAAACGAAAGTCTAAATGCTAAAGTAAATTTCGAAGACCTGGATTTAACTTTAATAAGTTCTTTTCCTCAACTGGGCATACAGTTGAACGATTTACAAGTGATAGGAATCGATAGCTTCGCTACAGATACCCTGGCAAATATTAAGCATCTTCAACTTAACCTCAATTTAATGAGTGTTATTAAAGGTGAGAAGTACGAAATAAACGAAGTAAAATTAGATGAGCCTAAGATTTACGCTAAAGTTCTGAAAAGCGGCAAAGCTAATTGGGATATTGTAAAAGCTGATTCTACTGAAACCTCTCCTAAAGACACCAGTTCGTCAGACTTTAAAGCTGCTCTGAAAAGATATTCCATTAAAAACGGAAATATCATTTATGACGATTCCTCCTTAGACTTTTATATGGCATTAAACAATGTAAATCATAGCGGAAAAGGTGATTTCACTCAGGATTTGTTCATTTTAGACACTGACTCTCAAATTGAGAAATTAACTGTAAAATATGGTGCTGTTCCTTACTTAAATGGTGTAACATTAGACGCTAACCTGCCTTTAGACATTGATTTAGCAAATATGAAATTCGCCTTAAAAGAAAACACCATCAAATTAAACGAGTTGGTACTTTCATTGGTTGGAAGTTTGGCTATGCCTAACGATACGGATATGGTGATAGATGTAAAATTTGATGCACAAAAATCGGATTTGAAGAATTTTCTTTCGCTCATCCCTTCTATGTACGCATCCAACTTCAAAGATTTGCAAGCATCCGGCAAATTTGGACTTCAAGGTTTCGCGAAAGGAACTTATAACGAGAAGTCCTTACCTGCATTCGATGTTAACTTAAACATAGAGAACGGAAAATTGAAATATACTTCTCTACCGTCAGCCATAAATGACATACAGATTAAAGCTAAAATATCTAATCCCGATGGTATAACAGATCATACTATAATTGATGTTCCTGCATTTCACCTGGCCTTCGACAAAGCACCTTTGGATGGAAAATTATTGGTAAAAACACCAATTAGCGATCCCTATCTGGATTTAGCATTAAAGGGAGCTTTAGATCTAAAACAGCTTACCACCATATTCCCTCTAAAAGACATGACTCTGAGTGGTATTTTAAATGCTGACATTGTCGCTTCAGGGAAAAAATCGACTATAGACAAGGGAAACTACGAAGCTTTTAAGGCTAGTGGAAATGTTACAGCTACAAACTTTAATTACTCGGGAACCGCAGTTGCCAAACCTGTGAGTATACCTACTGCTAAAATGAGCCTGAGCCCTAAAAACATTACTTTAAGCAATATTGTCGCAAAAATCGGTAAAAGCGATTTTCAGGCAAACGGCGCAGTAAATAACTACTTATCATACGTATTTGGAAAAGATAAACCTCTGCAAGGAAATTTCAATCTTGTTTCATCTCTGATTGATGTCAACGAATTAATGGGTCCTGCAAGTACCGAACAAAAAAGTGCAGACACAAGCAAATTATCTGTAATAGAGGTTCCTAAAAACATTGATTTTAATATGACCATGAAAGCTGGCAGGCTTTTATATGACAACTATGATATAAAAAATGCACAAGGAACACTGGTAGTGAAAGATCAAACCGTATTCTTTAAAAATATGAGCATGCAGATGTTAGACGGTAATCTAAAAATGAACGGTTCTTATGCTACTAAGGATATTAAAAAACCGAAAGTCGATATTGATTTTGCAATCGAAAAAATGAATATACAGAAAGCTTTCAATATGTTCAATACCATCAAATTATTAGCTCCAATTGCTAAATATACTAACGGAACTTTTACTACCAATTTAAAATTCAATTCTGATCTGGGACAAGACATGATGCCTGTCTACTCTTCTATAGATGCTTCTGGTATGGCAAATATTATTGAGGCTGTCCTGGATGGCTTTGAGCCTTTAAACAAGTTATCAGCGAGTTTAAATGCGGGTGAACTAAAAAAATTGGAACTAAAGAATGTGCTGGCCAAATTCCAAATAGATAACGGTAGGCTGCTGGTCTCTCCTTTTAACATTAAGAAAAACGATATTTTAATGAACGTACAGGGCTCTAATGGTTTAGACCAGACTATGGATTATAAATTGGCGATTAATATTCCAAAAGAAAAATTAGGAGGGAAAGCCAATGAAGCTGCGAACACCCTGTTAGCGTCTCTAAATAGTAAAGCCGGTACTAATGTATCTTTAGGAGATATGATAAAAGTAAATGCTCTGATTGGGGGAACTGTTACCAAACCTACTATAAAATTAGACTTATCAGAAAACAAAACTGAGGTTAAAAATGTAGCTAATCAGATTATTGCTGACAAAAAAGCCGAATTGGAAAACAAAGCAAAAGAAGAAGTAACAAAAATTACTGACAAGGCAAAAGCGGAAGCACAACAAAAAGTAGATACCATTAAAAAACAAGCAGAAGAAAAGCTGAAAGATGAGGTAAAGAATAAGCTGAATAATCTATTCAAGAAGAAGGAATAAATTCGGTTATTAGTTGTGAGTTGCAGATTAGAAAAGCGACTCACAACTAAATAATTATTTCAGTATCATTTTTTCCAGTGCTCCATCTCTATTGTAAATATCCTTTCTGAAATTTATCTGTCCATTTCTATCAACAAAAGCAGTAAAGTACCCTATAAAAACCGGCACACTCTCTTTCAAAGTCACCCATTTTTCTTTGGCCCCATGCATCGTTTTACTAATATTTTCGCTATTCCAATCTTTATAATCTTTTAATAAAAACTCCGCCAGCTTCTGTGGTTCACTAACACGAATACAACCATGACTAAAAGCTCGTTCTTCTCTATTAAAAAGTTCCTTAGCTGGTGTATCATGTAAATAAATATTAAAATTATTGGGAAAAAGAAACTTTACCAAACCCAGAGAGTTATTTTTGCCGGGCAATTGCCTAATAACCGGTAAGCCGTTGGATTGCCCTGTAACTTCCATATTATGCTGCCTTAAATAATTCGAATTTCGCTTCATTGCAGGAAGTATTTCATTTCTCACAATGCTTGGCGGTACGTTCCAATACGGGTTAAAAACAATGTATTTTAAATCACCCTGAAAAACCACGGTTTTGTGAACATCTTTTCCTACTACCACATTACAGCTCCACAATAAACTATCTGCATCATAAACATGAAGCTTATATTCAGGAATATTTATCCCTAAATACTCTTTATTTAAACCTGCAGGAACCCATCTATAACGTTCCATATTTACAATAATAGTTCTAATTCTATCTTTCAATGGAACATTCATTTCTTTTATCGTACCCAACCCAATAACCCCATCATTGGATAAACCATGTCTTTCCTGAAAGCCCTTTACCGCATTTTCCAGATTTGCATCGTATAAGTTAGAAAGCGTATCGCTCTCTTTATAATCTCCGAGAAAATATAACCTTCTTCTAATCTTAGCAATGTTATCCGAAGAATCTCCCATTTTAAAAGATTTTTTCCCTGCATCCATACTTATATTTAAAATCTCTTTCTGATTTTCCAGACTTCTGTATTTAGCCAAAAAAGATCTCAGCAAAACATACTGGCGATAAACGGGTCTGCCTTCTACTGTTTGCAGAGAGGATCTGCTTGCCAACAAACTATCCAATAAATCTGCATATGAAACTTTCTTACGGGGAACATACCATTGAACAGATTTACTGGTTTTTTCATCTACCCCTTGCCAAACTTTATTTGCAAAGACAAAATATTGTCCTGTCAACATTAACTCCGTCTGAGCAGAAGCTTTTACTTTACCATGTCCGGCATAAATCAAAGAATCCAATTCTTTCGAATATGGCATATCTTTATATATTCCTTCATGTGCAATATTTCTTATTCTATCTGCCAGATTTCCGGCCTGTTCAATAATACCATCTTTATTAAACCATGCATAGGCATAGTCTCTACGTTTATAAAATTCGGTGATACTATCTTTATAGCTTGCCAAGGCCGGATAAGACTTTAAAAAACTGTCTATAGATACGCTATCAAATTTAAGATCGCGTTGTTCTGAAAAAGAACCTGGAATTGTTTCATCCCACTTCTTCAATGCTTCCTTCTTTATAGAGTCTTGTAATTCATCTCGAGATTTCCTGGCATTTCGGTCACAAGAAGTTAAGCCCGTGAAGACGACAGAATAGATAAGTATTAAAAATGAGCTTTTAATTTTCATCTGTTTATTTTTTATTTTCCATGAGCAAATGCCTAAGACCGGCAAATTGTGATTGCTTCTACAGTCCAAAATAAACATTTAGTTCTATTATTTAAAGCTTATTATAACATATCACGCTCTCAGAACTTCTGGAACCTAATCCTTTTTTCCGTAAGTCGGCGTATCACGCAGAAAAAGTAAGTGTAAAGGTAGTACCCATTCCCTCTTTACTTTCCATGGCTATTTTCCCTTTTTGTAATAAGGTATAATCCCTGCAAATAATCAGCCCCAAGGCAGTTCCTTTCTCATTCTTTGTTCCTGTTTTAGATTTTAAACGATGCGAGAATACGTCTTTTTGGTCTTGTGAAGAAAAACCCATGCCATTATCTGTTATTCTTATTAAGCACTTATCATCTACGTTTTCTGCTTTTACAATTACATATCCGCCAATACTGGTAAACTTAATAGCGTTAATAATAAGATTCCTTGTAACAACTTTTATCATTTCTTTATCTGCCAGTATAATTACAGAATCGTCTACATCAACATAAAGATTAATTTTTTTATTTTCTGCCATATTCTGGCATAAGTCTATAGTGGTTTTAAGATCTTCAGACAGATTAAAACGTACAAGATTGGGCTCAACCCCATTCAATTGTGTTTTAACCCATGTTAACAAATTGTCCATCATCTCGTTGGCAGCAACAGTGTTTTCCAGAAGCTTCTGGTTAATCACATTTTTCTCCTCATTAGTAAATGAAACAGAAGTTAACGACTCCAAATAATTCTGTATAGACAGAAGCGGCGAACGCAAATCGTGTGCAACGATGGAAAATAGTTTATTTTTTTCTTCATTTAATTTTGTAAGCTCCCTTGCTTTGCTCTCATAAGCGTGTCTTTCTAAAAAATAGTTCTTCCAAATTTCCCTAATCAGAAGCACTAACAGCATTAAGGTAATGAAATACGCTATAAAAAGATCATAGAATCTATCTATCCGGTCTTCGTATTGATTTTTTATCAGGTAAGGAAATTCATACTCTATTCCCATAACTGCTACAACCAATATTAGATTAACTATTAGCCAAAAAAAGTATTGTTTTTTAGGAACAACCGTAATGATTAAGAAAAAATCTAATAAAAAATACAGCAAACCAGCACCATTTATACCACTGCTAAAAAAATAATTGAGCGTAAAAAGGCAGTTGCAGACAAGTCCAAAGAAAAGAATTCCCAAACTTTGCCGATGCATAAATCTGGATATATAATAGCTCAAAAAAATACCTATCAGAGAAGCTATGAGAACAAAAGTTAAAATCGGGAATCCAATAAAGTGGTTCAATGGAATATTTACTAACAAAGCCAGCATACCAAAGAAACAGATATAATGAAAAATACGGCTGTTAAGCTCGAATTCTCCTTTATCACCGATAATCCTGTACCAAAAATTTCTGATGTTACTGACGTTCATGTAATAATTATGGTGTATATATAAAGTTCGGTTTATTTTTCATATCTAATTCGCTAAATTTATCACCTTTCAAAATGATATTTATTACATATCTGATTTTATTTTTTCTTCAATATAATGTCGATACAAATTGCGTCTTTAAATTCGGGTAGTAACGGAAACTGTTATTACGTTTCTAACCAAGAAGATGCCATTCTTATAGATATCGGAATTACTTGTAAAGAAGTCGAAACGCGCCTATTAAGGCTGGGATTGTCTATCAGCAAGATAAGAGCTATTTTTATTTCCCATGAACATGGAGATCATATAAAAGGCGTTAAAATATTCACTAAGAAATATGGAATTCCTGTGTATTTTACTTATGCTACATTTTCGAACAGTAAAATCCAGCTAGATGCAGTAAATTATTTTACGGCAGAAACACCTATTTCTATAGGTACATTAAAAATTACCGCTTTCGAAAAACATCATGATGCCGCTCATCCACATTCTTTTATTATCGAACATCACCGCACTTGCATAGGCGTTTTTACAGATTTGGGTATTGTTTGCGATAATTTAATCAGATATTTTAAAATGTGCGATGCTGTATTTTTGGAAGCCAACTATTGTGAAGAAATGCTACAAAAAAGCAGGTATCCCTATTTCTTAAAAAATAGAATTAGTGGAGGAAAAGGCCATCTTTCCAATCGTCAGGCTCTACAACTTTTTAAAGAACATCAGTCGCCAAAGCTTCAGCTCTTGTTACTCTCACATCTTTCCAGGGAAAACAATTCGCCCGAATTAGTAAAAGAGCTTTTTGAAGCAGAAACGATAAGCACCGAAATTGTAATTGCTTCAAGAGAACGTGAAACTGCAGTTTACCATATTATAAACAACTCGTTATCAGAAGGATTTGTCTCCGAAAAGCAATATTCCCTTTTATAAAACGCTATTACCACTATATCGGTAAAAAACACCATTAATTCGTTTGCATTAGTGCTAAATTTGTAAACGAATGAAATCGGGCATACCTATATATGATATCTGTACCATTACTGATGTAAAGGATGATGAGATCATTATCAGTAGGTTCAGCGAATATTCCGAAAGTTACAAGCATCTTCATTTACCTCATAAGCACAACTTTTACCATGTGGTGTTTTTTACAGAGGGCAGGGGAAACCATACCATCGATTTCGAAAAATTTGACGTTAAATCTAACCAAATTTATTTTATGGTACCAGGACAGGTACATAGCTGGAACTTCGAAGGCACTGCCGAAGGATACATCATTAATTTCTCTGCCTCATTCTATCAGTCCTTTTTATTACGCCCGGATTATCTGGAACAATTCTTTTTTTTCGGTGGTAATGCAAAAGAATCGGTAATCGATGTTCCAAAAGAGATTCAACAACAAATTACTGATGTCTTTGAGTGTATCCTTGCAGAAGCTAAAAGCAATTCAAAAATGAAGATGGACATCATCAGAGCATTTTTGCTACAGATTTTTTTAAGGATTGCACAGTTAGGACGTGAAAACACCTTGTATACTTCAGAAAATAATTACAACTATACGTTATTAAATAACTTTAAAAAACTGATAGAGCTAAATTATAATAAACTGAAATTACCTAAAGAGTATGCAGCGCTATTATACATTACGCCAAATCATCTTAATGCACTTTGTCAGGATATTTTAGGTATTTCCGCAGGAGAACTTATCAGAAACCGAATTATATTAGAAGCAAAGCGTTTATTAATTAATATGGATTTATCCATATCCGAAATTGCGTACAGGCTAAATTTCAGCGACAATTCTTATTTCACCAAATTTTTCAAAAAACACGTAGATATAACGCCTGAAGAATTCAGGAAAAAAAATTAAATTAATATGGCAGATACAAATTCAGAGACTACATACACCTTATTAACAGAAAAACAAGCTGCAATAAAAGCAAAATGCCCCAGATGCAGAAGAGGCGATTTATTTAAAAATAAAATGTATAGTTTCAAACAAACTATGTACGACAGATGCCCTCATTGTAATCTTAAATTTGAAAGAGAACCGGGATATTTCTATGTTTCCATGTTTGTTAGCTATGCGCTTAACGTAGCGGAGATGGTTGCCGTATGCGTAGCTATTTATGTATTAACCGGGTCGGAAAATCCGATGACATATATAGTTGTGTTTCTTATGGCTACAATTATATTATCACCATTCAACTTTAGATATTCCAGAGTCATTTTATTATACTGGCTAACTCCCGGACTAAAATTCAGTGCGGAAAAGGCTAAAGACTTGCCATTGGACGCTCAATAGTAAAAGAACCAGGTAAATTGTTCATTGAGAGGAGTCAAAGATGTTCTGCAGGCACAAGAAAACTTCGACTCCTCTCAAAAAGAAAAGTGGATTATAAAATCCTCTTTTCTTTATTTCACCTTTATCGGATTTGCTTCTAAGCCTGCCTGCTTTGCAATATAATTTTTAAATCCATCTATTGTCTTAAATGTATTATTAGACAATTCCCAACCAACGTGAAATCTAAACTTTGCAGAATTATTTTTATTCAATTTCTCATAAGCGGTGTAGCTGTTTTTAATATCCACACCTTCGTCCCCAATTTCACCAAACTTAGCCCAGTATTTTTTAGGCATAGAAACGGCCATTCCTAACTTATCTTTATTTTCAGTTTGAACGTCATAGCTATAAACCGTAGCTACTTTCTTATTAAAAAATTCATGCGATTGCTTTGCTGAAAGATTAACTATTCCAGTAACCAGTTGAGTTTTCTTCGGAGCACCTTTTAAAGTTACCTTGCTTTCAAAGAAATACTGTCCACCCCAAATGCTAATCTCTTCCGTTAATGAAGCTAGTTTTCCATCTCCTAAAATGTTCCATTCCGGATAATGCATTCTGAAAATAGCTCTTACCGGACCATCAGCAACTTTTTCATAAACAATTTTACCCATATTAGCGCCGCCTAATCTTACCAAAGTGTCTCTTCCATGTAAAGGTACACTAACAGCAATACCTCCAGCAGACAGCGACTTACCTACTATAAGAATATCCATACCCCAGTCACTTAATTCATGATAGCTATCGCCTGTATTTGTCCCTACGTAATCCAATACCATTTTAGAAGTACGTTTACCCCAAATATCTTTCTGGTTTCTGATATCCATATATAATCTGAAGCCAACTTTATCATTCTCCCAGGCAGGACCTTCTGTCAACATAGCTGGTAGCTTTTGTTTCTTAAAATCTGTATTTGGCTGATTTGCCGGCACAGAATCTTTATCTAAGTTTAATCCAAAAGTACTATCCGCTAATCTTCTTTTCTGCCTTACATAAGCCCGGGTTAAAGGTTTTATCTTCGCATCACCTGCTGTTTCAAAAGAAAGCAGAAGTTGCTTTTTTTCTAAAGATTTAAAATTTTGAAGAAATGCCATCTCATCCCAGATTCCGTCTTTATTTAAATCATCAAACTGAACAAAGACAGGCTGATTTCCTTCGGTCACCGATATTCTTCCATCGATCTTCTTTTTAAACTTTTTCTCTAAAAAGGCTCTTTTTAAAACAATAAGCTCATCTTTTCGCTCTTCACTAAGATCATTTGAAAGCTTTAAAGATACATTTTGCGCCTTCAACGTAGTTATTCCTAAAAACGAAAGGGATACAAGTAAAATACTTTTTCTGAAATTCATAACTTAAATATTAATCCTCTTTAAAGAAGATCCGCTAATAACCAATGAATCCAAAATTACACTTTTTATCTTTTTAAAAACTATACGTCAAAGAATATCGTTCATTTCGCTGTCTTATACTGAATAGACTCTCTGGAAACTTACCGAAGGTGCCAAAGGCATCCATTCGGATACCCCTTTGGTGAACTAACTAACCATTTTTCTGTCCTGAGCAAGTACCAAACGTTCCATGATATTAAGATTACGATCAGTCAGACGTAAGGCCGCATCCACCCAGATTTCTGTAATATCAAGCAGCTCTTGCTTTGTTAACGGATTCACACGTTGTTTAGCTTTTTGAATAGTCTGAAAAGAATTCAGCGATTTATGTGTCTTTTTAACCCAATCCCGCAATGTCTGTTCTCCTTGTCCCTCTTCAGCCAGCACATCCACTATCCCCATATCAAATAGTTCTTCTGTAGTATATATCTTCCCCGAACGTACCATCTTTTCAGCGGCGCTTAATCCGATACGGCGTGAAAGAAAGCTGATTGCTCCCATACCGGGAAATAAGTTGAACATTACTTCTGGAAAGCCTGCTACTCCTCCTTTTTCGGCGATTAACACATGAGCAGATAAAGCAGCTTCAAATCCACCCCCTAAAGCCTGCCCTCTAACCAGAGAAATAGAAGTGATTGTCTGTAAATTATAAAAAGTCCACAAATTTTCGATACATAAATGGGCGTAATTCTGCAACTTACTCCGTTCCTTGTTTGCTATCATTTTCCTGAATGTTTCCAGATCACCACCCAGATTGAATAACACCTTCAACGTCCGATGCCAGCACCAGATAATTGGTAGGATATTGAGGTCGGTGTCCAGGATCTGCATGTAAAGCCTCAATTTGCGTTTGGTTCACCAGCAATTCGTTCATACAAATCTGATTAAAGCAAGGTCGCGGACTAGGCTGCATAAACAACCAGGTAATACCAAATTCCGATTCATAATGGACGCGTACTTGTTCAAAAGAGGTTACTGTGTCTAAAGGATTAAAGTCAACAGAAGTATTCATAGTAAATTTTTAGATTAGGTCTTCAAAATTAGCCTTCTGCGCCATTTTATCTCCCACCCGTTTGGGTAGTTTTTCATTTCTGGGGAGGAATTTTTAAAAAAGTTACAAAAGGCGAATAAGGACTGACTTTCCTTTACGCGAATTCATAAAACTATAATTACAGTGATAAGCTACATTTAACATGAAAAGCTAAACCACACCGTGTATCTTATTTACAGCCTGAGTCCGGTTATTGATATCCATCTTCAGGTAAATGTTACGGATATGAAACTTAACCGTATTAGACGAAAGATATAGTTTTTCTCCAATTTGCTGATTAGTTAGCCCTTCGGCAAGCAATTTAAGAACATCTATTTCCCGTTCACTTAAGCCAAATTGTTCCTGCAACTGATCAAACGCGTCTTCTAAAGGTGTTAACCTCTTTTCCTCCTGTAATTCTACCGGTCGGTCTTGTAAATAACGTTGAATTGCTTCGCGATAGTAAGCATGCTCTTTATGCAGTATTTTTACTCTATGAAGAATTCCAATACTTAAAACAAACATTTGCAAAATATTAGCAATCTTTAACTCACCGGGCATCAGATTAAGAAAATTAAGACCTAAAAATCTAAAAATGAAAAAATTGAGCGTAAATATGAGCGACAGTGCTGAAGCAAACACAAAAAACCGGGCAGCTGTACTCGCCTTAAATCTAGACAAAGCTACTAACCAATAAAACAGTAGCAGCAACGGCAACATCATATTTCCCAGAATGCAAGCCCCTGTCCAGTCAAAAATAACATATGTCAAAAAACAAAAAAACATCAGAATCAATAAACCGAAACTTATCTGAAACAAATAAGTATATCTCTTATCCAATTCTAAAAATCTAATCGAAAAAACAACACTTGCAACAGTAGCCCCCAACATCACAGGCAGACTTGCATAGTTAAGCCACAACGGGTTACGACTCACTAAAACATACAATCCATCCGCATAGGCATATAAAAGAGCTGTCATTAAAATCAGCACACAATAGTATAGAAATTTGGGTTCTTTGAAACTAAAATAAAGGACAATATTCACTATCATCACAATTACTGCAATACCATAGTAAATACCCATTTTTAAAAAACTAACACCCTCTGTCTGATAAAAATCAGCTACCGGATTTATTGTAACCGGAAACAGAATTTCTTTTTTCAAACACGTTTTCAACCATACAACGGATGTACTCCCTTTAATCTTAAACCGTACATATCGCAAATAAGTACTATCTTTAAGTTTAAGACTATTACCCCCCGTATCTGTTGCAACAATCTCACTATTTATACGCTGAAATAAAAACACAGAATCCAGATGTGGATTTTTGATACTAATAATCAAATCCTTATCTATATTATTGTTTTGTATATCCAGTTTAAACCAATATATTCCTTTGTTATGGAAAGGAGGATTTTCCTGGCTGTGTTTCAAATATTTAAATGATTTATTATCGATATTATTAGGAAAAACCGTATCAACTGCTGTATAATACCATGATCTTTCAAATTTTACCTGGGCAGGTAATTTTAATGATAACAGAGAAAAAATGATACAAAAAAGAAAATAATAGTTATTCAAGATGAACAGTTTATTAGGAATTAACTTTGTTAAGCTACCACAAATATAGGGCATATTTTATAAGCCCCCAAGATTATGTATTTTACTCATCTTTACTCCTACTCAATAATTAAGAGCCATCTTATCAATAATCACACTTAGACATATCAACCGATATTTCTCTTTGTATCTTTTAACACTATACAGATTTTTTTTCCTGAAATGCTCCGAAAATAAATTTAGAAAACCAATATTATTTAAAAAAGAGACATTATATAAATCACGCTTTTATTCCGCAGAAAGTTGTTTACGCTTAATTTCCTGAATCCCTTCTTTATAAGTCGTGATATTGAAATCCGGAAAACGCTTCCTAAATTTCGAATCATCAAACAGATTATTGTGTTCATACCTTGGGAGCAATTCTTGTAACTCTTTTAGCCTGTCATTAAAAAGAGCCCCAATCCGAAAAGCAAATTTCGGGATAACGGAATATTTCAGTTCGTAACCATAAACTTCTGAAGACAACTTTATAAATTCCTTATAGGTCAAATGACTTTGGTCAACAGGCAGATGCCAGGTCTGATCAAAAGCGTCCGGTGTATTTCCAATCAATGCCGTAGCTCGACTAGCGTCGGGCGTCCAGATCAGGCTTCTTCTCTTATTATCCTTTAAAGGCACCTTTAGTTTTTTGCCTTCTTTTATATTTCTAAAAATTAACGTATTGGTAATACTCTGCGTTTTATTAGGTCCGTAAAACTCAGGAGCACGACAAATAACCGCTTCCAGATCTCCCGAATACATCTCCTTTAAAATCATTTCGGCCATTTCTTTTCTCACTTCTCCTTTTCTGCCTACCGGCATGAAAGGTGTATCTTCTGTGAGAATCTGATCATTCTGCGGATACATATAGGTATTATCAAAAAACACCAGTTTTGTCCCGTTAATTTTGCAGGCATCAATTACATTTTGTGTAATCAGCGGAAATTGCTTTTCCCATAAGTCTGAATTCATTGGGAGTCCTAAAGTAAAATAGGCTATCTCACTGCCTTCCACAGCCTCAATCGCTTTTTCGCGAATGGATAAATCTGCTGATAAAACGGTATCTGTATCATTTACTTTTTTTGCATTTCTACTTACAATCCGTATATCAGACGTAAAATTCTTTTTCAACTCCTTTGCCAGTTCTTCGCCAATTTGTCCGCTTGCACCTAATATTGTTTGCATATCTAAGATTATTTATGCTGTCTTTTATTCAATTCAGATATCACCACTTTTGCCATTTTTTTTGAACTGAAAGGATTCTGCCCGGTAATCAGGTTACCATCAACAACTACTTTTGAAGTCATCGGAATAATAGCTTTTTGATAATTAGCACCTCTTTCTTTTAATGCAGCTTCCAGATTAAAAGGTACTTCTTTTTTTCGCCCTGCCAGACTTTCTTCAAACCAATTGAATCCGGTAATGACTTTATTGTTTATTAAATATTTGCCGTTGGACAGCTTAACATTCAGCAATCCGCTAACACCATGGCAAATGGCAGCCACTATTTTACCACTTTCGTATTGATTTTTAACAAGGCTTTGTATTACGCTATCATCAGGGAAATCATACATTGTACCGTGTCCACCTGCCAGATATACGAGATCAAAACTTTCGGTTGAAACTTTTTCCAGGTTCCTGCTATGTTTCAGCACTCCCCGAAAGAAAGGATCACTCCAATATTCCTTAGAAATTTTGTCCAGAGCAAACCGCTTCAAACTTTCAGGATCAACATGCACATTTCCACCATTGGGACTGGCAATGGTTATTTCATAACCTTTGTCCCTGGCGGCATGATAAATATGCGTCAGTTCACTTAGCCACAAACCTGTTTCCAAATAACCATTGGCATATTTACCCGTATTGGTCACTATAATTAAAATCTTCGACATGGTTACTTTTTGGTAACACCAAGTTCAGCAAGAAGTTTTAAAAGCCTAACTGGATATTAAAAAACTTCAAAAATCAGGAGACAAAAAGTTATAAAAACTTTTTTTGCTTTTTAGAGTAATTAGCAGAACATCCCTCCTTTGGTACAGGTAAACCAGAATGGCTAAAGCATCATCACGTATCAATAGTCAAGAAGGATTTCGAACAAGCGTAGGCTAATTTATCAAATCAAGAAGAAGCTGTAATACAGCTCAGAAACACACTTACATATATTTCACAGAAACAACATATTTATAACTATTTTTCATACTTTCTAAGTATTTTTCACACCTTGTAAGTGTTTTTCAGGAAAGAATAATGCCAGAAGAGGGTTATCTGGTTGGATATGCCGTCATATTAAACGCGTATAGCTTACAGGTTCCCACATGTCTATAAATTCCTATTCATTAACTGATGATATTTCAGTGGCTGATGTGTATTATCAACGTTGGCAAGGCAGTCCGAAACTAGAGTACTAACTTTCAGGGTCAAGGCAATTCTTAAAGCTTTACGAGCAAAAATGTTACTCATAGGTCAGGCATATAGATAAAGACAATCAAGTATAGCTCTAAATATCATCCCCAGCGTCGCAGCCATCATCATTGCCTATCCTTACTGTATTACTCTTCACCTCTTCCAAACTGTACACTCCGCTGTCAAATACCTTTTGTAATTGCGGATTTATTCCCTCATTCATCAGATAATCTCCGGAGAATACTTCTCCGTCGCCCCAGAAATTAGATTTTATAACATTCAGTTCCTTTAATCTGTATCTCTTACTAGGGTCAAGACCGTTCAGTCTGAACTTTGGCGTCAATGTTCTTCCCTGATAATCGATACAAAAACCAAATACTACTGCTCTGCTCTTGTCCTTACTGGTATACATTAAAGAGTAATAACCCGTGCCATCGTATGGAGAATTAATTCGGTAAAGGTCACCAGACATAACAATATCTCTGATTTCTTTATAGTTTGCTATGGTTCTCTTAGCAAAGGTTTTGTCATTTTCCGATAACCCCTCAGGTTGTAGCTCCATCCCCAACCGGCCTGTCATGGCCATATCGAAACGAAATTTTAGCGGTATAGTGAGATTGGTTTGATGATTGGGTACGCCCGAAACATGTGATCCTGTCACCAGCGCAGGATAGATCAGATTTGTTCCATACTGGATGTATACGCGGCTCAGCGCATCGGTGTTATCACTCGTCCAAACTTCCTGATGGTATTTCAGCGCTCCATATTCCACTCTTCCTCCACCGGAAGCACAGGCCTGAACAATCACATCAGGATATTTCTTCCGGATACGATCGTAAACATCATACAGTCCCTGTACATAATCTATCCAAAAGTGCGACTGTCTGTCTGCCGAAAGGTATGCGGAACCTACCGATTCCACATGTCTATTGGCATCCCATTTCACATAGGAGATATTAGGAGATAACTTCATCGTTTCGTCAAATACACTGAATACAAAATCCTGCACTTTGGGATTGGTCAGGTCCAGCAGCCACTGCTGGCGCATCGTTGTAGCCTCGCGTCCATTACTCTTTACTATCCAATCGGGATGTGACTTTGCCAGATCACTTTCCGGATTTACCATCTCGGGCTCTATCCATATACCAAACTTCAGGCCTTTGCTTACAGCATAATCGGCCAGATAACCTATACCTCGCGGTAGCTTCACCTTGTTCACCTGCCAGTCGCCTAGTCCCGCATTAGCATTGTTTCTTGGATAATTGTTACCAAACCAACCGTCATCCAGTACAAACATTTCCAGCCCCATGTCCGATGCATCGTCCATCATATCGGTCAGGGTCTTCTCATCAAACTTGAAGTAGGCGCCCTCCCAGCTATTCAGCAAAGTCGGTCTGATTTTATCCGGATCATACACCTGATAGTTCCTTGCCCAATCATGCAGATTACGGCTGGCTCCTCCGGCTCCTGTACCACTATAGGTCAGTACCATCTCAGGAGTAAAGAAACTATTTTCCGGTTTAAGGTGGTATTCCGATGCATAAGGATTAATTCCTGCCGAAATATTCAGCACATTAAATTCATCCAGCTCAAAGTTCAGCTTGTAGTTACCACTCCATGCCAACGCTCCAGCTATTACTTCTCCGTAGTTTTCGTCCATAGGGCCATCCAATGACAGCAGGAACGAAGGATTTTCGGTATGCGTAGTCCTTACATTCTTCCTGCTTTCTATGGATTTGATACCGTGGCCAAGCCTGTTCTCCTCCAGCTGCATCTCTTTTGCCCATGATCCGTTAAAGCTGTTCAGGTAATAACTATTGGCTTTTATAGGCAGGTACATAGAGTAATAGTTATGCAATACGACCTCCTTCTCCTCTCCGTTCCTGATCTCTACACTTTGTGTGAACACATTTTCTTTCTGGAAAGCTTTGATAGTAAGATTAACGTATAAGGGCAGTTTTTTGTCTTTCAGCTCTATCACGGTTTGTTGTACGTTTCCATCTTTTAATGTGGATTGACTATGGGACACATAAACAAGCTCTGTATTCAAATCACCGTCAGAATGCGTTATCCTCAATGCCGGTTCCCTAAAGTTACGCCCTCCAGCAGTAGAATAGATCATAGCATCAGTTCCATAATCTGCCCTGCGGTAGGATTTCTTCTTTAAGAAAGTCGAAAACTCTGTAATACGCTTTCCAAAATGCTGGAATAACAACTCCTTCTCATCCGTTACTGTCATCACCAGTGACAGATCTTCCGTATTAAGATGAATGACTTGCGATCTACCTAAAGCGGGTAAAAGTACGAGCAGTAAAATTGCTGATATAAGGGCTCTTTTCATGATATATATTGTCTTTAAATAGAGCTTTGGCTATTTGTTATTCTTTATACCAAAGCTTCTATTTTCTAAAGAGACAATATTCTATTTCACAGGTACTATAACATACTAACCTTTACCACAACTACATTTGTTATTCCAGACTCTTTCTTTTTTCAGACACTTAAAGTCTTCTCTTCTCCCTATTCTTCCTTCGCAAAAAATCTTTTCACAAACTTCAGTATGCAACCGTCGCGTGGAATTTTCAAAAAAATAACCGCTTAATCAAATCCATTAGCCTTATTCTGCTTATTAATTTCCGCTATTATTGTAGAAACCTTCTTTTTTTGTTCACGCGTCAGTACATCAAAATACAACCTTCTTGTTTCATAATTAATTTCGTTTTTCCGTTCTCTTAGAGCGTCTCCCTGTAAATTTGAAGCATTCATTTCCTTTATTTTCGGAGTAATTACCTCATTTTTAATATGAAGCAATTGTGCTTTTTGCTCATCTGTCAATTCAAGTTGTTTTTGAGTTTCCGCGTCAAAATAGTTAAACAGGATTTTTGTTTTTGTCTGTTCCTGAGCTTGTAGGTTTACACTGATTTGAGCCAATATGAAAATGGCTAATAATAATCGTTTCATAATCTGTAATTAGTTTTTTATAAGTTTGATTTTCGAAATAATTCCTTTATTATGGATCTCTAATATATACTGGCCGTCCGGATGTCTCAAAAGATCTATTTGATACTGGTCCCCGTTGATATTCTGTTTTTTAAAAACCAGTCTTCCATGCATATCAAACACACTTAATGATGCTTTTTCGAATATATCGTTCGAACTAACTGTTACTTTACCTTTGTTGGGATTAGGATAAACAGCAATACTTCTGCTGTCGTTTAAACCCGTATAAAGTACCACCGTTCCACTATAAGTAAATCTGCCATTTGTATCGGATTGTTTTAGCCTGTAATAATTATTTCCTTTAAGCGGCAAGTCGTCCTGATAAAGGTAAATATTCTCTTTTTTGGTATTACCTTTTGCAGCCACTTGTCTTAGCACCACATAGTTTTCTCCATCTGCAGAACGCTCTATTTCAAAGAAATTATTGTTAATTTCTGCCAATGTTGCCCATTCTAATTGATTGGATCTTATTAACGACTTTCCGGTAAAATATTTCAGCACCACAGGAAGCGTTTCTTCAGTAGTTTGATTTACTTCCTGTTCATCAAACACTTTATAGATAAAAGCGTCTGACTCTCCTTTTGCCGTAAGGTATATTGGGGCATCCACTGCGTTAAAACCTGCTGTTGTTGCAAACCCGCCTGTACTGTAAAGCTCTCCATTGAGATCAGAAGTTAATCCGTACACATAATCATTTCCCGAGCCGCCTATCTGTTTTACCCAAGCCAATTCTCCTAAATTATTCAGTTTAACAACAAAAGCGTCTATTAAGCCATAAGAAGCATATTCCAACGGACAAGATTCTATATTAAAGTCGGCTGTACTTGCAAAATATCCCGCAGCATACACATTACCTCCATTATCCACATGCAATGCCGTACCTCTATCGTCTCCTGTTCCGCCTATTTGTTTTACCCAGGCAAATTCTCCATCGGCAGTTAACTTACTTATATAAATGTCCCTGTTTCCTTTGGTGGAGATATTGTAGGTAGTGGCTGAATGCGGATCAAAATCTGCAATTGTTTGAAAAAAGCCAGTTGTATAAATATTTCCGTTATTATCTGTTGTTATGGCCATACCATAATCCTGGTTTACTCCGCCGAGCTGTTTTGCCCAGATAAAGCTTCCCGCCGAACTTAGTTTTAGAATAAAAATATCTGTATCTCCAGATGAAACCATTTGATTAACAGTTGTACCAGGATCAAAATCTACTGTTCCTGCAAAATATCCGGTAAGCAGTACATTTCCTGTGGTGTCACAAATTATTCCATAACCTATATTAGAGAGAGAGCCATTCAGTTGCTTTGCCCATACGAACTCGCCGTTTGTATTTAATTTAGATATAAAAACCTCGTAACCACCTGCGCTGGTTAATGTATGTGTCGCAGTCCCCGGATCAAAGTCTGCTGTCCCAGAGAAATATCCTGTTGTATAAACGCTTCCAGAAACATCTACCGCAATCCCATATCCCCTTTCATCTCCTGTTCCTCCCAATTGTTTTGCCCATATAAAGCTGCCTTCGCTACTGTATTTAGCAACAAAAACATCTCTGCTTGAAGTGGTAATTAACTTAAACTCAGCAATTGGATCTGGATTGAAATCTACCATACCAAAGAAGGCTCCTGTGATATAGATATTCCCTGAGTTATCTATTGCTATTGCATGTCCTTCATCTCCAGCTGTACCACCTATCGATTTTGCCCATATTAAATCTCCATTGGTATTTGTCTTGGTAATAAACACATCTGTACTACCTGTTGCAGAGTAGTTCAGCATTATACCCGGATTCGGATTAAAATCAACTGTACCAGAATAAGTTCCTACAGCATATACGTTTCCAGAATTATCCAGGGCTATCGATTTTCCATATGCATTTGCAGAAACCCCTCCTATCTGTTTAACATAATCGGAACTCTGAGCTGTTAATTGCAAACTGAAAGCAGAGATTAGTAATCCAACAGTCCAGGTTTTCAGCAATAATAGTCTATTCATAACAATATTCTTTTAATGCCTAATCATTAGCTGACTTGACAAACCTGATCACTTGTTCCTGGTTTCCAGTATTAACTTTTATTAAATATACCCCGTTAGGTTGCGAAGTAATATCAAAAGCGTTAACTGCACTCTCGAGAACCAGATTTCCAGTGGAGTTATAAACCTTTACATCTTTTACCTCCGTCGAACTAATATTAACCATGCCTCTGCCAGGATTAGGATATGCCGATATACTTTGTGCTGACAGCTGATTCTTTAATAGAACTACATTCGAAAATGAAAAATCTCCATTATAATCTATTTGCCTTAACCTATAGTAATTATTTCCCGAAAGCGGTTTGTCATCAGCATATTGATATTGCAGTTTCTGACTAGAATTGCCTGCTCCTGCTATTCTCTTTATTGCAGAAAAACCAATACCATCTACACTTCTCTCGATATCAAAGTATTGATTATTGGTTTCTGAAAGTGTTGTCCAGTGAAGATAATTTATACCAGATAAGTTATATCCATCAAATTTTGCAATATGGACAGGTAAAGTACCATCGGGATTTATTTTCACTAAAAACCCATCATTCCCTCCGACAGACGTTAATGTTTCTACTTCATCATAAGTTGCATTTCCTCCAATATAACCCGTTACATATAATCGATTTGATATATCAGTAACCAAACCTAAAGCTCTGTCTCCCGCAGCTCCCCCTATTCCTTTAAGCCATAAAAAGTCTCCATTTGAGTTTAGTTTAGTGATATACGCATTTTCGCCCTGGTCTATATTATCCAGATAAAAAGCACTTGGCCTTGGTCCTGCCATGAACTTGTAAACTGCAGTAGTTTGGCTGGTATAGCCTACGGCATAAACATTTCCATCTACCGCTACTTTTATTCCTAATCCTCTGTCATCTTGTCCTCCTGAAAGCTGTCTTGCCCATATCAAATCTCCGGAAGGGTTGAGTTTGGAAATATAAATATCTCTATTACCCGTTGTTGTAAAGGAGGTGTTACCCGAACCTGTATCGAAGTTTGCCGTTGTCTGGAAGAAACCTGTAGAATAGATATTTCCCTCGCTATCCAAATCTATGGCCATACCGTATTCCTGATTAGGCCCCCCAAAGTTTTTTATCCACACTACATCTCCACTTGTGTCCATCTTAAGAACGTAAGTATCTTCGCCTCCTCTTGATGTTACACTCTCTGTTTTTCCTGGAGTAACAAAGTTGACTGTTCCGACCAATAACCCGGTTGCATAAATATTTCCCAAATCATCCGCTACCAGTGCATGCACTCTATCATCTCCGGTAGAGCCAAATCCTCTTACCCATTTAAAACCGCCGTCTTTGTCGAATTTTGCAATGAACATATCATAATTTCCACTACTGCTCAATTCCACACCTTCAAAATCTATTTTAGCATTATTCGTTGTTGTAACGGATATAATCCCTCCTGCATAAACATTTTCTTGTGCATCTAAACTTACAGCATACGCCCTGTCATCTCCTGTCCCTCCATATCCTTTTGCCCAAACCGGATCTCCGTCTGCATCCAGTTTAGCCAGGAATATATCCCGACCGCCTTTACCGGTAATTGAGGAACTACCAAACGTCATTGCTCCGCCATAAACTCCCGATAGGTATATGCTTCCGCTGGGGGCAACGTTAACTGACAGCGCTTCATCTGCACCGGTAGAGCCATAACTCTTTGCCCATACCAGACTTCCGTCAGGCGTGAATTTTGATATAAAAATATCTTCACTCCCCTGGGATATTAATATTGCACTGCTAAAGGTTGCAGTACCGGTAAATTTACCTGCTATGTAGAGGTTTCCACTGGCATCTGTAGCGACAGCATTTCCCTGATCTGCAGCAGTACCACCAAAAGATTTTGCATAGGGTTGTGCTGCTGCAAAACTATTGGTAAACGCCAATAAGAACATCAATAAACAGCCTTGTCTAATTTTTTTCATAATGATTGAGTTTATTTAGGTTAATAATTATTTATTGGTCAAGTTGCCTTATAGCCCTTAACTGCATAAAAAAATATATAGGCATAGCATAGTAAAGGAAGCATGAAAGATATTTCCCAAGAAGTAGTATCTATTAATATTCCCTGCAGGTAAGAAACTATAGCTCCGCCGGCTATAGCTGTTGATAATAATCCGGACGCTTTTGTGGTGTGTTCTCCTAAGCCAAAAACTGATAAAGAGAAAATAACAGCAAACATTATAGAGTTGCATAAACCAACACCTATCATTGTCCATATCGAGAAATAGCCTGTACTTGTTACTGATAGAACAATAAGTAATAATGCAAGCCCGGAGTTGAACATTAACACCCTGGCAGAAGAAATATATTTTAAAATTAGTGCCCCGGCGAACCTCCCTATCAACATGCTTCCCCAATATATAGAGACATAACTATTGGCCTCCATTTCGGTTATGCCTGTGCGTTCTGCTATATAATTAGTTAGAAATGTACCTACGGCAACCTCTGCCCCTACATAGCAAAACAGGGCTATTATTCCGAATTTCAGATTACCGTGGGATAATATATTTTTACTCGTTTCTAACTTCTTTTCAGTCTCGTTTCTTATAGCTGGAAGATTTAATCTGGAAACGATTAATGCTATAAACAGTAGAAACAGTGAAATAAAAAAGTATGGGTATTTTACGGCGTCACTTGATGCGTTATCTTCCTGAAATCGTGAAAGTATAAAATAGGCCCCAAAAAAGGGTGCTGCTGTTGTCCCGATCGAGCCTATTCCTTGTATCAAGGTTAATCTAGAAGACGCAGTTGCTGCAGGTCCTAGTACTGTGATGTAAGGATTAGCCGCAACTTGTAACAATACGATACCAATTGCTATAATAAATAGTGCTCCCAAAAACAAATAATACTGATGAAAAATGGCTGCTGGAAAAAATAAAAATGCTCCCATTGCAGCTATAATGAATCCTAATACCATTCCCTTCTTGTACCCCACTTTACTCACTATCCTGCCAGCTGGAATTGACATTATTCCGTAAGTAAGAAAAAAGTAAAACTGGACTAAAGAAGATTGGGCATAAGTGAGATCGAATCCTTTTTTGAAGAATGGAACAAGCGTATCATTGAGTACGGTAATAAAACCCATCATAAAATAGAGTACTGCAAGCGTTATTAAAGCGGGAGTATAATTCTGCTTTACAGATATGCCACTATTTTCTTCTATTGTAATACTATTTATGGGTAATTGAGCCATCTATCTTATTTTATAAGTGTTAACTTTTCTTGCTTCTCTCTTAACTTATCTAGTATCTTCCATCCCAGATACAAAGCTCTTGGTACATGAAAACAGCCTTTCCACTTACCTCCCTTTAATGGTAAAAGAACTTCTCCTTGTCTGTTTAAATAACCGAACCATTCTCCATTTTCTTTATCCTGAAAATTATCCCATGAATATTTATGCAACTTTTCAAACCATTCCCAACATCTTATATCATCTGTATGCAGATAACCTTTTAGCATACACACGATAGCTTCTAAGTGTACCCACCATAATTTCTGGTCCCATTCTAATTGCTGTGGTGGACAGCCATTTACATCTAAAAAGTAAAATATACCCCCATGCCTTTTATCCCATCCGTAATCCATAATTTCCAGACTTATATCTACCGCCTTTCTTATTAAAACATGGTCATTTGTTCTTTCTGCCAGATCCATGATAAACCATAAAGCCTCCAGACCATGTCCGGGATTGACTAGCCTTCCTTCAAAGGAGTCAGAAAAACTACCGTCAGGTTTTACATTTTCCAGTATAAGTTTCAGATCTTGCTGGTAGAAAACATTCATTACGGTATCTATTCCTTCTTTGATTGTCTTTTGTACCAGATCGGCATCCAGCACATGTTCTATTTCCAGAACCAGATTAGAAAGAATCATAGGAAGAGAGAAACTCCGCAGTGGTCTTGTACCAGGATAAGACTTTGTATATTTACCCTTTGGATTGTCTTGTCTGCTTAAAATATTAAAAAAGGTCCTTTTAGCTATTTCCGCATGTTCTTTATCTCCAGTTGCTTTGTATAATTGCCCAAAAGCCATAGCAGCAAAGCAGTCTGAAAAGATATTATAAGGCTGCACCAAAGGTTGCCCTTCTCTGGTTAAAGAGAAGTACCAGTTTCCATCTTCATCACAACCATATTTTTTTAAGAACCCGGCTCCTAACAATGCCTGATCTAGCCATTCCTGCTTTTGTTCTACCTGGTTATATAACATTGAAAAACACCATACTTCCCGGCATTGTAACCATATAAATTTATCCGTATCAAAAATTTTTCCTTGAGTATCCAAACAGGTAAAGTATCCACCATATTTATGGTCTGGTGAGTTCTTCATCCAAAATGGAATGACGTCTTCAAGTAAATTGTTCCTGTATAAATTACTATACTCTTCTAATCTCATTGTTTTATATATTTATTTGTTTCCTATAATTGACAGCCATGCTTCGGACATTAATCTGGAGCCCGCAATACTCGGATGCACTCCATCTCTTGTCCAATAAACGTTGGGAGCCTTACTTAATGCAGTATTGAATATTTTTTGATAGGGAATGAACACTGCTCCAAATTCTTTAGACAACTCAAAAGCAACATGCTGATACTCATCAAATCCATCTGGCCAAATCTCATGCTTACTCCCTTTGATTCCTGATAATCCAAAAGGTTCTCCTATGATCAATCTTGTATCGGGAAGATTATTTTTTGTTTTGTCCAGTAAGGCTTTATAATTTTCTTTATACTCTTGTACCGTTCCTCTGACTCCATTTTGTGGAACCCAAAAATCATTAACTCCAATCAGTATACTTAATATATTAGGCTTTAAATCGATGCAATCTTCTTTCCACCTGTTAATTAAATGAGATGTTTTATGACCGCTTATGCCTCTGTTATATATTTTTAAATTTTTGTCTGCATGTTCAAACAATACCTGCGAAGAGGATAAAAAGGCATAACCTGTTCCTAATGCTGGTGCCATATTGAACCTCTTTTCAGCTCTGTCTCTATAAGAATCTGTTATAGAATCACCCTGAAACAGAATAATATCGTCTTTTTTCAAGGTGATCATATTTTTCTTATCTGGCTTGTATGCTGCATTTACTATTTCAGACAAACCAAGAGTCAACATGCCTAAGGCTGATGCTTTTTTGATAAAATCCCGACGGTTATTTTCTTTCGGACGCATATTTTATTTGTTTAAAAGTTTTGACTCTAACCACGAAAACCATCGTGTACTCTGTTCTTTATGTACTATATGACCTATCTCCGGCATAATAAAGAATTCTTTAGGACCAGATATCAGGTTGTAAGCGGAGTATATAGATGTAGGAGGGGTAACTTCATCATTAAAACCTAATGAATAAAACCCCGGTACGTTAACATATCTGGCAAAATTGGCCACATCATAGTAACCCGTTGTTTTTATCTTGTCTTTCGTTGCCTCCAGGTTTTTGTTGGAATTAGCAAACATGTTGGGCCAGCCAGCTGCTCGGCCATGAAAAAAACCTGTAAGATCACACAGGGCCGGGCAAAAAGCTAATGTATATTTTACTCTTTTATCTAATGCAGTAGTAATGATAGACAATGCTCCTCCCTGGCTGGATCCTGCAACGGCAAGTTTCTCTCCATCAAATTGAGGTAATGAATAAATGAAATCTATAGCTTTTACACATCCTAATATTACTCGTTTGAAATAGTAACTTTCCCGGTTATCCAGATTGAAATAAGGGTAACCACTTAATGCGCCTTTATAAAGATTGTCATAAATATCTGAAGATAGATTTACAGGAATCCCATGTATGCCTATCTCTAAGGTTATTAATCCTTTTGCAGCAAAGGCCGGATTTCCTGGATGCGCTCTTACACCTGCTCCGGGGTATCTTATTACAGCAGGATATGTACCTGCTGCTTTTGGGACACTAAGAATACCATAAATTCTGGAACCTATCTGATGATTCTGAAAACTTATATGATAAACATTTACCGTACCTGTACTTCTTTCTGACAACAATTCTAGCTTGGGATCTAATGGGATCTTTGCAGCCATAGCTATCTGGTTATTCCAAAAAGCTAAAAAGTCTTCGGGCAAGACATTGGTTGGCTTAATTTGGTCTATACCAATCCCTGCTGTTCCAATAGATTTATAGGTTTTTCCCTCATATTGTAAACTGGCCGTACATCTTAAAAAACCAGCCTGTGCCATCTTTCCGCCATCCAGTTTCAAAAAGCCTTGCTCTATACATTTCTCACCTTTAATATTTGGAGCTACTTTTTCAGGACCTATTTCATAGTTTACTTTTACATTTTTTATTTTCTGCCCGTTCTGAACCAGTGTCACTATAAAATTGACATCTTCTCCAACGTGGTATATAGCATTTTCTCTTTCCGGAACAACTTTAAGTTCAACCTCCTGGCTACAAACAACTTGAACAACAAAAAATAATAAAAAAGATAAAGCAGAGAGGCTTTTTTTGACACAAAAGATTCCCCTATAAGATATTTTCATCATATATCAGTTATTAATAATTAATTATTTACAGTTTATTTTATGGTGTGTACTTCCACATATTTTCACCATCCCTGAAATACATATTCCCTGTCCTGTCCATAGACAGAAAATATGCAGGCGGACCTGGTATTATTTCTACAGATTTTGTTTCAGAATTTATTTTAAACAATTTACCATTACCGGTACCATAATAGTCTCCCGAAGGGTGTCTCAATAAATTGACATCACGCCAGACCGCACTGCTTTTCTGCTCCGGAGTTAAGTCATATATTTTCTTTGTCGAAACCACTCTCCTGTCTTTAACGTTAAAAACAAACAACTCACCATCTGCAACGCCCCATAGCTCATCATGAGTTCCATATACAAGACAGGTTATGGCTTTTGCATTTTTCACAGGAACTATTTCGAATGTTTTTTCATTTTTCACATAATCCCATCCAAACAATCTGGCTTCCTGCTCTTTTGGTTTTATCCCCAACCCTCCCCAAACAGTCGTTCCTCCTATTATCTGGTTATCAAACAAAATCAAGCTTACTATTCCCTGTTTAGGGACTACTTCTTGGTGTGCTATTAATTTCTTTTGCAGCGGGCTATATTCTACAAGTACTCCACCTAATCTGCCATAATCGGGAACTGTCCCAAAGAAAACCCTTCCGGTATTCGGAATACCTACTCCTGCAAAAGGCCTGTCCTGACCTTCTATACTTCCCAGAAATTCAGGATTTCCGTTTTCTACATTCCATTCCTTTTTGGTATTATATTTATAAAACTTGCCTTTAGGATAAATCCCAAAATAGATATCACTGCCATGCACCGTTATGCTTTCTGACTGATGGAGGCCTGAATATCGCTCTGTTTTTCCAGTAAGTGGGTTATATGCTGCATTACTACCTACCAAATAACCTCCTGTCCATATTCTGCCGTCCGGACCTAGTTTTGTTATATTAATTCCTATAGGCTGAGGTGGCAATCCAATATCTGTAAAAGCAGATTTTCCTGTTTTCGGATCATAGGACACCAAATAGCCGTCATTATTGAGAAAATAAAGCTGGTGATCTTTACCCCAGGCAATGTTCATGGCCCTGGCGGTTTCCAGTATTTTCATCGGCTTTGCCTGAGGCTCTGATAAATCCAATGACATCAGCTTAGTGCTATCTGTAAAATAAACCAGGTTGTCATTAGTTAAAGACTTTATTACTGCTTTGGTTAAAATAATGCTGTTGATTTCTTTTTCTATGGTTTGCTTTTCAAGATTATAAATCAATGTCTTTTTTAAATCGGGTAAATTTGCAAAAAGCCTGTCTCCTCCTCTACTACCTTTTACTATTCCCATATCGTAAACAAAGCCTGGCTTTCCTGCATATTCCTTCGGTAGTATTTCTCTTTTGCTGCCTGTCTTTACATCTATTTCTATCAGATAGCTGTGCGATCCTATGCCTGCAAATATCTTATCTGTTTTTTCGTGATAAGCTATTCCGTGCACATAATTTTCTCCCTCTGCTACCGCTCCATTGCATATATCTTTAAATCCATCTTTTGGATGATATCTAAACACTCTGCATCCCGGATATGTTGCCCCATAAATCTCTCCGTTCTTACCTGGAGTTACAGCGAACAGATAAGTTTCTGTTTCTATTGGCCTTCCCAAATCTGTAATTTGTTGGCTTCCCGGTAAGTGCTTTGCTAATCGGCCCCCTGCCGAACCAGCTACGTACAGCCAGCCGTCAGATGAAACAGTTATATCCCAGGCACCGTCCATTTTTTCCAATGGCAGATTTACTTCTATACGTTTGCTTGTTAGGTTATATCCTACCAAATGTCCGGGTTTGCCCCGCAAAACCGTGTAAACCCATTCATTCCCAGATTTATCGGTGGTAAATACTGTTCCTTCCAACCACTTTTCAGCAACCTGTATTCCCAGATTAGTAAATTTTCCAGTAGTATCAATCTTTATACTGGCATAATTTGGCAATACAAAGGATGCATAAACTACAAGTAATACTAATTTTTTTAACTTTCTCATATTTCATCAAATAGTGTACTGCCAAAGATTTTTTCCATTTCTGAAGTATAGTCTTCCTAAATTATCTATTGCAATATCATAAACTGCTATCCCTACTGGTATTATAGTTACCGCTTTTGTTGTCGGATTAATTTTAAAAAACTTACCCCCTCCTGTTCCATATATATCCCCTGAAGGATGTATCAGTAATCTCGCATCACGCCAAACAGCCTTTGCTTTAGTTTCGGCACTTACAGGATAAATTTCACCCTGATAAATAACGGTTTGACTGATTGGATTAAAAATAAAAAGTACTCCATCTGCTACTCCCCAGACATTTCCATCAGGCCCGTTAATCAATTCTGTAATAGCCTTTGCATTGGCAACAGGTGTTATTTCAAACGTTTTACTTTTTGTAATGGGATTCCATCCGAATAACTTCGCTCCATTGACAGTAGGTTCTATTCCTAAACCTCCCCAAACGGAAGTCCCTCCTAAAACATTTCCGTTGGCATAGGCCAAACTGACTATTGATAAATCCTGAACCACATTGGCATGAGATGTCATTTTATTCTGACTGATCTCGTACTCTACAAGGGCTCCACCCAATACACCATAACCTGGAACTGTTCCAAAAAACATTTTACCGTGTTCACTTACCGCTACCCCGCCAAATGGTCTGTCCTGACCAGCTGCCTGCCCTATTTTTTTTGGATTTCCAGCAGCTATATTCCAGGGCTGTAAAGTATTGTATACATAAAACTCGGCTCTGGTATAGGTTCCAAAATAAATACTATCTCCTTTCACAGTGATACCTTCTGGTTGATTTAAACCAGGATACTGTGTAACCGCATTCGTTACAGGATCGTAAGCCGCGTTATTGCCAACAAGGTATCCTCCTGTCCATATTTTATTATTAGGACCGGTGTGCACAGCTATTAAGCCTATTGGCTGTGCAGGAACTCCTATATCATTAACTACTTTGGTATTTGTGGCTACATTATATTTTATCAATTTGGCATCAGAATTAATTGCCAGAAGTTCATTGTTATTATCCCATTTGCTGGCTAATATCTTTTTTGTCACACCTACTAATACTGGCTTTGGACACGCCTGGGCCATATCGTAGGAATACATATTATCCCAACCTGCGCTATAATATATCTTTTGATTTACCGGAGATTTAACAATTGATTTTACAGATACAGACCTGAGAATTTCTTGTTCAAATACTTCTGTTTGCAGATTATATACAAATGTTTTTGCCAAATCATTTGAGTTTGCAAACAACCGATCTCCCCCCGTTAACCCGGATATAATTTTCATATCATATATGTGTCCCGCACTACCCTGATATTTAGCTGGTAAAATTTCGGTTTTAGTTCCGGTTCTGGGGTTAAGTTTTACGATATAAGTATGTGAGCCGATACCTGCGTATAACATATCTGTTGGCTCATAGTAAGCCAAAGCATGTACATAGTTTTCTCCGGTTTTTATCGGTCCATTGCCAACATCTGTAAAACCATCATTGGGATGATACCTGAAAACCCTGCAATTTGGATAGGTAGCTCCAAATATCTCACCATTTTTCCCTGGAGCTAATGCAAATAAATAAGTTTCAGATGCCAGTGGCTTCCCTAAATCGGTAATTAATTGTGTCCCGGGTTTATGTTTTGCCAGCCTTCCTCCGGCAGAACCTGCAATATACAGCCATCCGTCACTTGACATAGCTATATCCCATGCTCCATCCATAGCTATTAAAGGCAAGTGCACTGCCAGACTGTTATCTGTTAAATCATAGCCCAGTAAATATCCGGGAGTCCCTCTAACCACGGTATATAACCATTCTTTACCAGTTTCGTCTTTTAGAAAAAGGCTTCCTTCTAAATGTGTATCTGTTACCTGAGTACCCAGATTTACCAAATTACCGGAAGATTGCGCCCACAATACCGTTGGTAAAAAAATAAAAATGATGAATATTCTATATAATAATGGCATGTTCTATCTATTAAAAATATTGATGTTTTGGTTTTATAGCCAATCCGGATTTTGCTCAAGTACCCTATTAATTCCAATTTCATTAGCTGGGATTGGGAATAACAAGTGCTTTTTCTCTACATTTTTATACGCTAAACTCATAAATGCATTTGCGCTACCAGCCGGATTATCTGCTTCCATCTCTAACTGTACTTCCTTCATTCTATCGTAGAAAATACCCCACCTGATTAAATCCTGCTTCCTTAGAGCTTCAAAACATAACTCGCGAGAGCGTTCATCCTGAATCAATTTTAGAAAAGCTGCTTTACCCAGTCCATAAGCAATACGGGCATCTTCTTTCTTATGGATTGTGGCTATAGCTATAGCTCCAGCACCACCTCCCCCTGTTATGGTTATTGTTGGTACAGAAGTATAAGATCCCTTTGCTAAGGAATATCCCAAATCATTAGGTATTAAAATAACAGAGTTTACTTTTCCTCCGCTTACTGTCGCTCTGGCTAAAGCACCAGAGCCGCCTCCGCCGGTTATTGTGACCGTTGGAATAGCTGTGTAACCACTTCCACCAGACACTACCGATATAGTATTAATTCCTGTAGACCATGCCCTTTCTCTTACTTCATTTACTTTATCAGTTGCTAAATCAGACGGACCATTGTTAACTTCATTGTCTGCTTCTGCAAACATCAATAACACATCGGAATATCGTAGCAAAGGATGGTTAATAGGTGTTGTATTTGCATTTTTAGGTATAACTAGCTCAAACTCTCTACGGTATTTTCCTGAAAATCTTTCATATTTTTGTGCATTTGTTGGAGCGGAGGTAAAAAAACTTCTTACCCCTCCAGTTGCATATCTAAAGGGTGCAATACTCCAATCTTTTCGGAGGTCTGCCTCTCCTCCATCTGTCATATATTTTTCGTATAGCTGACGGGTTGCCCTTATAATTCCCTGCGAATAACCAATTGATACGCTATTGGTATTTAAACCGTAACCTAAACCATGCCATGATCCAAGATATCCGCCCTCTCTGTACATATCCGTAGCATTACCCCAGAACTCTACCTCCCAAATACTCTCTCTATAGTCATATTTATCTGATGCATAATTTATAAATACATCATAAAAATTCGGATTTAGCCTATGTCCTGCTTCTACATCATCTATTACTTTTTTTGCCCAGAATCTGGCTTTTTCATACTTAGTAATATCTTTAACAGGCTCTCCCGCCATATATAAACATACTCTTGCTAAAATTCCCCTTACCGCAGACTGGCTTACTCTTCCTCCATTACCTATTTCCTGTATTGGAGGAACCAATGTTTCGGCCAATTCCATATCAGTTATAACTTGTTCATACACTTCTTTTGCAGATACCTTGGGCACATGTACGTCATTAGCATTTTTGGTAGATTCAAGCATTAAAGGCACTCCTCCAAAATTTTGTACTAACAAAAAATAATAATATCCTCTAAGGAAAAGTGCTTCTCCCCTTATTCTATCTCTGTATTTCTTTGAAATATTAGGGTTATTATCTACATTCTCTAAAAGAAAATTAGCTCTGCCGATACCTTTGTAAAGAGTAGTCCAGAAATTAAGTATATCTGTGTTGTCTCTTGTGATATTGTATACCTGTGGCCCCACCACCATATTGGCTCTATTGTAATAACCTTCATCGGCTTCCATTCCAAGCTTTGAGTGATAGTTAGCCCCATATAATGGGTTCAATCCGAGTATATCATATACTCCTGTTATGGAATACTCCAAATGTTTTTCTGTTTGAAAATAATTGACTGATGACAGAAAATCTTCGGGCTTTGTATCCAGAAATTTTTCACAGGAACTAAAAATAATTACCATTATCATAGACAATGTTGTCAATAGCTTTTTCATATCAATCATTTTAAAATGATGCGTTAATACCTAAAACAATTGTTCTTGCATGTGGATATGATGAATAATCAAACCCTGGTGTTAAAATTGAATTTCTGGTCGAAACCTCTGGATCCATACCTGAATAATTTGTAAAAGTCAGTAAATTTTGTCCCGACAAAACAAATCTTAACTCTCTTATTTTAAACGGCTTGATAACACTCTCTGGCAAACTGTAACCCAGCGACATTGTTTTAAGCCTTAAGTACGATCCATCTTCTAAAGTACGTGTCGAATACATCCCGGGAGGGCCCTGCCCGTTTGTTCTGTAATAGGTATTATTTTGATTTTCTGGAGTCCAGCGATCAGCATAGGAAGCAAACTGATTAAGATGCACAATTGCGTTTGTGTTACCTTCTAATACAACCCGATTTGCATTGAATATCTTATTACCATAAGTCCACTGGAAGAATATACTCAAATCAAAATTCTTATACTTAAAATTGTTTGTAAACCCTCCGAAATGGCTAGGCATACCATTTCCCATGTGAACCATATCTAACGAGTTAATTTTCCCGTCTTTATTTATATCTACATATTTAATATCACCAGGTTGTATATCATTTCTAGCTGCTCCATTATCGGGAACAGACGGTTTTAGATTGTAAACGCCCGGAGCAGTTTGGTCAAAGTCAGCATATTGATAATTCCCATCCCATATATAGCCATAAAACATGCCCGCTGATGCTCCTACTTCTGCTACATACAAAGGACTTTTAAAATTTGTTTCAAATGGAAACGATGTAAACATTTTTGTTTGTCCGTCGTTTAATTCCAGGACCTTATTCTTATTGAAACTTATGTTAAAACTGGTTTCCCATTTGAAATTGTTATTCGTAATATTTACTGAATTCAGACTAAGCTCAAGTCCCTGGTTTCGTAGTTTTCCAACATTTTTATAGACTTTTGTATAACCTGTAATAGCCGGTAAATCTGCATCAAGCAATAAGTTATGAGTCTCTTTCCTGTATATATCTGCCGTAATTGAAACCCTGTCTTTAAATAAGCCCAAGTCATATCCAATATCGGCCTGATAGGTTGTTTCCCATTTTAAATCTTTATTGCCTAAATCCGTCGGCACTAAACCATGAACAGGCTTTCCGTTTTCATATGAATATGCTGCATTCTGACTAAGATATAACGTTGGTAAATAAGCGAATTCAGATACCCTGTTATTGCCTGTTGCGCCATAACTTATCCTTAATTTTGAATTGGATACTACATTAACACCTAGCAGAAAGGGTTCTTGTTTCATATTCCATGCAAAAGCAGCTGATGGAAAATATCCCCATTGATTTCCCTTGGCAAACTTAGAAGAAGCGTCTGCTCTAAAAGTTCCGGTAAATAAATATTTAGATTTATAATTATACCCAAAGCGACCAAAGAATGAAACAATAGTAAAGTTGTTTCTGTAAGCCTTGCTTTCATCTGCTGCTCCTTCCTCAATACCCGACATTCCCAATTCCTCGTTTGGAATGTTCATATAAGTAACGCTATGATATTTTCGTTTACTTGAATAGAGAGAGAATCCTCCCAATGCAGAGATATGATGTACCTTATTCAATCTTTTCACATAAGAAATGGTATTATCATTTGACCAGGTATTTACATCAAGATAACCCAATCCCCCTTGTATACCTTTGCTATTTAACGGTGTTTGCAAATTTCCTTTTACCGTTTTAGAATTATAAAATTCTTCTAATTCATCTGCATATGTTATCAAATTTGCCCGTGATCTAAAAACCAGATCATCGCTTATTTTATATGTGAGATATCCACTGGTAGTGGTGTTATTCTGAGTCCTTAATCTATAGGTGTTTTTTGCATTCTTAACGGGATTGACTCTTAAATCAGAACTTGGATCTTCCGGATTAAACACATCGTCAATATTCTCATCTCCAAAATCTATATCTGAGTTACCTGAAATTGGCCTAAATCCCCAGGCCGAATAAAACAAAAAGTTTCTATAACCGGCATTATCTACAGACGATTGAATTCCTCCTATTTTTGTATTCGCGATTGTATATATTACACCTCCGCTCAATTTTTTATTAAAAGTATGATCCAGGGAAATCCTTCCGTTATATCTTTGGGCATCGGTATTTACGATAATACCTTTTTGATCGTAAACAGCACCCGACACAGAATATTTTGTTTCTTTACTTCCTCCCCTTACAGCCAGTTCGTATTTCTGGTAATTCCCCGTATTTAATAATTGCCGTTGCCAATCTGCTCCTTCTACACTTCTGTAATACTCTAAATCCCTTCCATTTGTATAGTATCTGTTTTGGGCCAGCACCGGATATAATTCTTCCTGATATTTAACAAATTCATATGGATCCATTACTTCCATAAATTTTCTCACTTCCTGTATACCTGCAGATGCATCGAAATTTACCTGTGCTTTCCCTTCGCGCCCTTTTTTCGTTTCTATAACTATGACACCGTTTGCTGCTCTGGCACCATAAAGTGCTGTTGCTGACGCATCTTTCAGTACCGTCAACGATTCAATATCGGAGGTATTTATACTACCAGCGTCAAAATCTTCTAAAGGATTACCGTCTACAACATATAAAGGCGCCGAACTCTGGGTTAAGGAGCCTGCTCCTCTTATCGTAATAACTGGCAAAGTTCCGGGCTGCCCTTCGTTAGAAGAAACCTGAACCCCAGCAATTCGACCAGCTAATGCCTCACTAAAAGCACCAACAGGAGCTTGCTTGACGTCACTCAATTTCAGTTCGCCCACAGAACCTGTCAAGTCTCCTCTTTTAACGGTTCCGTAAGCAACAACCACTGTCTCATTCAGATTAAAGTTGCTTTTCTTTAACCTGATATTCAGTGTAAGCCTGTTACCAAGAGCTACTTCTTGTGATGCAAAGCCAAGAAAAGAAAATATAAGCACATTATTTACGGTTGGAACTTTAATAATATATTCCCCATTTGTTCCGGAAACGACACCTGTGTTTATATTTTTCACCCTTATACTCACCCCTGCCAAAGGTTCACCCTCCTCATCGGTCACCTTACCGGTAACAGTTAAAGAAGGTTGAACCGTAATCTTATTAACGTTATTGCTTTTAATAATCACAATTTTATCTGCATCATTAAAAACCATTTTAACATTATGTCCCGCAAAACACTTTTCCAATACTTCTTTTAGTGTTTTATTACTCATATTCAAGCTGATACGGCCTAACTTTTTAATCAATGCAGCATCTGCGGTAAAGGTATGACCAGTCTGTTGGGTTAATTTGTAAAAAACCTCATTGATACTGGCATCTTTTACCTGAATATTTACTTTCTGGGCATAAGACGAAGCATTAACCTGTAAAAAGGCAAGCATTAGAATTATAAAGCTGAGTTTCATGACCAACAAAAATTTATAGGTGCAGCAGAATTGCTTCCTACATGTTAATGCAGTATTTTTTTTATACATTTGGCTAGGTTAAATTAATTAGCGTCAATAATTAGTTATCCTGTCTGGTCTTAAGGACCAGCAAACCGGGGGTGCTCCAACACTCCTGGTTTTTGATAACCATACAATAATTTATATCAAATATTTAATCAATAATATCTTTTTCTTCTACTACTGTTATCCTCCTTCCTTTACCGGATACACTTCCCGGAGTAATTATAAATTTAACTTTGTTTGTAAGCTCGATTGATCTGAGTAATTTCACTACATCTCTGGACCTTAAATAGTTTCCATGAAAATAGACATTAGACAGGTCTCCTTCATATTCAACTTCCAGATTGTACCAATTCGACAGATCTCTCATGATGTCTTTGATATTAGCATTGTTGAAAACAAAATATCCGTCTTTCCATGCGATTTCATTATATGCATAAGGCATGTCAGATACATTTATTTCCTTACTGTTGTTTACAGCCATCTGCCCTGGTTTAAGAACTGCCGGTTGTTTCAGACTCAATAAAGAAACCTTTACAGACCCTTCCAGCAAAGTGGTTTTAGTCATTTGAACATTGTAGGCATTAATATTAAAATGAGTACCCAGAACTTCCACTTCCTGTTTATCTGTGACAACAATGAAGGGCCTGGTTTTATCTTCGGATACTTCAAAATACCCTTCGCCCTTTAAGATGACTTTCCGCTCTTTTAGTGAAGCGAAAGAAACCGGATATCTTAGCGAAGAAACGGCATTCAGCCATACTTTTGTACCATCCGGCAGATTAATCTGATATTGCCCTCCCTTGGGTGTTTCCACGGTATTGTATTCATTTGAATTTGCTTTTTGAGATGCATTTGAAATAGAGTAAACCAGTTGACCATCCGCTGTTTTTGTTATAGTAATTCCGGATTGTTCTGCAACATGACCTTCTTTGGTATCAGATACAGCAATACGATCTCCGTTCGCCAAGGTCAGATAAACTTTACTGCTATCCAGTTTCATATGACCTTTCGCAACTGTTTCTGTTTTTGTCTTATTATTATCCGGCTGATATAGATACAGCGCAATGCCTAAACATAAAAGAACAGAAGCTGCAACGCCTATCCGACTCCAAAGTTTATAAATCTTTCCTGACTTAACCTCCGCTTTGCCTTTATGAAAAATTTGGTTTAATATACGTTTGCGGCTGATATCACTCAGGCCTTCTATCGTCGTTTGATTTTGAAAAGATTCGGAAAGAATTTCCTGAATTTCATTCTTATGTAAAGGATCCTCTACATAGCCCAAAAACTCCCGCTCTTCAGAAACCGTACTTGTATTAGACAAGTATTTCCTGAATAGTTCTAAAATTCTGTGTTTATTATCACTCATTAGATCAATAATAGCTTTTGGGCTTTTGGTTTATTAATATTGACACATAACTGGAATGTCCGGGTAGTCATTTTTGATAAAAAAGAGGAAATAAATTATAATCATCTAAAAATAAGACAATTAATTTAAATCATTTTGTCTGAATAACTAATGATAAGACGAAAGAATTTTACGGAAAACTGGTACACAAATAGAGATTACAATGCAAATTAATCTGTGGAATCCGGAAAATCTTTTTAAATCTGTGATTCTAACATTTTATTAGCTGTTCATCTTCAACGGAGTCGAAACATATTGGTAATATATTTCGACTTAAAGCTCAAAAAAGAAAAATAAAAGTATCTGATAGGATAGCCCATTCTTAATTAAATGATTCCGGATATTTTTCAGCGCCAACTTCATGTGATAATGTACAGTTGCCACAGAAATATTCATTTTAGCGGCTGCCTCTTCATATTTCAGACCTTCCAGATGGCATAAGCTATATACTGTTTTTTGCTGTTCGGGCAAATGATCAAGTACTTCTTCTAGTATTCGCACTGTTTCCCGATAATCAATAGTGTGCTGTGTATGATTGTCTTCATCAGAAAAAGACAATATAATCTCTGCACCAGTTTTTTGTTTATGTGCTAATTGTCGAAGCAAGTTAAAAGAGTAATTGCGAACCAATATATTCAGATAGCCTCCAAAATTATCAATCTCTCTTAAACGCCTTCTGCCCTCCCATATTTTAATGAATATATCCTGAACAATTTCCTCTGCAATTTCTTTTGAACGCATCAGCTTACACCCAAATGAGAATACGTACCTTTCATAGTGATCAAAAAGATCACAGAAAGCAGATGCATCCCCTTCTGCAATTTTTGCCAGTATTTCGCTTTCGTTATGAATAGGTTTAATTGCCATAATGTCTCCGTTAGCTAAAATTCCACGGAAAAACCACCCTCAATAATAGATATATTTTTCGATAGTGCAAATTTTAATTGGTTAGTTAGTTCGTCTTTAGTTGTTGGTGTTTCACTTTTACCTTGTATCAACTTTTGTATTAAGCTAACTGTTCAACAGCGATTGCCAGATCGCACCTAACTATTATCACCTAAAGTTTACTAAGCTCTTTATTTCTGAAAGATTCCATACTAAAACACTCCTCACATATCAATCTTCTCATCCTTTAATGAGGTCAAATGTAGAGGACAAAAAACTAAAAAAAAGTCTGGCATCTACATTTGCCGAGTTTTGCCACTACCTGCCAGAATTTGCCGCATCTTGCTTAATTCTCCAACATTTCTTCGAGGCTTCTTCGGGACTCCTTCGAGAAACAGGGGGTATTTCCCGAACAAATCCCGAAATAGGGTAAAAGAATAACGGAGGATAATCTTTGTAACATACATTCTCCTCAATCTGCAGATTTTGCTTAGTCCTCAATCTTCAGCGCAATCCCTTGCTTTTGGATTTACGCCAGCTCCATGCTCATAAACAAGCGTTCCGCCAAGATGACCTGTATAACAAAGACATGCCGATGCTAAAACACATCCAACAGCAATGAAGGCAATCATTATTTTCCTTTGCAACCATGGCACAAATAAACCAATCACAGCAAACAAGCTGATCGCAGAAAAGCTATAACAGGTGACATAAGCCCAATAAAGATGAGTTTTTAAAAGGGACGGGTAACAAATAGTTCGCACTACGGGCCCATAAGCCTGATTACCGGTATAAAAACTCAGCCACAGAAACGCAGTTCCTGATGTTAGTAAAAAGATCAGGGTATATTTAATAAAAATATACCACTGATTTTTTTTCAAACAGAGTAAAACGATGCTCAGCACAGTAGCGCTTAGCAGGAAAACAATAGGCAAGTGTACCGATAATGGGTGCCAAAGTTCTTGTCGGCTTACAATGTTTATCATATACTATTCCTTAATGTCAACAGCTTTTGGGTCAAGACGTTCCCCCGCTTTCTCAACGGTGACCTCTAAATTCTGGCCTGTTTTCAACTCAGAAAATTCAACAGCCTGTCCGTTTGTGGTCAGTTTGGTACTGTCAGTAAAATAAAGCTCAAGCGTCTTATTGTCGGCCGTTTTTACATATATTTCTTTTTCATCCGGATCTACCTTTTCCGCAACTCCCTGATAGGTTCCTGATGGCACCACATCGGTGTTTTCGATCTCTGTGCTACTGTCATTTTTGTTCCCGCTGTTATTGCAGCTTGTCATAATGCCTGTAGAAAGTCCGGCGATAGCCAATACTAAAAATAGTTTTTTCATAATAAAATGGTTTTTGATTAATAAATATGATTGATGATTATCGGTATACAAAACAATATCCACTGTTACCCGGTTAAAAGCAATGCACTAAAAGAAATACGGAAGAAGTTTAAATACTTGGAGGATGTATTAGCGAACGGGGATAACCTGAGTGCTCCTCAACTTCATAAAATAAAAATTTACGAACCCGGGGTATTTCTGAAATAGTTATTCCAGATGATTTAACAGGCAAATTGAATACAAAAGCAACATGATGGCTGTCCTGGCATTTGAAAGGTAGATTAGCGTCCTGACTATCGTCTTTGTCTGCTATGTCTTTGCCCCAGTAATGCATTTTCATGAATTCCAAAACACCGGTTTGAGGATTACGCTGAACATGGTCCAAAAAGTGAACTGCTAACAAAGGTAATCTAAGCAACTGAGAAAATGGCTCCTGAACACAGAACGTCAGAGCAATTACAATATAAGTTGTCCATTTTCTCATCTTACTCAAAGATAGCCAATTGTTTCAGAACTATAACAGATTAACCACAAGATAGTTTATCCAGAATAATCCATTTATAATCTTTATACTTCACATCATTCCTATTTAATTATTTTGCATAGAAGCTTTCAGGCCAGAGTGACGGAAAGTCATACCAATTAAATTTTGCAATTACATTGCATGAAATATTTTTATATTTTTGTTTTAATGAGATGGGTAGCAACTATATTTTTATTTTACTTCATGGCACTTTTTACGGTACCATGCAGTGACGCTAAAAATAGTTGTAAAGACGACAAACCTGTAGCTAAAGAGCAAACACACAGCCACAATAGAGACCATGACGACAATTGTACTCCTTTTTGTCTATGTACCTGTTGCAGCGTTTCCATAGATACTTTTGTGTTTATCCCGCATAAGTTCAATATCCCAATACAGACATTCTCGACAAAAAAAACAGCAATAAGGGATATTTTATTCACTTCTAATTACCTCAGCAATATTTGGCAACCGCCAAAGTCTCGTACCTGATTTATTTTTTTTTAAAAGCAGCACTTATTTTTGGGCTTAACCGGTCCTAAAAATGATAAGCTGTTATGTAAAATTTTCAGGTCCATAAAGATCTGCAATATATCCGAATAGCCCGGCATGCTTTCCGGCACAGGATATTCAATATTTTTTATCAGGTATTAAACAAAACACATAGTGTTAGACCATATTATAAAATTCAGTATCAAGAACAAAATCATTATTGGCTTAATGACTTTGTTGCTTATTATATGGGGAGTGTGGAGCGCTACCAGACTTTCCATAGATGCCGTCCCGGATATCACAAACAATCAGGTACAAATATTTACCAGCTGTCCTACCCTGGCAGGTCAGGAAGTAGAACAACTGGTAACTTTCCCGATTGAACAAAGTATTGCCAACGTCCCTAAAATTGAGGAAATCCGTAGTATATCACGCTTTGGCCTATCTGTAATTACAGTAGTCTTTGACGAAGATGTAGATATTTATTTCGCCAGACAGCTGATAAATGAAAGACTAAAAGAAGCTATAGACAAAATCCCTCAGGGTATTGGAATGCCCGAAATGGCGCCTGTAAGTACAGGTCTTGGAGAAGTTTATCAATACATTATCCACCCTAAAAAAGGAAGTGAAAATAAATACAATGCCAAAGACCTGCGTACCATGCAGGATTGGATTGTGGCCAGACAGCTTTACGGCACACCCGGCATTGCCGAAGTAAATAGTTTTGGAGGTGAGCTGAAACAATATGAAGTAGCCGTTAATCCGGATAGGTTGAAAGCTATGGGAGTAAGTATTCCTGATATCTTCACTGCTTTGCAGAAGAACAACGAAAATACCGGTGGAGCTTATATTGATAAAAAACCTAATGCTTACTTCATTAGAGGCATTGGACTAGTAACCTCTTTAGACGATGTAAAGAAAATTGTCGTTAAGAACAAAGGTGGAATTCCTATTTACATTAATGACGTAGCTGAAGTAAGATTTGGTAATGCTGTAAGATATGGCGCACTCACCTATAATGGCGAAGTAGATGCTGTAGGTGGTGTAGTGATGATGCTGAAAGGCGAAAACAGCAACGAAGTAGTAAAACGCATAAAGGAAAAGCTGCCGACCATTCAGAAATCTTTGCCGGATGATGTGACAATAGAACCTTATCTGGACCGTACAGACCTCGTAGGTAGAGCGATAGGTACAGTCGAAAAAAACCTGATAGAAGGTGCATTGATAGTGATTTTTGTACTGGTTTTATTTTTAGGAAATCTGCGGGCAGGCCTTATTGTAGCATCAGCTATACCTCTCGCCATGCTTTTCGCTCTTGGTATGATGAACATTTTTGGTGTAAGCGCTAACCTGATGAGTTTAGGAGCGATAGATTTCGGTTTAATTGTAGACGGAGCCGTAATTGTCGTCGAAGCGACCATGCACCATCTTGGATTACGAAAATCGGTAGACAGATTATCACAAAGTGAAATGGACGACGAAGTATTTTTATCTGCTTCTAAAATACGTACCAGTGCTGCATTTGGGGAAATCATTATCCTGATTGTTTATATTCCTATACTGACGCTGGTAGGCGTTGAAGGCAAAATGTTCCGTCCCATGGCACAGACTGTAGGCTTTGCTATTTTTGGCGCGCTGATCCTATCGCTTACCTATATCCCAATGATGTGTGCCTTGTTCTTATCTAAAAAAGTAAGCCACAAGAAAACTTTCAGCGACAGGATGATGGATAAACTGCAAAGTATCTATCAGCCTTTACTACATAAAGCCATTAAGATCAAATATACTATTGTTGGAATAACTACTGCACTATTTGCTGTTTCTCTGTTTTTCTTTAGCAGAATGGGCGGAGAATTTATTCCTCAATTACAGGAAGGTGACTACGCTTTCCATTGTATTCTGCCTCAAGGGAGTTCACTTAGCCAAAGTATAGAAACCTCCATGCAGGCATCCCGTATCATTAAGCAATTTGATGAAGTAAAAATGGTAGTGGGCAAAACGGGCTCTGCCGAAGTCCCAACCGATCCTATGCCACCCGAAGCGACTGATCTTATGGTGGTATTAAAACCACAAAAGGAATGGAAATCTGACAGAAGTTATAATGAACTGGCCGATGCCATTACAGAAAAACTGGAAGTAATACCCGGTGTATTCTTCGAAAAGAACCAACCGATACAGATGCGTTTCAACGAATTAATGACCGGTATCAGACAAGACGTTGCCGTGAAAATATTTGGTGAGAATATTGACACGCTCGCAAGTTATGCAAAAGCAGTAAGCGAGGTGATACAGAATGTTCCTGGTGCTACTTCCCCCCAAATAGAACGGGTAAGCGGATTGCCGCAGATCAATATCGAATATGACCGCACCCGCATAGCCAACTATGGCTTAACCATACAGGACATTAACGATGTGGTAAGTACTGCTTTTGCGGGAAAAGCAACCGGACAGGTATATGAAAACGAAAGACGTTTTGATCTGGTGGTTCGTCTGGACAGTGCGCATAGAAGCAGTATTGATGATGTAAGCCACCTGATGATTCCCACTAATACTGGCATACAGATTCCGCTATCACAGGTTGCCAACATAGCTTATAAACTTGGACCCGCGCAAATAAGCCGCGAAGCGGGAAAACGTAGAATTGTTATCGGATTTAATGTGTCGGACCGAGATATACAAAGCGTTGTAAAAGACATACAGCAGGAATTAGCTAAAAAGGTTAAACTACCTCCTGGATACTATTTTACCTATGGTGGCCAATTTGAGAATCTTCAAAAGGCAAGCGCTCGTTTAATGGTAGCAGTACCTGTATCATTGTTATTGATTTTTATGCTGCTTTATTTCACCTTCCATTCGTTTAAACAGGCTACATTAATATTTACTGCCATTCCTATGAGTGCCATTGGTGGTGTCTTAGCATTAATGTTAAGAGGAATGCCTTTCAGTATAAGTGCCGGTATTGGCTTTATAGCGTTGTTTGGTGTTGCGGTATTAAATGGCATTGTACTGGTAGGCACATTTAATCAGTTGAAAAAGGAAGGAATGCATAATATTCTGCAAAGAGTTAAAGAAGGAACGATAGCCCGACTTAGGCCCGTACTGATGACTGCTACTGTTGCTTCGTTGGGATTCCTGCCCATGGCCATAAGCACAAGTGCCGGGGCCGAGGTACAAAAGCCTTTGGCTACTGTAGTCATTGGCGGATTAATTACGGCAACTTTTCTCACGTTATTTGTGTTGCCTCTCCTGTATATCATTTTTGATTCAAAGATCAACCTTAAAGGAAAACTAAAAATGAACAAAACGGCAATAATAATCTTTATATTATGTTTGAGCGGACTCACTTCTGTTCATGCACAGCAAAGAATCAGCATTGACAATGCCATTGAAACTGCACTTAAAAATAACCGGCAGCTCAGCGTAAATGAAGCCGAAATACGAAGCGCGGGCCTTAATATTAAAACAGCCAACGAGATTCCTAAGACTGGTCTTTTTGCAGAAAACGAAGACCTTCGCCCATCAGACAAGATTGGCGTTTTAAAGATTGGTATAACACAGAGTATCGCATGGCCCGGATTATATACCGCCCGAAAGCAATATTTGAAAGAGCAGCTAAAATATGCCGAACTAAATACAGAAGTTTTAAACGCATCCATTAAAAAAGATGTTAGAACTGCCTACTATCAATTATGGTATTTACAGGATAAGCAAGGTTTGCTTAAACGTCTCGACAGTATTTACACGTTGCTATTTAAAACGACAGAAGTTCGTGTAAAAACTGGCGATGTCGCCAAATTAGATCAGATTGCTGCAGAAGCGAAGTTAAAAGAGCTACAGGCCTATATAGAACAGAATGAAAAAGAAATGAAGGTACAGCAGCAGCAATTGATGATGGTTTTAAACCAGAACGAATGGTTATTACCTGTGGCTGCTCCCTTACAAAAACTAGATGTGGTATTATCAGAAAACGGTAGTTTACACCCGCTCCTGGCCTTGCAGGAACAGAATGTGAACATTGCATCTTCTAATATTAAAGTGCAAAAAAACACGAACAGACCAGAGTTTTCGGGGCGTTTTTTTAGTCAGCGGCTTTGGGGTGCAGAAGACCCTTTTACCGGATTCTCTGTAACGGCTTCTTTCCCCCTGTTTGGGACCGGAGCTTACCGGAACCGCGTAAAGGTAGCTGCTGCCGAAAAAGAAGTTCAGGAAAAAACACTCGCTTACCAAACCCAGTTGCTGCAAATTCAGGGATCATCAGCAAATGCCGAAATGGAAAAGAATCGCTCTTTACTAAATTTTTATGAAACCTCCGGACTGAAGCAGGCAGAAGAAATCATTAATGCGGCCACTCTGAGCTATAAAACAGGAGAAATAAGTTTTGCAGAACTTGGGCAGTTTTTAGGTCAGGCCATTGGTATCCGCCAAAACTACCTGGACGTACTCAATCAGTTCAACCAGTCAGCCATTAATTTCAACTACTTAAATAACAAATAAGAGCAAATGAAAATCATAGTAAAAATATTATTTATCGCTGTTACTATACTCTCTTTAAACAGTTGCGGGGAAAATCATAAAGAAGGTGACGGACATCATGCTGGCACAGAAGCAAAGAATTCCGAAACAACAGAAGAAAGCCACGAAGATGAATCTCCTATGATTGCTTCGCTTACGCAGGAGCAAATCAAAGCGGTAGGAATTACTTTAGGAAGTATTGAAAATAAAAATCTTACCGCAACCATTAAAGCAAATGGGGCATTACGAGTGCCTAACAATAACAAGGCAAATGCCACTTCTTTATACGGCGGTGTCGTGAAAACATTAAAAGTTCAACTGGGGGATTATGTTCGCAAAGGACAGGTTATTGCAACTATCGAAAATCCGCAATTTATACAATTACAGGAAGAATACCTGACTATAGACAGCAGAATTACTTTTGCCGAACAGGAAATGCAACGCCAAAAAGAATTGAATGCCGGCAATGCAGGCGCCTTAAAAAACCTGCAAAATGCCACTGCCGAACTGAATACCTTGCAGACACGCAAAGCCTCCCTGAGAAAACAGATACAGCTAATGGGTATAAATCCTGCAAGCATTAACTCTTCTAATCTAAAATCGGCATTATTGGTTACCAGCCCGGTGAATGGTACGGTAAGCAGTGAATTTGCTAAAATAGGCAGTTATGTAGATGTTTCTTCGCCGGTTGTTGAAATTGTAGATAACAGCCTGCTTCATCTGGATCTGCAAGTATTTGAAAAAGATCTGCCTCACATAAAAATTGGGCAGGCAGTTAATTTCACTCTTACCAATAATCCTACGGTTACCTATACTGCCAGGGTCTTCAACATCGGATCTTCTTTTGAAGATGAAAGCAAAACAGTTGCCGTTCATTGTACTGTTATTGGAAATAAAACCGGTTTAATAGATGGCATGAATATTACTGGGATAATCAGCGTAGGAGATATCAAAACCGCTACAGTACCCAACGAAGCTATTGTAGAGGCAGATGGTAAATTCTATATTTTTGTGCAGACAGATAAAGCGCCGGAAACCAGACATGAAGAAGGTGGACATGAACACCAGGAGGGAGAAAACCACAATAGTGATAAAAAAGAACATGGACATCAACCCGCGAAAAAAGACCATCACACAGAAACTAAAGGTCACCACGAAAATATGAATTTTGAAAAAATAGAAGTTGTAAAGGGTGTTTCTGAAATCGGCTACACATCCATTACACCTATAAAAAACATACCGGAACACGCTAAGATAGTTACCAGGGGTGCTTTTTTCATCAATGCCAAGTTAAGTAATACAGGAGGGCATGAACATTAGTCAATAAAGCTAAGGCATAATAATATTGTTTAAGAACATTCATATCAGCAATATTTCAGATGAATGCTATAGAAAGTGCTACACTAACCTGTTGAATAATAGATGAAAATTTATCAGGTAACTTTATAAAATCGACAGCTCTTCTTATTTCCAGCATTGGAGAAGAGCTGCGATTTACAGCATAAATTCCATGGCTGTTTGTGTCTTTAACGCCAAAAATAAGTCTAAGTTCTCTCTAAAATTACTAAGCCCTTAACAGAAATATTGTCTTTAAGCCATTACCGCAACCAATCTGAGCGCTTGTTCACCTAATTCCCTGTTACCGGTTATTTCCACTTTATCGCTTACCATTTGGGGAGTCCAACTTTTAGAGAATAGCTTCCATGCCGTATCCGGATCAATCATTATTCTTGCATCTGAGGTTTGAATGTTATCCTTGTTTAGTTTCCAGCCAGTTTTTGTTCTTACAATATTCCACTGACCACCAATAGCTGTAGATACAATAATGGATATTATTGTTCCTTCGTCCAGTACTGTATCTTTAAAAGTATGCGGAAAGGCGTACATCATGATATCAATAAATGGATAGAAAAGTTCCCGTGTCATAATACCGGACTTATTAACAGCATCTCTTATCTGCTGTTGATGCAGAAATTTTTCGGTATATTCTCTGGCAATATGAAACCAATTGGGTGAGATTTCCTGTCCGGCCCAGGCAACCGAAAATAATGCATTTTCATCTGGATTCAAAGTTTGAAGATGCGCTGAATATTGTTCCCCTGTCGTTTCCAGTAACTCGATCAATACCTGAGGGCTGAGTCTTTTAGTTGCATTGGTCCAGCTAAGATTCAGCTTATTAAGAAAAGTTACCAGTTCCTGAAAAGAATTTACAGGTGATACTTTTTCTCCAAAATAGCCATCTCTTGACATAGACACCCCCCTCAAGTTTCCATCAAGTAAATGGGAAGCTACGTCTTTCACCTTCCACAACCTGGCAACAGTTTGGGCGTTCCATTCGTCTTCCGTTAAAGATTTCAAAAGTTCTATTAACAATTTGTCCAGCACCGGAAAGAGGTGCAAAGTTGTTATCCTCAATTGATCTTGCATAAGATTCCAGACTTTAGTATATCAGCCCTATCGCTTAGTTCAAATTTACCGAAATATCTTAAGGACTTAACTATACTGAATAGAACTCATGCCATGCATTAATAATCAACATCTTAAATTACTAAAAGTCAAAACTATACGAAAAAGCTAAAAAACAATTTATCCCAACCTCAGGAATCTCTTTTTGAACTTCAACAATCCTTCCTGTTTCTGCCGATAGGCATCATAGTTTTTCCGGCTGGCAATATCTTTCAATGCTTGTAAGCCTCCGCTGCTAGTTCTTACCTTATTTAATAGCTCTGTATCATTTTTCATCAGGTCAGCTATTTCCAGCTTACCTTCTTCCATTAGTCTCCGAAATAGCAGAGCCAGTTTATCATTAGCATAACGATGTAAAGGGTGCTGGAAAAACTCGAGGTTCAGCCGCTCGTACACTTCCTGTAACCACTGACTTTTTTCAGTGTCGGCAATACTGATCTTTCCATTCAGCAATACTGTATTTTTTAATAATTCCCGCGCCTGAGAAACACTAATTAAACGGGCATGCACCGCATCCCTTAAGGTATAATCCAACCTGTCGGCACATAAATCCGGCAATTCCTGTTCTAAAATAGGAAAAGTATGTTCCAAAAAGTCTGTTACGTTATAATTGTATTTTTCCAGCAAAGCAGGTATTTCTGAAGACAACAGTACCTGTTCAAATATTTGCTCGTGATAGTTTTCCTCCTCCTGTTGCAGTACATAGTCGCCCACATGCGAAAATGCAGTATGTGATATATCATGCAGTAGTCCGGCTATCTGTTCTTTTTCACCACCTCCCAGTATTTTGATCAACATCATAACACCAATGGAATGCTGCAAACGGGTATGATTGATGGTTGGATTAACCAATACAATAGCTCCACTCTGATGGATTTTGCTTAGCCTGATGAGCGGTTTAGTATTCAATAAATCTGCAACAACCTGCGGAAAGGCTATTTTACCATAAAGAATATCATTCAATTCAATCATTTCAGCTGTATTCATCACCACAATATTACTAATAATTTTAGTAAATAATCCTGATTGTAATCAAAATTTTTATAAAACATTCATTTACAAACGAGTGGGTTTTCCATTAAATAAACCAAAAATTGTGAGTTTAGCGGAGAAATCAATTTTTACACAAACACTTTTTTACTAATATTTTTAGCATTAACTTTGTATACTGAATATCCCAGGACATGGAAAGGACAGCTAAGACATATGGAAAGGCAGCCATTATAGGGCAGCTCAAACAGGACATTCTCCGACTGGAAGGTTTCAGGCCCGAAAGTGAAGAAAGTCCGCTTCGCTTTGGCCTTGGCCCATTAGAAAAAGTTTTCCCTTATGGTATATTTCCTGTTGCCGCTATCCACGAATTTTTGTGTGACAGGGACGAACAATTCTCTGCATGCAAAGGTTTTCTTTCCGTTTTACTGGCTGTACTGATGCAGGAACAGAAAGCCTGTATCTGGATCAGCCCCTTTCCTCAGGTATTTCCTGCTGCCTTAAGTTCTTTTGGGCTTAGCCCCGACCGGATTATTTTTATACAGTTGCGCCGGGACCGTGATATACTTTGGGCCATGGAAGAGGCTCTGAAATGCAGTGGCGTAGCCGCTGTAGTAGCCGAGTTACAGGATTTAAGCTTTGCCGCATCCAGACGCTTGCAACTGGCTGTAGAACGCAGCAGGGTAACAGGGTTTGTGTTGCGCCGTAATAGCCGGAAAATCAATACCACTGCCTGCGTTGCCCGTTGGCGTATCAGCCCGCTTCCCAGCAAACTCAACGGGGAAATGCCGGGGGTTGGCTTTCCACAATGGCGAACGGAGTTGCTGAAAGTAAAGAATGGGCAAGCAGATACCTGGGATATTACCTGGACACCACAGGGAGTAGCTGTAACAAACAATAAACAAAACCTTATTCCAACGCTGCGAAAGATGATGGAAAGAGACAAAACTGCCAGCTGATGCAAAGACGTTATTTATCCATTTGGTTCAGGCAATTGCTGCCCGACTGGTTGGTTAGCTGCAAACCAGAACTAAAGGACAGCATAATCGTTTTTGCAGAAAACGAACGGGGGCGACAGCTGGTAAAATACTGCAATGCATTGGCAACAGCACAGGGAATCAGACCAGGTATAACCGTTGCAGATGCCAGAGCACTTGCACAAGGTATCGAGCTGATAGATTATGAAGCGGAAAGCGAATATAAATTGCTAAAAGAACTGGGTGAATGGTGCATTCGTTTTTCTCCGCTGGTAGCTATAGATGAACCCGATGGGCTTTTGATTGACCTGAGCGGGTGCAGTCATTTATGGAAAGGAGAAGCACCTTATTTACGGGATCTGCTGAACAGATTGAAAGCAAAAGGCTACAGAGTAAGGGGTGCTATTGCGGATACTATGGGGGCTGCATGGGCTATTGCCCGCTATGGCAAAGAGAAAGCCATTATACCGGTGGGCGGAAGCTACGAGGCTTTACTTCCCCTCCCACCTGCTGCCCTGCGTCTGGAGAATACACTGGTTCAAAAGCTGCACAAACTGGGTATGTTTCAGATCAGCCATTTTATAAGTATACCACGTTCTGTACTTCGCAGGCGTTTTGGAGAAATATTATTGCTCCGGATAGCACAGGCGCTGGATAAAGAACAGGAATACCTGATGCCTATCTGCACTCCGGAACCTTATACCGAAAGATTGCCTTCTTTAGAACCTATACGGACTGCTAAAGGCATCGAACTGGCCATACAAAAATTATCAGAGAAGTTATGTCTGCGCCTGCAACAGGAAGGCATGGGGCTGAGACAGGCATTACTGACCTGTTACCGAATAGATGGCAAAATTGTAAGTATACAGGTAGGTACCAATAAACCAACCCATCAGACAACACATCTGCAACACCTGTTCGGAATGCGGATTGCGCATATTGAACCTGCTCTTGGAATTGAACTTTTTGTACTGGAAGCTTCGGGAATTGATACCGTGATCATTACCCAACAGTCTATATGGACTACAGGAAACGAAGCTAACAGTCAATTGTTAGCAGAATTACTGGATCGCATTGCTTTGAGAGCCGGTAAGGATGCCATACAACGCTATCTTCCGCAAGCGCATTACTGGCCGGAACGGTCTGTTAGAAAAGCCGATAGTCTGGAAGAACCACTTCCCATCCCCTGGTCCTGCGATAGGCCAAGACCTACCTACCTGCTGGCCAGTCCCGAACCTGTGCAGGTTACTGCTCCTATCCCCGATTATCCGCCTATTTTGTTTATCTATCGGGGGAACAGGCATGCCATTAAAAAAGCAGATGGTCCCGAGCGTATTGAGCGGGAATGGTGGCTGGATACAGGTGAACACCGGGATTATTATGTGGTAGAAGATGAAGCAGGACAACGCTATTGGCTATTCCGTTCGGGACATTATCAGGGTCCGGGACAGGGACAATGGTTTCTCCATGGATTTTTCGCTTAACAGGAATAAATACAATGAGCTATTCGGAATTACAAACCACCAGCAATTTCAGTTTCCTGCGGGGAGCATCGCACCCGGAAGAACTGGTAGAACAGGCAGCTTTATTGGGTTATAAAAAGATCGCGATTACGGACCGCAACTCTTTAGCTGGCATTGTACGTGGACATGTAGCTGCCCAGAAGCATAAGATTGAATTTATTCCGGCTTGCCGGCTGGACTTACTGGATGGCCCCAGCTTATTGGCCTATCCAACAGATAAAGCCGCTTACAGCCGATTATCTACCCTGCTTTCTGTAGGTAACCTGCGGACCGAAAAAGGTAAATGCCTGCTCTATTATCAGGATGTATTTGAACATGCTGCAGGAATCCTGTTTATTGTGGTGCCACCAGCCGAACTGGATGCAAATTTTGAATTTTCTACAGAATTTATTCAACAACTTAAAATTTACAAAGAGCAATTGGATAAAGCGCTTTATCTGAGTGTTACCCGCAGCTATCAGGGAGACGATCTTAAGCGATTGTATGCCCTTAATCAACTATCACTACAACTGGATATTCCACTGGCAGCCACTAATGATGTGCATTACCATATAGCCGGACGCAGAGAGCTACAGGATATCCTCACCTGTGTGCGTGAAAAATGCACCATTTACAATGCGGGTTTCAGACTGCATGCCAATGCAGAACGCTATCTGAAACCCGTTGCCGAGATGCAGCGCTTGTTCAGACAATATCCGCAAGCCATTACCCATGCACAACAGATTGCAGATGCCTGTACCTTTTCTTTAAAGGACCTGAATTATGTCTATCCTGATGAACTGACCAGCGAAGGGCGTACACCACAGAAAGAATTGGAGTACCTCACCTGGCTGGGAGCCCGGGAGCGTTTTGGCAGTGATATCCGCAAGGATATCAGGGAACAAATTAAAGAAGAGCTAGACTTTATGGAACGTAAGAATCTGGCCAATTATTTTTTGACCGTACACGACCTGGTACGCTATGCCCGCAGTAAAAACATATTGTGCCAGGGCCGTGGTTCTGCTGCCAATTCGGTAGTCTGTTACTGTCTGGGCATTACCTCGGTAGACCCTACAAAAATCAAACTGCTATTCGCTCGTTTCATGTCGGATGCCCGGGACGAACCACCTGATATTGATGTAGACTTCGAACATGAGCGAAGAGAAGAAGTAATCCAGTATATCTATGAAAAATACGGCCGCGACCGGGCAGCAGTAGTCGCTACTGTTACACAAGAACGCTACAAAGGTGCCGTACGGGATGTTGGCAAAGCCATGGGACTTTCTGTAGACACCATTAACAGTCTGTCTGCCGGTGTATGGCGCTATTCTTCGGATTGGCTTGACAATATGGAGCTGGATGAACAGGGTTTGAATACACAGGACCCGCACCTGCGTAAAACCCTGGAACTAACACGACAGCTGATAGGTTTTCCACGGCAATTGGGACAGCATACAGGGGGCTTCGTAATTTCACAGGGAAGTCTATCTGAGCTTTGCCCTATTATGAATGCCCGTATGGAAGGGCGTACCTGTATTGAATGGAACAAAGATGATATTGAAGCTTTAGGCTTTATCAAGGTAGACGTATTGGCTCTGGGTATGCTGACCTGCGTACGTAAGGCATTCGACCTGGCTAAGACTCATTATAATCTGGATCTGACCCTCGCCGATGTACCACAGGATGACCCGAAAGTATATGAAATGATTAGCAATGCTGATACCATTGGTGTATTTCAGATAGAAAGCCGGGCGCAAATGTCTATGTTACCCCGCTTAAGACCTAGAGTATTTTATGATCTGGTAGTAGAAGTCGCTATTGTACGACCAGGTCCTATACAGGGCGATATGGTGCATCCTTATTTACGCCGGCGTAATGGAGAAGATCCCATAGAATACCCCTCTAAAGAACTTGAAAAGATTCTTAACCGCACTATGGGCGTTCCTCTTTTTCAGGAACAAGCTATGGAAATTGCAATTGTAGCCGCTGGCTTTACCCCTGCCGAAGCCGATGAGTTGAGGCGTAGCATGGCTACCTTCAAATCGCATGGCAAGGTAAGTTTGTTCAGACAGAAACTAGTGGATGGTATGGTCAAAAATAAATATGATAAAGAGTTTGCATTACGGGTATTCAAACAGATAGAGGGCTTTGGAAGTTATGGCTTTCCCGAAAGTCATGCAGCAAGTTTCGCCCTGCTGGTTTACATCTCTTCATGGATAAAATGCCATTATCCGGATGTTTTTGCAACAGCTATACTGAACAGCCTCCCCATGGGTTTCTACCAACCCGCACAACTGGTAATTGATGCGCGTAAACATGGTGTAAGGGTACGTCCTGTAGACATTAACCATTCTTACTGGGATCATGTTCTGGAAGAGCAGGCTGGTCAATACAAAGCCTTGCGTCTGGGTTTCAGACAGGTAAACGGTTTGACCCTTAAGGATATGGAACACCTGGTTTCGCAACGCAAAAAGCCTTACCGCAATATTACCGAATTACTGGATGCAGGAATTTCTATAGAATGTCTGGAAAAACTGGCCGATGCCGATGCCTTTCATTCCATCGAACTGGATAGACGGCAGGCGCTATGGGAAATAGCTGCGCTGGGCGATAGTCCTAAAGCTCTCTTTACCGGGCAGTTATCGGAAAGTAAGCTGGAGCCTCAGATTTCCCTGCCACTTATGCAGACCAGCGAACATGTCATACAGGATTATTCCAGTACAACACTGTCGCTAAAAGCACACCCGCTGAGCTTTGTTCGTCAGCAGCTGGATCTTCTGCATGTCAGCCCTACCAAAGACCTGGACCTGATTCCAAACGGCGGACAGGTAAAGGTAGCCGGCATCATACTCATCAGGCAACAACCCGGAACCGCCAAGGGCGTATGTTTTGTTACTATCGAGGATGAGACCGGATTTTCCAATGTGATTGTCTGGGAGAATTTATTCCAGAAATACCGGAAAGAAGTGCTAACTGCCCGGCTGCTAATGGTGGAGGGTAAACTACAGCGCGAAGGACAAGTGGTACATATTGTAGCCAGGCGCTGTTTTGACCTCACTAAACTTCTGTACCAACTTAAAAGAAAAGGCTACGGCGAAGATACTTACAGCCCAAAAGAAGTCTTCCATAAGGGAAGGAACTTTAAGTGACAAGCCTCTATTTTCAAACATAAACTATCTCATCCCGGAATGATTGCACAGATAAAATACAAAACATTCATCCACTCATTAACTTTTCTTCGCTTAAAGCAGGCTATCATAAATCTGCTTCAGAATCGACTAAAAGCCATATAGCGAGATGATAAAATTATTGTAACCGGGAATATGCTGTACTATAAATTCACATTGTTAATATAGTATAGTTTTCTTTATATTTACTACAAACATTGATGTTCACTTTTGCCCATGAAATTATAAAACCTGGAAGCAGGATATTCATAAATATAAATCTGTCCGATACCTAAATATATAAATAAAAACCAGACTAGCAACCATGAAGGTTACACTAAGCTTCCTGATTTTCTTTTTACTTGCTGCACCTGCATTTGCGCAATCATCTTACCATATTAAAGGCTATGTAATAGACCCTGCAGAAAACCTGAAGATGGAGAATACCAGCATTGTAATACTTCATGCAAAAGACTCTACACTAGTGACTTTTACAAGAGCTACAGCAGATGGCAGCTTTACCATTAACCAACTAAAAAGCGGGAACCTGATTTTATTGGCTACTTACCCGGGTTATGCCGACTATGTTGAACATTTTAAATTAGATTCGATGAATCCGGGTATAGATTTCGGACTCATTAATATGACATTAAAAGCCAGGTTATTACAGGAGGTAGTTGTAAAAGGCCAGACCGATGCTATCAAAATAAAAGGAGATACGACAGAATATAACGCCGCTGCTTTTGTTATACAGCCTAATGCTAAGGTAGAGGATCTGCTTAAACAGTTCCCTGGAATACAGGTGGACAAGGATGGAAAAATAACCGCACAAGGACAAACAGTTACCAAAGTATTGGTAGATGGTGAAGAGTTCTTTGGCGATGACCCAACTCTGGTAACTAAAAACCTGAGAGCCGATATGGTAGATAAAGTACAGCTATATGACAAAAAAAGTGATCAGGCTGCCTTTACAGGAATAGACGACGGCATTAAAGACAAAACCCTGAATATTAAACTAAAAGAAGATAAAAAGAACGGTTATTTTGGTAAAATAGAAGTTGGCGGTGCTACAGATTATAATGAGCAGCAAGCCATGCTGAATGTTTTTTCTGCGAAACAGAAATTTTCTGTATATGCCACCCATAGTAATACGGCGAAGACCGGTTTGAGCTGGCAGGACAATAATCGCTTTAATACAGGTGGTGGCCGGGACGATATCAGCTATAACGGCGAAGGTTTACCAGAAACCAGTTCGGCAGCCGCACACTACGACACCAAATGGAATCAGAATAAACAGTCAATCAATATTAACTATAAGATAGGTTCTATTGATGTCTCAGGATTTAAAAATACACTAAACCAAAACAACCTGCCTATTGGAGTCCTTTTCAGTAATACAAACCAAAATTTCAGCAACCGCATGTTTCGCCAGAAACTCGATGCTACCTACAAACTTAAAATAGATTCTACTTCGGATCTTAAAATCAGTGTAGACGGTACATTAAGAAATAATGGTTACCATAATGATGACAAAGCAAGAACTCAATCAAGCGAAAATATCCTGAAGAACAGCAGCACCCGTTTATGGGACGACGATACCGAACAACAGAACTTCTCTGGCAATATATTCTGGAGCAAAAAGTTAAAGAAGAAAGGACGTACCCTGTCACTTAATATTAATGCATCTTCAAACGACAGCAACAGCGAAGCCTATCTTAATTCCCTGAATGAGTTCTATAATCCCGAACTAAATACAGACGGGAGTAGTATATTGGATAGTGTGGTTAATATAGACCAATTAAAACTCAATAATAGTGACAACAAAGTCTTTAATACTAACGCCACTTATACAGAACCTCTGAGTAAACGACTTGCATTGGTTTTCAATTATGGAATAGACATGAACAACGGAATTTCGGACAGGCAATCTTTTAACAAAGCCCTAAATGGCAGTTATACCGATTTTGACCCGGAATTCAGCAATAACTTCGAGCTAAAGCAATTTGCGCATCAAACAGGCGCCATCTTTAACTATAACAAAGAAAAAGTGATACTTAATTTTGGCAGTAAGCTTTCATTTGTAAACTTCGCACAAACGGACTTATATACTGACAGCAATTTCAGTCGTAATTTTATTAATCTGAATCCACAAGTTAATTTCAGTTATAATTTTTCACAGCAAAAGAGACTCAGACTAGATTATAATGGCAGCAACACGCAACCCAGCATTAACCAGATACAACCTGTACGCTCCAATACAGATCCTTTAAACATCTACCTGGGTAATCCGGATTTAAAACCTGCTTTTAATAATCGTTTCAATATAAACTACAATAATTATAAGGTAATGAGTAATAGTTATTTCTATTTAGGTGCCTCTTATAATTTCACCAGTAATGCTATAGCAGATAGCCGTACAACAGATACTGCGGGTGTTAGCCGATATAAATCTGTAAATCTACACGACAAAGCTCCTTCCAATTACTGGCTGTACGCTTCGTATTCGCAACAGGTAAAAGCTTTACTGGGAATAAACGTTGGCATAAATTTGCAAACAAACGGGAATACCTATTTCAGTTATATTAATGATGAATTGAATCGTACCATATCCAATAGCTATGTGCCTCAACTGAGTATATCTAAACATGCGGTAAAAAAATATGAGTTTTATGTCAATTTTGGGCCTTCTTACAATACAAGTCAATCTTCATTGCAAAAGGAACTTAATAATAACGGATGGGGCTGGAGTGGCTATGGCAGTATAGGGCTGTATTTACCGGGCAAAATCCGAATAGCCACCAATGCGAATTATACTTATCAACCAAGAACAGTCTCCTTTAACCAGGATTTTGAACAACTGTTACTGAATGCTTCGCTGGATAAAAAATTCGCCAAAAAAGAGAATTTGACTTTATCGCTTTCTGGAAGAGATTTACTAAACCAGAATACCGGCTTCAGACGCAGTGCCTATGGAAATGCGATAACACAAACGAGCTATAATACCATTAGACGATATTTTATGCTGTCGGTAATATGGGATTTCAATAAAATGGGTGGAATGAAGACCACTCCTGCCAAAGAGAATTGATTATGAACAGACATCTCTTTAGGAACTATTTTAAATTACAGTCATGAGCAAAAAAACAGTCTATAAAATAATTTCCTGTCTTACCCTAATGGGAAGTATTATCCTGCACACCACTGTTTTTGCACAACAGCGTTTTACCAAACAAGGGGAAATAGAATTTGAAAAAAGGATCAATATGTATGCTTTTATAAAAAAAGCCATAAGCGGAAATAAGGAACAGGCAGCTTATATGGAACGGTATTTTGAACAATATAAGACTACACAGCCTCAGTTCAGGACAATGAAGAGTTTATTAAAATTTTCCGGTTCCACAACACTTTTTACACCTGTAAAAGAGACCGAAGTACAGCCTAATAATTTTTTCAATAATATGCCCGGTGTAAACCAGGTTAATACGATACAAACAGATTTAGAAGATAAAACCAGCATTATACAAAAATCTGTTTTTGAAGAGACCTTTCTGATAAAGGACAGCCTTAGAAAAATAAACTGGAAAATAACTGACGAAACCAGGGAAATTGCTGGCTATCCATGCCGGAGAGCTAATGCATTGGTGATGGACTCTATCTATGTGGTTGCTTTCTATACAGACAAAATACCTGTATCTGGCGGGCCGGAGACTTTTACAGGTTTACCAGGAATGATTTTGGGTCTGGCCCTTCCTCATGACCATATCACCTGGTTTGCAACACGGGTTAATGATATGCCTATGGCAAAAAATGTACTTACAGCACCTGCAAAAGGAAAACCTATGAATCAGACAGAATTTATAGCCACCTTACAAACTGCTTTTAAACGATGGGGAGATTATGCTAAACCTTATATGAGGTTTTTGTTACTATGACATATAAAGTTCATGGTTCATTAGTCAAAAGGTATTGTCATCATGATAGGCTATTTTTCAGTTTGTGCTTGTTTCCGCCTTGGTCTGACAATCATCCTCAAAGAATTATCTTTGGTAAAATAGGCCACAGACCAATTGTAAAGGGTTTTCATCCTGTTCCTATAATTTAACAAAGACATCAGGTGAATAAAAAGCCAGGCGCACCAGGCAATAAAGCCCTGAAAGTGGATATTCTTAAACGGAATATCTGCTACAGCTTTATTTCTTCCTATAATGGCCATTGTACCTTTATCATGATATTGGAATGGCTTTAACGGTTTATTATGAAGAATATTCATAAAATTCTCGGCCAGATTTTCACCCTGTTGAATAGCTACCTGTGCCAATTGGGGGTGTCCATCAGGATAAGCAGGGTCATCTGTAACCAAACAGGTATCACCAAGCGCATAAATATTATCCATGTCTTTAACCTTGTTAAAACGGTCTACGATCATCCTGTTTCCTCCGCCGTACACTTCTTTCGGAATGCCATCAAAAGACATTGCTCTCACACCGGAAGCCCATATTAAAGTTTCTGCTTCAATAGTTTCGCCGCTACCCAGATAGACTTTAGATTCTTTAAAATCTGTTACACGTGTATTCAACAGAATATTAACCCCTAATTTTTCTAACGAGGACAAAGTATATTTTTGAGATTTCACACTCATAGGCGACAGCAATTCACCGCCTCCATTTACAAGATAAATATTAAACCTGGAACCTTTAAGCTCCGGATACTCCCTTCTGACAGTAGATCTCCTGAGCTCGGCAAGCATGCCTGAGATCTCTACTCCCGTTGGTCCACCGCCTGCGATAACAACAGTCAGTAATCTTGCCTTCTCTTCCAGATCCTGAGTTATGGTTGCTTTTTCCAATCTTTCCAACAGAATATTACGCATTAGCAATGCGTCATCCAAAGTCTTCATCGGAATAGCATGTGCCTTTACGTTTTCCAGACCAAAATAATTCGTTTCTGTACCTGTGGCAAAAATCAGGTAATCGTATGAGATGTTCCCCGTATCCAGAACGAGTGTATTTTCCTGGGGAATTACACTGATTAACGCTCCCATTCTGAAGCGGATATTCTTATCTCTGAAAAGTTTCCTAAACGGGTAACTGATATTGGAATTTTCTAAAAATCCGGTTGCTACCTGATAAACAAGTGGAGGAAAAAAATTGTAATTGTTTTTATCTACCAGCGTAACATCATAAGACGCATACTTAGATAGTTTTCGAACCAGATTGATCCCTGCAAAACCACCTCCTACTACAACTATCTTTTTGGTACCGTTATTCATAAAGTCAGATTATTTTTTTTCGGGTACTGTTCCAAAAATCATATCCCAGAATGTAGAACTCACTCCAAACCCTTTCTCAGGGTATTTATAATGATGTAAATGGTGGTTTCTCCATAATGCCTTCATGTATTTGGGTGGAGCAAACGCATGAATAGCGTAATGCATAGATACATAAGCAAGGTATCCAATCATAAATCCCGGAAAAAACATAAAAGTATAATGAGGATTGCCCGTAATCAGGATAGATCCGTACCATATAGCAGCAAAAATAACAGATGCTAAAATGATACTGGGTACAGGTGGCATAAAAAGCCTCATTTTATCTCTGGGGAATTCATGATGATTACCATGAAAGATATATACTATGCGTTGGCCCATTTTATTTTTAGGTTCGAAATGAAAAAGGTATCTGTGCGCAAAATATTCAAACAATGTCCACGAAAAAAGAGCTAAAAAGAAAATTCCCAATACCTCACGAATACTAAACCCTAAAGTTGTATGTGAATAATACAACATATACAAACAGGCAGGAATATATAATACATAAATAATCCAGGGCCGGGTTTTAGTTAAACTTTCTAAAAATGGATTCTCAAACAGTCTAGCTTGTCCTTTGTTCTTAATTTGTTCTGGCTGCATAACTAAGAGTATATTCGAAAAATAATAAACAATAGAAAACCAAAATGGTTGTCAACTTTTTGAAATATGCGAATATACTTATTTTGCAAATAGGTTATGATCTTTTACCCCTATTCCCCGTAAAAATTTAAGCGCATTTTTTGTTGATATTTTTTTACTATCTGTCAAACAGTGTAATCTATAGGCATTTTTTTCTGATGTTTCAAAATCTCCCGTTTGATTACATACATGAATAGAAATTAATAAAAACAATTTCTCAAAATAATGTACTCTTTTTAATTCTGCTATAGCCAGGCCCTCTTCCAGGTAAATATTGGCTTGCTTCAGATTACCGCTAAATATGTTCTTTAAAAACATTAGAAAACAAAGCATTAAATAGAAAAAAGAATGAAAATGGTCTCCAATATTATTTTTAACCAGCGTAATATGTCGGATTAAACGTTTTACAATTTCTATATCCTGATTAAGATGTACAAAAGCAGATACAATGAGCAAATATAGTGATAAACCGGAGCGCCTTTTAAAAATATGAGGATGCTTGCTGTAAATTTTATCTGCTGCTTTAATAAAAACATCATTTTTCCCATAGAGAATGCTGATAATGCAATAGCAGAAATAAGATAATATAGATTTAGTGTTAAGCTGTCCCGCTTCTGTATATTCTAAGAGAGTTTTGTCATCTAAAAAGTTTTGCATCTTTTCCGTATAATCGATATTTTCTGTAAACAGCTCCGACATCAATTCGAAAGCTTTTATCTGCTTTCTGCAAAAAACGTCATCAGGATTAGCCAGTTTTCTCAATTCACTAACAATACCTCTCAATTTTTCTATTTTAAGTTCAAAAAAATAGATATACCCCAGCAAAGTATAATAAACAAATTTTTGTTGATATAATTGTGAGGTCTTAGCCAGACTTTTCAGTGTACTTTTATAATAAAAATCTGTAAAATCGAAGTTTAGAAGTTGTGTAAAAAAAGTTTCATGCACTTCTGCATGATTAAAGTTTGAATAGTAAAACTGCTTATCTTTACCTCTGCTTTCCAGCATTTCTGCTATAAAAAAAAGAAAGTATTTTTTCTCTGCAATCGGAAGATCGTGTTGTATCAGTTTAATCAATGCTTCCGACTGATCATTGATAACCGCATACCTGACGGTCCATTGCAATAACTTTAACGCAAGGGGGGAATTTTCATAATTTGTATCTATATACTGTAAATATGTTTCGTCTACCTGCCTTTGGTGCTTGTCTATGGTTTCTATAAATAAAAAATACTCAAATACATGAGGCTGCTGAAATCTTATAATTTCTATAGGAAGTACCCCCCCATAATGCTTTTCCTCTACCAGCACACCATGTAAAAGCAATTCCTGATAGGCATCTTTAAATGTCACAATATCATTTAACAGAGCTGCCTTTTCTACTGCATTCCCCTTTTGAATACTCGTTGCCAAGCATATAAACTTCTTTAGTAATAATACTTTTTCGGTATAGTGTTCCGAAAGATTCACCTTCAGGTGTACATATTTTGAAATAAGTTCATAATAAGTTAAATCTGTAAAATAGGCTTCATCCTTATCGCTTTCTAAAAGCTCATAATAAAACCTGAGGTAAAATGGAGTCCTCAGTTGAATTTTAGTTTTGGGATTAATTCTGCTTACATCGATAGGAAAATTACCTATTACCGAATCAATTTCTTTATCTGTTAATGGCGGAATATTAGTAAACTCTTCTCCCGTACTGTAATTCCCGGAATACCATTTAGATTTAACATAGGCCGAATGCCTGATCTTTTCGTAAAAACTTAGCCATTCTATATTACGCATACTAAGTACTACCTTAAACCAATTATTATGTCTGGAATTGGAAAAGATAAAATCTGCCAAAGAATTAATCAACTTGTTGGAATTATCTTTATTTAACGTAACATCGCTCAGGCTATCTACAATTAAGACTAACTTCCGTTGCATAGGCTCAATATATTCATTGAAGAATTTGACCAGACCTTCGGGCACAATATGTTTCAAATGATTATCTAACCATAATTCAATATTATAGTCATATCCTTCTAAATCCAAAAGCATATGCGGATTAATGAACAGAAGTAAATCGTCTTTGAACTCCGCATATTCTCCAAAAAAAGATTCTTCGACCAAATGTGCGAGCATAATGGATTTTCCATATCCGGCCTGTGCAACATAAGAACAAAACACATAATCTTTTTTATAGAAGTAATTAAACTCTCTTTCCAGAAATTCCCGTTTTACCGTGTAATCGTACCTGATGGTACTTTTTCCCTTAATATTGTTAAGCGTTTTTAAACTTATTGCTCTTGTTTCGGCCTGCAAGAGCTCGATTCTTTTTTCTGTTTTACAACTTTCTATCTCACCAAACTCCGCCTCTTCCCCAACATACTCATGTAATGCTGTTATAGTATACTTCGAGAAATTGTGCGTTGTTTTGGCGAAACCAAAAAGCCTTTTGATAGTAGTCTCGCTTACATTTCTGCTAACCGCCTTACTGATTAACAAAGCTATCTTCTTACAGTCTGCAGGTGTTGGTACTGATATAGAAGACTTTTCGAGTATTTGTTTCTTTAATAAAAATAAATCTTTATCCATTTTGAAAATAGCAAAAAACCAAAAAGAAAACATTTTTAACCTTTTAAATAAGTTTATTCACAAATTATTCATGAACAATACTTAAAAAACCCATTCTTAGTGGGCAAAAACCTGCAATACACCTTACTCGTTTTATACCTTTTAAAGACAATAAAGGTTACATTAACCATAACAATATTTAATATTGAACAGAATGAATAAAATGAACAAGAAGAGAAAAAAAATTGAACAGAATGAATTCGGCTTTTTTAAAAAACGGTTGTTAGAATTGAAAAATAAATTTCAAAAAAACAACCGCTTATGGAACTATTATTTACTAATAAGAAACCATACTGCCTCATCTCTAAATTCTACCAAGCTTTGCTGGTTGTGGCCGTATTACTGGTTTCTTTATCAAAAACTTATGCACAGCAACCCCGGCAAAGAGTTTATGCCAATACGGTTGAAAAGAGTGCAGATCAAATCTTAGTTTTAATCAGATCTGGATATGTAGAGAATGAACTTCGGTCTGTAAACGGAGACATACAGAGCTATGCGACTTTAAACTCTACAGTCGTAGGTTTGAATCTGGGTCTGGTAACTGTAAAACTGGGAGGCGAAGCCTGGGTAAACTTAAAGTTTACAGGTGCCGATAAACCGGCTGCAGGAACTCCGGTAACTGTAAAACTTGGTTTGGGCGGAAATGTCTTATCTGTTTTAAGTGGATTGACCGTTCAGGCGACAAATGGTGGTACGAATGTCGGAAGTGCACAGAACATTCCACCTCAACTAGTTAATGTACTGGGTGGAGAACAGCAAATAGAATTTACGGTTACCCCCAGCGCAGCTTACGATGGAATACGGGTAAAACTGGGCGTACCTGAAAATACGCTATTGTCTATCGGTGCACTGGCTTCAGTAAAAGTTTATCATGCGTACTTTACCAAAGCCGCAAATAACATCGTGTGTGAAACTCCCATAGATTTTCTTTATGGAAATACCGGAATTATTGCCGGTTCTTTAAATGCAGTAGAAAACGCCGAAAGAGCAGTAGACAGAAACGAAAGCACATCGGCTTTATTAAGAGCCAACGTAGGCGTTTTAAATCAAACTTACCTGACAGCAATATTTCCTTCGTTAAGCAAAACGGGAGATTCTATCAGGCTTGTTCTTAGAAATCAAAACACGGGCCTACTGGATTTAAATCTCTTATCTCAAAATCTTAAAATAAGAACATACAATGGCAGTAACCTGGCAGAAGATCTTGCCCTTAACACTGCTTTACTCAGATTAAGATTGTTAGGCGGCTCTGGTAACACACAGATTTTAACATATCCTACTTCAGCCATCTTTAACCGAATACAAATTTCTATTGGCGATGGTGTTGCCATGGTTTTAGGAGGTCTATATATTCATGAGATAGGGAGGATTGCCCCTAAACCCATTATTCAGTCTCCCGGATTAATAAACGGATCGACAACAGCATGTTTAGGTGCACCTGTTAATTTAGCTATCGTACCGGCTGAATCCGGATCTACCTACAGATGGTTTGATTCTAATGGAACAGAAGTAACGACAGGCCTAAGTAATAATGGGGCAAATTTCAGTCCTTCAGGATTAGGGACAGGCTCACATGTTTATTATGTAGCGCTGTATAGAAATGGTTGTTCTGATCCTGCATCAGAAAGATCTGCCGTTACTATTGTTGTAACAGAAGGAGCTACCGCCGCCGATATCAGTGCAGACAATACTCAGGTATGTATTGGACAACCTGCTACATTAAATGCGCCAGCCTTAGCCTCCGGTGCAACAATAACTAATCCTGTTTTCAAATGGTATTTCGACGAAAACAGAACGTTAGAAGTCACAAACGGGGCCATTAATAACGGGGCCACACATACCATAAATGTGGATGGTTCTTTAACCATTACCGGATTAACGGGTACCAGAAATTATTATATCAGCGTTAGTGGAACAGGAACCTGCGAAAATGCTCCCGGTTCATTGAAAGCTGTAACGGCTACAATAATCAATATTCCACAACCTACAATTGATTTAGCCGGAACACAAACTATTGGAACCGGAGGTGCTATCACATTCACCGCAACCGCAACAGGTGCGACCTCTTACCAGTGGTATCAGGACGGAAACCTTATTTCGGGAGCTACTGGCTCTACTTATACAATTAACAATGCTTCCTCTACCAATGCAGGTCTTTACACGGTGATAGCTTACGGATTAAGCGGTTGTAGTTCTATAGCTAGTACAGCTGTAAACCTGCAGGTTGGGGGATTTGGCAGTACAAAAATTGTTGAAGGTCTAAACGCAAACGGAAAAATAGACGCCGGTTCGGAATTGACTTACAAAATCACTATTACGAATACAGGATCAACTACTTTAAGTCCGGTGGCTATAGAAGATGCCCTGCCAACAGGAACATCTTTTGTAAGTGCAGACAACGGCGGCATTAACGATAATGGAACCATTAAATGGGACAACCTTTCGGTAACCTCTGGCAGCAATCTAACCGTATCCTTAATAGTTAAAGTAGCTGATGATATCACAGCAATTAATACCATTGAAAACATTGCTACGGTAACCGTACCCGGCCAACCAGCACAAAATCCAAAAACACAACCTATAGAGACCGAAAAAGTAAGTGATTTTACAACTGCAAAAACGGTTAATGGTTTAAATGGAAACAACAGAATTGACGCATCATCTGTATTAACCTATACCATTTCGGTTACAAACACCGGAAATACACAACTGAATAACATTGCTATCGCAGACCCTATTCAGGCAGGTACAACTTATGTAGCCAACAGCGCAGATAATGGCGGAACCGAAGATAACGGAGCAATTAAATGGTCTGTTAACCTTAATGTTGGAGAAACAAAAACTGTTTCATTTCAGGCTCAGGTTAGTAATGATTTAACCAATTTCCCGGCTATTGGAAATATTGCAACTGTTACTGATGGCAATGGAAATTCAAAAGAAGCAAAGGTTGATCCTATTCCAACGGAACAAATCCGAAGTTTCACATCTACCAAAACCGATAACCTGACAGCAGGGACTAAATTGAAGCCCGGAGACGAGGTTACTTATAGCATTAATGTAACCAACAACGGTAACATTGCATTAAACAATATCTCTATAGTAGACCCTATACCTGCGGGCACCACTTACATTGATGCTACTGCTAGTGATAATGCGGTATTTTCTTCCAATACACTGGAATGGAATGTTGGAGTCGCTGTTGGTACCACTAAAAGTGTAACTTTCAGGGTTAGAGTTAATGACGACCTTACCGGTGTTGCATCTATTAAAAACAGAGCTACCATTACAGACAGCGATAATCCGTCTGATCCTCCTAAAAACCCGGAATCTCCGGAAACAGACACAGACCAGATAACAAGTTACGCTGGTAGCAAAACGCTGGTAGCAGGTCTGAACGGAAATGGGAAAATAGAACCAGGAGCCGAGTTAACTTATGCAATAACTGTAACCAACAAAGGTAACGTGTTACTGAATAACATAGCTATAGAGGACATTGTTCCTACCGGTACTGTATATATAACGGGTAGTGCAGACAATGCAGGTATCCTTGATGGCAATACGTTAAAATGGAATATAGATATTCCTGTCGGAACTACTCCAAAGGCAGTATCTTTCAAAGTAAAGGTAAATACCGACCTCACTTTGATTCCTTCTATAAGTAACACTGCAACTATTACGGATGATACTCCGCCAACAGATCCTGCAGAACCAAATCCAAAACAGGCGAGTACCCCTAATTATGACACGGAGCAAAGTGCTAGTTTTGAGGTAACCAGCAGTATTCAATCTTCAGATCCAAGTGGTAATGCAACACCTAATTCGGAATTAACCATAACAATAAGTGTAAAGAACAAAGGTAATGTGGCTTTAAATAATGCTATAATAGAAAATCCATTACCTGCCTATACGACATTTGTAAACGGTTCGGGAGGTGTATATGATCCTTTGACTGATAAAATAATACTTAACATCCCATCTATAGCTGTTGGCGCCACAGAGACTGTGACGTTTAAAGTCAAAGCCGATGGCAACCTTAGCAATGTTAGCACAATTAATAATTTTGCAGTAATAACAGCAAACTCAGTTTCTAAAACAACTTCTGCAAGCATCCCGGTTACCTGTCCAAATAGAGCATCTGTTGCTACTATTACGGTACCCGGAAACAATAATACCATATGTGTTGGCAGTAGTGGTACAGCTACCATTACCGTAACATCCAATGACAATTTAACCGACCCTGTCTATTATTTATTCGACAGCAATAACATACTGGTTTATAGCAATACTACGGGAATATTCACTGTAAATGTATCTGCCGGAATAAGCTATACATATAGTGCCGGAATAAGCGCCAATGGTTATTGCGAAACACTGGCCGGTGACAGGAAAAGTATCACATTCTCGGTGAGTGATTTACCTTCTGCTCCAACCGTTGCCGCTACTTCCCTAACCATATGTCCGAATACGCAAGCTACGTTATCCGTTTCAAACCCGGTAGCGGGAATAACATATAACTGGTATGACGCTCCAGTCAACGGCACTTATTTAGGTAGTAACGAAAACTTTATAACAGGCAACATCAGCGCAACAACAATCTTTTATGTAGAGGCTGTAAATGCAACGCAATGTGCTAGCGCCAGCAGAACTGCTGTTACAGTAAATACATATACAAGTCCGGTTGCTCCTGCTACTGTAAACATCACAAACGGACCTTTATGCGCTGGATCTACAGCTGCACTTTCTGTAGACAATCCGATAACAGGAATTACTTACAAATGGTATACAGGTTCTGCTGGTGGAAGTGCCGTTTATGAAGGCAATATGATTAACATTGTCAATATAACAGGTAATACCACACTATATGTTGAAGCTGTCAATCAAAATAACTGTGTTAGCAGCACAAGAACACAGGTAGATATTTCTGTACTTCCTGTGCCTGCACCTCCTGCAAAAATAGATATCACAAATGGCCCTATTTGTTCAGGTTCTGCGGCAACACTGGCTGTAAATAATCCGGATGCAGGTACCACTTACAGATGGTACACTGTTCCTAACGGCGGGAGCCATTTACACGAAGGTAATACTTACACAACAAATAGTCTGAATAGCGATCTGATATTATATGTAGAAGCTTTGAATGGTAATTCTTGTATTAGTGCTACCAGAACATCTGTAACAGTAACCGTGTTGGCAAGACCTACAGCACCAGCGACCGTAGCTGTAAGCAATGGCCCTGTTTGTGCAGGCACAACAGCTACATTGTCGGTTGAAAATCCGATTCCGGGAGTAACCTACAGATGGTATACTGATGCTATTGGAGGTACTTCTATACATGACGGAAATACCTATACTACCGGCAATCTAATCAACAACACTACTTTCTTTGTTGAAGCTGTAAATGCAAATTCTTGTACAAGTACCAGCAGAACAACAGTTCATATAACAGTACTTCCAAGACCAGATGCACCGATATCTGCGAGTGTTACCAACGGTCCCGTTTGTGCCGGTTCTGCAGCCATATTGTCTGTAGATAATCCCGCAAATGGAATTACTTACAGATGGTATACCAGCTCTGCCGGAGGAACTTCAATTGGCGAAGGTAATATCTTCACTACGGGTAATTTAAACGACAATACCATTTTCTATGTAGAAGCTGTAAATGCAAATTCCTGTACCAGTGCAGCAAGGACGTCTGTTCATGTTACCGTAGTTCCAGGTTTAAATATTCCTGTTGTAAGCGTCCAAAGCAAAACTACAAACAGCGTTACGTTTAGCTGGAATGTCGTAGCAAATGCCACTGGGTACGAAATTTCAGTAAACAATGGCCAAACATGGTCTGCTCCAAGCTCTGGCAACACCGGAACAACCCACACATTCTCGGGATTAAAACCTGCAGAACAAGTATCAATTTCTGTTAGAGCTATCGGAACAACGGCCTGCCAGACGAGTGGCGCATCTGCAGTACTAACTGCGGGTAGCGACAACCCTCTTGGTAACGAAGTATTTATTCCGAATACATTTACACCGAATAATGACGGTCAAAATGACTATTTCCTAATCTATGGGAATACAATAAGCACCATGAGCATGAGAGTATTTAATCAGTGGGGACAACTTATATTCCAGTCTAACCAGCCTACAGTTGGATGGGATGGAAATTATCAAGGTAAAGCCCAACCTTCCGCAGTGTATGTATATCAGGTTGATATCAATTTCAATGATGGAAGCAAAACATCTAAAAAAGGTACCGTGACTTTGATCAGATAAGATCAAAGTCCGGATTACCGGATTTTTATTCAAACACTTTAACAAAAATCTCATGAGAACGAATAAAATAAAACTAACGATATTCTTGCTTATCTCGCTTTGTTCTGTATCAAAAGCGCAGGTAGACCCCCATTTTTCTCAGTATTACGCCTACCCCTTACTACTTAATCCCGCACTTACCGGTGTAGTAGATGGCGATTACCGCATAGCAATAAATGCAAGACAACAATGGGGCTCGCTAAATAATGCCTATTATACCGGGGCTGCTTCATTTGATATGGCTCCTACTAAAAATCTTTCATTTGGTGCAACGGTAATGAACCAGAAGGCCGGTGAAATAGACTTTAATTATTTGACAGCTCTTGCTTCTGCAGCATACCGGATTAAGCTGGGTTCTGAAGGAAACCAAATATTAAACTTTGGTTTACAGGCTGGAATCATAAACAAGAGCTTTGATGCATCCAAAGCAACATACGGCAATCAATACGACCCCGGAACAGGCTATAACAATGGAATTCCTAATTATGAAAATGTGGCCTCACACTCTTCCTTCTCTCCAGATATAAACGCTGGTTTAATGTATTTTGATGGTACTCCGAACAGAAAAGTAAATATCTTCGCAGGAGCCAGTATTGCACATTTAACCAGACCTGTAGATAAATTTCTGGGAAATAAGGAACGTATCCCTATGAGATATACCGTTCATGGAGGAGCCAGACTAAAGGTTTCGGAATTCATAGGCATTACACCAAACGCCTTATATATGTCTCAGGGTAATGCCCATGAAACTTCCGCAGGTGCTTATGCAAATTTCATGGTCAATTCCGACACAGACATTCTATTCGGAGGAAATTATCGTTTCGAAAGTACAGCGATTGCCTTTCTGGGTTTACAGGTCAAGAATATGGTTTTGGGCCTAAGCTATGACATGAATACAGCTTCTGTCAAAAACATTTCACGAGCCAATGGTGGCCTGGAAATATCGCTTTCCTTCACAAGCAGGAAAGGGATTGTTGGTCCTAATTTCTTTTGCCCAAGATTGTAATCTAAAAACTTACTGACATGAAAATTCAAAAATTAACCGCCATATTTAGTTTTTTTGTCCTAAACGCGTCTGCCCAATTTGTACCAGACTACAAAAGAGCTGCTGATGTTTATTTCCAGAATCAGGAATATTATGCAGCATCTGAATATTACAAAAAAGCATTGAATATTTCTAACGACAGCGTTGGAAATTTAATTTTACCCTACACTCCGGAAAGTAAAACTAAAGCATCAAAAAAGCAAAATACCGAAGTGGAGCAAATGGTATTCAATTTAGCTGAAAGCTACAGAATATATAAAGACTATCAGAATGCCGAAAAATGGTATGCAATTGCTAAAGATTTTAAAGAAGAAAAATATGCTTTAAGTCCTTACTGGTACGCCGTTTCTCTGAGAGCTAATAATAAATACGAAGAAGCCATACAAGCTTTTGGGAACTTTATTAAAAATTATCAGGGTGACCAGAATGTTATCGCTCAGGCAAAGCGGGAAATCGAAAGCAGCAAGTTTGCATTAAGTGAAATGAAATATCCCCGTCTGGCCACATTAAAGCAGCTTCAGGCTCCGCTTAACGCAAAAGGATCCAATTATGCACCTGTAATACAGAACAATTTAATGTACTTCACTTCGTCGAGACCTTTAAATGTTTCGAAGAAGACAGAGGTTCTGAGCTCAGGCAGTTCTAAAGTTAAGAAAAAAGAATCTCCATATATTAATGCCATTTATAGTGTTGAAAGGGCGAACATATCCGGAGATAATATTAACATAAACAAAGTAGATTTGGGTTTGGCGGCTACGGAGAACGCAGCGATTGCCTTGACACCCGACGGAGGCAGGGCATTTTTCACCAAGTGGGACACAAAAGAAAATACAAAAAGTATTTACACTGCCGTAAAAATGGGCGAAAAATGGTCTAATCCCGAATCTGCAGGCATTCAGATTAATATTAAGGGATATAACTCCATACAGCCATTTATTACGCCTGATGGAAAATATCTGATTTTTTCTTCTGACAGACCCGGAGGGCAGGGAAAGTATGATCTTTGGTTTGCTCCTGTGAGAGCCGATGGTTCTTTAGGACAGGCGCTTAATTTAGGTGAAGAAATAAACACTACCGGAGACGAACAAGCCCCTTATTATAACTCCAGAAACAAAGCTTTGCTATACAGTAGCAATGGCAGAGTTGGTTTGGGGGGATATGATTTCTACGAGTCTAAAGGAGATTTTTCCACCTGGTCTGCTCCGGAAAACTTGGGCTTCCCTTTCAACTCGGCTAAAGATGATATCTATTTTACCGCCACAGACGGAAATGGACATGAAGGGTTTATCAGTTCTGACAGAGAGTCTGTATGCTGTCTGGAATTATTTCAGGTGAAGCGTGAGTTCATCAATCTGAAAGGTACATTATTAGATTGTGAAACCGGAAAACCCGTAGAAAAAGCTAAAATTAGTTTAACCGATTCATTAAATAACACCACTAAAGAATTAAGTGCCGGACTAAACGGAGAATATACATTCGCTCTTGATGCTCCAAGACCAATAAAAATCACCGTAGAAAAAGAGGGATACTTTACCAAAACAATAAGATTTTCCCGTCAGGACCTGGCAAAGGCTGATACTTTGCTAAATCCTAACCTTTGCCTGACCCCGCTGGTAATAGATAAACCAATCGTTCTGAAAGACATCTATTACGAATTTAACAGTGCCGAATTAACGCCTATGTCAGCTCAGGCACTTGATATACTGGCTGATATTATGGTAGACAATCCCAAAATCACCATTGAATTGAGCTCACATACCGATGCAATAGGAAGTGATGCATACAATTTAGATCTGTCGCAAAGAAGAGCTCAGTCTTGTGTAGATTATCTTATAGCAAAGGGTACAAGTGTTGATAAAATACAGGCAAAAGGATATGGCGAAAGCATGCCTATAGCGCCAAATACCATAAATGGAAAAGACAATCCGGAAGGCAGAGCACTCAATAGAAGAACAGAATTTAAAGTAATCAAAAAATAATCATGTTCTTCTATACCGGCTTTAAAAAGCTGAAAGGATATTTAAAAAATATCCGGTGGGAAATCGATTATGCTATTATAATCATAGAATACACTTTAGTTATTTCGCTTTTCTACTGGTTAATAAACATCTGAAACCAACACTAAAATGCACCAGGTTTAAGTCAGAGAGTGTCGTATGATCAACAAAAAGATCAACGGCACTCCGTTTTAACCTGTCACCGCCTAAAACCTTAAAGCCATGAAAAAAACCTTACTCTCATTTGCAATTTTTGGACTCCTGTTTTCTCCAAAAATGTTCGCAGCAGTTGACCCTGCAAATGTTGCCACCCAATTTATTTGTAATGGAGAAAACATTAAAATCCCTAATGCTGCAGCGGGAACAACTTACGAAATTTCATATAGTACAAATCCTACACCTACTCCAAATGACCCGATAATTCCGACAGTAGGTCCCAGTGAAACTACATTTGCTCCCAAAGGAACCGGATATTACTATATAGCAGTTAAAAATTCCACTACGAATTGTATCTCAGACTGGCAGGAAATTCCCGTTTACGTATTAGACCCTTTGACAATTAGTCCTACTGTTGCAGATTATTGTGGTCCTAATGCTTCAACAACTACATTTACAAGTACTGTTAGTGCAAAAGATCAAAACGCACAGGATGCAAATATTGCCTACCAGTGGTATAGTGTAGATAATACAAGCAGCGCAGAGACAAAGATTACAGGAGCAACAAATGCCACCCTTGTTCCCGTAGCTACCACGGCCGGAGTCTATAAGTATAAATTAAAATATGCTTATTATTTTAACAATAAATACTACTGTGCCGGAGATAGCGGCGTTCTTAATGTTACGGTTAGCGATTTACCAACTAAACCGACTATAACCATTGAAAGTCCGGTGTCTGGTATTTAATTAATGCTGAGGTTTTGTCTAAGATATTTTCTCACCCATACCCTGCTACTCTTTACCATAGCGGGGTATGCCCAATTAAACAATACCACCCAACCAATAAAAATAACCAAAGGTTCGTCTCTGACATTAAAGGTAAATACGAAAAATGCACAGCATTTTCAATGGTTTAAAGACGGTACTCTAATTCCAAATGCAGTTTTAAACAGCTATACGGTAAGTGATGCAGGCCTTTATACGGTAATTGCATTTAACGCTACAGATTGTTCTTCTGAAATTTCTGATCCTATTTCAATTATTGTAGAACCTAAACAAACATTATTGGCCGATATCAGCATTGTTAAACTGACCGAACTTACAAGGATAAAAATAAATGATGCGGTAACTTATACATTAAAAATAAACAATAAAGGACCCGAAATTGCAAACAATATAGTTGTAGAAGATCCTTTACCAGATGGATTAGAATTTATAGAAATCCCCCTTATTACCGGAGTTAACAGCCAATTTAACTCTGCTAAAAACACAGCCACCTGGGAAATTAAACAGCTAAATAAAGGTGAGAGCTTAGATTTAAAACTGGTTGTAAAAGCCATAAACCCCGGAAATGTAAAAAATGTAGCTTCTGTAAAAGCTGATGAGACAGACCCTAATCTAACGGATAATACTTCTGATGTCATTATTGAAACTATGGAACTGAAAATCCCTAATGTTTTTACACCAAACTTCGATGGTAAGAACGACTATTTTGAGATACCGGGTCTCGAAAATTATCCGGAAAATGAAATTGTAATCCTGAACAGATGGGGAAGTCATGTATTTGAACAAAAACACTATGATAATAAGTGGACAGGCGAAGGTCTACATGAAGGTACTTACTTCTATATCCTAACTATTAAAATGATGGATAAACAGGAAATCTTTAAGGGTTATATCACACTTATTCGCGACAAGAAAAAATGAGGGCTATGAAACGGATCAATTTCATTACTATATGGTATTTAGTTGTGTTGCCATTGCCAGGTATAGCGCAACAGGACGCTAACTTTACCCAGTACATATTTAATACCATTCATGTTAACCCAGCCTATGCAGGATATAAAAATAACCTGTATTTACAGAGTACCTATAGAAAGCAGTGGACCGGAGTAGAAGGTGCACCCGAATCTTTTTCCTTTGCTGCAGACGCACTACTGGGAAACGAAAAAGTTGGGCTCTCATTAATGGTAAATAATGATAAAATTGGTGCACAGAGCAATCTCGGAATACACGGAGGTTATGCTTACCATATTTTAATAGACGATTATACAAACAAAAAACTTTCTTTTGGATTTAACATAGGACTACGCCAAACTGCTATGAATGGCAGCGCATTTGATGCGAATGAAGCTGGTGACGAATATATACCTGCCGGAAATGAGTCTACAATAATGCCAGACGCAAGATTAGGCATACTTTTTTCCAGTCAGCATTTCTTCACTGGTGTATCTGCTTCTAATATACTTTCTGGTCTCTCTATCGGACAAAAAGAGAACGATTGGCATATAGGACTAAAACCACATCTCTATTTTTTAGGTGGACTTATTGTTAAAGCCTCGAACGATTTGATTATTAAACCCATGGTCTTATTAAAAGATGACTTTGGGGGCCCAACAAATCTTGACATAAACGGATTTATTTTACTTAAAGAAAAAATATGGATTGGAGCGATGTACAGAACTTCTGTAAAATTATATGATAAACCACATTTGCAAAAAGACCTATCCAAGTTCAGTTCCACAGGTGCTCTGATAGAACTTTTTCCAACCTCAAAACTCAGAATTGGATATTCTTTCGACTATTCTTTAAACAAGCTTAAAAACTTAAATAATGGCACTCATGAAATTTCGCTAGGTTTATTCCTGAGAGACAAATCAAATAACCGAACGCAATACGGGTGTTATTTCTAATGAAATACTTTCTTTATCTCCATAAAGTGCCGAATTATATGCAACAGGGCATCTTTTAGACACATTAGCTATTCTGCACCGCAACCTTTTAGTGTGTAAATTTCCTTTTTAAATAATAGTACCTTAATCGTATGTAATCATAATACAAAGCGACAAGAAGAACAAAAACGGCAATTAACAGTGTATTTAACACCAATCTGCTATACACCAACCCTCCCAGCAGGCAACCACTAAAAAAACAAAATATAATAGCCAGTTTCAAATTGATACTTCGTTTAATTTCCTTATAACTAAACATATCACGCCGACAAAATATCAATTGAGAAAGTTCGATACCCAAATCTGTAAATATGCCTGTTAAATGTGTTGTCCTGACAACAGAACGCGATACCTTGGTAACTAAAGCATTTTGTAGTCCCATAGCAAATAGCAGAAGATATGCAATAAGTTGAGTGCCAAAAACCTCAAATCCTAAAACCGAAATAAAGAATAAAATGCTCATTTCCATAAACATGGGAATTACATAAGAAACAGATGCATTTTTTCTGATAATAACCTCTATAAACAGGCTTGAACAAAATGCTCCCATTAAAAAGGATAAGATATATAAAAGAAATACAATGGCAGCCGAGTAGCTCTGCAGTACGACTTCTTCAGAAAAATAAGCGAAATGACCTGTTACATTTGTAGTAAGAATTTTTAAAGCCATTACTCCGGTTACATTCACGATTCCCGCAGCAAAAGACAACATGGAAGCCAGCTTTAAATTATGTGAATAAGTTCGGTTTTTTCCTATATGTCTAAACATAATTCATATAGATTAGCCTGCAAGTATAAATTTATTTCTTTCATAAATTTAACCATAATCTTAAATTCTTTTATAGCCAGGAAGAACATATATCTTACTAAAAGCCTGATTATGCAATAAATAAATGTACTTAAAATCCCTATACAAACCCATCTTGACAAATCTCTGCATTTTTACTTGTAAAAGAAGAAGTTGTCTAAGCTCTCAGAGGATTTTCTTCCTGATCTCAAGTATGAAGTATCCGTCATTATCTTCTGTTTTAATAATGGAATTAGAGAAAACATTTAACTGTTATTTTTTTAATTATATTTAATGAGCTAAGTGGTTCAAACAAATGAGAACAATAAAAAAACATCTGTTTATTCAAATCTTCGTCGCTTTTATCGCACAGAACTTATGTGGCCAAATAAAACCGTCTACAAAGTCGCTAGTCCAGTTCCACATAACCCCGTCTACAACAGATAGTAGCATTACATCTTTTGATTCGCCACATCTGGTTGTTTACAATCCGTCTATTAAACAAGGGAAATTGCTGATCTTCCTGACAGGAACCGGCGGAATCCCCCCTAAAAAGCCTAATGATTTTTTCTTAACGGCTATAGAGCAAGGCTACCGGGTAATCAGCTTGTCTTATTTTAATCTTCCGGCCGGTGTGGTAGTATGTGCAGAAGAAAAACAGTTTAATAAAGACCCGGATTGTGTAGAAAAGTTTAGAATAAAAAGAATTTACGGAGAAAACGTCACCTCATTATTTCCCGACGAGCCACAAGATGCTATCATTAACCGTATTACTAAATTACTTGTTTATCTTGCAAACCACGACAAACAAGGTAACTGGGAGAAATATTTGCAGAGCGGCGATATAAAATGGAATGAGATTGCTTTATCAGGCCAGTCACAAGGAGGTGGAATGGCAGCTTTTATCGCTAAACGTTCGCGGGTGGCAAGGGTAATTTCCTTTTCCGGCGGGTGGGACTACGCCGGCGGAAATAAAATAGCAAGCTGGTATTCTAAAGATAGTGTTACTCCTCCTAAACGCTGGTATGCAACTTATCATGTCGAAGAACCCAAAGCAATGACGATTTTGGAAAGCTGTAAAGCGATGAAAATTCCAGACAATCATATTTTGGCTTTATCAAAAGAAGTACGCCAGACAAGTAAAGCACATGGTGCCGGAATTAGTGATAAAATTTATAAACCAGAATGGATTCAAATGCTGGGAAAAGGGAACTAGCAGGATATAAATGGGTATTTACCTTAATAAGGTAATTTTTAAATTTCTTAAATAATACACAAGAAGTTCCAAGGAATGCATTTAGCACTTTTGGCCGCTTTACCATTTCTTCATTTTTACGCAAAATGGAGACTTCAACATTTCCATTAGGTCAAATAGAATCTACTTTACCTAGAGCTTACTATATCTTTAATAATCCGCTCATAATGTCTTCGGGTTTGATTATTATTTAATATATAAATGCTTCGATAAAAAGACAGGTTAAACACATTTTAAAGAGGGAGTAAAAAGGGATCAAAGAGGGATAATTTCCCTGTTTTATCCGAGTTTCATCCGTCTTTATATGCAATCTGTCTCCAATCTGTTATAAACCGGTATGGAATCATCCATACTTTTAACATGAGTGCTGAACCATAGTAAGCAATCGGATGACATGTTAATGTAGTCCGAGTGTTGAAAGTCTGGAGACTCCTTTTAGAATCCGAAGAGATGCTTTGCTTAACTCTACGAACAGAAAAAGGTATAAGTCTTTCTGTCAGAGGAATTATGTGCCAATAGACGGTTTTCGAGGTTGTTTGTCTGCCCGATATAGTACTTATCCGAAACTTGAGATTGAAGAATATAAACCCAATACATAAGTAAAATATAATGGATATAATATGAAAACAAAAAAGCCAATAAGAAGAACTTATCGGCTTTTGATGCTCCCGAAGCTGGGCTCGAACCAGCGACCCTCTGATTAACAGTCAGATGCTCTAACCTGCTGAGCTATTCGGGATTATTTCTATTTCAATAAATAAGACTATTGTAGTCTCTTTCCTTAGCACCCCCTCTGATTAATCCCGACAAATCGGGACTCTAATCTGTTGAGTCATTCGGATTATTCTTTTAAGAATTTTTTTAGAAAAAACCCTTGCGGTTTTCTTTGTTTTTGGCTCCCGAAGCTGGGCTCGAACCAGCGACCCTCTGATTAACAGTCAGATGCTCTAACCAGCTGAGCTATTCGGGAATTTTAACTAAACGCTTCCTTAAAAAGCGTCCCTCTGGTTAAGGGACTGCAATATTCGGGATTTTAAATTAATTATGCAATATTTGCAGAAAAAAAATTCAAATAAAAAATTATGAGCTTAGTCGTTATAGGAACTGTTGCTTTTGATGCTATAGAGACACCTTTTGGAAAGACGGATAAAATTGTTGGTGGTGCAGCCACTTATGCCAGTTTAGCCGCTTCCTACTTTTATAAAAAATCTAAAATTGTAGCGGTTGTTGGCGACGATTTTCCTCAACAGGATATAGATAGTTTTAAAGCAAGAGGAATAGATATTGAAGGTTTACAGATAAAAAAAGGAGAAAAATCTTTCTTCTGGTCTGGAAAGTATCATAATGATATGAATAGCAGAGATACTTTGATTACAGAATTGAATGTTTTGGCAGATTTTGACCCTATTATTCCCGATTCTTATCAGGACTGCGAATACCTGATGCTGGGAAATCTGACTCCGAATATTCAAAAAACCGTAATTGAGCGTTTAAATAACCGTCCTAAACTGATTGTTTTGGATACCATGAATTTTTGGATGGATGTTGCATTGGAAGACCTTCTGGAAACTATAAAAATGGTAGACGTTTTAACCATAAACGACTCTGAGGCCCGACAACTTTCCGGAGAGTATTCTTTGGTTAAAGCCGCTGATAGGATTTTACAAATGGGACCAAAATACCTGATTATAAAAAAAGGTGAGCATGGCGCACTTTTATTTCATGAGAATCTCGTATTTTCTGCACCTGCCCTTCCACTAGCGGATGTTTTTGATCCAACTGGTGCAGGCGATACTTTTGCAGGTGGTTTTATTGGTTATCTGGCACAAATAGGAACCATTAATTTCAATAACATGAAAAATGCTATCATTTACGGTTCTGCTTTAGCCTCGTTCTGTGTAGAAAAGTTCGGGACAGAAAAAATTAAAGATTTAAGTCAGGAAGAAATTGAAGCAAGAGTACAACAATTCGTGAACTTAAGCAGCTTCTCCATTAAATAGCATTATATCAAGAACTATCTGCTGCCTTATATATTACAGATAAATAATAGGGCAGCAGGTTATCTTCTGTAATGTAATAAAAAGAAAAATCAATATTTATTTATTTGGATTATTTCTAAACAAGATGCATATTTGCATCGGAAATGAAAAATAACAGCTTTACTTTAGACAGCACAGATTTAGTAGAAGTATTCTCTACCTCTTTTGGGTCGGTTCATCAATGTGATAAAGGTAACTGTATTTATTTAAATTTCTCCGGTAGAAGAGCTCAATATAAATTAGCTTGTCTTCAACGCCTTAAAAAGGTTTTAGATAATATTGACCTGATTAAAATGACGGATGTAAACCATCCTGGTATAGAAATCATTTTCTTATGTGGTGCCGAAGAATGTTTTGTTTTAGATATTCAGGAGATCATCCATCTAAAAGAATTAATTAATGGTGCTTTTACCATGCTGGAACTCAACAGCATTCTTACCGATAGGTTAAACAGACTAATTATCTGACACTAAACTTAGATTAACTCCAAATTACGATCTTTTTATATAGTTGGTTTTCTTATCCCTACTTTTGTATAAGAAAGGAACACTATTATGAAAGATTTAGTTCGTATTAAAAGTACTATTTCGACTGACATCGAAAACTTACTTAACCAGCAAATAAAAAAAGAAGCTCATTCAGCTGCATTATATTTATCTATGGCATCATGGTGTGATAGAAATGGTTTTGACAATTCTGCAGAATATTTTTACAAACAATCTGACGAAGAAAGACAACACCAACTAAAAATATTCCATTATGTTGCTGACATGGGTGCGACTGCTATCTCTCCGGACGTTAGCAATATTAAAGTTGAATTTTCTTCCTTTAGAGAAGTTTTCGAAGATGCATTAGATGCAGAAATCACTGTAACGCAGTCTTTTAAAAACATAGCTGCAAGATGTCATAAAGAGCAAGACTATATTACACTTGAATTCTTAAACTGGTTCTTTAAAGAACAAAGAGAAGAAGAATATAAAGCAAGAAGAGCTCTCGAATTATTCGACTTAATTGGAGAAGAAGGAACTGGCCGTTGGGAAATTGACAAACACGTTCAAAAGATCTCATACAGCGGAGACAGTGCTGGTGAATAATTGCTTTGTTTAATAAAAAAGTCCGGTTTCGACATGAAATCGGACTTTTTTATTTTATGCCAAATAATAGGAGTATTTCCTCTATAGCACTAAAAGTGTATTATTATCATTAAATTAAGATACGGCCTATCTTTTCGCATCATCTTAAAGAATCATCCAGCAACCTTAACACTTCTTTTTCGGAATATTCCTTTAGCCAAATATTATCAGGCTGAAGGTTGAGAACAGGGGCAAACTTGCATCTGTCCGTACATTCAATTCTTATCAACTCTACATCTTTTTTAAGCTTATGATCCTTCAAATAAGATTTTAAAGATTTATAACAATCCTTACCCCCTCTTTTACTACACTTACTCCCTGTGCATATATAAATCACTTTATCGGGAATTTCAAACTTACTCATCTTATTGAAGTTAAAGGTCGAAAATTAAAATAAGGTCTGCTTACACACAATAACAAACGATCAATATATTTGTGTTGATTTTAAGCTCTAAAAGTCCTTGTTTAACAAACGTTCGAGTTCTGTAAAACTGATATTCATTTTCACTTTTCCCTGCTGCGCATAAGATATTTCGCCCGTTTCTTCAGAAACAATTAGTGCAGTACATTCACTGGTTTCCGTAATACCTATTCCCGCCCTATGCCTTAATCCAAACTGAGGTGGCAGCTTATCATTTTCAGTCAATGGCAGAATTCCTCCGGCAATTTTAATCCTGTTTTCCGCAATAACAACAGCACCGTCATGAATAGGGCTATGTTTCTGGAAGATACTTTCCAATAATCGTTTTGAAATCTTCGAATCTACTATCTCTCCTGTATTTCCAAAAACATCCTGATCGAAATATTTTGCAAAAACAATCAGAGCCCCAGTTCTGGATTGCTTCATACTTTTACAAGCGTCTATAATAGGCTTTATTTTAGCCATATTATTCTTTTCCACTTCTTCTTTACCAAAGACCAGCTTTAGCCATAGTTTGTTCCTTAAAGAGATATTCTTACCAATAGTCAGTAAAAAACGCCTGAACTCTTGCTGAAAAACAATAATAAGGGCTATTAAACCTACACTTACGAAACTACTTAAAATACCCGATAGCAATTTCATGTGTAAAGCTGTTGTAACGATATAAAGGATATATATAATGATAAATCCAATAAAGATATTGACGGCAATGGTACCTCTTATTAAATTATAGATATAATAAATAATTATGGCTACCAGCAGAATATCTATTACATCTATTACCGTAAGTTTAAGAAAGCTGAAATCGAGAAAATCCATCAGAAGAGATTAAATATTTTGTCTTTGTCAATTTATTAAAAAATCAGGATTTATTATAAATTTCGATCAAATCTATACACTGCTTCGCTTCTAAAACATCATGAACCCTTAAAATAACAGCTCCGTTTTGCAAAGCCAATGTATTTAGTACAGTAGTTCCGTTTAGGGCTTCTTCTGGTTTTACATGTAAACTTTTCCAGATCATGGTTTTTCTGGAAAGTCCTGCCAGCACCGGCAATCCAAATATCTTTAGATTATCCATATCCTTTAGCAAACGATAGTTTTGCTGAGCAGTTTTTGCAAAACCAAACCCGGGGTCTAAAATAATATCCTTTACACCCAGAGCTTTGAGTCTGTTAATCTTTTCTGAAAAATAAGAGACCACATCCATTAATAAATCATTGTAATCTGTAAGGGTAGACATTGTCTTTGGATTGCCTCTCATATGCATTAAAATATAAGGCACTCCCAATCTGCCTATCACTTCGAACATAGATTTATCCAATTCGCCACCAGAAATATCGTTAATAATATGAGCACCCGCTTTCACCGCCTCTCCCGCCACTTTTCCCCTAAAGGTATCTATGGAAAGAACAATATCCGGAAATTCTGTTTTCAACAATTTTATTACAGGAATCAGCCTGTTTAACTCTTCGTCTTCAGCAACATCTTCGGCTCCCGGCCTCGATGAATATGCCCCAATGTCTATAATAGAAGCACCTTCTTTTAGAAATTCGGATACTTGTTTCAATATCTCATCTTCATCACTAAATCTGCTTCCCGAAAAAAAGGAATCTGGTGTAATATTAAGAATTGCCATCACCTTTGGCTTAGACAAGTCTAGTATCTTCCCTCCTATATTTAACGTTGTCTTTGTTTGAAAAAACGTATCTTTATCCATCATATTCGTTTAATCAAAAATACGATTAGTTCTATTGTAAATATTAAAATATTTAAGGTTTGGCTTTTGATACTTCTGCTCAATACGATTCTATTATTAAGATCTGCAAAGATCTGTTTATGAAGAAAACCAGGGATTACGGAACGGCCTGGCGTATTCTCCGCCCGAAATCTATTACAGACCAGCTTTTTATTAAAGCTCAGCGTATCAGAACTATAGAAGAGAAAAAGGTAAATAAAGTAGGTGACGATATTACAGATGAATACATAGCTATTGTGAACTATTGTGTTATTGGTATTATGCAGTTGGAATTGGACGACTCTGCGGGTGTTGAATTGGAGCCTGCCTTCGTAGATGCCCATTACAGCCAACGTGTACAGGAAACCAAAGACCTCATGTTTGCTAAAAACCATGATTACGGTGAAGCATGGAGGGATATGCGGATTAGCTCTTTAACAGATCTTATCTTGCAGAAAATATTCAGGGTAAAACAAATTGAGGATAATGAAGGCCAAACAATTGCTTCGGAAGGGATAAAGGCCAATTATCAGGATATGTTAAATTACGCAGTTTTTGCGTTAATAAAATTAGGGCTAGCAGATTAGTATGACTGTGGACAAAAAATCATCTACGCTTTTATGGATAGTAAGAATATTTGTAGGCTTACTATTTATTTTTTCCGGATTAATCAAGCTGAATGATCCGCTTGGGTTTTCATATAAACTGGAAGAATACTTTGAGGTATTTCATATAACTTTCTTGAGCCCTTTCGCCGTTTTCTTCTCCATTGCAATTTGTACACTGGAGGTTTTTCTGGGTGTACTGGTTTTAACCGGAATTGCTAAAAAAGCGGTAAACCTTGGGCTTATTATCCTGATTATATTTTTCACTTTCCTTACATTTTATTCCGCCGCATTCGATGCTGTAAAAAGCTGTGGATGTTTTGGCGATGCTATTCCATTAACTCCATGGCAATCGTTTGGTAAGGATCTGGTTTTACTGACTCTTATTCTGTATATTTTCTTTAATCAAAATAAAATCAATTCCTGTACAAACAGCAACACCGCAAAAAGTATTTTCATCTGGGGTGCACTGCTACTTCCTTTAGGATTTGGTTTATATACTTACAAAACACTACCTGTTATTGATTTTCTTCCTTATAAAGAAGGTGTAAATATTCCGGACGCCATGAAAATTCCTGAAAGCGCACCTAAAGACGAATATGAAATTATCTATACCCTGAAAAACAAAAATACAGGTGAAGAGAAGAAAATAAATGACAAAGAATACCTGGCTACAAAAATATATGAAGACCCCAATTGGGAATTTGTATCTTCTTCGGATCCGAAATTAATAAAAGCCGGCTACCAGCCTAAAATTAAAGATTTAAATATTTTTGATGCTCAGGGAATCAGTTTTACTCCAGAGATTATAGAAAACCCATATTATAACCTGATTGCTGTTGCATGGAAACTGGATAATACTCATTTAGATGCTCTAAAAAAGATAAATCTGATTGCTATTAATGCAGCAGAAAATTACCGGACACGTTCTGTCCTGCTAACTTCTAATTCTGCACAGGATGCCGAAAACCTGACAAAAGAAGCGCAGTTGATGGTAGAAATTTTCTATGCCGATGCAGTTCCGTTAAAAAGTATGGTAAGATCTAATCCGGGATTGATTCTCATGAAAAATGGAGTGGTTATCAAAAAATGGCCTGCTAGTCAACTCCCTAGCTATGATGAGTTAGAAAAGAACTATTTTAGCAAAAACTAGAGCCTAGTCATTTATGAAAATATTTCTAATAGGATACATGGGATGCGGTAAAAGCCGTATGGGCAAAAAGCTTGCTGCAAAACTAAACCGCCCGTTTATTGATTTGGATGAACTGATTCAGACCAAACAGCAGGCTACTATTCCTGAAATATTCGCTGCTAAAGGAGAGAGCGGATTTAGAGAGATAGAACGCGATACTTTACAAAAATCGGCTATTGCTGGGGATACTATTATATCTACCGGAGGTGGCGCACCATGTTTCTTTGACAATATGGAATGGATGAATAAAAACGGCTTAACTATTTTTATAGATCCGCCGGAAAAGGTTCTTGCTGACAGATTGATTAATGCTAAAGCAGAAAGACCTTTAATAAAGGGAAAATCTTATGAAGGGCTTTTGGAATTCATTAATGAAAAGCTGCAGGAGCGGAGGCCTTTTTATGAGCAGGCAAAGATTAAACTATATGGCGTAGACCTCAGTGTTGAGGAAGTCATAGAAGCGATGGAAAAAGAAAACCCCGAATCTTAATTACTCGAGGTAAACCCCATCTTCTTCGCCTTTCTCGTCAAGAACAACAGAAACATGCTCTTTCAAAACCGTAGAAAGTTCCAGCCCTACATAATCTGTGGAAACCGGAAATAGTTTATGGCTTCTGTTTATCAATACAACAGACCTTAGTTTTTTTAGCGGAATATTCAGGAATACACCTATGCCGTAGGCAATTGTCTTTCCGCTGCTTAAAACATCATCTACAAGGATAATAACCTTATTTTCGCATTCGCTTAAAGGGATGTTAATTGTCGACTCTAATTTAGAACTGTCTTTATTTAACTCTATTTGAAGCATTTTGATTTTAAAATGGCTGATCTTCTTCAACACTTTTTCTAATCGCAACGCTAGTCTATACCCTCTTGCTACTACACCTGCAATAATAATTTCTTTCTCATCTATATTATCTTCCAATATCTGATACGCAATACGATTGATTTTTTGCTGAATCTGCGTATGGTTTAGAATGAGTACTCTTTTAGATGGCATAAGTTATATTTTTATGAGCTGAAATTAAAACTTCTGCTCTAATAATTCAATTTAAATATCCGGTTAATAAGGAATAAAAACAAAATTTGCCCCTTCGGGAACAACTACAAAAATACATGCATATTCACCTGGATTTTTGTAACTATACAGGAAAACATCTTTTTTATCTTTTTGAATAATTCCACGTTCTATAAACTCTTCCAATGTCGAAGCCTGTATTGTCCACTCTTTACCAAATTCTTCTTTGTCTATAATAATTTCGCCTATAGAAACCTGATGCTGATGGGCTATAAAAATAGGATAAGAAGATAAACCTTCTCCTACGATATCCAGTGCAACTTCTCTTATCGTTTCCTTATAAAAATCCAGATCCTTTTTCAAGGACAATAAAGGAGATTCTTTAGGTAATTCCTGATCGCCTCCCAAATTTCCCAATAGTTCTTCTGCCTTCATTATTTTCTTAGTTTTAATAGCACCACATTTTCCACATGCTGCGTATGAGGAAACATATCTACCGGCTTAATTCTCGCCACATCATATTTATCTTTCAGGATAGCCAAATCACGAGCTTGTGTTGCAGCATTGCAGCTTACATAAACGATCCTATCTGCTTCCATCTCCAATAAACGGGCAACAACATCTGCATGCATTCCAGCTCTTGGCGGATCGGTTATGACAACATCCGGTTTTCCATGAGCTGCAACAAATTCTGCATTCAATACATCTTTCATATCGCCTGCATAGAATTTGGTATTGGTGATATCGTTAATAGAAGAGTTAACTTTAGCATCTTCTATAGCACTTGGAACATACTCAACACCTACAACTTCCCTGGCTTGTCTGGCAACAAAATTGGCTATTGTACCTGTTCCGGTATATAAATCATAAACCAATTCATTACCTGTTAATTCCGCAAACGCTCTGGTTATTTTATACAATTCGTATGCCTGTAAAGAATTTGTCTGATAAAAAGATTTTGGTCCTATTCTAAACCTAAGACCTTCCATCTCTTCGTATATGAAAGGAGTTCCTTTATAGGTAATTACATCCTGATCAAATATGGTATCGTTTTTCTTCTGGTTAACGATGTACATTAAAGAGGTAATCTGCGGAAATTGTTTATCGATATAATCCATCAACAACTCTACCTGCGCCTCTTCCGGATAAGCAAATACAACAATTGCCATAATCTCGCCTGTAGAAGAGGTTCTGATAATTAAGTTTCTTAATACCCCTTCATGTGCCCTCAGGTCATAAAAGGAAATGTTATTCTCTAAAGCGAAATCTCGAATAGCATTTCTTAGTCCGTTTGATGGATCTGCCTGAAGGTAACAATGCTCTATATCTAAAATCTTATCGAAACGAAGCGGAACATGAAAACCGAGGGCATTCATTTCTTTATCTAACCCACTGGCAATATCTTCATTGGTTAACCAACGTTTATTAGAAAAAGTATATTCCAGTTTATTTCTGTAATATACGGTTTCCTGAGATGCTAAAATTTCCTCTGCGTGGTCAGTTTCTATTCCGCCAAGCCTTTGTAAAGCATCTGCAACAGCTTTCTGCTTATATTTAAGCTGCGCATTATAATCCATGTGTTGCCATTTACACCCCCCACAGGTACCAAAATGCACACAAAACGGTTCTACCCTCTCATCAGATTTTTGAATAAGATTATTAATCTTTGCTTCGGCGAACTTCTTTTTCTTTTTATATACAGCTGCATCTAGAATGTCTCCCGGAATTGCTTTTTCTACAAACACCACTAAATCATTGTGCCTTGCAACACCTTTTCCCTCTTCTGCTATATCAAAAATATGCAGCTGCTCTAAAATCTTTTGATTGGTCAATGCTCTAAAATTTAAGGCACAAATTTAAGGTTTTTATGGGAAGAATTTAGATTTGAGATTATATTATTGACCATAATCGCAAAGAGTCTGAACAGAATCTGTTGCCTATAGATTAAAGAAATAGTCTGTCACTTTCATATTTTTAAAAATGCCGAATCAACGGACTGTAAAATGACTAAGATTAAAAAAGGTGAGGAGAGGTTTAATGGATAAAAATAAAAAATGGCAATAGACTTCCCTGTTACCTGTAAGGTAAGACCATTCTTATCTTAGAAGCTTAAATAAACAATCCTAAAATATACACAAAGAATTTGTTCATCGGGCGCTCTTCTATTTTAAATTGCTTATCAACTAATTCTGAGAAATGTGCTAAACCTCGATTCATAACCTTATTTTTCCTTAAATATAACATAAAATACACCAAAAACCAAATCGGTATATTATTGTAATATTAAAGAATTTTAAAGACTATATTAACCAAACAAATCACTGCTCAGATAGCGGTCTCCTCTGTCGCAAGCGATAAAAACGATTGTTCCTGATTTCAATTCTTTGGCTAATTGCAGCGCTGCATAGCAAGCTCCACCCGAACTCATTCCCGCAAAAATACCTTCAAATTTCACCAGGTCTCTGGTTGTCTGTACCGCAGCTTCCTGCGAAATGTCTATCACTCGATCTACTCTGGATGGATCAAAGATTTTAGGCAGGTATTCCTCAGGCCATCTTCTGATGCCCGGAATAGAAGCTTCCTCGGTTGGCTGGCATCCAACTATCTGGATAGCTGCATTTTGCTCTTTCAGGAATATAGAAGTTCCCATAATGGTTCCTGTAGTCCCCATTGCACTCACAAAATGAGTAATTTGATGATTTGTATCTTTCCAAATCTCCGGTCCTGTGGTTTTATAATGTGCCAGATAATTATCCGGGTTGGCAAACTGATTCAGTAAATAATATTGTCCCGAAGCTGCTTTTTCTTCAGCATAATCTCTGCATTGCTCTATCCCATCTAATAAAATCACTTTAGCTCCAAAAGCTTCCATTGTGAGCGTTCTTTCTCTTGTCGAATTGAAAGGTAAGACTAATTCTATTTCCAGATCAAAAAGACGGGCAATCATTGCCAAAGCAATACCGGTATTTCCACTTGTAGCTTCTATGAGTTTCATACCGGGTTTAATATCGCCTCTGTCCAGAGCACTTTTAATCATATTTAAAGCAGCCCGGTCTTTCACACTTCCCCCAGGGTTATTCCCTTCTAGTTTTGCATAGATTTTAACATTTGGGTTAGAATTCAACCTTTGCAATTCTACTAAAGGAGTATTTCCTAAAACATCTAATATACCTGCCATAATTATTGTTTTTTTACTTTTTCTGCTACCTGAACGGAAGACAAATGATAAACGATAGAATCTGCCGGAACGCTCTTAGTTAGCCATACATTTCCGCCTATAATACTATTTTCGCCAATAACAGTTTCACCTCCCAGGATGGTTGCTCCGGAATAAATAACCACATTGTCTTCCACTGTTGGATGTCGTTTTGTCCCAGCCATATCCTTTTCGACACTTAAAGCACCCAACGTAATCCCCTGATATAACTTAACATTATTGCCAATATGAGCAGTTTCGCCAATAACCAGGCCTGTACCATGGTCTATGTAGAGATTTTCGCCTATGGTTGCTCCCGGATGAATATCAATTCCCGTCTTGGAATGTGCGTATTCTGTTAATATTCTGGGAATAACAGGCGTATTCAATCTCAATAATCTGTTCGCTATTCTATAAAATGATATGGCATAAAAGCCCGGATAAGATCTGATAATTTCAAATTCGCTATTCGCCGCAGGATCTCCCAATAAAATTGCTGTAATATCAGTTTTCAATAATCGGTGAAGTTCCGGAATGAAATCCATAAATTCATTGACAATCAAACTGTGGTTACAATCTTTACAGGCGTGAGTAGTATCCAGCAAAAACAATAAGTCTTTTCTAATTTGCTCAAACGCTTGCTCTACTTCTTCATAGGATTTGAGTGGATTTACTGCTTGTTCGGGAAATATCAGTCTGACTAACCTGATGGCCCATTTTGCTATATCTACATTCGACGGCACACTCTCTGTTTTAGCATGTCTTTCGAATATATATTTATAAAAATCTTTCATGATGTTAGGGTTCTATAAGTCTGACATAGACTGTAAAGAATTGTGGTAAAACTACCAAAGAAGGATGCAAACGACAAATAAAATCTGTCATTTTAATTCGATATTGAATTACAAAGCGGCTTTAACGAGATACGGCAAAATTTCCTTTTGAAAAGACACAAAGTTTTTTCTAACGTCGGCATCACTAACAGATGTAAACGCAAAAGAGAAAATAATGCTTTTACTTGCTTTAATCAGGAAACTTAAACGCTCGGGAAAAGTCTCATCGTCATTTAACTCCTCCACTGCCATAAACTCAGAATATAGCAAATGTTCAAGCTCATCAGAAAGTTTCTTTAAAAACTCTTGCGAGTTTGTAGACTCTCTGATAAAGTCCCATCCTATAAATTCGTTGCAAATGGTATAAGACAATTTACTTACTCTCAAGATTAAACGCTTCAAATACTCTTCTTTAGAAGTTTCTGCTATATTCTTATGAAGCAACTCGCTTACACTTACCTGTAAATAATCCATCAGGATAGCATGAAGCACTAGTTCCTTACTTTCGAAGTATTTATAAATGGTGGCTTTGGCTATTTTAGCTTTTTTTGCGATCTCGTTTACACTGGTTTTATGATAACCGTATTTCCGAAATAGCTCGGTAGCTGCCTTCTTTATACTTTCTTTTATCTTATCTACTTCCATTAATTTGTTACTCTAATTGTGCCATTGCCTAACGAAAGATTTCCGTTTATTGTCACATTATACCTTACCAGGGACAAACCAGCTTCGCCAGAAATTCTGGCCCCGTCCGAAAGCTGGAAAATTGTTCCCGAACAAGGATCTTTGCAAGTAATAGTACTGTTTATTTCAACATTACATTGTTTTTCTAAACTTGCCGGACTTCTCTTATCATAAGCCACAATTACACCCGAATTATTATATAAAATTAAACCTCCAACTCCATAGACCGCACCCGTTACCTGTTTTACATCTATTGCTGTCCCGGGAGTCTTCAGTGAACTAAATCTCGAGTCTTGTAAAGAAAACGAAGCATCAACTAAAACATAAGGAAAACCATCGTACTGATCTTTTCCGCAAGAAAGCAGAAGCAAACACAGAATGGTAAATAAAACCTTATGTATTTTCATTTTTAAATTAATTCAGATTGAAACTGTTTCAGGAATCGAACGTCATTTTCAGAAAACAGTCTTAAATCTTTTATCTGGTATTTTAAATTGGTGATTCTCTCTATCCCCATTCCAAATGCAAATCCAGAATATTTCTTACTATCAATACCTACATTCTCCAATACGTTAGGATCGATCATTCCGCAACCTAAAATTTCTACCCAACCGCTATGTTTACACATCTGGCAACCGTCTCCTTTACAGATTGTACATGAAATATCCATTTCTGCAGATGGTTCTGTAAACGGAAAGAAAGATGGTCTAAAGCGCACTTTTGTACCCTCTCCGTACAATTCCTGAACGAAATAATACAGGGTCTGTTTCAGATCTGCAAATGAAACATTTTCATCCACATACAATCCCTCAATTTGATGGAAGAAACAATGTGCTCTGGCAGAAATTGCTTCATTGCGATAAACCCTGCCCGGCATTAAGGCTCTGAAAGGTGGTTTCCCTGCCTCCATTAACCTAACCTGTACAGATGAAGTATGCGTACGCAAAGCAATATCATCTTTCCCACTGTTTTTCTTGATAAAGAAAGTATCCTGCATATCTCTTGCCGGATGTTCTTCCGGAAAATTCAAAGCTGAGAAATTATGCCAGTCGTCTTCAATCTCAGGACCTTCAGCTACCACAAAGCCTAATCTTTTAAAGATCTCTAAGATTTCTTTTCTCACAAGAGACAATGGATGCCGTCCACCCAATTCCATTCCCGAACCCGGTAAAGTAAAATCTTGCTCTGAAGAAGATTTCTCCTGCTTTGTCTCAAAACTCTCTTTCAGGTCGGTATATTTTTGCTCTGCAAGCTGCTTAAACTGGTTCAATACTTTTCCTAAAACACGCTTTTCTTCTGGTGAAACTGCTTTAAATTCATCGAACAGGTCTTTAATAATACCTTTTGTACCCAAAAATTTAATTCTGAAACTTTCTAACTCTTCTGCTGTTTTTGGTTCGAAACGCTGTATTTCAGTTGTATATAAGTCGATCTTAGATTGCATAACACGCAAATTTAATAAAAAACCGAGCATTTGGAGTGCTTATTCTTTTGGTTTTTTATATAAATAACAGAAGCTTAGCGTAAACTTCTTCGCCTGTTTGGATTAGATTAGAAATTATATATATCTTGAAATATATTTTATTGGCTGCTTTACCGTTTTTAAATATTTCGGGGATATATGAGATTATTGTGTTTTTTGATTTTGTTGCTTTCATACCATGCTGCTTTTTCAGATTGGGGGAAAAGTGAATTTGAATTAGGAGATAGCATTATACAACAGGCCATTGCAAAGAACACCTACAAAAGAAATCTCGATTTAAAAGCAAATGCCTATCTCAAAAATTCACTGGTACTGGATAAAGCTCCAAAGAGGTTTTTAGGAAAAAATGTAAGGAAACTTCTCAAATTAAAATCAACAAACAGACAGATTCTTTATCTGCATGAAGCTATTTCTGATTTATATTTTGATGATTCTGACTATATTAAGGAAGATATTAAATCTTATAAAAATTACGGGGATTATAAACAGGCCTGGCAATTTAACAGGGCTACCGATTTACTGTTAGATTTCAATAAGGATTACGTAGAACTGGAGGGATTTAGCAGCAAAAAATATGTTTCGCCAATTGCAAAAAATGCTCTTAAACATTACAAATTTATTTACGAAAGAAGTTTTAATGACGATGCAGATAATACCTTTCACGTGATTAGAATATATCCAAAAAATTTTATAGAACCAGCATTTTATGGATATCTCTATATTAACGCGTCAAGTATGCAAATTAGCAGTTTGTCTTTGAACCTGGGCGACAATGGTGGTATTAGCTTAATTAACTCTTTAACTATAAATCAGAATCTTATAAAGATAGATAGCTTTTACTATCCCTCTAAGACTACTATACATTATTACGGAAAAAATTTTGGTTTTGCATATAGCGGAACCTGTATGGCAACTTATAATTATTTCACAAAAAATGCAGCAGATGATAATCTGTTTAAGCCACATGAAGTACTAAAAATAGAAAAGCGAACCGACATTTCAGAGAAAGCGATAGAACGTAACAGGACATTGGAATTAACCACTCTTGAGCAAGAAGCATATAGATATCATGACAGCTTAAAAACAGCTCAGGGAGAGAAAAAGTATCTCGATTCTTTAGATCGGCTTAGTAGTATTAGCCAAAGATTATACCCTTTCCTTTTTAATAGTTTCAAAATACAAAACTCTTACAGAGAATATACCATTTCTTTCGATCCGATAGCACCAGCTCTATTCTATAACACAGTAGAAGGCCCCGGTATCAGATACGGTGTCAGGTTTACAAAATACAGAGATCTTGACGGGAGCTATTATAGCATAAAACCAGAATTCAGGTACGGTTTTAAAAATAAAGAGTTCAACTCAGACATTTCTTTCAGTTGGCTATACAGCCCATTTAAACGGGGTATTATTGATATTAGCTTAGGGAGCACCTATCGGGACCTGAATCCTAACGGATCGCTAAGTTCGGTAAACAACTCATTAAATACACTATTATTTGAGCAGAATTTCATGAAACTTTTCCGCAAACAATATGTGAGTATTTCATCGGGCCGAGAACTTTCTAACGGGCTTTATTTCTCGGGCGGGTTAGAGCTTGCCAAAAATATTTCGGTATCAAATATGTTCGACTATTCGTTAAGAAATATCAGAAATCGTAATTTTACTTCTAACAACCCATTTGATAAAAACGATAACGGGAAGCTTTTTCCGGACCATACTACTTTAAGACTTTCTGGAACATTGGTTTATACATTTCGTCACAACTACATTACCAATGAAGGTGTAAAGATGTATGAAATTCCTAAAGCGCCGCGTTTAATTTTAAGCTATAAGAGGGGTCTTCCTAACTTTTTAGGTTCCGAAACAAAATGGGAGTATGTAGAAATTGAAGCCCAGCAGGAGAAACTGAATCTTGGACTTTGGGGCTATAGCTCTTTTTCTGTATCTGCCGGGAGGTTTTTCAATCAAAAAACCAATTATTTCCCAGACTGGAAGCACTTTGGTGGTAACATGGCTTTAATATTTAATCCGGGACTAAAAAACTTCCACCTTTTGGATTACTATGCTTACAGTACAGACCGAGAATTTATAGAAGGGCATTGGGAACATAATTACAATGCTAAGTTTTTAGGCAGCATACCTCTTATTCGTAAACTGAAATTACAGGAACTAACCGGTGTCGCTTTTCTTACACAGCCTTATAAAGGCACTTATTACGAGCTTTATCTTGGTATAAAAAGATTGGGTGCCAGATTAGATTATGCCTTTTCTTTTGATAACGATGGTTTTCTGAACCACGGTTTTAAATTTTCTTTAAGGCTTCAGAATCCTTACAAAAAGTTAGATCGATATTAAGATAACCTGGTTAAATTTTAACTGACATCATCAAACCCTTCTATTCCTTTAATTATGAATCACATCACTACAGCTTCTCCTCGAAGTGAGTTTTTTTTCAACTTTAAAAGCTTTCCCATTATTCACTTCTCCCATTAACACAAAAACTCCAAAAACCGCGGTTTAGAAGTAAAAACTATTTTGGAATTATTAGTTTGAACCAATTCGTCGTCGATATGCATTAATGTGTTACCTGTTCGAATAGTAAGCGCAGATGTCCTTATCGTATTAAATGTATAAGTAAGTGGTTTGTCATCAATTAAAGACTGCAGGTATATAATAAAACGCTGCCTTTCTTCTTCAGTTAAATAAACTACGTTAAAAAGGCCATTAGATATTGATAAATCCGGCGCCAGATATAAATTAGGTCCTACAGATTTGATGTTCATTACTTCTAATAAAAAGCATTCAATTTCATATATATCGCCCTCCTTTGTTTTTAGTTCAAATTGCTTTAAGGGGTAAGACTTAATCACATCAATTAACTTATGCAAAGCTATTTTCACTTCACTTTCCTTGGAACACTCCACATTACGTTCAACGTGTCGCATTGCATCTATCAACTCGGGGAACACACCAAATCCAACGCCTTCAATAAAAAAATCAGTTGCATTTTCCGTCTCAATCATTCCAACATCCAAAGACTGTCTGTTTTCCAGATTCCAACCTTTGATTATTTCCTTTATATCTTTTTGCTTTTTATCGGCTTCCAAAGTCTTGAAGAGATTATTTGCAGTTCCCATAGGCAAAATAGCTAAAGGGCTTCTTTTAATCTCCGCTTCTCTGGCTACCATTTCTTTAGCAATAGTGCGCACACTTCCATCGCCTCCGGCGACCACTATCAAATCTACCCTATTCATAGCCTTTCGCCATGTTTCTTCCTTTATAGAGTAATATTCGCAATCGTATCCCGAATTTTTAATTAAATGCTGTATATCTTCCGCTTCGTGATTTTCATCTCCCGCTTTAGGATTATGCAATAGCATTGCTAGTTTCATAAGGTAAATTTCAGCTTATAACAAATTTGGATTAATTGTTGTTCTATACCTATTGATATATTTCCTTACTTTTTATTTTTCTTATGAGAATACTAATCACTAACGACGACGGAATCTATAGTCCGGGTATTAACGCTTTAGCACATATTGCACAAGAATTCGGCGAAGTAAAAGTTGTTGCTCCTGATGTTGAACAGTCTTCTATGGGACATGCTGTAACTCACGCAAGGCCATTGACATTCAAAAAATCTCCTATCGAATTTAAAGATATTGAAGCCTATCGGGTTAATGGCACACCTGCAGATTGTGTTGCTATGGGAACCCATCTATGGAACCACGTAGATGTTGTGCTTTCTGGAATTAACATGGGACCAAACTTAGGCAATTCAGTATGGCATTCAGGTACTTTAGCAGCTGCGAGACAAGCAGTACTATTTGGGATTAAAGGAATTGCGCTAAGCACTCCTGTAGGAAAAACAGAACCAGACTTTAAAGCACTGGAGCCCTATGTAAAAAAAACACTGGAACTACTGCTTAAAAGCGATGAATTAGCTTTATACAACGTTAACCTACCACCAACTCCGACAGATATTATGTGGACAAAACAGTCTGTACGTTTGTACGATGGAAGGATTGTTCCGGGACAGGATCCAATGGCAAGGAAACATTACTGGTTCACCGTAATTCCTTTGGAGGCCGCCGAACCGGGTACCGACAGGTGGGCCGTGGAAAACAATTTTGTTTCTATTACCCCTTTAAGATTGGATCTTACGGATGAAAAAACCTTAAAAGAGAAGCAAAAAAGTGACGTAAATCACGCTCCATGATTTTTGCTTTAAACTGATTTTTGATACTTTTGCAACTCATTTAACACTGTTTACAGCAGTATCAATGATTTATGAAAGCATATCAAACACTCTTATATTACTGTTATAGCCACATCGAGGATGCGGAACAGTATGCTGCAGATCATCTTAAATTTTGTAAAGACCTGGGTTTAACAGGTAGAATTATTATTGCAGACGAAGGCTTAAACGGCACGGTTTCCGGTACGATTGAGCAATGCAAACAGTACATGGACTATATTTATGCAGATGGTCGTTTTAATGCTACTGAATTTAAAATAGATGAAGTGGATACTCCCTCATTTATGAAAATGCATTGCAGATATAAAGCAGAAATTGTACACTCGGGATTGCGAGATCCTAACATCATAAATCCTACAAAAGAAACGGGAAAACATTTAGAGCCTGTTGAATTTATGGAAATGAAAGACCGTGATGACGTGGTAATTCTGGATGTTAGATCTAATTACGAGCATAAGATGGGAAAATTCAAGAATGCGATTACTTTAGATATCGACAATTTCAGGGATTTCCCAGCGATGATTAACCAGCTTGCACAATACAAGGACAAAAAAATACTGACTTATTGCACTGGCGGTATCAAATGTGAAAAGGCATCGGCACTTCTACTGCATGAAGGTTTTCAAGATGTTTACCAACTACATGGCGGTATTATTAAATACGGGAAAGAGGCTGGCGGAAAAGATTTTGATGGAAAATGCTATGTTTTTGACAACAGAATTGCAGTAGATGTAAACTCCGTTAATCCAAAAGTTGTTTCTGTTTGCTATAACTGCGGAACGAAAACCACAAAAATGATCAATTGTGCCAACCCAGAATGTAACGAACATTTCACGCAATGTGAAGAATGCGGGTGGAAGATGGATGGTTGCTGTTCTGATGCTTGTAAAGAGCATCCGCGTAAAAGACCTTATGATGGGACTGGTTATTATGTAAAGGTTCTTATGCCGGTGAATAAGAAAGATATCACTTTAGCTTAGAATAGTTTAACCGCAAAGAGCACAAGGAATACACAAAAGGCACAAGGTAAAAAACTTTGTGCCTTTATTTTTATATAAAATGTTTTAAATGTTCCGCAGAGCGTTTCTAATTTATAAATAAGTTAGATTTTCAATTCGACTATAAAGCCTTATTTTACTACAATTAAATTGTGTGTTATGATCATTCCAAAGATTATTTATTCATATCAATAACCTTCTTCAATTCCCCAACTGGCCCGTAACTGTCCGGAGTGTTCAGCGATAGCGTCACTCCGGATTAGTTAATAAACAGGAGTTTTCAACTCCATTTAATAGCTCACTAAGCCGAACGTTTATTTTAGAAACCCCATAGTATATAAATCTGCTCTGATATGATTGCATCCTACCAGCGAGTCGAAGACTCTTTTTTTATTTGATAATCCTTAGTCTGCCTCGCACTGTTCCAAACACACAAGACTATGGACAGGATATGCGAGTCGAAGACTCTTTTTTATTTGATAATCCTTAGTCTGCCTCGCACTGTTCCAAACACACAAGACTATGGACAGGATATGGAAAGAGCGCTGAGTATACGAAAATGGCACAAAGTAAAAAACTTTGTGCCATTTTTATTTGAACCATAGCTGTAAACCCGATAGAATTTATTTTGTTCCTTAATCTTTAAATATATTCTCAACATTAAGAATCTTATTTATTAACCTCAATAATCCTCTTCAGTTCCCCAGCTGGCACTACCCCACTTTGTCTCCATTTCACTTCGCCATTCTTAAATAGAATTAAAGTAGGCACGGCCATTACATTTAATGCATCTGCAGCTTGTTGATTTTTATCTATATCGATCTTAATAATTGTAGCATCATCTCCAACTTCTTTTTTTAAACCGTCAAGAATAGGTGCCATGGTTTTACATGGGCCACACCACTCTGCAAAAAAGTCCACCAATACCGGCTTTCCAGAATTTATAATTTCTTTAAAATTTCCCATATTTCAATTTCCTTATTAATTTAACTATAGACCCCACATTTAATGCCAGATATACAACTACAACCAACAACATACCTTTGATTTTTCCAAATCTAAATCCGGCAATCAGCAGAATACTTATCGCTATAAAATGTCTATAGATTTTAAATTTACTCATCTTCTAAAACCCAAAAATAAGTTTTATTGTGGAAGTTTATCTTTTAAAACTCCATACACCCAGGTTCCGGAAATAGCACTTAAAAAAGTAACAGCTACCGCCCAATAACCATATCCTACCTGAGCGAAGATAGGCCCTGGGCAGGCTCCTGTTATCGCCCAGCCTAAACCAAAGATTAAGCCCCCATAAATCTGTCCTTTATTAAACTTTTTAGGATGTAAGACAATATCATCTCCACTTAAAGTTTTAACCTTAAATTTCTTGATCATAAACAACGAAATTGCCGCAACGGCTATAGCTGTTCCAATTACTCCAAACATGTGAAAAGATTCGAACCGAAACATCTCTTGAATTCTAAACCAGGAAACAACCTCTGTTTTTATAAATACTATTCCAAAGAAAGCACCCAACAGCAGATATTTTAGATTGCCTGCTAAAGACACTTTATCTCCCTCCGAAGTTTTATCTGTACTTTTTGTTTCCATAGCGATTAAAATAATTTAAAAATCTGCGGGATAATAAACCAGGTAGATATAATGCCCCCCACCATAAAAGCAATGGTTGCCACCAGAGAAGGCCATTGCATATTTGCAATTCCCATAATTGAATGACCACTTGTACAGCCTCCTGCATATCTTGTACCAAAACCAACCATAAAACCGCCGATAACTAAAAATATCAGACCTTTTAACGTAAATATCTGGTTGGCACCAAAGATATCTTCCGGAAGAATTCCGCTAAAATCTTTTACTCCCAACTCCATAAGATATGTTTTTGTACTTGTCGAAATTTGTACAGGCTCCGGATTTTTAAAGAACAAGGCAGTAATTATTCCACCTAGAAAAATCCCAAAAACGAAGAATAGATTCCAGCTTTCTTTCTTCCAGTTATATTGAAAAAAGGGAATCTTAGCTGGTATACAAGCGGCACACATATGCCTTAGAGAAGAGGATATACCAAAAGATCTGTTTCCAATTAATAATAAGGCTGGAACAACCAACCCTACTAAAGCCCCTCCAACATACCAGGGCCATGGCTTGCTTAAAATCTCTATCATTAGTTTTCTATTTTTAAATTGTTATTTGCCTGGATAGCCTTATAGCCACCTTTTACGTTGACTATATTTTTAGCACCCTGTAATTGCATTAGAGAAACAGCAATCATAGATCTATAGCCTGAGGTACAATGCACATAATATGTTTTTTTATCCTGCAATGTTTGCGACCAAGCTGGCAAATCCGATAAAGGCTTATTTAATGCCGAGACTAAATGTCCTTGTTGATATTCGTCTGGCTTTCTCACATCCAATACTTGTTTGTTCCTTCGGGAAACTATTTTTTCTAAATCTGCTGCGTCTGTTTCACTTACTTTCTGCAGTTTTTTCCTGGCCTCAACCCAGGTATCAATTCCCCCTTTTAAAAAGCCTTTAACATGGAAATATCCGTTTTCTCCCAGCTTTTGGAGAACCTCTTTTTCTTTCCCTTCGTTGGCAATAACCAATAAGAATTCATCTTTATTAGGGACAGCAGTAGGCAACCACGAGTCGAAAGGCCCGTCAATTCCTAAAAAGACAGATTTTTTAATATGCCCCTCGGCAAATTCTTTGGCCGACCTTGTATCCAGAACAATAAATGAATTACTTTCCAAACTATTCTCGAATGTTGTTAAGTCCAGCGGAACAGGTATTAAAATCTCTTCGGCATTACTTATTGAGACTTTATATAATAGCAAAGAAATGAATATAATTATGATATTTTTCATGTTTAGTTTCTTTTTGATGGACAGGAAAAATCAGTGGTTTTTAATCCCGATTCATTTTTAATAGCAGAATATCCACCTTTAATATTTACAACTTCATCAAAACCTCTTGCTTTTAATATAGAGGCGGTAATCATTGATCTGTAACCTCCTGCACAATGCAGATAATACCTGGTATTTTTGTTTATATCTCCCATCCAGTCATTAACAAAATCAAGCGGTTTATTCTCCACTCCTTCTACATGCTCGGCTTCATATTCTCCAGGCTTCCTCACGTCAATTATATTCAGTTCGCTTTCTTTAGCCAATCCGCCAAATTTTTGGGCATCTACTTCGTCTACTTTATCAATTTCTTTTCCCGAGGCTAACCAGGTTGTAAATCCGCCTTTTAAAAAGCCAATAGTGTAATCGTATCCAACCCTGGCCAATCTCTTTACCGTTTCTTCTTCTCTGCCTTCCGGAGTTACCAATAATATGGGCTGATGTAAGTCGGTAATTAAAGCCCCTACCCATGGAGCAAACTGTCCGTCCAAACCTATAAAAATAGAATTAGGAATAAATCCTTTTGCAAAATCTTCTACCGATCTTACATCAAGAATCAATGCACCGGTTTCATTAGCCGCTTGTTCAAATTGTTCGGCATCCAAGGCATGCAGACCTCTTTCAAACACAGCGTCAATAGAATCAATACCTTCTTTATTCATTTGTGCATTTTTCGAGAAATATTGTGGCGGAGGTAAAATTCCGGTTGTCAGCTCTTTAATAAATGCTTCTCTGGAAATATCGCTTAGGGCATAATTGCTTTTTTTCTGATTTGCCAATGTATCAAAAGTCTCCTTACTCATGTTTTTACCACATGCCGAACCTGCACCATGAGCCGGATATACCAATACATGATCACCTAAAGGCATAATTTTAGATCTTAAAGAATCATAAAGATCGCCTGCCATTTCTTGTTCTGTTTTGTTGGCTGACTTTTGCGCGAGATCAGGACGGCCTACATCTCCTATAAAAAGCGTATCTCCGGTAAATACACAATATTGTTCTCCATTTTCGTCTAAACATAAATAACAGGTAGACTCGGGAGTATGTCCTGGCGTGTGCAAAGCTTTAATAGTTATATTTCCCAGTTGAAATTCTTCGTCATCTTTAGCGATGTAGGCATCAAACGACGGTGATGCCGTAGGTCCGTAGACTATGGTTGCTCCTGTTCTTTTAGCCAGATCAACATGTCCAGAGACAAAGTCAGCATGAAAATGAGTTTCAAAAACATATTTTATTTTGGCTCCCGCAGCTTCTGCCTTTTTAATATATGGAGCTGTTTCCCTTAATGGATCTATAATGGCAACTTCTCCATTACTTTCGATGTAATAGGCAGCTTCTGCCAAACATCCTGTGTATAGTTGCTCTACTTTCATTTTTATTTATCTTAAAAAATTAACAATCATTACTACTGCAACTGATAAAACAAACCATGCGAAAATCAATTTCAATTTAGTGGCATTCATTAGCTTCCCAAAATACACTCCAATTAGAACGCCAATTGCAGAAAACAGAGAAAACTCCAGCAAATATGGCCAGTTAATGGCTGACAAATGGGCGAAATCTCCGGTAAAACCTACTAAGGAATTTAATGCTATAATCAGCAAAGAAGTTCCCACCGCTAAATGAAGCGGCAATCCCATATATAGTGTAATTGCAGGCACAATCAGAAACCCTCCACCTGCCCCAATTAATCCGGAAAGCCCTCCAACAATCAAACCTCCAAACATAGCCAGTTTAAAGTTGGACTTTTGTACTGTATCTTGCTCTTCCTTAAAAATCATCATTTTAAGCGCACTTATAATCATGACTAAGGCGAAGAGCAGCATAATAGCTGTGTCCTTTGTTAAACTCCAGTTATTTATATGAAGTAGAGTATCGGGTAAATTATGTATTACAAAATGTCTTACCAGCCAAACACTAATCATAGACGGGATAGCGAACAACAGTGCCAGTTTCACATCTACCAGATTTTCTTTATAGTAACCAAACATTCCTACTAAAGAAGTAATACCTACAATAAACAGCGAGTATCCTGTTGCTGAAACAGGCTCAATTTTAGCGATATATACTAAAATAGGTACTGTTAATATCGATCCGCCGCCTCCGGTTAAACCTAGAAACAAGCCTACTATTAAAGCTAATCCGTAAGTTAGCAACTCGTTTTCCATTTGTTACATATTGCAATTACACTTCTCAATACATTCCAGTAATCCAATTAGCTCGCGTTCTTTCAGCGAATAAAAAACTTGTACTCCTTGCTTTTCTGATTGCAGCAAGCCTTTTAAACGCATGTTATTTAAATGATGAGAAACTAAAGACTGTTCACAATCTAATGCTGCACAAAGTTCATTAACACTCATTCTATCCTGAACGCTTAGCAACTCTATCACTTTCAATCTTACCGGATGGGCTACTGTTTTTAAAATAAAAGCAGCTTTCTCTAACTTTTCTGCAGATAATTTAATTTCCATATTCAAATATATGAACATATTATCATATATAAATATACAAACTCGCTTGACGGTTCTTTATGACAGAAACTAAACAAAAAAGAGGTGGTTAAGAAAGTCTTGGATCGAATGTTTTCGCATTATCGTCAAGTTAAATATATGATGAGGCAGACTAAAAGCGGATTGTCAGCCTGAGTTTAGTTCAGGGTCTCTTTAAATTTAAAGCTTTACCTCCTTTTGGTACACTATATATCTCAGATCAAAAAAATCTTATCGCCTCTCCCTTCATACGGGTATTATTTGAACATGCTTCGGGCCTTATTCGAAGAATACCTAAAGGAGAGTCGAAGGAAACTAGAAGGAAACTGCAAGAAAAGGTGGACTTGATGTGGAGATAACGTGGACTTATGGTGGACTTAAAGTGGAGTAACAATTTTTATAAGCTGAACAGGAGAATTGAAATAAGGGATATGAAATTCTCACTAATATACGAAAAATGTGTTTTATGGATCAAGAAACTTTCTGATGGAGGGGATACGAATAGTCGTTTAATCGAATACAACAATCTTATCTCGATTGTTATTTAATTGATTTTCACAATATTAACACCCCCATCTTCCCTAAGACCCTTCTGAAACAGGAAAGATACAACATAATTGGGCTGTCTCCTACATTTGCTTGCTGCAAACATAGGAGACAGCCCCTGCCCAACGGTCGGAGTATTTTAGTTACCTCATTATACTCTATTTAATATGCTTATTAATGGTTTTTTAGGACCTTTTTAAAGCCGTTTTTCATGCCGAGTTTATTTCGGCAGCCCATCATATCAGGCTAGCAGTAAGATTCTGTTTCACTTAACACCTATACGATTCCGGAAAACTACAGAGTACATACTTATTCAAGTCCTTATAACAATTCTAAACTACTATAGTTACTGATAAACTTTATGATATTGTTATATTTTTCAAAATCTTCTTTAGGGTGCAAAGTAGTGATGCACAAAGCGTCCATCCCGGCATTTTGTGCTGCTTCGATTCCTTTTGGAGCATCTTCGAAAACCAAGCATTTTTCAGGAGGAATTCCCAATAATTCGGAACCTTTTAAAAATGTTTCTGAGTTAGGTTTACTTGCTACTACATCGTCTGCACTTACTATTGCACCGAAATATTTCCGGAGATTAAGATTATCTAAAACAAAATCGATATTGAAAGGGATAGCAGCAGAACCAATTGCCATTTTAATTCCGGCCCGATAAGCATTTTCTAAAAAAGTATCTAAACCATGTATTAATTTCAAGTATGGTCTAAATTCTTCCTGATATCTCTTTTCCTTTTCTAAAGAAATACGATCCATTTCTTCCTGAGTGAAATGACCTTTCCCGAAAACTCTTTCCAGTAACTCTGAATTTTTACCATACATTTGCAGGACAACCTGCTCATAAGAAAGGTTAGCGCCTAAGTCTTTGTTTAATATGCTTTCCCATGCTCTTGCATGAAAGTGCATATCGTCTATAATAGTTCCGTTTAAATCAAATAAATAAGCTTCGTACTTCATATACTCTTACTTGGATGTATCAAATGCCGGCAAAGGTAGTCTATTTCGCTTAAAAATAAACTACTTCTCTTCTTCACCCAATAACATCCCCCAGGGTTTTAGCTCATCTACTCTATCGAAAATTATTTTTAATACTGCAATAACCGGAATAGACAAAAACATTCCCTGTATTCCCCATATCATTTCTCCTCCAAACACACCTAAAACAGTGACAAATGCATTTATCTTTACTTTAGATCCAACAACGGTTGGCAATAAAATATTACTGTCTATAAGATGGATAATAACTAAGGTAGCAGTAACCAAAAGTACTTTAGCAAACAGACCTGTAGTCGCAAAAGTTACTAAAGCGCTTATAACAATAGCCGTAAATATTCCTAAATAAGGAATGATATTGATAACTCCGGTTAAAAGCCCTAACAGGAAAGCATATTTAATATCCAGCAACAGAAAACTAATGCATGTGATACCACTAATAACAATAATCTGAATAACCAGGCCAATTAGGTATCTTCTGATGATATATTGTATCTGTGCTAAAACATCGTGTACAACGTGAACATGGTCTTCTTTAAAAACGTCTGTTAAAAAGCGAACAATTAACCTTCTGTATAACAGAATAAAGAAAGTATAAATAAAAGTGAATACAAGGAACAGCATGATAGACGAAATAGACAAAACTGTAGCACCTATGATGACGGTAGTTGAAGACAGCATTTTTTGAGCTGCATCTGTCAGATAATTCATTTGATGTGCTTTATCAATATCGAAGCGGGATGCTATCCAATTCTGAAGGTTTTCCAAAGCGGTTATTATCTGATCCCGAAACACAGGCCAATCGCTGGATAACTCGGCAAATTGTGCTCCTAAAAGGTACAGGAATCCCACAATCAGAAACAAAAACAGAATGACAGTAAATAAAGATGCAATTCCCCGGTGCAGTTTGAGTTTCCGTTCTAAAAAACTGACAAAAGGAAAAAGCAATATGGCAAATAAAAAAGAGAAAATTAAAGGAGCTATTAACTCTTTCCCTACAACAGCCAGATAGATCAATGCAATAAGGGAGACCAGAACACAGGCTAATTTAACATAAAATGGATTTTTATGAACAGATGTTTGCATATCGGGTATTTTAAATCTAACAACAATTATAGTAAGGATATTTGTTTTAATTTTTGTCTATAATAATTTTTTAAATCTGATATTATAGATTAGATTTGCATCCCACAAACAGAGAGGTGTCCGAGTGGTTGAAGGAGCTACCCTGGAAAGGTAGTATACGGGTAACTGTATCGAGGGTTCGAATCCCTTCCTCTCTGCACTAGTAAAAAAGGAAATGGTGTTCTTCCTTACCCAACCGCTTTTTAAGCTGATGACGCCTGATTAATAGAAATATAAATTGTATTTAATCAGGATAGTTATGTCAAATCGTAAAAAAACATTAAGCAAAAGAACCGAGATAAAATTCAGAAGTTTCTTCAGAAAGTTCCCGAGTGCCCCTTACATATTCAAATGGTTATTGATAAGTCTTATTATCGGCTTATGTATAGGTACGGCTTCTGCATTGTTTCTTATATCTTTAAATTGGGTAACAGCTTTTAGAGAAACCCATAAATGGATTATAGCTTTACTTCCTGTATGTGGCCTCTTTATTGGTTTACTATATCTTTATTTTGGCAAAAATGTAGAGGCTGGCAATAATCTGCTGATAGACAATATTCATAATCCTGATAAAATTATCCCTTTTAAAATGGCTCCTTTAGTATATTTAGGAACTATTGCCACTCATTTTTTTGGCGGATCAGCAGGGCGTGAGGGAACGGCTATACAAATGGCCGGTTCTATAGCCGATCAATTTAGCAAACCTTTAAAGTTAAATACCGAAGATAGAAAGATATTACTGATAGCAGCGATTGCTGCGGGTTTTGGATCTGTTTTTGGAACACCGCTGGCCGGAGCAGTTTTCGGTCTCGAAGTTTTCCTAATAGGAAGAATACGTTATAATGCCATTTTCCCCGCTTTCGCTTCGGCTATCCTTGCCGACTGGGCTACTAATCTCTGGAATGTAGAGCATACACACTATCATATATCTGTTATTCCGAAAATGGAATTTTTGCCCGTGATATATAGTATTATAGCAGGTATTGCATTTGGAATATGTGCAGCTGCTTTTAGCAAAACAATGCACTGGACCAGTGCTTTATTTAAAGCAAAAATCAATTTCCCGCCACTTAGACCCGTAATAGGAGGTTTAGTGATTGCACTTGCTGTACTGACACTGGGAACAACAAGATATATTGGTTTAGGGATTCCTGTTATCCTGGAATCTTTCGAACATCAATTGCCTATATACGACTTTGCTCTAAAAATGGCATTTACTATTATTACGCTTTCGGCAGGTTTTAAGGGAGGTGAGGTAACTCCTCTCTTTTTTATAGGAGCAACTTTAGGCAGTGCACTTTCATTCTTTTTACCACTGCCGTTTGGTTTATTGGCAGGAATGGGTTTTGTTGCTGTTTTTGCCGGGGCGACCAACACGCCACTGGCTTGTATGCTCATGGGTATAGAATTATTTGGAGTAGAATGCGGTATTTATATTGCTATTGCCTGTGTAGTTTCTTATCTGCTGTCTGGCCATAACAGTATCTACACCAGACAACGAATAGGAGAAGCCAAGCACCAGCGGTTAACTCATCACTCAAACAAAAGCATTAATGAAATAAAATAATATTACTTATATCCACTTTTTAATTAACTGAAATCCCAGGGTTCTAAAATAAGTTAAATATAAAATTTCTCTCAAAGCAAAACCACTATAAACAAAAAGTCTCATTACTTGTTGTGATTGTAATCATAAACGAAAGGGAACATACCTAGTACATTTGAGTTGAATTTTAATTTAATTAATATAAAAATGAACAGGGCAATTATTACAACCTCTATTCTGGTTACAGTTCTTTTAATTGGTTCTTGTGGCGGAGGAAATACGACCTCGGAATCAAAAAGTACTTCGACTGAACAAGCTACAGCTAACACACCAGATTATGATCCTTCCAGAGGAGAAGGAAAATTTAACGAATCTAATGTAAAAGCTGGTCCATTGGATGCTGCTTTGGCAGAAAAAGGAGCAGCTATTGCTGCAACTAAGTGTAACTCCTGCCATAAACAAAGCGGTGAAAAACTGGTTGGTCCAGGGTGGAAAGGCGTTACCGAACGCAGAACACTTCCATGGATCATGAACTTTATTACTAACCCTGATCCAATGATAGACAAAGATCCTGAGCTACAGGCCCAGTTAGAAATATGTCTGGTACGTATGCCAAACCAGAACCTTTCTGATGACGAAGCCAGAAGCATCGTAGAGTATATGCGTCAGAACGATGGTATCAATTAAAAACTAAACCTTACTGTAATGTTAAAAAACAGAACGACACTTTATATATTGTCTGCCCTTTTTCTTATGGCAGCATGTAAACCAAAAGGGGCTGGCGATGCAGTTAATAGCGATGCAGCTTCTAAAGTATATGTTGCCCCCGGGCAATATGATGAATTTTACGGATTTGTTTCCGGAGGTTTCAGCGGACAACTGTCTGTTTACGGAATTCCTTCCGGTAGGTTGTTAAAGGTACTTCCGGTATTCTCTCAAAACCCAGAAAATGGTTATGGCTATAGCGAAGAAACTATTCCGATGTTAAATACTTCTCATGGTTTTGTACCTTATGATGATCTGCACCACGTACAGGTTTCACAAACAAATGGAGAAATGGACGGCCGTTGGGTATTTGTAAATGGAAACAACACCCCAAGGGTAGCCAGAGTAGATCTTAAATCTTTTAGGACTGTTGAAATTCTCGAACTGCCTAATAGTGCCGGCAATCACTCTTCTCCTTTCTTAACTGAAAATACCGAATATGTAATTGCGGGAACCAGATTCAGTGTTCCTGATGATGGTGTAGAATATCCTATCCACACCTATAAAGATAACTTTAAAGGAACCATCAGCTTTATAGGAGTAGATAAAGAAAAAGGCGATATGAACATTGCTTTCCAGTTGGAAGTACCTGCCTTAAACTTCGACCTTAGCCATAGCGGTAAAGGCCCAAGCAGCGGATGGTTTTTCTTCTCAACTTACAATACAGAAAAAGCTTATACACTTTTAGAAGTAAATGCTTCTCAAAGGGATAAAGACTTTATTATGGCTGTAAACTGGAAAAAAGCCGAAGAAATGATTAAAGCTGGCAAAGGGAAAAAGAAACAGGCTAAATATGCCCACAATAAATGGGACGAACATAAACATTCTGCAACATCTGAGATGAAAAATGAAGTATTAGTGCTTACTCCCGACCAGTTAAAAGAGGTATGTTACTTTATTCCATGTCCAAAGTCGCCACACGGTACAGATGTTGACCCATCAGGAGAATTCATTGTTGGAAGTGGAAAATTAGCCGCCCTTCTACCTGTATTTGCGTTCTCAAAAATCAAAAAAGCGATTGAAAGCAAAGATTTTGATGGTGAATATGATGGCTTCCATGTATTAAAATACGAATCAGTATTACATGGAGAGGTAGAAAAACCAGGCCTAGGCCCTTTACATACAGAATTTGACGACAAAGGAAATGCTTATACTTCTTTCTTTGTCTCTTCTGAAATTGTAAAATGGAATGTAAAATCACTGCAGATATTAGATAGAGTACCTACTTATTATTCTATCGGACACTTAACCGTACCTGGGGGAGATACGCAAAAACCTTATGGAAAATATGTTGTTGCCTATAACAAAATTACCAAAGACCGCTATTTACCAACAGGTCCTGAACTTACCCAAAGTGCTCAATTATATGATATATCAGGCGATAAAATGCAGTTATTGTTAGATTTTCCTACAATAGGGGAACCGCATTACAGTCAGATCATTCCTGCAAGCAAAATCAAGGATAATTCTTTAAAATTCTATAAAATAGAAGATAACAAACATCCTTATGTTGCAAAAGGGGAAGGCGAAACCAAAATTGTAAGAGAAGGCAATAAGGTCCATGTTTACATGACATTAATAAGAAGTCACCTGACTCCTGATAATATTGAAGGCATCAGGGTTGGAGATGAAGTTTACTTCCATGTAACCAACCTGGAACAAGATTGGGATTTGCCTCACGGCTTTGCCATAAAAGGCGCCAACAATGCGGAACTACTGATAATGCCTGGCGAAACGCAAACTCTAAAATGGACACCAAAACAAGCTGGCATTACTCCATTTTATTGTAGTGACTTCTGCAGTGCGCTGCATCAGGAAATGTCTGGCTATATCAGAGTGTCTCCTGCCGGAAGCAATACACCAATGAGATATGGTACAGGAGAAAAAGCTCCAGGCCCACAGAATTGATAAAAGAATATAAATGTCAAATTGAGCGAAGTCGAAATGTTTCTATGTTCATCGGAAACAGAATTCGGCTCCGCTCATCTGACAAAACCTTAACCTTCAGATGGTCTTCCAAGAACTGATTAAGGTTAAATTAAAACGATGGTTATAAACCATTTATCTACATAAATCCTGATAAACAAAACAAGATGAATCCAACACAAAAGAAAAAATCGGGCTTATCAAAGACAACAAGAATACTCTCTGTTATCTGCGGAATAGCACTAGTCCTGGTCATTTTTGTACCTATCTGGAAAATAGAACTTAAAGCACCTCAATATCCTGAGGGACTGTCTATGCACATACATGCCAATAAACTTTCTGGCGATGTAGAGATTATAAACGGATTAAACCATTATATAGGCATGCGCACTTTGCATGCTGACGATTTTGTGGAGTTTACTGTACTGCCTTACATTTTCATCTTTTTTGCATTGATTGGTATTTTATCGGCAGTTGTAAACAAGAGATGGTTTTTCATATCATGGGCAGGTCTGTTTTTTGTTTTCGCTATCGCAGCAATGGTCGACTTTTATCTTTGGGAATATGATTATGGCCATAATTTAGATCCTAAAGCACCTATACAGGTGCCGGGAATGAGCTATCAGCCTCCTTTGATTGGATTTAAGCAATTACTCAATTTCGAAGCCTTTTCTATTCCCAGTACAGGCGGTTGGATTTTGTTGGGCGTAGGATTATCTCTGGCATTTCTCATATTCAAGGAAATTAAAAATTCAAGAAAAAATGTTCAAGCACATATCTAAAGCAAGTTATTATCTGCTTATTTCGGCACTTTTCATCTTCTCTTCCTGCAGTACGAAACCGCAGCCTATACAATTTGGTGTTGACAATTGCGATTTCTGTAAAATGACTATCAGCGACCAGAGATATGGTGCAGAATTAGTTACTAAAAAAGGCAGGATCTTCAAGTTTGATGACATCCATTGCATCAAAGGGTTTATTGAAAACGGACAAGTAAAATCAGAAGATATTGCCGGATCATGGCTCGTAGATTTCTCAATACCCGAAAAGTTGATTCCCGCAAAAGAAAGTCATCTGTTTTTCTCAGAACAGCTTAAAAGCCCTATGGGATCCAATATAGCTGCTTTCGAAAATGCTCAGGAAATGACAAAAATTCAGGAAAACTATTCAGGAACAGAAATGAAATGGGACGATTATTTAGCACAACATCATTAATTATTACTCTTTTAATCATCTTCCTTGCAGAGGATGCAAAAGCAAAAAAGCTGGTTGTCTCTAGCCAATCGGGGTTTAAGACCATAACCAAGGCTTTACAGGAGGTACAAGATGGGGATACTATTTTATTAAAACCGGGGCTATACCGTGAAGGCAGTCTGAAAATCAATAAAAAGATTTCCTTAATTGGAGAATCTTTCCCTGTTATAGATGGTGAAAACAAGTACGAAAATTTATTAGTAGAAAGTGATGATGTGCTTATAGAAGGCATCTTATTTAAAAATTCGGGCAGTTCCAGCTATATGGATATTGCTGCATTGAAAATCCAGAATTCAAAAAACGTTGTTGTACGCAACAACCGTTTTCAGGATAATTTTTTTGGCATACATTGCATGAATTCCAGTTTCTGCACATTTGAGAACAACCAGCTTCAATCAGGAAATATCAAAGGCAAGCCTGCTGCAAATGGTATACATTGCTGGAAGAGCAATCATCTTAAAATCGCGAACAATCGTGTTTCGGGACATAGGGATGGCATTTATTTCGAGTTTGTCACAAAATCTACCATAGAAAATAATCAAAGCATAGGCAATAAACGTTATGGCTTGCATTTTATGTTTTCGCATGACGATACTTATAAGCACAATACCATCAAAAAGAATGGCGCCGGTGTAGCTGTGATGTATAGCAAAAGGGTAAAAATGTATCAAAATGTGTTTGCCGAAAATTGGGGGAACGCTGCTTATGGCCTTTTGCTGAAGGAGATTATGGACAGTCATATCGAAAACAATGTATTCGAAAACAATACAATTGCTGTTTTTGCAGAAGGGGCCAACCGTATTACAATGATCAACAACAGATTCGAAAAAAACGGATGGGCTTTACAAATACAAGCCAGCTGCAGTGATGCATACATCAGCCTGAATAACTTCATAGGCAATACTTTCGATGTAGCCACCAATGGCAGTTTGGTTATGAAATATTTTGATGAAAATTATTGGGATAAATACGAAGGTTATGATCTGGACAGAGATGGTTACGGAGACATTCCACACAGACCAGCTACATTTTATTCCATAATTATCCAGAGAAATTCTGGTGCCTTGATGTTGTTTAGAAGCTTTTTCGTGAAACTGATGGATAAGGCCGAAACCTTGTTTCCAAACCTGACACCCGAAAACCTGAAAGATAATAAACCAAGGATGGGAAAAATACGATGAGTAAAAAAGCTGAGCGTGGAAAGTGTACTGACCGCTCGCTCGTCTTGATACTAAAAACCTGATACTAGATACTAAAAAACAAATGATAAAAATAGAAGGCATCAACAAAAAGTTTGGGAAATTTGAAGTCCTTAAAAACATCAATCTAAACCTCTCAGGCAATAATATCATTGCCCTAATCGGTGCTAATGCAAGTGGAAAAACCACTTTGATAAAGACTGTTTTAGGTATGGTTATTCCGGATTCTGGCAAAATATTGGTAAACGGGACTGAAATCAACAATCAATGGCAGTATAGAAAACTGATCGGATATATGCCACAAATAGGCCGTTATCCTGAAAATATGCGGGTTGCACAAGTATTAGAAATGGTAACCGATTTAAGAGGCAATGAGAATAAAAATCTGGACCATGACCTTTATGAAGGATTTAAGCTTAAAGACATTCTTGATAAAAAAATGGGAACACTTTCTGGCGGTACAAGGCAAAAAGTAAGTGCCCATCTGGCATTTCTGTTTAACTCGCCTATTTTGATTCTGGATGAACCTACTGCCGGATTAGATCCATTGTCTTCTTTTATGCTAAAAGAAAAAATACAGGCTGAAAGAGATAAAGGAAAGCTTGTATTGATTACATCTCACATATTAAGCGAACTGGACGATATAGTCAATCAAATTATTTATATGGAAGAAGGAGAAGTGATCTTCGATAAATCTATTCACCAGCTAATGGAAGACACTCAAAAATCTAAGCTGTCTGAAGCTATTCCTTACTTAATGAAACTAAAATTGGAAAAGGCATGAAATGTCTAAAAAATTATAAAGCACTAAAACGATAATAAACAGATGAAAAAAGTAATTAAATATGTAATGCTGGATATTTTAAACAGCAAGATAATTATTGCATACACCCTTTTTCTTTTCTGCTTTTCTATGGGGCTATTTCTGATGGAAAATGTAGTCGAAAAAAGCATGGCCAGTTTACTGACATTAAATCTGATTATTGTACCTATAGCCAGCATTATTTTTTCTACTATTTATGTTTATAATGCCACCGAGTTCATAGAATTGCTGTCAGCACAACCAATAAAGAGGAAAACACTTTGGCTAAGTATATTCTTTGGGCTTGCATCTGCATTTATATTAGCTTTTGGTATTGGGTGTGGAATCCCTATCGTCATTTTTGCTTTCAATGCTACCGGAATCACTTTGCTGATTACCGGACTGTTCCTTTCGGTAATCTTCGTTTCCATAGCTTTGCTGTCTTCAGTTTACATCAAAGACAAGGCGAAAGGAATCGGCGTATCTTTAATGATCTGGATGTATTTCTCTATACTGTTTGATGGTTTAGTACTTTTCTTATTATTCCAATTACTGGAATACCCATTAGAGAAACTGATTGTAGCGCTTAGCATCTTAAATCCTATTGATCTGGCGAGAATTGTCACACTTTTAAAAATGGATATTTCTGCATTAATGGGTGCTACGAGTGCGGTCTTCAAACAAAGTTTTACCGGAGCTACCGGGAGCATCATCACTTTTGCAGTTTTAACGTTGTGGGCCGTTGTTCCTTTATGGCTTTCGACCAGGAAATTTCAGAAAAAAGACCTTTGATTTAGATGTGAGATTTGAGAAACAACTGTAACTGAAAGACAATGTTCAACTTCTTATTTTCTACTAACAAGCTAACAACAAACACCTTAACTAATGGATATCACAAACAGGGAAGATATAGAAAACGTCATCAACCTATTTTATGAGAAGGTTAAAACAGACGAGTTACTTGGCTTCTTCTTTACCGAAGTAGTGCAGGTAGATTGGAAGAAGCATCTGGTTGTTATGGCTAATTTCTGGGAGAACGTTCTTTTTTTTACAGGTGACTATGAAGGCAACCCGTTAGAAACGCACAGAGGTATTTATCAAAAACAAAAAACGGAATTACCTCATTTCGAAAGGTGGCTGAAAATTTTCTATCAGACCATAGATCAATATTACAGTGGTGAGAATACTGAAAAAATGAAGGAACATGCTAAAGGCATTGCATTAATTATGCAGGAGCAGTTAAAGAGGAATTGATTTGGAGTATCTCATCTCTTAATAACAGAAGCTAATCTACTTTCTACAAATCCTTAGTAATACCTTTCAAATTAAGCTTATCAGAAAATCACACCTTTCTCTTTAATTATTCAACTTTAAGAATTTTCTTTTCATATATTTAAATTCGATTGTCTAATTTGAAAACTTATATGAAAAGCTTTTTCGGAATATTTATTATTTACTTAATTTCTTTTAATGTTTCGGCTCAACAGGAACAAAAAATAAAAACAATTTCCTCTATTAAAGAGGTTACTGTGTTTTTAAGCGGAGCGCAAATCTCGCGCAGTACTGCAAACATCGACATTCCTAAAGGCGTAAATTACCTCGTATTCGAAGGTGTTTCACCAGATATAGACGAAAAAAGTATACAGATTAAAGGTAATGGTGCTTTCACTATTCTTTCTGTCTCAAGACAATTAAACTTTATGAGAGAGAATGCACAATCAGACCCTGATCTGGTTTTCCAGAATAAAATAAACGAATATAACTACAAAATAAATAGCCTGAATAACGAGCTGGAAGTGTATAAAGCCGAGGAAGAAATGTTAATGAAGAACCAAACAATAATGAACGGCAATACCAATTACGATGTGGCTAAACTTAAGCAGGCATTGGATTTTCAAAGCGAAAGATTAAGGGCTGTAAAAGATAAAAAATATGGGGTAACCAATAGTATTAAAAAATTAAACGACGAGCTTCTTATCTATAAAAAACAATACTTAGAAAATAATGGGGTAACCAAAACTACCAGTACAGATATTGCCGTAAAAGTTTATGCCAATGCAGCGACGAAAGGCAATTTTTCTATAGATTATATGGTAAAAAATGCCAGCTGGTACCCCTTCTATGATTTAAGAGCAAAGGACATCAATAGCAAAGTTAATCTTGTATATAAAGCTAACGTGATGCAAAATTCGGGCGAAGACTGGAAAAACGTAAAACTCACATTGAGTACGGGAAATCCGACGATTGACAACCAGATCCCAAGCCTGCGAAAATATGAATTAGGTTATAGCAGTATGGGCTACGGATTAGATTTCAGAATTAATAATATATCTTCTGTATCCGGAAAAGTAGTCGATGACAAAGGAAATTCCCTTCCAGGGGTCTCCGTACGCGTTAAGAACAGTTCCCTGGCAACTACAACAGATGCCACTGGAAACTATAATTTACAGTTACCTTCTTCCGGATCAAGAACAGAATTGATTTTTTCCTATATAGGATTCGATACGAAAGAGATTTTGGTCAATAGAGCCCTGCACAATATCACCCTGCAACCTACCAAATCTAGCTTAGATGAAGTTGTTGTTGTAGGATATGGTAGTAGAAATGATTTAGCAGGTAGTGTTCCACCAGTATCTTTTGAAGAAGTGTTAGCGGGCAGAGTTGCCGGTATGCAAACTTCTGATAACAATATTCGTAGAAGTTCTTTATCAAAAACAACAAAGGCAGAAAACACCAGCATGTCTTTAAATGTAAACACAGAAGAACAGCCTACTAATATAAATTTTGCTATTAAGAATCCTTATACTATTAACAGCGACGGTAAAAATTTCACTGTTGATATCTCCAGTTATGATATTGCTACCAGTTACGAATATTATGCCGTTCCCAAATTAACGCCAAACGTATTTTTACAAGCAAATCTTACTGATCTTGCAGGATTAAACCTAATCACAGGAGAAGCAAGTATATTTTTTGATGGCACCTATTTAGGTAAAACCATTATCAATACAGGCAAAACCTCCGATACCTTAAATATCTCTTTAGGTATTGATAAAAATGTTACCATATCAAGAGAAAAAGAAAAGACCTTTAAAGAAGTTCAGTTTTTGGGAAGCAATAAACGCGAATCAAGAAGTTTTGTAATTGACGTTAAAAATAAAAAGTCGGTTCCAATTAATATAACTATCGAAGATCATTTGCCCGTCCCTGTGACGAATGATATTACAATGGAAAAACAAGATATTTCCGGGGCTATTCTTAATGAACAAACAGGTAAACTATTATGGAAACTAAATCTTCCTGCAGGTAAGGAACAAAAGTTATTTTTAAAATATCAGGTCAGATCGCCTAGAAACAGTGCCATTAATCTGGAGTAGACAGGAATACCATATTATTTTATTGAGGCAAGTTATAATCAGATTTTTCCTTCATTTGCGAAAAGAACATTCCGCCGGCTCCTAAAAACAATAGAAGAGCAGCTGCAAAAAGCGATTCGTTTATATAGGGAACCAGTAACAAAAAGAAAGATGCAAAACCTTGCACACCTAGCAGAATTTCATTCGACACAACTCCTGCGATAAATAAAAATAGGGTAATCTTTGCCATCTTGCTCAAATAAATCCATTTGTTGGCAAACATATAACCTATGAAAAACAGAGAAAAACCGCCTAACAAAACCAGGTGTAAATAAGCAATTACTATAGACCGCATTCCAAAAACAAACTGGCTAAGCTGAGGGGTTACTGAAATGGCCTGCAATACAAATTTTATAGTTATAGCTATCGCCGAAATATAGAATAGCAGTACAACTGTTTTATGTACGCTGATACATTTTTCCTTAAAAGCATTTTTAATTTTTGTCAGCATAACCAACCATACTATCAATTGGGCAAATGCAGCAAAAACGGCAATTACATAAAGCCATAAAGGCAATTTAACCCAAAGAACCGAAAGCAGAAATGTTGGAACCACCGTGATTACAAACCAACGAAAATACTGTTTAAAAAATACATCTAACTTTGGCAGGAAGCTGACAATTAAAGCCATTGCACCAAAAAAGAACCATCCGTTATACTGAAAATGCAGGTAGTAATATACAGAAGCCAAATATATATCCTGTTGGATATTTCTAGTCGCCATCATGTATCCTAATGACAGCGGACCTACTGCTGAAACTATATTAAGCAGCAATCCGGTTACTGCCCACATCCTCGCTTGTATAACAGTAGACAATGCTTGAGTATCTTTGATAAATATCCATGCATATACTATGGCTATGATGATTGAAAAGGTAGAAAACACAATGGAAATATTCCCATATCCCTGTTTGGTAAAGAAAAACAGCATACCAAAGGCAACTACTAAATTAGCATTAATAAGCAGTATATAATTCCTATGCTTAATTGCGTTTATCCAATTTCTGCCAGCCATAAAAAGTCCACAATACAACAGGTGACTTATCCAACCGCTAAAGGCAAAATGAGAGTGAGCATGTAGCAGATTTTTCTGTTCAAAGAAAGGAAAATCGAAAGCTATTTTATAACGCATCAATACGCCATATAAGGCGACTAACACTAAATTAAACAATGCAATTTTACACCAAAGCGTTGCAATATTATTTCTCATTCTACCAGCTAATAATAAACCTTATGGTCTTTAATGAGCACCTTTCCCTCTTCATGCATTCTTAGCAGTGCTCTTATGACGGTTTCTACCCGTAAACTTGTAAAATCGGCTATCTCCTGTCGTGTATATGGAATCAATATTCTGCTACCACAATCCATAGTTTTGGTTTTATTAAAAAAACCAAGTATTTTTTCCTCAGGTGTACGGCTAATCAATATCTGAGTAGAGGTTGCTTTATGATAAAGTCGTTTAGCAAAAGTCTGCAATAAACTCAAGGCAACACTTGGATAGTCCTGAAGTATATTAAGGAGCTTTTCTTTTGATATTTTTACAATAACACTATCCGTACTTGCCTGAGCAGTACTGGGATAACATTTTGCCTCAAATAACGGAGGCTCACCAAAGCTGTTTCCTTCAGTAAAAATCCCCTGAATAAATTCTTTTCCTTCTACATTAGTAGAAAACATCTTTACTTCTCCTTCTACCAACTGGAAAAAAAATCTTGGGGTATCCCCTTCCATAAAAAGGAAAGAACCTTTGGGTACCTTCTTTGATACGCCTCCGTAAGCTATTAGTATGTTATGATCTATTTGCATAGTATCATACAAAGTCTAAATTCAAAATATGAACCAGTGTGTTACAATAGTCATTTATGCAAGCAACATCAACTAATTAAACTTATTGAATTATTCTACTATCAACGTCCCTTTCATAAAACCTACGTGTCCAGGGAAAGAACATAAGAATTCATACGTCCCTTTAGCTGGTGCAGGAAATTCAATAGTATCAGATTCACCGCCCCCTAACAATTTAGTATGCGCAATAATATCTTTCGTATCTGCAGGTATATAATCGGTAGCTTTATCACCAATAACTTTCATTGCAAAATCTGTTGCAGAAACTCCGGCTGTCAACAATACAAAGTTATGTCCCATTACATCTTTTCCCATCTTCCCGGTATGGTGCAGCGTTAATTTTATTGTTTGACCTTCTTTTACAGTAAACAAAGTCTGATCATACTTCATATCATCTCCAGCGTTTAAGGTAATTACTGCTTCTGCTGATGGGGTCGATGCTGTTTCTTCGGTAACTGCAGAAGTTGTGTTTTCTGTTGCATTCTCTTGTTGTTTATTGGATTTGCTGTTACATGCTGCCAACATCATCACTATGGCACTTAAGAAAATTGTTGTTTTTTTCATTGTATTATTTTATTTAGTTGTTTATTAAGTTCATTAGTTGAATTAGTTCATTAGTCATTTAGTACACCAAACTTCGGACATTGAACTTAGTTTCAAACCGGTTCTTCTTCTAAAGCTATCGCCTTAGGAAAAAGTATATTATTCTCCAAGTGAATATGTATATGCAAATCATTTTCAAATGCCTTTAAAGCATCCATAGCAACCTTGTAAGTATTACATCCATCTGCCGGAAGTGCATACTGATTTGAAAGCTGGGCTATTTTCCGAAAACGTTCTCCTTCTGCATCATGCTCATGCATCATCATTCTGATAGGATTCTGTACTGTACCGAAAGGAGCAGGTGGGTTAATATCTGCCGACTGTTTTGCCGAAACCATTTTACGTACGAATGGAAATAATATCATTTCTTCTTTTTTCATGTGAGAAGTAAGCTCTATGGCACATTCGTCAAAAAGCGCTTTAATCTGCAAAAGTTCCGGATGTTTGTTTCCATGTACGTTGCTTATTTTTTCAAGATACGCTTGCAGCAAAGGGATTTGCTGTGAAACATAACGATGATGGGTTTTCTCAATATAATCAGCCAGAAGATCTATTGGCCATGAATTATAATCTATATTAGATTTATTTTCTCCTTCTATTTGTTTCAAGGCTGCCAACACAGATTCAACATCGGTACCTGTCTGATCGCAGGCTGCTTCTATGGATTGATTCCCCCCGCAACAAAAGTCAAGACCATATTTTTCAAATATAGGAGCTGTGCGAAAATCATTAGCAACTACCTCGCCAATGGTTTGTTCTTTAGAAAGTATCATAATTCAATTTTATTTTTTTAAATAAACAGCCTCATACTTTTCTTTCCGAGGCATAAAGTTAGTAAAGCATTTTAAATAAAAGACATTTTTATCTTTTATAATTCTACTATTAGTATTCTTTGTTTGTTTATAAAGGTATTTTGATTTTAGAACTATAAAAATGATTTCTATCACGAAGAACTGTGAGAAAGTGAAGATACTGTTTAATGACATTCTGCTATTTCATCACAGTAATACAGTTTCACATCAAAATCCCAACTGCTCTTTGCCTTCAGGTGTCAGCATATCATGACCCCACGGTGGGTCAAATACTAAATTAATATTCACTTTTCTTCCAGGAAATATTGATTCCAACGCATTCTGCACCCCATTTGTTATCGCTTCTCCCATTGGGCAATGCGGTGTAGACAGTGTCATAGTTACTGTTATAGCACTGTCTTGAGTGAAATCCAGATTGTATATTAAACCTAAATCTATTACATTGACAAATAACTCCGGATCTATCACATTAAAAAGTGCCTGTTGTGCTTTCAGCTTTTCTGCGGAATGTGGGTCTGTTAATGATATAATCATGATAAGATTTGTGTTTTATGAAACAATACTTTCATTACATTAAGCAGATACAGGAAGGCCAGTACCAACCAAATGCAAGCCGCTACACGGATAATCCAAACATTTCCTGATGCTATGCCTATAGCAATAACCAACATCGCAACTGCAAACAACCGGGTTTGCCACAAGACCAAAGTTTCGCTGTACAGATCTTTAGGCAATGGTATCTTCACTTTTCCCGATAAATTCTTATAATGCTCGTTCCATACGATAAATGGCAGCGTTTTAAAAGTTTTGCCCAAAATAATTCCGGTTATCCACCCCATAAACAAAAAGGTCCCGTACAATATAGCCCATTGATTGCCTTGTGCATAAATGATTACCGGTATCATCAGTATAGCTAACGCCAGAAACAGGAATGAAAGGAAGCTCTGTTTCATTTGTATATCCAGCTTCTTACGTATCCTGTTTTTAAAAGCATCATACAGATAAAACATCCACATCAAAACACCTGCAGCGAATATTACAGCATATACCATTATCCTGATATTTGATATACTGAAAAAATAACCATCGCATAAAAAGAGTACCAAACTAATATTCTGCAGCCAATAAGCATATTTTAACCATTGTTCTTTCTTTGATTTCCCCAATAAAAACATTGGAATCAGTTTGCTGCTGATACCCGCAATAAGCTGTAAAAACCAGCCTGCCAAGCCAGCGTGTGCATGTAGTTTTAATATTTCCAAATGGCTTTTACTAAAAAAAGGATATTGCAGATTAATTGCCAAAAGCAGTCCCATTGTCACAGTAAATAACAGCCAGGCTGCTGATGTTATGGTAAACTGTTGTACTATGGATTTTTGTAAAGGAGTTTCATTTGTAAACCATACATTAACGAAAAAGGATGCTGCAGACAACAGAACTAAGGTCCCACCTCCAATCATTATCCAGCCAGTACGGAAATTCCAGAAAGAAGATGTTAATAATACGGTGCCAAACAACAACGTATACCAGCTTAAGCCAGCTATTTTCGGACTAAACAGGTCGCGTTCACATACCACAGGCAGTAATTGATAACTCGCTCCGAAAATAATCATAGTAGCCCAGCCCAAAGCTGCTGCATGCACAATAGTTAAAAGATGCGGATTAAAATAATGCGTAGTCAGACTATCTGCGCTCAGAAGCAACAGAAAACATAGTACAAAAAAAACTATTGCACCTGTTGCATAAAACGGAAGCACAATGTTATTAGCTGAAGCCTTTCCAATATCAATATCTGCCATTCGTTTAGTTGTTAGTTATTCGTTGTTCGAAAAACGATAGACGAACAACGATACAGGGCATTAATATAAAAGCATTTTTACATTTCCTTCTTCCACATTATAAATATGGATTTTCAAATCTCTCTCCGCCAACTCTTCTAAAAGATAAACAGGGACACGCTTATGATGAACAAATAACATCTCATCCTTAGGCAAAGTTTCTAATTCAGCTAAAATAGTCTGCATCGGCAAGGGCATTTCCATATTGCGCACATCTATTTCTCTGATTTTATCTTTTAAAAAGTGCTGATAAACCTCGTTAAAAGAATCGGCATCATGCATAATTATTTTGTCTGGAGCAGTTTTCTTTATTGCCTCTGCATTTCTTTTTTTTAGAAAATAAGTATGAAATTCATTGTCATTAACAGTCTCTACATAGCTATCTTCGGCTTTTTCTTGTTGCAATAAATGGATTAGTGGTGTAGGAATAAAACTATTTATAATACACAGGACACTCCCTGGCTTCACCTCTTTAAAAGCACTCAGTATTTCCCTTAAAGGGTCTACCCCAGATCCTATAATTGAACGGACATCAAATCGGGTAATCTGGTTCACATCAGCCTGTAATAACCATTGCGGTTTCGATGAATTGTGTTCCTGTACCTTCGAAACAGTTTCGTATTCAAATCCAAGCGGTTCCAGAACTTTTACAATAGCATTTATAGTTGTACCTCCCATTTTTGCTGCTTCTGCAATAGTTACTCTTGAAGCCATCACTTTTCTAAGCACTGGAATCTTTAAACGTTGCAAGGGTCTGGAAACTTCTGCGATAGCTTCTATTGCTGTCTTTTCTGCCATAATAATCTCAGATATTCTGGTATTATCGTTTATTTTTATTTTAGCTTCCATAATGCCGTTTTATTTGATGAGCAAAAACTATGACGCCGTAGTTTCACGTTCTAATGCTACCACTTTTGGAAAAAGTATATTATTTTCTAAATGCATGCACTGTTGCAGGTCGTTTTCCAATTCCTGCAATTTATGATAGAGATACGCGTACGAATTGCAGGCATCTTCCGGCAATTGATAATCGTTGGTCAGTTTTCTGAAATATTGCAGGTCTTCTGCAAAAATCGAATGTTCTTTTTCCAATAATAAGGCCGATTGTTTTAAAAGCGCTGGCTCTGCAACATGCTTAGAATCCTCAAATTCTTTAGCTGCCAATTGTTTTATAATCGGAAATACAGCCTGTTCTTCTTTTCTGATATGCACTGCCAGACTTTGTAAAAAAAGTTTCACCGATTGTTCCAGGCGAATCAATTGCGGATGATGTTCTCCATGATGCTGTGCTACTTTTTCTGCCATTCCGCCAATAACTTCCATATTATCTATCACATAACGGTGATGTGTTTTACTGATATAATCTGCCAGAAAATCGATATCCCATTCGTTGAAATTTTGCGATGCCGATAGCGGGCGGTTTACAGCATCTGCTAAAGCCGACTTTAACTCTGCCTCTGCAATGCCAGTCTCGGCACTAACTTCTTTCAGGGTTTTATTTCCCCCGCAACTGTAATCAATCCCTTTTTCTTTAAAAACAGCTACCTTGCGCATGTCTTTAGCTGCAATCTCTCCCACAGTTTCGCCACTATCGCTTTGATCTCGTTTAGCTATCCGTACCTGCCAACGCATTGGCCCCTGCGATAGATATTCCCAGGTAAAAATATTACCACGTTCGCCTAAAAGCTGGTAATACAGTGGTTTCGGGTCGTGGTCATTGTCTATAATAAAACCCTCTCCCGTTTCCAGCTCATCAAAATGTTTGAAAATGGTTGGATGTTTGAGCTTTGGCTCAATCTGCGTGACATCCAGAATCTCTACAGTAACCATAATTTTATGTTGTTTAGTACATTGCAAAGAGAACAAGAAAAATAATAAAAGACAAATTTGTCTTTTATTATTTTATCATCTTAAAATCATTTATTTTACCGGGAGCTAATGGCATAAATGACCCTTAATGAAAAATAAAGTTTATTTTTATAATATTAGCTGTTTAGCATAAAAACATAACAGATGAATCAGATAGATCCGCATAGTTTAAAAACCAAACCGCATTTCCAGCTTTTGGATGGATTAAGGGGTGTAGCCGCCATAGCGATTGTTATTTTTCATTTCGCTGAGTGGATCATCACCGATTTTAGTAGAAACTTTATCGGTCACGGTTTTTTAGCAGTGGATTTCTTTTTCTGTTTATCTGGATTTGTAATTGCCTATGCGTATGATAACCGACTAGAAAAATTAGGAAACTGGGAATTTTTCAAAAGAAGGTTGATAAGATTACATCCGCTGGTTATCCTCGGAGCAGTTTTAGGCCTATTGGCTTTTCTTTTCGATCCGTTTTCGGATAGTTCCACTGCTTATAGCTTTGGCAGCATTGCCCTCATCTTTATCTGTACTATTTTTCTGATTCCTTTTCCTGCTATGGAGGAGAGAGGTTTTAATATTTTTGGGTTAAATGCTCCGTCATGGTCACTCTTCTGGGAATACGTTGCCAATATTGTTTATGTTTTTGTATTGTATAAGCTTGGCAAAAAATATACGGCGGCATTACTGCTATTAGCGGCTTTAGGACTTGCATATACAGCTTTTAGCGCTGGTAATTTACTTGGAGGCTGGAACGGAGACACTTTCTGGCATGGCGGTGCCCGCATTTCGTATTCATTTCTGGCGGGCCTGTTTATTTACCGAAATAATTGGATCATCAAAAACAAACTTGGCTTTTTGGGATTGTCAATTTTGTTAATTTTTGCATTTATAACCCCTCATTTCTCTTTTAACTGGTATACGGAACTTTTAACTGTTTTGATTTATTTCCCCCTTTTAGTATCTCTTGGAGCAGGGTCTATCCTATCTAAAAGCAATAAAGTTTGTCAATTTCTCGGCGATATTTCCTATCCTTTATACATGACTCACTATTGGGTTATGTGGATTTTTGGCAATTACTTCTTAACACGCAAACCAGATTCCGGAGAACTTACAATGATTGTTTCTATAGGAACTATTTTATTAATAGCATTTGCTTATTTGGTAATGGTGTTTTACGATAAACCTGTTCGGAAATTTTTAAGTAATAAAAAATGAAAAAGAGCCGGCAATGCCAGCTCTAAAAAGAGTACAGTGCTCTTTTATCTCACCAATTATAGGCCCCAGGAATAGAATTAACAGGGCAAAAGAAAAGATGAATAATGAATTTAGTCTGTTATTGAGATATATTTTTGGATCTTGTTATCATATGTTTATTTATTCTTCAGAGACATCTCTACCTGTTAGCCTTAAAGCCAATTGCGCTTCGAACAGCGATTGTGGCTTAACTTTTCTATTAAAGAAAATATTCATTCCTTCATTTTCAAAAGTAACTTTTGTATCGGCCTGAAAACCTACCAATATTGGTTTGGCCATGGTATAATTTCTTCGCTTTTGCAAATCCCAGAAATTATAATGGAAATCTCTGGACGATTTGTGTTTAAAATTCCAGAACACCATAAACTGTCCATGGTGTGGATGCCCAGCTTCCGGACCACCTAAATTGGTAAATATGCCACCGTCTATATCATCTAATAAAGATGCATAAGGCTGGCCTCCATGGCTATCATAATGTTGGTCTCTTGCCATTTCGCATTGCGTAATGACTGTCCCTGCAGCACTGTAACCAGTTCCCGGACCATGATGATGGGATCCATTAAATCCACATTGTTTAATTAAAACTCCATAACCTGATCTTGCATGCAGTGAAGTATGCCCCTTTTTACCGGTAAATTGAACATTTTCTATAGTAACAGCATATCCGGCGCGAAAAGACAGACAATCGTTCCAGTCCCTAAACTCACAATTTCTTACCCAACTGTTTTTAACATTTTCCATTCCAACGGCCAGATAAGCATTGTCGTGAATGGCATTTTTGTGATGTACAAATTCTTCCGGATAAGATTTCCAGTTGGAAGAAAACAAGATATCCTCTACTCCACATTCTTCTAAAGCTGAATAGCTATACAACTCAAACGGAGCAGATTTTACTAAGGTCACGTCTAAATGCAAAGGGTTTTGAAAAGTTATTTTATTGCCGTTTATGCTTTTAATAGTATGGATTTCCATAATCTGCATACCACCTTTTTCTCCAAAAAGTCTGCTCCATTGTGGTTTTAATTCCTGAGGCGCAAAATATTTACGGGTGTATTCTTCACTTCTATGGCGAATTATTACATCTTGCCCGGGTTTTAGCTTGTTGGTATTGTCAACTTCAACTGCAAAAGTCTCTCTTGGCGCATCTTTAACTATAGTCGCCAACTTTTCTGATCTATTGGTTTCTGCTTTGAACAAAATAGAACGGTTATTTACCCACATGTTTGGCTGGTAAATTTCTGTTCCTCCTGCTCCTGCACCGCTTCCTTTGAGTACAATATTGCTTTTAGTAATTCTTATCTGGTATCTTTTAAGCGTGTCACCGTTGATGATAAATTTTCCTTTTGGAAAGAAAACCACTCCACCTCCGGGATTTTCCTCAGCAGTGTTAATCGCTTTTTGAATACCTGCCTCGTCAGAGATGTCGTCATCTGGCTTTGCACCAAAATCAACCACATTAAAATATTTAAGTTTGCTTACATCCGGAATTGGTTTTTCCGAAAAGTGATATCCTGCATAAGAAAAATCGGGTAAAAACGGAATCTCTCCTGCTTTCTTTGCATTAACGTAATCTTTCCAAAGCGGAACCACTGTTTGCGCCTGGATACTACTAACTGAAAGGGCTATTTTTAAAATAAATATCAATAAAAATCTCATGTTTAATTACATCGTGGTGTTAAGCAAATTTTTAAATTTTCCTTTTTAAACAGTACTAATATGTGTAATGCAACTAAGCAATTTTTGTCTAAAAAACACTTAATCATTTTTGCAATTCATTATGCTTTCTCAGCATCTTATTCGGTTAAATAAACCGTTTCGCTTTGGCACTTCTGTTTTTCCCGCAGATTTAGTTTAATAGCATCCCTCAGTTCCCTGTTAAAAGCAGTAGCATTTTCTATTTTAATTTTACCAGAATTTTTAGTGGCAATAAATTCATCATTATGTTTTCCTTTCTTCATGGCAACAGTCTCAATTATTGCTCCTTCAACATCATCAAGAAACAAAACATACCTGTCATCGTTACTTTCGAAATCGAATGAACTATTTTTTATTTCCAGGTTTTTCACATGACGAACCCATAATCCGTAAGCAGGTTGTACACCTAAATTGGAAACATTATACTGGCCAACTCCCAGCTCTGGTGGCGATTTTTGTTTATCAGAAACCGGATTTCCTCCTTTTGTCAAGATATGAACATCATTAAAACTAATATTTTGAATATATCCTGTATGCTGGTTATTGGGCAATCTGAAATTCAAACCACCTTCTGTTTTATCGTCTGCTGGTAACGCATAACCAGCAACAATAGCCGTTGCTTTTTTCTGTTTCCCGTCAAAAGGTTTCCACCTTACCGCATCATTTCCATAAGAACTGCCTCCGTATACTTCATTAATATCTACTCCGTTTAACAGGATATTTTCCACTTTTCCAATATTCACATTGTTTACCAGTAACTCATCGTGTTTTATGCCGTTCTCAACAAATTTATGTCTGCTTACGTTTGCTCCCAATATCCTTCCTCTATTAGAAATAGAAATGAAAAAAGGTGTTGTTGTTCTTCTCATCTGCGATCGTGAATGGATTGTTCCTGTATGACCACAATTCAGATGAATATCTTTGATATGCGCGCCATCATTTGTAGAAATAGAGAATCCGGCTTTATTGGCACCCAAAACAAAAATATTGTCTACGCAGGCATCCGTTATATCATCTGCCGTTTCTGAACCAATTTGAAATAAATTGCAATTGGTATCTCCTATAATATTCCGTACCCTGAATTTCTTCGCTGGTCTGGTAAAGCCTAAAGCACAGTCGGAGCCCAGCTTAACAATATCATCCGAACTTACTTTGGAATAAATATTAGTTACAGTAACATTGTTGCAAGCCATAAAATCATAAATATCTCTTGCATTAGCCGTATGATTTTTCCCGAAAAAGGTATTGTGAACATAAATATGATCTGTTCCGGTTGCTAGAAGTGCAAAGTGACCTGCTCTGTCTATATTCAACATGTTATTTACATCGAAATCTTTTGCTCCGTTTGACAGCATATAATAAGGTTCGTCTTTTTGTTCATCGTACCATAAATCTTCGTTTCTTTCTATTCCGCCTATTTCGATGTTGGTACACAGTTTTAGAGAAAACATTTTATCGGCTCGTTTCTCTGGTTCGTTATTCATCACTTTATCGCTGGTTATCAAATTGCCGTCGCCTGCAATTCTTCCATTACCAATAATCTTAATATTGTCTGCCCTCTCGGCAAAAAACATTGCATTTCTAAAAAATGTATGGCCTACATCTTGTTTTGTTAACCAGTTTTCCGGATTTTCGTATGGACCTTTGTCCGTTGGAGATAAACCATACCTGTATTGTCTATCGCTAAACCAGGTGTGCTCTGGAGCATCAGCTCCTTTTAGCGCTTTTAGAATTGCATCTTTGGCGAGATATAACCACACGTTACTTTTAAGATGTACGGTACGTATTAAAAATGTTCCTTTATCGAATAATAAGATTCCACCTCCATCCTTACTTAACTGAGCAATGGCTTCATTAATTTTTTTGGTATCATCTGTAATTCCATCACCTTTTGCCCCAAACGCTTTTATATTTTGCTTTCCCGTAAAATGATAGATCTTTTGGGAACAAGGCTTTCCGGATTTGCTAAAAAGCTGGAACTGATAGCGCTTTCCTTCTTCTAAATCGGAGATACGGATTTTTCCTTTTTCAACATATGTATTACTTAGATTCCAGATTTTACCATTATCAATAGATTGATAAACCTTAACGTCTTTAGCCACTGAAGTCCATGACAAATAGATTGTGGGCATGTTTTGTTGACTAAAAGGACGGTAATCTGCTACTTTTTTAAAATCTGCAATTTCGTTTGAGACTTGTAAAGCCACAGTTTCCGAACCTTTACCAGAACTTTCCATTTGTTCGGGTTGGGTTATAAAGTATTTTGATTTAAAAACATAAGTTCCTGATTTAATTACAATAACATCTTTAAATCTTAGCTGTATGTCTGTCCCATTGTTTGGCCTTAAATCTAAACCGCTTAATCTGATGATTGAAGATCCATCTGTTAAAGATTCAATTTTAGATGATCCTACCTTATTATAAGAATAGTTACTTCCTACGCGACCTATAAATTGCTCTTTCAGGTCAGCAAGCAGAACCTCACCCCTGCCTATGATGTTTACAAATATATTCTCTGGTTTTACTTTAATTCCTTTAGGAATCCTTAATTCAAAATTGACATCCGGACTTCTTTGCCCGGCTTTAAAATTTAAAACTATCTCCTGTTTTACTGATAGCGTTGCCCGGTAATTTTCTAAAGATAAAGCTCCATTTAATGCTTTTTTAACTAATCGAATCGTTAATTTTTTTCCGTTTGGAAATTGTAATTCGTCCCCGTCCTCTACTAAATCTGCTTCTGTTTTTTGCCGGCTATTATTATAAACCGCGATAGTATTCGATTTATTTTTAACAGCAATCTGACTTAATAATTTCTTCACAGTTGGTATAGTAGCGACAAGACCTGCTCCTTCCTGGGTGTCTACACTATAACTAAAAGTCTCCGCATTCGAAACATAAATCTCTGTATTTGAAAGCCCAACTACATTTTCTGCCGGGTTTATGGTTTCTAACAGCGAGTTTGAAAATTTATTTTGCGCAAATGAACTAAAAGATGATAGTATGTACAGGAATAAAAACAATAAATTTTTCATGATTAAAGCGCTATTAAAAAGAAAGTCCAGAGGATATAAATCTTCTGAACTTTCGGATTATTGAACCTTTTCTGACAAAGAAGACTAGCTTATTTAGTCATTGCCTTAAAGGTTACTTTACCAACCGTATTTATTTTTCCTTTAACCGGAGCAGAAATAGTTCCTTTTAACTTTCCATTTTTATCTTTTTCTACTGTAATCTTCCTCCATGTAAAATCTCCTTTTTCGTAGTTGAAAGTTTCGCCATCATCATCATATAAATTAAACTCTCCGGGTTTATTTCCGTAATAACGGATTTCCAGATCTACCTTCTGATTTGATTTTGGAGAGTTTAGTAAAGCTGGCATCATAGGTACAATTCCTCCATCTCTCACATAAACAGGAATTTTTTCTAATCCGGGTGTCACATCTATCACTTCACCATCTCCAACATAATCTCCTGTATAGAAATCATACCATTTACCTTTCGGCAAAACCACTTTTCTGGATATTTGACCAGCGAACATAGGTGCTACTAACAGGTTATCTCCAGCCAAATACTGGTCTTTGATTTCTTTAGAAGTAGCTTCTTCGTAAGGATTTTCTTCCAGATTCACTTTTGCTTGTTTCTCCACTTTAGCTTCCTGCCTGAAACCGTCTTCCAATCCCATCCCTCTGAAAGGAGGCATACCTTCATAATGGTATCTCGCAAATGCAGAATACCAGTAAGGCATCATCTGCATTCTCAGCAATGCGAATTTCTTCACATCGGCTTCAACCTCCGGATAAGACCATGGTTTTGTTCCGCTTGCCCAGGCATTAATCATCGCCATTGGAGAAAATACATTGGACTGGAATCTTCTCAACCATTCTTCTCCGCTTTTAGAAGCTCTAACTTCGGGAGTCCATAAAACGCCGGCAAAACCGCTATTAATTAAAGCTGTAATAAAATCCTGATGGTTATAGTAATCATTATAAATTACATAAGGGAACGATGTACCACCTCCGTTAGACGCCCTTACCAATCCAAATGTTCTTTCATTACGCTGTTTATAAAGTTCTGCACTGTATCTTTGAACTAATAAACCATAAGTTTGTCTCATTTGTTCTGCGCTCAACCCGGAAGGGAATTTGGCAACGTCGGGCCATAAATAGAAATCATAGCCGTCTACTTCATCAATTTTATAGCCACTTACCCCTCTTTCAATTTGATCTTTTAACAATTGGTTGAAGAAAGGCTTTCTTGCTTCTGCCATTGTAAAATCTGGAACCAGCCCCAGCCAAACTGTATGTGAGCCTGTGTAAGGTTTTATTTCTTTATAAAATGGGGCGTCTGGCGAAATGTAGGGATTAATCCATAGATTTAGGCGAATCCCCCGATCTTTCATTTTCTTCACAAATGATGTCGGATCTGGAAATCTGTTTTTATCCCACGAAAAAGTGCCCGGATAAGCTTTGCTCTGCCAACCTGGCTCTAAACCCACAAAATCTAAGGGATAACCTTTCTCCTTAAAATCGTTAACTTCTTTTTCTACATCTTTATCTGTAAACCGGGTCATTACACGCTGTGTAAAGCCTAGACCCCAACGCGGAGGCAGATATCCGCCACCATTCAGCAAGTTATATCTTTTGACTGCATCTAAGGGTTGTGGTCCTCCAAAAACATAAACTTCAACTCCTTCTGCCGGAACTAAAATCTCTACAGCATCAGAATATGGTCTAGAACTCCATGATTTATCTGTGTTTCTATCTTTAGGTGTTGGAAAATTCTCGCTGTCTTTCCTCACTCCGCTGCCTGCCCAGACTTTAATATATCGGGCAGAATTTATAAAAATGCCATATCCATTAGAAGAAACATAAAATGGTGTCGGCGCATGCGTTCTGCCGTTATCTTTACCGCCATAATGGTCTACATGAAGTTCCAGTATTTTACCCCGCTGATGTACGGTCTGGAAATTCAGTCCAAAACCATATAACTGCTCTTCCTTCTCTAACGGGAATCTTAAAAAAGTTTTGCCGTTATTTACTTCCATGCTGATACTTCCTTTAACAAAAGGAAAAGAGACTTTCTCTGTCTTAGAAAGCGCATTTTTATTGGGTTGGGCTCCCGAAGCTTTCAATAAATCATACGTCTCCGGCTTTCCTACAATTGTTTTCCATACACCGGGATAAATTTCAATCCAATCCGTTGTTTGTGCATTTGCATAATTAACAGTTACAATTAAAAATAACAGGTAACTTAATCTTACAAGCTTAGCTAAATAGTCCATTCGAATAACTTAAAATATCAACAGGGTCTTATACTCAAACAAATACAATAAACGCTTTTTTTCAATACTTTTCATTCAGCAATATTGTCTTTTCATTATACGCTATATGCTGGAAATAAAATAGAAACGATTATTTTCTGTTCTTTAATCATTAAATTTGTTATGCTAAAATATTCGTTATCATGGTAAAACGGTTTATTGTTCTTATCTATATTTTAATAGGAACATATGCATTAAATGCACAATCTCTTGTCGTGGGTTCTTTTAATCTGAGGCTCGACATTCCAAAAATTGACGTTGGCAACGAATGGAGTAACAGAGCGCCACTTGTAAGTTCTATTATTAAATTTTATGAATTTGATATTCTGGGAACTCAGGAAGGATTCGCAAATCAATTAGCAGATCTGCAAAAGGCTCTGCCCGATTACGGCGAATATGGCGTAGGCCGAGATGACGGTAAAAATGCAGGAGAACAATCTGCTATATTTTATAGAAAAGATAAATTTGATTTACTGGACAGTGGCAGTTTCTGGCTTTCTGAAACTCCTGAAAAACCAAGTTATGGATGGGATGCCCAAAAATACCGGAGAGTGTGTTCATGGGTATTGCTAAAAGATAAAAAAACAAAAAAGAAGTTCTATTTCTATAATGTACATTACGATCACGAAGCTAATATTGCCAGAAAAGAAAGCAGTAAATTGATTCTGCAAAGGATAAAAGAGAACAGTAAAGGTCTGCCGGTAATTTTAACAGGCGACTTTAATGGAAACCGGGAAAGCGAATGGTATAAAGAATTGGCTCAATCTAACATCTTATTCGATAGTTATGATAAAGCTCCAATTCGTTTAGAAAATAATCCTAGTTTTCATGGTTATGGCAAAGCAAATCTTTTAGCTGGTAATGAGGTTATAGATCATATTTTTATAACATCTGATTTTAATGTTAAGAAATGGGGTATTTTACCAGAAACTTTTCACGGGAAACATCCATCAGATCACTTTCCTGTTATTGCCTTCCTGAAATGGAACTCTAAAAAATAAGTGTAAGAAGATAGCTTTTCTATCTTCTTACACACCTGAATCCCATATTACTGGTTCCTGAATCTGGTGAAGTTTTCATACGTCTCGCTACTCTATAGCCAGAGCAATAACTATCGTTACACATAAAAGATCCACCTCTGGACACTTTTTTAGCTATATAGGGTTCATCAGGATCATAGCTATCAGCCGGTCCTTTTGGATTATTAATCCCATTTGGTTGATTGGATGTTTCGTAATAATCATTTCTGTACCAATCTGAACACCACTCCCAAACGTTCCCTGCCATGTCATACAATCCGTATCCATTAGCCGCAAAAGATTTAACCGACGCTAATCCGGTAAATCCGTCTTTTGCCGTATTCACATTTGGAAAGTGTCCCTCCCAGGAGTTCGCCTTAGCTTTTCCTTTGCTGATATGTTCATTACCCCAGGGATATATATTATTTATTAAACCACCTCTGGCTGCAAACTCCCATTCTGCTTCTGTTGGGAGATCTTTACCAGCCCATTTACAATATGCGATGGCATCGTCCCAACTAACATGAACAACCGGGAAATTTTCTTTTCCTTTAATATCACTATCCGGTCCTTCCGGATGTTTCCAGCTAGCTCCCGGAACCCAGCTCCACCATTGCGCATAGTTATTTAAATCTACTGCCTGAGAAGGAGGTGTAAACACCAAAGAAGCAGCTACCAGTTTGCTATCATCAGGCTTTGGAGTTCCCGGAGGCAATTGTTTCTTGATCTCTTCCCAATCTGGTTTTTTTTCTGCTGTGGTTACATAACCTGTAGCTTCTACAAATTCAGCAAATTGGGCATTGGTTACTTCATGCTCGTCTATCCAGAATGGGGAAACAGTTACTTTATGTTTTGGATATTCGTCTTCACTGGCCTGATCGTTATCCGCTCCCATCATAAACGTCCCACCTGGGATATATTTCATTCCAGCTTTCGAAGTATCTCCATTGAATTTTATATCGGCTTTTGTATCCGATGTAATGACAGTATCTGTCTCCGGGTTCTCTGTTTTGTTAGCAGAATTATTACATGCACCTAAGATTAGTGCGCTAACGAAACCATAAAAATATATTTTACGAAGACTAATTTGTATTTGATTTTTCACGTCCTATTTCTCCTAAATGAGTGTATTTAAATCCTTTATTATATTTCAATCCGTATCCAAATAATCTGTCCATGGCACTATGTCCCAAAAGAATAATTCCCGCCATAGATATTTTTGGATCTATTGCCGCATAACCAAATGCTATTAAAAACAAAGCAAGCCCCTGATGATGAAAGAAATTATAAAACAATGCACCAGTTTTATTTCCTAACAGATAACCCAACATGCTTAAATCGGGCAATAAAATCAATGCAAAGAACAACCACCAGTCGTAGCCTATATAGAGAGTCAGCAGAAATGCCATGATAAAAATAGCCAGTTGCTCTAATTTCAGAAGAGTTTTCATGCTATATTAATGTTTAGTCAGTTCCCCTCTGATAGAAGTTGATAATCTCCTTAACAACCTGTCTTTGGGATATTTTCGTCCTAAGAGATACATTAATTTAGTTACAGCAGCCTCAAAAGTCATATCATATCCGTTGACTACTCCCATTCTAAGCAGTTCGCTACTGGTTTCGTATCTTCCCAATTCTACAGATCCTACTTTACATTGAGAAATGTCCAGAATAATCTTGCCTCTTTGAATAGCTGATTCTAATTTATCTAAAAACCATTTTGCTGTTGTCGTATTTCCGGTCCCGAAACTTTCCATAATAATAGCTTCGGCATCTGAGTTAAGGACAACATCCACAATTTCCGGACTAATTCCCGGATACAGTTTCAATACACCTATATTGTTATTAACATTGGAATGAACTTTAAGAATACAGTTTTCGCATTTCCCAATAGCAGCATCATTATATTTAATATATACACCTGCCTCTACCAACACCGGGTAATTAGGAGATCTGAAAGCTTCGAACTTGGCTGAATTATATTTAAAGGTCCTGTTACCTCTGAATAATTTATTTTCGAAATAAATACAAACTTCGGGAACTCTGGCTCTTCCATCTAATTTTGCAGAAGCAATTTCCAATGCCGTAATAAAATTTTCTTTAGCATCTGTACGAACCTCTGATATAGGCAATTGCGAACCGGTAAAGATTACAGGTTTGGTTAAACCTTCCAGCATAAAACTTAATGCAGAAGCAGTAAACGCCATGGTATCTGAACCATGTAAGATTAAAAAACCATCATGATCTTCATAATTATCCTCTATCAACTTAGCTAAGTAAGCCCAAATCTCAGGAGTCATATTTGAGGAATCTATGATAGGGTCAAAAGAATGAATGGTTAGTTTACAATTCATTCTTTTCAATTCAGGCACATTCTCTTCAATCTGCTCGAAGGTAAACGGCTTTAAAGCACCCGTTTCTGGATCGGTTATCATACCAATCGTTCCACCTGTATAAATTACAAATATCTTTGTCATACTATACTTTAAAGCTTGGTCTGTTAAAAAAATATATCTTCAATAATACTTAATATAATGCAAAAAGCTGCTATATACCAAATATTTTGACAGAGTTAGCCGTTGTTATTTCGGCTACCTGTTCTATTGTAGTTTCGTAAATCTCAGCTACTTTATCTGCCACATAAATTAAATAGGAGCTTTCGTTTTTCTTGCCTCTGTGGGGAACCGGAGCTAAATACGGGGCATCTGTTTCCAATACTAAATTATCGAGACTAATTTCTTTAAGGACTGTATCCAGCCCTGCCTTTTTATAGGTTACTACCCCTCCAATCCCCAAATAGAAATTTAAATCTATAGCTCTTCTAGCCTGTTCGCTATTCCCTGTGAAACAGTGGAAAATCCCTCTTAACTTATCGTCTTTTTCTTCTTCCAGCACTTCAAAAACTTCATCAAAAGCTTCTCTGCAATGTATTACAATAGGTAACCCTAAAGATTTAGCCCAGTCAATCTGCTGTTTAAAAGCAATACGCTGGATTTCTAAAGTAGACTTGTCCCAATACAAATCAATTCCAATTTCTCCAATACCATAAATTCTTCTATTACTTATAGCTGAGTGTATATTAGCCAGTTCTTCCTGATAATTTGCTTTCACATCACACGGATGCAAACCCAACATAGGAAAACACATCTCCGGATAGGATGCACAAATATCATCTATTAATGTAATTGAATCTGTATTGACATTCGGCAAGAACAATCTGGTAATATGGTTATCTATACATCTCTGGATGACAGATTTCCTGTTTTCCGGATCTTCTTCATAATATATATGAGTATGAGTATCTGTTAATACCATTTTATTTCAGAACTTGATATATGTATCAAAGGTATCCATTCGGGAAGACAATTTGATATGTAAGGGACGAAGAAACTAAAAACAAGAAGTTAAAAGTAACGCCCCATCAAGCGTTGATACTAACTACTTGATACCAGATACTTCCAATAAATAATGAACTATATAAAACAAAAAAACCTTTCTGATGGAAAGGTTTTTTGTTTTTATTTTTTTAGTGATTATGTCCGGCATGCGGATCTGCAGGCGCTGGTGCAGCTGGTACCTGAGCAGCGGCTCCTTTACCAGGAATCACATCTACCAATTCTATTTCAAATACTAGCGGTGTGTAAGGACCTATCATTCCGCCTTGCATTCCGTGTTCTCCGTAAGCCAAATTAGAAGGTATAATAAAGATAGATTTACCACCTTTTTTCATTGTCAATACGCCTTCGTCAAAACCTGGAATTACATTTCCCTGGCCAATAGCTAAATCCAATGTGCTATAAGGCTCTCTTCCCGGATTGTAAATTCCACTCTTTTTAGCTGTCTCGGCAACGCTAGTATCAAATACTTTACCAGAAGTCAATTTTCCTGTATAATGTACTTTAACTGTATCGCCAACTTTCGGCTGAACTCCGGTTCCTTCTTTTTCTGTCACAATTTGTAATCCAGAAGGAAGTTTTTTAGCCTCTAATTTATTTGAAGATATATATTTCTCAATTTTAGGCGCTTCTGCTTTTTGCATTTTCTCACCTTCTGTTTTAAAGAAATCTTGAATCTTTTGTTCAAAAGCCTGCTCGTTAGTAGTGTCTTTCTTAATAATATCTTCTACTTTTAAAGTATAGATAATGTATTTTCCTTTAATACCTTGTGGTCTTGGCTGACCTTTTTTCTCTGCTGAATCGATATCAATTTTAATTGTTGCGCTATCGCCTTTTGATAATTTCATGATAGCGTAGAAAAGATCGCCATCGTACATTGGTTTTGGAACAAATGTTTGCGAAGCTCTTCCCATTTCGTAAGAGTTATACAAAACAGAGTCTGCATCTGTTTTTGCTATAATATTCAGGCTAATGAAGTCTCCTTCTTTAATAGAGTCTCCCGCAGCATGCGTATGTATCTTGTATTCTAAACCTGCAGGTCCTTTTTCGAAACCACCTTGACAAGCTGCAAATCCTAATGCAGCCATACTCATAATTAATATTCCCTTTTTCATTAAAATTTTGATGTTCTTATTTCTTATTCTAAATAAAGGTAATCTTTTAATCCTTTATAGTATTTAACTTTTTTTAACTTCCTAAAAATTTATTGCAATAATAGGGTTTTATATTCAGGCAATATGCTTTTAAATTTTTCTACCACCTTTTCTAAAGGCAGGTCAGACTGACCTCCAGCTGCATTTCTATGTCCGCCACCTTCAAAATATCTCTTACAGATTTCATTTGCAGGAAAATCTCCCGTAGACCTAAGAGAAAGTTTCACCCGATCTTCTCTTTCTACGATGAATGCCGCCAAACGAATACCGTTTATAGACAATGCATAATTTACAATTCCTTCAGTTTCCCCTGTCTGGATATCAAATCTTTTAATCTCCTCCCTGGAAATATAGATAATTGCTGTATTGTATTCTCTAAAAACTTCCAGTCTGCTGCTCAAACAATAGCCCAAAAACTTTAATCTGGCTTCTGTAGAATTATCATAAACCAATTGGTGAATTCTCCAGTTCTCAGCACCCGCGTCAATTAAATCTGCTACAATTCTGTGCAGCCCAGACGTAACTGTCGGAAACCTGAAAGAACCAGAATCTGTCATGATACCTGTATACAAACATGTTGCTACATCTTTATTGATGAGCTCACCATCCTTAAGCTCGTTTACAATGAAGTCATAAACTAATTGTGCAGTTGCGCAGGCATTTATACTCCAATGTCTGAAATCATCAAAACCTTCAGGTTCTAAATGATGATCTATCATAATTTTTTTAGCAGAAGACCTTCTTACTTCTTCACCTAATTCGTTAATTCTGGAAAGTGTATTAAAGTCCAGACAAAATATCAGATCTGCTTCTGCTATTAACTTTTTACTCTCTGCTTCTTTTTCGGTATATATGATTACTTCCGGATTATTAGGCAGCCAATGCAAAAAATAAGGATAATCTGAAGGTGTTATCACTTTTACGTGATGCCCCTTTTGAACGAAATAATTGTATAAGCCCAAAGAAGACCCCATAGCGTCACCATCCGGACGATGATGGGTTGTGATTACTATATTCCTTTGCTCTGTTAATAAAGACTTAAGCGTTTCTAAATCAATCATCAATCGTAAAATTCCTGCGAAGTTACACAATAGATTGGAATATTAGGTGCAATACTTCACGATGTAATTTTAAAAACTTATTTTTGCACTACAAATATAATTATGGCTACTAATAGAACATTTACAATGATTAAACCTGATGCTGTTTCTAACGGGCACATTGGGGCTATTTTAAACGATATTATTGCTGCAGGTTTTAAAATTGTTGCAATGAAATACACCAGATTGACAGCTGAAACTGCAGGCCAGTTTTATGCTATTCATGCCGAACGTCCTTTTTATGGCGAATTGGTACAATTTATGTCTTCTGGTCCTATCGTAGCCGCTATCTTAGAGAAAGACAATGCGGTTGAAGATTTCAGAAAGTTAATAGGTGCTACAGATCCAAGCAAAGCAGAACCTGGAACAATCCGTAATAAATATGCAAAATCCATTGATGCTAATGCAGTTCACGGATCTGATTCCGACGAAAATGCAGAAATAGAAGGTCGTTTCTTCTTCAACGCTTTCGAAAGACATTAATTTAATAAAGATTTTAAGTTTAGTTTTGATGAAACAGCCTTGCCTTATGGTAAGGCTGTTTTTGTTTGAATGAGAGAGACTTTCACCTTTTTCATTAAAAAAAATTTGTCCTATCTCAAGTGCCAATTCCAGTTCTATCTCATAATTAAAATATCACATTTGACTAATCATAAAAAAGATAATTTTAGATTTAGCCGTAACATTGGACAGCAGTACTAGGAAATGGCAACCCATTATTAAAGTTTTAAAAGAACGTATAGAATTAAGATTAATTAAAACCAATATTTTTAAATCGGGCGTTGTTCCGCTTATTTACGAACCTAAAAATAAAGTAGAGCATCTTTAGTTCGACACCCAATTAGTTATGGCATGGAATTTTAGGTAATATTGACTATAGTCACTTTATATCTTCTACGTAATAATACAACTATAGATGCAAGCATTAGGAAAACATATCATTTATACGATTGGCCACTCTACACATAGTTTGGATGATTTCCTGAACATATTACAGCATTTTAATATCAAAAATCTGGTAGACGTACGAAGATTCCCGGGATCCCTTAAATTTCCTCAGTTTAATAAAGACAACTTAATAACCATACTGCAAAAAAACGGCATAAATTACACTCATTTAAAGGATTTAGGCGGAAGAAGGAAAGTGGAGAAAGATTCAAAGAACAACCGTTGGCGCAATGATTCATTTCGTGGCTACGCAGATTACATGGAAACGGAAGATTTTAAACAAGCCATAACCGAACTGGAAATTATTGCTTTAAACCAAACAACAGCCTATATGTGTTCTGAAGCCGTTTGGTGGAGATGCCATCGCTCTATGATATCTGATTATTTAAAAGCAAAAGGCTGGACAGTATTGCATATTATGGCACTCGGAAAAATAGAAGAACATCCTTACACCTCACCTGCAAGAGTAGTCAACAATCGTGTTTTCTATTATGATGAGAATTTGTTTAATCAATAAAATCTGTTATGGCAACAAAATTTAAAATAGGCGATAAAGTAAGCTGGAACTCCGAAGCCGGATGCGTTTCAGGCACTATCATAAAAGTGCATACCAAAGATTTCGATTATAAAGGTTATACCCATCACGCCACTGAAGACGATCCGCAATTCGAAATTAAAAGCAGCAAATCTGATCATATTGCCGCTCATAAAGGCTCCGCACTTACCAAAATTTAATACAGAATACATCTTAGATGTTTTTTGTATTAAATTTTATAAAAATTTGCGTAGCTAAATAACTACACTTATATTTGAAGCCAAATAGCTACACAAATGAATTTGAGAAGAGATGTATTTCAGGCTATAGCAGACCCAACTAGAAGAGCTATATTAGTGTTAGTAGCTTCACAGTCTATGACCGCTGGAGCTATTGCTGCCAATTTTGATACTGCAAGACCAACTGTATCGAAACATTTGCAAATTCTCACCCAGTGTGAATTGCTTAAACCAGAACAAAACGGCAGAGAAATCTTCTATCATTTAAATCCCCTAAAAATTAAAGAAATAGCAGATTTTATTGAGCCATTCCGTTTAATGTGGGACGATAGGTTTAATAAATTAGAAGCCATTATGAAAAATTATAAACCAGAGAAATAGCACTTACTATGGAACAAAAAACGAAAATCAATGCTGAGGAAGGCAAACAGGAATTAACAATAACCAGAGAATTTGACTTGCCTTTAGAATTACTGTTTAAAGCCTATGCAGAACCAGAAATTGTAGAACAATGGATGGGAACAAAAGTATTGAAATTAGAAAACAAAGAACATGGAAGCTGGCAGTTTGAAACTTCTCATGCAGGGCAGGTTGTATTTAGTGCAAATGGTGTCATTCTTGAATTTATTCCAAATGAAAAAATAACACGAACTTTCAAAATGGAAAATATGTCTTTTCCTGTCCAATTAGAATTTTTCGAGTTCGAACAACTCACCGAAAAGACCAGTAAGCTCACCATGCAAATAATATTTAAATCTATAGCATTCCGGGATCAGTTACTACAAATGCCTTTTGCTCAGGGGTTGAATATGGCACATAACCGTTTACAAGAAATTCAAAACAATAAAAAATAAAGTGATGAACAAGCGTAATAAAATAATTTATTGGATTGCCACAATTTGGCTTTCATTGGGAATGGTCTCTACCGGCATCGTTCAGATAATTGGCATGAAAGAAGAACTGGAAAAAACTTCTTTAAAGTTAGGTTATCCGGCCTATTTTCTGGTTATCTTAGGCATTTGGAAAATATTAGGTGTGATAGCAGTATTGCTGCCTAGATTTCCACTGGTAAAAGAGTGGGCATATGCCGGCTTTTTCTTCGTAGCCTCTGGAGCGATCATTTCACATCTTATTATAGGCGATGAAGCTAAAGAATTATTTGGTCCTACTCTATTAATTCTCTTAACTATTGTATCCTGGTATTTCAGACCAGCAGACAGAAAAGTTATTTTTAGCTAATCTAAAACAATGAACATAACAAATAACGGTTTTGAAAACAGAGAACTACGTAATGTCAAGCTGCTAAATAGCCCTATAGACCTAGTTTGGGAGGTGTGGACAAATCCCGAGCATATTGTAAATTGGTGGGGACCAAAAGGCTTCACCAATACCATTCATAAAATGGACTTCAAAGAAGGCGGTGAATGGAAATTTACAATGCATAGTGAAAATGGAAAAGATTTTGCAAACAGAAGTATTTTTAAAGAAATTATCCCACATAAGAAAATTGTATTTGAGCATTTCAACCCTCATTTTATGACTACGATTATCTTTGAATCAAGGGATACAGGAACTATAATAGACTGGTCTTTATTATTTGATACATCAGAAATGCGTGAGATCATTGTAAAAACCCACAAAGCTGATGAAGGACAGAAGGAAAATTTCGAGAAACTTGAAAGCTATCTTTCCTCACTTCACAAATAAATTATATAACTAGTTGAATCTATAAATTCACCGGATACAAACTATCAATATGAAAAAATTATCGGCAGAACAACTCGAAGAGCTAATCGCCACATTAAGAACCCGCTTTGAAAAAAACATGAATCGCCACACAACTATTAAATGGGATGATGTAGAAGCAAAACTTAAAACTCAAACAGAAAAATTATGGTCGCTTTATGAAATGGAAAGAACCGAAGGCGAGCCTGATGTAGTAGGTTATGACAAAAAATCGGGCGGGTACATTTTTTATGATTGTGCAGCGGAAAGCCCTAAAGGGCGTAGAAGCCTTTGTTATGACCGTGAGGCTTTGGACTCGAGGAAAGAACATAAACCACAAAATAGTGCCATTGACATGGCAACGGAAATGGGAATCGAGATCTTAACAGAAGAGCAATACAAAGAACTGCAAAATCTGGGCAAATTTGATTTAAAAACATCAAGCTGGATAAAAACACCGGATGCTATTAGAAAATTAAAAGGAGCACTTTTTTGCGATCGCCGATACGATCATGTCTTCACTTATCACAACGGCGCAGAATCTTATTATGCTGCCAGAGGTTTCCGTGGCTCACTTAACGTGTAAATTTATATCTGTTTTCCTACTGCGTCTTTCTTCCGGGATTATCAATAATGCAAGTTCCGGAAGCAAATACCTTAAAGCCATAAACCGATAAACTTTTGAGAGAAAGCCTAAAACCCTCTCCTAACGAAGCTTTTGATACTACAATTAATTAGTTTATTTTTGCGCCACTAAAAATTCCCAGTATAAAGATGATGTTGGAGCAAGAAATTAATAAAAGAAGAACCTTTGGTATTATTAGCCACCCCGATGCAGGTAAAACTACGCTAACAGAAAAGTTATTACTTTTTGGCGGTGCTATCCAGAAAGCCGGAACGGTTAAAAGGAATAAAGCTGAAAAAACAGCTACTTCCGACTTTATGGAAATAGAGAAACAAAGGGGAATTTCTGTTGCAACCTCTGTAATGGGTTTCGAATACAACGGTGCAAAAATCAACATTCTGGATACTCCGGGTCACAAAGATTTCGCAGAAGACACTTACAGAACTTTAACGGCAGTTGACTCTGTTATTCTGGTTATCGACTGTGTAAAAGGAGTTGAGGAGCAAACCAGAAAACTAATGCAGGTTTGTAGAATGCGTAATACTCCTGTTATCGTTTTCATCAATAAAATGGATCGTGAAGGTAAAGATCCCTTTGATTTACTGGAAGAAGTAGAAAAGGAATTGCATATTTCTACCCGCCCATTAAGCTGGCCTATTGGAATGGGTGACAGATTTAAAGGGGTATATCAGCTAAATAATAAGGTTCTGAATCTTTACAGCGCCAATAAGAAAGAAATTGCAGGTGACAATATCACTATCAAAGATTTATCTGATCCAAAATTGGACGAGATTATCGGAGAAACGGCTGCAAACAGATTACGCGAAGAATCTGAGCTGGTAGAAGGCGTCTTTGAACCTTTTGATGTTAATCTGTACCGTTCTGGTTATTTAGCACCGGTATTTTTTGGTTCAGCTATTAATAATTTCGGGGTCAAAGAGCTCTTAGAAACATTTATTCAGATTGCTCCTTTTCCACAAGCCCGCGAATCAGATGTCAGAATGATCGCACCTACTGAAAAGAAATTCACAGGATTTATCTTTAAAATACACGCGAATCTTGACCCTAATCACAGGGATAGAATTGCTTTCTGTAGAATTACATCCGGGAAATTTGAAAGAAATACATTCTATTTACACACCAGGTTAAATAAGAAATTGAAATTTGCTTCTCCGACAAGCTTCATGGCCGACACTAAAAGTTTGGTTGAGGAAGCTTACCCTGGTGATGTTATTGGTTTATACGACGCCGGCAATTTTAAAATTGGAGATACTTTAACCGAAGGAGAAAAACTGCAATTCTTGGGTATTCCCAGCTTCTCTCCTGAAATATTCAGAGAACTGGAAAACACCGATCCAATGAAAACCAAGCAGTTGGAAAAAGGGATTATGCAGTTAAGTGACGAAGGCGTTGCTCAGCTGTTTATTGTAAATCCGGGAAACAGAAAAGTAATTGGAACAGTTGGAGAACTCCAATTCGAAGTTATCCAATTCCGTTTGTTACATGAATACGGTGCATCTTGTCAATTTAGAGGGTTAAATTATTCTAAAGCAAGCTGGGTTTCGGCAGAAGATCCGGCAGATATGCAGAATTTTTTAAGAACACAGGCTTCCAGAATTGGTTTCGATAAAGAAGACAGACCTGTATTTTTCTCCTCTTCTGCATGGGATCTGGAATATACAGCTAAACAATATCCTGCTATTTCATTCCATGATAATTCGGAATGGGATAGATAGTTAAAACGGGTATCCAAGAGTATTACTCTCAGTATATTCCTTCACTTTGAATTTTGGAAATTATTCCTTTACTTAGCTGTACTCCAATATTTAACTAATCAAAAAGGGAGATATTATTTAAAAAATGTAAAGTAGAATAATCCCGGCTACAACTCGGGTACGTACACTTTAATTTAAACCAATGAGAATAAATACAATAAACAAATTTATTTTAGTAAAATGTATTCTGTTTATGAGCCTATCAAATTTATGTTTTGCTCAACAAAATACCTACAAGTTTGAAGACCTTGGAAAACCAATCAGAACTCCATTGACTATCGAATTTGTTACCAGAGATGAAGTTACCGGACCTATAGCGTGGGGAGCTCTAACGGATGCCGAAAAGAACGTACTCGTGGGCGTCCATATGAAAGATGGTCGGTTAATTGAAGTCAATTTAAGTAAATACGGCAAAGCAAATGCGCTTTTACTATTTAAGGCTTCAGAACGTTACATCTATATGTTTTCCGGAAAGAATGGTCAGTTTCTAAAATATGACATCCGTTCAAATCAGGTTAAAACAATCGGTGACGAAACCAAAGCTCTTTATTGGATGAAGAAAAGCTTTACTATAGCTCCGGATGGTAAAATTTATGTAGGCACTTATCCTCGGGCATCAGTTGCCATACTTAACCCTCTGAAAGACGAGGTGAAAGTTATCGACAGGGTTTCAACAAATAGTGGTAGTGAATATGTGATCAATCCCGCATCGGACAAAAACGGAATAGTTTATTTCCCTACTGGTATGAAGCATGGTGAACTTTGGTCTTATAATCCTGAAACCGGTGCAAAAAAGCAGATTTTGTCAAAGAAATTAATGTCATACGGGGCAGCTCAAGTTTGGAGGGCTACAGATGGGAATGTATATGGAAAAAAAGGTAACACGACTTTTCTATGTACCGAAGATGAAATAGTTGAAGGAAAAACACTTGAAGCTTTGATTGATACACCAGACAACCTATATGAAGATACTAAAGCTTTATATCTGAATAAGGAAGGAAACCTGGTGACCGAAAGTTCAATATCAAAAAAACAATCGATCATTAAAAGTAGCTTTGAACCAAGTGCACATGAGGTATTTAGTATTGGTGATATTTACAATGGTAAATTGTATGGAAGTGGAATGAAGCCAGGTCATATTTTCACCTATGATATAAACAACGGAAAAATAAATGATTTGGGACATTTAACCCGGGGAAAAGTGCAAACCTACGATATCCTTGCTTACGAAAATAAACTTTTTATGAGCAGTTACACCGGTGGCTATGTTGATGTTTTCGCTATGGATGCAAACGGCTTGCCCGCAAGCCCAAAACCAGTCGCAAATTTACACCATATGGCTAAACAAGAAAGATTGGTACAATTAATACTTGGCTCTGATGGTAATATATACAGTCCAACAATACCAATTAAAGGTTTTTTAGGAGGAACTTTGGTGCAAATTGATCCAAAATCACTTAAAACTAAAGTTTTTCAAAATATAGTTCAGAACCAAAGCTTTTTGTCCGTCACAGCTATCAAAGAAACCGGCGAGCTTTTTTTAACATCTTCTGTCCAGGGTGGCTCCAGTGCTAAACCAACAGAAAAAGAAGCAGTAGTTGTTTTATGGAACCCTGCAACTGAACAGGTAACTTATACCGGAAAACCTGTTAAGGGTGCCAGCTCTTATGGAAAAACTGTTCGAGGGAATAACGGATTGATATACGGGTCTGCATCGGATACAATTTATGTGTTTGACCCTATAAACAAGAAATTAACAGCTAAAACCGCGATAGAAAAATCGCTAAATAAGCGGGCAAAGATTGTATTAAGTGAAAGTTTGGGCAAAGATGGCTTTGTATATGGTATAGACAATCAAAATGGACAATTATTTTGTCTGGCCCCGTCTACAAACAAAATAACAATATTAGCTAAAGATGATTCACTGATAGGTGCTCGTTTTGCAGAAGTCAAAGAAGACGGCTATTTATATTACGCGCATCATGCTAAATTAATGAGAGTGCATGTAGGCAAACATTGATTTAGAACTTAAGAACCTACTGTATTGTAGCAACCAAATAATACAATACAGTAGAGTTTAAATTTCATTTTATAGTAACCATTTTTCTACACAAACGCTAAAACGGTTATAAAATCTCTCTCGAAGAACCTTAGTATATCTTTATTTGATACCAGATGCTTTAAACTTCGCAATCCCCGAATCCAAAAACTTAAGATAGCTAACAGCGTCATAATCTGCTCCTTTAGGCTCTACCAATATTTCGCCATTAGTATTTAATAGCACATAATAGGGCTGCGAGTTAGCATTAAATTTTGAAGCTTGAAAATCGCTCCATTTATTACCTATAGTTTTTATTTTTTTGCCGCTGAATGATGATACAATCTGTTCCTCGTACGGTAAAGTAGTTTTATCATCAACGTAAAGCTGAATAATAACATAGTCATTCATTAAACGACTATAAACACTTTTATCTGGCCAAACACTGGCTTCCATTTTCCGGCAATTTACACAGGCATGTCCTGTAAAATCTATCATTACAGGCTTATTTACTTCTTTAGCATAAGCCATACCTTCTTCGTAGTCAAAGAATACATCTAAATTTAGTGGGGCATGGAATATGTCACTATATTTTTTTTGCTTATGATTTTTTTGAATAGTTCTATTTCCTCCAGAAAGAGAAGAAGTATATAAATCGAAATCCTGCGTAGCTTGTGGTGGTAAAAATGCAGAGATAGAGCTTAAAGGTGCCCCCCATAGCCCCGGAACCATATAAATTGTAAATGAAAACGTGATGATTGCAAGGAATAATCTTGGAATCGATAAATATTCGACCGGACTATCATGGGAAAACCGAATTTTACCCAACAGATACAAACCTAATAATCCAAAAATAACAATCCAAAGTACCAAAAATATTTCCCTGTCAAACCAATTCCAATGATAGGCCAAATCTACATTACTTAAAAACTTAAGCGCCAGAGCCAACTCTAAAAATCCTAAAACTACTTTTACGCTATTTAACCAACCTCCAGACTTTGGCAGACTTTTTAACCAGCTTGGAAACATGGCAAAAAGTGCAAACGGAATAGCTAAAGCCAGCGCAAAACCAAACATTCCTACGGCTGGCCCAAGTAAATCCCCCATAGAAGCTGCTTGTACCAATAAGGTCCCAATAATTGGCCCCGTACAGGAAAATGAAACCAAGGCAAGAGTTAATGCCATAAAGAATAAACCGGCAAACCCCCTTTGACCAGACTTTTCGTCTACTTTATTTACCCATTTAGATGGAAGCGTAATTTCAAAAGCTCCAAAGAAAGAAACTGCAAAAACCACCAACAATAAGAAAAAAACGAAATTAAAAATCCCGTTGGTAGAAAGTTCATTAAGCGCATCAGCACCAAATAAAACAGTTACCAGTAACCCCAAAATTACATATATGGCAATAATTGAGATCCCATAAATAAGCGCCTGGCTTACAGATTTAGCTTTTGAATGGCTTTTTTTAGTAAAGAAACTGACAGTAAGTGGCAACATAGGAAAGATGCAAGGCATCAATAAAGCTGCAAAACCTCCTAAAAAACCAGCAATAAATATAGCCCAAAGAGATTTTGTTTGCTCTTCTTTAGCTATTACGATATTCTTTTCTTCCAGATTTCCAACCGGTTGTTCCTTTACACTTGTATCTTCCGGGAGATTTACAGAAACGGAATCCACACCAGATGCATTTTCATCTATTTCTACGAATTCCAGATCGTCAAAAGAAACAGTATCCGTTGTTTGTGCCTGAATATTCCCCAAAAAAAAGAAAGAAAGCAACAATACAACTATACCGGAACAAAATTTTGGTTTCATGGTTGATATATTATTTAACCACTATACTAAATTCAACTTCTTTAGGCGGCAAACATTGTTTATCATTACAAGCCATATATTCAAGTGTACCTTTTACAACGGTTTCTTTTGCATTTAGCTTGACTTTTTGCTGGAATACAACTGAGTTATGAAAATAAGAAACATTCATATTGAAAGTTTTTTCAAACTTGGATAAAGGCTTAGGCTCAATTGTTTTTCCTGTCAGACTATACGCTTTTGCCGGAACAAACTTGAAACTCGTTGGTACAGGTCCACCGTTCTCTACATACTGAGAGTATATATTCCATCCCGGTTGAATAGTAGCTTTTAAGAAAATTACAGCTTCCTTATCGTTAATTTTTTTTGACGCATAACTCCATTTTACCGGGTTCAATATTTGGGCCTGAGTACCTATCGCGAAAAACACTAATAATGCTGCTAATATATTTTTCATCTGGACTATATTATTTATAACGCAATAAAAACTGCGAACTATACAATGCCTGCAATTTAGCTTATTTGTTTTAAATAGCCTTTTTTAAGGATAAAATTTTAGTTACACATAGTCGTAAAAACGTAAAATCTTAAAAAGTAACAAACAGATTTTTAAAAAAACAACAGTTATAACTTCTATTTATAGAAATACTACAATACTTGGTATAAAAATGTATCAAATAATTTTTACATTAGGTTCTATTATTAATCTAATCCATTGAATGAAGGTAATCTTATCTATTGATGGGGGCGGAATAAAGGGAATTATTCCGGGGATGGTTTTAGTTAGTCTGGAAGAGAGATTAAGATATAAAACCAAAAATCCAAAAGCTTCCATAACAGATTATTTTGACTTTTACGCAGGTACCAGTACCGGAGGTATACTAACCAGCTTATTGCTGTGCCCTTCTGATGAAGATCCAACCCGACCTAAGTTTTCGGCTCAGGAAGCATTAGACTTATATTTGCAACATGGTTCGGAAATTTTTCAGGCTACCGGATTCAAAAAGATATTGGCCAATTTTGGCTGGGTTACTGAAAAATATAATGACAAGGCTTGGGAAGCTATTTTAGAAACATATTTTAAAGAGACCAAGTTAAGTGAACTCATTAAACCCTGCATTATTACTGCTTATAATATAGAATTAAGAAAAGCACATTTTTTCAGACAAAGTACTGCAAAATCCAGAGGGACACACCGCGATTTTTATGTTAAAGATGTTTGCAGAGCTACCTCTGCTGCTCCTACCTATTTCAGCGTAGCAGAGATTTACTCTTTAGCGGGTGTAAGATATCCACTTTTAGACGGCGGTATTTTCGCTACAAATCCAACATTAAGTGCATTCGTAGAAATAAAAAAAGATCCGGGAGAGGTGGTCACTAAAGATGTTTATATACTTTCTCTGGGAACAGGAATTTCTAAAAAATCTTATGACAGCGATGAAATCAGACAAACAAAAGCACTTTTTGTAGTTCCGGCTTTATTGGATATGATGATGAGCGGTGCTACAGAAATCAGCCATTTTTATATGATGCAAATCTGCGCGTTTTTAGGCATATCCAAACAATATATCAGATTAGAACCAAAAGACATGCAAAGTGTTGATGAGAGTTTAGACGCTGCAAGCCCAAAGAATATAAAAAAACTGGTCTCTCTCGCCGATAGACTCATCAGTGAAAGAAATTTATTGCTTGATAGAATTGTAGACAAGCTAATTGATTTAAGAAAACATCCTGAGGAGTTGAAGATTTGATGACTACCTTTCCAGCGAAGTAAATTTATTCCAAAAGCCATCTTTAGGCAGAGGAGCTTCTATAGTAATTTTTTCTTTCTTCACCGGATGAATAAATTCCAGTTTTTTAGCATGCAGAGAAATACTTTTCGTCCGGCTTCCTCTGGGATATCCATATTTATTATCGCCAACAATGGGACTTCCCAAACTAGCTAACTGCACTCGTATTTGATGCGGTCTGCCTGTAATAGGGTCTACTTCAATCACATAATACCCATCAATATGACCAATAACTTTAAAGTTTAGTTCGGCCCGTTGGCCTTTTGCTACTTCATGGTTATAGGCAGTTGTAATATTTTTTTTAGGATTTTTAACTAACCAGTGCACCAGACTGCCATTCATTTTGGAAGGCTTATTTTTAACCACAGCCCAATAGGTTTTATTCATCTCCCGCTCCTTAAACATCTTGTTTATCCTGTCTAACGATTTAGATGTTTTTGCAAACAGAATTACCCCACTAACAGGCCTGTCCAGTCTATGCACTACGCCTAAAAAAGCACCATTCGGCTTCTTGTATTTTTCAGCTATATAAGTCTTAACCATTTCGTCCAGAGACTTATCACCCGTATCATCAACCTGTACTATCCAGCCTGCCTTCTTATATACCGCTATCAAATGGTTATCCTCATAAAGAATATCTTTATCAGTTACGGTGTAAAAGTCCTGTTCCATTGTGCAAATTTAAGGTTTTAAGTCTGAAGTTTGAAGACGGGAGACCGAAGTCTGATTGTCCGTAAGCCAAGAGCGTTTAAAGTAGTATAACGGATTAATGATCAATTTACCAGTATACTAGTACTGCTCTTTCTCCCCAGGAAAATCGTTGCTTTTCACATCAGAAATATATCCTTCTACCGCTCCTTTTATCTGTTCATACAAATTTAAATACTGGCGTAGAAATCTAGGTCTGAAACCTTTTGTTAGGCCCAACATATCATTTACTACCAGAACTTGTCCATCGCAATGACTTCCTGCTCCAATACCTATAGTTGGAATATTCAGGCTTTCTGAGACTTCCTTGCCTAATAACGCTGGTATTTTTTCCATTACAATCGCAAAGCATCCGGCTTCCTGCAAAGCCAATGCATCAGATCTCAATTTATTCGCCTCCGCTTCCTCTTTTGCCCTTACGGTATAAGTTCCAAATTTATAAATAGACTGGGGAGTTAAGCCCAAGTGTCCCATTACAGGAATTCCGGCTGTAATAATCCGTTGCACAGAATCTACTATTTCGATGCCCCCTTCAAGCTTTACACCATGTGCACCAGATTCTTTCATGATCCTGATAGCAGAATTTAGCGCTTCTTTAGAATTACCCTGATAAGAGCCAAATGGTAAATCGACCACCACAAAAGCCCTTTTCGCAGCTCGAACAACAGATGCCGCATGATAAATCATCTGATCTAACGTTATAGGCAAAGTAGTTTCATGTCCGGCCATTACGTTAGAGGCAGAGTCGCCAACTAATAAAACATCTAATCCCGCATCATCCAAAATCGTCGCCATAGAATAGTCGTAGGCAGTCAGCATAGCAATACGCTCGCCCTTTTGTTTCATTTCCTGCAAACTAAAAGTGGTTACTCTTTTTACTTCTTTATGTACAGACATGCTCGTGTAATTTAAGGATTAACAAATACAAAACTGTTAAACTAGGGCAAAGGTAGAAAATTGAATGTATTATATTTTTAATTATCCATCTAAATGCAGGCTTTCTAACGTAGAAATGCGTTAATCTAAGCGTTAGTGTCATCATTTTTACATATTCAAAAAATACTTCAAATATTATTGCAAAAATTTATTGGAAATGCATTAAATTTGCACTCCGATATGAAAAATAAGAAAGCTCTTATTTCAAGATTAAGATTCGGAAGATTTATTTCCCATCCTTCTTTTTTTCAGAACCACCAGAATTTTATTTATTTAAAATATATCGATCAGTAATGAACGCAAATTACACCAAACTACCAGCGGTACTTTTATTAGCAGACGGCACTGTTTTTCATGGAAAAGCTGCCGGAAAAATAGGTACAACTGCTGGCGAAATCTGTTTTAATACAGGTATGACCGGATATCAGGAGATATTTACAGATCCTTCTTATTATGCCCAAATTATGGTAACTACCAATGCTCATATTGGTAACTACGGTATTCACTCAGACGAGATTGAATCTGGGAATATAAAAATAGCCGGATTAGTTTGTAAAAATTTCAATATTGATTACAGCAGAAAGCAGGCGGATAAATCTATTCAGGATTATTTTCAGGAAGAAAACATCGTAGGTATATCAGATATTGATACTCGTCAATTAGTAAGATATATCAGAGATAAAGGTGCAATGAATGCTATAATCTCTTCTGAAATAACTGACATAGACGAATTGAAAGCCAGATTAGCAGAAGTTCCTTCCATGGAAGGGCTCGAACTTTCTTCTGTAGTAAGCACAAAAGAGCCTTATACTTATGGCGATGAAAACTCAGCACTAAGAGTCGCTGTTTTAGATTTGGGTATTAAGAAGAATATTTTAAGAAATTTCGAGAAGAGAGGCGTATTCGCAAAGGTTTTTCCAGCTAAAACATCTTTTGAAGAAATGGAAAAATTCAATCCGAACGGATATTTCATCAGTAATGGTCCCGGCGATCCGGCAGCAATGCCTTATGCTATAGAAACTGTTAAGGATGTCCTAAATTCTGAAAAACCTATGTTCGGTATTTGCTTAGGACACCAATTACTGGCTCTGGCAAATGGAATTGGTACCATGAAAATGTTTAACGGACATCGTGGAATTAACCATCCGGTGAAAAACATTATTAAAGACCACTGTGAAGTAACTTCTCAAAACCACGGTTTTGGTGTTATACCAGAACAGGTTAAAAATTCAGACAAAGTTGAAATTACACATATCAACCTTAACGATCAATCAATAGAAGGAATCAGAGTTAAAGGAAAAAACGCATTTTCGGTTCAGTATCACCCGGAATCTTCCCCAGGTCCACATGATTCAAGATATCTTTTCGATGATTTCGTTGAGATGATGAAGTAAGCATATTAGAAAGCCGGATTTTAATTCCGGCTTTTTTATTTTATGTATCCCAGAAATAGAGTTTTTTTTGGTCAGATTAGGATAAAACGTACTTCCTGTCCTTTCCTCTGTTAACACTTTTGTGTCAACCTATTTTGGACAGAACATTATTAAAAACAAAAAGGCAGGTTAGAAAATTAACCTGCCTTTTTATATCAAAAGAATTATATCTAATATCTATAATGCTCTGGTTTAAATGGTCCTTCCACAGCAACACCTATATAAGCTGCCTGATGCGGATCTAAAACATCCAACTCAACACCAATTTTTTCCAGGTGTAAACGAGCTACTTTCTCATCCAGATGTTTAGGCAAAGTATAAACTTTGTTTTCGTAAGCTGCAGTATTCGTCCACAATTCTAATTGAGCTAAAGTTTGATTGGTGAAGGAATTACTCATTACAAAACTTGGATGTCCGGTTGCACACCCCAGATTCACCAGCCTACCTTCAGCCAATAAAATGATATCTTTACCGTCAATTGTATATTTATCTACCTGAGGTTTGATCTCAACTTTAGTATTTCCGTAGTTTTTATTTAACCATGCTACATCGATCTCATTATCAAAGTGACCTATGTTACAAACGATAGCTTTATCTTTCATTGCTTTAAAATGCTCCGCTCTAACGATATCACAGTTACCGGTGGTTGTTACCACGATATCAGCTTCTTTTACCGCATTAGTAAACTTTTTCACTTCATAGCCTTCCATAGCAGCCTGCAAAGCACAGATAGGATCTATTTCTGTAACAATGACACGTACACCTGCACTTTTCAATGATTCCGCCGAACCTTTACCTACATCTCCATAACCTGCTACTACAGCAACTTTACCAGCCAGCATAATATCAGTTGCTCTTCTGATAGCATCTACTAAAGATTCGCGACAGCCATATTTGTTGTCAAATTTAGATTTGGTTACAGAATCGTTTACATTAATCGCTGGTAAATGCAAGGTTCCGTTTTTCATTCTTTCATACAAACGGTGCACTCCGGTTGTAGTTTCTTCTGAAAGACCTTTAATTCCAGCTATTAGTTCCGGGTACTGATCAAAAACCATATTGGTTAAGTCTCCACCATCATCCAAAATCATGTTTAATGGCTGACGATCTTCTCCAAAGTACAGGGTTTGTTCAATACACCAGTTAAACTCCTCCTCATTCATACCTTTCCAAGCATAAACAGAAATACCCGCAGCAGCAATCGCTGCAGCTGCATGATCCTGAGTTGAAAAGATGTTACAAGAAGACCAGGTAACTTCTGCTCCTAACTCTACTAAAGTTTCTATAAGAACAGCTGTTTGGATTGTCATATGTAAGCAACCAGCTATTCTGGCTCCTTTCAAAGGTTTCGCAGCACCGAATTCCTTTCTTAATGACATTAAACCGGGCATTTCTGCCTCTGCCAATTCTATTTCTTTTCTGCCCCACTCTGCAAGTGAGATGTCCTTAACTTTGTAAGGCACATAAGTTGTCTCTACTGATGACATATTTTATTTATTTTTTTTCAAAGTTACCAAATAGGCTTATGAATACCAATGTATTAGGCTAATATCAAGAGTTCGACTCCCATTATGACATTTGATTGATACGTCCCTTTGGCCCGTAATTATAAAATTCCGTAGTTTTGCTATTATTTAATTACTAGCAAATCAAACAATTACTAAAATGTATCCAGAATATTTAGTGGCTCCTATGAGAGCAGATTTAACAAATGCGGGTTTTGAAGAATTAAAAACGGCAGAAGAAGTGAAGAATGCCATAGAAGCCGAAGGAACTACGTTCGTTGTAGTTAATTCTGTTTGTGGCTGTGCAGCTGCAAACGCAAGACCTGCCGCAAAAATTGCAGCAGAGAACACAAAAAAACCAAGTAAATTGGTTACTGTTTTCGCAGGAATGGAAAAAGATGCGGTTGATGCAGCAAGAGAATATATGCTTCCTTATCCTCCATCTTCACCAGCTATGGCTCTATTTAAAGATGGAAAATTAGTCCATATGATTGAAAGACACCAAATAGAGGGTAGAGGCGCACAGATGATTGCTGATAATCTAATTGGAGCATTTGAACAATATTGTTAATATTTTTAAGGCTTAAAGCAGAAAACTGCTTTAAGCCTTATATCTTAAGCGTTCAACTTTTCCCAATGTAAAATAAAACGTGGTTCCTTTTTGCTGTTCACTTTCCACACAAATTGTACCTCCGTTCAGCTCTACAAATTCTTTACACAACAACAAGCCTAACCCAGTTCCTTTTTCTTGTTTTGTTCCGTATGTACTTTTCCCTAATCCTGTGAACATTTCCGAAATTCTATCTTTAGAAATTCCAACACCATTATCCCTTACATAAAACTCATAAATTCCATTATTAATATAACCAATTACTATTTCACCATGATCTGGTGTAAATTTTATAGCATTAGAAATCAGATTTCTTGTAATAAATAGAAAATGGTTTTCATCTGCTGTCAGCATTAAATCTTCGGGAATCAGATTTTTAACCGAAATGCCTTTATTTCTTATACTTTCTCCTAAAAATTCGATATTTCTGTTTACAAGGATCGAACTATTAAAATTTGTAACGTTAAGCTGATTTCCAGCTTTTATTTGTGTATAACCCCACATCAAAAGATTATCAAGCGTTTCTATAGAGCTATGAGACTGGTTAATCACTTTATCTATCCATAATTGTACTTCGTCTTCATCTAACTGATTCTCCTTGATTAAATGTAAAAAACTCAATGTACCTGAATAGGCATTCCTTAAATCATGCCCAATAATAGAAAAAAGTTTGTCTTTCACCTTATTGCTTTCGGCAAGCTGCTTTTTTGTCTCCACATTTTGCTTATTCAACTGTCTGATCTTATAATAAGACCATGCAAACACCACCATAAAACCAAAAACAATAACCAGAAAAAGAATACTCAGGTCTCGTTGTCTTGTTCTGGTATTTTTAATTTCATTTGCTACTTTTAGTTGTTCTTCTGCCTTCTGAAGTCTGTATGTACTTTCCAGCTCTTTAATTTCTTTTTCATTTTTACGCTTATTATAAAGATTATACTTCTCGTAGTACTCAACGGTATATTTTAATCCATTTTTATAGTCTTTTTGCTTCGTATAATTTTTGGCAATCAATTCCAGTTGCTCCATTTCCGCATCTGCTATTTTTAACAGCCTGCTTTTTTTAAGAGCTAAAAAGGCATTTTCATTACTTTTTCCATAGTCTCCAAAATCGTGATAGATCGCAGCCATATTTTGAATACTTTTTAACTCAATACCCGGCACATTATATTTTAAAGATTCTTCTAAAGATTTCTTGAAATAAGACATGGCCTGATGATAGTCCTTTTTATTTTTATACACCATACCTATATTCAATAAAGCCGAGGGTTTATGAAAATCATCTATCTCTGGATTATCAATAGCTATCTGATATATTTTATTAAACATAGCCAGAGATTCATTTAAACGTTTCATTTCCGCATAAGCAATTGCCTTATTATTGATTATTCCTATTTCCAGATCTGCCATTTTTATGGTAGCATTATTTATAGAATCTGCAACATTTGCGTAAACAATGGCTTGTTCAAACTTTTTCAACTCTACAGAAATGGCACTAAGTTTTAAATATGACGCAATAATCCCGCGCTTATCATCTAATTTTTCATTTGCTCTTAAGGCATCCAATGCAAATTTTGTGGATTTAACAAACTCCCCTTTTCTCCCATATATTACTGTAATTAAATTATAACCCCTCGCCAGATGTTTTAACCAACCCTGTTTTTTTTGCGATTTCGATGCCTTTTCGACAATAGCTCTCCGCATCTGCCAATCCCCCATGAAAAAGCAGAATATTGGCCATATTAAGATTAATAATACATTCTCCCTTTGGATATTTTCTATCTTTAAAATATTGCAGAGCTTGAGTTGCATAGAATTTCACCGAATCGGTAGCTGTAGCCTCAAAGCTTTTCATCAATCCGGTATAAGCTTCAACAACTGTAGAATCATCTTTAGACTCTTTGATGATTTTCTTAAAATCCTGTCCTTTAGCTAAATCTGTTAATAAAAAAAGGTAAAATAAGGAAAGGAAACAGTTTTTCATTTATACAATAATAGCAAAAAGTATCCGTTTCAGCCAAATCAACATCTACACTAAAAAATTCAAAAGATATTCGTTATTTTAATATTTTAGCTATCGATGAGGAAATATATTCTGACAAGTTTATTAGCAGCCCTATACAGCATTTGTTTATTCGCTCAGAACACAAACAGCTATGATTACAGAGCTTCAAGAGAGAAAATTAATATTCTTGTACACACCAAACTGGATGTACGTTTTGATTATTCAAAAAGGCAACTTTTAGGAAAGGCATGGATTACTTTACAACCTCATTTTTATCCGACAGACTCATTAACCCTTGATGCCAAAGGCATGGATATTAAGCAGGTTGCACTTGTATACGGAAGTGGTGTAAAACCTCTTAAATATACTTATGATAGCCTCTCACTAAAAATAAACTTAGATAAGAAATACAATGCTTCTGAACGCTACGAGATTTTTGTAGATTACATTTCAAAACCCGACGAACTAAAAGCTAACGGAAGCAAGGCTATAACCAGTGCAAAAGGTTTATACTTTATAAATCCGGATAGTACTATATCGCAAAAACCTGTTCAAATCTGGACACAGGGAGAAACCGAAGCTTCTTCTGTTTGGTTTCCTACAATTGATAGCCCAAATCAAAAAACCACACAGGAAATTGCAATAACAGTTCCATCTAAATATAAGACTTTATCTAACGGGATACTGACAAACCAAAAATTGAATGGTGATGGGAGTAGAACAGATTTTTGGAAAATGTCTTTACCGCATGCTCCTTATCTGTTTATGATGGCCATAGGAGATTTCAGAATTACAGAAGATAAATGGAAAAATATCCCTTTGCAATACTATCTCGAACCTAAATATGCGCCACATGCAAAAGCCATTTTTGGCGATACGCCACATATGATGGACTTCTTTTCTGAAAAATTAGGAATAGATTACCCTTGGGAAAAGTATGCGCAGATTGTTGTTAGAGATTATGTAAGCGGTGCCATGGAAAACACCACAGCTACTCTGCATGGCGATTTTGTACAACAAACGACCAAAGAGATTGAAGATGATTTTATGGGTGAAGATGTAATAGCCCATGAGCTTTTTCATCATTGGTTTGGAAATTATGTTACAGCAGAAAGCTGGAGTAATTTAGCCATCAATGAATCTTTTGCAAACTATAGCGAGATGCTATGGAAAGAGCATAAATATGGACGGGATGAAGCGGATGCAAAAAATTATGAGGACATGCTGTCTTATCTGGGTGATAACGCTGCCGGAAATAAGGAACTGATCCGATTTCATTACCACAATAAAGAAGACATGTTTGATGTGGTTTCTTATCAAAAAGGTGGCAGAATATTGAATATGCTTCGTAACTATATAGGCGAAGATGCTTTTTTTAAATCTCTCAATCTATTTCTCCGTCAAAATGCTTTTAGAACAGGTGAAGTTCATCAGTTTCGTTTAGCGGTTGAAGAAGTAACAGGAAAGGATATGAATTGGTTTTTCAATCAATGGTTTCTTGGAAACGGTCATCCTGAACTGGATATAAAATACCAATGGGATGAAGCATTAAAGACGCAGTATATTTTTATCAAACAGCAGCAAACCGGTCAGGTTTTTAGATTGCCAATAAAAATAGACATCTACACCAACAATGGGAGCGAGCGCTATTCATATACCCTAACCAAGCAAATTGATACAATAGTATTTAAACTGAACAAGAAACCCAATCTTGTAAATGTAGACGCAGATAAAATTTTGCTTGCCAAAAAGACTGATCATAAATCAATGGTAGAGTTTGCTTTTCAACAGAAAAAAGCCCCACTATATTTAGACCGATTAGAGGCTTTGGAAGCGGCTGTAGCCAATCTTACCGATAAAAACTCTAACCAGATTATCCAAAATGCGCTGCAGGATACCGCTTACAAAATCCGGATTAGAGCTATAGAAGCATTAAACCTTCAGAAAGCTTCTCACCGTTCGTTTGGTATACCTATTTTAAAGAAAATGGCAGAAAGTGATCCAAAAAATATTGTAAGAGCCGCTGCAATAGATGCTTTGGCACAAACAAAAGATAAAAGTTTCAATAGCCTATTTATATCTTCACTATATGCGAACTCTTATGCCATCCAATCTGCAGCGCTTTCTGCACTTACACTACAGAATTTCAATATGGCTCTAATTAAAGCCAGAGAACTGGAAAAAGACGCTGAAGGTTCATTGGCATCAACTATTGTATCTATTTATGCTAATAATGGCGATTTAAAAGACTTTAACTATATCTCACGCTCTTTTAGAGAGGCTCCTTTACAAGACAAGATAGTAATGGCACAGAACTATGTTTTAATGTTAGGAAGGCAAACCGACACTAAGGCTATGAAAGATAGTATTGATGAGCTTTATAAGATGGGAATTCAAAATAAAAATTACGGAATTGATAAATATATTGTGGGACTTTTAGACACTTTGGTTGTCTTCAAAAAAGAAGAGCAACAAAAAGCATCCTTTGGATTAAAAACTCAACTTCAGGAACAAATAAACTATGCGGAGAAAAAAATTTCGGAATTATTGAAATAGCATTTAATATTTTCAGACACTTCCTTTTTTGTTCCTGATCATCTGCTCAAGCTGATCCCACATTTCTTCCGGAATCATTTCCAAGCCATTTAACTGTCCCGCTCCCTGCAGCCATTCACCACCATCGATAGTTATAATTTCGCCGTTTATGTATCCCGAATAATCAGATAAAAGGTAAGCTGCTAAATCGGCCAGCTCCTGATGTTTTCCCACCCTCTTTAAAGGTACTCTATTTTTGAAATCAAATTTCTGAGCCAGATCTCCCGGAAGAAGTCTATCCCAGGCACCTTTAGTAGGAAAAGGTCCGGGAGCTATCGCATTGGTTCTGATTTGATATTTACCCCACTCCACAGCCAAAGATCTTGTCATAGCTAAAACTCCTCCTTTTGCACATGCCGATGGAACTACATATCCGGAACCTGTAAAAGCGTATGTAGTAACAATATTAAGGACCGAGGCCGCCTGTTTTTCTTTTATCCAATGCTTCCCAAAAGCCAGAGTACAATTTGCTGTTCCCTTTAATACAATATCTATAACTGTACTAAAAGCATTCGCTGAAAGCCTCTCGGTAGGTGAAATAAAATTGCCTGCGGCATTATTTAAAAGCCCATCTATTCTGCCGAATTTATCTAAACCGGCTTGTAACATCAATTCAACCTGCTCATAATCTCTTACATCGCATGCGACTGGTAAAACCAGAGAACCTGTAGATTGCTCCAATTCCCTCGCTGTATTTTCCAGCACATCGTATTTCCTAGATGTAATAACCACATTTGCACCAAGCTCCAGCAGACAAGTACTCATTGCCTTTCCTAAGCCCGTACCTCCGCCAGTAACTACATAGGTTTTACCCTTTAACGCATTGTCTCTTAACATGGGTTGATGATCTTCCATACCGAAATTTGTATTTTAAGATAACAGTATAAGAAATAGTTTGTTTACTTCTTAGCTTGCAGGTTATCAATAATTGTTTTAACAATTAGCCTTGTCCGCGGCGACCACCATTGCTGCAATACTTTATCTAAAGTTGCGGATTGATCCTCGGAAGTTTTTTCAATCAATTGCCGTCTCATATTTAACTTACTTTGCTGCCAGGTGGTATAATCATATTGTAAAAAAGCCTGGATTTTCTTTTCAGCATGTGTCATTAAAGACGAAATATCTGCCGATGCATCAATCAGTCCTATTGCTCTGGCTTCTTCAACCGTTAATAACTTACCCTCTAAGATATTTTGGTAGGCTTTTCCTTTTCCGATCCAAAAAGCATACAGTTCAAAAATGCTATCGGGCACAATAATGCCTACAGGAACCTCATTTAAACCAATAATATAATTCCCCTCCGCCATTACCCTATAATCGCAACATAAAGATAAAACACATCCTCCTGCAGGACTATGACCACTAATAGCGGCAATCATTGGTTTTTTAAAGCTGACCAAAATTCTCACAAGATCCAGAAACTCAAGCCAAAATGTTCTAATTTCTGTTTCATTATAATCGTAAAGTTCTATAAGATCTAATCCTGCTGTAAAAAACCCATTTTTCCCTGTCAAAATCACCCCACCAATATTATTGTCTTGCTCTATGTTTTCGATAAGTGCTTTTAACTCATTTACAAGTTCGCTGTTCATGGCATTAGAAGAACCTCTATCTAAAGCTATAATAGCTACTTTTTCTCTTATAGTTACTTTTAATGTCTTCATTATCAGTTTACATTATAATGTATGACCTTACGTCCGATATGACCTTTTAAATCTGTTCCTTCTATTACTACCCTGTACTTCCCTTTGCCGTCAGTATTAAAGAACGAGAAGCGGGCATTTCCGGTAGAATCTGTAATCACTTTCGGATTCCAGTATACTGTACTCCTATAATCATTCATTGGCGTAGCCTGCTCAGGCTTTTCATAATCTGGTGAGTAAAAATCTTTAGCAACGAACAGTCCCAAAGGCATATAAGAGATAATACCCGGAGAATAGGTATTTGAAAAACCGCCTCCTCCACCGCGTTTTGTATTAATGATAATAACACCGCTGCTTCCTCTTGAACCATAAATAGCGGTGTAACTTATGCTCTTCAAAATTTCAACACTCTCCACATCATTCGGATTGATAGAGTTTAACATATCCGGCTCTACATACATACCATCCAAAATAATTTGAACAGGTTCGCCATTGGCCATGTTTCTCATGAAAAAAGCTTCTCCATCTTGAAAAATAAGTCCGGGAACCTTCCCCTGCAAAGCAAATTCCATGGTTGGTGCATTCTCCAAATCCTGACCTGTTAGTACTTTATCTGCACTTCCTGCTCCATTTAAGTTAGATGAATTATCCATTTCCTTCTTTTTCTCTATAACCGTTACTTCATCCAGCATAATTGTCCTGCTTGTAAGGCCATACTTCAGCAACTCTTCATATTGTGTTTTGCTATTTTTTAAATAAGCCAGCATGGATGAACTTATATTAACAGACAAATCATTCTGTTGAGGCTTAGGGACTACCTGATCTTTGGCACTGTCATCCATCTCTATCTCAACAAATTTCTTACCTTTTTCCGATCTGGCCTGAATCACAAATTTTGTGCTGTCTGGAAAAACCAAACTATCTATAACAAATTCTCCGTTTTCATTAGCTGTTGCCTGTAATATCGAAGAGGTTTTAGCCCCAAAAGCAATTATAGATGCATTTGGAACTACCTTTTTATTATTTTTCACTTTTCCTCTTAACGCCAGTGAGTGTTCGGGCTGGTAGTTTATGGCTGGCAGGGTTTGATTTAAAATATCTGTCCATTTGAATCTCCTCCAACCCTGAGTAAGCAACAAGTTATCTAACTGTTCCAATTTTGCAATATTCTGATTAATAAAATAGTAATTAGGATTTTCGATATTCCCTCTTAAATCAGAATTTAAAAGAATTTCAGAAAGCATGGTATGTTCTTCCTCTTCTGTAACAGGAACTTTAGTTTCATCGATCACTGCTACAGAAAACGAACCAACAACATTTCGTTTCTGCGGGTTGTTAGCATTAAATGTAATATTTACTTTTTCTCTTGGTTTATAGTTATTCTTTAAGCCCGACAGATTCATTTGTAGGTACTCGTCTTTATTGACAAAAAACAATCTCTCTGCTATAGGTTGGAAAATATCATTGAATAAGGTGATTTGTGAAATACCTAAAGGGAATTCCTTTAAGGAAAATTTCACAATAAAACCTCCCTGATCTGAAATTTTGGTTGTGGCAGAATAAACCAGGTTACCTCCAGACTGGGCTATTAAATTCATGGATTTTCCGATATTCTTATCAACAAAACTTTTGTTCCCCATCACACGAATCACTATACTATCTGCATTTTCCTTCTGCAGCAGACTTAAGACAACTCCTTCCTGTTTCGCTTCGGGCAAAGGATACTTACGTTCTGTACCATCAGCAAATTTCAAAACTCCAAAATACTTCTTACCACTTTCCGGTATTAGAGAAAAGGCTCCCATTCCCTTATACTTCGGATTAAGTAAAGCTACGGGCTTGCCTGACTCGTCTTCAACATGCCCTTTAATATCTGCACCTAAGCCATCCGATTTCAGTATCTTAAATCCTACTCTTGATCTTAGATCTGTTACTAAATCTCCTCCTTCGGGGAAGAATTGTAAGCTATATTCATTAGAAGTATGTGTAACCGGTATAAATTTCTCGACTAAGGCCCTTTCAGAAATCTTTACTGATGTAGTTATGAGCCCGGTTTTCTGTACAGCCGCTGGTTGCGTAAATTTCAATTGTAAATTACCTTGTTCGTCTGTTACAGCTTTACCTTTGGAAATTTCTTTCCCCTCCAGCTCTATTTTATATACGACCTCTTTGTTGGCATAAGGATTACCTTCTATATTTTTATAATTGATATTTGCGATTACCTGTTCCTGGCTACCAGATGGAGCAAAAGTATAATGTGTTTCCACAATCATTTGGTTTGTCCTTATGTTTCCAATTTTAAAAATATGGTCGTAATAGAAATCGGGATCAAAATTTCGCATCCAATTAGTATATGCCCTTATCCTGTAGTTTCCCTCTTTCAAGGTATCGGGTAAACTAAAATTCCCCCATCCGGTGCCTATCGCAAGAGGTATCCGTATTCTTTTCTTTAGTTGATTTTTCTGGTCTAACAATTCTACATAAAGCAAATTACTCTGAGGACTAAAATTGAGATCTTTTGCGTTAAGAACATATGCCTTAAACCAAATTTCATCGCCACTCGCATAATAAGGTTTGTCGGTATGCAAGTACACTTTTTCTTGTATATATTTTTCGTTGTACTTACCAAAAGATTCTATAATTCCCTGTAAAGAACTTATACTTGCTACAAATCCCAGGGAGAGAAACGCCAAACAGCAAAAAGCTGCATATCTAAGGTTTTTCATGGCTTATAATTACTTCTAAATTATGGTTGATTTCATTAAAAAAACCTCCTTTAAAAAGAGGTTTTTGTTTTATTAAAATTGGTTTTTCCACATCATACTTTCTACAGGCCTTGTAGTTTTATTATTATATTTAGCATTTATTTTTGTTGCATACATTGTTTCTATTTCTCCTTCAACGACAAAATAAATGAGCTGACCAATAGGCATTCCTGTATATATACGTACCGGCTGCGCTACCGATATTTCTAGTGTCCATGTATTACAAAATCCTACATCTCCTTTTCCTGCTGTCGCATGAATGTCTATGCCCAATCTTCCTGTACTGGATTTTCCTTCCAAAAATGGAACATGCTTATGGGTTTCGGTATATTCTAACGTTACGCCTAAATATAGTGTATTGGGTTGTAAAACAAATCCTTCTTTTGGTATCTCAAAATGTTCTATTTCATTATGCTTTTTTGCATCAAGCACACGATCTTTATATACAGCCAGATATTTCCCTAAATGTACATCGTAAGAATTGGTACCTAAACACTCGCGTTTAAATGGTTCTATTATAATGGAGCCGGCTTCTATCTCTTCTAAAATCCTCTTATCGGAAAGAATCATCTTATGTCTTAATTTATTCTCTAAAATATGATTTATTTAAAATAGTTTTGTAAATAATTAATTTTAGAAAATGCCCCTTATTCATCTGGAAGAAGTCTCACCACAAACCTTTATAGGTTTATGGAAAATAGAGGAAAATCCTGAAGAACTGGAAAAACAGCTTCAGTTAAAAGAACATGAGTTGTCAGTTTTAAGATCCTTACAAGGACAAAAACGTAACCTGCATTGGCTGGCTACCCGGGTGTTATTACGAAAGATGTTATCTACCAAAGAATATATAGATTGTAAACCGGATGAAAATGGCAAACCAATTCTTGTTAACCTACCTTATAAAATATCTTTAAGCCATTCCTATGACTATGCTGCTGTAATGATTTCTCTAACCAAAGAAGTAGGAATTGATATTGAGATTATCAAAGAAAAAATAGATCGGGTTAAACATAAATTTTTAAGTAGCGAAGAGCTGATTTTTATTGAGGAAAAACATCAGTTGGAACATTTATATGCTTGTTGGTGTGCAAAAGAGGCACTCTATAAATTAAACGGAAAAAAAGAGATCTCTTTTAAAGACAATATTCATTTGCAACCTTTTGTTTATCAAAGCAATGGCACTATACAATCTACCATTAGCAAGGATGAGCATACACAAAGATTCCGCGTAAATTATCGTAAATTTGGAAATTACATGCTGGGCTATGTTAGCGAGGGTGAACATTTAGATAATTAGATTATGCAACAGAATAAAGCTGTTTTATTTGAAGATTGGGGTTTAACAGATTATGAAGTAGCCTGGTCCAGGCAAGAAGATATTTTTTCTAAAACTGTTGCCGTAAAAACAGAAAACAGAAATGATCCGGAAAATATGAAGGAAACCTCTAACTTCTTAATTTTTACCGAGCACCCGCATGTTTACACTTTAGGAAAAAGTGGAAAGCCGGAAAACCTGCTTCTTGATGAAAATGGACTAAAAGAGAAACACGCGACATATCACAAAATTAACCGTGGTGGTGATATTACCTATCATGGTCCGGGGCAAATTGTTGGTTACCCTATACTGGATTTAGATAATTTCTTTACAGATATTCATCTCTACCTTAGAACCCTTGAAGAAGCTATTATCTTAACATTAAGAGATTACGGGATAGAGTCTGGCAGGTATGAAGGCTATACAGGTGTCTGGCTGGACGCTGATAACGATAAAGCCAGAAAGATTTGTGCCATGGGAGTGCGATGCAGTCGCTGGGTAACTATGCATGGTTTTGCTTTTAATGTAAATACCGATTTATCGTATTTCGGAAATATCGTTCCTTGTGGAATTGATGATAAAGATGTAACCTCTATGAAACGGGAACTAGGTAAAGATGTTGATATTGAAGAGGTGAAAGAAAAGTTGAAAGGGCATATAGCCCATCTTTTCGAAATGCAGGTAATCCTCTCCAGGTAATTATTTAACTTTTCTCTAAGGGAAAAAAGCTAAGAAATTAGTTTCTTAATTTCATTATTTTTTACGTAAATCTTGATTTATAGTCTTTTAAATACGACATTTAGATACCTATATAAGAAAAACTATAATCAAGAATTTAATACCTTTTCTGTTTTTCATTTTTGCGCTCAGTTCATTTGGTCAGAACCTAAAGTCTGGTTTCGACAAAGATGAATATGTCGAACTGTTAAAATTAACATCCAGGAATAGCCTTCCTCCAGATTCGGCCAAGAAAATACCGTTTCCTAACAATTTTAAATTAGAATACCGATCTCCAGTTGTTGGACTGGATAATGTATGGGAGTTATGGGCCAATGGAAAGGGAACTGCAGTAATTAGTGTTAGAGGATCTACAAAAAACACCGAGAGCTGGCTTGCAAATTTCTATGCCGCTATGGTCCCTGCTAAAGGAATATTAAAACTTTCTAAAGATGATCTTTTTGATTATGAGCTGGCGCAAAACCCAAAGGCTGCTGTACACGTTGGCTGGTTGTTGTCCACTGCATATCTTTCTAAAACTATACTCCCAAAAATAGATTCCTGCTATAGAAGAGGAATTAAAAATTTTTTGGTTACCGGACATAGCCAGGGCGGAGGAATCTCTTACTTATTAACAGCCTATTTATATAATCTGCAAAGGAAAAACCTATTACCGGCAGACATCAGGCTAAAAACTTATTGCAGCGCGGCACCTAAACCAGGAAACCTTTTTTTCGCTTATGATTATGAAAAGTTAACCCAAAACGGCTGGGCATACAATGTAGTAAATGCTAATGATTGGGTTCCCGAAATGGTTTTGTCTGTACAAACAGTGGAAGATTTTAATACTGTAAATCCTTTCATATTCTTTAAATCAACTATCAAAAAACAAAAATTCCCCAAAAACCTGGTCTTAAGATACTTTTATAATAAGATGGATAAACCGTCCAGAAAAGCACAACGATATTATCAGAAATACCTGGGTAACAAACTTTCAGATTACGTTAGGAAATACCTACCGGAATTTAAACCCCCGGTATATTTTAAAACCAGTAATTATGTGCGCACTGGAAATACTATCGTTTTAGACGGAGAAGAGGAATATTTTAAGCAATATCCAAATTCAAAAGAAAAAATAATGATTCACCACCAACCAGAAGCCTACTTATATTTAGCAGAACATGCATATAATTAGAAATCCAATTCTAAAATTCGCTCGTCTTTCAACATAGCCTCCACAAATAAGTTATGACTTTGTGGGCTTCCTACTGCTGTCCAGGTACCAGATATATTACCATTTGCTAATTGCTGACTCCCCCTTTTTATTTTAAGCTTATACTTTTTCAACGATTCTTCATATTTATCTAACCCTTCGCCATCATATCTCTTCACTATTCTGTATATACGCATAGTATATCGTCTATCAAAAAAGTCTTCCACTACCGGGAATACCAACAGTGAAAATAACACTACCACGGTAACACCTATCGCTTGTTCTATAAAACCTGCTCCAACAGCCATTCCAATCGCTGAAACAATCCAGATTACACAAGCAGTTGTAAGGCCTGATACTCTGTTCTCATCCTTAAAGATTACCCCTGCACCAAGAAAACCAATACCCGTAACAATATTTGCAGCAATTCTGTCGTGACTATTTACACCAATTTTTATAGAAAGAATAGTAATCAGAGTAGACCCCAAACCAATCATGATCATCGTTTTTAGTCCTGCCTGTTTATTTCTAAATTCGCGTTCAGCTCCTATTACACCACATAACAAAGTTGCCCATAGAAACTTGTTAACCTCAGATTGAGTCAAAAAATGCGTTTTGTCTATAAATTGCTCAAAGTCCATAATTACCTATACAACTAAAGATTCCTTGTGTTTGAATATAACATAAAAAAAGCCAGATATAAATTATATCTGGCTCTAATTTATTATGAATATGAGCAAACTACATCATTCCGCCCATGCCACCACCCATTGGAGGCATTGCAGGAGCCGCACCACCTTCTTCTGCTTCGTCTGCCAATACACATTCTGTTGTTAATAACATCGATGCAATGGAAGCCGCATTCTCTAAAGCTACACGTGAAACTTTAGTTGGATCTATAACACCTGCAGCAATCATGTTTTCATAAACATCTCTGCGGGCATTATAACCGTAGTCTGCAGAACCTTGTTTTACATTATGAACAACGATAGATCCTTCGATACCTGCATTAGCACAGATTTGACGTAAAGGCTCTTCAATTGCTCTTTTAATGATATTAATACCTGTAGTTTCATCTTCGTTCTCTCCTTTCAGATCTTCTAAAGAAGAAACCGCTCTAATGAAAGCAACACCACCACCAGCAACGATACCTTCTTCTACAGCAGCTCTGGTTGCATGTAAAGCATCATCCACACGGTCTTTTTTCTCTTTCATTTCTACTTCTGTTGCAGCACCTACATAAAGTACAGCTACACCACCAGATAATTTAGCTAAACGCTCTTGTAATTTCTCTCTGTCGTAATCAGAAGTAGTCGTTTCAATTTGTGCTTTAATTTGGTTAACACGAGCTTTAATGTCATCTACATTACCAGCACCATTAACAACGATAGTATTATCTTTATCTACTACAACTTTTTCCGCTTGTCCTAAGAAAGAAAGGTCTGCATTTTCTAATTTAAAACCTCTTTCTTCAGAAATAACCGTACCACCAGTTAAGATAGCAATATCTTCTAACATTGCTTTTCTTCTGTCTCCGAAACCTGGAGCTTTAACAGCCGCAACTTTTAAAGAACCACGGATTTTGTTAACTACTAATGTAGCTAAAGCTTCTCCATCTAAATCCTCAGCAATAATTAACAAAGGTTTACCAGTTTGAACTTGTTTTTCTAATACTGGCAACAATTCCTTCATGTTGCTGATTTTCTTATCGTAGATTAAGATATAAGGGTTTTCTAATTCTACTTCCATTTTATCAGCATTGGTTACGAAGTAAGGAGAAAGATAACCTCTGTCAAACTGCATACCTTCTACAGTTTTAACCTCAGTCTCTGTACCTTTAGCTTCTTCAACAGTGATAACACCGTCTTTGCCAACTTTAGACATTGCTTCTGCAATTAAAGAACCAATAACATCATCGTTATTTGCAGAGATAGAAGCAACTTGTTTGATTTTATTATTGTCTTCACCTACAGTTTGAGATTGAGATTGTAGGTTATCTACAACAACAGCAACAGCTTTATCAATACCACGTTTTAAATCCATAGGATTTGCACCAGCAGCTACGTTTTTAATACCTGCAGTGATAATAGCTTGTGCTAAAACAGTCGCCGTAGTTGTACCATCTCCTGCGATATCTGCAGTTTTTGAAGCAACTTCTTTAACCATTTGTGCACCCATGTTCTCTAAAGCATCTTTTAATTCGATTTCTTTAGCAACGGTAACACCGTCTTTAGTAACAACCGGAGAACCGAATTTCTTATCGATAATTACGTTTCTTCCTTTTGGACCCAATGTTACTTTTACTGCATTAGCTAATTTATCAACACCGTTTTTTAACGCGTCTCTAGCTTCTACGTTATATTTGATTTGTTTTGCCATTTCTTTTTTTGTATTTAGCACTTAGTAGCAAGTATTGAGGACACCTGCATACTTATAATTTATAAAGTTTGTTAAATCTTGATACTTAATACTGAAATCTTATACTACAACACAGCATAGATATCAGCTTCACGCATGATTAAATATTCTTTGCCTTCATAGGTAAGTTCTGTTCCAGAATATTTTCCATACAACACTTTGTCGCCAACTTTAACCGTTAAAGGCTCGTCTACTTTACCGTTACCTACTGCTACAACTGTACCGCTTTGAGGTTTTTCTTTTGCTGTATCTGGGATATAAATTCCCGAAGCTGTTTTCTCTTCTGCAGGAGCTGGTTCTACCACTACTCTGTCTGCGATAGGTTTAATGTTTAACGCCATAATTATATTCTTTTAAGTTTTTTGAGTTTATATTTTAAATGTTTTACCATTCAATATCATAGAATATGCCAAAGCCATTTTATGACAGATTTTCACTAAACAAGCATCGTTCTGTAAATATTTCATCCTGTGTTGGTGCCAGCTTGACAGCCGTTACCGACAATTTACTGACACAGCTATGTTATTTCTGCAAAATAGGGATTTAGCCGAGGTTTCACAATAAAGAAAAGTCAGAAACTGGATTATTTATTATCAAAAACGGATTACCCGAGTTCATTATTACCTTATGCCTGCCCGTTCATATTGGTAATACGGAACTTCGCTTAGCCAGTTTTCAGAAAGTTGTTCAGGATCATTTAAGACAACATCTTACTTTGAGGCATTTAGTTCGTTTAACATAACAAAATGGTGATTAATGAAAAACTGCAGATATGTCAACCAGACATTTAGAAGTCAAACCTCCAAAATAAAAAAGCCACCCAAAAGGTGGCTTAAATATCTCGACAAATTAATCTTGATTATTTCTTAGTAGTATCAGCCGTATTTCCTTCTTTCATTGCCGGTAATGAAGATGGAACTGCTGTTTTATCAATTTGCTCCTGAATTCTTGAATTAGAAGGACTAGTAGTGTTACCTGCAGGTGCCGTAGCATTCAGGTTAATTAAAAGTGCTAACACAAATAATGCAATTGCCAATCCCCAGCTTCCTTTTTCCAAAAAGTCTCCGGTTCTTTGAACTCCCATGATATTATTAGACGAAGAAAAACCTGAAGTTAAGCCTCCACCTTTAGGATTTTGCACTAATACAATAAGTACCAATAAGATAGCTACTACGATAGCTAGTATAACTAATAAAGTCGTCATATATTTTAATTAACCTTTAACTCTAAATATTTTATCTGGCTGGCAAAGTAAGCGTTTTTTTCCGGATATTTCAAACTTAATTTTCTGTAAATATCTAAGGCTTTGTGATAAAGCATTTGTTCTACATATATTTTAGCCAGGGTTTCCGATACTAATTCGTTATGATCTTCCGAACTTTTCTTTGCCTTGTTTTCCGTATCAATTTTATCAGCTCTGGGCGCAGTGATATGCGGTTCCTCTTTTATAAATCGCTCAATAATCTGATGTTCCTTTTTAAGGAAGTCGAAATGCACCGTTTGCTTATTTCCTTCAACTTCATCAACAGAAGTTAAATGGAAGATATTTTCTACTATCTGATGCTCGAGTTCGTCTTTCTCTTGCTGAACCGGATCAGGATTATCTAAATAATAGTCAGCATACGGTCTGATATTTTCGTATTGCTTTCTTGTCTTATTCAGCCACCACAAAAAAGTATAAGGCAATCTATCTTCATGATATCTGAAGATGTGCCCTTGCTTAACTGCAGGCAGATGCTCTCCATCGGGTTCCTTACCTTCTGCTTCAAATTCCTGGCTTATTTCTTCTCTTAAAAATTCGTCGCCTAAAGTTTCAATATATGGAGCTTCGGCAGTTAAAGGTTTTACAATTTCTTCCTGAATTTCCTTTTTTGAATCTATTTCTTCTGCTTCAATTGGCAATTCATAAGTGATCTCCTCCAAATTGATTTCAGATTCTGACAGAGCATTTGATTTTTCGGCAGTAAGAACAATCTCGGGTTCTAAGTGAGGAGCTATTTCTTCAAAAACTTCTTCTTGTATGTCTTCTACCGTTTCTGCTCCTTTTAAATCTAAAGTTCTGAAGTCCTCCGGATTAAAAATCACATCATACAGTACGTTTCTGGAGGGCACAATTGCAGCAGCTTCTGCCAAATGCTTTTCATAAGAGGAGGTCCCTATAGCACATCTGGCTGCCAGCAGATAAAAAGCCTGGCAATATGGATAGGCGTTTTTTAAAGCCACCATTTTTCCCAGATCCTTTTCTCCCAACTCTTCTAAATCGAAAAGACTTTTTAAAGCTGGCTCCTCTATATTTTTTAACTCTTCTTGCTGCACTCTTATTGTTATGACTTGTGAAATTAATAAAACACTACCAATTAGCAAAAGCTCTGTTATAAATGTCTTCTGTTAGTTGCTGATTTATATCTTTTATTAATGATTGCTCTACACTGGCAAACGAAGTAGAAGATGAGAAATCTTTATATCTGGTAAAACTCTGGTCGAAACTTTTATCTGGTTCTATGGCATTTACATACTTTACCTGTACGGTTATAGACAACCTGTTTTGTTCTGCAGTTGGCATATTACCTCCCTGAATAGAAACAGGCTGAATAGTATAACTGGTAATTTTGCCTTCAAAATGTGCATCTCCTTCTGTTCTGATAAAACTTAAGGAAGTCTGATTTCTAATACGCTCTTTTAATGATTCGGTAAAAGCCTGGCTTAAAGTAGGAACAACCAGGGGTGCTACATTTTCAAAAAGTGACACCGATACCGTTTTCATTCCTGCTGAAATTGACCCTCCCGTAAAAGAATAAATCCCACAACCTTTAACTGAAAACAACAAAGGCAATAATAAGTATAAAGCAAATTTCCTCTTCATTAGCTGAGATTTAGTTCTTTAATTTTTCTATACAGGGTACGTTCAGATATGCCCAGCTCTTCCGCAGCAGATTTTCTTTTACCTTTATGTTTCTTCAGAGCTTTTTTAATCATGTCAGCTTCCTTATCTATCAAAGACAGGGATTCTTCTACTTCCTCGGCTTCTGTATCGGCTATTCTGTAATCGTCATTTCTTGAAAGAGGTGGCTGTATAGTTAAAGATGTATTATTATTATCTGACATATGATGATGGATATCTCTATCGTTATCATATAATGTATTCAGGATATGAGGATTATTTTCAGCAAAAGCAGAAACATTGCCTCCATTGTTAATAATTTCTGCAACCAGCTTCTTCAGCTCTATCATATCCTTTTTCATATCGAAAAGTACCTTATATAAAAGATCTCTTTCTGAAAAGTCTTCTTTCTTCGAAGACCCGATCATCATAGGTAAGGAAGTTCCAGCGTTTTCTACCGGAATATACTGTAATAAAGTTGGGCCGGTTACATATCTTTCTTTTTCCAATACAGAAATCTGCTCAGCTATATTCTTCAACTGCCTAACATTACCCGGCCAGGAATAATTTGTAAGAATTTCTATAGCATCGGGAGACAAGGTCACATTAGGTGAACGATATTTATCTGTAAAATCTGCAACAAATTTTCGGAACAACAAATAGATGTCTTCTTTTCTCTCTCTTAAAGGTGGTATTTTTAAAGGGACGGTATTTAAACGATAATAAAGATCCTCCCTGAATTTGCCGGCTTTTACAGCCTCATACATATCTACGTTTGTGGCAGCAATAACTCTTACATTTGTTTTTTGCACTTTGGAAGAGCCTACACGTATATATTCGCCGGATTCTAAAACACGCAACAATCTTGCCTGTGTACCTAAAGGCAACTCTCCTACTTCATCTAAAAAAATAGTGCCACCGTTTACTACTTCAAAATATCCCTTTCTGGCTTCATGTGCTCCGGTAAAAGAACCTTTTTCGTGGCCAAAAAGCTCAGAATCTATAGTCCCTTCTGGAATAGCCCCACAGTTCACCGCAATAAACGGCCCATGCTTACGGGCACTTAATTGATGGATGATATGTGAAAATACTTCCTTTCCGGAACCACTTTCTCCTGTAATTAAAACTGTAATATCTGTTGGAGCAACCTGTCTGGCAATATCTATAGCTCTATTTAACAATATAGAGTTACCTATAATGCCGAACCTTTGTTTTATATCCTGTACATCCATTTCTTTTGAGTATTGAGAAGTGAGTATTGCGTATTGAGTCCAACATACAGGTGTCTCATTACTCAATACTCATATCTCACATCTATCTGATTAAACAACTTTGCCAATTAGGGTAGCACTGGTTCCTCTTTCAATCAAAACGTTAACATATTCTCCAGGTTTGTAGGTCTCGGATACGGGGAATACCACCATACAGTTTTGATCGTTTCTTCCACAGTAATCTTCTTTAGATTTTTTGGAAAATCCTTCTATCAGCACTTTTTCCACTTTACCTATATGTTGTTGTAACCTGTAATAGCCATGTTGTTGCTGAAGTGCGATTACTTCTTCCAATCTTCGCTTTTTAACATCTTCAGGCACATCATCTTCAAACTTTTTAGCAGCAGGTGTTCCTGGTCTTTCCGAATATGAGAACATATAAGCGAAATCATATTTCACAAACTCCTGCATACTTAATGTATCCTTGTGCTCTTCTTCTGTTTCTGTACAGAAACCGGTTATAATATCTGTAGAAATTGCACACTCTGGCAATATTCTTCTTATAGCATTGATTTTCTCCATATACCACGCCCTGTCATAAGTCCTGTTCATCACTTCCAATATTCGGGAATTTCCAGATTGAACCGGTAAATGGATGTATTTACAGATGTTCTCGTACTTTGCCATGGTATAAAGCACTTCATCTGTAATATCTTTTGGATGGGAGGTGGAGAATCTCACTCTTAATTCCGGACTCACCAAAGCGACTTTTTCTAGAAGCTGCGCAAAATTTACGCTTTCCGCACTTTCTTCTTCGCCCGATTTCCACTTGTAAGAATCTACGTTTTGTCCTAAAAGCGTAACTTCTCTATAGCCTGCATCGAATAGATCCTGAGCTTCTTTTACAACAGAATACGGATCGCGACTGCGCTCTCTACCTCTGGTAAATGGTACTACACAGAAAGAACACATATTATCACAACCTCTCATGATAGAGATAAATGCAGTAATTCCGTTAGAGTTCAATCTCACCGGATTTATATCGGCATAAGTTTCTTCTCTGGAAAGTAAAACATTAACGGCCTTATTACCTTCATCTACTTTTCCAATCAAATTTGGTAAGTCACGATAAGCGTCCGGTCCAACTACTAAGTCAACAATTTTTTCTTCCTCCAGGAATTTAGACTTCAAGCGTTCTGCCATACATCCTAATACACCAATAAGCATATCTGGCTTTTTAACTTTAGAAGCACCAAACTGTTTCAGTCTATTCCTAACCCTTACTTCTGCATTCTCCCGAATAGAACAGGTATTAATAAATACTACATCTGCTTCGGTATAATCAGGCGTAGTTACAAATCCTGCATCAGAAAGAATAGACGCGACAATCTCACTATCAGAAAAATTCATCTGACAACCGTAACTCTCTACATAAAGCTTCCTTCCTGTATGGTTTTTAGACGATTCTAAAACCAAAGCTTCTCCTTGCCTGCTTTCGTCGTGTTCTTTAGACGGAATATTTAAATCTAACATCTTAATAATTTGGGATACAAAGATAACCTTTTTCTATAAAAAATGACAGTTTGTCAGCTTTAATAATTTTCTAATAATAATTACGGCCAAATTATTGAACGTTAATTTATTTATATATTTATACTGCATGATAAAAAACATTATACCGAAGAAAAGACATCAATTAAAAAGACTGGTTATTGTACTTTCTATTATTGCTTTTATTTTTGTTGGAGCCGTCTTATTTATTGCTTTCAGATGGAAACCTATCCTCACTAATACCATAGAAAACACCGTTCTCAACGTTTCAGACAGCTTGTATAAAGTTCATTTTTCAGATATAGATCTGAACTTATTTACTGGAAGCGTTTACTTCAAAAACATTGATATTAAAGCCGATTCCAACGTTTATTTCAAAATGATCAAACAAGGGATTGCTCCGGAAAATATTTTCAACCTTAAGATCAAAGAACTGAATATTAAAAATATCAAACCAATAAAAGTCTATCTGAACAGAAAGTTGGATATTCGTGAGATTAAGATTTTAGAACCCGAACTCACACTCACTTATACGCGTTTAAAGAATAAATTAAATAAACGCATCGACAACAGATCTACATACGAAAAAATTAAAAACACGCTAAAATCGGCCAAATTAGACCATCTTATATTAAATGAAATTGCTTTCACTTACATTGATAAATCACTTAAAGCACCAGAAATAACCAAGATAAATCGCGTAAGTATAAATGTTAAAGACATATTGATAGATTCAATATCTCAATTTGATTCTACACGGATTTTTCATTCAAAAAATATTGCTGTACAACTCAGTGATTTTTTATATCCTACCGGAGATTCTTTATATCATATTAAGATAGGCGGTCTAAATGTATCTACCGAACAAAAAAACCTGGTTGTAAGAGACTTCCAATTATTACCCAGATATAAGGAAATGGAGTTTTCAAATCTCTTTGAAAGACAAAATGAGCGCTATAGTTTAGTTTTGGACAGTATTGCGCTGGATGATATTGATTTTCATGGCCTGATAGATAACCGAACTATAAACGCCCGGAAATTGTCTTTAAACAGAGGGAAACTAGCCGTTTTTCTCAATCGGGCAAAACCAAAAAAACTAATTGATAAAGCGCAAAACTACCCGCATGTAGCCTTAAAAAGAATCAACTGGTCGGTAAATACCGATACTGTTGCCATAAAGGGTATTGATATTCGTTATTCGGAATACATGGCCAATACCGCAGCTAAAGGCACCGTTACTTTTTACAATCTTAACGGTCATATTCTGCGAGTAACAAATGATTCTGTTTTGCTTAGCCAACGTAAACACATAGATGCTTATCTTCAAACTTCATTTTTGGGAAGAGCTGATTTGAACGTCCATATTAAATTTAATGTATTAGACAAAAATGCTCCATTTTCATATGACGGAAGTATAAAAAACTTAGAATTAAATGCACTAAATCCTATTTCAAAGCCATTAGCAAAGATTTCATTCGCTTCTGGAAAAATAACTAATTTAAGTTTTTCAGTTAATGCCAATACACAGGGCGGAGGCGGAACAGTAAAGATTCTATATGATGATTTAAAAATAAATCTCATGAAAAAAGAATCAGAAAAAACCAATTTCAGAAAAATGGGCTTATTATCATTTTTAGCTAATGCACTAGTTATTAACGAATCTAATCCTACTAAAGATGAACCGGTACGAATATCTCACCCATATTACAGCCGACCCCACGATGCTTCTTTTTTCAATGTGATGTGGAAAGTTATATTTTTGGGGTTTAAGGAAACAATTGGCATTACGAAAGAAAAGGAAGCAGAAATTAAGGCTACAGCAGAAAAATTTAAAGAACGACAGAAAAGAAGAGCAGAAAGAAAGTTAAGAAGACAAAAACGTAAAGAAGAAAAATAATATGACAAAGAAATTTGCAAATGTACTTTTGCTACTGTCCGCTACAATTATATTAAATTCTTGTTCAGAAAAAGTCAATAATAAACTTGTAGCAGCCAGCAACCTGAAAAGGTTAGGCATAAAAGAAGAAAACCTGCATAGTTTAGATAGTTTATTAGGCTCGGCACTTATTAATAATTGGACTGCCGGTGCAACAGCATTAGTTGCAAAGGAAGGACAGGTTGTTTATTATAAAGGATTAGGTTTTAAAGATAGAGAAAATAAAGTGCTGATGGTTCCAATGGATTTATTCAGGATTGCTTCTATGACAAAGCCTATTGTATCTGTCGCTGCTTTGCAATTGGTAGAAGAGGGCAAATTAAAGCTGGATGATCCGGTATCTAAATACATTCCTCAATTTAAAAATGCCCAGGTTTTGGCGTCTTTTAATGAAGCCGACACGACATACACCACAATGCCTGCAAAAAAAGAAATTACTGTACGCAATTTAATGACGCATACTTCGGGAATTGGCTACGGATTTGGGGATAAGCGTTTAAAAATGATTTATGATAAGAACAATATTCCTGACCTGGCAACTACTCAAAAACTGGTACTTGATTCTGTAATGCAAACATTAGGAACTTTACCCTTAGGTGTTCAACCGGGTTCAAAATTCTATTATGGTTTAAATACCGATGTTTTAGGAAGAGTTATCGAAGTCGCTTCAGGAAAACCTTTAGACTCCGTACTTATTAAAAAGATATTTGAGCCTTTAGGAATGAACGATACTCATTTTTTCCTCCCTCCGCAAAAAACACGCAGACTGGCAACTATGTACAGCGAAACTAAGGAAGGCAGACTAATCAGAACAGAACCTGTGCAGGGTAAAAACACCATTAATTATCCTGTAAGCGGCGCCAAGACTTATCTTTCTGGCGGGTCTGGTTTAGTTTCCAACATTGATGATTATGCCAAATTCCTTCAGATGTTATTAAATAAAGGCTCTTACGCAGGAAAGACCATATTAAAACCGGAAACCATAGATACCATGACTGTTAATCAAATTGGTAATCTTAAAGTCGGAAAAGCCAATAAATTCGGATTAGGACTTGAAATCACTACTGCGGAAGGAGCCGAAAACGGTGCAAAACCAGGAAAACTAAGCTGGGCAGGAGCATTTAATACAACCTTCTGGATAGATCCGAACAGGAAATCTATTGCAATCTTAATGACACAGGTTTATCCTGCCATCCACAAAAAAGAGCTTTATCGCAAATTTGAAACTTTGGTAAACAGAGCTTTGGACGAAGAGCCGAAGAAGAAGTAAATTATATATGCAAAAAAAGCCGATAATGAACTTATCGGCTTCTTCTTTGTATTTTGTTTTATTATTTTACCAAAAAATTCCAGCCAAACTCATCAGCAATTCGTCCGTAGCGTAAGTCGTTTAAATATACCAACACCTTCTCTGAGAATTCTCTGCCTTCAACCGGAGGTAATTCATATAATTTACCTTCGTACCCAATAGTAGAAATTGGGGTAATTGTAGCAGCTGTTCCGGCAGCAAAGGCTTCCAGTACAGTTCCATTTTCAATACCTTCAATAAGCTCCTGAACAGAAACTTTTCTTTGTTCTGCTTTATAACCAAAGTGTTCAGCCAATTCCATAATAGTCCTTCTGGTTACCCCATGCAAAATGGTATCTCCATGCGGAGTAATTATGGTATCTCCAATTCTAAACACCAAGTTGGCTGTACCTGCTTCTTCAATATACTTATGCTCTTTTGCATCAGTCCACATTAACTGGTCAAAACCCTCATCATTCGCAATTTTAGTTGGATATAAAGACAGCGCATAATTTCCAGCATTTTTTGAGAATCCTACACCTCCCTCTGCTGCACGGGTATAATGAGTTTCAACCTTTAGTTTTAATGGTTTGCTATAATAAGCTCCTACAGGACCTGTCATAATTACAAACTTGTAGGCTACAGACGGATGTACACCTAAAGCTATCTCTGTAGCAAACATAAATGGTCTGATATATAAAGAAGTTCCCGCAGCACCAGGTACCCAGCCTCTGTCCAAATCCAATAGTTGCTTTAAGCCTCCGAGAAAAATTTCTTCCGGAACTTCAGGCATTTCTAATCTAACTGCCGATTTGTTGAATCTTTCCCAGTTTTTGTCTGGCCTGAAAATACTGACCGTTCCATCTGCAAATTTATAAGCTTTAATCCCTTCAAAAATTGACTGTCCGTAGTGCAAAACGGAAGTCGCCGGATCTAAACTGAAATTGCCATAAGGAACAATTTCACAGCTTTGCCATTTGCCGTTTACGTAATCTGCGACCAGCATGTGATCAGAAAAATACTTTCCAAACGATAAATTGTCAAAATCCACAGATGATAAACGAGAGTTCTCTGTTCTCGTTGTCTTAATTTCAAGCGTCTCTAACATGGGCTTATTATTCAAGAATATAGGTGCAAAAATACAACATTTTACAGTATTAAAAACGCTAAGTCCTCCAAATTTTTTACATTATAACGAATCCAGATAATCTACCATTTTTTCCAGACAACAAAGATTTAAAAAGTGCCAGAAATATTACCCCATCAATTCCTTCATTAGCTTATTAAAAGATTCTTTAAGTTCTGCCAGCTCGTGTTCTACTACAGAAAGCCTTTGTTCTAATTCGCTTACATTTCTTCTTGCCGGTTCTTCCTGAAATATATCATCCTCATCGGCTATAACTTCTCCTCCTAAAAGGTGAGCATATCTGGCTTCTTTTTGTCCGGCTCTTTTTTGCAATTGAACGACATAAGGCATTTCTCCTGAAGACAATCTTTCCAGATTTTCGATAACTTCTTCTATAGACTCAAACTCATATAACCTTCCCGAATTTGTATTTAATTCTCCCGGTGTTTGTGGCCCCCTTAACAACAGCAGACACAAAATGGCTAAATCTGATGGAACAACCGGAAAAAGTATGGCAAAGTTATGTTTGTATTTAACCACTCTGCTCCCACCGCCTGTTACAGTAGAGATAAGTCTCTTTTTCTTTAAAGAATCTAAAGTAAGAACAACGGTTTCTTCATCATAGTCTACAACAGGTTTTCTGGACGATTTTTGATTACATGCAGCAGTTAAGGCATTTAAAGTCATCGGGTAATAGTCTGGTGTCGTCCTGCTTTTTTCTATTAAACTGCCTAAAACTCTTTGTTCTTCTGCATTTAAAATAGGTAATAACTCGTGTTGTTCCTGGTTCATGATTGTAGTGCGTTAATAGTAAAAAGGCATTTTGATTTTAACCAAAATGCCTTTTCCAATTTAAGGAAATTAATATAAAATCCTAAACTTTATGGTATTTTCTACAGTCCGTAACTCTTTAATTACTGCTTTGTCATATTGCTTATTGATATCTGTAATTACGTAACCAATTCTTGGTGTGGTCATTAAGAACTGACTCACAATATTGATATTATGCTTGGCAAAGACCTTTGTAATTTCGGACATTACACCTGGCACATTTTTGTGGATATGAATTAGTCTGTGTGCATTATCCATCTTTGGTAATTGCAGATTAGGGAAATTAGAACTTTTATATGTTGTTCCGGTATTAATAAAATCGGCAACTCTTCTTGCGACAATTTTCTTATTCTCGGTTGCTGATTTAGCACTTTCAAAAACGACAATTCCTTTCTCGGCACAAATGTCGTAATTAATTCTTCCCTTGGCTTTTCCAAAATAACCGATAGTCTTCAATTTTTCCGCTCTTCTTAAAGTTTCGTCAGACACACTTTCGCCATCAGCCAAAAGCAACATACCTACATCTTTCACATATTTTTCTTCGAATGTTTCTTTATGACGAATAGAAAACCCATCTGTTTTCAGAAAGTCTATAGCTTTTTGTGGAACATTCCCTACCAAAAGACATAAAATTCTGTTTTTTGGATAAGAAATCGCCCTTGGTAACTGATTGATATACAAAAACTCATCGAAACTGGGAGTTACATGGTCAGCCTTTTCCGCAACAGTCTTACGTTCTATATTTTCTGTATACGCGAAGAATTTTTTAATCAGGCCAGACTCCTTCAGCTGGAAATCAGAATAGCCGTCGCCTATTCCAAAAATATCTCCTTGCAGATTCAGATTATTTTGCAACAGTTTTACTTTCCCTCCCTCTTCAGATAAAGGATTCGACCTGTCGTAACCAATAATCTGCCCTTTTTCGTCAAAAACAAAGGTATTTGCATAGATATTTTCTTTCTTTATCCCATACGGTGTCACTACCGGCGTTATAAACTCCTTGAAACCGCCAGAAACAATCAACACCTCATCTGAATGATCTTTAAAAAATTTCTTATTTCTGGAAAATGATGAAGAAACTTTGGTTTTTAAGTGTTTAACTAGTTCTTTTAAGTGATTTTTATTAGCCTGTAATAATTTCACACGACCTTCCAGACTTTGCGAGAAAGACAATTTCCCTTCCATTGCCTGATTAGTTAAATCTTCTATTTTTTTGTAGATAGCTTCTCTTTCGGGATGATCTTTTAACGAGATTCTAGCTAACTCGTCTAATGCTTCCACCTGTGTGAAAGTACTGTCGAAATCTATTATAAAGTACTGATTCAAAACCTAAAAAAATTTTAAGCCCAAAGTTGCATAAAATGATTTAATAAAAAAGGAAGAAATTAGAATTATCCTGTTTTCTTATTGGGATTGCAGAAATGCTTTGCACTGAATTGATTTTAAATCAGACACAATCTCCTTTAAATCTCATCTTTAATTGAAAGAATTTTAAAAAATTTCTTTTCGCAGGGTCCTCTTTGAGAGACCGCTTCTCGGACAAAGCTATATTTCATGGAAAAGCCAAAAGAGACTTTGAGTTTTGGAGAAAATCAGGTGATAAGATTATTCAGAAAAAGATACAAGCTCTTTTAGCAGACATGCCTTTTACATCCTTATGAGGGAATTGGCAAACCCGAAGCATTAAAACATGAATTTCCCGGACAATGGTCGAGACGTATAAACAAAGAACATCGTATTATTTATGGTGTAACAAAAGATACGATCAATATATACCCCTTAAAAGGATATTATAAATAATTACCCTTTCAAATTTCTTACCGTATTAACAATACTGTCACTTATGGGTTCAAATTCAAAATCTAAAGCATCTATAATTTTTTGATTGCTATACTCAGTCTGATTATAGGCTGCCGTTACCACATCTGCACTTAAACCAGCACTATTGCTCAAAAGCATATCGCCAATTACACTTACTTTCGCAGCCAATATCAGTTTCCATTTAGCAATTTCTTTTTGTTTTATCTGCATTTCATTAGCTACCAATATTTCATGGAAAAACCGTTGATAAGTATAATTTTCGGCGTTGACGATATATCGTTCTCCTCTTATATTGCTCTCCATTAGGGCAATCATTGCCCCGGCTACGTCCTTTACATCAACTAAACCAATTTTTCCGTTAGTATAATATTTAAGGCCTTTTGATACCAGATTGAAGATTTGCCCACTCCCGCTTTTTCCTATATTTTCACCAATAATAACAGATGGATTTACAATAACGGCATTTAAACCTTCCTCAATCCCTCTCCATACTTCCATTTCGCCCCGATATTTAGAAATAGCATAGACTCCATTTTTGTCATAAGCATCCCAAACATTCTTTTCGCTGGCTGCTTCATTCGCTTTTGGATTACCTATTGCGGCTACTGAACTAACGTGAACCAATCTGATATCTCTTTCGAGGCATAGATTCACAATATTAGCTGTGCCTTCAACATTAATCTCATTTAGCAAATCTTCATTTTTTCTATTGAAGGAAACCATTGCTGCACAATGATAAACCTGTTGTATACCTTCTATTGCCTGTTCCAGATTCGCCAGATCAAGGATATCCGCATCTACCCACTCTATACTCCCGGACAAAGGCAACAAAATATCCGGAATATTAGAATTTTCTCTTTTAGTACATCTAACGCTGTACCCTTTGGTTATAAGTTGACGTGTTAGCTCCGCTCCCAAAAAACCTGTTGCCCCGGTAACTAGAATCATAAAGTCGTAATTTAAAAGCAAAGTAACGCAAATAGTTAAAAATTCATAACAACTTTTACATTCGATAGCTATTTTGGAGAAAAATCGGATATTTGATGAATTGCAAAATTCAGGTCTTTTAGTAGAGAAATCAGAATATAATTCCTTCTTGATTTTCTATAAGTCTGTTTTTTGTTTTTATATTGAGCAATTAGATTTTACTATTTCTTTAACACAAATAACTAGTGCACTTTGTGTTTTTGATTTTTAACTTTTGAATTTAGACTTTATTATACATGTCTTTAGCAGATTTCTTTAATCCTATACACGCAGATAAAATAAGCCCTAAAAACGGCTATTTAAACAGTCAGCTAGGATCAAAAATAAAAACTTATACTACAGAGTTTCCAGATCTGTCTTCTAAGGAATTTGATATTGCTATTATTGGTGTGGCAGACGACAGAGGCAGTACAAATAATAATGGCTGTGCATTAGGCCCTGATTATATACGGGAGAAGCTATATACACTCCATGAAGGCGTTTTTAAATCGAAAATTGCAGACCTGGGTAATATCTTACCCGGCCATCAGTTATCCGACACCTATATTGCAGTTAAAAATGTCGTATCTGAATTGATTAAACAGGGTATTTTGCCTGTGATTATCGGTGGAAGCCAGGATATTACATATGGACAATATATGGGATATGAAAGTCTGGAAAAGAAAGTTGACCTGTTGGTAGTGGATTCCCATTTTGATATGAATGAAATTTATGACGACGGAAGTGTTCAAACCGATTCTGAATCTTATCTGAACCGTATTTTCCTTCATCAACCTAACTATCTGTTCAACTTTAGTAATTTAGGTTATCAAACATATTTCGTTAGTCAGGACAGTCTAAGGGTTATGGAGAAATTATTCTTCGATACACTAAGACTTGGGGAAGTTAGCGGAGCTATTTATTTAGCGGAACCCAGTATAAGAAATGCAGATATGATCAGCTTTGATATCGGAAGCATCAGATCTGCAGATGCTATTGCCAATATGAATGCTATGCCAAATGGTTTTTATGGAGAAGAAGCCTGTCAGATTTGTCGGTATGCGGGTTATAGTGATAAATTAAGTTCTATAGGTTTTTATGAATTTAACCCGGCCTGCGATCAAAATGGGCAAACTGCTATGCTTGTCGCTCAAATGATATGGTGCTTTATGGATGGCTTCTATAACCGTAAAAAGGATTTCCCAATGAATCCAAAATCCGATTATATTGTTTATAAGACTGCTCTGCAAAATAATGAACATGAACTTATTTTTGTAAAAAGCAAAAAGACCGACAGATGGTGGATGCAGGTTCCATATCCTTCCGCCGGCTCTAAAAACGAACGTTTCCATTTTATCCCTTGTCTATACGAAGATTATAAATTAGCCGTTAGTGGAGAGATGCCTGACTTATGGTGGAGAACTTATCAAAAACTGATTTAATAAAGCAATGAAGAAAATACTTTTAGCACTTTTACTAAGCCCCAGCTTACTTTTTGCTCAAGAAAAATTTAGCCTTAAAGGCCAGGTAGATGCAAAGAATAACAACAAGAAAATATACTTAGTACACCTACAAGATCAGGGCGAAAAAATAGATTCTGCCCTTATACAAAACGGCCAGTTCCATTTGGACATTCCATTAAGCAAACCCAGTATTGCAATCTTATTGCTCGATCATAAAGGTAACTCTCTAAAAAGTCAGGAACCCAAAGACGTATACCGCTTTTTTATTGAGCCAGGTCAGGCAACGTTACAAGCTAAAGATTCTATAGCAAAAGCCAGTTTAAAGGGACTAAAGATCTTTGAAGACAATGCAGCATTTGAATCGGGCGCAAAAGCTATTAATGATAAGCTGGGTGCTTTGAATATAGAATTTGCAGGTTTATCTGACTCCAAAAAAGCAGATCAGCAAGTATTGCTTTCATTCCAAAAGCGCTATAGTACCCTCATGGAAGAAAGGCAAAGTATCATCAAAAAATTTATAGCCAACCATCCCCAATCCTTTATTAGTCTTTATTATTTAAACAGTGATCTGGCTAATGATGAAATGAATGTACCTGAGATTGAGGGACTGTACAATGCTTTATCTGAAAACCTTAAATCTAACGTGTTTGGTAAAATGGTAAAGCAAAGAATTGAACAAGGAAAGGTAACAGGAATTGGTGTGGTTGCTTCTGACTTTGAAGAGAAAACACCGGAAGGAATACCTTTAAAACTTTCTTCGTTTAAAGGCCAATATGTTTTGGTAGACTTTTGGGCTTCCTGGTGTATGCCTTGCAGACAGGAAAACCCCCATCTGGTAAATGCCTACGAAAAATACAAAGACAAAGGTTTTACAATTTTGGGTGTTTCTATAGACCAAAGTGCCGATGCCTGGAAAAAAGCCATTAAAACAGACGGTCTACTTTGGGCACAATTATTAGATACTACGCAAAAGATTGCTGCTCAGTATGGTATTGATGCTATTCCTAAAAACTATTTATTGGATAAGGAGGGAAAGATTATTGCAAAAAATTTGAGAGGATTAGCATTGGAAGAAAAACTTAAGGAGGTTCTGGAATAAGTCGTTAGCCTATTCTGTGGTCAAGAACTTATAGCATTAAAATGGTAACAGCATTGAAGACAGTGACTGTCTTACCTCCAAATTTATATACCAGACGGATGCTCATAGTTGATACGACGTGACCACAATGCTGATGAATTTTCTCTAAGTGCTTCCGGTTTCTCCGTTCTTTCGAATAAATTTCTGTTTTTGTTCAATTTACTAAAAGATGTTTAAAAAAATCAGGCTCCATATGCCTTTTAAGCAGTCTCCTATCAGCTCCCTAGAAATTAGGTCAAAACCTACTTTAAGCCACTTAGAAAATAAACACTGAACGGAACGCCTAGTGCTTTTCCGCTTTTTTTGTTCTGTTTCTAAAAAACAACCAGACCAACAAAGAAAGTATAAACAGACTGGCCACTACAGACAAAAGCAACTGTTCTTTAGAAATATTAAATCTGCTCTGCCCTTTATCTGGCAATTCTCTCTGGTTATTAAGAGTCTTATTTTTTGAAATAGTGTTTTCTAACCGTTTAAGTCCACTATTGAGTTTAGATTCTTCTATATCTTCATCTCTATAGATGTAATCTGAATTATTTGGGTTAGTTTTTAACCGCTTATAAGTGATTAAAGATTTCTTATCGAAGTTTCTATCTCCAGGAGCAACGGGAATATGATTAAAGAATTCGTCTGATTTTTCGAAATAATCTACCTCTGACCTTTCCTTTAAATAAACCGTAATCTGTATCTCTTTTGGTTCTAAGTCTGTTGTGGTTTGATTTTGCAAATAAGGCGTAGAGTTGACTTTCACCCATTCAAAATGCTGTTTGCTTCCTGTACAGGAAATCAAAGCAATTGCTAAAAAAAATATCAACAAATGTATGTTACGCATACCTACAGACCTTCACCCATTCTAAACAACAAGACCTCAACGTGTTTCGTTAAGGTCTTGCAATTTATTGATTTTAATAAATCCAAAAAAATATATTGGAGATTTAAAAAAGCAGTTTAAATTATATTTTTTTCTTCGACTTCTTCATGGTCTAATTGAGTTCAACATTACATACCAAAGGTCTTGACCTTGAAGCTTGCGAATTAATTACAGCTGGACTGTTAGTACTTGCTGTATTTTTTGTAAGTATATAATTCACATACTTAGTTGGAGTATTTGACGGAAAATTATAAGCTGTAAGCCCCGCAAAGGCATCATTCAGAAAACTATACATGATTGCCATAGATGCAGATGTTCGTGTATCATCAAAACAACCACCCACGACTTTCCATGTCACATTATCTGCATTTATCCAATTTTTAGCTTCTGTTGCCTGCGATACCCTGTCTGTAGATCCGCTACCAAAAGTTGTTACATAAAAATTAACCCAATTGCCATTTACATTTATACGGGTTCTAAAAAGGCCTTGTTTATTACCGTCACCAGAGTCTTCCATAAAAATATATCTCGCTTCCTGGGTTTCATCAAATGGGAATTTACTTAAAAAGCCATGTCCAAACTTCCGGGTATATCCTTCCGAATGTATATTTGGTGGATAAGAAAGAACCGTATGGTATCTGTAATACATCCCTAAAGTTTCTCCCAACCATCTTATCTGGTCATCATAATTACTTCTTGAAGAAAAATAGCGATCTACCTGACCTAAAGCCACAACATCTGCTTTTGAATTTTTTATCACGTCTGCTATTGCCTGTAAATTATACACACCACTCATATTTTCACCATGGTTCATATTATAATGCATAAACTTGAAAGTCCTGAAATCTAATGTAGCAGTTGCCAGTAAAGGAAAATGATCTGAAGCGATTAATGTTAATGCATCATTTTTTGGAGCTACATTGGTAAAAGTCACTTTCTGGCCAAGTATATAATCGAGACGGTCATTTTTATATCCATTTGTAGAAAAAGTTGCAGGTGTTAAGCTTGTTCCTAACGGATCTGCAAATTCTGCCGCTATAGTTGCATGCTGTGCTGAGTTAGGGAGAAAATTCAGGTCTCCACAAACTATTTTAGGTCCACCTATTTTCCTCGAACGCTTAATTAACTGATTAATCTGACCTGTTTGCAGCGTTGCATAACTTGGAAGTATCAAATGCGTAACATAAAAATGGAAAGTATTGCCTCCCTTATTAATTTTTGCTTCTAAAAAGCCTTTATAGGGATAACCTTCTTCGGGATTTTTATCGGTATATATTTCGGAATAACTGGAAATAATGGGATATTTACTCAGAATCATATTCCCGAAAGTACCACCGTCAGCCTGAGTATTACAAGCCTGATAAACTCTGTATGGATAAGCTGTGCAGTATTTTTTAATACTGTCCGGCTGATTTTCATTATTGCTTACTGTGGTCCATTTGTTTAAAACTTCATTCAATCCAATTACATCGGCTCCCGACTCATTAATTACCTGAATTGTTTTTTTGAGATTATAAATCTTTGCCGGAGCAGGGCCTATTCCCTGATGGATGTTGTAACTCATGACTTTAATAGTTCCCGTCAGAGCCTGTGTTTCGGCACCGCTTTTTTCATTTAATCCCGTTAGTGATAAAATTTCTGTCTCTTGTGGTTTAGCGCAGGAAATCAGGCTGAAACTTATTATTCCAGCAACTAGAAGTTGGTGACAATTGATTTTCATAGTTTAAAAAATTAATAGTTAACAATTGATTGATTAATATTTCATCATTTATAATCTTTAATTTCTCTTAATCTTTAAACCGACTTGCAGAGGCTGAACAAGATTTATTATGGAGGGAATGGCATAGCAATTTCTTGCTTGTATATTCGGTTTATTGAATTGGTTTCGGCTTTAAATGCACTAGCTAATTATATTGCCAGTGCATTTTCTTTACTATATATTTTTCATAGACAACGCATTTGATCTTATTTAAATACCTTTACGGTTACTTTCTCATTCCCGGATATCAGTGTAACCACATATACCCCCGGAACAAGATTTTTTACAGGAACAGATTTTCTATTCGGCCCTTTATTTAACTGTATATCTTCAGAAACGAACACTTTACCGGAAATATCTGTCAGATATAAGTCTGCTTTGCTCCCCTCTCTGGCAGATAAAAATACCTCCAGCTCATTAGTCTTTGTTAAGTGGGCGGTTAATGCTACCGGCTGTCCATTTACATTAACGGTAATTACAGCAGATTTTTCTGATTTACCGTCATAATCCACCTGACGAAGCTGGTAATAGTTAGTTCCTTTTAAAGGACTGGTATCCAGGAAAGAATAATAAATTATTCTTTCTGAATTGTTATTTCCATCGACAGCACCTATTACAGAAAAGTTGTTATTATCTTCTGAACGAAGAATCTCGAAACGGGCATTATTTTTTTCTGATACTGTTGTCCAGCTTAACTGTACGCCTTCTGTTAGTGCTTTTCCGGTAAATGAATTTAGTTTTACCGGAGTTGATATAGCTACAGGGGCAAAAGCAACACCTCGGAAAGTTGTGTTTGCTGGTGCAGAAACAAGAAGAGCAAGATTACTCGCCGCTAGCTCTTCTGTTATGTTATTAGTTAACTTATAAAGCCCGGACGGACCTGTACAATATATAGTTGCTAGCCCTGCTTCTAATTTTGCAGTAAGAAATCTCATGTTATCTGTAAGAGGTGCTGCAGTTATAGAAGCTTTTCTTACCCAGGTTGTGCCATCCCACATATATTTCATGATTTTCCCTGGAACCGAAGTTCTATCATTTATTAAATACATTAAATCAGTTTTACCGTCTCCGTTACTATCAAATATCATGAACTGCATAGCGTTAGGATCTGTTCCCGCACCAAAGCCAGGATAACTAACAGTTGAGCCTGTGTAAGCAGCCTCGGGTAATGCAGAAGTATAAAATGGTCGAATGGTTCCTGCATTGGAGTAAATCAAAGAATCATTAAAAATATTTAACGATAACGTAGCGTTTGCGCCGCCTATGCTTACACCCTCTCCAAGTCCTGAAGTAATCCCCTTATTATATTCAAATGGCACATATGTAATTCCCTTATAAGAGCTACTTCCTCTTACTCCACCAACCCAAAATTGTTGCCCATCTTTAGATACAGCAGCATAAGGCTTAACAACGGCACTTGGTAAAGCAGTTGCCGTGTTAATATCTCCTATGGCAGATACACGAGCTATAACACTAGTTGTAATTTCCGATGACAAAGAAGAAGGAGCTGCTTCATAACCTATAAAGGTTAAATAAGCCCCATCTGCAGAACGTATTAATGTTCCTTCTGCATTGGTATTATTATCTGTTCCCTGAGCCGGATACACATTTTTACCAGTTAATGCCCTTTGACTTCCTACAGTTGTAATTGGTAGTGCTATTGTTTGCACAAACACACCTGCTGGTGTGTACTCATCCAAAAAAGTAGGAACTTGTTTATCCGTTCCGATACCTGCTGTTCCATCCCCATATCTTAATACCACTATATTCCCGGCCGTAAAAGCCTTTGGTGGTTCGGGTTCTGCATTGGAAGATGTCATAAAAAGCATAAAAAAACTTAATAGTAATGATTTTTTCATAATGAAATTTTAGAGTTAATGATAGATTAATTTAGATTATATTAACTTTTTGCCCCGACTAAATAAGATACATGGTTTATAATCTTAAAAACTAATTATTCCCAAAAGGGGTAGATGGTCTGATTCTAACTTCCCAGAGACAGCTTGATAATTTTTTACGGTCATTTTCTTCGCCGCATTCGTGTTCAATAAAATAAAGTCTATTTCTTTAGTCGGTTTATCTGCCGGGAATGTTAACGGACATGAACTTGTACAACTTAGCAGAAACTCTGTCCTGAGTGGCAAAAATTCAGGATCAAAACGAGTCATGTTTAAATCTCCAGCCAAAATAACGGGATACTCAGATTTTTTTGAAAACTCATTAATTTCAGACACTTGCTCACTTCTGTTACCTAAAACAAGATCCAAATGAGCGGTTGCCAGTTTTACCTTCCCTAATTCCGGAATTTCTACAGTAGCTACTCCTAAAGTTCGTTGCTCTCCCCCCGATACTTTATTAGATAATAATATGCGCTCGGTAGAAACTATAGGATATCTGGATAGAATGGCTACTCCATATTCTCCTCCATTATAATTTATAGATTTTGAAAAGAAATGGGACATGCCTAACTTTTCGCCCAATACTTTCGCCTGATCAACAGTAGATCTATTGGTATTTTTATCTACCTCTTGTAATGCAACCAGATCCGGATTTTGTGATTTAATCACCGCAGCAATATTGTCGAGATTTATGGGAGCTGTGGTACCTGCCGGTGCGCCGTGATGGATATTATAACTTAATATCCTAATCAATTTCTCCTCATAAACAGGATTAGGATTCGGCGTTTTATGATCTTCTTTCTTTACTTCACCTTTGCTGCATGATAAGCATATTAATGCTATCAGTAATAATTTAAAATGTTTCATACCACGAATTTTTATACTTTAAAATTCAATGGAAAACAATGATAAAACCTTTGCCTAGTATAAACAGTCCAAGTCTGTAATCGCTAAGAAAATCTTAAATTACACAAATAACCAGCCCTAAAAACTATGTTTTAAAGGATTTTAATCGCATAATTTAATTACATACTTTTACAGAATAAGGTTTTACCATTAATAATCCATCAAATGATTCTTTTTGTGTTGATCTTATTTATGGGAAGTGTGGCCGCACTTCCCATTTCATCAATCACTTGTTACAATATTTATCTTTAATATTTTTAAACAATTTGTCCCATCAAAGGGTCTGTCATACTTTCTTTCCCTGTTTCTACACGACCGGCATATTGTTTCATAAATCTTTCAAACCCTTTTACGCATATATTTACTTCATACCATCCAAAACTCTTTTCCAGATTCAGAGAAAAACGTTCTTCTTTTCCGGGTTTTACCAATATTTGTCTGGCTGTTCCTTTCTGGTAGACATCTTTGATAGTGATTTCATAATTCTGACTGAGATCAAAATTCTGTATAAAAAACTGAAGATTTCCCGTCAACCTATCTTTGGTTCCCGGTTCGCTTTCATATTCACATTTAACAAAAATTTTAGGATCTTTTACATCTCCCATAAATTCACGGTAAAAACCGTTAGGTCCATAAATTCTAAGATGGTACGCTTTCTTTTCAAAAGAATTCACCAACCATGTATCATTTAACTGATCTCCTGCCTTTACAGCATATTGCCAGTTACGCATGATCTCAAAAGTATCTCCTTGCTCCGATTTAAAATTTGCAGGTGTATAAACCGTAAACGGAGCGCCAGCCGATTTACCAGCAAACACATCTTTACGGGCTTCAAATTTCACCTCAAACCCCGTTCGCTCTTTATTCAGATTTCCATCTGCGTATAATTGATATGGAAGAGCACATGAGGGCCGTATGCCTTTTTCTTGTTTTGGTAACAAATCAGACGAAAACAAATCTTTTTTTATGTTCCCTATTTCCGATTCTGAAAGGGCATTGAAAGAAGTTAAATCTGCAGCATATTTTGCGTTATAAATCTTTTCTATATGAGCCTTTCTATTCAGTATAAAAGAGCTTTCTTTACCCTCCGGATCGTATTTAGAAAATATAGATGTTAAGTCGCCGCAAACTGTACGCCGCCATTCACTAATATTCTCTTCTTTGATTTTGAGCCCGAATTTTTCAGTTAAAAATCCTTCCAGAAATTGTAATGTAGAGGTATGATCAAATACCTGAGAGTTCACTCTACCTCCACGGCTCCAGGGCGAAGCAATAATCATTGGCACCCTATACCCCAAACCAATCTGCCCCGCTCTGGCAGCATCTTTATGTACCCCATAATTTAATTCCTGTTCTAACGGAATATATTCTATGGATGTATCTATACCACGCGATACCTTTCCGGCATTAGATTTAATTGGACTTGGAGGCATAAATGGTGGAATATGATCGAAATAACCGTCATTTTCATCATATGTAAGGATAAAAATAGTTTTCTTCCATACTTCCGGATTTTTAGTCAGTATATCTAATACCTCGGAGATATACCATGACCCGTACAACGGTGCTGATGGATGTTCTGAAAATTTTTCAGGAGCCACCAGCCAGGATACTGTCGGCAATTTCCCCGTATCTACATCTTTTCTGAAATTATAAAAAATATCTCCTTTAGGAATATTTAATGTACGCAGCTCTCCAGCTTCATGGTATTCCAGCGGTGCCAGATTATGATAATCAGGATCATCTTTATTTACAGAGAAAGCTTTTTCATACAGGTTCTTTTCCGCTTGCGAGAGCTTTTCATAACGCTCGGGTATCCATAATTTCAGCTCATCCAGCGCTTTATCCAATACATCTTTTTTTTTCAGGATATCGGCTTGCAGTTTCTGAAATCTCTTATCTGTAGTGCTTACCGATTTAAGCTGTTCATTTAAGACTTCTATTTCTTTAGGTAAAGTCTCTGTTTGTTGATGTAAACTTTTAACGTATCGGTCTGAGAATTTAACATTGTAGCGCGCAAAATACTCCAAAGGATTACAGGTATAATTAGCCAGCCAGGACCGTTCTTCTCTTTCAAAACCTCCTCCGCAAGTAAGTTCGTTCTGATATACCTTCCATGATATATTATTTTCTTCTAAGCGCTCGGGAAAGGTTTTCCATTTTGCTTCTCCAAAAGCCAGATCATTTCGTATATGCGCCCGTGATTGAGCATTTTCTTCTTCTCTGATAGTTCCGGACCACAAATAATGTCTGTTTGGCCAGGTACTGGTCATTGCAGAAGAAAAATTCTGGTCGCAAACAGTAAAAGCATCAGCCATTGCATAATTAAAGGGCAGATCTTCACGGTTATAATATCCTAAGGTAAAAGGTATATGTGCATACTTTTTATTCTTCATCTTACAGGCTATTAACCAATTATCATGCTGCCCCTGATTAAAAGCATCTACCTGCGAAGCTCGTGAATGCGGCAAACTTCCCATCCATGTTGCTTTGGTTTTATTAATATTAAGCCGGAAAGGCGCATAGGTTAAACCTTCCTGATTGGTTTGAAGCCATACAGGATTTCCGTTTGCAAGCTTAAAAGCTCGTGGATCATTAAATCCGCGTACCCCTTGCAATGTCCCGAAACAATGATCAAAAGAACGGTTTTCCTGCATAAGTATAACTACATGTTCAGCATCAAGATAGGCGCTGCCCGGAGCCGGATTTATAGCCAATGCCCGTTGAATGGAAGATGGCAATATACTGGAAAGCCCTGTTGCTCCCGACAGTAAAATTGATTTTTTGATAAATTCTCTTCTTGAGTCCATTGGTTTTATTTTGTTATCAAAATGGAAGTAATATTTGTTTCAAATTATTACTTATTATCCATATTGCAGTAAAATTTACCTATCGGGATATCTGTTTATTTTCAAAACTTGTTTTATTAAGCTACCCAAAAGCACCTGTCATCTCGAAAATGTTAATATGCTTTTGGACAGCTTGCTTTTTTAACTATTGTTTTAAGCCGAATAAGTCTATTAAAGAAATACTATGGCTAATTTTTCATGTATCCTTATTTATTAGTTACCACTATACAATTATTCAATTCACGTTGTCCATAGTGATTATATTTACCGTTATCTGTAGGATAGTTTACAACACCTGTAGAACTTACATTGCTGCCTTTTATCCACATAGTTGTAGACCCTCCACCGTCCAGATTAAGTGCATATTTTGGATTAAACTTAGTTTTAAGCATTTGAGTTAGTTCTTTAGCACTCATACCTCCGGACTGAAATCTTCTCCCGTCTACCGTAATTAGCAATACTTTCCCCTGTTCTGTAATGGCTATGGCAGTTCTGGGATGTCGTACAGCATGCATTTTGTCTTTATGTTCATCTGGCAAAAGCCCTATTTGAGCAGTTGCATCAACAAATGTCTCACCTACAGGCTTAAAATTATCTATTAATACAGGGGCTCCTGAAATAATATTTGGATATATCCATGAGGCATAAAGTTCTTTTGTACCATATTCAATACCTTTTGTACCATTAGATTTATCGTAATAGAAAGCCCCTTCATGTTTGTAGGCACGTAAATCTCCAGACGCAACAGCCGCATCCATTTTTATAGAACCATTTGTCTTAAGAAAAGATACCCGTTTCCCATCCACCAAATCTCCATAAGTTCCATTTATGGCTGCAACTGCATTTGGTACAGTTGGCGCGAAATGAGATAATGAATCACGCGTTATAAAATTAAACGATAAATCATAATTGGGATTGTTAACATCCACTTCCAGAACATTAATAATTTGATTATAATTAGTGGGCTCATAAAAACCCGAGAAGCTATAATGTACCAAACCTTCGGACAAAGTTTCAACTTTCCATTCACCGGGAGAGGGCTTATATGGATAATCTGTTTTACTATCACAACTTACTGCTAACAGTGATAGTAAAAAGAAAGCGAATAGATTTTTCATTGTATGATATTTATATTTTATTTCAAAAAACGTTTACCAATTAGGATTTTGCTCCAGATTTTTATTCAGTATCAGATCTTCTGATGGAATAGGGTAATAATAATCTTTAGACTCATCGAATGTAAAAGCAATAGATATTGGCTTTAGATTTCCAGACGCGCCGTTACTTAACGGGCGCTGATTGATATTGATAAAACTGCTTATACCCGGAGGCGCGGCAGAAGTATTGCCATTATGCACATATACATCCATTATACCGTCATTATCAAAATCATAAGCGCCTAAACCGGGAAAATATATCCCCAGCATTGGTTTCTCGACTTTTTTACCTTCTTTCCACCTCAATAAATCGTCCCATCTTCCCCCTTCATTAAAAAGCTCTATTCTTCGCTCACGACGGATTTCAAGAATTACTCCTTTATTTGATCCACTGTTTACGTTAGGGTACATATTAGCGAGATAGGGGTCAGGAGAAGCATTGGCATTTACAAGATTTAGATGTGGCATGTTAACCCTGTCGCGCAATTTATTAATTGTTCTGTTAAGATCTATTTGCGTTAGTGTTCCCAATTCGGCTTTTGCTTCGGCCAGAATTAATAAGGCTTCTGCATAACGAAAAACAATGATATCATTATAGGTACTTCCTGAACTCCATTGACCACGGTCTGGTAGTGCCTTTATCACTCTGTAACCAGTTGAAGGTGCATTAAGGCTCACAGGTTCTTTTACTGCAGCACCATATACCGTAAACCCGGGACCCGCAGTTGTTTGGGTTAAACGCGGGTCTCTGTTTTGCATTTCTGCATAAAAGCCCATCGTATTATAATTAGGTAAATCTGTAAAACGACTACCATCCTGCATCAGATAGCTATTAATCAGGTCTTTATTAATACCCCAGTTACCCTGGGTTGTGGCAGTCATCAAATAAGCTGTATTGTGACGATCAAAATCCGGACTGTAATCGCGGGCCAATATGGTTTCTGTTGCTGTTTGGTCGTTCCTTGCAAACAATTCCCGATAAGCCACACTAGGACCGCCAGTTGTAAAAATTGAGTAAACTCCGTAATTAATCAACTCATCTGATGCGGCCACAGCTTCATTTAAGAATTTCTCATGATCGCCTAGTTCATGATATTTTCTAAAAGTTCCTTCAAACAAACATATACGGGCCTTTAATATTAAAGCAGTATATTTTGTAACTTTGTTTAGTTGAACCTCACGCGGGATATTAGCAATTGCATAGTCTATATCTGCAAGGACAGAATCCATTACCAGTTTACGTGAGTCACGTTTTTTATAAAGCTCCGGATCTCCCGCTTCCAATACTTTATTATACCAAGGGACATCCCCAAACCTTTTAACTTTATCAAAATAGAACATTGCCCTGAAAAAACGGGCTACTCCACCGTATTTTAACCTTGCATTTATATCCGGACATTTATAGTAATTTTCTAAAAAGTAATTGATAGAGCGCAGATTAGACCATGACCATCCTCCACTTCCGCTGGCCGTAGGAACTATTCTGGTCCCTTTTATACGGTCGTCCGCGACGCCCGGAACCACATCGTCATCAGCCGATTGATAAAGTGATTCGGTAGGGATTATATTGTAAAATCCATTTGTATAAACTTCCAGATCTGCAGCGGTATTGAAGAATAATTCTGCATTTATCTTGTCCTTAGAAGATCTATCCAGAAAATCTTTATTACAGGCAACAGTAAAACAGCTAAGCAAAGCAATAACTGCAATAATATATAACCTCTTCATCTTATGATTATTTATAGCCATTTTATAAATCGTTTATAGTGTTAAAAGAACGCCTATGGAGTAAGTTTTTGCAATTGGCCAATCAGTAGAGCTAGAGCGGCCTACAGCATCTTTTGGCTCGTTAAATCCAATACCAGATCCTGCTTGTTCCGGGTCCATATATTTAGTTAACCCTCCAAATGACCATGTAAACATATTCTCCCCCGAAAAATATACACGAAGCCTCTGTACATTTACTTTCTGAGTAAGCTTTTGCGGCAATGTATACCCAAGCATAATATTTTTGATACGCAAATAACCAAGGTTGGTTAAATAATAATCATTAACAGTAGCTAATGAGCGGGTATCGCTTTGTGCGGCATAGGCCCGTTCTATCTGTGGATATTTTCCTCCCGGATTTTCTGGCGACCAGGCATCTTTAAATAAATCCTTTCTTACAAAAGACAGATAAGGACGGTAATAAGACCCCCAATAGAGATGTCCCGTTGGATACCAATCCTGACGTACTACACCTGCTCCGGCCATAGACAAATCAAACCCTTTCCAATCTGCACCGAAAGAAAAACCAAAAGGAAATTGTGGCATGGCATTTCCTATCGGCCTAATATCCCCATGATTTTCTAAAGTATAATCACCTTTGTTAATTGCACCATCTCCATTCAAATCCAGAAATTTAATATCTCCCGCTCTTAAACCTTTCCAGGCTGCATTTTGTACCACATTCATGATATAATAATATACCTGACCAAGGTCTTTAGTTGGGTTGGCAAAAGAATTCATATAAGCAATTGCCTCTTGATCTGACTGAAATTGCCCAGCAACACGGTATCCCCATATTTGTCCAAGCTGCTGTCCCTCCCATAAAGTACTCATGATACCATTGGGGTTAGGATATTTTGTAATAACTCCGTTGAAATTATACACACTTGCTGTCGCTCTGATATTAAGCGAAGAACCACTGAGCTCAAATTTGTCGTTATAGCCAAAACTAAGCTCGAACCCCCGGTTGCGTAAACTGGCAATATTTTCTTTAGGAACAGCTGCTCCAAAAACAGCTGGTAAAGGTTCTCCTGGCAAATACATTCCCGATGTGCTCTTCTCATACCAATCAAAAGAGGCCGTTAATTTGTTTTGAAGAAAGCTTAGATCTGCACCTACATTGATTGTTTTTGTCTTTTCCCAGCTTACTACGCCTGGCAGAGGTGAAGGTAATCCCGCATAATTCAATTTAGAGCCATTAACTAACCATGGTCTTTGCCCCAGACCTATAGTTTGCGTAAAAGTATTAAGCTCTACATTTTGATTTCCGAGCTCACCATACGAAGCCCTTATTTTAAAGGAGTTTACAATGTTTTGTATAGGCTTCCAGAATTTCTCGCGGCTTAAATACCATCCTCCGGATACTGATGGAAAGAACCCCCACCTGCTTTCACTGGGAAAACGTGAAGAACCATCGTAACGAGCATTTACCTCTAATAAGTATCGGTTTTTATAATCGTAATTAAAACGTCCGAATATACCTTGTACTGCCCAAACACTTGCAGAGCCATCACCCCTCAATAGCTCGGTTCCCAGATTAAGATTTGCTAAATCATTATATAACAAACCACCCTGTTCTGTTACAATATTATCAGATTCATATTCTTCCTGATTATATCCTAACATTAATTTAAAATGATGATCTCTGGCTACATCTTTCCTATATGTTCCGTAAATATTAAGTGCGTTATAATAATTCCGGTTACGATCTTCTGTAAGGCGGTTAACACCTACAGTTTCCATATGTGCATCAGAACCGGTTAACTGCGAAAAGGTATTCATCCTTGTCGTATTAGCGATATGGTTGATTCTATTACTATAATCAAAATTCAATACCATACCTTTCAAAGGAGTCGCCCTGGCGCTAAATGTATTAATTAGCTGTTCTGAATATAAACGCATCCAATTACTCTTATCTTCCAGAGCAGCATGTGCTCCTCCTCCGGTAAAACTAAAAGGCACACCATTAATTTTGTTTGGATGAAAAGCGTGTAGATGTTGCCATGCACTACCACCAAAGACGTTTCCAAAATCTGTCCTAAATCCTCCATACTCCTTTTGGTCACTAATTGCAAAGCGTGTATCATTAGTTATTTCTAACCATTTGGTAGCCTGAAATGTTAGTGTAGCCTTTGCATTATATTTGTTTAGTGGAGCGTTAACAATATTTTGGATACCGCTTGTTTTAAAGTATCTGCCAGATAAATAGCCTTTTAATTTATTAGATCCACCAGAAAGAGAAAGATTATGTGTTTCCGTAGGTTGCCATTTCCTAAAAAGATAGCTATACCAGTCAGTACTTGCGAAAAACTTGTAAGTACCATCAGGCTGTAACTCCCTAAAGGGTGCTAATTCTCCGGCAGCGACTTTTCTGAGTTTTTCCCAGTCTTCTTCACTGGTATAACCAGTATAGGTTGTTCCATTATAAGCGTTAAGTCCAGCATCGGCATTTTTAGCAAATAAATATGGGTCTGAAAGAAAATCTCTGCGGGCTGTTGGTGTAGATGTTCCAAAATTATTGGAATAATTTAAGGTCATCTCGCCTTCCTTTCCTTTTTTGGTAGTGATCAGGATAACTCCAAATGCACCTCTTGCACCATAAATTGCAGAAGACGCCGCATCTTTTAACACAGTAACATTTTCTATATCAATTGGATTCACACGATCTATATCGCCCTCTATACCATCTATCAATACCAAAGGCTTACCACCATTAATCGAGTTGAACCCTCTAATATTAATATCTGGATTTGATCCCGGGTTTCCATTATTTGATTGAATATTTAAACCAGGAAGCAGGCCTTGCAGTGAAGTTGCAATATTCGCTACAGGGCGCAACTCAAGATCTTTCGAGCTGATTTGCTCTACTGCACCTGTAAGGTTACTTCTTTCCTGCGTTCCATACCCAACCACTACAACTTCATTCAGTTTGGCCATGTCTTCACTTAGTGCTATGGTTATTTGTGTACGGCCATTAACAGGTATTTCTTTTTGTGCAAAACCGGTATAAGAAACTATCAATACAGCATCGGCATCAAGGTTTTTAACACTAAAATCACCGTTTGTATCTGTCATCAATACTTGGGTCGTATTTTTTACACGAATAGTAGCTCCCGGAAGTGGCTCTCCTTTTTCATCAGTTACTTTGCCCTTTATATCGATAGGCAATGAAACTGGTGATTTCTTTTCATTAATTTTTTTAACAATAATTGTTTTATCTTCTATAGAATAAACAAAAGGTTGCCCATTAAATGCCTGTTCAAGAGCCTGTTGCAAAGTCACATTTCTTAGGTTAACATTGACAGGTCTGGCATTTTCAATTTCCTTATATTTATAAAAGAAAAAATATCCACTTTGCTTTTCTATCGCAGAGAAAATCCTCTCAAGGGAAACATTACTACCCGATAAGCTGATGGTTTGGGAGCGTACTCCCGAAGCGCTGAGCTGTAGGCTTACTACAGTTATTAATAAAGCGGTCAACTTCATAACACGTAGAATTTGAACAATAGGTAAAGTACTTTTAAAACCGACTTTACCATATAAAGTAAATTTCATACTATTCAATGGTTTAGTTATTATTCATGATTCGTTCAAAGGATTGTTTACATTTTAACTTTTCAAAAAAGTGTTTCCCCACTTCTTAAACTTGAAAAGCTAAACCGCAACTAAAGAATTTATATTTCTCTCATATACTTAATATTAAGGGTGCATTTTATTCGATTTTACAATAGGTAGGAGTTAATAAATGGAGCCAGTAATCTATATCCATCTGCATTAGGGTGCACTCCATCACTAAAAAGCGACTCATTAATTTTACCGTTAGTCCCTAATAGTAAATCACCGGCATTGACATACTGTAATTTTAGTTTCGTTGCTATTTCTACAGTACGATTATTAAGGGTAGCAATGCGAGATTCGTAATTTCTGCGGGGAAGTATCCCCATTAAAATGACCTTTGCATCTGGTTGATGACGTTTTACAGATTGTAATAAAAAATCTAAGCCTTCAATAATTTCATCATCTGTATTTACAGACAGATTATTTGTACCTATAAGCACTACAATATGCGTAGCGGCGTATCCATCCAGTTCCCCATGATGTACACGCCATAATGCATTTTCTATCCTGTCAAAACCGAAGCCCAGGTTTCTTACATCTTTAGATTTAAAATGTTGGTTCCAGGAATCTGCTCCCCTCGTAATTGGCGCGGTAGGTTCGCCTCCCCAATAATGTAAAATAGAATTTCCAATAAACACGATTTTTGGAGGTCTCTGCTTATTTAAAGCTAAAACTTCCTGATGCCGGACAGCCCAGGTATAAGTAGAAGCATCTCTTGTGTGTGTCACAGGTATTGTTGTCGAAATATTTCCTATCGGATCTTCTATAGAGTCTTTTGGTACCTGAGTTTCTGTCTCTTTAGAATCAGCGTCTTTTTGTTTGGCAGCATTGCTTTTTTCACAAGCTGTTATTAAAAACAACCCTATAAAGGACAAGAATAATTTCATTTTTACATATGTCATAACTGTATCTATTTTTTTGAATAAAGCCATAGTACTTATAATTCACATCAGACTAGTTTATCAACCAACGACCCATTGGCAGAATAGAGCGAATTTCCCCTAATATTAAGGACTCTTCAACTCCATTCTCTTACAATCATTTCTATCTGTTAGTCCATTAGCTCTATTTTTCTGTACGGACAATGCGGCGAATAGCCTGATTATTATAGCCGGCCACATAGATATTGCCTGTTTTGTTATCTACTACCAAATCGGTTGGATAATCGTACTTGGACGAGGTTCCGTCTACATGTCCCGCTGTTCTGCCCGAATCGCCACCTATTGTAGTCCATATACCTTCCGGACTCATCATGCGGATAACATTATTTCCTGCATCGGCCACATATATAGCCCCGTCTTTGCCTGCACTAATGCCCCAGGGATGAGAAAACCTGGCACTTTCACTCGTACCATCTGTATAGCCCGCACTTCCACCCGCAATAGTAGTTACTACACCTGCAGGAGTAATTTTACGAACGCGATGATTTCTACGATCTGCTATCAGAAGGTTTCCGTCTTTATCAATAGTTACACCCGAAGGATCATTTAATTGTGCTTCTGTACCGATACCATCTTTATAGCCTCCTGAACCATTACCGGCAAGTGTAGAAACGGTACCATTTGTTGAAATTTTACGGATTCGGTGGTTTCCGGATTCGGATACATAGATGGTACCATCAGCAGCTACAGCAACGTCTATTGGATTACTAAATTGAGCTTCTGCGGCAGGTCCGTCTTTAAAACCTTTAGTACCATCGCCTGCAACAGTAGTTACCATACCCGTAACAGCATCTATTTTACGGATTTTTTGATTGTCTCTATCTGTTACATAAATATTGTCCTGAGCATCCACAGCTACTTTTAAAGGGCTAAAAAATTTTGCTACGCCAAAACCTCCGTCATTCGCTCCTTTTTCTCCAACAACACCCGCTATGGTTGACACCTCACCTGCAGGGGTTATTTTACGAATAATCTGGTTATCTCTGTCCGCAACAAAAATATTGCCTTTAGAATCCATATCCACACCTTCGGGAAGGTTGAACTGTGCACTTGCCGGGTTTCCATCCTGATAACCTTTTACTCCGCTTCCGGCAAAAGTTTCACTTATATAAACATATACCGGAATTCTAAGAATTGTAAATTCTGGACCAGTTACAGTTTTTGAAACAACTCTTACTGTTACAGGCCCTGTCTCCGCATTTTCGGGGACTTCAACCTGAATAGTTGTTTTATTTACCGATATAATACGGGCTGTAACACCATTGATTGTAACTTCGTTTTCTTCTTTTTTGGCACTAAAGTTATCTCCCGTAATTGTAAAGACTGAAAGCGGACCACCCTGTATGGGTGAGATTGTGGTTATTACAGGGTTTCCTAATATAATTTCTTCTTCGGGCGGATCTATAATACCTGGATTAACCTTTTCTTTTTGACAAGACAACAGTATTAGCCCCATTACCGAATACAATAGAATTTTTCTCATGATGATTTTTATTAACGGTTTATAGATTAATTAAAAGCTTACACTTTATCAGCTTTTCTTCTGCTTATGGCTCTTAGGATGAAAATAGAATCATCTTTGGAGATTTAGAAACTCCTGTTAACCACTATCTTGTTCAATATGACAGTTTTTCATACCTTTACGTTGAGTTTGTTATTATTATGATTCGTTCAAAATTTAATCTTAACTAACTTTATGGCCAGAAGTGTTTCCCCATTTCTGGCTTTTTTATTTACTATCAGTATCAATCGCTAACAGTTACTTTACGCCCCTCTATTTTGAAATTAACTTCACTTAATTTTAAAATCTTCAAGGCTTGAGATAGTGTTACACCGCGCCTTATTTTTCCTACAAATTCTTCTTTCGGTATATCACCTTCATATACTACTTCTATATCATACCATCTTTCGAATTTTTTCATAATATCCTGAATACTTTCACGGCTAAACTGGAAGTAGCCATTTTTCCAGGCAACAGTTTCTTCAATATTGACCTCTCTCACCTTAATATCATTGTTTTTTTCTATCCTGGCTTGTTGCCCTGGTTTAAGGATAACAGATTTTCCTATTGATTCGATGCCTACTTTTACCGATCCCTCTAACAAAGTGGTCTTATAATTTTGTTCATCTGCATAAGCCATTACATTGAAATGTGTGCCCAATACTTCTACGTTTGTATTCCCCACTTTTACTTTAAAAGCCATCTTCTTATTCTTTGCCACTTCAAAATAGGCTTCTCCTTTTAGTTCGACATTTCTTTCTGTTCCATTAAACTCAGCAGGAAATTCTAAAGAAGACATTGAATTAAGCCACACTTTCGTTCCATCTGGCAGGATTAGCTGATATTGCCCACCTTTAGGTGTTGTAATGGTATTAAGAACTTCTTTCCCTATAGTTTCTGAATGCGCAGTCGACTTCCTTGTATAAACTAGCTGGCCGTCCTCTGTTTTCCTGACAATAGTATTTTTCTGTTTAGCCAGTTCTCCATTAGCCGCATCATCCAACAATATAGTTGTACCGTCTGCAAGTGTTAATACCGCTTTATTGCCACCAGGCAGAATATCTTGTTGTTGCGTAACTGCATTATTTGTCTCTTTATGATATAATGTATAAAGTGTAGCAGAAAAACCTAGTATCACAATAGCTGCCGCTGCAACCATCCATTTCTTTAACAGCGATTTTTTTGGTTCTTTTTTCGCTATTTCCTGAAGAATATTAGAATACAAGCGTTTGCCTACAACTTCCTGTTCTCCCATTAAGTTATTATCCCATTTTTTATGCTTTTGTAAAGCTTCGTAATAAGCAAAAAGGCGTTGTTCTTCGGACAGTGATGTCTTAGATTCCAGGTACTTATCTACCAATATTTTAAATTCTTCCTTTTTATTCATAATGTTCTTCTATTGTATGTCCCCTAAATAGCAGCCCCACCCCCAAGGAAGGAAAAATATTTTTAGGATTTCGTAAATACACTTTAAACCTTATTTATTAATGGCTTTGAAGGTAGGAAATACTAACGTTTTATACTCTAATGATGAGGTTAAGTCCTAAAAGAATCTCATAGCCAAGTACGCCACTCTTAATAATGGGATCCTCTGTTATTAATAAGAAACCACATTCAGACGGACTATTTCAGACAAGTAATAATCATTCATATGGAATTCCAGAAATCAGAACAGCGTTCAGAACAAGTCTCTTTAGGAAGGCATAGAGTCCTTCCATAACCTGACGGTATGTTAGAGTACCATCTTAAAATACGAATAACATCTTATTATCTCCAGAAGAGAGGCATTAACACGATATACCAGAATAAAAATTCGCCCATATTTTCACGTAGTTTACGTAGAGCTATGGTAATCTGATTTTCAACTGTTTTAGGTGAGATCCCTAAACGTTCAGCTATTTCTTTGGTAGACAATTGTTCTTTGCGGCTTAATATGAATATCTCGCGACATTTTGGAGGGAGAGTGGTCAAACTTTCTTCAAGAAATCTATTAAAATCATTTTCAGCAATACTATTTTCTGTATCGTTATCCTCAATGATAAGATTTTCTATTTCATCATACAAATCTTCACGCACTTTACCAGATCTAATTACCTTAAAGACTTTATACCTTATAGCGGTATATAAAAATGCATTCAGATTCTTAACTTCAAGACTTTCTCTTCTCACCCATAAATTTACAAGTACTTCCTGTACCAGATCCTCGCAAGTTTGACGATCTCTTAGTAAATTATATGCCGATATATAGATCTTCGACCAATATTTATTATAAATCCTTTCAAAAGCAGAGCGATCTCCCTGACGCATCAATTCTAAAAGTTCATCATCTGGCCAAAGCTGTATTCCTGTATGCGACATTACCTGCTACTAAATATGAAAGCGAAATTAAAGAATATTGAATTTCCGAAATATTAATCAATTATCAATATTTTGTTAAGAAATAAGCTTCCTGAAGGTTTAATTGGTTATAGAAAAGGACCAAAGTGAGCCTTTGAAAAGTGCTTATTTTAGTCCTTTTTTTAATATTAAATTCTATATTTCTTATCCTGAGAATTTCTAAATCAGATCAAATCCAATATCCTTTCTAAAAGTAGCACCGTCGAAATAAATTCTTCCTGCATCAGCAGTAGCTTGTTGTAGTGCTTTAAAGATATCGTCCTGCAATGTACTAACTGTTAATACGCGGCCTCCATCTGTTTTAACCACTTCCCCATCGGATATCGTTCCTGCGTGGAAAACAATAGAATCTTCCACGTTTTCTATGCCTGTTATTTCTTTTCCTTTAATATAATCTCCCGGATAGCCAGCTGATACCACAACAACAGTAGCTGCTGTTTTTGGAGACACTTTCAATTGGTAATCAGTAATCTGCTGCTTTGCTACTGCCTGGAACATCTCTACTACATCACTTTCTATTCTTAAGAAAACACTCTCCGTTTCCGGATCGCCCATCCTACAGTTGTATTCAATTACATATGGATTACCGTTATCATTCATTAAACCAATAAAGATAAAACCTCTGTAGTCTATGTTATCTTTTTTAAGTCCTTCTACCGTTGGTATAACCACTTGGTCTTTTACTTTTTGCAAGAAGGCCTCATCTGCAAATGGCACCGGAGAAACAGACCCCATACCACCTGTATTCAGACCTGTATCGCCCTCGCCTATTCTTTTGTAATCTTTCGCTTCCGGCAAGATGATAAAATCTTTACCGTCGGTAAGTACGAAGACAGATAATTCAATTCCTTTTAGAAACTGTTCGATTACAACTTTGGAACTTGCTTCGCCAAATTTCGCATCTGCAAGCATCAATTTTAACTCTGCTTTTGCTTCATGTAAAGTTGTACAAATCAAAACACCTTTTCCCGCAGCCAACCCATCTGCTTTCAGTACAATTGGTAACGACTGAGTCTCAAGATATGCCAATCCGTCTTCCAAAGTATCTTTAGTAAAAGTTTTAGATGCTGCTGTAGGTACTCCATGTCTTTGCATGAATTGCTTAGAAAAATCTTTACTACCTTCTAACTGAGCACCATCCTGCTTTGGTCCAATTACAGGAATGTGTTTGATATCTTTATCCCCAAGGAAAAAATCGTGGATTCCTCTTACCAAAGGCTCTTCCGGTCCCACAATGACTAACTCAATATTTTGTTCTATAACCAGATTTTTAATAGCAGCAAAATCGGTTACTTTAATATTTACATTCTCTCCGTATTGCTTTGTACCCGCGTTACCAGGTGCAATAAACAATTTTGAACACAATGGACTTTGAGCAACTTTCCAGGAAAAAGTACTTTCTCTTCCTCCTGAACCAAGGATAAGGATATTCATTCGCCAAAAATACTATATCCTTTGCAAATTGGAGCAAAAATATTTCCTTTATACAGTCTAACCATACGATGCTAAATATTTATTAATTATTTGTAACTATCTCTTTATATATTTTGTCTCATTGTGGAACAATTATTGACAGTAACGGATTAAATGAAAAAAATTACTGATTTTTTTTGGTTCTGCTCCGGTGCTCACATAGAGCTGTTAAAAAAATATCCGACAGAACACAACAAATTTGTAGGCATCGGCGCTACTATCTTCTTCACCGCTCTATTTGCCAGTCTATCTGGCGGTTACGCTATGTATTTTGTTTTCGCTGGTAACCCTGCGGCACTCGTTTTCGCGATTGTCTTCGGACTTATATGGGGATTGGCCATATTCAACATGGATAGATACATCGTTTCCAGCATTAAGAAAACCGGGTCTGGTAACCATCAGATTATGCAGGCATTGCCCAGAATTCTACTCGCTATTATGATTGGAATTGTAATCTCCAGACCTTTGGAATTAAAAATTTTCGATAAGGAGATCAGACAGAAACTAAAAACCAGCTATCTGAACGGGCAACGCGATAAAATTGATACGCTAAATAAAGCGTTCTCTAATAAATATCAGCTTGAATTGGTGAAATCGGAAGAGCTTAAAACAGAGAAAGATTCACTGGAAAAGGACATTAACAGATCCAGATATATATTAAATCAGGAAGTTTTTGGAGACAAAACTAACCAGACCAGCGGTGTGGTAGGATTTGGTACCTATGCTAAACAAAAACAGTCTGTTATAGACCAAAAAGAACAGAGATTAGTACAGGTAAGGTCTGATTTGCAGAGTTTGGAAAATATAATTAACAGAAGGAAAGAACTGGAGGGACTTAACAGCACCCGTTTATTTAATGAAAAAGAATTAGATAGCTTAGCAAATATTGCAGGATTTGCAGACAGGAATTATGCCCTGGGTCAGCTTTCCTTCAATCCGGACGGCACCCGGGATGTAGATACTTACCTGGCAATTTCTTTCATCTCCTTCTTATTTATCCTTTTGGAGTGTCTACCGGTATTTGTGAAATTAATGTCTGATAAAGGCCCTTATGATATAGCTTTAGAAAATGTAGAAACTGTTGCTATTCATCATAGCGAAAGGGATAGAGAACATGAAGTAACTGTCTCAGATAATATTCAGGATACGTTGAACGAAACAGAGGCTTCTAAACGTAAAACATTTATCGAAAGAAGAGCAAAGAAAGATTTAGAGAATTGGGAATATTAGTAAAATCCCGAAATGCTGGTGCACAGAAGACTCTGCTTATTGTATAGGGAGAACAGATGACTAACTAACTAACTAACTAACTAACTAACTAACTAACTAACTAACTAACTAACTAACTAACTAACTAACTAACTAACTATCAAAACAATCTTCCCGAACTGATTACTATTTTCCATCAATTCCATAGCATCATTTCCGTCTTCTAAATGATATACGCTATCAACTATCGGATGTATCTGGTGCTCCTCTATAAACTTTAATAAATTATTAAAATCATTTGGGGATCCCATAGTAGTACCCAAAATCTGGACTTGTTTCCAGAATATAATTCGCCCGTTCAAAGCGGGCAAATTCCCCGCTGTTCCTCCAAAAAAAACAATTCTTGCTCCCGGATTAACATAATTCAGATGTTTTGCAAATCCTTCCCCTAATGCACTGTCTATTATCACATCAAAACCATTCACTTTCTGTAAAAGTTGCTGGTCCCAATCTTCATTTTTATAAATAACCCCATCTATAGCTCCAAGCTTTTTAGCCGCTTCTATTTTCTCCTCATTCCCGGATGTTACATAAACATTAGCTCCTGCTGCTACAGCCCAAAGAATTGCGAATGTAGAGGTGCCTGCTCCGGCACCAATAATCAATACATTTTCGCCTTTCTTCAGATTTGCTTTTGAAAAAAGCGCTCTGTAAGACGTTAAGCCAGCCAGAGGAATTGCTGCCGCTTCAACAAAGCTTAAATGAGCAGGCTTCTGATGAATATTTTCTACCGGAACTTTTACAAACTCGGCGAAAGTACCATTTTCGGGCAATCCCAGAATATTAAATTCCTTGGCCTGGAAACCTTCATTGCTCCCCCAGTGCAATGAAGGATTGATAATTACTTCCTGTTCCAACAAATGCTTATTTTCCTGATCAAATACATCTGCTACAATACCAGATCCATCAGAACCTAAAATAATTGGAAATTTTAAGCCTGCATATAAACCTTTCTTAATCCAATAATCCCTGCGATTAAATGAAGCAGCTTTAATTCTAACCAATACCTCACCTTTGCTCAGAACCGGTTTATCTACTTCTTTATATATAAATTGTTGATCTTTTCCTTCTAGTACAAGCGCTTTCATTAACTTCTGATTTTTGCTGCTATAAAAAATATAATGGCTAATATAGCTATAACAACAAAAATACCCACGTAATATCCTGCTTTAAATACTCCTTCAAATAACGAGCAACTACTTAAAAATGTTAAGCAAAATACAGCTATGTAAGACAATGTTTTATTCATGGTAAAAAAATAAAGGCAGAGGGATTTATTTCCCTCTGCCTTTAATAGCATTAAATTTAATGCCAAATTATTTTGCTTGAGCAAAACGCTCTGCAACAGCATTCCAGTCAACTACGTTCCAGAAAGCCGCAATATAGTCTGGGCGTCTGTTTTGATATTTTAAGTAGTAAGCATGTTCCCAAACATCCATACCTAAAATTGGAGTACCTTGTACTTCAGCAACATCCATTAAAGGATTGTCTTGATTTGGAGTAGAAGTTACTGCTAATTTACCATCGGCACCAACAATTAACCACGCCCAACCAGAACCAAAACGAGTTGCACCGGCTTCGGCAAATTTAGTTTTAAAATCTTCGAAAGAACCAAATGCAGCATTAATTGCTTCCGCTAATTCTCCTTGTGGAGCACCATCTCCGTTTGGACCAATTACTGTCCAGAAAAGTGAATGGTTATAATGACCACCACCATTATTTCTAACAGCTACCGGGTATTTAGAAATATTTTTATTGATTTCTTCTAATGAAGAATCTGCACCTTCTTTACCCTCTAAAGCTTTGTTTAAGTTAGTAACATAAGCCGCATGGTGTTTTCCATGATGGATTTCCATGGTTTGTTGGTCAATATGTGGTTCCAATGCGTCTGATGCGTATGGTAACGCAGGCAATTCAAAAGCCATAATTTTTATATTTAAAGGTTATACAATAATTAATTATTTTGTTTTTACAAAGATAAATTACCCTATCAAATAATTGTTGATAGATTGTTAAGTTTTATTTTAATCTTTTCTTTAAGAAGAATTCCTTCATTAAAGCAGCACATTCATGTTGTATAATGCCACCTATTACTTTTGTTTTTGGATGCAGAATATTCTTACCCAAACTGCTGTAGCCTCGTTTTTCGTCTATAGCTCCAAATACTATTCTGCTTATTTGGGTCCAGTAAGACGCTCCTGCACACATCACACAAGGTTCTATAGTAACATATAATGTGCAGTTGTGCAGATATTTGGCGCCTATTGAATTACTTGCCGAAGTAAAAGCCTGCATTTCTGCATGTGCAGTAACGTCATTCAAACGTTCTGTGAGATTATGCCCCCTACCTATAATCTTACCATTAGCCACAATAACCGCACCAATTGGCACTTCATCAGCTTCGTACGCCAGAAGCGCTTCCTTATAGGCTTCCTTCATGAAAAACTCGTCGGGATTTATACTTGATTCGTCATCAAAAGAATACAGTCTCATGGTGAATTTTAGATTTGGATTTACAATTTTAGATTTTTTAGTGTCATTAGCCAGCAAAAGATTTGACAAAGCATATTCCCGCGCGCTCTTAACCTCCTCTTCCACATAATAGAAAAAAATGGTATTGAAAATTAAGGTTGAATTTTGATGAACATCCGGCTTCTAATTGTCTTTATTTACTTCTTTTCTCACACCTCATCTTCAACATAATTTTGTTCCATTGGGTACATTCCTTTCAGTAGTAGTTATGACGACATTACCATTTTCATCATGAAACCCTGTAAGCAGAAATTCGGACATGAACTTGCCTATCTGCTTTTTTGGAAAATTGACTACACCTACAATTTGTTTTCCCAACAGATCTTCTTTAGTATAATGTGCAGTAATCTGGGCACTACTTATTTTTATACCCAACTCTCCAAAATCTACGTGTACTTTATAAGCAGGTTTCTTTGCCTCTGGAAAATCCATTACTTCTACAATTGTTCCGACTCTTAATTCGACTTTTTCAAAGTCATCCCAACTTATCAGATTAGTCATTTTATTAAGTTTCATTAATAGCCTTATTCCCAGACTGTATTTAGTTCGTTAACCTTCAGTACCTGTTGCCGTTCTCTTTTTTACTTCTTTTGCTGGTCTGCATAAGCAAATACCTTTTGCATTAAAGTCGTAGATCTGGCCCCCACATTTTCTCTTATTCTCAATTCTTCTGCTGCAACTTCCACAAATAATCCCTGTATGGCTTTTTCTGTCACATAAGCTGTTAAATCTGTAGTTACAGGTTTTACCATAGGAATCTTATTATAAGCCGTTGTTAATTCTGTCCAGTATTTAGTAGCTCCAACCTTTCCTATACTGGTATTAACAATTGGCTTAAACTTCTGCGTAAGCGATGCAGTGGTTGTTCGCTTAAAATACTGAGTAGCGGCATCCTTATCGCCAAGGAGTATGTTGGTAACATCCTGAAATGTCATTTGCTTAATTGCATTAACTAAAATAGGCTTTGCCTCCTTTGCCGCATCTTCTGCTGCTCTGTTTAAGCTTGTTATTACATTATCGCACAATGTATTAAATCCTAAAGAGCGCAGCGTAGATTCTACTTTTCTGGCTTCTTCAGGCATTAAAATTTTAACAGCCGCATTTCCCAAAAATCCGTTTGTAGCAGAAAGCTTTCCTGTACTTGCTCCGGCACCATTTTCTAAAGCCTGTTTCAACGCTGTACCTATTTCCGTACTGGTTGGTGTTCCCAAAGCATTTACTATTGCACCTCCATATTGGTTTGCGACCTGATTTAAACTATCGCAACCGGAAATTAAAAAAGTACCCGTAAGTAAGATTATAGTTACTATTTTCTTCATTATTAAGTTTTTTTGCAAATTTAAAAACTTAGTTGTTCTTAGAATGTTTTGAGCAAAAATCATTTTATATGTAACGATTATAGGATTTTTTTCGTTATAATAGGGATAATGTTTTTGTTTTTTTAAAACATTCCATTTCGGCTTAATTTTTAGCATTTAGATGAATATAGCTTCTACCAACAATAAAACAAACGATCTGGATCAGGAATGGATAGCGGAATATAAAACATCTGGAGACTTAGCTGCATTAGGTCGTCTTTACGAACCCTATATGTCTTTGGTGTATGGTGTAGCACTGAAACACTTTCGGGACGAGGAGCGAAGCAAAGACGCTGTGATGCAAATCTTCGAAGATCTTATCGAAAAAATAAAATCCCATAATATCAATAATTTTAAAAGCTGGCTTTATGTGCTTTCCAAAAATCATTGTCTAATGGAATTAAGAAAGGAGAAATCTGGTTCTGTAAATTTTGAAGAAAATTTTATGGAATTCGAACCTTTTATGCATCTTTCTGAAAAAGAACAGACTGAGATGCAGCTTTTAGCTATGGAAGCCTGTCTGGAAACACTTAATTTAGAGCAGAAACAAACGATAAGCTTATTCTATTTACAAGAGAAGTGTTATGCAGAAGTAGCTATCGAAACGGGATACGATATCAAAAAAGTAAAGAGCTATATACAAAACGGTAAAAGGAACTTAAAAATTTGTTTGGAGAAACAACGTGAATAAGGAAAGCCAAGATATTGATTTAATTGAAAAATATTTCCGCGGTGAGCTAAATGCTTCTGCTATGCATAACCTGGAAAAACGGGCTTTAGAAGACCCTTTTCTCGCAGAGGCAATGGAAGGTTATGAAAATTTCCCCCACAACAGCAATTCTCTGAATGAATTAAAAGTTAGACTAAAAAGCAGAGTAGACAGTAAACCTCAAAAAACAGAACAACCTTTTAATTTAAGATTATGGTCTGTAGCAGCCTGTGTCGTTATATTAATCGGTCTTTTCAGTATATACCTTAACCAACCAAAAGAAACTAATTTTGCGGAACCTATAACCAAATCTACGCCTCGAATTCCAGCTCCCGCTATTATAGAAAATAAAGACCAGCCTACAGGCGACGAAATTGTTGCAGAACCAATAGAAGAGATTATATCTAAGGCCGAATCTGTTGCTTTAAGTAAACAAAAAATCACGAAGGATACCACTCCCGTTTCTGATGATATTATTATTGAGCAACTTAAAAAACCAGAAATAGCATCATCAATTATCGCTTCTGCCGAACCTTCTGTTACCATTGCTCAGAAAGAAGGCTTTATGGCCCCCGAACCCCTGGCCGGAATAGCCAGTTCCAATGTCGTATCTGCCAGATTATCGAAAGAATCGGACACTACAACCACTAAAGGAAAGATAAGAGATTTAACTACTGCTAAAGCAATTAATGGTGTAGTGGTTAAAGATTTAAAAACCAATATCAGGGTAGTCACAAATGAAAATGGCGAATTTTTCTTCCCATACAAAGTGAGTAAAATTGGTATATATGCAAATGGTTACCAAAACAGGGAAATAGAGTTGGGGCCTTTACAAGAGATAAATATCAATTTAAACCCGGCAATATCGGCACAACATCCTGTAAGAAATATCAGACGTGGCACTGTAGTGGGACCTTCCGATGGTTGGACAGCTTTCAGAAAATACCTGAACGAAAATAATGAACTGGAAAGCGGAGAAACTGGCCATGTTATTGTGGAGTTTATTATAAAACCTAGTGGAGAGCTATCTGATTTCAAGATACTTAAAAGTCTAAGCAAACTTGCAGATGCAAGAGCTATCGATCTTGTTAAGAACTACCAGTATTGGCAAGGTTCTTCGGACGGTTATTCTAACCGGGTAAAAGTAACTGTAAGATTTAAATAATATGCTTAAAAAGTCCGTAGCGCTACTTTTTGTGCTGACAACAGTAATGTGCTGCAAACAAAACGACAGAAAAACAGAACAACTTGTTATAGATCCACATAGCTATGCAGAGCCTCAACATGTTTCTGTAAAACATCTGGATTTAATTTTAGAAGTCGAGTTTGATAAGCAGCTCATTAATGGAATCGCAACATGGACAATAGAAAACCATACGCAGTATGACGAAGTCGTTTTTGACACAAAAGGTCTCACTGTCCATAAAGTTATTTTAGATGATGCAGAAAATGAAGAACCATTTTTTGCACTTGGCGACGAAGATGAGATTTTAGGCCAGCCACTGAGTATTCAAATTAAACCTGGCACCAGGAAAGTAAGCATTTATTACACTACCTCCCAAAACGCAGAAGCTTTACAATGGGTAACACCACTTCAAACTTTCGGTAAAGAACATCCTTTTCTATACACACAGTCACAGGCTATTCTGGCAAGATCCTGGATTCCTTGTCAGGACAGCCCCGGAATACGCTTTACCTATACGGCAAGAGTTAAAGTACCAAATCAGTTTTTAGCTTTAATGAGTGCCGAAAATCCGCAACAGCGCAATAGCGAAGGAATTTATCAATTTAAACAAGATCACCCGATCCCTTCTTATCTTATGGCATTGGCTGTAGGAAATCTTACTTTTAAAAAGATAGATAATTTGTGCGGTGTTTATGCAGAACCTCAAATGATAGACAAAGCAGCTTACGAATTTGCCGATGTTGGCAAGATGGTTAAGGCTGCCGAAAGTCTGTATGGCAAATATTTATGGGGTCGTTACGATCTTCTGGTTCTGCCACCGAGCTTTCCGTTTGGTGGAATGGAAAATCCTGTTCTTACATTCGCTACACCAACCGCTATTGCAGGAGACCGGTCCCTTGTAAATTTGATAGCACATGAACTGGCACATAGTTGGAGTGGTAATCTGGTTACCAATGCTTCTTGGAATGATTTCTGGCTTAACGAAGGCTTCACAGTTTATTTTGAGCGACGGATTATAGAGAAGTTGTATGGAAAAGAAGAGGCCAACATGCAGGAAGTTCTGGGCTATAAAGATCTGGAAAATGGCATAAGCGACTTTGGTCAAACACATCCGGACACCAGGCTGAATCTGGATTTAACAGACAGAAGTCCTGATGATGCCGTTACCGATATTGCATACGAAAAGGGATTTCTCTTTTTAAAAAATATTGAACTAGCAGTAGGCAGAGAAAAATTCGATAAATTTTTAAAGCATTATTTCTCTAAATACGCTTTCAAAAGTGTAACCTTAGAAGACTTCGAAAACGAGTTGAACAATTACTTAATAAAAGGCAATGAAAGCTTAAAAACTGCAATTAATGCTTATGGGTGGATTTATCAACCGGGACTTCCTAAAAATGCAAAACTTCCGCATAGCGCAAGATTTGATACCATAGATGCGTTAAGTGTGAACTTTTTAAAAGACGAGCTTCAAGCCCCTTTAAACAGAAATATTAAGAGTACAAATGAAAAGCTTTATTTTATCCGCTCATTACCCGATAGTATAAACATACAGAAACTTCAATACATTGACAGCGTTTTCCATTTTACCACATCGCATAACAGTGAAATACAATATGCCTGGTATTTATTAGGAATAAAAAAGAATTATCAACCGGTATATCCTTATCTGGACACTTTTCTGAATACCATTGGACGGAGAAAATTCATAGAACCACTGTACGGTGAACTTCTGAAAAATAAAAAAGACAAAAAACTGGCCGAAGATTTTTATCAAAGAAATCGTCCGAATTATCATGCTGTCTCTACACGCACTATCGACAAACTATTTAATAAAAAATAAGAGTGGAAGAAGCTATATTTATTTTTAAAAACTATATACAGCAATCTGCTCCAATAGACGAAAGTGGGTTTGAACAATTAAGTAAATATTTAAAGTCTAAAAAAGTTGTAAAAGGCCAGCTTTTACTAAGAGCCGGCGAAGTTTGTAAGAGCTCCTTTTTTACCGCCAAAGGGCTTTTACGGTCATATACTATAGATAAGCAGGGAAAAGAACACATTATCCAGTTTTCGCCGGAAGGTTGGCTTGTGGCAGACCGCAGCAGCTCATTCTTTAACGAACCTTCTTTTCTCTACATAGATGCCATAGAAGATTCGGATATTGTTTATATAGACAATCTGTTTTTTGACGAGCTGAGCAAACAGTGCAGTGATTTTTCATTGTTTAACATTAACTCTCTACATCATCACATCAAACAAATCCAGAATCGTGTTAATTTACTGCTGGGAGCCTCTGCAGAAGAACGATATCTGGATTTTATCAGATTATATCCTGAATTACTGATGCGAATTCCACAATGGATGATCGCATCTTATTTAGGAATCACGCCAGAATCTTTAAGTCGTGTTCGAAAAGAACTCTACCGGAAATGATGTTACTCATGAACTATGGACCATGGACTATTGACTATTGACCACATACTATCACCCTCTTTCTTAACATACATCAATGCGTATCATCTTTTTCTGGTTTAACTTTGTAATACAAAAAAGGAGATATCATGAAAACCAGAAAAATTGAAGCTGTTTTATCACCAAGAGATCCTCACATGGTAGGCGATGGATTCAGAGTACATAATTTTATTCCAAGCATGTATCCACTAAGCAGAGAAAGAATGAGCCCTTTCATTATGCTGGATTATAATTCTAAATTCTATTTTCCGCCAACCAACCAGCCAAGAGGTGTAGATGTTCATCCGCACCGGGGTTTCGAGACTGTAACTATCGCCTACAAAGGCAGCGTTGCACATCATGACAGTGCGGGAAACAGCGGAGTTATTAAAGAAGGTGACGTACAATGGATGACTGCTGCTTCTGGTATTTTACACAAAGAATATCATGAAAAAGAATTTAGTGCCAAAGGTGGATTCTTCCAAATGGTACAGCTTTGGGTAAATCTGCCGGCAAAGGATAAAATGTCTGCTCCAAAATATCAGGAAATCACAAACGAAAATATAAAAAGGGTAACATTAGACAATCAAGATGGTGAGGTAGAAATTATAGCAGGAAACTACAACGGCATGAATGGTGCTGCGAGTACATTTACTCCAATCAACCTATTAAATGTCTCACTTAAAAAAGATGGAAAAACAAATTTCAGTTTCCCCGAGAATTACAACACAGCACTCTTAGTTATCGAAGGAACAATTATCGTAAACGATTCAAGAAAAGTTGCCGGAGACCATTTTGTTTTGTTTGAAAATGAAGGCGAAGATTTTCAGATAGAAGCTATAGAAGATGCAAAGGTATTGGTATTAAGTGGAGAACCTATTAACGAACCAGTCGTATCTCATGGCCCGTTTGTGATGAATACCAGAGAAGAAATTAATCAGGCATTTGAGGATTTTTACGCAGGAAAATTCGGTAAGCTTTAATAATTATTAATTCATTATACAAAAAGCTGTTCGAAAGACAGCTTTTTGTATTTCTACCCGTGTATCATAACAATCACAAAAAGCGTAATGGTAATAAAACTTAAACTGTATGCGAATATGTTTACCCTTCATGGTTATCGTTACAAGTTTAATGCTATTCTCATGTGCCAGTATAATTAACGGGCCGAATACACGAGTTCAAATTAATTCTGAAAACTCATTGAAAGTAGTCGTTCAGAATGATACCATTAATATCGATAAGTCCGCCATTATAAACCCGAGAAGAAGCTCACAAGCACTTTCATTAAAAATTATCACGCCTGACACGAGTTTTGTAAGTAATATTCAGCCTGTAAGCTCTCTTGCCTACTATTTTAATATTACGGCATTTGCAGGTTACGGCTTGGGATTTCTAGTAGACCGGTCAAAAGACAAAAGATACACCTACCCTATCAAACTTTGGGTAAAAGGTGATAAAATATATGATTACGATCATAAAAATCCAGAATTCGACTTTAGTGGTATCATTAAGGTGACAGCCAACAATATGTTTGATTTGAATGATTTCCTTGAACCTTCTGTCTATTACGAAAGAAAGTTAAACAACTATTCGTCTTCTACCTTTGGTATCGGTGTTCCTGTCAATCAGTTTAATATTAGAAGAGCTCCAAAAGGCTTTAGGCTTGGCTACGAGCATAAATTCTATTTTCAAAACAAAGCACCATTCGGTCAATATATTGGTTTAGAATTTAGTCATCTTTGGATTAAGCACCTTGCCGAATTCGGCTTTATCAACGAAGATATAAAAAGAGAATGGACCGGGTTGTTTGGGCCCAATAATCAGAAATATGAAGAATGGGTCCAGGTACATAAGAAAACCTATACATTCAATGTAAAATATGGGTACCAGCAAAAAATCATTAATCGCTTTTTTATTGATCTTAGTGTGGGATTAGGTTTCAAAAACAGGGATATTAAACACACTGGCAGATCTAGACCCCAAGACGCTTTCCATCAGCCCTGGTTCGATATTTTCAATGAATACGCTGAAGTTAAAGAAGGAAACACCTGGAGAATGACGCTCCCTTTTAGCCTTAAATTAGGCTATAGCTTTTAATAGCTGACAAAAAGATATTCTAAAATTTATTTTGCCTCTTTGCCTTATTTTACCAACTTCGCTTCCACTTAAATAGAAAAACAGATGTCAGATAAGCATATTTATATTGTTGCACAGGAATTGAGCATAGGAAGCAAACAAGTGAGTGCAACGCTTAATCTATTGGATGAAGGTGCTACTGTACCCTTCATTTCACGATATAGAAAAGAATTAACCGGCAGTCTGGACGAAGTTCAGGTAACTGCAATCAGAGACAGGGTGCAACAATTAAGAGAACTGGATAAAAGAAGGGAAACCATCTTAAAGTCTATAGAAGAACAAGGTAAATTAACAGACGAGCTAAAGGCACAAATTGAAGCCGCAGAAACCATGTCTGTTCTGGAAGATATTTACCTGCCTTACAGACCTAAACGTAAAACCAAAGCATCTGTGGCCAGAGAAAAAGGTCTGGAACCTTTGGCGCTTTCTATTTTAGAACAGGATAAAAACTCACCGGAAGAAGAAGCCAAAGCTTTTATAAATGAGGAAAAGGGTGTTCAATCTGCAGCAGAGGCACTACAGGGTGCAAGAGACATTATTGCAGAAAATATAGCAGAAAATGCAGAAGCAAGGGCAAAAATAAGAGAACTGTTTTTACAAAAAGGCACTTTCAAATCAGAAGTATTTAAGGGTAAAGAAGAAGAAGGAATCAAATACAAAGACTATTTTGAATGGGAAGAACCTATCAGCTCTGCTCCTTCACATAGAATTCTGGCTATGAGACGTGGCGAAAAAGAACTGATATTGAAACTGGATGTGCTTCCCCAGGAAGAAGATGCCATTGAAATATTAGAAAGACAATTTATTATCGCCAATAATACAAAATCTGCGCAAGTGCAACAGGCTTTGGAAGATGGCTACAAACGTCTGTTACGTCCTAGTATGGAAACAGAAGTTCGTTTATTAACCAAACAGAAGGCAGATGAAGAAGCTATTTTGGTTTTTGCCGAAAACGCCAGACAGTTACTTTTAGCAGCTCCTATGGGTCAGAAAAATGTTCTGGCTTTAGACCCTGGCTTTAGAACCGGTTGTAAATTGGTTTGTTTAGACAGACAAGGAAAGCTTTTAGAAAACACTACTATTTATCCGCATACCGGTGCAGGACAACTTAAAGAGGCAGAACAAACGCTAAATTACCTGGTTAAAAAACACGAAATTGAGGCTATTGCTATCGGAAACGGAACAGCTAGCAGAGAAACCGAAGAATTTGTAAGAAAGCAAAATATTCCGAATGTACAGATAGTGATGGTAAACGAGAGTGGTGCTTCTATTTACTCGGCCTCTGAAGTAGCCAGAGAAGAATTCCCAAATCATGATGTAACTGTTAGAGGAGCTGTGTCTATCGGCAGAAGGTTAATGGATCCTTTGGCAGAACTGGTAAAAATAGATCCAAAGTCTATAGGAGTGGGTCAGTACCAACATGATGTAGACCAGAATAAATTACAGACTTCGCTGGACGATACTGTAATTAGCTGTGTAAATGCCGTTGGCGTAGAATTAAATACAGCTTCTAAACAAGTATTAGCCTATGTATCCGGTTTAGGTCCGCAATTGGCTCAAAATATTGTCGAATACAGAAACACAAATGGTGCTTTTAAAAATCGGGCTTCATTAAAAAAGGTACCCCGTTTAGGAGAAAAAGCCTACGAACAAGCAGCCGGCTTTTTAAGAATCAGAAATGCGGAAAATCCATTGGATGCAAGTGCAGTACATCCTGAGCGCTACAATCTGGTTGAACAAATGGCTGGGGATCTAGGCTGTAAAGTAGAAGACTTAATGAAAAATGAGTCTATAAGAAAACAAATAGACCTAAAAAAATACATAACAGACGAAGTGGGTTTACCTACACTTCAGGACATCTTATCCGAGTTGGCAAAACCCGGCAGAGACCCTCGTGAGCAATTCGAAGCTTTTGCTTTCGCAGATGGTATAAATACGATCAGCGATTTGAGAATTGGAATGAAATTACCGGGTATTGTAACCAATATTACCAATTTCGGAGCTTTTGTAGATATAGGCGTACATCAGGATGGTCTCGTTCATTTAAGCCAAATGGCAGATCGCTTTATTTCTAATCCTAACGAAGTAGTAAAGGTACAACAGCGTGTTGAGGTAACCGTAACCGAAGTGGATATTACGAGAAATAGAATTGGATTATCTATGAAAGGAAATAGTCCGGTAAAAAAATCTGAAAAACAACAGGATAAAAAAGAGAACTTCAGAAACAATAACAGAAATGAACGTAAGAAGCAGGACCCTCAAACAGATATGCAGGCGAAGCTGGCCGCACTAATGGGTAAGTTTAAATAAAATAAGAGGCTGTCTTGAAAATCAAATTATTGTGTTTAATTTTTCAAGACAGCCTCATTTTGAATATTCACCTTTAATCGTCAGTCTGAGGATGAGTAGGCTTATTTTCAATTGCAGGTTCATTTTTTAAACCTTCAAATTGCTTGTCCTTATTCCCGTTTTTTTCTTTATAAGAGCCGGAACCTTTATCGTCCAGATTTTCTTTCCGACGTTCGGCTTCTTTACTGGCTCTTTCCATTTGTTCCTTTACACGGGCGTCTACATGCTGTTGGTTAGGACCAGACTCCCATTTTTTTTCTTTGCTTTCCATAAATTTGGCTCCGATGTTTTGATAAAAATCAGCTCAAACATCCTGCCAAGCTTACTTCAGGGTAATCTGTCTCTTTATACTTTCTTCCAGAGAAATAATTGTTTCTGTACGCTGTATACCCGGAATAGCCTGAATCTCTTCGTTTAGAACTTTACGTAAATGAGCTGTATCTCTACAAATTACCTTTGCAAACATAGAATATGCTCCTGTACAATAATGAAGCTCTACAACTTCTTTAACGTCTCTCAGCTTTTCTACCGCCTCGTTATAGGTAGATCCTTTTTCAAGAAAAATCCCCAGGAAAGCACAAATATCATAACCCACTTTTTGCGGGTCAATAATCAAATTAGACCCTTTAATGATTCCCATGTCCTGCATTTTCTTCATACGGACATGAATGGTACCACCGGAGACAATTAATTCCTTGGCAATTTCTGTATATGCAGTAGTTGCATCGTTCATCAAAATAGAAAGTATTTCGATGTCTAGATTATCAATTTCTAAATTTGAACGGGATTTATCAACCATATTTTCGCTATTCACTAATACCTAACAATATTAAATAAAAAAATAGTAAAAATTAAAATATTTTATTGAAATATTTGTAACGTAACATTTTTCAAACTATCTTTGTAGCATAATAGCAAAGTGAGATAACTCTCTAAGCTATAGTGATTTGAAATACTGTAGAGTGGTGAAATTGGCAGACACTCCTCCTTTTGGTGGTGAAGATAAGGGAAATAACCGCAAGGTGAAATAACTGCTTCATGTAGGTTCGAACCCTACCCCTACAGCCCTTTCGTTTAATTTAGGTTTATAATTGGTTAGTTTAAGCTCGATTCTCCCCGTTTCGAGCTTATTCATTTTAAGCACTTTGGTTTAGACCTAACAACATCTGTCCACTAAGAGCATCATGGAAATCTCTAAAAGAACATACTACCGGTTTCTCTCTACTAGTTTTCTATATAAATACGCCAAACTTTTTATAACAGCATATGTTTTAAGATTGACTTAATCACAATTTACCAATATGATACTAGAACAATGGATTGGAGAATTTGAGCAAGAGGTTCTTAATACGAGGAAGTTGCTCCAGGCTATACCCCAAAAAGATATTAAATATAGACCTTCAGATATATCCTGGACAATGGGAGAGTTAGCTCAGCATATCGCAACTATATACTACTGGTACGTAGGCACACTCGATCAGGACGTATATGACCTGGCTTCCGACGATCTTGAACGCGGGGACCCTAATGATATTCAAGCTACCTTGTCTCTATTCGAAAGCAACGTAGAAAAAGCCCGGGCGGCATTAACCGCACTAACAGAAGATAAGCTGACAGCTAACTGGATAATGAAAGTTGGTGAAAAGACAGTTCTTGGTCCTATGCCACGTGTTGTAGTAGCCCGAGGATTTCTTTTCAACCATTTATACCATCACAGAGGTGAAATGATCATGTACCTTCGCGCAACAGGAAACAGGGTACCGGGACTCTATGGACCAACATATGAGGACAGTCTGAACAAACAATAGCAAAAGACAATAGTATTTAATAATTAAAAGCGAATATATTATACAGGCTCTACAAAAGCTCTTAGATTAAATAAAGGTAGTTCTAAACTTAGTAACCGCCATTCTATTACCATTTCTTAAATTTCCAATGAATTCAAAAACTTAAAAATATCATTTTAGCAACATAAATCATTATTTATTAATAAAATATTAAAAATAAAATTATTTTGTTGAAATCTTTGCAAGATATTCTTATTGTTTTTACATTTGTAATGTTCTTCAACGGTAGAGAGCGAGTCTCGGGAAGAATCAACTGATATACTGTAGGGTGGTGAAATTGGCAGACACACCTCCTTGTCTCGGTGGCGAAGGCTCGGGAAATAGCCGCAAGGTGAAATAACCACTTCGTGTAGGTTCGACTCCTACCCCTACAGCCCTTTCGTTTAATTTAGGTTTATAATTGGTTAGTTTAAGCATCCCTCTCCCCGTCGGATGCTTAACTTTTTTATAGACAGCTGTTTATACATTAGATTCATTATCCCTCCTCAGAACTTTGTCTAGCAAAAATCTACAAAACAACACTGTTTTCAGGCTCATTAATGCAGATTGATGCCAAATTGATGCCACGAGAACTCTCTAAAATCATGCATCATCACCCTATAAAGGCACATTTGACCAGTACTTCGTAATATGAAATTTGAGTAACAACGATTAATTTTAACCATCCGCTTAACCCTAAACAATCGTTATATTCAATTTATTTAGGGATTCACGTTATTGTCCCTCTTTTATTAGGTATTTTAGCTATTAACAGCCAGCATTTTAATTAAAAAAACCTGGACTCAAATTAGAATAATCATAGCATATAACTGTATTCATAGAGATCAATTAAGATCCTTACTAAAGAAAATGACGTTGGGAAATGGCGCAAAACAATTGCTTATAGCGCCCTGTATGTAGTTCCGAGTAAGCATTTTATTGAAACAAAGCAAAAACAAATATACAAGAGAGCTAATACACAGGCTATTTCTCAGATTAATAGAAGTGATAATTATTTTCTTTATTATTTTGAGTATTACGTATTTTAAATATCTTTATGAATGCCAATTGCGTTGTTCATATGGAAGTAAGTTAATTTACGCAATATTATTGCTGAGCACATCTATTAAGTAGTGACATTACTTTTAAACAACAGGATTTATATATAATAACAAATGGAGGTCGAACTATACTAAAAGGGGTATAATCGAAAACTATACGAATAAGACAATTTAAAACTCAAAAAACAAAAAATGGATGCACAAAAAGTCGACATGTTCATTATGACAAATGGAAAATTCTTTGAAGGTCATCAAATGAATATGATTAGAGAAAGGTTACTTGCACTTGATGATTCAAAATGGGCAATGCTGTCTACCACTCAATTCAAAGATCCAACAACTACACTTATTGTTTCAATCTTAGCAGGTAGCTTAGGAATAGACCGATTTATGATTGGCGACACAGGCCTTGGAATTGGTAAACTTCTAACATGTGGCGGTTTGGGCATCTGGGCAATTATTGACTGGTTCATGATACAAAAAGCAACAAGAGAAAAGAACATGCAAAAAATTCAACAATTTTTGTATTAATGACACTCGACAGGGGCAGACTGTATTCAATATTACTTATAGCATGTTTAGCAGGGTATATTTGGCTTTACTTTAGCATAACAAAAAAATTCACTGAAAATAAATCAGTAGAAGTATGCTTAATAAAACACATAACAAATGTACCCTGTCCTTCCTGTGGTTCAACCCGTTCTATTATTTCATTGATTAAAGGCGATTTCATTGGGGCATTAAATTTAAACCCTCTCGGCTACATTATCGCCATCATTATGTTTGTTGCTCCCATATGGATACTTACAGACCTCTTCCTGAGAAGCAACACATTATTTGATTTTTATCAAAAAACAGAAACATTTCTAAGAAAACGGAAATACGCAATTCCTTTGATATTGCTTGTCATCATCAATTGGATCTGGAATATCATTAAAGGACTATGATACACATAAAAAAATTCGATTATGACCTAAATGAACATGAAGCAGAAGCAGCTTCGGGTAGTTATTTGATGTCTCTAATTGCAATTATGGTTGGACTTCCCTTACCCATAGTAAACCTTATAGCCACATTGATTTTTTACTTGGGCAATCGAAAATCTACATATTTTGTTCGCTGGCATTGCACACAGGCATTGTTGTCGCAATTATCCATACTTTTCATAAATAGTTTTGGATTTTGGTGGACCATTTCAATAATCTTTACAGAAGAAACCGTCACCAATAAATACATTGCTTACATCATTACAGCAATTATTTTTAACCTGACCGAATTTATAGCAACCATCTATACAGCTATTCAAACAAGAAAGGGCATTCATGTAGAGTGGTGGTTTTATGGCTCATTAACAAATATTATCTGCAAACCGAAAGCATGAAAAAAATCATACTCCAGGGCACAATAACAATCCTACTATTTTTGGGAACATGGCTGGCTTTAATACAAATAGACTGGATGAAAGTTTTTAAGGTTCAGAAAGTAACTGATAAGACAGAACAAAAATTAGGCGAAATTTTCTGGGAAGTATTCAAAAAATCAGAAAAAGAAAACAAAAATACCGATGTCTTAAATGCGGTTGATAGTATTGTAACTCATATCTGCAATACAAATAGAATTGACCGGAAAAAAATCAAAATACATATTCTTAACAAAGACGAAATTAACGCTTTTGCATTGCCAAATGGGCACTTAATAGTTTATAGCGGTCTAATAATGAATTCAGATAACCAGGAAGAACTAGCTGGAGTAATTTGTCATGAGATTGCACATATCGAACTCAATCATGTAATGAAAAAGCTAGTCAAAGAAATTGGACTTTCAGTTTTAATTTCCATGACTACAGTTAACGGTGGTTCGGAAGTCATCAAAGAAACGGCAAAAATGCTTTCTTCATCTGCTTTTGACAGAAGTTTAGAAAAAGAAGCAGATATTAAAGCTGTTGATTATCTGATAAAAGCAAAGATAAATCCTGAACCATTTACAAATTTTCTATACAAACTATCACAAGAGCATGGTGAAACAAAGTATTTGACATGGATTAGTACGCATCCCGACTCTAAAGAAAGAGCAGAATATATTACTGAATACAGCAAAAATAAGCCGGGAGACTATCAGACGATTCTATCCAACAGTACATGGGATAACTTGAAAGAAGAATTGAAGGATTGAGAAAAGGAATAGCTTACTTTAAACCTTGTCCAGCTTGAATAAAACTTCCAATTGCTTCAAGTTCATTCTTTCCGGAGCAACCCGCATTAATAAGTTTCTTAAGGCAAGTCCTACAGGATTACGCCAATGTGCAACCTTTCCCAGAATCCAACTTAAATTCACTACAGATTTGGCTTTCTGCATTCTAATCTGCGGATATTTCTGAAATGACGTATCTATATCGTAATTCTTCAACAGTTCGCCCAAAACATAAGCATCTTCTATAGCCTGACAGGCTCCTTGCCCTAAATTGGGCGTGGTAGCATGAGCCGCATCTCCGATTAAGCAAATTCCTTTTTGGCTCCACGATTCAATTGATTTCAGATCGTAGATTCTGGTTTTTATCAATCCTTCCTTATCTGTATTCCTAACTAAATCTTGTGCTAAGGGATCGAATGCTTTTGCCAACTGTTCTACATCAGATTCCAGCGTCCCCAGATGTTCATCAATCAGTAAATACCAATAAACTTGTCTGGAATTAACCTTCACCACACCAAACCTCGTTCCTTTTCCCCAAGCTTCAAAAGCATTATAATCTAGCAAAGCAGGTAAGCCAGCGTCTAAAACGCCACGCCAGCACAATTGCTTTGCATCACGCAAAATTCCTTTTTCAAAAAACGTTTCTCTTACTTTTGATTTTATCCCATCGGCTCCGATAATGTGAGTAACCTCATTTATAGTACCATCTTCAAACAAAAGACTAAAACCTGCAGCAGTTCTCTCTATATCTTTTAATCTTTTATTTAATGCAATATGTTCATCTCCCACAGCTTTTGCTAAGACCCTATGCAGATCTGCCCGGTGTATAGCATAATTGCTTAATTCATATTGTTTCTCAAAACGTGACAGGTCCATTCGAGAAAGGGGCCTGAATTTCGCATCTGTAATGGTCATTACAGCAATACGGCGTCCCGCAGCAGCAACATCATCATGAATTCCCAGATGACGAAAAACCTGCATAGCATTACTTCCCAAACCAATACCTGCTCCTACCGCCTTTATTTCATTCGCAGCTTCAAATACCTTAAATGACAAACCTACTCTTTTTAAAGCCAATGCCATTGTTAAACCTCCAATTCCTCCCCCTATAATAGCAATATTCATCATGTTACGTTAACGTCCTACCTCTCAAAAATAGTGTTTTACAAAATACAACGATTCACGTTTCAAAAGACCGGAGATAAACGCACCTAAATTCGATCGATAGAAGGTGGCAAAAAAAAGATCATGCCAATCTGAGGGTATTCCGTTTTATCCGGTTACAGTTTCTATGGTAAATGCAATTTGAATGATATAAAGTTCATACCTAAAATATTCATTGCAAAATTCATATAAGTTCCTTAATTGTACAGGGATATTTAAATAATAATAAATCTTATTTTTACACCATGAGCGGGAAATGGCAAAGATTTTAAGTATTGGCGATAACCAACGGAGGTTGTAGAAAATCGAAAAAGCATATACAGATTAAAGCCAGAAATAACTGATTAAAAAATCACAGCTTTTGTCCCCATTCCGAAATCTCAATCGTCATTAGGATGAACAATAAATTTTAAAAAAATGAAAGAATTCATGTTAATTTTCAGACTAAAAGACATTGCCGACTTTAAGCCATCACCTGAACAAATGCAGGAAAGAATGAATTGGTTGGCTGGTATTGCGGCACAGAACAAGTTGGTAGACAAAGGAAATACGCTTTTACCATTTCCTGAAAGTGCAAAAACCGTAAAATCCGATCATGTGGTAACAGATGGACCTTACACAGAAATCAAAGAGTTTATCAGTGGTTACATTGTTATAAGTGCCGAAAGTATCAACGAAGCTGTTGAGCTAGCTAAAGGCAATCCTATTTTTCATCAGGTGGGCGGAAACATTGAAGTTCGTGAAGTTTTAAGAAGAGATTAATGGCTAAAAATAAGCAATCACAAAATGAACTTTTACCTCACTTATTCCGCCAGGAATATGCGAAAATGACGGCAGTCTTATGCCGTCATTTTGGTTTAAGACATATTGAGATTGCTGAGGATATTGCCAGTGACACATTTTTAAAAGCATCTGAATATTGGGCAATTAATGGTATACCCAATAATCCCACTGCCTGGCTCTATACTGTTGCTAAAAACAAGACGAAGGATTATTTCAAACACGTTGCTATTTTTGAAACACAAGTCAGGGAAGCTGTAAAACCAGACGAACTTGATACAGAACAAGTCTTTGAATATAACAATCAGAATATCTCAGACAGTCAGTTGGCAATGATTTTTGCTGTCTGCAATTCGGGTAATTCTATTGAAAGCCAGATTTGTCTGGCACTTCAGATTCTCTGTGGTTTCAGCGTGGAAGAAATTGCCAATGCTTTTCTAACGAAGTCCGAAACCATAAAAAAACGCTTATTTAGAGCCAGAACCAATCTACGCAATGATAATTTTCAAATCAGAGTACTAAACGAAACGGAAATCAAAGCAAGATTAGACACTGTTTTAAAAACTTTATACCTATTATTTAACGAAGGGTATTTCTCTAAAACCCATAATCAGTTCATTAGAAAAGAACTTTGTACGGAAGCTATAAGACTAACCTTAGTCCTAACAGAAAATAACTACACGAACACACCAGCAACAAACGCATTACTTGCCTTAATGTGTTTTCAAAGTTCAAGAATAAAAGCAAGAACAAATAATAAAGGTGAAGCCATTTTATTTGACGAACAGGACAAAAGTTTGTGGGACAAAGACTTAATTGAAAAAGGAAATTACTATTTAATCAATGCCTGCAATGGAAACAAATTTTCAAAATATCACTTAGAAGCCGGCATTGCTTACTGGCATACAACATCGACAGACCAGAATAAATGGCTACACATTTTACAACTTTACAATCAACTTATTCTTATCGAATATTCCCCAATAACAGCATTGAATAGAATATTTGCATTTGCAAAAGTTTACGGACATCACAAAGCGATATCCGAAGCAGAAAAGCTCAAACTAACAGAAAGCATTTTCTATCACGAATTATTAGGCTATTTATACGCCGAATATGACAATAGCAAAGCTGTCTATCATTATAAAAAAGCTATTGAACTAACAAAATCCAGAACAGAAAAACAAACCCTGATAAAAGCAATAGAACAGCTAGGTCAGAAAAAAACAACCGCTAATAAGGGCTAAATAATTTGAAATACGCGTTGCTCTTCTTAGTAGTTAAAAACAAAAAGCCCCTTTCGGAGCTTTTTTGTTTTTCATAGGAGACACTTAATATTTATCCAATTAAGCTAGTCTAACGTTAACTGCATTTAGTCCTTTTCTTCCGTTTTCTACTTCAAAAACTACTTCATCGTTTTCACGAATCTCTGTTTCCAAACCAGATGAGTGAACAAAAATATCTTCACCACCGTTTGATGGAGTAATAAATCCGAAACCTTTTGTTACATTAAAGAACTTTACTTTGCCTTCTTTCATTGTTGTTTTGTTTGATTATAAATTATTTGATTTTTCTGACATCGACAGCGGCATAACCCCTCGGTGTCATTTCCTTTTTAAAAGACACTTTGTCTTTCTCTTTTACCGGTTCCGTTAATTTGTTACTGTGAACGAATATATTGGCGCGGGTTTTATCTTCTGTAATAAAGCCATAACCTTTATCACTAAAAAACAGCGATACTACTCCTGTACTTTCTACCTCTTCCTCTTCTTCTATCGGAGCGACCCCTATTTGTATGTCTTCGACATTAATTTTCTTCCTATTCTGCTGATCTGGCGGGATATTGGTAAAATTACCATACTCGTCCAAATAAACAATCATATCATCCAGGCTTTTGCCTTTATTGTTATTGGTTTTACGCTCTTCTCTTTTTTCAGCCTTATCCTGCTTTTTCTTTGCTCGTTTTTTGTCTTTTTCCTTTTTTGCAAACGAATCTGCCATAGTTATTTTAAAATTTAATTTTATATATGATTAAAACCTGTTTATTTTAACAGGTATATCAAAAACATCTGATTTTCAATTTCTTTATCACCTTTCTTCTGAATTATCACAGAACGAAATTGCTATCTTTATAAACCGTATTTCCCACCATTCTGCCCACTTATTTTATCCATATATTCTCCCGAATATTAATTATTGACAATTAACCCAAGGGAAGTAAATTGGCTTTCAGCTTCCCGGATATTCAAATTGCCGACATAAACATTCATAATCAAACGGAGCATTTAAAAATTATGGCAGCTGGAAAAGCGAAAACTGAGAGAGAAAAAATTAGTATTCTAACTATGACAGAAAAAGCAAAGGCAGAAGCCCGATTAATAAATTATTCGTACAAGGTACGACAAATATTTGGATTAAAGATTATTTATGTTCTTTTATTCGAAAAAAATAAGTCAACCATATTTTAAAACAGGGTCTGGCCCGCACAAAATTTATACTATCTTAGTGCGTAATGAAACCAAGCATACTTTTAACAACTTTAAATGCCAAGTATATTCATCTTAATCTGGCTATCAGAATCTTATATGATCTGAACAAAGACCGGGCAGACCTGTCCTGGAAGGAGTTCACCATAAAAACAGATTTTGATGAAATAGCCGAGCGTTGTAAAGAGTATGACATTGTTTGTTTCAGCTGCTATATCTGGAATATTACCGAGACACTGTCGGTTGCAGAGAAAATCAAACAGCTTAATCCTGATACCAAAATTTTATTGGGAGGACCGGAAGTCAGTTATGAATGGCAAAACATCATTAACCTTCCCCATGTAGATTTTATCATTACCGGAGAGGGTGAAATTCCTTTCGAGAAGTTTGTACTGAACTATCCGGATTTTAGCCAGATAAACAATCTCATTTATAAAGAAAATGGTGAGATTATCTACACAGAAAAGACCGAACAGTTTGATATTAAATTACTGACCAATAGAAACCCCTACCAATACGACCTGGCCGGAGATTTATATAACAAGGTCTGTTATATAGAAACCAGTCGTGGCTGTCCCTATAAATGTGAATTCTGTTTGGCGAGTTTAGACAACAGAATGCGGTATGTGGATATGAACACGATTAAAAGCAATTTGTTGTACTTAATGCAGCATGGCCGTACCATTAAGTTTTTGGATAGGACCTTCAATATCAAAAGAGAATTTACGTTAGAGCTTTTTCAGTTTATTCTGGATAATCACCGTCCCGAAAATGTATTCCAGTTCGAAATTACAGCAGATATTGTACATCCGGATATTATCGCATTTGTTAATGAAAAAGTTCCGCCAGGTCTTTTCCGCTTCGAAATTGGTATACAGACGGTAAATCAGGCCAGCAATCTGGAAGTAAGCAGAAAACAAAACTTCCAAAAAACCAGCAGTATCATTAAACAGCTGGACCATCGTATTGAAATGCATCTGGACCTGATTGTAGGTTTGCCTTTAGAATACCTGTCTGATCTGAAATTTAGTTTTGAATCTACCTTTAAATTATACCCGCCAGAACTACAGCTTGGCTTTCTAAAATTCCTGAAAGGTACTCCGGTTAGAGAAAAATACGAACAATATGGTTATGTTTTTGACCCTAACCCACCGTATCAAATTATAAAAAGTGATTTCTTAAGCGAAAAGGAGCTTCATGACATTACCTTAATGGAAAATGCCCTTGAGATTTACTGGAATAAAAAAAGAGCGGCACATACATTAAAATATGTAGCAGAGCACCATAGTATTTTTGATTACTTAATGGAACTGGGCAGGCATTTTGAAAAAAACTATATCTTCCATAAACATTCTCTTGCGGATATATTCAATGGAATATACGATTTCACTACTAAAAATTATGGTGCCGACCAGTACATTAAAGAGTTCTTTGCAATAGATTATTATTTGTATAGCAAACAAAGACCCCAAAATTCTTTTGGACTTGAAATTGAAAAAACGGAAAGCAACAAAATAATCGAGCGTTTAAGGCTAAATCATCAGAAGTACCGCTTTGTAATTCTGGACATTAATTTCGATTGGGATTTTTGGATGGAGTCGAATTGTATTTTCCCTAAAAAAGGGCAGCTTATCATTCGTTACGACGGGCAGACTGCACCTGTAATCCAATATCATAAAGACGAATTAATATTGGCAGGTTAAAAATAGGTCTTTGATTAATCACAAGCTAATGTCATTTTTTTACATTTTTAGGAAAAAAAACACCATTTAGGTAACAAAAAATCAAAAAACCAGGTTTTTAATGCTGATTTTTTACATTTTTTGACTATTTTTAAGCTCAAACGTTTAATTGACATTGATGCTTATAAGTGTACTATCCGGGATAATCTTATCAATCTTCATTCTATTTTTCAGCTACAAGTTAAACGCTAAATCTACTTTAGGCTATGCTTTAATACCTATAGGTTTATTTGTTTATTTCCTGCAACAGACACCTTCTGTTAGAGTTGAGAATGTAATTTTCTACTCTTACAAATGGATTCCGGAAATGAATGTTAATCTGGATTTCAACCTGGACGGTTTGTCACTTTTATTCTGTTTGCTGATTAGTGGAATTGGTAGTCTAATATTTGTTTATGCATCCAAATATCTGATTGAAGACAAAGATATCCACCGTTTTTTTGGATACTTAAGCTTATTTATGTCTGCCATGTTGGGCATGGTCCTATCCGATAATGTAATTAGCTTATTTCTGTTCTGGGAAATCACCAGCATCAGCTCTTTCTTTCTTATTGGTCACTACCATTACAGTGCTGCATCCAGAAAAAGTGCATTGGTTTCTTTAGGTGTGACCGGAGCTGGCGGTTTGGTACTTTTTGCCGGATTAATCTGGATGGCACAAATTGCTGGTTCTTATTCTATTCAGGAAATTATTAAAAACGCAAACTTAATTACATCACATCCTTATTTTGGAGGTATATTAACACTACTGTTTATAGGAACATTTACTAAATCTGCTCAGTTCCCGTTCCATTTCTGGCTACCCGGAGCAATGAAAGCTCCTACGCCTGTTTCGGCTTACCTGCATTCTGCAACCATGGTTAAAGCAGGTATTTATTTATTGATACGCTTTTCCCCCGCTTTTCAGGGCTATGATATTTGGAATATTACTTTAACTGCCGTTGGTGGAATCACTTTATTTTTAGGAGCAGCAGTATCTGTAAGTAAGGTTGACTTAAAAAGTATTTTAGCATATACTACCATCTCCGCCTTAGGTATTATGGTTTTTCTCATAGGTATCGGAAGTAATCTGGCAATTAAATCATTAGGTGTTTTCATTGTAATACACGCGTTGTACAAAGCTACTTTATTCCTGATTACCGGGATTATAGACCATACTTATCATACCAGAAATATTACTCTATTGTCGGGATTGAGGAAAGACAACCGGCTGTTATTTGTATCCGGACTGATAGCTGCATTTTCTGCAGCAGGAATTCCTCTTACCTTTGGCTTTATAGGTAAGGAACTAGTCTACGATGCCGTTTACCAGCTACAACAAACGTGGGCTTTCGCCCTTCTAGGCGTATTGGTGCTGGCAAATATATTAATGCTTTATTCTTCTTTCACGGCAGGAATAACACCTTTTATCGGAAAAAAATCTGAAATCGCAGACGAAACCAACGTCAAATTTGAACCAAAACTGGCATTTGCTCCTGCCTTATTAGCTTTATTCTGTATTTTATTCGGAATATTCCCCCAATTTTTTGAAGCTTCATTTCTGGATAATTTCTCTCAAACTATCCTTACAGACAAGCAGATTATTTTAAGCAGATTACATATCTGGCATGGTTTCAATATCATATTTATTTTAAGTGCCATAACTATATTTCTGGGAACGGTGTTCTATCTGTTCAGATTAAAAAGAGCGCCGTTAGAAGAACAGGACCCCAGATTTTCTATGAGCAAAGTTTTCTACCGGCTAAACACAACCTTAAAGGATTCTGCTTTTAAGATCACCCATTTGCTGCATAACGGTTATTTAAGAAAATATTTACTCACCATTATTGTCTTCAGCTTACTCGTTTTGGGATATGCTATTTTTAAACATATACATATTACGCTGGATTTTAGCAGATACAGTTCGCTAAGGATTTACGAGGTTGCTGTTGCCATCATGGTAATTATCTCTGTAATTACAACTATAAGTACATCTTCGCGCTTAACAGCTATTGTGTCTATGAGTGTAGTAGGCTATTGTATTTGTTTATTCTTTGTGTTTTACAGTGCTCCGGACCTGGCTTTAACACAGTTCACTATAGACACACTTACAGTTGTACTGTTTGTACTGGTGCTGTTCCGGCTACCGTCGTTCATTAACTTTGCTAATAGAGCAACCAAATTTAGAGACGCCATAGTTTCTATTCTGTTTGGCCTTTTTATTGGGATAATTGCATTAGGAATCATCCACGAACCACATCCCAATATTGTTTCTAAGTTTTATGCAAATGAAGCTTATATCAGTGCTCATGGCAAAAATGTGGTGAATGTAATTCTGGTAGATTTTAGAGGGTTCGATACATTGTTTGAGATTGTAGTATTAAGTATTGCCGGTATCGGCGTAATTAGTTTGTTAAAATTACAGGTTCAGGAAACAGAAAAAGAATAGTTATGTACAGTAGAATTTTAAAAACAGCCACCAATTACTTACTTCCTGTTTTGCTCCTTTTTTCTGTGTTTATTCTATTAAGGGGACACTATAAACCAGGAGGCGGATTTGTTGGCGGCCTTATAGCTTCTATCGCTTTTGTTATGCATAGTTTTGCCAATAGCGTAGAGCAAACATTGAAACTGCTAAGAAGGCATCCTTCCAGATTTATTCCTGTGGGCCTGGTAATTTCTTTGGTTAGTGCCATTTTCCCTATGTTTTTTGGAGATCCCATTATGACAGGAGTCTGGTACAATGAACCTATCCCAATAATAGGAATGATAGGAACAGCCCTATTCTTTGATCTCGGAGTTTATCTTCTGGTTATCGGCGTAGTTCTAACCATTTTGTTCACCATTTCACAATCTACGAAATAATGGAGCTAATAATCATTTTCCTCATCATACTGCTTTATTCTTCGGGAGCATATATGCTGCTCAGAAGAAGTATGGTTAAACTTTTGATAGGTGTGATGCTTTTAGGTAACGGTACCAACTTGCTGATTTTATTAATGGGAAGGATTACCAGAGGCAATCCGCCAGTTATGGAAGATAGTTTAAAAACATTGATAGAGCCTTTTGCAGATCCTGTGCCACAAGCGCTGATATTAACGGCTATTGTAATTAGCTTTGGCTTACAGGCATTTTCTATTGTGTTACTGAAACGCGTATATGTTTTAGTGAATTCTGACGATTTAGATGATTTGAATACCCCGGAAGAAATTGACGATATATGATTGAAAACTTTATTGTAATGCCCCTGTTAGGGCAGATGGTTATCGCTATAATTACTTTACTTTTTTGGGGCAAAAACAGTATACAAAGATACATTAGTCTTTTTGGAAGCTTCATCATACTCATTGCTTCAATTATTCTGTTCACGAGAGTAGAACAAGATGGCATTTTAGTGATGCATGCTGCCAACTGGAAACCTCCGTTTGGTATCACTTTCGTGGCAGATACTTTTAGTGCCTTGATGGTTTTACTAAGCAGCATTGTTGGTCTTTGCATTTCTATCTATTGCATGCGGGGTATTGGAACCAATCGCGTACGCTACGGATTCTATACGATTTACCATTTTTTGTTGATGGGCCTGTTTGGTGCATTTCTCACAGGCGATTTATTTAACCTGTATGTTTGGTTCGAGGTTATCATCATTTCTTCGTTTGTACTGATGACCATAGGGGGAAGAAAAGCACAAATAGAAGGCTCTATTAAATATGTGGCAATTAATCTGTTCTCCTCTACCATTTTCTTAACAGGTATTGGTTTGCTCTATGGAATTGCCGGGACATTGAATATGGCAGATCTGGCTGTAAAGATTCCGCAACTCCCTAATCAGGGTTTAGTTATTGTTGTATCCATTTTCTTTATTCTCAGTTTCGGAATTAAATCGGCCATTTTTCCTTTATATTTCTGGTTACCATCATCCTATCATACACCACCATCAGCTATTGCGGCATTGTTCGGGGGATTGCTCACCAAAGTTGGTATATATGCCATGTTACGCATGTTTTCCCTGGTTTTCAGAATGGAGGGCTGGGTTAGCGAAGTTGTCATTATACTGGCCGTTTGTACCATGTTTGTAGGTGCTTTCGGTGCCGTCAATAAAATGAATCTGAGAAAATTGTTCTCCTACCTTATTGTCTGTCATATTGGTTTTATGGTTGGTGGCATTGGAATGTTTACATTGACCGCTTTAATCGGAACCATTTTTTATCTGATCCATGACATCATTATTAAAACCAATTTGTTTCTTATTACCGGCGTCATCAGGATGATGAACGGCTCTGTAAATATGAACCATCTGGGCAACATGTATAAAGAATATCCAAAAATATCACTGGTTTTTGCACTCGTATTCTTTTCGCTGATTGGAATTCCGCCATTATCCGGGTTCTGGCCAAAAATCAATTTTATTAAAGCCGCTTTCGATCTCAATCAGTACGCCTATGTGATTGGTGTTATTTTTGCAAGTTTTATCACACTATATGTCATGATTAAGGCCTGGGCAAATATATTCTGGAAGGAAAAGGATCTTGATGCTTGCAGAGGAGAAAATTTATTTGAGAAAAGATCTCTACTGGATAAAATCTATCTGATAAGTCCAATTGTAATTTTAATGGGAATTACGCTTTATATTGGTTTGTCTGCTGACAGAATTTACTATTTCAGCAAAAAGATAGCTACACAGATGATTGATACACAACCATATATTAATGCAGTATTTGGATTTTAAGAAAGACATATGACGAAACAGTTTTTAATGAACCTGCTGCTCATGTTCATATGGGTAGCACTAAGCGGGACTTTCTACTATGGCAATTTCCTCTTCGGGTTTATGCTGGGTTATTTTATTCTCTGGATTTTGGCAAAGGGCGAAAACCGGGAAAACAAGAAATATTTTAACCGCGTACCTAAGGCAATAGGATTTGTGCTTTATTTCATTTATGAAATGATCAAAGCAAATATCCAGGTCGCTTATGACGTAGTTACTCCCAACTATTTCATGAAACCGGGAATTGTAAAGTACCCCATGGATGTTGATGACGATTGGGAAATCAACCTCTTATCTTCCTGTATATCTCTTACACCCGGAACTTTAATTATGGATATCAGTACAGATAAAAAGGTGATGTACATCCATAACATGTATTTAAAAGATAAAGATGCCTTCATTAAGGAAATAAAAGAAGGTTTTGAAAGAAGAATTTTAGATTTAACAAGATGAGTTTAAGCTGGTACCTGCAATTTGTGATATTGCCTATATTATCGTTCTCGCTGATATTAACCTTCATCAGGTTAATAAAAGGTCCGGACGTAGTAGACAGGGTAATTGCTCTTGACCTGATTATCACATCGGGAATAGGTGTTATTGCCATTTATTGTATTTCTTTTAATAACGCTTTGTTCCTGGATGTTGGAATGATATTGGCTCTTATCGCATTTTTGGGTACACTAGCTTTTGCTTACTACATAGAAAAAATTAACAAATGACAGAAATATTAGTAATGGTTTTTGCCACCATTGGCAGTTTGGTAATATTAGTGGCTGCTATTGGAATTTTTAGAATGCCAGATTTTTACCTGCGCCTTTCCGTCACCATTAAAGCGGCAACCGTTGGTACCGGGTTCCTACTGGCGGCAACTTCTATTTTTTTCGGCGAAACTTCGGTGAACACAAAATCGTTCGCTATCATTCTGTTTCTGGTACTAACAGCCCCGGTATCGGGTCATCTTATTGCCAGAGCAGCTTACTACTCCGGCACAAAGCTTTGGAAAGGGACAGTAGCCGACGATATGGAAGGCATGTACGATAAAGAAAAAGGTATTTTAAAGAGTGGACAGGAAGAGGAAGATTAGTTGATTAGTTTTTTCCCGAGGGGATGCCTTTGGCAAGACTTTAGTTGGTTAATCCGGATTTGAACAATATTATCATCGGCTATAGCTTCACTAAGTTCATTAGTCCCGATGGAAGTCCGGAGACGGAAGACCGAAGTCAGGTGGTCGCATGGTCCATAGTTTATAGTCCATGGTCTTTGTTCCCCAACCTTTGCTCCAAATCCCCCTCAATCTTTACTTCCAGTAACACAAATCTTATTAAGCTCTCTTCATACTTTTTTTTAAATTTGCATTATGACATTGAATATGGCAGACGTACAAACCCAGGAAGAAACCTTTACGCTTGAAGAAATACTAACCTCTTTAAAAAAGAGTCATCGCCTGATACTGTGGAACGACGATACCAATACTTTTGATCATGTTATCCACTGTCTTTGTCACTATCTGGACTACTCAGAATCAGAAGCTGAGAAAATTGCCTGGACTGTACACACCAAAGGTAAATGTGCCATACTGGAAGGCTCTTATACCGAAATGGAAGTCTACAGAAAGATATTAAAGCAGGAAGGCTTAACTGTTTCTGTGGAGTAAAACAAAATCTTGGCTTTTGAAGCTTATGACATGACCGAAAGGACTTTACACTTCGAAAAAAGTGTTGGCAAATCACTATCTTCTCAAGATCTCAGCACAGCTAATTATTTCTTATAGAGATTTGCACGGACTTCCTTAACAAACCCTGAAGGAAGCTGTGCTATATCGGCTATCTGCTCATCAGACAAACCGAGTTTTATTATAAGACCTTCCATACCTCGTAGTTTTTTTTCAATTCCCTTTTCCAACCCTGCTTCCATACCAGCTTTCATCCCTGATTCACGAGCCCTATCCTGCTCTGTCGGATTGACTCTGCATCCCATTTACGTCTTAGACTGATGTCGTACATTTCTCGTTCCTCTTGCTTAAATTACTGTATTCCGCTATCTGAAATAGTTTCTCAAATATAGGCCTTCCTTAGATATAAGGTCAGCTTGTCCATGGTTAACATATGCCTCAGCATATATAGCCATTTGTCCAGTCATCGCTCAATTCCGCTTCGCCTTTAACATATCCTCTATCTAAGAACAAAATTTTTTCAGGCTTTTCATAATAAAATCTGTTTGTGGAGGTACACTTGCTCTATCTACATGGCTCCCGACCCATTCCCTCATATATCGATTTTTTAAAAGCCCAGAGAACTCATCTCTTAAATATTCTATTACATCCTTATCACTCTTTTCCAGCTCTTCCCAAATTTTAATTCTATTCTCCAAAACAAATATAATATCTTCAAAATCATGACTCAAACGACCATCTCCTCCACCTCTACTTTTAAACGCCTCCATTTTAGTTGCAATAAAATATGGAGCCGTCAGTATCCGAGCCATCTCTCCGTCGTTGAACTTATGGACAATCGCACATTCATATCCCCTTGGATACCATTTATTGCTGAAACCTACAGAGGGATCATTAGTAGGCATAATATCTACTATTATCCCCTTTATTTTAAATCTGCAAATAATACCAGAATCCACATCATTAACGAAACCTATATCCCTTAGCCTTTCTTCCAACTGCTGCCTTTGCCCATAATTCAAAATTTCTACAATAACATCTATATCATCAGTAGGTCTGACATCCAGTACCGGACGGTCTGCATATAAAGAAATAGTAGCTCCTCCTACAAAAACGACATTGCTCCGTAATTCCTTTAGTGCATTATTTACAGACTTTATTCGTACAATATTATAATGATGGGACATAATCTATAGATTCCTTTAGTTCCTTTTCTGCAATAGCTACCTCCCTTAACTTCCCAACCCGAATCACATCAGACAGAGCCAATAATTTGTAGAGTTCCCCATCTTCTTGAACGGCTAGTACCTGATTGAGATAAAGAGGTTCTATAGCCTGACCAATAATTCCCCCTGAAGAGGATGGCCATACATAAGCATGCTTGCTACTAATATATTTCTTCATAAAAGGATGGGAATGAGCTGTTGGAATCCCTTTTGTTAAGATTCCAGCCTGTGCCGGAAAAACATACTTCAAACCGTATATTAAAAAATCGAGAAGATTTCCTCTATTTACATTTTGCTTCTTATAATCAATCAAATTTGCAAAAACACTCCTTTCCAAGGATTCCGAAACTTCTGAATAGCTTATATATAATTGATTTGACAAATCTTTTAAAAACCAGTTACGCTCACCTAAAGAAACTATCTTCAATAGAATGACGATATCCTGAGGTCTCATACCATTATGTTTCCTTCTCATATCACAAAGATAAACTTCATATTGCAATTTGCAAATTGCAATATGAAGTAAGGGACTATGCTATCTACATTTGTTATTAGAAAACACTTTAGATATATTTTGTAGGATATAAGTTTATTGAGAAGACCTTAAAGCGAAGAATCTTACCCCTAAGACGATGTAATAAACAACAATCTATTTTTAGGCTGTTGTTTATTAAGATACCGCCAGCACAGCTAATTATTTCTTGTCGAGATTTGCACGGACTTCCTTAACAAACCAAGGAAGAAACCTTTACGCTTGAAGAAATACTAACCTCTTTAAAAAAGAGTCATCGCCTGATACTGTGGAACGACGACACCAATACTTTTGATCATGTTATCCACTGTCTTTGTCACTATCTGGACTACTCAGAATCAGAAGCTGAAAAAATTGCCTGGACTGTCCACACCAAAGGTAAATGTGCCATACTGGAAGGCTCTTATACCGAAATGGAAGTCTACAGAAAGATATTAAAACAAGAAGGCTTAACTGTTTCAATTATTATTTCTTTTTCTGAATTAAATAATAAAAATGACCGTCTTCTGCTCCAACTAATAAATCTGGTATTCCATCCTTATTCCAATCAACTATTGTTGGACTTGTATCATGACCAGCTAGAACACTATTCGAGACATCTCCCTTATTTTCCAAAATCACCTTCCCATTTTTTACACCTTTATTTTGCAACCAAGAAACATTGACACTATTGACCAATAGGTCTAACTTACCGTCTCCATCCCAATCTCCAATTGTAAACTTTCTTCTTCCACTTCTGCCCAACCTATCAACATTTAATCTTAAATCGCCAGGTAACTGATCTCTTAACAGATGATTTGAGTTATAACCAGCATAATCTAAACCATAAAAAATCCGTTTAGGCAACTTCAATAAAGATTTGCTGTCTTTTGTTCCTCTTTCAAAATAAGAGAGATAACCGTCCATATCCAGCATAATTAGATCTACAAGCCCATCCTCATTCCAATCAATAGCAAAAGGTGTAGTTCTCCATTGAGTAACTAAGGAGTTCCCTTCGGGCTTCTTCCAATTCCAAAAAGGACGGGGAGTATTTATTGTCCCCCAATCCACAAGTATGTTTTGAGACTTAGCCAATTTAGGTTTTGTAATAGTCCCTACATTTTTATACCATATTACTTCCCCGAAGATAGAATTCACCACAAGGTCCTTTAAGCCATCTCCATCCCAGTCAGAAACACTCAATGTTGTGTATCCCCATTTTTCTTCAGCAGGCCCTTGGATAGATCCATTATATCCTGCCATAATACGTATAACTTCTCCTTCACTTTCTAATAACTTCGGCTTTGACCATCTTGGCATTCCATTAAATTGGCCTAAGTTTTCTATAAAACCTATATAACCCGCAGAATTACCAGTGATAATATCTTCATCTCCATCGCCGTCCCAATCAACACTAAACGGAGTTGCTAACGCTCCAAACTTCACGTTATCCGCTTTTTGCTTTAAATATACTGGATTCTTAAACTGGGGCATCCTTCCAACAATTTCCCCTGTGTTCTCTATAAATGCAACTCTCCCATCTTCATCTCCCACTATTAAATCTATCAATCCATCTTTATTCCAATCGACAGCTACTGGAATTATCATCTCCAAATCCATACGTAGAATCCCATTAGAATTCTCTAAATATCTCCCTTTCGAATAAACTGGACTTTCCCTAGTTCCAATATTTTCAAAATAGGTCATCTTATCTAAAAATTCCCCACAAATCAAATCCAGATCCCCATCTCCATCAAAATCTGCAAAATTTGGTGTTGGTGCACCGTATACATCTATTTCCTTTCCGTCCGCTTTAATTCTTCCGCGATTAATATATTTCCCATTAACGTTTTCAATCAGATAGACATAGCCATGAAGCGGTCCTCTTATCCATTCCCCTTTTTCATTAAAACCATTATCCCACCCATAGTCGAACCAATCATCTATGCCTACTACGATGTCTACATCTCCATCATTGTCGAAATCAACAAGCTTCCACTGGTTGAAACGACTGTTACCTTTTATATCTTTTTTTATGGAATCAATTGGAAAAAGCGATTTTTTATTTTTGTCATAATCTTTTGTAAAGTTTAATAATTCGTATCCCGGTATGGTAAACCTGGGCTTTCCTTCTATGTATGAAACCTGTATATCTTTTATGGATTGGCATAAAAAGATCGGCTTTTCAAATACTTGTTCACTCCTATTTGATCTGTCTTCAAATAAATAAAGTCCATTAAATGGCTTTCCTTGACAAGCTACTAATAAATCCAGCTTACCATCTCCATTATAATCTATTGGTAAAGGCCAAGCCCACAATCCAACTCCTAAATCGACCACTAAATCCGGATTATTATATTTTAATAGATTGAAACTTGGTTTACTTTGTTGGGCATTCAACTTCTGTATTATAAGAACAATGATGGAAAGTATTACTAAATTACATTTACTTATTAAAATTTTCATATTACGTTTATATCTATAACTTAATAAAAACTTACTATTACATATAAGGAATCACTCTTCTAAAATACTTTTCAACTTACATGAATTAAGTATCATAAAAAATTTCTCCTTAATCCATATATACGTCTACTCATAATCAAAACCCTTCTCATCCTATTTCCAATCTGGATTTTGTTCTAATAATCTATTTAATAATAGCTCCTTTTCCGGAATAGGCCATAACAAATGTTTCGGTAGTACATTTACATAAGGTCTTGTATAGAAATATTGATTTTGAGAGATTTCCGCAGTCATAACACTTCTGATTTCTTCCATACGTTCCAAAAATATTCCCCACCTTATAAGGTCATGCTTACGCAAGGATTCGAAACCTAACTCTCTGGATCTTTCTGCTCTTAAAAATTTCCTGAACTGAGGTTGATCTGGTGAGTTTGGTTCTCCTGGTTCTGGTATTTTGTAATCTGCTTCAGTATAAATGGTAGCTGTTGCAGTTGCTCCCGATCCTACTCCACTAGCAGTTGTTATAGTAACAGTTGGAGTACTGGTGTAATTTTCTCCATTATTAATCCCAGTAACCGCATTCTTTACAAAATTAATAGATGTTATTCTCCCTGTTGTTCCGTTAATTGTAGCTGTTGCTTGTGCCCCAGAACCTCCACCTCCGCTAAAAACGACATTAACCACACTACTTGTCGTATATCCTGAACCTCCATTAGCAATGGTAACAGATTTTATTCCTGTAGACCAAGCTCTTTTGCGTATTTTATTAACATATCTTATAGCATCCAATTGAGGTCCATCGATTTCATTATCTGCTTCTGCATACATCAGCAAAACATCAGAAAATCTAAGCAGAGCATAGTTTATTGGGCCTGCGCTTGAGCTCTTTGGCAATACAGTTTCGTATTCCCTTCTGTATTTAGCAGAGTGCCTTAAATATAACTGAGACCTTGCTGTAGACGTTATAAAAGTTTTATTCCCGGATTCGCCTGTATTTACGTATGTGAACGAAGCTATCGTCCAATCTCTTCTCAAATCACCTACACTAAACAAATGATAATAATCTGCTGTAGCCCTTATTACTCCTAAAGAAATTCCGGTTAATGCATTATTAGTGCCTGGTCCATTTTGAAAACCTACCAAACCAGTTTCTGCGAAAGAATCGCCTCCATTACCTCTGAATTCAACTTCCCATATACTTTCATTGACATCATACTTGTCTTCTGCATAATTGATAAAAACGTTTGCAAATGAAGGATTTAAATCATGACCTGCCGCCGCATCATCTATCACTTTTTTTGCCCACATTCTTGCATCATGGTACTTTTCTGTTTCATTTAAAGGATAGCCCGCCATATGAAGACAAACTCTGGATAGAATACCTCTTACTGCTGATTTATTAACTCTTCCTCCATGTCCAATCTCTCGGATATCTGCAACCAAACCTTCTGCAGTAGTCATATCACTTACAATCTGATCATAAGTTTCCTTGAGCGATGCTCTGGCTCTGTCGACATCAAATGGAGAAGTTATTGTGTTTAATATCAACGGAACACCTCCAAAATTTTGAGCTAACAAGAAATAAAAGTACCCTCTTAAAAAGAGAGCCTCACCTCTAATCTTGTTTCTAATGGCTTCATCTATTTCTTTATTCTTATCTACATTTTCAAGTATTAAATTTGCTCTCCCTATCCCTTGATAGAGTATAGTCCAATAATTAGTTATATACGAATTGCTAATCGTAAAATCATAAATATGAGGACCGGTAGTTGGGCTTGTCCTCGAATGAAAGCCTTCATCTGCTTCTAATGCGTATAGATGTAATAAATTATTACCATAGAGATTTCCGTTTTGCAGAATATCATAAACCGAGGCAATTCCATATTCCAATTGCTCTTTGGTATTAAAATAAGTAACTGGAGATAAAAAATCTGTTGGTTTTGTATCTAAAAATTTCTCACAAGAACTTGTTATTGACATACCTATCAATAACAATATATATACAATTCTATTTTTCATATTTACGAATAATAAATTGGTTAAAATGATGCGTTTAATCCGAAAACAATTGTTTTTGACATCGGATATGCCGAAAAATCAAATCCTGGTGTAAGGATGTTACTATTGCGTACAGAAACTTCAGGATCTATACCTGTGTAATTTGTAATGATAAATAGATTTTGTGCCGAAACATTAAATCTCAAATTAGATAGGTATATTTTTTTTGTAATAGTTTTTGGTACAGTATAACCTAACGAAACCGTCTTCAACTTTAAGTACGATCCATCTTCTAAAACGTTTGACGAATAAACGCCGATTGGTCCTTGTCCCCTGGTTCTATAATGCGTATTAGAAGGATTTTCCGGAGTCCATCTATCGTTGTAAGTTACATACTGATTTAAACCTTCCGTTATTGAGCCATTTCCATCGAAAATAATCCTATTAGCATTATAAATCTGATTTCCATACGACCACTGCATCAAAATATTCAAATCAAAATTCTTGTAACTAAAATTATTTGAAAATCCTCCGGTATGTTTAGGATGCGGATTTCCCATAATTACCCTGTCTTCTGTATTTACAACTAAGTCTCCGTTTATATCTCTATATTTAATGTCTCCTGGCTGTACTCTTGTAGTTCCAGTTCTTGGATTACCATTTGTTGTAACATCATCTTTAAGGATATATTCACCCGGATTTACCTCATTGAAATCTTTATATTGGTAAACACCATCGAAAATTACTCCATAAAACATACCATAAGGTTGCCCAACCTGTGAAACATATAGTGGATTATTATTATATCCTGTATCAAAAGAGACATAAGAAAACATCTCATTTTGCCCAGACTCCAGAGACAGGATTTTATTTCTATTAAATGATATATTAAAATTGGTTTCCCAAACAAACGATTTGTTTTTAATATTGGTAGTAGTTAATGAAAGTTCTAAACCTTTGTTCTCTATGCTTCCAACATTTTTATAAGCAAAGGTAAAGCCTGTTGTAGCTGGCAGTTCGGCTCTTAGCAACAAATCTTTTGTTGTTTTCTTATATACATCAACGGTAAACTTAATTTTGTCTTTAAACAAATTCAGATCGTACCCTACATCTATTTGTCTTGTTGTTTCCCATTTTAAGTCAGAGTTACCCATATTTGTCAGAAGAATTCCCCTCGTTGGCACATCGTTGCCAAAAGAATAAGAAGATGCTTGTGTAAATCCTAATGATGGTAAATAATCAAAGTTACCTACTCTATTATTCCCTGTTGCTCCGTAAGTAAAACGTAATTTAGAATGTGAAATGAAATTAATGTTTTTAATAAATTCCTCAGATGTCATATTCCAGGCTAAAGCAGCAGAAGGGAAATAACCCCATTTGTTTTTGCTTGGGAATTTGGAAGATCCATCTGATCTAAAAGTTGCTGTTAACAAATACTTTGATTTGTAATTGTAGTCAATCCTACCAAAATACGAAGCTAGAGTGTACTTAGACGAAAAAGCAACAGCAGCATAAGGAGTGCCTTCATCCAAACCGTCCATCAATAATTCCTCATTAGATAAGTTTTGTACTGAATGACCGGATGTCCTCGAATTTCCAGCCTGTACAGAAAATCCTCCCATTAATTTAAGACGATGAACTTTATTTAGTGTCTTATTCCAAGTAAGTATATTCTCATTGGACAACAAATTTGTCTGAAGTGTACGGGTAGATGCGTTAACGCCTCTTACATTCAACAGATTATAAGGACTTCCTTGCGGAGTTTTTGAATTAAAGAACATGTCTTGTTGTCTTGACATTGATTTATAGCCTCCGTTCATTCTCAATGTCAATTCGTTATTTATTTTATAATTGATATATCCATTTGCCAATAGGTCCGTAGTTTGGATTTTATTATATTCATTCTGTGTAGAAATTAACGGATTCAGCCTAAAATCACTGGTCGTTTGCCCTTCCACAGCATTATCGTCTAATTCTTCTAAAAGTAAATTTTCATTATTACCGCTTACGGGCCTAAAGCCCCAGGCTCTGGACATTAAAAACGTTCTGGTATTGCTACCTACTCCTTCTGCTACAGGCTGTCCTGTAGTTTGCACCTTGCTATAGTTCGTATTAAGACCTATATTAACTTTTTTATTTAATTGCTGATCTATCGTAAAACGTCCCTGATATCTTTTTAAACCAGAATTTATGATTGTTCCTCCCTGATCGAAATATGACCCGGATAAAGTATATTTTGTTTCCTGATTACCTCCTCTTATTGAAAAGTTATTTATTTGTGTAAAACCATTCCTAAATAAATATTTCTGCCAATTTATTCCTTCTATATTATGATAGTCTTCCAAAGTTCTTCCTGCTCCTATCAAATACATATTATCTGCAGTAGTGGGACTCAACTCCAGTTGGTATCTGACAAAGTCATAAGGAGTCATCACTTCCATTCTTTTCTGGATTTGCTGATGCCCGTAAGAAGAACTAAAATCGATTATTGCTTTTCCTACTTTTCCCTTTTTAGTTTCGATAACAATAACACCATTTGCACCACGAGCTCCATAAATAGCAGTTGCAGAAGCATCTTTTAAAATATTCATCGATTCTATATCATTCATATTGATTGATAGAGCATCAAAATCTTCTATCGGAAAACCGTCAACTACGTATAAAGGAGTATTACTCTGTGTTAGTGAATTTCCTCCACGTATTACAACGTCAACACCTGCTCCCGGTTGCCCATCCGGAGAAGAAGCCGTGACTCCTGCTATTCTTCCAGCAATAGCTTGAGCAAAATCGGCTACAGGAGCTTTTGTCATATCTGAAACATTAACTTCTGCAACCGACCCTGTTAAATCTTTTCGCTGAACAGCGCCATAACCAATAACAACCACTTCATTTAAGTCGCTTTTGGATACTGTTAGCTTAATTGGGGCATTAGCTTTAATATTTGTGACTATTTCTTCCTTAGTAACAAAACCAACGTAAGAAAATACGAGAATGTCTGTGGATCTTGCTCTTACAGAAAAGTTACCATCTTTATCTGTTATCGAATAGGTTCTGGCATCATTTTTTATTCTAACAGTTACTCCTATTAAACTTTCTCCCGTTTCCGCATCTACCACTTTACTTTTAACCAAAATCGTTTGTGCTAATGCTCCATTGGCACAAAAGCAAAACATTGCAAAAACAATGATTACCAAGCTTTTAAAAATTGGGATTTTCCGCATAATACATTCAATTATTTAGATTTATAATTAGACACATCTCCTTCTATAGAGAGCGAGTATGAAGTGTCATTGTTAACATTCCTTCCTATGGAAAAACTACCATTAGTATTTTTTTGATTATCTGTCCAGATATACAATCTGAAATATATTGGATGATGCCATGAAACATTCTGCAAAGCATTCACTCCACTTAAATATATTTTTGGTTCTACTACTCCAAAAGGGGCGGTTTGAGTAACAGGCATAAACAGTCTTCCTGTCGGATAAAAATAAGTACCATCTAAGCTGTAATGCCACATGTATCTTGTTGGACCTTCTGCATTTCTCCTGATTTTTAAATTTATAGCAGAAACACAGATGCTATAACCTTCTTTTGGCTGAACTTTAATTTCATAATATGTATTCGCTTTTAAAGCATCCTGTAAACTATTCGGCCATTCTTTGGCATAGGAAAAGAACGAACCTTCTAAACCTAAATGATTCGATACAATACCTTTACCTCTCTTCAAAGCGGATACTTCCAATTTATCATTTGTTTTGGTTGAGTTTAAACCCTCCTCTTTACCAGTAGTTACTGGATTAGCGAAGTTCCACCCGAGTAAAGTTTGTTTCTCTGTATATTTCAACATGTCTTCAGGAGAATCGGACAGTTTTTTATCTCTAAAATTCTCTATACGATGAAAGGTGATAAAATTGGCATCATGATACCATTTGCCATACCATGCCGTTCTGCTTACGGCTACAATATCATTTCCTTCAATTTGCCAATCGACATATTGAAAGCCAAAAACATCTCTATTAGTAATTTGTCTTCCTTCTGCCCAACGGATTACTTTGTAACAGAAATCCCATTTTACCAAATCAGATGAAGACATAAGCATTAAAACGTTTCTTTGATTAGGTTGCCATTTATATCTGTTTATTGTACCGTCTTTGGTATTGGTAATTTTATTTACGATAGTCCAGTATTTTTTAGAGACAGAGTCGTATCTGATAGTAAATTTTGAATCTGCTCCCGGAAAATCAACAAAGTCTCTTTTGGTATTATTAAAAGACAATTTTTTGCCATCATCAGAAATACTGATTTTCATAGCAGTTTGGAAACGCTGCTTTCCTTCTGCTGCACCTTTTAACTCAAACTCGCCCCCTTTATGTGGCATATCTACACGAGTAAAATTTAATAATTTACCTTTAGGATCTACCACGATATTTCCTTCTAACCAGGTAGGTTTATCTCCATTAACCCAATCAGGATTTAAATACAAACTATCACTCTTTGTCCAACTATCAGCTTTTAAAAGATCTGAGTTTATTGGAGCTGACATTACAAATGCAGCAAATTGGCGGGAAGTTGGTGATTGTACCTGTTCAAAGGTTCTCCAAATCCTATTTTTATGAATAACTACAGGAACCGGACCTGTATGATACATCCCTTCCAAAATAATTCCCGTTTGATCATTAACTGGTTTAGACCATGTTTTTCCTCCATCGACGGACTTGACAATGCGGATTTGTTGATTAACATTTTTCAATCCTATCAAATACAACGCCCCACTATGGTAAAATAGAGTAGCCCACCTCATCTCTGGTACTTCAGCTAATTTACTCCAGGTCTTACCCTTATCTGTAGATTTCTGAAGTGTGGTTAATGGTATCTTTCTATCATAAGAAACTATATAGCTACCATCCGGCATTATTACAATACTTGGTGATGAAAGATATGGATCTTTATCGTTTTCCGCATTGGTAAATGCCACTACTGTTTCCGGGAATGCTAATTGAGCCTTAGCATCAATATTGCTTATCACCATCAAAAAAAACAGTAATAGCGTATTTAGTAGTTTATATTCATAGAATCTGGTTAGTATTCGTTTCATGGTTATTATATTTCTATTTGCTATTTATTATTCTGGTAACTAATACTCTGTTACGTATTAAAAAATTTGTGTTCTTTCGTCACCTGATAAATTTTGTCTGTAAACTCGTTCCGGTTTCAAAATTTACATCTACAATATATACCCCCGGTTTCAAATTGGTTGTAAAATGCAATCTTGAATATCCTTTCTCAAAATGAGCTTTATGATTTATGAGCCTTCTACCGCTTATATCTAAAATATTCAGCTCTCCTTTACCACCTTCCGGATGAAACAAAAGCGCTGTTAATATATTATCTGCATAAAAAACATTTATGTATGGAGCCGCTTTATCCAAGGTGTTTACAACAATAATTTCAGACTTTTTTATATCCTGATAATTGTCAATCTTTTGTAACTGATAATAATTAGCCCCATATGCAGGATTATTATCAAAATAATGATATATAGACTCTTCACCGTTACCCTCTATAGTTGCTATTGGAGAGAAAAAATTATTATCTGTTGATCTAAGTATTTTAAACTGGAACGGTTGACGAGAAGGAGCTATTTCCCAGTTTAATTTCACACTGTTATATTGTCTGGTTCCGTTTAGCAGTAACGTGTTATTATCTCTCAAAGCAGTCTCCGATTCACTAACTTCTCCTGTTAGCCATAATAATGGATCAGTTTCTGTAGAAACATATCTTCCTATAGCAAATCCCCCTACAGATGAGGTTGCTCCCCATGCATATAATCTGAAAACAATTGAAGTATCTGAAGACACATTTTGAAGAGCCGGAATGGTATCTAACCTGATAACTGATTGTCGCACTCCATTTGTTTCTGAGTCTAAAAAGTTTACTGCTCCCCCTATTTGCTGAAAATCCACATCATTCAGACTATACATCCATGAGTACATTGTTGGACCGGAAGCATTGCGTCTCAGCTTAACATTCAGCTCTTTTAAAGAAACATTATACCCATTATCAGCCCTTACCGTAAACTCATAATACTCATCATTTGCAATGGCATTTGACTGTGTATTATCATCAGGAAAGAAAGATTCTGAATTGGAATTAAACGTACCAAACAAAGTTGTTTCAGGTATTTTAAAGCCGCTACCCCTCTTTAATGTAGAAGTTTTAACATTTGCATGAGTAACTGCAAGAGTAGAATTTAAAGTATCATTAATACCTGTTGGAACAGGACCAGTAAACGACCAACCCAATATACTGGAATCTTTTTGTGGTGTAGAAAAAACTTCCCCCCCAATAGCCAGTACATCTGATAAATCTGTTGTTGTATTCCTCCCTATTGAAAAACTTCCGCTAACACCACTTGCTGCCCATGCATAAAGTCTAATATAGACATTGTTGTTAGATGGTACATGTTGTAAATCCTCTATTCCGGATAAATAAACCGTTGATTGCTGTTCTCCAAATGTTAATCCACTGGTAAAAGGCAGAAACATTCTGCCTATTGGCCGAAAATTAATAGAATCCAAACTGTAATACCATCTGTATTGGGTTGGTCCATCTCCGCTTCTCCTTAACTTTACATCCAATGTAGCTAAAGAAAAACTATAGGCATTTTTTGCTTTCACTTTAAATTGATAATAAGTATTATCAGTTAAAGCATCATTCTCTGTAGAAGGCCACCCACTTGCCGTTCTAGAGAAAAATGAGCCAGATAGCCCGGAACTATTAGGCTCTATACCAGTACCTCTCTCGAGTACAGAAATTTCTAAGTTTGAATTAGTTGTAGTAGAATTTACCGATGTTTCTATTCCTGTAGAAAGCGGACTACCTAATTGCCAACTTAATATGGTTGGTTTTTGTGTATATGGGAATAAATCATCCGGTGAGTCGGCCAATACCTTGGTACGGAAATTTTCTATTCTATGAAAAGTTACCATATTGGCATCATGATACCATTTTCCATACCATGCCGTTCTGCTTACCGCAACAATATCATCTCCCTCAAACTGCCAATCTGCATACTGAAAGCCAAATACATCTCGATTGGTCATCTTTCTTCCCTCATTCCATCGTATTACTTTATAACATGAATCCCATGTAACCAAATCAGAAGAGGACATTAACATAAGTACATTTCTCTGGTTTGGTTGCCACAGATATGTATTATAAGTACTATCTGAAGTATTCGATATTTTATTAACTATGGTCCAATATTTATTAGATATGGAATCATATCTGATAGTAAATTTTGATTCAGCACCAGGAAAGTCCACAAAATCAGAACTGTTATTATCAAATGACATGTATTTACCATCCGTCGAAATGTTAATCTTCATGGCAGTTTGGAAGCGTTTTTTACCTGCAGCTGATCCAGTAAGAGCAAATGGTATTGAAGCATTATTGTAAGCTTCAATACGCATAAAATTTATTAATCCTCCCCCTGGTTTAACAACTACATTGCCCTCTAACCAGTGAGGATCTGTTGCGTTTATCCAGCTCTCATCTAAGCGCAGACTATCACTCTTAGTCCAACTTGATGCTTTTAGCAGATCAGAATCTATGGGGGCGGATATTACAAAAGAATGAAAATCTCTTTCATCAGTTGGAGAAGGACTATCTTCAAATGATCGCCATATTCTATTATTATAAATCACAACCGGAACAGGAGCTGTATGATATCTGCCTGATAATAGTATCCCTGTATTTGAATCAATGGGCACTGTCCAATTTTTTCCCTTATCGGTTGATCTTACTATCCTTATCTCTTGAAAAGCATTCTTAACTCCCATCAGATATAAAGTATCCCTATTCACAAACAATGTTGCCCATCGCATATCAGGAACTTGGGAAACAGCTTCCCACGTGTCTCCTCTATTTGTGGAAACATATATGGATGTAATAGCTTGAGGCCAGTCATGTGAAACCACATAAGTTCCATCAGACATTATAGCTATACTTGGCGAAGCCATATATAATTCATTGTTAGAACTACTTGATATAACCGTCCCTGGAAAATCTACCTGACTCCATAATGTTAATGGGACAATAAAAGAGAATAATACAGACAATACAACCCCTTTCAGGTTCGTAAACCTGTTAGTCAAATACTTTTCCATATTTTTATTTTAGTTTATAATTCTTATTGTTTACCTCTTTGGCTGATGTGACATTACATCTTCTATATATTTTGCCACTTGTTTAACCGATGTTTTTTCTATTAAATAGGCATGTTTGCCTCTTTTATTAGGCTTCCATGAATTACTACCGTCTTTATTGATAATTATATTTCCCTTCACTATATCATAAAACAGTTTGTACCCTTTTGCTGCTATCAATACCGCTGTTTGATCCCAGCTTTGCCTGCCATCTTTATCTTTTGAATTTTGGGGAATCGAAATACGATAAACATCTTTAACAGGACTATGTTCAATTGAAGGATTCTGTACTATTCCTAAACCTGTTTTTACTTTCTCTCCTATTTCCCAGCCAGTAAATAGAATAGGTGTTTTCCAGTTTTTCAGAACATGATAGCCCGCTTTAGCTTCCTTCACAATATTGAACTCTTTACCGTTTGGAAAACCTCCTGCCATACTAACTAGTAGCTTTACTTTTTTATTAATAAGTTCTTTACCCGTAAGTTTTGAATACTCATCTGCTCCGGTTTTCAATAAACTATCCAAATTGGTATAAAAACCAACAGTAATGATTGTAACACTTTTATCTGGTTGCATAGCCAATAACCTACGATAAAGTTCTACAGCATCCGGGACCTCATTAATGCTATTTATCTTATGCGGATACTTGGCTATTAGTGTATCACTCCAATTCTGCCTGTCTTTACCATAATATGCTTTGCTCTTTGGTACACCTACAGGAACACCCGGCCTCCCAAAATAAGTATTAAACACATCTAATGTTGAGGCAACCCCTTCATAGCGCGTTGATGCAATAGTCCCTAAAATATTAACATACCCACTATCTGCATAAGCATGAAGCATCGCTATTGCACCCACATCATCATAATCTGGCCCAAAATCCGTATCAAAAATTACATTTACTTTCTCATTTTTATTAGGATGGAACTGAGCTTTCACAACTATTCCTATACTTAAAATGAAAGCAGTAAAAAATAAACCAATTGCTTTTTTTCTCATAAACCAATTCATAATAACTCCTTTAATCAATTCCCAGCCACAATAATCAAAGCCAGACCTACTACAAACAGCGCAAACATCATTGCCAGTTTACCATTTACATTTACCGGAGAATTCTTAAACTCTTTCCAGATAAAAACTCCCCAAAGCGCCGCTATCAATGTAGCTCCTTGGCCTAATCCGTAGGATATCGCGGGTCCTGCTTTACCCGCAGCAATTAGGTTTAATGAATTTCCTAAACCCCATATCATACCGCCTAAAACTCCTGTTAAATGGGTGGATAATTTACCTGAGAAGTATGCAGCATAGCTTGTGGGCTCACCTTCAATTGGCTTTTTGATTAAAATGGTATTGAACAGTAGATTGCTTAAGAAAATACCAACAGAAAATATAAACACAGCAGTATAAGGAGTCATCTTACCCGCTTCCGGAGAAACAAAGTTTTCAATATCCATAGAAGCTGCAATGAAACGATAGAAAAACGCCATCAGAATCCCTGCTATCACTGATAGGATCACGCCTTTGCCGGAGGCCTTACTTTGAGTTCCTCCACTTTTCAGTTTATAAGCCCAAGCATTGATAATTATAGCTCCTACAATAAGCCCCACTCCTGCAAAAAGCAATGTGGAATTGCCCACCGGTGTATTAATATAATTAATAACAACTCCAAGAACCAGGGCAATACCTACACCTATCGGAAAGGCGACCGACATCCCTGCAATGGAAATAGCAGCAGAAAGTAAAATATTCGCCGCATTAAAAACTATTCCGCCTATCAATGCACTTCCAATATTTGCCGAATCAGCCTGAGAAAGGTCTTGCATAAAACCGCGCCCTTCTGAACCTATACTGCCTAAAGTGAAAGCCGAGATGATAGAAAACAGTAGAATACCAATCACATAATCCCAGTAAAAAAGTTCAAAACGCCAGGTTTTATTAGCCAGCTTTTGAGTGTTGGCCCAGGAACCCCAACAAAGCATAGTAATAACGCAGAATAATACTGCGACATAATAGTCGTGTACAATAAACATAATATAATTGGTTTTAGTCCTTTCGTTTAATTAAAATCTCATTTAGAAACGTCTTCCATTATTTCATTCCTGTAAGGCGCAGAAGCCTGGGCTCCCATTCTGGTAACAGCTATAGCAGACGCTTTATTTGCAAAGTCTGCTGCTTCAACTAAGTTTCGTCCTTCATTGAGGGCAACGATCAAAGCTCCATTAAATACATCTCCGGCGGCGGTGGTATCAACGGCCTCTACTTTCTGCGCTTCGATAAATACATAATCGGTTCCATCAAAAATCAATGCTCCTTTAGACCCCATAGTAATAATCACATTCTTCACTCCTTTCGAGTAAATAACCTGTGCGGCTTCCTTTGCAGAATCTAAATCGATTACGCTGATACCTGATATTGCAGATGCCTCTTTCTCATTTGGTGTTAACAGATATAAGTCGCCAAACATTTCTTCGGGAAGTTCACAAGCCGGGGCAGGGTTCAATATTACTTTCGCTCCCCTTAGGCTAGCCACTTTTGCAATATACCTAACAGTTTCAACAGGTATTTCCAGTTGCAACAAAACGTGGCCATTAGCCGAGAAAAGCGTCTCTACACCTCTGATATCCTTAGGAAAAAGATTAGCATTAGCTCCCGAAGCAACCACAATAGTATTTTCAGCATGAGCATCTACCGTAATTAACGCTACACCTGAATGGCTGTCCTCATCCAATAAAATGCAAGACACATCAATCCCTTCTTTTTTAAACAATTCAGCCGAATGACTCCCGAACGCATCTTTGCCTATCTTGCATACAAACACTACATCGCCTCCCATCCTGGCAGCCGCCACTGCTTGATTAGCACCTTTCCCTCCGGGATTCATCATAAATTCACCTCCCAGAACGGTCTCTCCCTTTTCCGGAAAATGACTGGTACGAACCACCATATCCGTATTTGAACTACCTATTACTACAATCTTAGACCCGGACATATTTTTCATGAATAATATAAATTATTAGCGATAACGTTTGTGCAAAAATTATTTAAGTTTATAATATAACAAACCTAGTATGATTATATTCAAAAACACTAATAAATATTAGCTTATATCTCCAAAAAATTATCATCATATTGATTTAATAGAAAATATGTAAGATATAATTTTACCAAACAGAATACCAATAATACTTTCGATTGCGCAAATTCTTTTGCTGGTACTTAGTGTCCGGCAACTAGTATCAAGCATGAATGCTATTTACGCGTTAAAGAGAGATATAAGATTATTAGTGAAAATTTTAAAGCAAAAGGCACTCGTTTATAGATAGGACATACTTTGTATTTTTTAATCAGAACCTATATAGTCCATAATTTTTTCAGAACGGTATATTCTTTTTTTGTCCAGAGTCAAGAAGTTTCTTCTCAACTTGTTAATTAGCCAGAAGAGATAGACTGCTTTTGATGATCGTTCATATTAACACTTGGTGGATAGTATCAGGACAAGACAACTATTTATCCGTAAAAAAGGCACAGGATTACTATTAAACCTATAACTTTTTCAGAGATTTAAGCTCTTTAGTTCCCCAAGACAATCCATTCAGCATTCAGCATTAAAAATTCAACATTTAACATTATTATTCCTTCTTATACAGGATCTTCCCTTTTATCAGAGGCTTCATTCCTAACGAAACATTTTCATTTTCAACCTTCTGAGGCTTCGTCCGGACAAGACTAGCCTGGTACTTCTTATCTCTCTTGCGTTTTCTGGCTATTTCATCCAATATTTCCTTGCCCCTATAATTGATCAGCCGATGACGTTCAGGATGGCTATCAGACGTTATAGATACCTCTGCCGATGGTTCATTCTGCTCTTTTTCCGCTATTTTATAAGTCCCTATGATCTCTGCCGGGCTACAATCTAAGCTGTTCAGGGCCAAACGTTCGCCATTAACATCCTGCATTCCAAAATAATGCAACGAAGCACTAACCAATACCAGACTTCCGGCAGGGAGCTCCACTTCCGAAATCCATTCCTGCTCAGACACAAGAGTTCCTTGCTTCACCTCTATATCCTTATAGTCCAGATACTCATAATAACCATCACGAAAACTGATGGCCACTATCATCAAGCGTAACACGGCGTATTTACTATATCTTGGTTGCTGCAACTGACGGCTTTGGAAAGAAGGCAGGTGTACTCTTATTACGCCATCTTCCATAGAACATTTAGGGCGTACAGGCAACATTTCCGTCAATGGGGAATTCACATTAAATTGCAGTCCGTCCAGATGTTCCGGATTACCGTCATGCAGATCTCGTTCGCCTCTTGGCTTATCTGTATCGCGCAGGCATTTCAACAAAGCGGCATTCATTCGATTCAGCAACCGGCCATCACTATAACAGGTAAAAGAACTGTAGAGCTCGCGCAGGATACGCCCGCAATTGCTCACCAAACCAAATTCCAGTGCACTCTCTTTGGTAGAAAGCGTCTGTCTTACTCTTCCGGGCTTAGCTTGTACGATATGGATATCGCCCACCGTACGGTACACATGATTGCCTATTTTTCCGTGAAGTCTGCCTCTGTTGTCTATAACTGCCATAATAATGCTTACCTGACCAAAGATAAGAAATAATGGCATACTATTCTGTATTTGATTCTATTTTAATTTATATTTTATTAAAAATAAATCCATTATTAGTCCATATAAATATATAAAAACATGGACTAATAATGGATTTATATTAGATTTTATATGGTTTTATATAGTATAAAATACGATGTAATTTAAAACATTAAATGGCGCTTGAATTCACGAGCAAAAGCTTATGGTTGGGAGTGATATAAGTTGAAAACAGATAAATCCCGGTTCACTTCTTGCTACAGATAAAATGAGGCGATTTTAGAAATTAATTCGCCTTTAAAAAAGTATCAAACAACTTCTTTAACAGACTTTCTGTAAATTACAGCAGGGCTAATAAGAACTTCTTGTTTTTCTGGCAGTGTATCTTCTTTCCCTTTTTTATCTACTTTATCTAACAACAGTCTGATAGACATTTGAGAAATTTCAGAAATAGGCTGTGATATACTGGTTACCGGACACGATAAATAATCCAGATAGATAGAATTATCAAAAGAAACTACAGACATATCGGTTGGCACATCATATCCATCTTCTTTCAGTGCCTTTAATACTCCTAACAATATGGTATCACTTAATGCAAATATAGCCGTAGGTTTCTCTCTTTGTTGCAGTAAAAGCTTGGTTTCCAGATAACCGTCTTCCATAGTAAAGCTGTTACCTCCAACATATTCATAGTTGAGTTTATTTTTTGATATCGCTTCCTTATATCCATGTACCCTTTCTTCGTTAGACATCACATGGTGCTTTCCCTGAATACATGCAATACGTTTATGACCGCAGGAAATTAAATATTCTACCATTGCATAAGCACCTTCAAAATGGTTGGTAGATACAAAAGAAATAGGCAGTTCTTTAAAATATCTATCGACAAACACTACAGGCAAATTTAGTTTGAGCAGTTTTTCTATATGAACTTTATTCTTACCTGAAGGAATCATTAACACACCATCTATATTTCTTGAAATTAAGTGGTTTACCGCTTCTACTTCTGCTGTTTCATCGTCATCACAATCTAAAACTAACAGTGAATAGCCCTTAGGCTGCAAAACTTTATTTACAACACTGGCAATTGTAGAAAAGAAAGGATTAGCTAAACTTGGCAGAATTAATCCTATTGAAAAGCTTTTTTTCAATCTCAGATTTACAGCTGCCTGATTGGGTACATAACCTAAACGTTCCGCTTCCGCCAAAACCCTACTTGCAGTTTTTGCGCTAATACGGTATTTTTCGGCAACTCCGCTTAAAACTCTGGAAACTGTTGTTAGCGAAACGCCTATGTTCTCAGAAATATCTTTTATGGTTATGTTCATTTGCAAAAGAAGATGTGTATATAATTTAAAAATCTTATACCACCACAAGGTAACAGTTTTCTTGAAATCTAAATAATAATCTTTGTTGCTCTATTGACACGTGATTTCATTGTCGAGTTTCGTGGTCGTCTTTCGAGTTTCGTTTATCGAATAACAAACAACAGTCATCTCTTAACCCGTGATTTAGAGATTTTTTACGTAATATCCTTTTCAGAAGGCGATGTTATTGTTCTGCCACCAGAGGAATTATGTACTTAATCTTATTTAACCAATCTTTGTAAATACGGCCTTTTCAAATCAAATAAACTATCGACCATGGACTATGGACCACCATGAAGGGCGCAAGGTCCTCCGAGAGAGACCGCTGCTTGGACCGGGAACGGGGAACAAAGATCAAGGACTACTGTCTAGTTGCAATTCCAAACTATGGACTATAAACTATGGACCATGGGACCACCTGACTTCGGTCTTCCGTCTCCGGACTTCCTTTAAGACTAATGAAAAGAACAATGATGATTTCTAAATGAATAACAACCTTGGTTGCCTTAATATTAAAATTTACTAGTAGACATTTTCTTTACAAAATACGTATATTTGTTAAAAACACACGTGTTATGACAAGCAAATTAACACTTACGGTAGAAGAGGGGGTTATAAAGAAAGCTAAGGCTTACGCCAGGAAAACTGGCCGGAGTTTATCCGAATTGGTCGAAAATTATCTTAACTCTCTTACAGATGAAAACATAGACAGCAAACAAATCTCCCCAAAACTTAAAAAGGTAATAGGTGTAGTAAAACTTCCGGATAATTTTAATGAGAAGGAAGAATTAAGGGACTATTTTGAAAAAAAGCACCTTTAAAATACAATGAAAAACATATTTGTTGATACAAATATTCTGATAGATATTCTGGCTGACAGGCAACCCTTCAGTAAATCCGCTATTGAAATTTTCGGTTTAGGTATTCAAAACAAAATTAACCTATTTACCTCTTCTCACTCTATTGCTACTACTCATTATTTACTAAAAAAGTATATTTCTGAAAAAGAGTTGAGAAAGATCATATATTCGTTATTAGATTATATTGATGTTATTTCAATAGACGTTTCTATAATAAAAAAGAGTCTTTTGTCAGACCATAAAGATTTTGAAGATGCAATTCAGATTTTTGCTGCTAATTCAATAAAGAACATAGACTATATTGTCACCCGAAATATAAAGGATTTCAAAAATGCCGACGTTATTGTTCTGCCACCAGACGAATTATTACTACATCTTATTTAACCAATCTTTGTAAATAGGGCCTTTTCAAATCAAATCAAATAAAACTATGGACCATGGACTATGGACTATATAAACTATAGACCTCAGCTTACCAATTAAATTTACATCCTTTCAACATAAATATTAGCTAAAGTATCCGTATTTTTGAGCCATGATAGAACTACCTGTTATTCCGGCTAATCAAACCAGCCGAAAACCAGATTGGTTGAGAGTAAAACTCCCAGTGGGTAAAGAATACGCTCATGTAAGGGGTTTAGTTGATGAACATAAGCTACACACGATCTGCGAAAGTGGAAACTGCCCTAACATGGGTGAGTGCTGGGGTGCAGGTACTGCTACATTCATGATTTTGGGCAATATCTGTACACGCTCTTGCTCTTTTTGTGCTGTGGCTACGGGCCGTCCATTGGCGGTAGACACGGACGAACCTAACAGAGTTGCTAATTCTATCAAATTAATGAACGTAAAGCATGCCGTTATTACTTCTGTTGATCGTGACGATTTGAAAGATGGAGGTTCTATCATTTGGGCAGAAACAATTAAAGCCATTCGCAGAGAAAGCCCGGGAACTACCATGGAAACGTTGATTCCGGATTTTAAAGGAATTTGGGACAATTTATATCGCGTTTGTGAGGAAAAACCTGAAGTTGTTTCGCACAATATTGAAACTGTAAAAAGATTGACCCGCGAAGTTCGTATACAAGCTAAATACGACAGAAGCCTGGAATGTCTTAAACGTATTTCTGACTTTGGTCTAAGGACAAAATCAGGTATTATGCTTGGCTTAGGTGAAACCGAAGCCGATGTTTACGAAACGATGATTGACCTGCGCAATGCAGGGGTACACGTATTGACTTTAGGTCAGTATCTGCAACCTACTAAAAATCATCACCCTGTTATTGACTGGATTCACCCTGATCAATTTGCTAAATACAAAGAATACGGAAGTAAATTAGGTTTTAAGTATGTGGAAAGCGGACCGTTGGTTCGTTCTTCTTATCACGCTGAAAAACATTTGTTCGACCAGTAAATTAGTTTATTGGTCATTGATTCCATCAGTATAATGATCGTTAAGCTTTGAGCCTTTAACTTTCTGCTTTTAGCTCATTGGTCATTAGTATACTTTGTCATACCAGACCTTGGTCTCCGGTCTTCCGACTTTTTGCTTTCAGCTGCTTAATTCTTTATATTTGTTCCAATGACCTCCGCTTCCTGGAAAATAAGCTATCCCGAAAAGTTCATCACCGAGATAGAACAATATCCGACTATCCAACACGACAAACAAAACCACCTGATAAAGGCGGATAGCAAGGAACTATTAACCTCGTTTCAATACGAAAAAATTGAAGAGGGCTGCTATCTTTTTGTGGTAGATATGGAGGCTGTAGAAAATACCCGGATAGCAATTTCAGGCGATAGGGAAATAGAGTATTACTGCCTTTCTTATCAGCTGATACGAGGAGATGTAAACAAAACGCCTAATAAAGACACCTATCACCAGTCAAAAACACTTTCGCTGCCCCGGATATGCAGTTTCTATAATAATCTATTTGACTATGAAACGGCTTTTGAGGAAAAATCGGGAGTAAGAGCTTTTATCTTCTGCTTTACCAAAGAATGGCTTGGCAGCAACATTGATCTTGAGGCGGTAGATGCGTCGGCAGGATTTATGAAAGTCTTATCGAAGGAAATGGAAGGTATCGCCTATTTCAACGATAATTTTTACAAAGATACTTTTGACGAGCTTGATAAAATAATTTCCGGAGCTAACAGGTCTCCTGTTTACAATCTTGTGGTAAAAAAGCTATCTCTTGTGCTTATAGCAGATTTCTTCAGTATAGTTACCGATCCGGTTTCGGTATTGAATGTTCCCGCATTGCCTCAGGAATTTGACGGGGTTGAGCAAATTAAAAGTTATATCAATAAAAATTTCAAAAAGGGGTTTCCCGGTCTTAATGTACTTGCTGATATCGGAAAAATGACTGTTCCTACCATGCGGCGCCAATTTAAAAGACAAACAGGGAAAACTGCCTTCGACTATTTTCGCGAAGTACAAATGCGCTATGCTTTTGAATTATTACAGAAAGGCAACCAGGTTAAACAAGTAGCACATCTGCTTAATTTTAGAAATCCGGCAAACCTTAGCCGTACATTTAAAGAAGTATATCGAATAGCTCCAAAGGAAGTACAGGGACTTAGATAATCCATTGGGTATATACTGCCTTAAACCATCATGTTGCTTTTAGCCTTCTGCTTTAAGCTTCTTATCATATTTGAGTTGTTTTTGATCATATCAGCTATATAATCGAGAATAGTTTTGTAGCTCAAACAGCTGATTATCAATTATGTCAAAAATTTACTTTTCTTTTAAACAAGTTCTAACAACAATCTTTACGTTATTTTACATTTCTCATTATATCTATGCGCAAACTAAACCCCTTATAAAATGGGAAAAAACATATGGCACATCAGAAAATGACTTTTTATTTGATGCAAAAGCCACAACAGACGGCGGGTTTATACTTGGAGGGTTCAGTTTCGGCAGCGCAGAGGATAAAACACTGAACAACTTTGGTGATTCCGATTGCTGGTTAGTTAAACTAAATGTCGATGGGGTAAAGGAATGGGATATAGCTGTGGGCGGGAATGACAAAGATTATTTTTCGAAAGTGATACAAACGAACGACGGTGGTTACCTCGCGGTAGGTTGGAGTGCTTCTCCTGTTTCTGGGAACAAAGAAGGAGTAAAAAAAGGTGCTTCCGATGCATGGATGGTAAAAATAGATGGGCATGGTAATAAGGAATGGGACAAAACCTTTAACGGAAATAGTGAAGGAAGGAGCGGATTCCACTCGGTGATACAAAATGCCGATGGAAGCTTTATTCTTGCAGGAACCAGTGACGCCGGATCAGGCCAGGATAAATCTGAAAATAATAGAGGAATACAAAATATATGGCTAATAAAAACGGATCAGAACGGAAACAAAATATGGGATAAAACTTACGGTACCAACTCAGTAGAAGATTTCCCCGTAATTGCAAAAACCGGCGATAACGGATATATACTTGGGTGTATGACTCAGGGCGGATTGAGTGGTGACCGCACCGAGCCAACAAGAGGTTATGCAGACTATTGGATGTTAAAACTGGATGAGAATGGGAATAAAACATGGGACCGAAGTTTTGGAGGAAACGGCTTCGAAGTATTTAGTGATATCAAGCAAACACCTGATGGCGGGTATATTTTAGGTGGGCATTCTACATCTGAAAATAATGGAGATAAAACAGCGGGTAAAAAATCCGGAAATTTTGATTTATGGATTGTAAAGACCGATGCATCGGGAGTTAAACAATGGGATAAAACATTGGGGACAAATGCAGACATGAAGGCGAGTCAGTTATTCTCTCTGGGAATTTGTAAGGATAACGGATATATTCTGACCGGATATTCCGAAGCCATTACAGCATCTGGAGATAAGTCCGAACCAGGTCTTGGCGATAAAGATATATGGTTAGTTAAAATCGATGCTAATGGTGAAAAATTGTGGGATAAGACTTTAGGTGGAACTGGCTCAGAATTTGGATATGCTGTATCTGAATTAGATAATGGCGATATATTTATAGGAGGTTATAGCAATTCTCCTTCAGGCGGGATAAAAAGCCGTAGCATTGGGGAGAATGATTTCTGGACAATGCTGCTGGCATTCCCACAACCCAGTACAAACGGTATTTTATATGTAAATAAAAACGCAAATAGCGGATCAAGATTAGGTAATAGCTGGGAAAATGCCTTAACAGAATTACCTCAGGCGCTTAAAATTGCTTCAGTAAATTCCTCGGTGAAGCAGATCTGGGTAGCTAAAGGTACCTACTTCCCGACAACTACAGGAGACCGGACCATTTCTTTCGAGGTGCCATCGGGAATTAAGCTTTACGGTGGATTTGCAGGAACTGAAAACGCTGTGGAAGAACGTCAGTTAAAGGTTAATCCAACTATATTAAGCGGTGATCTGAATAATAATGATGATACAAACTATGCCAATATGGATGATAACAGTTTTCACATTATGAAACTACATTATGCAAATTCCGAAACTTTGATAGATGGCTTTATCTTTTCAGCGGGCCGATCTGATCAGTTTGGTTATACAGGAGATTTTGACAATAAGAAAGGTCCGGCAATATATAACTATGCTAGCAGTCCGACTATTATAAACTGCATTTTCACAACAAACTATGCCGACCATGACGGAGCTGGTATATATAACGCACAAAATAGTACACCAAAAATTTATAACAGTCTTTTTACCAATAACAGGGCTAATTATGGCGGTGCAATTTTAAACACTTCGGGTAGCTATTCTGAGATAGTAAACTGTACTTTTGCTTATAACAGCGTTATGGGTTCAAACAGAGGTGTTTCCATTTATAACCAAAATTCTTCGGGAGGATCTCTAAAAAACAGCATACTGTGGGATAATTCTGATGATGCCCATATCATAAACGAGAATTCGACTTTCTTAGTAACAGATAACATCATAAAAGGAGGTTATAACACAGATGACGGACAGAACAGAATCTACAATACAGATCCTTTGTTTAATATCGCCGTAGAAGATTATTATAGTCTCAAAAAAGAAAGCCCGGCTATAGGAAAAGGAGAAAACACTGCATTACCCGAACATATTCTAACGGATATTTTTGGAAAAAAGAGAGTCAGAGGTACTAAAATAGACTTGGGTGCTCAAGAGTACATCGGGGAAAAACCTATATTTTCCGGCTTTGCCAATATCAATAAAACTTATGGAGACGCTGATTTCCCATTGCCTGCTCCTGTCAGCAACAGCGATGGAACATTTACCTTTAAAAATGGAAATACCAATATTGCAGAGATTTATGACAATGGATTTTCTAAATATGTAAATATTAAGCGAGCAGGGCAAACTGTTATTAAAGCTATTCAGAAAGAAACAGAATATTTTCAATCCGATTCTATAGGACTATTACTAGAGATAGCTAAAGCTAATGCTGTCCTCACTTTAAAGATAAATGGCACAGCTTATAACGAAGTTAACCTTGCGGAAGCAGCATACGGAGATGAGAAAATTTTTAGTTACGAAACCAATTCTGACGCCAATTTTACTGACATTTCCTTTGATCTTTTAGATGATTACCTGGATCCGTATATTGATTTCTCAAACCTTCCTTTTGTAAAGGCGATAAAAGTGGGAACCAGCTATGTAAAAGTCACCATTCCTGAGACAGCCAATTACCATAGTATTTCGGCAACCATAGGCTTTAAAATATCTAAAGCAGCACAGGAAATTACTTTTGACGCATTGCCGGTAAAAAAAGACGGTGATGCTGATTTTGAATTGACAGCTATTTCGAGTTCCGGGCTACCGGTTAGTTTTTCAAGCGACAATAGTACTGTGGCATCGGTATATCAGGATGAGAACGACAGTTATAAGTGGAAGGTAAAAATCCTTAGTGCAGGTCAGGTAATAATAAAAGCTTATAATGATGGAAACGAAAATTATTTAGGCGCTTACTATAACCGCTTACTTACAATAGAAGAAGGAACTTTACCTGTGGTGCTAAGCAATTACTATTTAAAAGCGGAAAGCAATTTTGTTGAACTGAAATGGACTACAGAATCGGAATCTAATAATAAATACTTCGTGGTTTATAGAAGTTTTGATGGAAAACAATTTAAGGAACTGGGTACTGTTAATGCGATCCAATCTGCTCAAACCAAAACATATAGCTTCAGGGATTATAAACCTGCTTCAGGAACGAACTATTATCTGCTGAAACAGGTAGATATGGATGGTAAAGAAAATGAACTTGGAATAAGAAGCATTAATTTTTCATCTTCCCAGTCTCAATTAGCTATTTATCCTAATCCAACTGCAGACTACGTTAATATAAATATAGAATACGGAAAGTATCACCAATGTATCGTATCTGATACGAATGGAAAAATTCTTCAGCAAATTAATATAGAATCAACTTTACAAGGCTTTTCTGTTCATTTAGAGAACTATCCTTCGGGTGTCTATATTTTAAAACTAATTGGTAGAGAAAGTGCTTCTGTGCATAAGATATTAAAACAATAATATTTTTATACTCCCTTAATTTTGTCAATTTTGCAGGGTCCTTCAGAAAGAATGACCCTGCTTAGACAGCAAACCGTTTTTCCATCATTCCAAACGAAAAGGGAATCTACCTGTCTATTAGCAATGGAGCCTAACGGTCCGTGCTGCTACTGCGGACATTTCTCTGCGTACCTTCTCTAAATAAGACACTTCTGTTTGCGCAGGATCGTCTTGCAGAAGGCCTGCTATATCTATAATATTTTGTATCTTCAAAATTATGAAATACGAAAGCAATCAAACGGGCTGGCTGTTCATTATCTTAATATCTGCTACTGTTATTGTCATTACGTTTAGCTATTATCTGCAATTGGGTGATAATCCTTTGTCAATGAACTCCCTTCGTTTGGCGCTTTTTGTTTTCATTTTGATCCTGATCAATTTCTATAAATTAAAAATACGGGTTAATGACACTGGAATCAATATATTATATGGTATCGGCTTGATTCATATCAAAATACAACCTGATGCCATGGTATCTGTCCAGACGGTAAAAACATCTTGGTTATCTGGTTTTGGTATCAGAATAACTTTTAATGGCATGCTATACAACATTCAGGGACGAGATGCTGTAAGGATTAATTATTTCCAGGATGGCAAATCGAAAACAGTAACTATAGGGTCTAAAGAACCAGATAAACTAAAAGCGTTTCTGGAAATAAAATATAAAGTAGGCTAATGTTTATGCAAGCAATAGCATTAAGACGTATTCACTGTTATAGGGAATAAACTACTCCAAGTTTACCTCCAAACCATACTTTTTGGCTCCTGCCGATTTTATTTGCCCAGGATGGATATGGTTTGCCCTCATTATCGGCAGAATCTGCTGAATAAAGTTGATAACTAATACCCGCAACCAAACCAAAATTCTGGAAAATTTCTCTTTCTGCTCCTAAAGTTAATTTATTTGAATTACCAAGAACCTTCAAATCCTTATTGAAAAATGTTGATCCCTGTAACTCTGCATTTAATAACATCTTTGAGTTTAGTATAAAATCATGACCGAAACCGAAGCCCAGGTCATACATCCTGCGCTCGTGATTCTTCCAGTTTGTACCTATCTCTATAATAGAATATAATTTACGGTTACCACTTCTAAAACTAAGCTGCTGGCTTAATAACTCGTTTGTATATATACTGATTTTCTTATAACCATTTTTATAAATATTTACCAAACCAATTCCAACACCAGAAATGCTATCAGCAATATTTACGATGCCAAATTGCAATCCTTTAAAGTTCTGACTAATATTGGCTATACCCGAAATTTGCAGGCCTTTCGCATGCTCTCCACTTACTTTATTGACTATTCCTGTAAATTGTATTCCGGAAAAATCACTTTTTATTGTATTAATTATTCCGGACAGCTGCATTCCAGTAAGGTTTTCTTTCGCATAATTGGCTATACCAGTAAATTGTACGCCATAAAAATTTTCATTCGTCTGGTTAAAGATTCCCGAGACCTGAACACCGTTGAATTTTTGATTTACCTGATTGACCAAACCAGCCATCTGAAAACCATTGAAGTCTCCATGAACTAAATTCAGCAATCCGGCAGTTTGCATACCGCTTACATTACCACCAACCTGATTTAATAACCCTGCTAGTTGAAATCCTGCATTAATATCTGTTTTCGTGAGGTTGAATAAACCCGCAGATTCAAAACCTTGTACTCCGGCAGAATATCCGCCCAAAATATTAAACGAAAATGTGTTTACGACCTGTGAACTCATGAATCCCTGCGAACCCAAGCCCGGAAGAAAAGAGGCTTGAACCCTGTTGTCTACAAAAAATTCGGAGATATTTAAACTCTGAATCCTTCGTTTTGACGAAATCAGGAAACGACCAAAACCGGTTTGCTCTACTATATTATTGAATCCAAAGTATCCAAAACTGGTTTGTTTATCCTTATCTTCTCCGACACCTTCTGGCCTTACTTTAATATCTGACAGAAAAAACATAGTTGTGTCACGGTACATTTCTTTACTTGCCGTTAAAATCGCCGATTTATGTTCTCCCTTAAATGTCATCTTAAATACCCCGTTTTTGTCTGTAAGTGTAGATTTCAACAATCGCCTTTCATAAACACTCACATGACGAACACCCAATCCTGTTCTTGAATCATGGATTTTTCCTTTTATAAAATATTTCCTTTCACGGGCATCTATTTCGTCTGCTTCGATAAAGAATCTGTATATCGCCGGGCGCAATATTACAAAGCCGTCTATCTCGTAGTAGTCAATATTACTCTTGAATAACTGATCGAGGATATCGCAGACAGGTAGATTGATGAAATTGAAAGACACCAAACTATCTACGTTTAGAAGCGCACCATTATAAGAAAAAGTAAATTTACCTTGCTCTTCTATTACTGAAAGCGCTGACTTTAATGTTTCATTTTCGATCTTAATACTAAGTTTTTTTGATAAAACCGGAACATTTTGGGCGCTTAAATTTGCATGGAAAAGAACCAGAAAGAAAAAAGCAAGTATGGATATTCTCATTTATTTCTTTTGTAGGATATAACGGTCTTTTTCTTTTATCAACTTCAATTCAAAAGTTTCTGAAATAACACCGAGAATTTTGTCTAATGATTCTTCTTTAAATTTAACGTTAAGCTTTAACTTGGCTAAATCTTCATCTGCCAAAACTATGCTGGTGGAATATGCCTCAGACAAAACGTTTACAACTCTTTGCAACGGAACGTTATCTATAACAAACTCTTTATTTCTAAAATATTTATACAAAGAATCACTATTCTTAACCGCAAGCAAAGTACTGTCATCTCCTCTAAATTCCACCTTTTCTCCAGGGTGTAATTGCAGTTCGGAATTGTTCTGACTAACCTTAACCAACCCTGTTTCTACAATTACCTCTGCAGCACCTTTTCTATATTTAACATTGAATGAAGTTCCCAATACGGTAACTTTGGCAGAGTTGCCCAATTCAATTATAAACGGTTTTGTTTTATCCGGAGCGACTTTAAAAAATACTTCGCCTTCTTTTAATTTCACCAGTCTTTCAGACGTTGAAGCACTAAAACTTAATTGGCTATTTTTATTAATAGTCAACAAAGACCCGTCTGATAATGTACTGGAAATTACCTCATTTTTTACAATAATATTTTTGCGGCTTAAATCTTTAGTAAAAAATAGCCATAGCGTAATTCCCGTTATGAGAACCACAGAAGCGGCAGCTACTAATTGAAATATATTCCATGGTTTTATATTACGGGGCACAACTTGTTCGGTCCGTTTCTTTTTGAAACGTTCCCAGGCTTCTTCCTCATCCGGCTGAGTTTCATTTTTTAATAAATCTCCGCTTTTATCCCATAAAAAACGTATTTGATCGAATTGCTTTTGATGCTCTTCGTTCTCCTTCAGCCATTCTTCAATAAAATGCCGTTCTTCGGCATTTGTCTCTTTCAGAAGATATTTTATCAAAAGTTCATCGGTCATAATAACTTCACAATTATAAGTTTAATATAAGCTGCCAGACAAATGAGCATGGGTAAAAAATCAGACAATTTAAGCCTCAGACTTTTCAAAGCTTTTCCCATATGCACTTCCACTGTCTTTACTGAAATCCCTAACGCAGCCGCAATTTCCTGATATTTCAGATTTTGAAATCTGCTCATTTGAAAAACCGTCCGGCATTGCTGTGGTAATTCATTTAAAGCATTCCTCAATTTATATTCTAGTTCTTTAGCCGTAGCTTTCTCGTGTGCGTCTACTTCGAGGTAATTCTGTTGCTTTGTGTATTCTGCAAATTTATCCCTTACTTTCATATGCCTGATATGATTCAAACTATCGTGATAAACACATTTATACAGATACGATTTCAATGATTGTTTTTGTAATAACTCCTCCCGCCGTTCCCATAATTTTAAGAAAACATTCTGAACGATTTCTTCTGCAGCAATATCATCTTTTAGAATAGCAAGTGCGTAAGCATATAACGCCTTGTAATAAGCCTTAAAAAGGCTTTCAAATTCGCGTTCTGTCTGGATACTATTTTGAAGATCACTAAAATGCACTAGCTTATTTTCGGCTAAAGATAATTGTTTCTTAGATTCTTCAGTATCCAGACAGTATGAAAAAGATATCGCCATTATAATCTCAATTTCAATCCAACAGTCCCACCTACGAAAATACCCTGAAAACTATTTTCTGATTTTCCGTCCCATGTATGGATAAATTTCTTTGTTAATTCTCTGCCTTCTTGTGTATTTGTACTTAAATAATTAATAGAAGCCCCTGCAAATATGTCTAATCTCTTATCTATCTTATAAGTTGGCATAAGTGTCAGGGAATTTTTAAAGAACTCTCCCTTTTTAAAGCTTTCCAAAACTATATTAGTAGCCTCTATATTTAATCCGAACTTATTGCCAGAAAAAAGATGAGCTCCTATTCCCGCCTGCAATGCGTAGATTTCTTTCTCATTTTTCAGGTTATAGCCAAGTCCTAAAATCCCGTACATTATTCTACCTCCCGAACGAAATGTTGCCAATGTATTAGCTTGTTCGTCAATACTAAATCCAATACTTTTCTCGCCATTCTTAATAAAATTAAGGATAGCAATCGGGTAATCGCTGCTATCGGCAATATTTACAATTCCGGCAAACTGTATTCCGCTTACTTTCTTTGCCTTATTCACAATTCCGGCAAATTGCGATCCTTTAACATGATTGGCTTTATTGGCTATTCCTGCAAACTGAATCCCTTTCAGTGTGTCTTTTGCTAAATTCAGGATACCAGCAAACTGAGCTCCGTTTACATTAGCTGTAGTATTTAAAATGCCGGCAAATTGCTGACCTCTTACATTGCTGTCTATCTTATTGCCGATACCTGCAAATTGTGCTCCTTCCAGCTTTCCAGCCTGGTTAACCAGGCCTGCAAACTGTATACCTGTCACTTCTTTTTTGGACAAGTTAACCAGTCCGGCTATCTGCGTTCCTTGCCCTTGGGTATATTTATTAAGCAAACCAGAAAAAAGGAAACCGGCTGTTCTGTCTCCAACCAAATAGCTTAAACCTGCTATATGCACACCGGTTACATTAGTTTTAACCTTACTGATTAATCCGACAAAGGAAGCCGCTTCTTCAGCATAAGATACTCCGCTTAGTGCATGCAATGATACTTTATTTGTATACTGGGCAGCCTCTTTTCCATTGCTACTAACCGGATACACGAACCCAACATGTAAATTACTATACTTTTCTTGTGCTTGTGAAGAAGATACTGCATTGGCAGCGATTAATAATAGGCTTAATAATAAATTTTTGTACATGATATTTCTTTTGATGTTTAAGTCAAAACACCTTTAAAAAGAAATACCCTTATCCGAATTTTATTTTTTTACATTTTAGCTCATAAATGAAGAAATTAAAGTCTTATATAAGCTTCTGTCAACTCATTCAAGTTTTTAATTCTTTAATAACATAAGGTATTTGCTTAATCAGCTTTGTAGGCGGCACAACATACATCTTTTGACCTAAGTGTTCGCCTATGTATCCATGGACAAAAACACTTATTATAATAGCCTTTTCTACGGTATAATCCTGCGCTATAAAACTGGATATTAATCCGGTAAGCACATCGCCCATTCCTCCGGTTGCCATTGCGGGAGATCCGGTAGAATTAAAAAAACATCGGCCATCTGGTGTAAAGATCATCGTATATCTATTTTTTAACACAATATATAGCTTTAGTTTTTTTGCTTGATGGAATGCTGTTTCAATTCTATCCCAACAATTGTAATGTTCTCCGAATAGTCTGTCAAATTCTTTTACATGCGGAGTAAGGATAGAATCAGGCGATATTTGAGCAAGCAATGTCTCGTCTTCGGCTAAAATATTTAAAGCATCTGCATCAAAAACTACCGGTTTTTTATATTCAGATATTAAATGGGTCAGCAATGATTTCGCATCTTTTCCCTTCCCCAATCCGGGTCCAATACAAATTCCTTTATACTTCGTAAAATCTGTATAATTGAAATCTGACCTATCTAAATACATTACCTCTGGGAGACGGGAATTTAAGGCAGTTAAACCACTTTGTGGAATACACACGGTAGTTAATCCCGCTCCGCTTTTCATACTGGATTCTGCAGTTAACAATGCTGCTCCCATAGTATTTACATCGCCGGCTATTATTAGGTTATGCCCATAAGTTCCTTTATGATCAAAGGATTTTCGTTTTCTTATACTATCCAGAATATCTTTTCTCCAAATCCAATAATAGGGAGAAGCTGTGCTTTCTATAAAGTTTTCATTAAGGCCTATATTTACGACTTTCCATTCCCTGATATAAGCTGCAGATAAGGGTAGTAAAAAGTTAATTTTTGGGCGTTGGAAGGTAATCACCCAATCTGCCTTAAAAACAGGAGTTTCATAAAGTTTTCCCTCTGAAGGCATTCCACTTGGAATGTCTACACTTACCTTTTTCCCTGGCAATAAATTGAGTTTATCTATCAATGTCTGATAGGATTTATCCAATGGTCTGCTTAAGCCAATTCCGAAAATGGCATCTATAACAACAGCACTTTGTTTAATATCTAACAGTTCTGGATTGGTCAGATAAAATATACTAATCTCAGTCTGTTGTAATGCTATTAAATTAGCATCAAACTCGGGCGTCGACTTTTCGGAAAAGTCGATTATCACCACATCAATAAATTCATATCTATCCTGATAAAGTAAACGGGCGATGGCTAAACCATCTCCCCCATTGTTTCCTTTTCCGCAGAAAACTGTAATGCTTATTCTCTTATCTGTAAATCGTTCAGCGAAAGTTTTCACGAAAGCGGATGAAGCTCGTTCCATTAATTCTAAAGATGGAATCGGCTCGTTTTCCATGGTATATTGATCTGCAAGCTTCGTTTGCGCTGCATTTAAAAGTTTAAGCATCACCAGTTATTTCTAAATTAAAAAAACAGTCATCTGAGACTTAATGTTTTAAAAATCAATTGATACTATGAATTTAAAAATTATTTCTACTCTAAAAGCATATTTATCTAAAACCAGAACAATAATAACCTTCGCATTACATTAAGTTTAAGCTGCGCAGGGTCTTCTTTCAGAAAGACCCCTGCTTGGACAGCTATAAGGAGTACCAATCTAAATGACAGCAGCATATCCTTTAAGTTGTGCAGGGTCTTCTTCCAGAAAGACCCCTGCTTGGACGGTATAGCACTCAGACAGTAACAGCACGAACAGCAGCAATATAATCCCTCTGTCCGAGCAGTGGTCTCTCATAGAGGACCCTGCGAAATCTATAGCACCCAGTTTCTTAGCTATGCTTTTCTGCAATGAGTTTGCGCAGGGTCTTCTTCCAGAAAGACCCCTGCTTGGACAGTATAGCAAACTCAGACAGTAACAGCACGAACAGCAGCAATATAATCCCCTCTGTCCGAGCAGTGGTCTCTCATAGAGGACCCTGCGATAATCTGCAAATACATTAATTTTCCAGCTATTTTCTATATTTATATATGGCAATTAAGGCAATCCATAATACCTTGGAAAAAACATGGTTCATAACTTTTACCTGTTTTCATTGGATGCCATTATTTGAAATTACTAACTCGCATGATTTGGTTTATAACTGGTTTAGATTAATAAAAAGCAAATACAATACATCTGTAGTAGCGTTTGTCATTATGCCAAATCATATACATTGCATCTTACAGCTTAACGAAAAAGTAGACCTTAATAAAATACTATCAAATGCCAAAAGATTTATGGCTTATGAAATAATCAAACGACTAAAAGAGAAAAATGAAATCAATATTCTGACAAAATTAAGCAATGCCTGTTCTTCCGAAGACAAAAACAAAGGGCAGAAACATAGAGTTTTTGAACCATCTTTTGATGCAAAGCCTATTTTTACAAACAAATTTCTACATCAAAAAATAGATTATATTCATTTTAATCCTGTATCAGGAAAATGGAATCTGACAACAGAATTTACTGATTACCACCATAGCAGCGCTTCTTTTTATGAGAAGAATGCTGTTCACCCAGAAATTGAAATACTACATTATCTTGATCTGGAAAGTTAACCCTTTGCGCAGGGTCTTCTTGCAGAACTGAAGTTTACCCATGAAATTAAGCTGTTGTTTTTTCTATCAGCACTCGCTCTTCATAACCTGTTCCAAACTCGCTTCGCATTGGAGTCATTTAAGAGAAAGCTTCGCCTCATCCGTCCTTTGGACACCTTCTCCCTTAAGGAGAAGGAGAAAAGATAAACGGACAGAAGCTATAAATCACAGGCTTGGAATTGCAATAAATCACTACCGCTTTTCCCTGTCCCTCTTTAAGTTGCGCAGGGTTTTCTTCCAGAAAAACCCCGCTTGGACAGTATAAGCAAACTCAGACAGCAGTATGAACAGTAGCAATATAATCTCTCTGTCCGAGCAGCGGTCTCTCATAGAGGACCCTGCGAAATTCTATAACACCCAGTTTCTTAGCTATGCTTTTCTGCAATGAGTTTGTGCAGGGTCTTCTTCCAGAAAGACTCTGCCTGGACAGTAAATCTATATGTCTCTCCTCTCACAAAAGTATTACTCCCGAGCAGGCAAGGCTCCACCCATTAGCGGATCTGTAATACTAGGGAAACCTGTCTCTATATGCCCTGCATAACGATAAGCAAAACCAGGATAATCTTTAGAACGGACCTCGAAGTCATACCAACCGCCCGATTTTTCCAGTTTACATACAAATTCTCCGGTTTTTCCTTCCTTTAAAAGCTTACCTGCATATCCATAAGATTTATCTTCTACAAACAAAGAAATTTCTTTTGACTGCTTGTTTAATACAAAACTCTTGTTTTCTTTACGAATATTAACCTGAATAGCTATAGCTGTCTGTTTATCGCCTGTAAAAGACCTGTAGAATCCGTTGGGGCCATAAACTTCCAGATGATAGTTCCCTTTAAACTGATGAACATCCCATTTGTAAATTAAAGGCTCGCCTTCTTTAACTGTAAAATTCCATGTTCGACCCGGTTGTGTATCTTTTCCATAAGCAAATCCTGCTTTTACCATAAAAGGAACTCCAATTAACTTGGTTTTTGGTAAAAGTCCTCCGATTTCAAACCGTATGATCAGCTCTTCTTTTGTTTTATCAAAAATTGCATCTACATTCAAATCATAAGGTAAGGCACAGGCTTCTTTCACTCCTTTTTCCTGATGTGGAAGCAGGCCTTCTACATCACTTGCGGAAGTTACATTTTTAATAAGCTGATAATTACCCGGCAAGTCTTTCTCTTTTGCACTATAAATACGCTTAATATCTTGCTCCCGATTTACAAAATCCAGCCTGGGTTTAATATTATTTTCCATCGGTCTGAACACCGAAGTCAGATTCCCGCAAACAAGCCTTCTCCATGGGCTGATATTCTCTTCTATAACTTTTTTTCCCGTTGTCTTTTCCAGAAAATGTTCCAGAAACTGCAGGCTTGAAGTATGATCAAATACTTCTGAGTTTACCCAGCCTCCTTTTGTCCATGGGGAAGCTATGACTAAAGGTACCCGAAATCCTAAGCCAATTGGGCTATCTAAAGTTGCATTTGGATTGTTAGTCCTGATTTTCTCCTGTTCTGCCGTTACATATTCTGCTGCTGTAGTCATGTCTTTTGGCAAACTTCCTGTATCTGGACGTGAACTATGTGGAGGTGCAAATGGAGGTACATGATCAAAGTAACCGTCGTTCTCATCATAAGTAAGTATGAATATTGTCTTTTTCCATACTTCCGGATTAGCTGTTAAAATATCCAATGCTTCTGATACATACCAGGCACCATACCATGGAGACCCTGGATGATCTGAAAAACGACAAGGTGCCACCAGCCAGGACACCGTTGGTAATTTACCCGCTTGTACATCTGTTCTAAATTGATAGAATATATCCCCTTTCGGAACTCTGATTTTCTGTTCCTTTCCACCATCTGCATAAGACATTTCCTCTAATTGATGGTAATCTTTATCTGCTATATTTGTAGTAAATGCCCGTTGATGAATCTCTTTTTCAAAATCACTTAATTTATTAAAATTTTCTTCCGAGTACTTTTCTATCTCCCTTTGTAAACGTAATAGCTCATTTTGTAATTTTTCCTTCTGCTCATTATCCTGTGGCAACTTTTCCAATTTGCCCCCCAGTTCACTTATGCGCTTATGAAGATAGTTCCTGTGCGCAGGATGAAATCTTACATTGTACTGCTTATAAAACTCCAGATTATTATCCGTGAAATTTGCCAGCCAATCTTCCTCCTCCTCTGTAAAACCTACCGGAATACTTAACTCGTTTTGATAAACTCTCCAATCAATACCCGCTTCCTGCAATCTTTCGGGAAAGGTTTTCCAGGAAATGTTTTTGTAGTTTATTTGTCTGTTATCGACATGTGCAATTGATTCTGGATTATGAGGTTCTTCCCTGATAGCTCCTGACCAAAAATAGGAACGATTCGCACTGGTACCGGTAAGTGAGGAACAGAAATGCTGATCGCAGACTGTAAAAGCATCAGCAAATGCATAATAAAATGGTAAATCCTTACGATCATAATATCCCAGGGTTAAAGGCATATGCTGATATTCGGCTTTGGGTTTCTTGGCTTCTAACCAGGTATTCATTTTCCCCTCGTTTCGGGCGTACACCATATCTTTCCACGTATGAGGTAATGAACCCATCCATGTTGCTTTAGTATTCTCTATATCCAGATGAAAAGGAGCATAATGCTCACCTTTTTTGTTTGACTGTATCCAAACTGGTAATCCGTTGGGTTGAACCATTCGTCTTGGGTCATTGAAACCACGAACCCCTTTCAACATTCCAAAACAATGATCAAAAGAACGGTTCTCTTGCATCAAAAAAACAATATGCTCTGCATCTAAGTATGTTGTTCCTGCCGGTGCGTTTATAGCTAGCGCCCTTTGGATAGAATCTGGTAATATTTGAAATGCAGCTGTTGTCCCTGCCAGTAAAGAAGCTTTCTTAAGGAACGACCTTCTTGTATCCATGGTATTTTGGTTTCAGTTCGAAGGTTAATATACCACACTTAAGTTATATTAGAGCATAAAATGTATGCAGTTAAATAAACTAAATTGGCAATTGTTTATGAAAAATATACCGGAGTTTATTAAATGGATTGAAATATACAGTATCTAAATTCGAGATGAATTAAGCTAACATCTCAAATAGTAAAACGCTTGTAGAGAACTGTTAATTAATAGTGCTTCGAGGACTCAACCTCATTGTTTGCATACTAAAAACCAAAGAATTAATGACTAATAAACTAATGTATTAATTCATTTCTTTCTTTAGAAACTTCCCTGTAAAGCTATCCTTACAATCTGCAAGGCCTTCCGGTGTTCCTGTAAAAACTATCTTTCCGCCACCAGAACCGCCTTCCGGACCTAAGTCAATAACATGGTCTGCCACTTTAATTACATCCAGATTGTGTTCTATAATTAAAACCGTATTTCCTTTATCTACCAGAAGATTGATAACTCCCAGTAGCACATGGATATCTTCGAAATGTAGTCCCGTCGTAGGTTCATCCAGAATATAAAAAGTATTTCCTGTATCTTTTTTTGAAAGTTCGGTCGCCAGTTTTACACGCTGTGCCTCACCTCCTGATAACGTTGTGGAAGCTTGCCCTAAAGTGATATATCCTAAACCCACATCTTTTAATGTCTTAATTTTACGATATATAGAAGGAATGTTCTCGAAGAAGTTTACCGCATCCTCAATACTCATATCCAAAACATCACTAATAGATTTTCCACGATAGCGAACTTCTAAAGTTTCCCGGTTATAGCGTTTTCCACTACAAGATTCGCAAGGTACCTGAACATCTGGTAAAAAGTTCATTTCAATCACTTTCATTCCAGCTCCCTGACAGGTTTCGCATCTTCCACCCTTAACGTTGAAAGAAAAACGCCCGGGCTTATAACCTCTGATTTGTGATTCTGGCAAGGCAACAAAAAGATTCCTGATATCAGAAAATACACCTGTATATGTCGATGGATTTGAACGTGGTGTTCTGCCTATAGGGCTTTGATCTATCTCGATAACTTTATCAATATGCGCTAAACCTCCCACAGATTTGTAAGGCATGGCTTGTTTTTTGGCTCTAAAGAAGTGCTTATTTAATATCGGATATAAAGTTTCTCCGATCAGCGTTGATTTTCCACTGCCAGAAACTCCGGTAACACAGATCAATTTTCCTAAAGGAAAGTCGACGCTTACATTTTTCAGGTTATTGCCTGTTGCACCTTTTAACGATAAGACTTTGCCATTACCTGCTCTCCTTTTTTCGGGAATATCTATACCTTTTTCTCCATTCAGATAAGAAGCCGTAAGTGTATGTTTTTGCAAAATTTCTTTTGGCGTACCTTCCGCAACAACTTTCCCTCCATTTACGCCAGCAGAAGGTCCCATATCTATTACATAGTCGGCTTCCAGAATCATGTCTTTATCATGTTCTACCACCAAAACCGTGTTACTTAAGTCACGTAAATCTTTTAAGGCTTTTATTAGTCTGTCGTTATCACGCTGGTGAAGGCCTATAGAAGGCTCGTCTAAAATATACATGACATTCATCAGCTGCGAACCAATTTGTGTTGCCAGACGAATACGTTGTGCTTCCCCTCCCGATAAGGTTCTTGCCGTCCTGTCTAAAGTAAGATACTCCAGTCCTACATCCAATAAGAAACTTATTCTGGAACGAATTTCCTTAATAATCTCCTTAGCGATGATGTTTTGTCTTTCGTTCAGTCTATCCTCTATATGATCAAACCAATGGTATAATTTTTTGATATCCATTGATGCCAATTCAAAAATATTTTTATGATCGACTTTAAAATGGAGAGATTCTTTTTTCAATCTTGCCCCTTCACATACCGGACAAGTTTTGGTTATCCGATAGCCTTCCAGATCCATCGTTTCACCTTTTTTTTCATTCTGTTCCTCCAGAAGCTTTATAATACCATCAAATTCAATTTGATAGTTTTCTACGTTCCATTTATTGTAAGCAACAGGAACCGTCACCAATTCATCTGTACCATGCAATAAAATGTTCAGAGCTTCCTCGCTCAACTTTTCTATAGGTTGAGAAAGTGAAAAACTATATTTTTTAGAAAGTGCTTTAATAACCTGGAAGATCCAGTTTTCGCGATATTCTCCAAGAGGAGCCAAAGCCCCGTTAAGGATGCTCAGCTTTCTATTCGGAATAACCGATTCCACGTCTATATCAAATACATATCCTAAACCATCACACTCGGGGCAGGCTCCGTAGGGTGAATTAAAAGAAAACGTATTAGGTTGTGGCTCATCATAAGAAATACCGGTTGTTGGACACATGAGGTATTTAGAGAAATGATAAACATTGTTGTCTTTATCGGATATTTTTATGATACCCTTGGCTGTTTTAAGTGCATCCTGAACAGATGAATAGATACGCTTTTTATCATCCTGACTAACAATCAGTCTGTCTACAACAATTTCTATATCGTGGATTTTATATCTGTCCACCTGCATTTTCGGAGTAACATCAACAATCTCTCCATCTACACGAACTTTTAGATATCCTTGCTTTCTTATTTGCTCGAAAAGTTCTCTGTAATGTCCTTTTCTTCCTTTAACAACCGGAGCTAAAATGTTGATCGGTTTACCGTCAAACTGATCCAGGATTTTGCTCAGGATTTGATCTTCGGACATTTTCACCATTAACTCGCCTGTGTTGTACGAATAAGCATCTGCAACACGGGCAAAGAGTAAGCGCATGAAATCGTATATTTCGGTGATGGTACCAACCGTAGATCTTGGGTTTTTAGAAGTAGTTTTCTGCTCGATGGCAATAACCGGGCTTAAACCGGAAATTTTGTCGACATCTGGTCTTTCCATACCTCCCATAAACTGGCGGGAGTAGGCAGAGAATGTTTCCATATACCGGCGTTGCCCCTCGGCATAAATTGTATCGAAAGCTAAAGAAGATTTTCCCGAACCACTAAGTCCTGTGATAACCACCAGTTGGTTTCTGGGAAATGACACATCTATATTCTTTAAATTATGGACTCTCGCACCGTATACCTCTACATCTTTTTGCTCGCCCAGATCGATTGGTTTCTTACTCATAAAAAGCTTTCTGCCTTATAAAGGCTATCGTTTTCTTAAACAAAGTGCAAAATTAGCAAAAAAAGGCCTTACGATTTCATGCAATGCATTGATTTTATGTCATCTTATCTTTACTTATGAAATACTAATCATTTCGCAGTTTCGTAAATATGCTTCATCTATATCCGCACCAATACCGGGTACGTCGTCAATATCTAAAAAGTATCCTTCATATCTGGCTCCTCCGATAACCGGATCTTCCAAATGTCCAATTAAACAAGTGTCCATATCGTAATATTTTACATTTGGATTTGCATATGCAAAGTGGAGTTTCGCACTTAGGGCAAGTCTGGTTTCTAACATTCCCCCTATCATACAAGGTACATTGGCCTGTTCGGTTATATCATGAATACGGATGGCTTCGGCTAATCCTCCAGATTTTACCAATTTTATATTAATACAATCGCAAGCCCCGGTCGCAATCAGCCTTCTGGCATCATGATGATTATAACAGCTTTCATCAGCCATAATTTTTATTGATGTTCGTTTCCTGAGTTCCGGCAGCAAATCATCATTCCATGAACGCATAGGTTGTTCACAAAACTGGATATCATAGGGCTCCATATTATTCAAAGCAAATACTGCATCTTCAAATCCCCAACCTTGGTTGGCATCCAATCGAAGAATCATAGCATTACCTACTGCTTCTCTTATTTTTGCGATGCGTTCGATATCCTGCTTTGCATCCTTTCCTAATTTAATTTTTAAGCATTTAGCTCCATTGCTCTGAAACTCCAGCGCTTTATTAACCATTTCCTCAACAGTAGCAATACCAATGGTTATATCAGTCTCTATTGATTTTTTCTCGCCTCCCAGATACTTATACAAAGGCATATTTGCAGATTTTGCATTCAGATCGTAAAGTGCCATATCAAATGCACTTTTGATAGTTGTATTACCTGCTATTGCCTGATTTAGTTCCTGCATCCTTGAATTTATATCGGATGCATTTTTTCCTTTCCATAATTTGGCAAAATCTTTAGCTACCGTAATACACGTATCCTGTGTTTCTCCTACTATGAACGGAAAAGCCGAACACTCGCCAACTCCGTAAATCCCTGCATCAGTATATAAACGAATGTAAACGTTCTGTGCATAATCCATTGTTCCGGTAGCAATGGCAAAAGGCTCCATTTTGATGCTCAGCCTATAAATCTCGGTATGTGTAATCTTCATGTATGAATAAATAGAACAAGAGTGTTTTTACAGCACAAGATACTAAATAGCAGATTATTCCAGATTGTATTTTTTGATATATTGATTCCCTAACTCATCAAAAGAATAAGCATGATTAACAGAAAAAAGCCGATAACTATCAAATAATTGATTGTTTACCGGCTTTTTTGTTCATGCTTTAAGGCAGAACAGTTTATGTGAAGTTTTTTTTAAAACTTATATCCTAAAGTTGTTATAAACTGACGTGGCGCAATTGGATTTACGCTGTAGTTCTCATGGACGTAATAGTTAAACTCATTGGTAATGTTAGATACTTTTGCAAGAATACTGACCTTTTTGAATGTATATCCTGCAGAGAAATCAAAAGTTGTGAAACCATTTAAAGGAATTAATCTGTCAGTTGCTCCATTCTTTGTATTGTTCCAACCGGCATTACGTTTACCTGTATAAAAAGCTGATGCACCTAACTTCAATCCTTTAGCTTTTCCATCCTGAAAAGTATAGAAAACGGTCCCATTTCCGGTATGTTTTGTGGTACCAACTAGCCTCACGCCTTCAACAGATCCTGTTGTTTCTAATGTTTTAGTATAGCGCATAAAGTTGTAAGCATAACCTGCCATAAAGTTTAAACCTTTAACAATATTTCCTGTTAAGTCCAGTTCTATACCATCACTGGCTGTTTTGCCTGTAAACTCTTTCATATTTGCATCCGGAATACTACCATCTGCTATAGCAATAGCCTGAGCGAAACGGTTATTCTCTATTCTATACCAGGTTAAATTTGCAGAGAACCTACCTCCAAAAAAGTCATTTTTTATTCCGGCTTCATACTGGTCTATAATAGATGGCCCCATTGGAGCAAAATTAGTATCATAACCAGAATTCGAAGTGAAGTTGTTTGAATAGCTCACATACACACTTGTATTGGTAAGTGGTTGATAAATCAATCCGAATTTCGGGGAGAAAGCTTTATCTACTTTAGCACCTAAAGGTCTCTTATCTTCAGTTAAGTTTTGCTTAATTGTGGTCTCGTTGGTAGAATAGTCATAAATTTCACTTTCCGGGGTTCTTTGGTATGTCCAGCGAATACCTGCCAAGACTTTAAATTTGTCGGTTAAAGCAACCATATCCTGAACAAAAACGCCATATCTATATATTGGTGTATTTGTTCTTGTTGAATAAGCTGTCTCGGGCATATCCGTTCTTAAACTATATTTACCGAAATCAAACACATTAATTTTATCATAAGCAGCTCCCCCTACAATATTAAAAGTGTAAGCATCTGTATTTGATTGATCTGCATCTGCGCCAACCAGAACAGTATGTTTGATTTTCCCTGTTAGAAGACTTCCTGTCAGGTTGATTTGTTCATTGAATGTATATTCATTTGTTTCAGAACGATTAAGGTTTCTTGGCGCATCACCATCTTTATTAGCTTGAATACGCTCGGCGCCGAAATAATTTCTATCATAAGATTGTAAACCTGCCGCAACATTTAATTTCCAAATGTTGTTAAATTTATGGTTTACATTTAATTGGGTAGTTACCTGGTCCGTTTTATTATATGCCCATGGAGTATTAATAAAAGTGTTTCGCCCTACAGACTTGTTAATTTTACCATCAACAGAACCTATTCCAAAGTCTGGAGTATAATCACTTTTCAAATAATCTCCTTGTAATAAAACTTCTGTTTTAGTTCCTATATTATATAGTAAAGATGGGTTAACGTAAATTCTGTTTGTAGTTACATTATTTCTAAAACTACCTGCATCTTCGTAAGTACCGATAACCCTAAATGCTAAATCTTTGGAGATTGATCCATAAACATCAACTGTCGGTTTGTAAAAATCGTAACTTCCTGTTCTGAAAGAAACTTCACCGCCGTTTGTAAACTTAGGCTTTTTAGTTACCATATTTACTACCGCACCGCCAGTAACACCGCCGTATAATAAAGCTGCACTACCTTTTAGCACTTCTACAGATTCTAATGTACTTGCTTCCGGCAAAGTTCCGGTATTGGTTCTCATCCCGTTCTTAAAAATATTATTGGTTCCCAGGCTATATCCTCTGGCATAAAAATTCTCGGTTACGGCACCCCTCATTGCACCAAGAGCAACGCCATTCACGTTTTTCATCACATCGCTTAAGCGATTCATCTGCTGATCCTGAATGGCCTGAGTGCCTATAATCTGAATACTTTGAGGTAAATCTTTTGCACTTATTCCACTTTTGCCAACTTCCGTAGCTTTATCGTTTATTGTATTATATGACGTTACTGTTACCTGACTAAGCTCAGATATATGATCTACAGATTTAAAACTTATACTGTTATTTTTATCTGCTTTTACATAAACAGTTTTTTCCTGCGGTTTAGTCCCGAGCGCTTTTAGAATTAAGGTATATGTACCTGGTTCTAATCCGTCTATACTAAAATTACCTCTTGTGTCAACCGGAATGCTTTTGTTTAATTCTTTGAGTATTATCGTTGCTGTAGAAACAGGTGCCCCATCTTTCCCTGTGACGCTACCGGATAAGGAGCCTTTAGGACTTTGAGCCAGGAGACTCAGACTTATCAATTGGGTAATTAAAACCAAACTAAGCTTTATATTCATTATTATTATTTATAATTAATCTAAATCGATGCAAATGTAAAAAACATTTAAACTTATTTAGATTTATTTTAAATAAACTCAACAAAAAAAGCGAGCAGGGTTCCTACTCGCTTTTTAACTTAGTTTGGCTGATAAGCCATTAGCTTTCTTGGCTGGCTAATTTTATAACCATACTTGGTGGGATTCTCTATTACTTCCTTCATAGAAACTAAACTGTAAACGTAAATTCCCGTTTCTCTATTCAGTTTTAAGTGGAAGTAATTATCTTCTTTTTGGCTGTAAATAGATTTTTTCAAACTTCCCTCACCAACGTTATAAGCCGCCGCTACCAGTGTCCAGCTATTAAATATGCTGTACAAATCTCTTAAATACTTTGCCGCAGCAACGGTAGCCAGGCGTACATTATGCCTTTGATCTACCTCTGAATTCACTTTCAAACCATACATCCTTGCTGTTTGCGGCATAAACTGCCAGACTCCAGAAGCCCCTTTTTTGGAAGTAAGTCCATGACGAAACTCTGTTTCTACCAGCGGAATATACTTGAAGTCTTCGGGAATACCATATTCTGCAAGAATAGGCTCAATAATAGGAAAAAACTGATGGGCTCTGTAATGCAATTTCAGCGTTTGCCGTTTTGAAAAAGAATTTGCCCTCAAGGCTCTTTTCAATTTGCGCTCAATTTTTTCATCACCTAAAGGAACAATCTCATCTGCAAAACTGAATAAGCTTTCTTCCTTTTTTGGAACATCATCTACTTTAACTTCTGTAACAACATTACCTGTTCTTACATGGTCTGTAGAGTAACTGTAACCTAACATTTTTATGCCTAAACAAACTATCAACATCAGGCCACAAGTAACTACGCTTTTTTTAATCATAATTCTTGTTTTAACACCATTTAGCCAAAAAAGTTCGCAAACATAACAAATATTTATCAGATAATCAAATAGTTACAAAAACACTCCATTTAAACTACCTTAAAACCACTTTTTTTAAACGTAAAAATCTGGCCTTAAAAATCAAACAATGGTAGATTTTCTATACCTTTGCAGATTACAAATTTCATTTAAAAATTTTAAGATGCCATTCGATAGAAATAGGAAAAGTCGCGACGACAAGTCCGGTAATATGGGCAAGAAATCGTTCAGAAAAGAAAACTCTGACAAGCCATACAGAGGAAGAAATAATGACTTTGAAAGAGACAGTAATTTTTCTGAAAAAAGAAGAAGTTTTGATGATAAGCCAAAATCATTCAAACCAAAAAAAGAAGGCTCATTTGGCAACAAGAGAGCGTATGGAAATGAAAGCACCAATTTTGGCGAAGAGAAAAAATGGGAACCGAGAAAATATAACCAAGATTCCAGGAATCCGGACAGGGATAAATCTTACAGACATGGAGATGGTGGTTTTAAGAAAACAGCCAGAAAATCTTACGAGGCCCGTGATAGATCTTTTGAAAAATCCGACGAGGAAAGAGGACAAAAAAATCAACAAGTTAGATTAAGATCCCGTAAAAATGCGAACAGCAATGCTCCGACACCTACGGAATCGGACTCCATTAGACTAAACAGATATATAGCAAATTCGGGAATATGCTCCAGAAGAAAAGCCGATGATTTAATTACTGCCGGCTTAATTACCGTGAATGATGTTGTTGTTTCGGAATTGGGTGCAAAAGTAAATCCGGCTACAGATAAAGTTAAGTATAATGGGGAAATACTGAAAAGGGAAAAAATGGTTTATGTATTATTGAATAAACCAAAAGACTTTATTACAACAACCGAAGATCCTCAGGAAAGGAAAACCGTAATGGAATTGGTGAAAAATGCCACTACCGAAAGGATTTACCCTGTAGGACGTTTAGACCGGAATACTACTGGATTATTGCTGTTAACTAATGACGGCGATTTAGCTGAAAAGTTATCTCACCCAAGAAATAATGTTACTAAAATCTACAATGTAGAGCTAAATAAAAATCTTACTCAGGGAGATTTCAATAAAATTGCTTTTGGTGTCGAACTGGAAGATGGTTTTATAAAACCCGATGCTGTTAGCTATGTAGCTGGAGGATCAAAAAGAGAGATTGGAATCCAGATTCATAGCGGTAAGAACAGAATTGTCAGAAGAATTTTTGAGAGTCTCGGCTATGAAGTCGACAAACTTGACCGCGTTATTTACGCTAATCTTACCAAAAAAGATCTGCCACGAGGAAAATGGAGATTCTTGAATGAACACGAAATCATTCAATTAAAACACTTCATAAAATAAAAAAATATCATCATTAAAAAAGCGACTTTATATATAAATGTCGCTTTTTTTTATTCCACATTTTACAGCCTCCTACCTATACCATATTACAAATGGGTCTATTTTCTTTTATTACAAGTTTGACACATCCTTTTAAATCGTAATAAAAAAATTACAATACCATTAATTAGGTATTGATTTTCAATTTTTTGCACTTTAAATTTACATTTTTAAAATACAACAAAACACATACATGAAAAAACTACTACAATTTAAAAAAATAGCATTTATTAGTACTATTTTTTTTATCTGCTCTCTAGGAGGGAGAGCACAAATTTACGTCTCACCATCGGGGAACGACAGTAATGTCGGTTCGGAGCTCGAACCTAAGAAAACTATACAGGCGGCAATTGATATTGCAACTGGTGGACAAACGGTTTATATCACACCAGGCACATATTCACCCAGTAGTGCGCTTCCCGAACATGGTGCTTTTATAAATATCAATAAACAACTAACTTTAGAAGGGACAGGTATTTCAAAAGGAGACGTAATAATTGATGGTAGTACAGCAAATTACGTAACGACATCCAACAGGGGAATATTTATTTCTGCAAATGGCGTTAGCATTAAAAATTTGACTGTTACAAACTTTGAATCAGGGATTTCTCTGGCAAATGAAGTAATTGGATTAACATTAGATAATACTGCATCAAATGCCAATTACAGATATGGTTTTTACACCAATAAAAGCGCAACTAATGTCACAATTATCAATTCAGAGTTTAACAATAATGGAAATAAAGGTGGCAGCCCTGTAAGCAGCTCGGCAAGAGGTATCTTTTTCCAGAGTTCTGACGCAGATTTCACTAATATATTAGTTAATAACAATACAGTTTCAGACAATCAACTAGTAGGAATTGATTTTGCAGAATCTTTATACAGTAACGGAATTTCAATTACCAATAATACCATTGAACGCAATGGAGATTCAGGCGTTGGTCTTTGGTTAGGCAGGAATAATCTAAATTCCGCTGCGACAATAGTATCTGGCAATACCATCACAATGAAAGACAATCAACGTTTTGGTATAGAAATAAAGAATGTACTAGCTTCGGGCATGAGTTCAGGTATGGGTTCTGTTTTGATTGACAATAATACAATCACACAAACCGGAACACAAACTGACTTTCGTGATTTTGCTGCAATAGCCATACTTCGAAGAAAAAGTGGTTATACTGATATTAACGACCAACCTTTTGGCGCATACATTTCTAACAACCATATCTCTAATATCACTTCTAACACAGGTGATGGATATGGTATAGTCATAGGTGGTACTGGGCATACCATTGTCGGCAATAGTATAACAAATACAGAGATTGCCATACAGTTACAAAAAGGAAATATTGGCTATAATGGCAATACGGATAGTCCAAGTTTACAAAGTGATGCCAATACTCTATATTTTGACAGAGATAACTCCGCGGATGTATGTGCGTATATTGGGACCAATATACTAACAACAAATGGCACTGACTTAAGATATGTATCTGATGCATCAACTTTTACAAACACAGCACCTGAATTAATAGCTCAAAACACCAATACGTTTGTCCAATTTTGTTCTATACAATCAGCTATTGATGCACCATCAACAATAAACGGCAATACAATAAATGTAAATGCCGGTACACATATCTTAACTAGTGGTATTGTCATAAATAAAAGCATTAGCCTGATTGGCAATAATTTAGATCTTATAAATAAACCACTCATAACAGGTGGTGATGTAACTAATAAAGCACTAGTTTATGTAACTGCTCCAGATGTTACTGTCTCTAACCTGCATCTCCAATTCGAGGAAAGCAACTTCAATAATGCCACTACTACAACTACTGCCGGTTATGGAATAAAGTCGGGCCCAACGGGAACATTTAATAACTTAACAATAACCGACAACCTGATAGAAGGTACTAATCCAACTTATGTTTTTAATAGTGCTGCTATTTTCTTAGGCGTTTTAAATACCAATGGAAATGACAAGGTAACTATATTAAGAAACACTGTAGGACATACTGTTGGCAACAACGCGCTAGGTAGAGCAATTAGGTCTGCAAATATTTACGGAGATATAAAAGATAACACTTTTAAAGCTCACTACGCTGCAATACAAGCTGGCGATTCAAGAGGTGGCGCATTGATAGTAGACAATAACATCATACAAGGCAAGCTCTCTATGAACGGCTACGTTAACCCTGGTAACAAAATATCTAATAATATTATTACATCTGGAGGTACTGCAGATGCTAATGAGGGGCAAACGGGAGCCGAACGACAACCCGCTTTAATAGAGGTTATTTCCACAACTAATCCAAATGCTACCGTAGAAGTATCGGGAAATACTTTAAATGATTTCAAATTATTAGGAATAGGTGTATTTTATTCAAGCAACGTCAGTATCATAAACAACACCTTAAACCCTCTTTCGGGAAGTGAAAATACTGTAGGTCTTTATTTTGATACTAAAACAACTAATACAGGTAATCCAGGCGCAAAATCTTTTCAAAATTTAATCGTAAAACAGAATAAATTTAATGCGCCAACATCAGCAGGAGCTAATAATGTTGGAATTAAGTTTGCCAATTCTTACGCTGATATTTCGTTAACTCCTTTATCGGGAGCTATCGTTGGAGGTATTGGAGCAGATGCAAATATTTTTGATGTAGCACTAAATGAGTATATACATCTTGATGACAGGCCGGCTGGAACTAAGACAAAAACTGATTCAGACCCTCTTTGGACTTCCAATTATTATAATAGCACTAACATGGCAGACACAGATATTCTTCCATTTTCTGCCAACATTGTTGCGGAATATAACGTTTTTGGATCAATAGATACAAGAACAGACAGAACTACTGTGTCGTTGCAGATCGTTAAATCGAAAATATATGATAAAGAAGACGTTTCGGGATTAGGAGAAGTAATTATAAATTTTCCTGTACGAAACTTAACTACCTTAGAAGGTTTCGCAACAATACAAGAAGCAATAGATGACATAGACACTCAAAACGGAAATATTATTAATGTTAGCGAGGGCACATATACATTAGCACAAAGCATAACAATAAATAAAGAGATTATTCTACAAGGCAACCAAAATTTAGCAGATAAACCCATTATAAGCGGAGTAGGCAACTCAGGTAGCAAAGCTTTAATAGAATTAAACGCCCCTAACATCACTATTAAAAATTTTGAGTTTCAAATTGCTCAGGATGGCAATGCCCTTATTGGAATTAGCTCTTTAGCAAATGAAAATTTCAATAATCTTGAAATTTCAAATAACGTTTTTAAAGGAATCAAAGCTCCTAGTGCCCAAAGGTTCACTTTTGATAGCTACGGGATAAAACTAGGTACTCATGAGAATTCTATTAAAAACAACGTTACAATTATCGGAAATGCTATAACTTATCTAAATCCATTATTACCTGAACTTTTTGGCAGAGGAATTTATGCATTTAATGTATCTGGTAAAATTGGGGGGAGTATAAGCGAATCCAACTCTATAATTGCAATATATGCACTACAAAGTGGATTAGTTGGCAACAACGGAACCCCATTTGACTTCTCTTACAATAATATCCCTTTGGGAATGGTAAGTGTTGTTGGAGCAGACAAGGGGATCCATACTATACAACACAATAATATTGGAGACCTGGTAGACGCTACAGTATCAGGCCAGATTGGTAGAATGGTAGAAATTAGAGGTACGAGAAACGCCGATGCTGAAATTGTCGTTTCTGATAATAAAATAAACAATTTCAGCAACATAGGTCTGTTTATTCAAAGATCTGACAACCTAACAGTTAAAGACAATATCTTTAATCCTTTAAGCAACAGCTCAAATATAAGCTTTAATTCAATTGTATTTTCTTCAAAAGAAGGAACCAGCGGGTCTCAATCACCTGTTACCAGTGAAAATTTAACCATTACCGGCAATACATTTAATGCTCCTCAGGTTGGAGGTACTGCTATAGCATTTTTAAACCATAATGCCTCGGCAAGTATCGTTCCTTTAACAAATGCCAAAATTGGAGGAAGCGGAACTTTGAAAAACACTTTCGCTTCAAATTTGGCTCAATACATTTATTTGGATGCTACAAATGGAACTACAAGCGGTAGTTTTGGCAGTACAACCTACGATGCACTTTATGATGTCGTACAAGATATTTCTAATACAACATCCGTGTTACCTTTTAATGGTAACATCGATGCAGCATATAATGATTTTGGAGGCCTTAATAGTGAAACGGAAACAGATTTCAATAATCTGGTTATTGTAAAAGGTAAAATTTATGACGGCATTGACAATTCTGCTTTAGGGTATGTTAATATTCAACCACAAAAAGCCTATGTAACATCTACTACAGAATTATCAAATGCTTTAATTGCAGTACCTGAGAATTTTACTATTCAGTTAAAAGATGACAATACGTTTTATAGCTCATTAGGTAATGCAACCTTTACCAAAGCTAATACTATAGAAGTATATAATAACTCAAATGCCTTATTAAAATTTAATACTTTCCACATGAATGCTCCTGATAAGGAAATCAAATTCAACAATCCAGTTGAGATATTAGGCGGCTTTTTATTAAGTGCAGGAAAAATTACTCCATCCTCTACCTTTACTTTAAATGGAAGCGGAACATTAAGTGTGGTTCCACATATAAATAACTTTATCAATGGAGAAGTCACAATAGTAAATCTGGAACACGATTATACTATTCCTGTTGGTAAAGGAAACAAAGCAGCATATATTGCCTTAACTGGTACTTCCGGGACTACAGCTTCTTCTTTTACTGCTGAATATAAACCTATAGCTTACACAGATGTTACTTCAAAAGAATCGACACTATCAACGGTTAGCAATGCAGAGCATTGGCTCTTAAATCGTACAATTGGAGATTTAACCGGAAAAGTAAAACTTTATACATTTGACAATATCAGTAATGTAATTGTAGGAGGCTCAGTTATAGCATGGTTTGATGGTACAAAATGGGTAAATCAAGGAAATGCATCAAATACAAATTCGCCAATAAGCATTACTGCTGATATAGCAAATAGCGCATTTAGTCCATTTACATTTGGATCTCCGACCCCATTACCAGTAGCTTTAATCACTTTTACAGCTAAGGCAACCACAGAAGGTGCTTTAATAAACTGGTCGACAGCAACAGAGCTATCAAATGACAAGTTTATCATCGAAAAAAGCTTAGACGGAAAAACATTCTCCAAGCTTACCGAAGTAGCAGCAAAAGGAAGTGGAAATTATTCATACACTGATAAAAATTTAAGTACTTCTGCCTACTACAGATTAGTTCAGGTTGATCTGGGTGGAAAAATAACGGTGTATAATGATATGGTAAGATACGTTAGTACTCTTGGACAAAGCGTTTCAGTCTATCCAAACCCAACTGTTTCATTTGTTAATATTAATCTAAACACTATCGCTAATGATGTGATAAATGTTAGAGTTACAGATGGTCTAGGCAAACAGATTAACAATATTACAGAAGTAGGTAATCAATCAATTAAAATTGATTTACGAAACCAAAAAGCTGGTGTATATTTTATCCAATTGACGAAAAACAATGAGGTAAGTTATCACAAAGTTGTAAAGCAATAGAAGATATCTTGCTTATAAAAAATAAAGGCTTGCATTTAAATGCAAGCCTTTATTTTTTATTTATTTAGTCCTCTACTTACATTCATCAATGACTTGTTGATAATAAGCCTCATATACGGGTAGAATTAAGCTCAAATTAAACTCTTTAGCTCTCGCCAGTGCATTTTCTTTAAAAACTTGTAGCTGGGAATCATCCTGTAAAATATGTATCGCTTTTTTGGCCATATCCTCTACGTCTCCAACAGGACTCATAAAACCTGTTACACCGTCTATATTCAATTCTGGCAAACCTCCCGAATTACTGGAAATTACAGGTACCTTACACGCCATTGCTTCCAACGCAGCCAGTCCGAAACTTTCCGACTCCGACGGCATTAAAAACAAGTCTGATACAGATAGAATCTCCTCAACTGCATCTTGTTTACCTAAAAATCTGACATGTTCACATACGCCCAGCTCACGTGACAGCGCTTCGCAATTCACACGTTCCGGTCCGTCCCCAACCATTAAAAGCTTAGAAGGTATTTTTTCCAATATTTTTTTGAAGATATGAATAACGTCCTGCGTTCGCTTCACTTTTCTAAAATTGGAAGTGTGGATAAGGATACGTTCTCCAAATGGAGCAATTGCTTTTTTAAAATGGTCCTTCGGTTGTAAGTTAAAACGCTCCAAATCAATAAAATTTGGAATAACCTTAATATCCTTTTCTATCTCAAAATGATCGTAAGTAGATCTTCTCAAATCTTCAGAAACCGCTGTCACACCGTCAGAATGATTTATAGAAAACGTAACAACAGGCTTATAGGTCATATCTTTTCCTACCAGCGTAATATCAGTACCATGCAGCGTGGTCACTACCGGAATTTTTATACCATAAGTTGCCAGGATTTGTTTAGCCATAAACGCTGCTGATGCATGTGGAATAGCATAATGAACATGCAGAATGTCTAACTTTTCAAATCTCACTACATCCACCATCTTGCTGGACAATGCCAATTCATAGGGCGCATAGTCAAACAAAGGATAATTAGAAACAGAAACTTCGTGATAAAACAGATTTTCAGAAAAAAAATCTAACCTGGCAGGCTGTCTATAAGTAATAAAGTGAACCTGATGCCCGTTTGCAGCTAAAGCTTTTCCCAATTCAGTCGCAACAACACCGCTTCCCCCGAAAGTAGGATAACAAACTATTCCAATTTTCATTATAAAACGATAAAGGGCCAAAAGTAAATTAAAAATTTAACAATCAACGGGATGTTATGTTAAACATTTGTAAGAAAAAGAATCAATTACATATAAAATTTCTGCTTCAATTAACGTCTTTTGTATATTTAGGAATATTTTTTTGCTGATGAATTTTTATACGAGAAAGTGGGTCAAACCCGAAGACCTGAATGCACACGGAACATTATTTGGTGGTAGTTTACTAAGCTGGATAGACGAAGAAGCCGCTATTTATACAATTATCCAGTTAGGTACAAACAGATGTGTCACCAAGTACATGTCCGAAATCAATTTCATAAATTCAGCAAAACAAGGGGATATTATTGAATTGGGAATTAAGGCTATTCATTTTGGTAGAACTTCTTTGACTTTAACCTGCCAGGTTAGAAATAAAATCACCCGTAAAACGATACTGACAATAGAAAAGATCGTATTTGTGAGTGTGAATGAAGATGGGGTGCCAACTCCACACGGAAAAACAGAAATTACTTATACAGACGAACGTTTAAGAGAGGGATAAAACAAAAAAGCGGCTTAAACCGCTTTTCTTAATTTTTTGTATTAGGAACAAAATCTATTCGCTTTTCCAGATCTGACAAACTGGACTCCAATTTTGCGATCTCTTTTTGCAGCGATTTCACCTTATTATTAGATTTCCCGAGTTTATCATTCAATTTACTTGCATCTTTGGCATCACCGGCCGCTTTTTTCGATGCGCTATTTACTTTAGAAGCCAACTTTAGATTACCTGGATTGTCTTTAATATCCTCGGAAAGTGATTTTGCTGTTTTTGCAGACTTTGCAGCCTTTTCATTAGCCTTCTCTACTTTCAACGTATAATCGTTTACTTTTACCAATTCATTCTCTAAATCCAATTTCAGGTTATTTAGTTTAGTGGTTTGTTTTAACAGATTTTTTCTATCTTCTAGTTTTTGAATTTCAGGGTTCTGAATTTTTGAAGCACAAGCCCATGTCATCAATACTATTGTTAAAAAATACAGGTATCTCATATTATCAAATTTAATTTCTCCCAAATTTATATTTTTTCTTTTTCTATTGCCTTATAAATTGCATCCTGAATATTAGATCGCACATTCATTTGCAGTAACTTGTTTGTTACCTTAGGGTGTACTCTATTAGACAGAAAGATATAAATCAATTCACGAGCCGGATCTACCCAAAAACAGGTACCGGTATATCCAGTATGTCCATAAGTCTCACTGGAAGCAAGCTCAGACGGATATTTTTTTGTTAAATCAGGATCCCACCGGTCAAAACCCAATCCTCTTCTACTTATAGGAGACTGTCTGGAGGTAAACAATTCTACAGTTTGGGGTTTAAAGTATTCAGTACCGCCATAAGCACCTTTGTTCAGCAACATCTGCCCCAGAATGGCCAAATCTGTTGCCGTAGAGAAGAGACCAGCATGTCCTGCAATACCACCAGCCATGGCAGCTCCCTGATCGTGAACATATCCCCAGAGTAAGGTTTTTCTGAAATACTCATCCTGTTCCGTTGGAATAATGCGATCTTTTTTAAACTTATTTCTTGGGTTAAACAAAGTAGCATCCATTCCTAAAGGTGCGTAGAAATTTTCCTTTACATATTCCGGAAGTGCTTCACCTGTAATTCCTTCCAGGATTTCTTTCATATAGTACATACTTAAATCACTATAGACATATTTACCAGGTGTTTTTAATGGAAGTTCCAGCATTTGTTTCCACATCACATTTTTATAATAATCTTTTTTCAGAAAAAAGCTATCTGCAACCTTTACGCTAAAATCTTCACTGGAATCCCGGCTATAATCTACTGGCTTTAAATTTTGATAAAAAGGAATATATGGAATAAAACCAGCCTGATGCAATAAAACATCCTTTACTTTAATATTAGCCTTATCTGTTTTCTTTGTTCTGCTAATATAATTACTGATACCATCATCTAATTTCAGCTTCCCTTCTTCATATAATCTCATACTCGCCAAAGTGGTTGCTGCGATCTTTGTTACTGACGCCAGATCATAAATATCATTTACGTTTACAGGATTTGGGTCTGTATAAGTAGGATGACCAAATGCTTTATTATAAATTATCTTGCCTTTTACCGCAACCAACACAACTGCTCCCGGAGTTGCCTCTGACGTTATTGCCTGATTGACTATATGATCTATTTCTGCAAGATCTTTAGAATTGACCCTAACTTCTTCCGGAACAGAATATGCTAAACGGGTTGAAAAAACATCTTCTCCCATGCCTTTAATATATTTTGGAGAATAACTTTCTTCCAGCTTATTCTGCATGCCACGTCCTCCGCATATAACTTGTGCAACCAAGCTTGCCGCTATAACATCTTTCGAACTACTCCACACTATGGGTGCTGTGATATCATCCAGATATTGCAAATATCTTCCGTTGCCGAACATCGCTACGATAATATTCTTTTTGGATTGCAAGGTCTTTAACAAATCAATATTAGCTGGTTCTAATAAAGAAGAATCATTCACTGCCACTACGATCTGGTTATGAAGCTTCATATCATCTATCACAGCTAATTGGTTATTTCCTGCAATAACAAACGTATCTATACTTTTGTATTTCGAAAAAATACTGTCCAGGACTCTCACATTTTTAAATCCAATATTCAAACCAGCAACATGTAGTTTTTCCAGATGCTTTAATGGGATTTGTTCTGATTGATTATTGAGAACGACTGTGTTTTTATTTGCTATCTCCAGATCTTCGACCCATTTTTGATTTTGCTTATGCAATTGTCCACATGCTTGCGCAATAAAGAACAGAGATAATATTCCGGCACCGACAAACTTTCTTAACATATTTTTAATAAAAATTTATTCTCTCTTTACAATTTTATGACTAAATTCACGTATTAGTGAATAAAGGTTTTATAATGAAGGCAAATATCATAACATTTCTGCTAACATCAGTATTTTGCTGCGGAATATCGTATGGGCAATTGCCTGGTACTATTAAACTTAATCCTAACGACACAACCTTCGTTAGAGTATATAATGGCGTTGTTGTAAATAAAGATTTTAAAATTAAGGGAGTTAACAACATAAAAACCATTACCGATAGAAAGGAAGTAGGCAGATTGGGCTTTCAAAAAAAACCTTTAATGATTATTGAAGACAACAAAACTGATTTTGAATATCAGATTGAGAACAGACTTTTCACAAAAAATGCTTCTTTAATAAAAAATTTAAATTACCCATTAGTAAGAAGGCCAATAGCCATAAATGGCAAAATTGTTTCAAAGTCTGCATTAGACGAGATCAATTTCAGCGAAATCAAAACTGTTACTTATTCCAACAGAAAATTTGTAGACGGACAGGACACTCCTTTCGGTGTTATAAATATCTCCTTGTAAATACACCTTTCTTATTGTACCCTTTTTGAAAGCAGAATGACTTAAGAGCCCAAAAAATCCTTAAATTAGCGGTTCGTATGTCAGATATTATACAACTTTTGCCTGATTCTGTTGCTAATCAGATTGCTGCTGGAGAAGTGGTACAAAGACCTGCTTCTGCTGTAAAAGAGCTGGTAGAAAATGCAATAGATGCTGGTGCAGATAAAATTCAGTTGATTGTTAAAGATGCAGGCAAAACACTAATACAAATAATTGATAATGGCTGTGGAATGAGTCCTACAGATGCAAGAATGTCTCTGGAACGCCATGCTACATCTAAAATAAGAAAAGCTGAAGATCTGTTTGCCATCCGTACAATGGGATTCAGAGGCGAAGCTATGGCTTCCATTGCAGCAATCGCTCAAATGGAAATCAAAACAAAGAGGCATGAAGATGAACTTGGCAGCATAATACAGATTGAAGGTTCTGAAGTAATAAACCAGGAACCTTGTGCTCATCCCAACGGTACTTCCATTTGTGTGAAAAATCTTTTTTATAATATACCAGCCCGAAGAAATTTTCTGAAGAGCAACGCTGTTGAGATGCGCCATATTATAGACGAATTTCAACGTGTGGCCCTCGCTCATCCGGAGATTCATTTCACCTTGCACCATGACGGTCAGGAAGTTTATCATTTGCCTCAAACTTCTTTAAAGCAAAGAATTATACATGTTCTGGGGAACAACTACAATGAAAGACTGGTGCCTGTAGATGAAGACACCAGTATTATACAACTTAAAGGTTTTATTGGAAAACCCTCTTTTGCTAAAAAAACACGTGGCGATCAGTTTTTCTTTGTAAATAAGAGGTTTATTAAAGACCCTTATCTTAATCACGCTGTAATGGCAGCATATGAGGAGCTACTTACAGAAGATAGTTTCCCTCTATATGTTTTGTTTATAGATATCGATCCATCCAGAATTGATATTAATGTGCACCCAACCAAAACAGAAATTAAGTATCAGGACGACAAAGCAATCTACGCAATCATACGTTCTGCCGTTAAAAGGTCTTTGGGAAAGTATAATATCACACCTACGCTGGATTTTGATCAGGAAACGGGTTTTGAGAGAATGATTACACACAAGCCTTTAGACGAAATTAATCCTCCTCAAATCAATTTCAATCCTGACTTTAACCCTTTTGGCAATGAGGGTTCTACAGTCAAACCAAAATCAGATAATTTCAGAGCAATTGCAGAAAGAACTCATCATATTTCTAACAATTGGTCTACCTTATACGAGATTACACAACAAGAGAAGGCGGAACAGTTGCCTTTAGATCTTGGTTCTGCTGCAACCGTTTCTTTATATCAGGAAGATACTGTAGAATCTGTACAAACCGATAGCAGGAACCTTTTTCAAATTCATCAGAAATACATCATATCCCCAATTAAATCGGGTTTCATGATGATAGACCAACAAGCGGCTCATGAACGTATTCTTTATGAAAAATTCTTAGAGCAGCTGGAAAGCCACAAAGGATTAAGCCAGCAAAGCTTGTTTCCGCAAACTATTACCTTAAATACTACGGATTATGCGTTGGTTAATGAATTATTACCTTCGTTTCATGCATTGGGTTTCCAGATACGTGAATTTGGTAAGAATACATTGGTAATAGAGGGCGTTCCGGCAGATGTTCCAGAAAATCATAACCTGGCCGAGATGATGGAAAAACTAATTGAGGGTTTTAAAAACAACCACAGCACCCTCAAATTGGATAAAAGAGACAACCTCGCCAGAACATTAGCCAGGAACGCAGCTATAAAAGCGGGTACATCGTTAAAACAAGAAGAAATGAATAATCTGATTGATCAGTTATTCGCATGCAATATCCCCGGAATTTCTATTAGCGGAAAACAAATTATTATAAAAATAACTTTAGAAGAATTAGCAGAGCGCTTCAATAAAAGCTAGAATATGAGAGAATTTAGACCTTTGGCCAATACTTTTTTTCCACCCGTTGTAAAGAATCTATTAATTATTAACGGCATCATGTTTTTGGCTACCAACGTTTTTGGAAGCAGCCTGGGTGTAGATTTAAATAAGCTTTTAGGCTTATATTATTTTGAATCTCCAAATTTTAGGATCTGGCAAATATTCACTCATTTATTCATGCATGGGGACATCATGCATATTTTTTCAAATATGCTGGCTTTATGGATGTTTGGTTCTGTTCTAGAAAACTATTTAGGTTCAAAACGGTTTTTACAATATTATATAATTACAGGCTTAGGAGCGGCGTGTCTCCATTTGGGCATTCAATATTTTGAAGTGCAGACATTAAAGCAAAGTTTGTCTGCAGCAACAATACATGAAGTATTGATTAACGGTGCAAATATAGTAAAACAAGGAATGATGTATAGTGATCCCGGAGCTGCCGCCTATACAGCAGCTTTATTCTTTCCTACTGTTGGAGCTTCTGGTGCTGTATTTGGTTTGTTGCTGGCTTTCGGAATGCTTTTCCCTAATGCCTTAATATATCTGTACTTCTTTTTACCAATTAAAGCTAAGTATTTTGTAATACTTTATGGTCTTTTTGAGTTATATAGTGGTATAGTTAATAATCCGGCAGATAATGTTGCCCATTTTGCCCATCTTGGGGGTATGCTTTTTGGCTACATACTTATAAAATTATGGCGTATACGCAGACCGGGAGATTTTTTCATGTAATACAATTTGTGGAATATGAATACCTATAACGAACTTAAATATAAAGTATTTAAATCTGGTAGCAGAGTGAATCTGTTTATTGGTATTAACGTTATCATATTCATTGCACTTTCGCTGGTATCTCTAGCTAGACTACTATTTTTTAAACAAGGTGGTTTCGAAAGCTTCGCTTATGAATATTTAGGTGTACCGGCTAATCTGCAAAGCCTTTTATATAGATTTTGGACACCATTTACTTATATGTTTGTCCATAATGGGTTAATACATATTTTATTCAATATGCTTTGGTTATTCTGGATGGGAAAAATATTCGAAAGTTTCCAGAGTCCTAAGAAATTAACATTTCTTTATCTTTTAGGCGGACTTGCAGGCGCTGCATTTTATATCGTTTTTTACAATATAATTCCGGCTTTTAAAGATTCTGCAGTAAATTCAATAGCTGTTGGCGCTTCTGCTGCTGTAAGTGCTATTGTGATTGCGACTGCGACCTTACTTCCCAACTATTCTATCAACTTACTTTTATTGGGTTCGGTGAGGTTAAAATGGATCGCGCTAATCTATATTGTTCTGGATGTACTTAGTTTAGCTGGCAACAATGCAGGTGGACACTTATCTCATCTTGGCGGTGCTTTATTTGGCTTTCTCTATATAAAATCACTTCAAAATGGTAACGACTGGAGCAGGCCTTTTGAAAATTTATTTAAACCCAAAAAAAAGCTCAAAATTGTATCAAAAAACTACGATCTGGATTCAAACAGCGATCAGCACCCTGATCAGGAAACCATAGATGCAATACTAGATAAGATTTCCCAATCGGGTTATAACTCATTAAGCAAGAAAGAAAAAAACATCCTCTTTAGAGCGAGCCGGGGTAATGAAAAAGAATAGAAAAAACACTTTTTTAGATAAGTTAGTCCTTTTCTTTAATCTGATTGCTGTTGCAACGCTTTTATTAAGCTATCTTGCAACTGTAATTAGTCCTGAAAAATACTGGCATTTTGCGTTTCTTGGTTTAGCTTATCCTTTTATTCTTTTAGCGAATATTCTTTTCATCTTTTTCTGGGCATTAAAAAGGCGCTGGTATGTTTTCCTTTCTTTATGTGCCATCATAGTGGGTTTCAACAATATCAACCGTACTATTGGTATCCGAAAAAAGGCTGTTCAGGATCATACTAGAGATTCTTCATCGATCAAACTGATGACCTATAACATTCATCATTTCAAAAAGTTAGGCTCCGAAGTAGATTCTAACGCCAGAAACAATATCCTGGAGCTGATAAACGAAGAGCAGCCTGACGTAATTGCTTTACAAGAGTTCCTTACCAGAAAAAAGGGGAAACTGAAAAGTGAAAATAACATTCTTAAAATACTCGATACAAAAGATTATTATTTTTATGGCACCAGTGGCAATGATTACGAATCGATGGGAATTGCTATTTTCAGTAAATTACCCATTATCAATCACGGAAATCTCACCAAGCTTGATCCTAAAGGTGCCAATAACGGCCTCTGGATTGATGTAAAAAAGAACGGTAAAATATTCAGGATTTATACCGTCCATTTAGCATCTATCGCCTTTGCTCCGGTAGATTATTATTATTTTAACCGGATATCTAATATGAATACCGAAGATGAAGATATCAAACATGGTAAAAAAATACTTTCCAGATTAAAATCTGCTTTTATTCGAAGAGCAAAACAAGTTGACATTTTAAAAGCCTATACAGACAGTTGTACAACACCATATATCATTATGGGAGATTTTAATGACACACCGGTTTCATATTGCGTAACACAGATTAGTAAAGGTTTAAAGAATACTTTTATCGAAAAAGGGCAGGGTATTGGAAGAACATACAATGGAGATTTCCCTAATTTTCAGATAGATTATATATTAGCAACTCAGGATTTTAATATCCACACTTACAAAACTGTAAAAAAATCCTATTCAGATCACTATCCTGTTATTTCAGAGGTAAGTCTTAACTCACAATAAATCAAAACTATTTTCTCAAACCCTATATCTGATTACAATTTTTGTAGATTTGCAGCCATGTATAATAGTCTTTTCATTTACAATACCATTTCCAGAAAGAAAGAAGAGTTCAAGCCTATTAATTCTCCGTACGTGGGAATGTATGTTTGTGGCCCTACTGTTTATAGTGATGTACATTTAGGCAACTGCAGAACCTTTATTTCTTTTGATCTAATTTACCGCTACCTGATACATTTGGGGTATAAAGTTAGGTATGTTAGAAATATAACAGATGCAGGGCATTTGGAAGGAGATGGTGATTCTGGAGAAGATAAAATCTCTAAAAAGGCTAAGCTTGCTTCGCTGGAACCAATGGAGATTGTTCAGACTTATACCAATGGCTTTCATGACATGATGAAAGTTTTTAATGTACTGCCACCAAGTATAGAACCAACTGCTACAGGCCATATTATTGAACAGATTGAAATGGTAAAAACCATTTTGGAAAAAGGTCTGGCTTACGAAGTAGACGGCTCTGTTTATTTCGATGTGGAGAAATATAATCAGGAACATAATTATGGCGTTCTGAACGGGCGAAAATTGGAAGATTTATTGAATAACACCCGCGACCTGGGTGGGCAAGATCAGAAACGTGGCAAATTAGATTTCGCACTTTGGATAAAGGCAAAACCAGAACATCTTATGCAATGGCCTTCGCCCTGGGGAATGGGATTTCCGGGCTGGCATTTAGAATGTTCTGCCATGAGTTCAAAATATCTGGGCGATCAATTTGATATTCACGGTGGCGGAATGGATCTTGCCCCAACTCATCACACCAATGAAATTGCTCAAAATGTTGCAGCATGCGGTAAGCACCCGGCTAATTACTGGATACATACCAACATGCTTACGGTTAATGGGCAAAAGATGTCTAAATCTTTGGGGAACAGCTTTTTGCCTCATGAACTTTTCACAGGACAACATGAGCTGTTAAATAAAGGCTATAGCCCAATGGTTGTTAAGTTCTTTATGCTTCAGGCACATTACAGAAGTACTTTAGATTTCTCTAACGAAGCGTTGGATGCCAGCGAAAAAGGCTTTAAACGTTTAATGAATGCGCTGGGACTTTTAGATAAATTAAAAGTTTATGAAACAAGTGAAGTAGACTTGAAAGCGATTGAGCAGAAATTTGAATCGGCAATGAATGATGATTTTAATTCGCCTATTCTTATTGCCGAGTTATTTGATGTTGTTAAAACGATTAACTCGATATACGATGGAAAGACTTCAATTTCTGAAGCTGATCTTATTGGATTAACATCTCTGTTAAATGAATATGTACATAACATATTAGGTTTAAAAGACGAATTTTCTGAGACTAATGAAATAGAACCTTTGATGGAATTTTTAATTAATATTCGAAAAGAGGCTAAAGAAAAGAAAGATTATGTAACGTCTGACAGGATCAGGATAGGCCTGCAGGATATTGGTTACCAGTTAAAAGACAGCAAAGAAGGAACCACCTGGTCTAAAACATAAGCAGATATATTTTGTTGGATTATTCACATGATTCGTAAAATTTTTTCGATAATCGCGTTTGTACTTCTATGTGGTCTTTATGCCAATGCTCAGAAAGCTAATGGTAGTGTAAAGTCTTTAATAGAAGTAGATGAAAAGCTAAATTATGCGTTTTTTAAAAATGGTATTCCTAATGCTTTTCTTAAATATGCCGACGAAAATGCACTGATTTTTCTGCCTGGCCCGGTTTCACTTCAATCAATTTATAAAAAGACAAAAGAAAAAGATGAAGGTGAAGATCTGGAATGGAAACCAGAATATGCAAGAATATCCAAAAAAGGTGATTTGGGCTTTACCAGTGGCAGATTTGAATTAACAGAGCTGAACAAGAAAAAATATGGCTTTTACTTAAATGTCTGGAAAAACACAAATGGAAAATGGAAGCTTCTGTATCATGCCAAAACGTTTCAACCCCAACTCATAAGAGAAACGAAATTCGATTATTTTGAGCCAAAGGATAAAGAGTTCTATAAACTGATTGGTCCTCAAAAAATCCAAATGCGTGATGATATTGTATTCGGCACAGATGAACTTTTTGGTAAACGACTGGCTTCTAAAAATGGTAATAAATATTTAAGTGAATTTTATGATGCTGGAGTTAGAATATATTTCCCGAAAAAACATCCAACTTATAATCTGGAACAAAGTCTCAAATTTATTTTAAAGAATAAATTAACTTTCAAGTCTGCTCCAAAAGGAGTTGTCAGAGCCTTTAGCGGAGACCTAGCTTTTACACACGGAGAGGCAGCAGTTTCCGGAAAAAATTATAATTACCTGCGGGTCTGGCAAATAGAAGAAAGTTCGGGAAAGTGGAATGTTATTATAGACATGTATGTAGAATAATAATCGAATATAAAAGCTGAATGCTTAAGGCTTAATTCTTAAACGCAAAATCAAAGGCTAAGAGCTCAATTCAGAATAGTGAAAAATATCGAATGCTTTATGTTTCGGGCTTATGACGACATACGCATAATCTTAGTCTCCCCAGAAATTCCGCCTGTTCCTTTTTTATGCGCTCTGTTTAATTAGTTTTTTGGTTTGGTCTTTGCAGGATTATCTCATATAATTTCACCTATAAAAACTAGTAAGATGGCCAGATTAAGCAACAAAAAGATTGCAATTTTAAGCGAGAATGGCTTTGAGCAATCAGAATTAACCGAACCAAAAAATGCATTACATGAAGCAGGCGCAACGGTACACATTATTTCTCCTCAAAAAGGCACTATTAAAGCATGGGATAAAGATCATTGGGGCATTGAAGTAAAGGTAGATAAACTGCTAACAGACGCAAACCCTGAAGAGTATGATGGATTATTAATTCCGGGTGGAGTAATGAATCCGGATTCTATGCGTAAGAATGAAGAATGTGTAAACTTTGCAAAGTCTTTTCTTGAATCTGGAAAACCAATAGCAGCCATTTGCCACGGTCCTCAACTTCTGATAGAAACTGGCGTTTTAGAAGGTAGAAACATGACTTCTTATCCCTCTATAAAAACAGATTTGATTAATGCAGGCGTAAATTGGGAAGACAGCGAGGTGGTGGTAGATAATGGACTGGTAACCAGCCGTTCTCCAAAAGACATTCCTGCTTTTAATGCAAAAATGATTGAAGAATTTGCTGAAGGCAAACATATTAGACCTGCGCTTTAATTATTAACACATACACGAAGTTACTTGCCTCCCGGCAGTAACAACTTCGTGTATCTGCTATTATAACCCTAAAGTCTAAAAACTCACACACTATTTTCCCCCTGCTGTTTTCACTTTATTTTAGATCATTCAATGAAGTTTTATAAATCACAAATAGTTTCCAATAATCAGCGACTAGCCTGCCATATTCCGTAGATGAGTAGAGTGTCTTCAATATTTTCTAAACGAAGAACTAGAATATACACCAGGATACAAAATACCCAAATATGGGTATTGTATGTTCTAATCAGAATAAGCACCTTTGCCGTTTACCATTAATTAACACAATTTATTCCATGAGAAAACTATTATTAATTACATTCGTTTCAGTTGTAGCTTGTATTTCTTCTTGTAAAAAAAGCTCTAAAAACGACGAAAAATCTGATAATCCTTTCGGCTTAGAATATTCTAATCTAACAACGGAGGAACACAAAAAAGAAATTGAACAGGCAGGGGTCGAATTTGTACAAGAATTTAATTCTTTACCTGATGAAAAATCAATTAGTGTACTTAATTACTTTGCCAGCTTAGGTTTAAGCTTGGATGAAGAAGTAGCAAGTGTAAGCAGCACTTTAACTATAAGCAAACGTGCTTCAGAGAAAAATGTAGCTGGCATTCTGGCTGCTGTCAACAATGATGATGTTGGCAAATTAAGCGATTCTTATGGCATTTTTGAGTGGAGTGCTAACGAATCTGCCTGGAACGAAATACCTTCTACCGAAAAATTAGAATTTCGTTTTCCTTCCGAAGAGGGCAAAGCTACCAATAATGCAATATTGACTTTCTCTTACGTGAAAGATAAAGATTATACAATTGATGGCGAAAAAGTTGAATTGCCTAAAAGCTCAACTGCTACGCTTAAAGTAGATGGAAAAACCGAATTAACATGGACATCTTCTCATGAGTATAAAGCCGATGGCACACCAACCAAAACCAGTACAAGTGTAACTATCGGAAGCTTTATATTAGCAAGTAACACAAACAATGATGGCAATAACGTGTCTTCTGGTTTTTCTCTTAAAAAAGGATCAAAACAATTATTGGCAGCAAACCTTTCTGGAGAATCAACTGCAACTGTTACGAACGTTAACAATGAAGAAGATGTTGAAAACCTGATAAAAAACGCAAATGCTGATTTTGCGATAATGAATTATAAATTCATAGGGCAAGCTAATATTAGGGAAATCATTAAAGAGACAGACGTTATTTCAGGCGATAATACTGCACAAAAAGAAGCTGCCGTATGGAATAAACACGCTCAGTTTGTTGCTGTAAACACGAATGATAATTCCCTAATTGCTAAAGTAGAATTTCAAGGTTCTGAAGAAAGAGAATGTTATAAATACCCTGTTTGGGACCCTAATCAGGGTAAGTACGTAGACCAGGAAAATTGCTGGAATTATTCCTCAGTAGACCCATTATTGGTTTTTAAAGATGGTTCTAAACAAAGTATTGATGCTTTCGCGGAAAATGGATTCAACAAAATCGTAGACGAGCTGGAAAGTTTGATCGAAAAGTTTGATTAATATAAATTTGTGTATCAATAAAAAGGCGGATTTGTTTTAACATAATCCGCCTTTTTTATTGATACATCATTCTCATTTTGCAATAATTCTGTACACTTTTGGAGCATATCCACACCATATTCCTATCCCCTGTCCATTTATATTATGATTTATTTTACCTGTAGTACCAACCAAAGGATTTGAGGAATTAATAACCTCATCATTAAAACTACTCCAAAAATCGTAACCTTCCTTAGGAATAGTAGTAAACTTTAAATAGACAGTATCTCCCTCATTGAAATATGGTTCATGTTTAACAGTCAAATTATTCTTTGGCCCTCTGTTGATATTTAATATAAGTGATTTACCGTTGAAATATTTATCATCCTGTACAGACAGCAAGGTTGGATAAAATATTTTGTCTTTTTCTGTACGCGTGTAGATCCGGTAATAATTCTTTTCTTCTGCCCGATCACTAAAACGTATATTCAGTTGCTTCTTATCATTTTCTTTGTTTGTAAACCAAAGCGTGTCTAACTCAACAGCCTTAGGAATACTGGTTTCCGCTGTTAAAACATGTCCGGCATACTCAACTTTAAGCGTATATTTCTTCCCTTTCTCTCCTTTAATCTCATTACCCCTGTATAAATAAGGAGGAAAATACCTGTCGTCTTTTCGGGATGTTAGTATTTCTGTAGTTGTTCCATCACTCACTGTGATCTTAGCCCAGCGTATTACAGCTTCACTAAGCTGTGCTGAATCTAACCTGGTAAAAAAAGGGAGGTTATGGGTCAGAATTACATAAGGGTATCCGTTTTCTTCAATCCAGCCTTCAACAACAAAATTGGGTTCATAGCCGGTCAAATCATTATCTTCCTGCTTACACCCTGTAAACGCCATTAGCAACATCAATATGAATAAACCTGGTTCTCTCCACATATTACTTTAAGTAAATTTTATAATTAATCGCTGGCAATATTGGTAACAACGCTACTGATTTAGGTTGTATAGATACTTTGTATGCGGTCAAATCTCCTTCTGCCATATAGAACATATACATAGGGTTCTGCCGGTTATATATATTATACACAGAAACAGAAAGTTCGGTCTCAAGATTCTTATATGATCTTAACTTTCTACTGGCAGAAATATCCATTCTATGATATACGGGCATCCGGGTTCCGTTAAATGCTCCGTATTCGTTTACGATATTTCCTCCAATCATATACCTGCTAATAGGCTTCGTATAAGCATTGCCACTGGCAAAAGTGAACAAAGCAGAAATATTCCAGAGTTTATTTAATTTATAATGACCAACCAGTGAAAGGTCATGTCTTCTGTCATATTTAAACGGAAATTTTTTCCCATCATTAATCGCATTAAATTGTCTATTGGCAAAGGCGAAAGTATAAGACAACCATCCTCCAAATCTGCCCTGATTCTTTTTAAGAAAAAACTCTGTTCCCCATGAATCACCTCTTCCGAAATAAAGATTATCTTCTATCTTCATATTGTCTATCAAATTCATGATACCTCCGGAAAATTCTGCTAAATCCGTCATATTCTTATAGAACATAGTGGCAGAACCTTCATATTTTTTATTGCGTAATTCTTTGTGATAACCTATACTTCCCTGATATCCTTTTGCAGGACGAATATTGCCAACAGACGGCATCCAAAAATCAGCAGGGAAATTTACCGCAGTAACCGATATTAAATGTAAAGGCTGAACACTTCTTGTAAACGCAATTTTTAAAGCAGATTCTCCATTTAATTGATAATTCAGCGAAACAGACGGTTCTAGGAACAGATAGTCCCTTATGGTTTCGTTGCTATCAAAATTTAATATAGAGCCATTTTCTTCTACGTATGAATAAGGCCCCTTATGTCTGAAATAGCTTAACCTGGCACCCATATCTACTCCTATCTTAGAGTTCCATTTAAAATCATCTGTGATATAAACAGCGCTTTCATCTGCATAATAAATATTGACAGTTCCATAATCCATTTCCACTCCTGCCGATTGCGCTGAAGGAGTGTTAGGTTTATATCTATGATCGGAAAAATATACGCCTGCTTTTACCTGATGCCTTCCTAAACCGATATCTAATTGGTTCTTGTAGCTTACATTACGAATATCTGATTTTACATTTACGCTATATTGCTCCTGAGACATTCCAAACTTAAACTTATAGCCGCTATAAGTGGCAACAGTGTTTAATGTTATTTTATTGTTCAATACCCTTGTCCACGTTGCTGATAAGGCCGTATTAACCCAATTGATATAATTATTAATACCAAAACGGCTAATACCAAAACCAAAATCGTCACCACCTGAATAAGCAGAAAAATAAATGGCGTCCTTTGTACCTAAACGACTATTAGACAGGAAATTCAGATCATAAAAATCATAGTTCATTTTATTAAAAAAAGAACTTTTGCTTAATTGATTTACGACAGGCCAAACAGTCTGATTCATAAAGGTCTTTCTTCCCCAAACACCAATACTCCAGTTAGCCGATATGGGAACCATCGTCCCTGCATTTATTGAAAACGGACTGATATCTGCTTCGAGTCTTAAAGAATCACTGATTTTTCTTTCACTTTTAACATCAACTAATGCAGACAACCGCCCCGAATGCTCTGAAGGTACTCCCGACCTGTGCAATGTTACACTCTCCGTTACAGCGGGATTAAATACCGAGAACAACCCCAGCATATGCATAGGATTGTAAATTATTGCATCATTAAACAAAGTAAGGTTTTGACCTCCGGTTCCCCCCCTGACAAATAAACCCGAGTTACCTTCTCCTCCATTTGCAATTCCGGGTAAACTGCGGATAGCTTTAAAGACATCTTTTTGTCCTAAGAAACCAGTTGTAAGGGCTAACTCTTTTTTATCTAATTGCTGAAGATTAGCCCGATTACCATGAAGAGTACTTTTCTTGCCCGAAGAAGTAACATAGACTTCATCCATTGTTTTTACAAATGGTCTCAAATACAAATTGAAAACAGAATCTTTATTGATATTAAGATCAATATTTAGGGTATCGTAACCGAGTTTATAAACTTTTACTGATTTAATTTCGGAATTACTATTAAAAGTATAATAACCATTATTTTTAGATATAATGTGTTTCCCTAAATTAAATAACAGAACGGCCTCTGAAACAGCAACTCCTGTGGGTTCTTCTAAAATAAAACCACTTATTCGGATTCTTTCTTGTGCAAAAGTGCAAATGTAAAACGCACTAAGCATGAGCGTAAAAAAAGGAGAGAGTTTCCTTCTTGTTAACATGCTTTTAAATTCTCTAAGGCTGCATATAACATAGGTGCAAACTTACTCATTAAGGTTTAAAGTATGCAATACCCAATTTTAAGTATATTGAATTTAAAATAACCAGTGTATAAGTCCGGAAGGTTATCATGAGACGCCCAGGAATCCAACACAATTATTCTTAAAATAATTGCTTAATAATCTGTTCTATACTGATTCCTTCTGCTTCTGCTTTATAATTCTTCACCAAACGATGTCTTAAAATAGTAGTAGCTACTGCTTGTACATCTTCTATATCAGGAGAGAATTTACCGTGAATGGCAGCATGGCATTTCGCACCGACAACTAAATATTGTGAAGCTCTGGGGCCAGCTCCCCAACTAATATATTTATTCACTATCTCTGTTGCAAATTCTGTTTGCGGTCTTGTTTTAGCAACCAGTCTAACTGCATATTCCACTACGTTATCTGCAACAGGAATATTTCTTACCAATTGCTGAAAATCATTAATATCATTGGCATTAATGATTTTATTTAATTCCTGAACCTGAGTTCCCGTGGTATTTTTAACTATAGCCAGCTCCTCTGAGAAACTTGGGTAGGTTAAATGCACATTAAACATAAACCTGTCTAATTGTGCTTCTGGTAAAGGGTATGTTCCTTCCTGTTCGATTGGATTTTGTGTAGCTAATACAAAGAAAGGCTTAGGAAGAATATGTGTGTGCCCCGCAGCAGTAACAGACTTCTCCTGCATAGCCTCTAATAAAGCGGCCTGTGTTTTTGGGGGAGTTCTGTTAATCTCGTCTGCTAGAATAATATTCGCAAAAACAGGACCTTTTATAAACTTAAAATTCCTGTCTTCACCTAAAATCTCACTTCCTACTATATCAGAAGGCATTAAGTCTGGGGTAAACTGGATACGATTAAAACTTAAATCCAAAACCTTCGATACCGTCTGTACTAACAAAGTTTTAGCCAAACCTGGTACCCCCATTAACAAACAATGTCCATTACTGAAAATAGAGACCAAAACAAATTTTACTACTTCGTCTTGTCCTACAATTACCTTAGAGATTTCTTGCCTTATCTCCAGATATGCCTTATTAAGTGCTTGTATGCCTTCTATTTCAGAATTGTATTTACTCATTATTTGCAGAAACAGTAGTGTCCGTTATCCATTCTTTTAAAATATCGCAATTATAAAAATCTTTATCTATTCTGATATAAGTAGACTTTCTTCGCTTATCGAACCAATTACTAACAACCTTGCTGTTTTTTTCTTCATAAGCGGCATCTTTAATCTTTGGAAAATCTTGTTCTAAATTTGCCGTATGAGGAGGTATTTTTGTTTTTAGATATAGAAACCTGTAGCCTTTTTTACCTCTGTTGTCGGTAAAAACATCTGGTTTAGAATAACTTCCCACCTTCATAGTATCTACTACCAGAAAAATAGAAGGGTCTAACTTATCTGTAGGGATATAGGTTGTCCTGTTGGCACTTTCATAATTCAGGATCATTCCACCGTTGTATTTAGTATCATTATTTCCTGAGTAAAGAGAAGCTGCTGTAGAAAAATCCATTTTCTTATCTACCACTTTTTGGTAAATAGAATCGATTTCTACTTTTGCCCTTTCCATTGCCGCCGGAGGACTGTCAGGAACAATTAAAATGTGTCTTGCTCTCACACTTTCTCCTCTCCTTTCTAAAACTTCCAGAAAATGGAACCCAAATTCTGTTTCAAAAACCGGAGAAAGTTCACCTGGTTTCAATTTGAAAGCCCAGGCAGTAAACTCCTTTGCCATGGTTTGTCTATCAAAAAATGGTAATTCTCCACCATCTCTTGCAGACCCGGGATCCTGAGAATATAATCTGGCTAAGGTTGCAAAACTATCCCCATTCTTAATCCTTAATCTTAAAGCCTCCAGTTTGTCTTTGTAAACTTCTTTTTCCTGTTTGGTAAGCTTTGGATAAATTACAACTTCTCCAACTTCTACCTCTGTATTATAGGTTGGCAGAGAATCTTTTGGTATTGCTTCAAAAAAACGTCTTACATCTAAAGGCGTAACTTCTACCTTTTCTGTAATTTTAGCCTGCATTTTCTGAGCTACTAACTGCTCATGTATATCTGGCCTGATTTCATCTTTATACAAAATAACAGGGCGACCTAAAAATTCCTCCAGCCTTTGCTCGCCTCCGGCTCTGGAAATCATGGTACGCATCCTTCTATCTACTTCATTATCTATATCTGCTTCTTCTACAACAATAGAATCTATTGCTGCCTGCTTAGTCAGTAACTTCTGACTTAACATGCTCTGCATGATATAGCATTTAATATTTGGATCTGGTTTGGTTCCCTGAAGGATATATTGTGCATATTGCTGTTCTATTTCAGACTGTAAAATAATATTGTCTCCAACCACGGCAACCACTTTATCTATTACTTTCTTTTGGGCAAATAAATTACTGCCTATAAGTAGAAATGCTATAATTAAAATTCTTTTCATCGAGGGGCTAATATACTTCTAATTCGTTGTTTTTTTGCGCTTCAAGAAAAACTTCTCTTTCCATTTTGCTAATTAACTTCAATTTCCGTTGATTTAAAATCATACTTTTAATATTCTCTCTTTCAAAATTTAGCGGAGAGAGACTATCCTTAAATTTATAATCCCGCAAAATTAGGAGATATAATGTATTATTTTCAGAAATTTGAAAAATACGGTTCAGAATCTGGAAATTATTTTCTCCTAACCTGCTCATAGGTAAATGTTTTGCTAAATCATCTACATAATGCCAATTGGTATCTAACAAAGAAAATGAGGGCGAATATTTAAAGCAGTATTTTTCTAAAAGATCTCTATCCCTTACGTCTTTAGATACAAACAGTTTTTTCACCATCTCTATTTTTGGTGATTCTTCCGGCAATTTAATATACGATATTTTTAGGATTGGCTTTTTCAACAAGAAGATGTCTTTATTTTGGTTGTAATAGGCTTCTATATCTTTTTCATTAACTACAGTATCTAGTTTTTGTTGGATTAATTCCTGCTCGTATTGAAACCTCACTAACGATTTCCTATAGTTATCCAGTTGTTCCTGAATGTACTTTTCATCTAAGTTCACATTCATCTCTGCCTTTTTCAGCAAAACAATACCTTGCTGCCACTGATCTATAAAAGCTCTTACTATTGCGATGCTATCATTGCCATGAATGTTTTTAGGAACAATTCCCTGTAAGTCTTTTTTATACAAATATTCGTCAAAAGCTCTTGCAATGGGCTTGTCTTTCTTTTTAAACCAACTGCATGAAGCAGCTAACAAAGAAAAAGCTGTCAACAAAAACAAACCGGCAAGTATTTTTTTCATTAAATAATCACAATGCTGTAAATAGCGATCTCTAAGAATGTAAAGATGCTATTTTTTAAACTAAAATAATTGGTTTTTATTGTAACATGAGGGTTTTAACCATTTTTAACACTAATAAGCATCTTGTTAAAATCAGTATAAAAACGTTTACTAAGAAATTTATCTATTTGAAAAATCACAGTCACTTCCGATAAATTTGATATAAGTCTCTATCATGATAAGGAGCGTTTTGAAATGGCTACCCGTTTATACAAGAAACAGAGAACGATAAAAAAAGCGACTATTACTCATAACCCTTTTATCAGAAAATAATAGTGGAGTTCATGTACTGGCATTGGAAAAAATACAGCAATTGAGAGGAGATTCCTAATAACTTTTAAAAGATTTGTCTATCTATTCCTATCAAGTTTCCGGTTAACTCGTCAAAATTTATGTTTATTATGTAAATTTGAATGATGGAAACTTTAAAAACAGAAAGCTCACTAGCTTTGAGCATTTTGCTAAACGAAGATATTTACGTTTTTAAAGAAGATATAGAAGAAGTTCAAACCGTTACGAACTTAGAATCTCTTCCGGCCGAGCCTGAACATACTGAACCGGTAAGTGAAACGGTAACATCTAAACCAAGTTTCAACTATATGGGAGAGAATAATAAATCTGTTCTTGTTATAGTGAATGATCCGGAATCAGAATTTCTTAACCAGACAGATCTGATTTTCTTACTAAAAATCTTATCTGCAAAAAAATTGGAACTCAATGACATTGCCATTATGAATTTGGCAAAACATACAAATTACGAGTTTGAAAATCTGAAAAACTTTTTTGCCTGCAATAGAATTCTGACTTATGGGATTCATCCAAATATTTTAGGAATGCAAGGCCTAACATCCAACGCATTGCAGGAGTTCAATGGGGTTAAATTTCTGGGCACATGGTCTTTAAGACAAATGGTGAATGACGACAACAAAAAAAGAACCTATTGGAACGTCCTCAAACTTTTTTAATTGATATATGACTAAAATAGATCTGGTTTTTGCTACCAACAATCCGCATAAAGTTACCGAGGTACAATCTAAAGTAAATGGCAACTTTAACATTATTGGTCTGGCTGATATTGGCTGTATCGAAGATATTGTTGAAGATGGTGCTACTCTAGAAGAGAATGCTTCTATAAAAAGCCGATATGTGTTTAGAAACTACAGCAAAAATTGCTTTGGTGACGATACCGGATTAGAAATTGAAGCATTGAATAATGAACCTGGTGTTTATTCTGCCAGATATGCCGGAGGAAGAGATTCTGAAAAAAACATAGATCTTGTTTTAGAAAAGCTGAAGGGAACAGCAAACAGAAAAGCAAGATTCAGAACTGTAATTTCTTTAATTATTGACGGTCAGGAACACCTTTTTGAAGGTATCGTAAATGGTTACATAACTACAGAACGATCTGGTTCTGCAGGTTTCGGCTATGATCCAATCTTTAAACCGGAAGGTTATGATGTCACTTTTGCAGAAATGAGCATGGAAGACAAAAACCGCATTAGCCATAGAGGTAGGGCTATGGAAAAGTTATTGAATTTCTTAGAGGAAATGAAGCCCTAAATTCGTCACTTAAAGTGTAGATAAAACTTACTTTCTCACAACTGTTCTCAAAAGGTTCTCCTTTAGGAAAACTTATCGAAGATAATTTCAACCCTTATGCTGATTAACTCTTCTTTTTCAGGGCAGGACTTCCCGTTGCCGGCTTTGGTTTAGGAACCGCTTTTGCTGGTGGAGCCGTTGTTTTTTTTGCCGGTGTATTTTTCTTCTGATTATTTACAGCTTTCGGCTGGCTAAATATCTCTTCTTTAGATTTTGGTCGTTCCTTAGGTTTCCAACTAAAATTTGGCAAAGTTTTCAATTCTTCTGTTAACTGAGCAATTGGATAATAAGTCATTTCCGGTTTTCTTAAGAATAACACACTCATTAAACTATCATTAGAAAAATTAATTCTCATTCTTGAAGCTAAAGTTCGTAACATTCCCTTATTACTTGTGGTATCTTCCGGAAAATAAATACTTTCCGCATTTCCATCTACAAAAACACGGTCCAGCTTTTCGTTTACAAAATAACCTTTCATTGTTTTTCCGGCAACCTGATTAAATGTAATTGAATCTTTAGTATTTACTACAATAGCATTTTTAATCATGTCCATATTATCCAGTTTTCCATTTACCATTTGCAAATACATAGTATCTGCGACAATCTGGCTTCCTTGCGCCCAAACAATTGGCGATCTGTAAATTCTTAAGGTAGAATCTCCGTAGCTAAAAAAAGCAGAGTCTGATTTCGCCTGTAAATCCGTTTTAAACACTTTTACATTACGCCAGGCACTTATTGTTCTTATCTTCGCGGTATCACGTTCTAATCTCTGGATACTATCTTTCAGTAAACTATCTGCGACAAACATTTTCCTGTTGTAAGCTTTTATCTCGGCTGAGTCGATAGCACTTCCGGTTTTCTTTTTATCTGCAATATCTGTCTTTTTCTCCTTTTCCTGTGCTTTGGGCTGTATAAGCTCTGGCTTTTCCTTTCTACGTCTTGCCTTTTTTTTCTCCTTCTTACTCATCAATACCGGAAGGTCTTCTTTCGACATATCTTTAATTGTAGAATCTATAACTGCAGAGGTATCTTGTACTGCAGATTTAACGGAATCGATTTGCAGAACTTTGTCGTTTAACGTTAAGCTATCTTTACTTAAGGGGTTATTCAAACTATCTGTGTTTAATCCTCCATTATTCAGCGAATCTAATGTACTTTGGTTCAGTTCTAAGGCCGGTATTTCCTTAATTTTTCTGGATTCTCTTAACCTATAAGCTTCTCCTTTGGTTGTCACCGTACTATATAAGGTATCGGCAGACATCCAAATACTATCTCTGGATAAAGAATCTTTCTGGGTTTCAAAAACGACATAAGCGTTTCGCGTAACCTCAATACTTTCATCCGCTTTCAGGTAATAACCCAAATCGCCATGCAACTCAACTTTCTGAGCAGTGTCTCTAAAAATGATATTTTTCACCGCCCGACCAAAACCAGCATTTCTATCGTAGAACAGACTGTCACCCGTTAAACTTTTAGAATTTTGCGTATATAAATTCCGTTTTCCAAAAGCAGCCTGGTCTGTTGCTGTATTATAAGTTCCATTCTCGGTATATAAGGTATCGTCCTTACCATAAATATGAGTAGGACCATAGAAATAGGCTATTTTACTTAAAGAATTATAACGAAGCGTATCGGAAACAATTAGGGCTTCGGGGCTTTGAACTTTTACGTTATATCTGAAATAGGCATCGTTGGAATTAGAAAAATAATACCCATTTTTACTTGTCAATGTATTTGGCCCGTTTACAATTTTCCCTCCATCGTGATATTGGCCAACTTTAGACGCCATATTATAAGTAAGATGATTAGTAGTCAAAACCGCTGTCCCATCCAGCATTCTCACATTATTCGTTAAAATGGCAACTTTGGTATTACCGTTATAATTCAATAAATCAGAATATATATTTATGGTATCGGCCTGGTTAATATGAACGTGTCCAAACGCATCGAAACTATTTTTTTCGATATAAAAGTAGGCACTATCACAAGTAAGAGTAGAATTATCTTGTTGAAAAACAGGTTTAATAACCTTTTGCGTATTCTCACCATTCCGTTTCATCCCAATGAAAGACTCGGACTGCAATAGTTCTACACGCGTTATTTTCTGTCCGAAAACACCAATAGATATCAAAAAGGAAATTACAAAAATGAAATACTTTTTCACAGAGCAAAATTAGTTTTTTGGAACGACATTAAACGTTTAATTTTGATTGATGTTATCGCAATTAAAAATATTCCTCGATTATATCGATAAGTACGATTTATTTGATAAAAATGAGACTATTTTATTGGCAGTAAGTGGAGGGAGAGATTCCATGGTTATGGCTCATCTCTTTCATTTGGCTGGTTTTAAAATAGCGATAGCACATTGTAATTTCCATTTGCGCGGAGACGAATCTATTCGGGACGAACATTTTGTAAGAAACGCAGCACTAAATCTAAATATCCCGATTCATATTACACATTTTGAAACTACTGCTTATGCAGAGGAACATAAAATAAGTATTCAAATGGCTGCCAGAGAATTGCGCTACGATTTCTTTGATGATTTATGTGTGGAATTTGGTTATACGAAGATTGCTGTTGCCCACCATCAGAATGATGCCATTGAAACGGTTCTCTTAAATTTAATCAGAGGCACCGGAATTGCCGGTTTACATGGAATTAAGTATACCCGAAACAAGATTATAAGACCTTTACTTTGTTTTACCAGAGATGAAATAGATGCCTTTGTAAAAGAGCAAAATATAGACTTTGTTGAAGACAGCTCTAATGCGTCTGATAAATATGCAAGAAATAAAATTCGTTTGAAGATTGTTCCCGAAATGGAAAAAATCAATCCTTCTTTAAATGAAACCTTCAGAAAAAACATCAACTATTTTGCAGATCTGGAAGAATTTATTGGTTTAGAAATCGGAAAGTATAAATCTGCTTTGTTGGAAAAGGATAATGCTGGATTTAAAATGAGGATAAGCCGCATTGCAGATTTGAAATCGAAAAGCTTTATTCTTTCCGAAATATTAATGCCGTATGGCTTTAATATGACGACTATTCAGGATTTACTAGACGTAATCAATAGGAACAGCATATCTGGTAAGAAATTTCTGTCTGATAGCCATCAGATTTTATTAGACAGAGAATATCTTTTTTTACAAAAAATTGCTCAACAGGAAATTCAATCGGTATCAAAAATTGATACTAACACTAAATGTGTAGAATTTAATGGCTTTATTATCCACATTAATAAACACTATCATAAAATAGAATTAGATTTTTCTAATAAAAATGCTTGTTATGTTGATGAGGAGAAACTTATATATCCATTGATTTTGAGATATTGGGAAACTGCAGATAAATTTATTCCATTCGGGATGCAGGGCTTCAAAAAATTAAGTGACTTTTTCATACAGGAAAAAGTTCCTGTTCACCAAAAAAAGGATATTCCTATTTTAGTTAATGGCGATGGAAAAATTATTTGGATTTGCGGATACCGCAGCGATAACCGATTTAAAATCGGTAATGAAACTAAAAAAATAACTACCTTCGAAATTAAAAGCAAGTAAGGATATGGCAGATCACATTTTTCATGAAAAACAATATTTGGGTAGAGATTATATTTTTATCAGTATCCGTTTGGTAATGGCTATTTTTTGCTTTGTAGCTTATTATTGGACAGAAAACAGAGATATTAATGGTGATTTGCTTCTGTTAGTTGGCTGTGTTATCCTGATTGTTAGCGTAATTATGCTCTTTATTCTTCATTACAGAACAATTGTGAAGAATAAAGCTGTCATTTTAGATGGTCTATGGACAACCAGATTGGTTAAAATTGATTTGAATAGCGTGGTTAAAGCTGAAAAGACCGCATACAGTAGTTTTTTCATTAATAATCCGGTATATAATCTTCACAAAAAAGGGACTATCCGCTTTTATGCCGGCGGTAAAGATGCCGTAAAACTAACCGACAGAGATGGCTTAGTATATATTATCGGCAGTCAAAAAGCGGGTGAACTGTATAATGCTATTACGGAAGAAATAAAGAAATGAGATTTTAGTATCAAGGCTTCTGTCCCAGCAGGGTCTTTCTAACAAGAAGACCCTGCGCTCGTTTTAGCGCTATAACCAGATATTCTTTTTTTATTGCCGGGTCCTCTACGAGAGACCCGGCTCGGACAGGAGGTAGTATCAAGGCTTTAGATTAACTACTTAATACCTGATATAACTGTTTGATAACTTTAAAACCTACATCTTTAAACCAATTTCTCTTAAACGTTCATCCAAATATTCTCCGGCTGTAATATCTTCATAAGCTTTCGGATGTGCAGCATCTATACAGGACGTTAGACAAGTTAAATCCATATTGGCTTTCGGATGCAAAAAGAAAGGCACAGAAAATCTGGAAGTTTTCATCAATTCTCTTGGCGGATTTACCACTCTATGTGTTGTAGACTTTAGTTTGTTGTTGGTTAATCTTTGCAGCATATCTCCTACGTTTACAACAATGTCTTCACCGTGTGCTTTTATAGGAAACCATTCTCCATTACGGGTTAGTACTTCCAAACCATCGGCACTTGCTCCAATTAATAAAGTGATTAAATTAATATCTTCATGTGCACCCGCTCTTACCGCATCTGCAGGTAAGCCCTCGGGTTTTTCTATTGGAAAATAATGAATTGCTCTTAAAATAGAATTTCCATTGTATACCTTGGCCTCAAAATAATTCTCAGGCAGATCTAAATAAGCAGAAATTGCCTTTAAAATATGTTTGCCAGCAGTTTCCAGCCTCTTATAAATTTCCTGAGTTACGGTATTAAATGCCGGAACTTCATCAACAATTAAATTATCCGGATAATCTGCTCTTCTCACATCATCTCCTTCTACATATTGTCCAGTTTGCCAAAATTCTTTTAAATCTGGTGTTTTAGCATCTTTCGCCTTTTCTCTCCCTTTGGCAGTATAACCTCTTTGTCCAGCCAGTTCTATTTTCTGATACTTCAATTTGGTTTCATCCGATAAAGCAAAGAAAGCTTTTACCTGTTCGTATAAATCGTTAATTAATTCCTTACTGAGCCCATGATTTGTTATAGTTACGAAACCTGTGTCGTTAAAAGCTTTTCCAATATCATCTGAAAATTGCTTTTTTTCCGAATCAGTTCCCTGGATGTATTTAGACAAATCCAATCTTGGAATATTCACTGAAGCCATAATAATGCGTCCTACTGTAAAAAACAAATGTAAATTCTAAATGTTGATTGATTGTTTAAAAACACAATTAATACAAACATTAACAATTCCTAAATTTACATAGATCTTGGAAATATTAAGTGATTGGCCCCGAATTTTATTTAACGATCTTCCCTACGAGTTTCTCATAGAGATTGCCTTTAGATGTTTCGTTATGTTCACGGCCGCCCTAATAACGCTCAGGCTAACAGGGAAAAGAGGTGTCAAACAACTTTCTATATTCGAACTGGTTATTATAATCTCCTTAGGTTCTGCCGCCGGAGATCCCATGTTTTACGAAGATGTCGGCTTGATCCCTGCACTTGCCGTTTTTATCTTCGTCTTGCTATTTTACAGGTTACTCACATGGCTTTCTTCGAAATCAGAGAAGTTTGAGACTTTTGTTGAAGGGAGACCTATTTATATTATAGAGCATGGGCAAATTTGCTTTAGTAATTTTAAGCGTGAAGACCTCTCTACAGAAGAGTTATTCATGGAACTAAGAAGTCAGGGAGTGAGCCACTTAGGTCAGGTTAAGCTCGCTATTCTGGAACCCTCTGGTGTTTTAAGCATATATTTTTATAAAGACAAAGAAGTTAAATCCGGTCTCTGCATTCTGCCCCGGGAATATAATCGTAAGATAAAAGTCATCTCCACCGCCGGTGAATACGGTTGTACATGTTGTGGCTATGTAATAAATGTTGAACCTGGCTCGAATCCAATTTGCCCGAAATGCAAAACGGACCAGTGGGCTGTTACAAGCAACGAGCAACGATCACAATAAGGTCACAAAAGGCTGGTTTATTCACAATACCATCTGCTTTACTATAACATGCTGGACAATGATGTTTTTATTGGCTTTCTTTGCCCGGAAATTCAATAATAATGAGTCTAACGGTACATAAAAAAGATTTAAAAGAGGTTTTTGAAACTTCCATTATTCAGCAAACTGCATTTTGGTCTGAAGTAAAGAAGCAACAGGGTTTCTTACCTACAGCTTTTGATTTTAAAACCGAAAACAGCTTTATTTTTAATGAAAAATCAAGATATACCTATACGTATGGAGACTTTTTAGTACTCATACAGTATATTAGTAAAACAGATTACATTGCTTATGTTCCGTATGGACCAGAGATTGAACCACATGAAGAAAATCAGGGCAAATTTTTAGAAGAATTATCTGAAATTTTACGCTCATATCTTCCAAAAGGGTGTATTTTAATTCGATATGATCTGGCCTGGAGGTCTCACTGGGCAAAAGATGAAGATCACTTTGACGAAACAGGCCAGTGGGTTGGTCCTCCCGAAAAAAAATATCAGGAATTCAGATTGAACTTTAACACCAGCAATTGGAATCTGAGAAAAACAAATTCTGATATACTGCCTTCTAATACCATCTTTCTGGATCTTAAGCATGACAGTAATAATCTCCTTAGCTCTATGAAACCGAAGACGCGTTATAACATTAATCTTTCTTTCAGAAAAGGAATTACGGTTAAAAAAGCGGGGATGGACAAACTGAATATCTGGTATGCGCTTTATCAGGAAACTGCCATACGTAATAAAATAACTATCAATAGCATAGATTATTTTAAATCTGTTCTTACTGCAAGAGCAGAAGACACCAGTTCATCTGCGGAAGTTGAATTGCTAATAGCAGAATATGGAAATGTTCCGCTAGCGGCCATGTTTTTGGTAATTTCGGGTAACCGGGGTACTTATCTTTATGGAGCATCATCTTCTGCCAACAGAAATTTAATGGCAACTTATGCGCTGCAATGGGAAGCCATAAATATTGCCAGAAGTAAAGGCTGTACCGAATACGATTTTTTTGGTGTTGCTCCTAAGGCCGATGCCGCTCATCCGCTTTATGGATTATATAAATTTAAAACCGGATTTGGAGGCAAGATACACCATAATCTGGGTTGTTGGGATTATCCTTTAGATCAGGACAGATACAATCATCTATTGGCAGCGGAAATGCATAGTCAAGGCTATCACTTATAAAATAGCCTTGTATATTGTTTTTGAATAGAAGTGTTCTCCTGCTTTCAGAACCGTGGAAGGAAACTCTGGCCGGTTTGGAGAATCCGGATGGTGCTGTGTCTCGAAACAAAAACCACTTCTATCGCGATACATCACTTTTCCTTTACCAATATCTCCGCTTCCCAAATAATTTCCGGTATAAAATTGTAATGCCGGTTCGGTTGTATAGACTTCTAAACGAATTTTAGAAATATCTCCTTCAGCAGAAGCTGCAAAAATCAATTCAGCACTACTTTCTGTTTTTAACTGAAAGGAATGATCGTAGCCATTTCCAATAATCAGCTGTTCGTCTTTGTCTTCAATATTTTCAGAAATCGATTTTGGCTCTCTGAAATCAAATGCAGAACCACTAACATCTCTTAATTTTCCGGTTGGAATGCATCGGTCATCTACAACTGCAAAACTTGAAGAGTTAATAGCAACAACATGAGAGGTAATATCATTTTGCTCTGCACCATTCAGATTAAAGTAAGCATGATTAGTTAAGTTTATTACCGTATCGTTCGCTGTTTCTGCAAAGTATTCTATGGTCAAATCATTATCTTCTCCTAAAGTATATTTTACCTTCACGGTTAAGTTACCGGGGAAACCTTCTTCTCCTTCCTTCGTTTTCACCAATAAAGTAGCCGAAGTTTTGGAAACTTCTTCTACTTCCCAGAATCTGTTATGAAAACCTGTTAATCCACCATGCAAACAGTTTGTTCCATTATTTTGCGCTAAAATATACTCCTTATCATTTAATAAAAATTTACCATTGGCAATTCGGTTAGCATAGGGTCCAACCGTTACACCATGATATTTCTCTCTGGCACTCAGGTAATCTTCTAGTTTATCGAATCCTAAAACAATATCTATAGGCTCTTTAGCCGACTGCAAGATAAAATGCGTAATTCTTGCTCCGTAATCGCTAATTCCTATTTGTGTATTTCTCGCATTTTCCAATACTATAAATTGCGAGTTCTCTTTTTCCTGTAAAGGCACAAAGGAATGTCTAAGGCTGTTTATATTTTTCATCAATGGTTTGGCTAAATTGAAAATGCCAATATAGAAAACATTCTTTGTCCTATATTGGCATTTTTAAAAAATTACTATTCTACTTCTTTACCGAAAACTTATACACTGTTGTTGTTTTATAGGTAGCACCCGGTTTCAATACCGTTGTAGGAAAATTCGCATGATTTGGAGAATCTGGAAAATGCTGTGTTTCCAAACAAAATGCTGAACGGAAAGGATACGCTTTTCCGCCTTTTCCATTTTTTTCTGCTCCGATTAAAAAGTTCCCGCTATAAAATTGCAAACCTGGTTCTTCGGTAATTACATCCATCTGGATACCTGTCTTTGGAGAATATACCGTAGCAATAGTTTGTAAGCCTTTAGATTTATGCAACACCCAGTTATGGTCATATCCTTTACCAAATTTCAACTGTTGATGGTCTGCTTCTATACGCTCGCCAATGCGGGTTGGTTTATTGAAATCGAAAGGAGTTCCTTCTACAGACATCAATTCTCCGTTCGGGATTAATGTTTCATCTACCGGAGTAATTGCATTAGCATTTATCATTAACTCGTGATCTAAAATTGTAGAATCACCTTCTCCACTCAAATTAAAATAAGCATGATTTGTTAAGTTAACGATTGTCTTTTTATCTGTAGTTGCTTCGTAATCGATTTTTAAAGAATTATTAGCTTCTAATGTATAGGTTACTTTTACATTTAATGTGCCTGGATACCCCGCTTCCCCATCTGCCGAAATATAACTTAGCACCAATTTATTATCGGTTACCTCGTCAACATTCCAAACTTTTGCATAAAAACCGTTATTTCCGCCATGCAAAGTATTTACACCATCATTTAGTTCCAATTGGTAGGCTTTAGTATCTAAAGAAAACTTGCCTTTTCCTATCCTGTTGCCATACCTGCCAATAATGGCACCAAAGAATGCTTCGCCTTTAGCCTGATAACTTTCTAATTTATCATATCCCAGTGCTACATCGGTTAATCCGCCATCTTTGTTCGGCACAACAATACTTACTATTCTGCCTCCATAATTTGTTATTGTAACAGAAGCATTATTTTCATTCTTAAGCGTGTACAGGCTTACCTGTTTACCGTCTATTGTTTTTTCGAAATTAGCTTTATCCAAACTAACAATAGTACTTTCTACATTCACAGAATCGGCACTACCTTCTGCCTGCTTTTGGTTATTATTACAGGATGCAAGCGATAACACCATCGCTAAGGTGGAAAGACTCAATAATATTTTTCTCATTTTCTTGGTTTGATTTGTCATGTCCAATATAATAATTAATTCAGTTAAACGCAGATTTTACTAAAATCCATATCCTGACCTTTTAATTTTATCCTCTGAAAACTGTTAAATAAACAGTTTATTTTCTAATGAATTTAGAAGGATAAAGAGATTTTGAGTTTATCCGAATAAAATAACTAAAATTGTGCCTGCAAACGAAGTAGCGAACAATGAGAAAATACTCTAAACAAACCCGAATACTTGTAGCTGTTGATTGTATTATTTTTGGCTTTGACGGAGAAAGACTTAAAGTATTATTGATTAAAAGAGGTTTTGAACCCGAAAAAGATAAATGGAGTGTAATGGGCGGTTTCGTTCAACCAGATGAAAGCCCTTCTGAAGCTTCTAGCAGAGTTTTAAAAGTGCTTACAGGCTTAGAAAATATTTATATGGAACAGACAGAGGTTTTCGGCAACATAGACCGGGATCCTATAGAAAGAACAATAAGTATTGGCTATTATGCCTTTATTGAAATCAACAAGTATAAGACTCAGATAACTGATCTTTATCATGCGGAATGGATTGATATAAAAGAAATACCGCGGCTAATCTTTGATCATAATCATATGATTGATGTAGCGCTAAAAAAACTTCGGTATAAAGCAGCATTGCATCCTATTCTTTTTGAATTGCTGCCCGAGAAATTTACCGTTCCGCAAATACAGGCTTTATACGAACAGGTATATGGTTCAGAATTGGATAAGCGCAATTTTAGCAGAAAGCTTTTCTCTACCGGCTTGTTGGTTAAACTGCAGGAAAAAGACAAATCCAGTTCAAAAAAAGGTGCCTTTTTCTATAAGTTGAATCAGGACAGCTACAAAGATAATTTTGAGAAGTTTTTAAATTTTATTCCCAATCCTCAGGCGTTACTATCTTAGCTTAAATTTCAATAACCAAGATTTTTTATGGCTGCTACTTTGCCAATAACTATTAAAGCGGGATGTGTAAGTTGGTTATCTTCTATAAGTTTGACCAAATTGTTCACTGCTCCTTTTACCGATTTTCTATGTGGCAAAGATGCATTTTGTACAACAGCTACAGGTGTATCTCCTTTTCCCTGCAAAATATAAGTCTCTGCAATTTGTGCCGCTTTCTTCATGCCCATATAAACAATTACCGTTGCATTGCTCTGCATAGCCAGCTTTAAATCCTCAGATAAAGAGCCATCTTTTTTTGTCCCGGTAACGACCCAGATACTCTCGCTTACAGAACGATGAGTTAAAGGAATATCCTCAAACCCTAAAGCTTGCATAGAACTTATTCCCGGAATGAAATGTGTTTCTATCCCCTGTTCTCTGGCATACAAAATCTCTTCGAATCCCCGGCCAAAAATGAATGGGTCTCCTCCTTTTAGACGAACTACATTGCCTTTTTCATAAGCTTTTATCTTAATCAGATTAAGGATTTCTTCTTGCGGAGTATATTCTCCGTAAGGCTTCTTTCCGACATATATTTTTTCACAATCTACAGAAGCCAGATCCAGAAGTTCTCTGCTCGCTAAATTATCATACAAGATAACGTTTGCGTTCTGCAATGCTTTTTGCGCTTTCACGGTTATTAACTCAGGATCTCCGGGACCTGCGCCTACCACATATAAAACAGGAGAAATCAAATTCATGTTACAAATCTGAATATTTTTCTGCTTATCGTCTTCATAATTTTTATATTCAAATATTAAAAGCTAAAGATAGAATGCTAAAAGCCTATCGGTTAATGAACTAAAAAAAATGAAACCTACTGTACAAATTGAATATTGTCCTAAGTGTGGATGGATGTTAAGAGCGGCCTACATGGCTCAAGAGTTATTATCTACTTTTACCGATGACGTTAATGGCATATTATTAAAGCCCAGCGAAGTTAATGGAAGGTATTCGATAAGCATTGATGACAAATTGATTTTTGATAGAAAGAGAGAAGGCCGATTTCCCGAAATTAAGGAATTAAAACAACTGGTAAGAGACATCATCAATCCCGATAAGTCATTAGGCCATTCTGATAAAAAATAATTTACGCCGAGGCCCGATTAAAAAACACGCTAAAGATATGAACAGTTAGACACTCTCACCTAAATAACCATCTGCATATCTAAAAACACAACTACTACATTGAAAGCATATCTTTAATACAGGCCAGGCCGGCGTAAAAATCCTTTTAATCCAATTATTATTCCATTTTCATCTCGTACAGGAAAAGTTCTTTTCCTCTTCCATTGTCTTTTACTATTCTTCTTATTGACTACCTTTAATTCGAGCTTACAAGATTTCCCACTAATTATAACACCTGTATAATGTTCTTTAAATAAGCGGGCGGAAAAAGGCACATAAAATTCTATTAGGTTATTAACATCATTCTTATATCCATTTTCTGTCAGATAAAAAACATCTTCAGTCCACTCCATAACGCCCTTAGGGAGGTATACTTGCCATTTCTGAATCCGAGCCTCTACAGCAATTTCTGTAGAATCATCAAGATTCGAATCTTGCTCCTTCCTTGCAAAGTAATTCCATCTCCTAAGAAATGAGAGGAGAGGATGTATAGTTTTCCAACCTTTTAATAATCCTATTGCCATGAAAAGAGCTAAAACTGCTAAAATTACAGATAGATTTATTGCATAATCTTCAACAGCCATCTTTCTACTCTTTTTAGGTTAAGCTTTATTATTAAAATTCCAGAATGGTAAATTCTGTCCGTCTATTTTCCTGATGTTCTGCAATAGAGCATACAACCCCATTTGCACAACGGTTAAGTAAGCGCTTTTCACCGTAGCCTTTTGCAACTAATCTTGCTCTCGCTATGCCACGACTAACCAAATAATTGACGGCAGATTGTGCTCTCCTTTGGGACAGGTCTTCATTATAAACATCACTTCCTCTGCTATCGGTATGTGAAGCCAGTTCTATCTTTATCGTAGGGTTATCTCTTAAGGTTCTCACCAGCTCATTCAATATTTCGGCTGCATCGGGACGAATATTATCCTTATCAAAATCATAATGGATATTCTCTATCCGTATGGTTTTTCCTTTTTCTAAAAGCGGATCTAATCTTAATGCTATTTCAAAAGTTTTTGATTCTGTAATGCCTTTTGTACTTATCGTTACAGAATCTGCATAAAATTTTTCTTTTTGCGCTAAAATGGTGTAATCTGTATCAGGCGATAATTCGAAATAAAATGTACCGTTATCTTTACTGAATGTTTTAGATACCAATTGGTTACTGCCTGCTAACAGACTAACTGCCGCCCCAGGTAACTCTTCTGAAGTTTTCTTATTATATGTTATTCCTTTTAAGGCAAGTATTATTTTTTGCTTAATGATACTGAATGAGTAAATGTCATCATCTCCTGCACCACCTTTTCGGTTAGAAGATAGATAACCAGAACCTTCCTGTCCGTAAACAACAAATGAAAAATCATCATTTGCTGAATTTACGGGATAGCCCATGTTTTTTACTCCTTTCCATTGGTTGCGGGTTCCTTTAGCCCTGAAGATATCTAAGCCCCCCATTCCCGGCAATCCGTTTGTAGAATAATAAAGTGTGCCATCTGCTGCTATATGTGGAAACATTTCGTCGCCTTCTGTATTAATAGCATTTCCAGCGTTTTTAGGTTGCCCCCAGCTTCCATCTACCTGCAACTCACTATACCAAATATCTGTACCTCCCTGCCCACCAGGCATATCGGAAACAAAGTATAATATTTTTTCATCGGCACTTAATGTCGCATGTCCTACCGAATATTGCTTTACATTGTTATATTGGAATGGCTGTATGTCCCAGCTATTTCCATTATTGGAATAGATATATAACTCTAAGTTGTTTGTTTTGTATTTTTTTCCTGCTTCCTTAGTTTTGGCAGCATCTTTTCCGGTATATGTACGCGTAAGATAAAAAACATTTTTTGCCCTATTACCTATTATAGGACCTACATGTAGATCTTCTTTATTATAGATAAGCTGGTTATCAAACAGAGGCGTATTTAAAGAATTGTCCGACGAACGGTTTGCAGAGTAGACTCTTAAATAGCCATTCCCTGTGCGCCTATCTATAGTTTTCAAAATGCCCGCATCAGGCTGTCCTATATAATACAGTTTACCGTTTTCTGGAAATGTGCTAAACTCGGCATTTACTGTATTTATTGCTGACTCGTTTTTTATCTGGTGTTTTGTGGGATTTGCCAGCCATACAATAGCAGAATCACAACCTGCAATTTCATTTTCTACTTTTTTGCTTTTTCCTGCTTTTGTTACATAGTCCTGCAGTACTTTTTTTGCTTCTACATAACGACTGTTATTTTTTAATACAGCACCGTAGCTTAATAAGTTATCGGCTTTACTTGCAGGGTCCTGCACTACTCTTGAATACCATGTTTCTGCGGCTTCATAATCATTCATCTTGTAATAACAATCTGCCAATCGCTCCAGATCACTCAATTTAGGTTTTTTCTTATCTGCTAATTTTTGATAGATTTCCGCGGCATAAGCATATTTATATTCTGAATAAAGCTGGTTCGCTCTTTCTCTCAATCCTGGCTGCTCCTGAGCAAATATCTTGGTATTGCTAACCAACATTAATGCGATTAGAAAAGTATTTGATATATATTTTGCTTTCATATTTTCAGTTTTTAATAGATTAAAAATACCTCGGGTTCATTATCCTTTTAAAGCCTTTTCCAAAGGTTAATCCTAATGTAATTTCATGAGAACCATTTTGATTACCTCTTAACCCGTTAAGCATATAATCGTAAGAATAACCTATCCTTAATTTCTCTGTAGCATAAAATTGCGCAATAGCTGCCAGGGCATTGGCTTGCGAAAGATCCTGCTGATTCTTGTCATAATCTTTATTCCAAAGGTCTATTCCCGTTCTGTATGAACCACCAATCCAAAATCTATCTTTGAAAATGAACATCGCGCTGATATCTTCGGTAGTAGGTCCCTTAAACTCTTCTTTTACCAGTAAACTTGGACGTAATTTTACCTGTTCAGAAAGATTGAATAACATACCTGTAATTAAATAGACATGGCGCTTGCGTTTGATATTTGCAGCAGTTCCATCTTCCCATCTGAATAAACTGTTTGATTTATCTCCTGATAATAGATCCATTAAAGAAACTCCTATATACCATTTAGGATTGTAGTAATAAGTTCCTATTCTTACATCCGGAATGAAGTTTCCTATTTTTCCCAGGGGTAAGGCGTTATCCAAATCATCTATAGGTGTTAACATTGTTCCATCCAGACCATACTGTGTAAGACCGGCTCCAATACCGAAGCTCAAACGCTGTGTATCTTCTTCGTTAAGCCTTAAACGATAGGCAAGATTTGCGTAAATAGAATTTGCAGTCTGAGATGCTAGTTTATCTGCCGTTACCTGTACACCAATACCTAAGTTTTTATTATGGTCCACTACCCCATCCAGCGAAAGCTGACCTGTTTTAGGGGCTCCATCTATTCCAACCCACTGGTTACGAAGTGCTGTTTGCGCAAACCACTCTTCCTTATAGCCTGCATATGCAGGGTTTATACTTAAAGAGTTAAACATGTATTGCGTAAACTGTATATTTTGTTGCGCTTGGGCAGGCAGTAGAGCTCCTACTGCTAATCCAAGACCTAATAATATTTTTTTTATGCTATGCTTATCCATATCCTGATTTGTTATATAACCGATAGTTTGGTTTTATACATTGTTATCTTTTTATCAATACCCAACCTTTTTTCACTTCCTCTCCACCCGCTTTCCTTAATTTTAGGATGTAGTAGTAAGTACCTTCATTAAGGTTTCCACCATCCCAGGTATTCTGGTAATTAACATCGCGGAATACTTCATTTCCCCAACGGTTAAATACAATCAGTTCGGCATTGTTATAATCCTTTACTCCAACGATTACAAATGTGTCATTCTTACCATCACCATTTGGGGTAAATACATTCGGTATACGGAAACCTGTGACTTTTACAGTGACCGTAGCCACATTGGTATAATTTCCGTTCTGGTCTTTAATACGGTAAGTGAATACATCTGTACCTGTAAAGCCACTATTAGGCTTATAGGTTACTGTTCCGTTGCTATTTATAATTGGTGTTCCGTGAGCCGGATATGTTACAATTTCTATACTGTTCAACTCAAACGGGATACCATCTGGTTGGTCATTCCCTACCAAATTGATTTTCACTTCTTTGTTGAATTCTGTTTCGGCAGAGTCATCATTAGCTACAGGACTATTTGGAGCTACTGCAATCTCGGTTGGCGTATTGTTATTTTCCGCTGTACCTGAATAGTCGCTCACATTATTATTCACTGGATCTTTAGACGTTACCATTGCATGGTTTACTACTTTACCTGCTATTGCATCTGCCTGTGTAATCGTGTAAGTTGCTGTATAAGTCCATGATGCACCTGGTGCTAGCGTTGTGCCTGTACCTGCAGTACGTGTAATTGCACTTAAGCCAGGCATTGGATCTGTTACCACTACATCTTTTAACGTTACTGTTCCTTCATTTTTAACTATGAAAGTATAAGTAATCTGAGTACCAAGTTTGTAACCTCCTGCTGGAGCAGCACTTGCTGTTTTCACCAACGTGATTTTGCCAGTCTGTGTTACAGGAACTTCTGTAGGATCTTCTGTTCCCGGTTTTGATGGATCATCCGATTTCACCTGGGTTAATGGTGTATCTGACGGATCTTTCGAGCTTACTGTGGCCTGGTTGGTCACTTTGCCGGCATCTACATCGCTTTGCTTAACGGTATAAGTCGCTGTATAAGTCCATGATGCACCTGGTGCTAGCGTTGTGCCTGTACCCACGGTGCGTGTGATAGTACTTAATCCTGGTAACGGATCAGTTATCACAACATCTTTCAATGTTACTGTTCCTTCGTTCTTCACTACGAAAGTATAGCTAATTACATCGTTCAGCTTAAACCCTGCTGGTGATGTACCTGCTGTTTTTACTAAGGAAATGCCTTTTGTCTGAACTACAGGAACTGCTGTCGGGTCATCATTGGTTGTTGATGTTCCTGAATTGTCATCTGTATCGTTATTGGACGGATCTTTAGACGTCACTTTTGCTGTGTTCGAAACTTTTGCCGCGTCTACATCTACCTGTGTAATAGTATATGCTGCTGTGTAGATCCACTCTTCAGCTACACTTAAAATACCATCATTGCCAATATCTGTTCCGGCTGTTAATACAGGTACGCTTACTCCGGCTAGATTATCAGTAAGGGATACTGTGTTTAATGCTACATCGCCCTCATTTTTTACTTTGAAGGTATAGGTAATGACATCGTTCAGTTTGTAACCACCTGCTGGTGTTGTACCTGCTGTTTTTACCAGACTTATTTTAGGATCTGTTATAGTAATTGTAATGGTTGCCTCGTTACTTTCTGCTCCATTATTATCTTTAATTGTATATTTAATGGTAGATACCCCTGTAAAAGTTGCTTCCGGAACAAAATCTACTGTATTGGTTGTTGTATTGACTGTGTAAGTCCCTTTTCCCGGAATGGTAACTGTCGTTTTCTTACTATTATCGCTTGGATCTATTAATAATATACTTGTTGCATCTATTGTTCCATCTGAGTCTGTATCATTAGCTCTTACATTGATATTTACTAATGTTGTTCCTTTTTTTGCTGTTCCGGCATCATCATTGGCAACAGGAGGAACATTTGTCGGAGGATTAATTGTAACCGCAATAGTGGCTACATTAGAGGTTGCTCCATAATCATCACTAAATGTATAGTTTGCTGTAGCCGAACCTGTAAAACCCGTAACAGGTGTAAAAGTAACCACTCCCAATGCCGTTACCGTAAATGTTCCTTTTCCGGGAACAGTATAAGTATCTTGAATTCCTGGTGTAGTTGGGTCTAAATCCAACGTTCCCTGTTCAAAGAGTCCTCCATTCGCTGTAGCATCATCATTAGTAAGAGCATTGATATCTACAGGCGTATTAAAGTTCCCCGTTTCAGTATCATTAACAGCAGTGGGTTGACTAAGAGTTATTGCTGCATTAATTTCAAGATTTCTGATTTCGTGATAATTTGTAGCGGCGCCTGTAGAAGAAGCAAAACCGGCCATAAATCTATCAGGAATCCTATTATCAGCAATTGCATATTGCACATTCTGTAATACATGAACCCAACCGCTTGGCGTTCCTGTTCCTCCTACAAAAATATCTACATCAATAGAAAAACCTGTGTTTGAGCCCGTATTTTTCTTTATATTCATCCTTACCTTTCTATAGCCATCCTGTATCGGATTTGTATATCTGGTATCAGTAGAAATGGAAAATCTACTGCCTGCCGGCAATATCCAATCTGGATGTGCTGCTTGCCCTCCTATAGTTGGTTGTGTCAATTTACCATCGATAAACGGATATACACCTGTACCGGTACGTTCTCCGTTTGGCCCAACTCCTCCTCTTAATATTACACCTCCATTGGCATATACAGCAGTAGAAAAGTTTCCATTGGTTGTTGTCTTAAACCCATCATTAGTTCCAATATATTTACCTTCACTATTAATACCAAAATTTCCAAATTCATCTAAACCAATTGCCAGGAAACCACCTTTCATTCCTGGCAAATTTCCGCTCCGCTGTGCAAATCCCAAAGAACCACCAAATTGTCCAGGCTCAAAAGGCTGTTCATCCACATCAAAAAGAAAAAAAGAAATTCCATCTCCCCTTATATCAGGTCTACTTGTTGTGCCCGTACCTCCATAACTAAAATACTCAAACTCTACACTCACCCCACTTTTAGAAGGAAAAGATGTATTGATATAAGCATAACCGGTTAGATTATTAGCTACCTTGGTTAAACGTAAAACTCCGTCTCCTGCCGCATCATCAATCCCGCTGGTAAGGTACGCTGGATCTGGAGTACCTCCCATAACTATTCCTGTTGCATCATTCTGCTTAAAACTATTTACATACGGAAATTGTGCATACGAACTTATGCTTAATAACAAAGCCCATATTAACAATATTCCAAATCGTATTTCTTTTGCCATCTTGATAAGAATTTATTTTACAGATAAACTGAGGTCAAATTTGTCCAATAAATATGCATTTGTATGTATCATATAAGCGGGATGTACGACATATAAAATGGATGGTACATTACCAAAATTTAAGGATGGAAAGCATAGCAAGGTCTTTATTCAAGAAAGACTCAAATCATAAAAAACTATAAAACAACACTTAAACAAAATATTAGAAAAAATCAATTGTGAAAGATTGGTGAACCTAATGGCATTTTAGTTCAATCACCTAATAGTCAATTGAAAGCCGGCATTCGGAAGAATGAAGTTTTGGGTTAATAGGAGATTAAATTGATAACTGATAAAGATTCCATAATGAAGCAACGATCAATACAACGAAACTGCTAATAAATTAGTCGTTTTTTATCATCCTGTACTCGGATGGAGTGCATCCCATTGATGTTTTAAAATATCTATTGAAAGACACTTTTGAATTAAAGCCACTTTCTTCTGCTATATTTTCTATAGTTAAATTGCGGTTATGATCTGCAAGTAACCTACAAGCATGCTGTATTCTTAAGTCATTGATGTAATTATAGAAATTCTTACCAATATATTGACTAAACAATTGGGAGAGATGATGTCTAGGTACTTTCATCTCTTTGGATAATAAAGAAAGTGACAGGTCTTTATTTAAATATAGCTTCTGGACTTCCATAATATCTTCTAATTTCGAATAGTAGATATGGTATGTTTGGGTAGATAAAGTAGATTTCTTATATGGATGTATTTCTTCCTGATTGTCTTCTTTATCTTCTATTTTTATTTCCGAATTTTTCTTTTTCAGGTTTTTTATTATTCTGTTTAATCTGAATTGAAAGGTAAAAATCACACCTAATAGCAGAATTAAATAGACAATAATTGCAGGTATATTAGAATTAGTGATTTCGTTAGGGGTAAAAACTCTGTTATAAGAAATAATAAGGTATAAAAAAGCTACCATAATCATTAATACGGAAAGTATCGAAAACAGATTTACTACTTCTTTATATTTACTATCGTTAACATTACCCATTTTCCATATCCCCCAGGATACATACATAATCATTGATATTGATGTGGCAGTATATAAAACCAGGATAAATGATTTTCCATAACTAATTCTGAACAATGGAACAATAATCAGGCACAGATAAAAACCGGTTGCTATAATTGCCGGAGCCAGATGCATTAAAACCTGACGGGTTTTTAGTTTGCAATCTAAAAGCGTTGAAAGGCCGAAATATATAAATGAGCTATATATTAATCCATAAGGAGCAGCCTCTCTTATATAGATTTGATTAACGAAAAAATTTCGTACTAAAAAAATATAGGAGGCGTGGAAAAGCGTTAATATGAAAAATAAATTCACAAACTTGTCTGCCCTTGTTAAATTTACCTTAAAGGCTTTAGATAATTTTATAAGCACAGATAAAGCAACAACTGATAGAATGATAATAGTTAGAAGTATAACTTTCAACATATTACGGCTCTGTAAGCATTGGCTTTTAATGATCTGTATCCTGAGGGAGAATTCCCGGTAATTTCTTTGAAATATTTATTGAATGAGGTTTTTGAGCTGAATCCACATTCATACGCTAAGGCTTCTATTGTAATATTGTCATCTTCGCTTATGCGCTGTAACGCGTATTGAATTCTGTATTCTGCAACTAGTTGGTAAAAGCTTTTACCCATATAGACATTTAATAACTGCGAAAAATGATGTTTTGGTATATCTGCTTTTTTGGATAATATTTCTAAGGATATGCCCGAATTCAGATATAATTTTGATTGCGAAAATACTTCTTCAACTTTATAGGCATATTCTTCTAAGGTTTGTTCTTCCAGAAGAGATCGTTGATAGCGTTTCCATATCGTCTGAGGAACTAAGGTATTATCGTCATTTTCCAGATCCCCATTTAGAATAGTTACTTTCTTACCGAAATAAGATCTGTACAGATAAAGGGAAATCAGTGTACTACTTGTGACTAATAATGCATAAACCATTAGCCTTGGCTCAAAACCAGGATCTATAGTTTTAAAAAAGGATACGGTGAGAAAAAGTATAAATAAAGCATTCAGAATACATATAACATTCAGCTGTACAAGTAACATAGTTGTCTTTGCATCCGGGCCTTCTTTTTCTCTTTTCATTTGCTGGTAGACTGCAAACGGATAAGCTGAAAGGGAAATAAAAGTTGAGATAAAATAAAGTATATAATATGACAGGCGGAATTGCCCAAAACCGGAAAAAAGTACTACTATATAATATATACCGAATAAAATAAATGGTAATGTATGTATTATTCGCTTTTCCAGAGGATAGATATTGTTTCTGGAATAATTATTTGCAAAATAGGTTAAAGGCCCATATAATAAGGATAAGGGAATACCTATATCAAAATAGATAAAAAACAAATGAAATACCGATGTAATAACAATAGCCAGCAAGTTGTTATTAAAATTGTAATTCTTCCCATATAATTTCAATAAATAGATTGCTACAGCAATGCTTAATATGATATTTAACAATATGTATTCAGTCATAAAGGCTCCCATCTACATCAACCTAAAGATTCTATTCAGAATTTCTTATAGTTTCTGATTCCCATTATCGTTCCACAAACGTAGAAACAATTAGCAAACATGCCGATATATACTGTTACAAGCTATTTTTTAATAAAACTTTTTAGTTAAAGATTAGCAATCTATTTAAATTACAGGCAAAAAACACAACAATACTTGGAATAAATTCCACATATTTTTTAGTACTCTAAATAAACTGCTCACTTTTTCAGTTTACCTTTTAGCAATTGAAATGCAGCTCCATCCGGATCCTGATTAATATTTAAAATTCCATCAATAGTAATTGGTTTGGAGGTAAACTTTAAAGGTTCTTCCATAAAAACTTCTACCATTTCGGGAATATCGCCTTCTCCACAGAACTGACATTGTGCTACCGGTAGCACCGAAAGTAAAAATGTTTTATGTACAGCACCTGTTTTTAGTGGTACCATATATCCTGAAAGATAAATGGGCTTTTTATTTGCTGCCATTAATGGTGGCGGAAAATAGGGTTCGTATAAACCAGAAGTACCTTTTTTTATGGTTCTGGTATTTAACAAATCCCAATATTTATTCATCATAGGTGTATGGTCTGGTAATTGGGCCTGTACCGAAATTCCTATACAAAACAATAAAATGGCAAACAATATTTTTTTCATCTATTTTAAAATTCAAAAACGAAAACGGACACTATTATAACGTTTATACAATTAAAAACATCTATTTATCTGATAACACTTTTGAAATATCTGTATGATATGCCTGCAATGCAGGAATAACAGATGCAAGAATTCCCAATAATAATCCTAATCCTAATAAATAAAACTCTTCTTTATAAAAAACATATCCTGTAAACACGTTCTGTCCTTCTTCCTGATATCCGCCTATTAACTCTACAAAACCATGTCCTAAAACAATTCCAAACAAAGCTCCTATTATCGTTATGAAAGTACCCTCAAAAATAACAAGAAAAAATATTTTAAATCTGGATGCCCCTAACGTACGCATTACCGCTAAATCAAATTTTCTTTCTTTTAACGAATTGTAAAGATTAACAAAAACGCTGACAGCGGATATTAAAATAATTAAATAGGAAAACCAGGTTAAAGCATCCATACCTATTCCTACCAAAGAAAATAATCGCGCACTTTCCATAGCTGGGGATGCTACCTGCATAAAGGTAGACTCGTTAATCAATTTGGGGAAAGTAATAACCGATAACGGCGACTTATACTGGATTAAAAGTGATGTAATGTCTTTTCCTTCTAAGTTTTCATGAAGATGTTCATGCTCATCATCTTCATCGTGTTTGTGATGCTCTTCTCCAATTCCATGCATACGCCAAACACTACTAATATTGGTTAACACCAAATGATCGACCACCCGATCCCGCGCTTCTAAAATTCCAACAATTTTATACTCATGATCATCGTGTACATCGTCATCAGAGGAAAGCCCATGTGCTCCATGAATAACTTGTCCAACCTCCAATTTATGTTTATTCGCAATTTCAGCTCCAATGGTGACTTCAAAATCTTTTTCCCAAAACTTACCTTCTTCTGCTCTCAAGTTATAAAGTTTCACAAACGATTGGTCTGTTCCAACAATTCTGTATCCTTTAAAATTGTCTCCCAAAGCCAGAGGCACAGCCATCTTAACCATTGGATTTCTGGCTACTCTTAAGGCTTCGTCATAAGGGATATTCCCTGTTGGAAAATCAACATAATAGATACTGCTTAAAATCAGTTGCATAGGGCTTCCTTTTGCCCCCACTACTGCATCTATATTTTCTGCATTCTTTTCCAGATTATTAGACAACTGGTTGGAAAGGACAAGGAGAGATGAAATGATAGCTATTCCAAAAGTCACCAATAAAACACTTAGAAAAGTACTTAGTTTTTTTACTTTCAGGTTCTTGTAACCAAGTGTCAGGATATTCATTGGCTACCTCCGTTCACCTGATATATATTTGTTATTGTGTCTTTCACCCTCTTATCATGGGTTGCAACTATTAAATCTGCCTTTTCTTTGCCTGCCTGGTTTATCAACAATTCCAATACTCGTTCTGTATTTCTGTCATCAAGGCTAGCCGTGGGCTCATCCGCAAAAATAATAGCAGGTCTATTTAAAATTGCCCGGGCAATAGATAACCTTTGTAACTGCCCTACGCTTAAATCTTTTGTGTAACTCGTCTTTTTATCTGCAAGAGCTAATCCTTCCAAAACTTCCAGAATTCTATGATTATTAGTTTTTAAACCGGCAAGAGATTGTGTCAATTTCAAATTTTCTGAAACCGTAAGACTTTGAATAAAGTAAGGTTTCTGAAAAACTATGCCCATGTACTGCGCTCTAAATCTGTCAAGCTTATTACCTAATTTATAAAGATCTGTTTGATTTAATATTACTTTCCCGCTTGTTGGCGACAGCAAACCTGTCATGATATTTAATAAAGTCGACTTTCCACTTCCAGAGTCTCCTAAAATCAACCAATTTTCATTATCTGTAAAAGTTGCATCTGCAAAATGTATTTGCTGGCCTGTAGGATAGGTATGAGCCAGCGATTCTATAGCAATCATAAAGTTAAAAATACACTTTATATCTAAATCTTCAGGTAATTCCTGTTTAGATTGATTATTATTTCAACAAACTGTGGAAAAATTCCACAATTCAAAAAACACAATTAAAACATATAAAGATCTAAAAACCAAACATTTACACACAAAACAACTTCTTTGGCACCATTCTGTACTATACTTTGGCATACTTAGCTTTTAAACAGCATCGAGTATCGAAAAATAAATGGTTAGTTATAAAAATTAAAATTTAAAGAGTATGAAAAATTTCATTTTATCAGCAGTAGCATTAGTATTCGCAGGAGTTTCAATGACAGAAGCAAAAACATCAATCAACACTTCTTTTTCTTTACAAGATACTGTAAAAAAAGATACGGTTTCGACCCCTGCAGATACCTCTAAAAAGGACAAAAAAGAATATTCAATGGTTCAATATACTTCTGAGCAAGATACTACTACAACACCTGCTCAACAATCTCAAGAGCAAGCAGCTCCTGCTGCCGCAGAAAATAAAGCAGAAGTTGCTTTGAATGATTTGCCAGATGCAGTTAAACAAACTTTAACAGCAGATATTTTTAAAGAATGGGTTCCTGCAAATGCCTATCATGTAACAGGTGGCGCAACTGAGCATTATTTGATTGAGGTTAAAAAAGGAGAAGAATTAAGAACCATTAAAATAGGCACAGACGGTAAAGTTGTGAACTAATCTTAAAATCACCATATATTAACAATTAAAACTTCTATTCTACAAGAGCCGGATTTCATCCGGCTTTTGTATTTTTGTATGGTTTCAAGAACAATCTATGAAGAATATACTAATAGTTGAAGATGACTCTACTTTTGCCCAGTTATTGGAGGGATTTTTGTCTAAGCACAATTTCACAACCACTTTGGCCAATTCCGTTAAAAGTGCATGGCTGCATTTAGAGAAATCGTTGTTTGATCTTACTTTACTTGATTACAGGCTTCCAGATGGTGTTGGCTTAGATATTCTTCTAAAGATGAGACAACAGGATATTAAAACTCCTGCTATTATTATGACGAGCTTTAATGATGTTCGTACGGCAGTTAATGCTATGCGCTCGGGAGCGTTTGATTATATCACGAAACCAGTAAATCCTGACGAATTATTGATGATTATCAATAACGCTCTAACAAAAAAAGAGAATAGGGAAAAACCCAAGGAAGAAAACCTGGATTTTATTAAGGGAGAAAGTTCTGAATCGGAAAAACTTTATAAATATGTTGATCTGGTTGCCCCTACAGATATGTCTGTCTTGATTAATGGTGAAAGCGGGACAGGAAAGGAGCATATAGCAAAAACTATCCATTTAAAGAGTAAAAGGAAGAATAAGCCTTTTATTGCCATAGATTGTGGTGCTCTTTCTAAAGAATTGGCGGCCAGCGAATTGTTTGGCCACGTTAAGGGAGCGTTCACTGGTGCTTTAACAGATAAAAAGGGCCAGTTTGAAATGGCTAATGGAGGTACTCTATTCCTCGACGAAGTTGGAAATTTAAGTTATGATGTGCAGGTAAAGTTATTAAGAACATTACAGGAAAAAACCATCCAGCCTGTAGGAAGCACAAAACACCTTAAAGTTGATGTGAGAATTATCACGGCTACAAATGACGATCTTAATGATAGCGTAAAAAACGAAAATTTCAGAGAAGATTTGTATCACCGCATTAATGAATTTAAGATATTAATGCCTCCTTTAAGGAGCAGAGGAAAAGATTTAAAGCTATTCATAGACTATTTCATCAAACAGTCTAATAAGGAATTAGGCCGAGATGTTAAACAGCTCAATCCGGAAACTAAATCTTTATTGTTAAAATATGACTGGCCGGGGAATCTTCGCGAACTAAAAAATGTCATTAAAAGAATGGTTCTTCTCACTTCTGGAGAAATTGCAGAAGTCAGCTCTCTTCCAGAGGAAATGATAGCATCTATTAATAGCAGCAAAATCATTGATAATAATAAGCAAGAATCTGGTGCTACAGGATTAAAAGAAATTAACGAAGTGAACGAAAGAGCTTTAATTATTGAAACTCTCGAAAAAGTTCGGCACAATAAATCCAAAGCTGCAAAAATTTTAAATATAGACCGAAAAACGCTTTACAATAAAATGGATAAGTATGGAATAGATTAATCTAGTTTCCTCTCAACCAGCTGCATAAACAAAGCAATTTCCTGCTGTAGTTTTTTCATTTTATTTAGTAAAGCCGGGCTCATTACAGATTGCCCGTTTAACTCCAATTCAGCCACACGAAGTTCTTCGCCTAATTTTTTTCCGCCAAATTGTGAAATACGTCCCGCCAGGCGATGCGACACCATAGCCAATTCTTTGCTATTTTTCCCCTTTAAAGCTATATCCAATAAATTGCTGTCTTTTAAGGTATCTTCCAAAAATGTATGTATCAGTTTATGGAATTGTTCTGCATCTCCCAAAGTCATCTTTTCAATTGCAGAGAAATCTACATTTTCTACTGGGAATGTTTCATGGCTGACCCCAAAAATCTTAATTAAATCCTCTTCTCGGAATGGTTTGTGTATAATTCCATCGAACCCACTTTTTAATAAGATTTCCTTTTCTTCCGGCAAAACCTGAGCGGTGAGAGCTAAAATTTTGACATCAACGGGAATTTGTTCCCGTAGCCGTCTGCATAATTCAACTCCATTCATGTTCGGCATTCTGATATCTGTAAGAATTACTGTTACAGCGTTATCCCACGGTTCATTCAGTAAATCAACCGGATTAGAAAAACATTTATGGGCTATATTATGATTATTCAAAATAGTGGAACACAAATCCAGAATAAATGCATCATCGTCTATTAGCCAAACCTTGCCTTTTGAACGAATTGGAATTGTCAACATTTCGGGTACTACATCTGCTTCAACATCATCTACAACTTTATATTTCAGATAAACAGTAAAAGCCGATCCCTCTCCTAATTTACTTCTGACACTAATACGACCTCCTTGTTGCTCTACTAATAACTTCGTTATTGATAATCCTAAACCTGCTCCCTCTTTATCAGATCCACTTTGATCTACCTGATCTCCCCTCTCAAACTCATTGAAAATATGCTGAGTTTCTTCATACGACATGCCAATCCCGGTATCTTCAACAATAAACATAAAATGAAGATCATTTTTATTCTTTTTACACGAGACATTTAACGCTACATGTCCTTTATCGGTGTACTTAATACCGTTTCCCAACAAATTATAAAGAATTTGTTTTAGCCGGAATGCATCGCCTTTTACATAAGAAACATCTTCGATATCGAAATCGGAATAAAGTTTAATCCCTTTCTTTTCTGCATGATATTTCAATACAGTAAAGACTTCCTGTAAAAGATTTTCCATTTTAAAAACTGTTGGAGTAATGGAAATTTTGCCAGAAACAATTCGGTTATAATCTAAAATTTCATTAACGATATGCATCAAGTGCTCCGAGGAATAATAAATTGCATCTATATGCTTTTTTTGAATTTCCTTTTCCTTTTTGATAAGTTCTGAAAATCCTATAATAGACTGAAGCGGTGTTCTAATTTCGTGACTCATATTGGCGAGAAAGCGTTGTTTTGCCATGCTATGGTACTCGGCTTCCTCTTTTGCCGCCTCCAGTTGCTTTCTGTATTTATTTCCTTTACTAACGTCCCGTAATATAAAGTAAAGCAATACTAAAGTTACCAGAAAGAAAACCAGAATGATGATAGTAATTCTCTTAATCCCATAATTAACAACAGCTTTTGCTTGATTATTTTTTGCTTGTATCTGTTTTACAGCTTCAATCTCAACCTGCCGAAGCGTCGTTAGAAGCCTGCTAAACAACAAATCGTTAGTATAAATAAACATCGCTTCTGTATTCAGGAATGTCTGACTTTTTTGTCGCTGCGCTTCTTCAATGGATCGCATAGAAGCTCCTACATTGCGCAATATGCTGTCTTGCCTGTTCAGCGCAATAGTATCCAACTTTACGTTTAGCTCTTCGTTAATAATGTTATATCCAGGGTTTTTCGAAGTCTCTTTCTTCTTGCCAAAAATCCGGTTAAAAAAACCTTTCGATTCTTCCGCCTCCCGCTTTTCCTCCAGTTCATAGATAGTTGTCGTTAGCGTTCGTTTTTCCGACTCCAGAATGGTGCTGTCCGTTTTTCTCGCATTTTCCTCAACCAAATCGTTAATAGATTTTAGTTGACTTTCGAGTGATTTATTATTTAAAAAACCTCGTCTGTCGGCCAGGTATTCATTAAATAATTTATCTCTTTCTTTTAAAAGCTTTTTCATCGACACTATCCTTGCAAGCTGGATAGTATCATCCTGATATTTAAGTTGAAGCGAATCAATTATTGCTACAAGTTCTTTTGATTCCTTTTGTAACTGCTTGTAATTACCCTTGCTTTTCAGACTAATAGATTTCTGAAGTTGCTCTAATCTTACCACCTTCAGAGAAACATTATTTACTAAACGGAGGCGATCTGTTGGCTCAGAAACGTTTTCTACGGTATCCAGAATTTCATCAAATGCAATTTTTGCCGTCTCCCAAGCAAGATAAAGGGCTACGCAAGCTATAATGGATGCAATTACAATTTTCCATTTGATAGATTTTTGAAATTTATGTTTTGGCTTTAGCACCATATGAACAAATATATTCCTTTAATAATCTAAACGAAAAAAAGTCCTGTTACATATCAAAACTTTAAAAATCAAACTTCACGAGGGCTCTTACTCCCCACTCAGAAACTTCGGGATGATTCAGATAATTAAAACGTTTTACAGCATCTACTCTAAGTACCTTAAAAATGTTTCCTAAACCTATACTGCCTTCCATATACGGTTCATTACCTAAGGAATATGTTCTGGACTGTCCATCTGCAAACAGAGGAAACCTGTAAGTGTTACTGGTTAAATTAGGATTATTCTCCTCTCTTAATCCTCCATAAAGCGCCTTAAATGAAATAATTTCCCGTAATTTCAGATGCTTAACCAAAGGAATTTTATTTAAGAAAAATCCATTAAAATTATGATCAATATTGAGGCTCACATAACGGTCGCTTACAAATTCCAGAAAGTTCATCAAATTATAAGCATACATTTGGTAAGCATAAGTTTGGTTTGCCCTGTGTATACTTAACAGTGGAAAAGGTAATTTCCCAAAAATGTAAGCTCCCTCTGTTCTAACGTCTGAATATCCAAATTGCGAAAGGTAAAAACGTTTATCTATACTTCCACTCAGGCTATGATAATCATATTCGCCGCCTAAAACGTTTCTTAACCCCACACTATATCTCAGGTTAAAAATTGGATACTTATTTACAAAACTAGTTCGGTATACCTTACCCTGGTAAAATTTCTCATGAGGTGCATACCTTAGACTGAGCGAAGCCTCACTGGTAGTTAATCTGTTTACAAAATTCTCTGAGTAAGTTTGGTAGTATAAACTTCCCGCCGGACTTTGGCTCCATTTTTTAAGCTGCAAACCATAAGAAAAATGATTTTCAAATTCCTTTATATATTCTATTTTATAAAAATCGTTATATAAAAGCATGTCATTTACGCCGCGCTTAAAAGACAATAAAATGTTATCTTCCTGTATAAATTGAAGTTCTTGTCCGGGAATTTTCGTATCTCTCTGGAAACTTACCTTTATAAAATGCTGGGGAAAAGTATATATCGATTTATGATTAAAAGCGTAAGCTCCGCTTAAATAATATTTCCATTTTTCGTCTTTAACTCCATAAGCCAGATAATTCTCGAAATACCAATTTTTACTAAGTTCTGTCGTAGTACGCCCGCCAACACGCAATCTAAATCCCTCTACATTATTAAAACTGTAAAAAGTATTAAATGGCCCCATATCATAACCACCCAGGTTCTGATAACCGGCAATCAGCAGCGTAGCATATTTTACGGTCCTTCTGAAAGACGGAATCGTTTGTAAAGAATCTATATTTTTGTAAATACTCAATTGGTTATGTGAGATCGTATCCAATCTGTTTTCATTCCAGAAATTATCATTTCTCAAAACCGGCTTGGGTTCTACCGCAGTTATCTTTTCTTCCTTAAATACACTGTCCGGTAAGGGTTTGTTGATTTCATAATTTCTAAAAGTCACACTTCTATCACCAATAAAACCAAAACCTTTTTCCTTATTAATACCAAAGTCTACCGACAAGTGGCTTTTATTTAAATTATAGAAATTATTTTCATCGCTCTCGAAATCCAGATCAATATTCATTCCTCTAACAAAGTTGAGATTGATGTCTTTATCTACAGATAAACGGGCTTTTTTAACAGCGTATTTTCCATCAAGCGTTATATACAACTTTCCATTGAATAACATATCTCCTTTATTTCTGGCAAAAAAAGATAATTCAACCAATCTCGGCTCGGTATTTTTAACAGTATCCGTAATAAAATATTTATAAAACGTAGGAGCAGAAGTAGCAATAGGGCTTAAAAATTCATTACTAATAATAGAGATATTGTTTGAATAGATATCAACATCTTCATACATCCTTTTAAAATAGTTCTGCAAACCTTTATTATCTACATATTTTTTGTCAAATTCTGCCTGCTTTTCCCCTATAATAACTGTCTTTTTAAAATTCGGATCTTTTCTGAAAAAATTATCCGACAATTTTTCTTCGATATAAACTGGGAGGATATATTTACCACCAAACTTACCGGAATCTTGCTCCTGAAATAAAAACTGATAATTCTTAAAAAGCTTATTATTCCTGAATTTGTCAGATATATTGTCCATAGAGAATGTCATTTTCTCATATTTCCGATAAGAAATAGTATTTAAGTCGGCAGCCCTGTTAGAATCTTTGTGTTCGATAACTTTCCTTATCAGCTCGACAGCAGGATTATCTTTATTACTATATTTTGCCTTATTCTTTTTAGTAATTACGATCTGTTTAAGCTCTTTGGCAGAAGGATTCATTAAAACCTCTATTCGTTGAGTTTTACCCACAGTAATAGGAACTATTTTTGTTTCATATCCCATGTATACAAATTTCAAAGCACTGTATGATGCACTTGTACTGATGGTAAAAAAACCATCCATGTTTGTCTGCGTTCCGGCTTGCGTTCCGTTAAAAAAAATATTGGCAAAAGGGATTGTTTCTTTCGTAGACGCATTTTTAACTACCCCACTAACTATGGTTTTTTGCGCAAAAACTTCTGTTCCTAGTAAACTCCAAATGAGCGTTACTAATACATATCTTAGCATAAGATTTCAAAATTGAGATCACCGCTAAAAAGGATTCTAATGAATTACCTTTTGTAGCGAAAAATATGCTGCAATTTTAAGAGAAGTTTTCTTGACTTTTCTAATAAAAAAGTCAGATATTCTAATTTTTACATTTTGGAAACATAAGTTTCGCATAACGATTTCTCGCCATTTAAAAGCATCTGCTTAATTATTTGCATTTCATCAAACTATATCGCATCTTTGCATCGCTTATAAAGAAAGACGGAGGGATTAGACCCTACGAAGTCTTAGCAACCTGTGCTTACAAGGTGCTAAATTCTACTCGGTTTAAAACAGGTGTAAATCGGGAAAGATAAGTAAGAGTTCACGGACTTAAATACATGCCGGATTTTCTTCATTAAGCTTTTGCTAACAGCCATAACAGAGGAATTTGAATTGTTAAATTCTTAATAGTTATGTTGCATTGTGACGGTGTCATTATGAATATCAGAGAAGAATTAAAAAAACGTATTTTGGTTATAGATGGTGCAATGGGTACCATGATCCAAAATTACAAACTTAATGAACAGGATTTTCGTGGCGAGCGGTTTAAAGACCATCCTTGCGATGTTAAAGGCAACAACGATTTGCTAAATATTACCCGCCCGGATATCATCAGAGCTATTCACAAAGAATATCTTTTAGCTGGTGCCGATATTATTGAGACTAATACCTTCAGTACGCAGAGGATTTCCATGGCAGACTATCAAATGGAAGATCTCTCTTACGAATTAAGTTATGAAGGGGCAAGAATAGCAAAGGAAGTTGCTTTAGAGGTAACTGCTTTAAATCCGGACAGACCAAGATTTGTTGCAGGTGCAGTGGGCCCCACGAATCGAACGCTTTCCATTTCTCCAAATGTAAATGACCCTGGATTTAGAGCTATTTCTTTTGACGAATTAGAATCAGCTTATTATGAACAAATTAGAGGTTTAATTGATGGTGGTTCCGACATAATCCTGGTAGAAACCATCTTCGATACCTTAAATGCGAAAGCTGCAATTTTCGCTATAAAAAGATACGAACAGGTTATAGGCAGGAAAATAGAAATCATGATTTCCGGTACCATTACGGATGCTTCGGGACGTACACTTTCCGGTCAGACCACAGAAGCATTCTGGAACTCTATGCGCCATGGCGATTTACTTTCTATCGGCTTGAACTGTGCTTTAGGAGCAAAAGATATGCGTCCGTATATACAGGAGCTATCAGAACTGGCAGATGTTTTTGTTTCTGCATACCCAAATGCCGGCTTACCAAATGAATTCGGCCAGTATGACGAAACGGCCGAGCAAACTGCTGGCCTTTTAGACGACTTTCTGTCATCCGGCTTTCTAAATATGGTAGGTGGTTGTTGCGGAACAACACCTCAACACATAAAACGAATAGCAGAAACAGCAGCAAAATATTCACCAAGAAAAGTAGAACAGCCAGAACGCTGGATGCGTTTATCTGGCCTGGAGGCAGTAAATATTAAACCTGATAGTATATTCGTAAATATTGGTGAGCGTACCAACATCACCGGTTCCCCAAAATTCTCTAAGCTTATTTTAAGTGGAGATTATGAGACTGCACTTTCTGTCGCCCGTCAGCAGGTAGAAGGTGGTGCGCAGGTTATTGATGTCAACATGGATGAAGGAATGCTGGACTCCGTTGCAGCAATGACTAAATTCCTTAATCTGATAAGTTCAGAACCTGATATTTGTAAAGTACCGGTAATGGTCGATTCTTCTAAATGGGAAGTGATTGAGGCTGGCTTGAAATGCTTACAGGGAAAAGGAATTGTCAATTCTATCTCGTTAAAAGAAGGTGAAGAAAAGTTTAAAGAATCCGCCAGAAAGATAAAACAATACGGTGCAGCAACAGTAGTTATGGCTTTTGACGAAAAAGGTCAGGCCGACAATTATGAACGCCGTATAGAAATTTGTAAAAGATCTTACGATATACTGGTGAATGAAGTTAACTTTCCTGCAGAAGACATCATTTTCGATCCAAATATTCTAACAGTCGGTACTGGGTTGGAAGAACATGCAAACTATGCGGTAGATTTCATCAATGCAACCCGCTGGATAAAAGAAAATTTACCTTATGCCAAAGTAAGTGGCGGGGTATCTAATATCTCCTTCTCTTTTAGAGGAAATAATCCGGTAAGGGAAGCTATGCATTCGGCCTTTCTCTTTCATGCCATTAGAGCCGGTTTGGATATGGGTATCGTAAATGCGGGAATGCTGGAAGTCTATGAGGAAATTGAACCGGAATTATTGGTTAAAGTAGAAGACGTTCTCTTAAACAGAAGACCTGATGCCACAGAAATTTTAGTTGATTTTGCTGAGACTGTAAAAAATAAAGGGAAAGTCGTAGTAAAGGATGAAGAATGGCGTAAAGGAACTGTAGAAGAAAGGCTTTCTCATGCTTTAGTAAAAGGTATTGTTACTCATATTGATGAAGATGTTGAAGAAGCTCGACTTAAATATGCCAGACCTTTAGAAATTATAGAGGGTCCTTTAATGGATGGAATGGGAGTTGTAGGCGATCTTTTTGGTTCCGGAAAAATGTTTTTACCACAGGTGGTAAAATCGGCCAGAGTAATGAAAAAGGCAGTAGCTATTTTACTCCCTTATATAGAAGCTGAAAAGATAGAAGGAGAAAGCAGTTCGGCAGGTAAAATTTTAATGGCCACGGTAAAGGGAGATGTTCATGATATCGGAAAAAATATCGTTGGTGTTGTTCTGGCTTGTAATAACTTCGAGATTATAGATCTTGGGGTAATGGTTCCTGCCAGCACCATTTTGGAAGAAGCAAGAAAACATCATGTTGACATTATTGGCTGCAGCGGACTAATCACTCCTTCTTTAGACGAAATGGTTCACATTGCTAAAGAAATGGAACGCGAAGGATTTAAAATCCCTTTAATGATTGGTGGTGCAACTACGTCCAGAATTCATACCGCAGTAAAAATAGACCCTAATTATAGTGGTCCGGTTATTCACGTTTTAGATGCTTCCAGAAGTGTTACTGTTTGCAGCAATTTATTAAGTAACGAAACCAGCGCAGCATACAAACAGCAAATAAAAGAAGACTACGCGAAAACCAGAGATAACTATAATAAAAAACGGGTAGACAAAACGCTAAAGGATATAAAAACGGCAAGAGAAGAGCAGTTCAAAATAGATTGGAATGCAGGTTTGCCTAAAGCTCCAAATTTTGTAGGAACAAAAGCTATAAAAAACTATCCGTTAGAAGAACTTCTGCCTTATATAGATTGGACGCCTTTCTTCCATGCGTGGGAATTACGGGGAGCCTATCCGAGAATTCTGCAAGATGAAAACGTGGGTAAAGAGGCTCAAAAACTTTTTGATGATGCACAAACACTATTAAAAAGAATTATAGACGAAAAACTATTAACTGCCAAAGCAGTATTTGGATTATGGCCGGCTAATAGTAAAGGTGATGATATAGTACTAAATATCGAAGGAAAAGAAACTGTAATCCACACACTAAGGCAACAAAATCAGAAACCGGTTGGCGAACCGTATTACGCGTTATCTGATTTCATCGCCCCGGAAAGCACAGGATTACAAGATTATTTCGGAGCCTTTGCTGTCTCCACAGGTTTTGGATGCGATGAATTGGTAGCAGAATTTGAAAAAGATTTCGACGACTACAATAGCATCATGACCAAGGCCTTAGCCGACAGGTTAGCCGAAGCTTTTGCAGAGAAACTTCACGAGTTGGTGCGAACCGAGTATTGGGGTTATTCTTTGGATGAAAAACTATCCAATGAAGAGCTAATCAAGGAGAAATACCAGGGTATCCGTCCTGCACCAGGGTATCCGGCTTGCCCGGACCATACCGAAAAAGCGACTTTATTCGATATACTTGATGTTGAAAACAGAATAGGACTAAAGTTAACGGAAAGCTTTGCGATGTATCCGACAGCAGCCGTTAGCGGATATTATTTTGCACATCCGCAATCCAGATACTTCGGAGTTGGAAAAATAGCCAAAGACCAGGTAGAGGATTACGCAAAACGCAAAGGAATGGATTTAGAAACAACAGAAAAATGGTTAAGCCCTAATTTGGGATATTAGTTAGTAGTTGGTTAGTTGTTAGTATTTAGTTGGTTAGACATGACGAATTATCAAAAGTATACGGAATTAGAAGTCTGGAAGCAAGCCAGAGTTTTAGCTTCCTACATTTATCAGATAACCGCTTCATTTCCTGTAACAAAACAATACGGAATTGTATCCCAAATGCGAAAATGTGCTGTTTCTATTCCATCTAATATCGCCGAGGGATCTGGAAGACAACATGAAAAAGAAACTTTGCATTTTCTATCTATCTCAAGAGGCTCCCTTTATGAATTAGAAACACAGATTTACATCTCCAATGATTTAAATTTTATTTCTGAAGATATATGCGAGAACTGCTTAAACAAAATTGAAAACTTAGGTAAGTTAATTAATGGATTTATCAGATACTATAGATCAGAAAGATAACTAACATATTGTAAAGACTAACAAACTAACGTCTGACACTTGACAACTAAACGATAACTTTATCCGATTAAAAAGGCTAACAAACTGACGCCTGACAACTAACAACTAAAAATGAAAATCACCGATCATATAAAAAACGCTAACGGAAAGACTCTTTTTTCTTTCGAGTTACTTCCTCCCGCTAAGGGCCAGAGCATCCAGTGGATTTACGATGCTATTGAGCCTTTATTAGATTTCAAACCTCCTTTTATTGATGTAACTTCATTAAGAGAAGACTATATCTACAAACAAAAGGATAATGGTTTATTAGAAAAACTTTCTTATAGAAAAAGACCCGGAACTATTGCTATCTGTGCAGCAATTCTAAATAAATACAAGGTAGACGCTGTTCCTCACCTTATTTGTGGTGGCTTTACTAAAGACGAAACCGAGAATGCTTTAATTGATCTTCAGTTCTTAGGTATAGACAATGTATTGGTATTAAGAGGTGATGCCAGAAAAGCTGATGGTTCCTTTATTCCAACACAAAACGGACATGCGTATGCATCTGATCTTTTGCAACAGGTAAAGAACCACAATGCTGGCAAATTTTTACATGAAGATATTGAAGTCGAATACAAAAGCGATTTTTGCGTTGGAGTAGCAGGTTATCCGGAGAAACATTTCGAAGCCCCAAATATGGAAACCGATTTCAAATACCTAAAACAAAAGATAGATATGGGGGCAGATTTCATCGTAACCCAAATGTTTTTTGACAATCAGAAGTATTTTGACTTTGTAAATAAATGTCGCGAAAATGGTATAAACGTACCTATTATTCCAGGATTAAAGCCTATTAGTGCATTAAGTCAGCTGATTAATCTTCCGAAGATTTTCCATATTGATTTACCACAGGATTTAGTTGAAGCTGTACAGGCTTGTAAAACAACAAAAGACGTAAAACAAGTTGGAACTGAATTTATGATTCAGCAATGCAAAGAATTGATCAAGTTTGGTGCTCCGGTACTTCACTTTTACACAATGGGCAAACCAGAACAGACGAAAAAAATAGCAGAAGCTGTTTTTTAAGATACCAAGGGGCTGTTTGCAAACAGCCTTTTTTATTTGTGATAAAAATCACTTCGGTTACCCTTATAATTGAAGAATTTTGGATATTTACTTTAACATCAACAAAACCTGATCATGAGAATTGCCTTTTTTAGTTCTAAGTCTTACGACAAAGAGTATTTCAAAAAATACGCTCGCAGCTACAATCACGACATTATCTTCTTCGAAACTGCTTTAACCGAGAAAACAGCTAATCTTACCGAAGGCTGCGAAGCTGTATGTGTATTTGTAAATGATAAAGTAGATGCAGAAACTATCGCTAATCTGGCAAAACTTGGTGTAAAAGGCATTTTATTAAGGTGTGCTGGTTATAACAATATAGATTTGGATGCAACCAAAAAGCACAATATTAAAGTGCTTCGTGTTCCCGCATATTCTCCGGAAGCCGTCGCAGAGCATTCTTTGGCATTAATAATGACCCTAAATCGTAAAACACACAAAGCCTTTAATCGGGTTAGAGAGAATAATTTTTCTATCGAACATTTAGTTGGCTTCAACCTATTCGAGAAAACTGTGGGGTTAATTGGAACAGGTTTAATTGGACAGGCCTTTGCCAGGATTATGTTAGGTTTAGGATCTAAAGTCATTGCTTTTGATGTTCATGAAAACGAAAGCCTAAAAAATCTGGGGGTAAATTATTTACCTCTGGACGAGGTCTTTAAACAAGCAGATATTATTTCTCTACACTGCCCTCTAACTCCCGAGACTAAATATATTATTAATAAAGAGAATATTGCAAAAATGAAGGATGGCGTAATGATTATAAATACTTCCCGTGGGGCATTAATCAATACCAAAGATGTTATCGGTGGATTAAAATCTCAAAAAATAGGCTATCTGGGTTTAGACGTGTACGAGCAGGAAGAGGATATTTTCTTTAGAGATCTTTCTGAAAGTGTTCTAAAAGACGAAACTATTTCCAGATTAATGAGCTTTCCTAACGTTTTAATTACCAGCCATCAGGGTTTCTTTACTAAAGAAGCTTTGGGTCAAATAGCTACAGTAACCTTAAACAATGCAACTGCTCTTGCTAAAGGAGAAGAGTTGGTTAATGAAGTGTTTTAGATCAGATATAGTCAAGGAAGTATCTAAATGTAAGGAAGACATCCTTATAACTTAAATAAAAATCCCTTAAGGCATTCTATACTTTAAGGGATTTTTTATTTTATAACTTACAACTCGATACTTACAACTCTCCCAACAAATAAGCCTTAAAATCTTCAAAGTGCTTAGTCATTGGTTTCTGCTGACGCTCTTTGTGATACAATTCATCTACAGAAGACGGTATTTCGTACCGGATATTCAATTCTTCAAAAACATCAGGAAATTTGCAGGGATGTGCTGTAGACAGCATCACATAAGCACTGTCCTCGGTTTGATTTCCATCAATTTTATCTGATTCGATAGCTAAATAAGCAGTTGCTGTATGAGGACACATGATATATCCCTTTTCCTGATACACTTTAACAATAGCTTGTTTAATTTTTGAATCATCAAAAGCTACAGATGAAAATTCTTTTTCCAATTGAGCTTTATCGTTTTCATACATATCCAGAATACGCACAAAGTTGCTTGGATCACCTACATCCATTGCGTTGGCTAAAGTTTGCACACTGGGACGAGCAGTATAAACACCTGTTACTAAATACTGAGGAACAATATCGTTGCTGTTTGTCGCTGCGATGAAACGTTTTACAGGCATTCCCATTTTATGCGCAATCATTCCGGCAGCAATATTTCCGAAGTTTCCGCTAGGCGTAACAAAAGTTACATCTTTAAATTGATTTTTTAAACGCGCATAACTATTTGCATAGTAGAACATCTGCGGAATTAACCTGCTGATATTAATCGAGTTTGCAGAAGTCAGATTGTATTTCTCGTTTAGTTCTTTATCAAGAAAGGCTTGTTTAACCAGAGCCTGACAATCATCAAAAGTTCCGTCTACTTCCAGTGCTTCAATATTGTTTCCGTTAGTGGTTAATTGCAACTCCTGAATCAAACTTACTTTTCCTTTTGGATAAAGAATGGTTACTTTAATGCCGGGAACATTCAGGAAGCCCAAAGCAACGGCACCGCCTGTATCTCCCGAAGTAGCAACCAGGATACGAATCTCTTTCTGTTCTTTTTTCAGGAAATGAGCCATAATTCGACTCATGAATCTTGCTCCAAAATCTTTAAAAGCCAAAGATGGGCCATGGAATAATTCTAAGACAAAAACATCTTTATCCAAAGGAACTAATGGAGCGTCGAAGTTTGCAGCCTCATCTATTATTGCTTTCAGATCTTCAGCAGAAATATCATCTTTCAATAATTCGTAAGCTAAATCAAAAGCTATTTCCTGTAAAGTTTTTTTATCCCAATTAGCGATGATTTTCGCATCTAATTGAGGCAGAAAAGTAGGCATATATAAACCTTTATCTGCAGGCAAGCTATTGAAAACTGCTGTTTCAAAATCTACAGATAGATTGTGGTTTTTAGTACTGTATAGTTTCATTATTTATAGTATTAAGTCGTTGGTACCAAGTATCAAGATTTTTAAATCGCAATACTTTTGATGAGACCACCTAACATTTTTTGTAATTCGATTATTTTTTGTTTCAATCTACTTAAAACTCCCTTCCGTTATAAGATTTATTTCTTTCGCAATAATCAATTGAGTTTCTAATTCAAAAGAGGAGCCTAATGCAATGTTCAGAAATTGCTTAAATTCCTTCGGAGACTGTCTTCCACTACCCTCTGCTATGTTTGAAGGAATAGAAACAGCAGCTCTAAACATTTGATTACTTATACCAAATATGTTCATTAGAAAAGCTCTGAACTGTATCAAATATTACCTTAGAAATATCTATACCTAACTTCCAAACTTTTAGATCTTTAAAATTATGCATATCAATCTCGCTACTTGATACTAAATACTTGCTACTCTTAACTATTCCAAAACAATCGGTCCTTCGCTATTTACTTTAGACAAATAAATATTGCTCTCGATCCCCTTTTCCTTTAAGAAAGCTTTTAATTGATTAAGAACTTTCTCTGCATCTTCCTTATTCCTATACAGAGAAAAAACAGTCGGGCCTGAACCCGAAATACCGAAACCTAAAGCACCATTTGTTAAAGCCTGTTGTTTCATACTGTCAAACTCAGGAATTAAGATCGATCTAACCGGTTCTACAATCACATCTTTCATTGATCTGCCTAACAAATCATAGTCATGCTGATACAAAGCGCTTATCAGACCTGCAATATTTCCCCATTGTACGACCGCATCTTTCAAAGCAACTTTAGAACGGATAATTTGTCTTGCATCACGCGTAGGAACATCCACATGCGGATACAACAACGCACAGTACAAATCTGGCACTGGCAATTGGATAACTTCTAAAGGTTCATAACTCTTTATCAACGTAAAACCGCCAAACAAAGCTGGCGCAACATTATCCGCATGTCCATGACCACAGGCCAGCGCTTCACCTTCCATTGCAAAGGGAAGTAGCTCATGTTTAGTTAATGGGCATCCTAACAATTCGTTAATAGCAAAAATACCTGCCACTGCGCTTGCCGAACTTGATCCCAATCCGCTTCCCAAAGGCATTTTTTTAGTCAGCTTTAGCCTAACACCTAAATCTTCCTTTCCTAAATGTCTTAAAACACTTTTTACGCAGGCACTAACTGTATTTTTATCAGGATCTAAAGGCAGTTTTCCTTCATCTCCCTCTATTGATGTGATTACAACCCCCGGTTCGTCACACAATTCCATATACAATTCATCGCCCGGTTCGTTTACTGCAAAGCCAAGTATATCAAATCCGCACACTACATTGGCAACAGTTGCCGGTGAAAAAACTTTAATTGATTTCCTGCTCATGACTATTCCGCTCCAACTTTTACCAAATCAGCAAATACGCCTGCAGCAGTAACCGCAGCTCCTGCACCCGGACCTTTAACCACCATTTGTGTTTCACAATATCGCTCTGTAGTAAACGCAATAATATTATCGCTACCAGATAATGAATAGAACGGATGTTCTGGTCCTACCGCTTGCAGATTGATACTCACTTTACCGTCTTCCAGTTTACCTATATATCTTAAAACCTTACCTTCTGCAGCAGCATCATTTTTCAATTTCTCGAAATAATCATTGGAGATTTTCAATTCTTCATAAAAAGCATCTACACTCGATGCTTTTGCACAGTTTTCTGGTAAAATAGCCCCCAATTCAACATCCGACGATTCTAAAGCTAAACCGCTATTTCTAGCCAGAATCAGCATCTTACGCATAAAATCAATTCCGCCCAAATCATCACGAGGATCTGGTTCTGTATAACCTTTTTCCTGTGCTTGTTTTACAATATCATGGAAAGTAACGTCTCCTTTGAAATTATTGAAGATGAATGAAATAGTGCCCGAAAGTATAGCTTCTATCTTCAGCATCTTATCGCCACTAATAATCAAGTCATTCAAGGTTTTGATAATTGGAAGCCCCGCACCAACATTAGTTTCGTAGAAGAAATCTACACCATGTTTTTGTGCCGTTGTTTTCAGCAATTCAAACTGTTTGTACTCTCCGGAATTGGCAATCTTATTACAAGTTACCACCGAGATATTAGATTCAAATATCTCTTTATAAAACTGAGAAGGCGCCGGAGTTGCCGTATTATCTACAAAAACACAGTTTGGCAAATCCAAAGATTTCATCTGGTTAACAAAGCCTTCCAAACTAGCCTGTTCACCTTTTTCATTCAGGATATTCTCCCAGTTTTCCAAATCTATTCCATCTGCATTCACAAACATCTTTCTGGAATTACTTAAACCAATAATTTTGATATTAATTAAGTTATCCTTTACCAAAGAAGCATGATGGTTTTTAATTTGAGTCAGCAACTCTTTACCTATATTTCCAACACCTACCACAAATACGTGTAAAGTCTTTTGCAATTCTGCAAAAAACGCATCATGGACAGCGTTTAAAGCTTTTGATAAATGATCATGATTAATGATTACCGAAATATTATATTCTGAAGACCCCTGTGCAATGGCAACCACGTTAACTCCGTTTCTACCCAAAGAAGAAAACAGCTTTCCAGAAATCCCCGGAGTTTGTTTCATGTTTTCACCTACAATTGCCAGAATAGATAAATCATTTTCTATGCGTATAGGCTCTAACTTACTTGCAGCCAATTCCAGTTCAAACTCCTGCTCTATTAATGATTTAGCCAAAATCGCATCTTCAGGCGCCACAGCGAAAGTAATAGAATGCTCTGATGAAGATTGAGTAATTAAAATAACGTTCACCTGCTCGCGTGATAACAAAGAGAATAACCTTCCGCTAAAACCCGCTTTTCCGACCATTCCGCTACCTTGAACATTCAAAATACTTACGTAATCTACAGAAGAAATACCTCTAATAACCGTATTGGAAGGTTTGTTGTCGTGACGTATTGTTGTTCCAATAAAATCAGGCTCGAAAGTATTCTTAATAACAATTGGAATTTTCTTCATGAAAGCCGGAATCATAGTTGGTGGATAGATTACTTTAGCTCCGAAGAAAGAAAGCTCCATTGCTTCGGTATAAGAAAGTTCATCCAAAGAGAAAGCTTTCTTTACCCTTCTCGGATCTGCCGTCATCATACCATTTACATCAGTCCAGATCTCTATTTGGCCTGCATTTAATGCTGCACCGATAATTGCAGCAGTATAATCGCTGCCTCCACGCCCCAAAGTAGTGGTCCTATTTTGATTGTCGCTGGCGATAAAACCAGTAACAATAGTCAATTCATCCTGATGATTGTTAAAGTAATTTTGGATTAACAAGTTTGTCTGATCGAAATCCACATGCGCATTTCCAAAAGAACTGTCGGTCTTAATCAACTGAGTAGCATCCAAAAATTCAGTTTTTTCATAAACCGGACGTAAAATTCTGCTTAACATAAATGCAGAACATCTCTCACCATAGCTCAGTATCGAATCTTTAGTCTTGGGACTTAATTCTTTTAAAGCAGTTACTCCCTGCATAAGATCTTCCAACTCCTGAAAATAAATCTTCAATGTTGTAAACACCTTATTTTGTTGCTGAATAGGAATTAACGCCTTAACTACTTCAAAATGTCTGGCCTCTATAGCCGCTAAAGATTTAGAAAAATCTATTCCTTTTACTGCATCTTCCGCCGTTTTAATCAAAAGATTCGTGAGACCACCCATTGCAGAGACCACGACAATAATACGCTCTCCTTGCTCCAGGTTAGATTTTACAACACCGGTTAATGCCTGTAAAGCTTCTACCGATCCTACTGATGTACCTCCGAATTTTAAAACTTTCATCTTTTATTATTAAGCTTTTTAATGCGACCAGAACTAATCATAAAAAAAGCGCCTCCGGTTTCAGGGAAGGCGCTCTATATATTTTTGTTTATTTCAAGCCAAAGATTACCTTCCTCTATGCATTAAGCGTAATGGTGGTGGTAATGATTGTGCCTGTAATAAATCTTCTCATTGCTTAGTTAAGTAACATTCTATTTTATGCGCCAAATCTAAGATTTCATTTTGCTAAAAGCAAACATTTTTGAATTTTATAATACAGTTTAAGAGAATGATATATCGAATCACTTTTATTAATGACATCTAATTTTCGTATCTTCACACTTATAAAATGGTAGAATCATGGCAAAAACAATCACTTTAAAGATTAATGAGCGGAGCAGTTTTGGGAAAACGATTCTTGAACTGATAGAGATTGCCGTAAGAGAAAAAAAAGGAGTCGAGGTAATTAGCAAACCGAACATTGAAACTCTTAAGGCTATAAAAAATGTAGAGAAAGGAAGAGGTTTAACAAAAACCACAACTCACGAAGACCTTATGCAAAAATTAAACTCTTAGACAATGTAATGATATTTTCTTTGAAAACAAGTTCAAGAAAGATTACAAATTGGCTATAAAAAGAGGTTTAGATATATCTTTACTTGAGGATATCCTAAAGCTTCTTAGAAAAGAGGGAAAACTCCCTTCTAAATATAAACCACATCTACTAAAAGGAGACTTCAAAGGTTTATGGGAATGTCACATTCAACCCGATTGGCTTCTAATATGGAAACAGGACGAAACTATAAAGCTTATCTCTCTGATCCGAACCGGTACCCATTCAGACCTTTTTTAAATTGAAATTTCACAATCATCAGTAAAAGTTTTAAATCCCCATTTCACTTTTTCAGTATCTTTACCCACAATGCAGGGATTAGTCACAAAATCAACCGGAAGCTGGTATAGCGTAGATGCTGAAAACGGCAAACGATACGAATGTAGAATTAAGGGCAAATTAAGAATCAAGGGAATTGTAAGCACCAATCCGGTAGCAGTTGGCGACATAGTGACTTTCGAATTGGAGCCCGACCAAGAGACAGGTGTAATCAGTAAAATCGAGCCTCGTAAAAATTATATCATCAGAAAATCCATTAACCTTTCCAAACAGGCACATATTATTGCAGCCAATATGGATCAGGCTTTTTTGGTAGTAACATTGGCTTCTCCCCGAACTTCTTTAGGTTTTATTGATCGTTTTTTAGTAACGGCAGAGGCTTATCATATTCCGGCAGCTCTTATTTTCAATAAATTGGATTTGTTTAGTGCTGAAGGCCTTGAGATTCTGGATGATTTTATGTCTATATATGAAAATATTGGCTATCCATGTTATGCGGTTTCTGCAAACGACGGAACTAACATTGATATCGTAGAAGATCTTCTTAAAGACAAAACTACCTTATTCTCTGGTCATTCTGGCGTTGGAAAGTCAAGCTTAATAAACAGGATTATCCCTGATATTGCAATTAAAACAGGCGAGATTTCTGATTGGAGCGATAGTGGAAAACACACTACCACTTTTGCTGAGATGTACGACCTCCCCTTTGGAGGAAAATTGATTGACACACCCGGAATCAGAGAACTAGGAATTTTTGACATAGATAAAAAACAGTTAGCTCATTATTTCCCAGAATTCAGGGAACGTATGCATGAATGTAAATTCAACAATTGTGTCCATATTAATGAACCTGGTTGTGCCGTTTTAAAGGCATTGGAAGAAGGCGAAATAGAACCATCCAGATACGACAGCTATTTAAGTATCTATCATGGAAATGAAACGAGGAACTAAGAAAGTCGGAAGTCTGATGTCTGAAGTTTAAATTGATGGTCCATGGTGAATGACTGGATAGAATCGTTCATTGGAAAACCCTCTGGTAAAGAACCAAACACTAACGATCCTGTCTTTATACTTGATACTAAATACTTGATACTATTCAATTAATGAACTTAAAATATGAGAGCAGTTATACAGCGTGTTTCTGAAGCTTCCTGCAAAGTTGAAGGGAAAATAACCGGAGCTATTGAAAACGGTTTTTTAATACTATTAGGCATTTCTGAAGAAGATACCGAGGAAGATTTAAAATGGCTGGCAGCTAAAATTGCCAATATGCGTGTCTTCGGAGATGAAAACGGATTAATGAATAAATCCATTTCGGATATAAACGGCAAAATTCTATTAGTTTCTCAGTTCACATTATTAGCCCAAACAAAAAAAGGTAACAGACCTAGTTTCATTAAAGCTGCAAAACCAGAAAAAGCAATCCCCTTATATGAAAAGATGATTAGCGAGCTTTCCATCTTAACCCAAACCAAAATAGAAACTGGAATTTTCGGTGCGGATATGAAGATTTCATTAATAAATGACGGGCCTGTCACGGTTATAATGGACACGGCAGATAAGGAAAGGCATTAGAAATAAACAGAGAGGCCATAATATCTTATGGCCATCTCTTTCATTAACACAATTATTGTTTAACCAATTTTATATGAGCTTTTTGTCTTTTATATTAATCTCAAATAAATAAATTCCAGATGATATAAAATTAGCCCGTGAGCTTTATTAAAAAAATACCTAAAACGGGGTATTTTCAAGTTAAACAATTCATTTGCAAACCATTCGCCAAACCTCTCTTCTATAGCTATTTCTACCTTAGTCGATAATTTAATTTTATGTCGATTAAAGGGAACAACTTTTTATGTTATAAACAATTTTAAAATTTAGGACGGTTTTTTGATATTATAATTTATCAAACAACAATACGTCTATATGATTGCAACTGAAAAACAAAAAGAAGAGGCTCGTTCATTCTATAAAGAAGCTATTTTATTACTCAAAGAATCCGGAGTTCCTTTTATGCTAGGCGGTGCATTTGCACTAACAGTGCATACAGGAGTACACAGAGACACCAAAGATTTGGACGTATTTTGCAGACCGAAAGACTTTCATAAAATTTTAAAATTTTTTGCAGCAAAGGGTTTCGAGACTCAACTTACGGACATTCGTTGGCTGGCAAAAATATTTAAAGGAGGTTACTTTGTAGATATCATATTCAGCACAGTAAATAACATTTGTGCGGTAGAAGATTCCTGGTTCGAACATGCGGTAAAAGATGAATACTCGGGAGAAGAAGTTTTATTCTTATCTGCCGAAGATTTAATATGGTGTAAGCTTTATGTCCAGAACAGAGAACGATTCGACGGTGCCGATGTTAATCATATCATTTTAAAGAAAGGGAAAGAATTAGATTGGAAGCGACTGCTTAACAGGCTGGACAGGCATGAACACTGGCATTTGCTATTAGCACAACTGGTTATTTTTCAGTTTGTTTATCCATCAGAGTTTCAGGACATCATCCCCGAATGGTTATATAAAAAATTACTTAAGCGGGCAGGTAGTCAATACAAGTTACCCCCAACTTTAGTTAAAGTTTGCAGAGGGCCTATTATAGATCAAACCCAGTACAGTATAGATATTAAAGAGTGGAACTTTAAATCGCTCACTATTATGACTACTTAACGATTTCATTATGGCGAAAAAAAAGACAAAAATAGCTGCTATAGCAGATATACATGTAAAAGATTCCGACAAAGGGAAATGGGCAGGTCATTTTAAATATATTTCAGAACATGCAGATATTTTAGTTATAGGCGGAGATCTTACCGATACAGGCGACGAATCCGAAGCGGTAGTTTTATCAGAAGAGCTAAAGTCATGCAAAATACCTGTAGTAATGGTGTTAGGAAATCATGACTATGAAAAAGGTCGGGAAAAATTAATCCGGCAGGCTTTAATCACCGAAAATATACATATTTTAAATGGGGAAGCATGTATTATTCATGATGTTGGATTTGCAGGCACAAAGGGTTTTGGTGGCGGATTTGACAGTCAGATGCTTTCTATGTTTGGCGAAAAAGCTATGAAAGATTTTGTTCAGGAAGCGGTAAACGAAACGCTGTTGCTAGACAGAGCGCTTGCCAGAATAGAATCTGAACGTCCGGATATAAAAAAAATTGCTGTATTGCACTACGCGCCAATATCAGAGACAATAAAAGGCGAAATCGAAAGCATCTATCCCTTTTTAGGATCATCCAGGCTTTCCGAACCTATTAACAGACGTCAGGTTGCGGCTGTATTCCATGGGCATGCACATAAAGGAACTTTAAAAGGAAAAACTACTCAGGGTATTCCGGTTTTCAATGTTGCTAAACATATTCTTCTAAAAGAAGACTATAAGGAACCTTTTTTTATTTTTGATGTAGAATAATTACATCATGACAATAAAAGAAGCACAGGAACTGGTAGATAAATGGATTAATACTACTGGCATAAGATATTTTAATGAGCTAACCAACACAGCAATTTTAATGGAAGAAGTCGGGGAAGTCGCTCGTATTATGTCGAGAAAATACGGTGAGCAATCCTTTAAAGAATCTGATAAAAAAGTAGACCTCGGAGATGAAATGGCAGACGTTCTTTTTGTCCTAATCTGCCTGGCCAACCAAACCGGGATAGATTTAACAGCTGCTTTAGAAAAAAACCTTGAAAAAAAATCTATCCGCGATGCAGAAAGACATAGGAATAATGAAAAATTAAAGTAATTTAGAGATGGCCTAACTAACCAATTATAAGCCTTTTGTTTTGTTATCCCTAATAAAGTCCAATTCATGCTATTAACAGACTTATAATCTCCAAAAGTCCGTGAAAGTCCGCTAAAGTCCATGAAAGTCCGTAAAACTCCGTTTATGCTTCGGATCCGCTTGCACTCTGGTTCGTACCTGCTTCGCAAATGCTTGCTCTAATCTCCCACTATGCTTTGGGAAATCTTTCGGCGGCTACCGAAGCTCACTCGAACAATTCCTGAAGGAATGTCGAAACTGGTACTTCTCCATTTCAGGCTAGAACAGTACCTTCTTCCCAGAAAACACACAGTAAAAAGAATTGATGGCCCTTTGAATAATCCTGGAGAAGACAAGATTTAGTATTGTAAACCTATCTAAACAATCGGAAACAGACAAGGTGAAGGTTACCTTTAAAGCATAGAAGGTATTTATACTAAAACGTCTATGAAAAGTGTATTTGCTATCCTGATTCTATTTTTATTTTATTCCTGTAATAGTCCTTCTTCTAATTCTCAATCAGAGGATAAAATAATGGAGTCGGAGGTTTCATTGGCTACTCCTGCCATTCCAAACGGAAATGGCACTCAAACAATAGATTCTACACTCAAAGTAATAAAATCAGCTAGTATCTCTTTCGAAACAGAGGACAGCAACAGAGCTATTCAAAAAATAAATGAAATTCTGAAGTCTTTAAAAGGCTATACGGAACAGGAAGACAGCAATGCCTCCGACAACCAGTTATTTACTTCGATTAAGTGCCGGGTTCCTTCCTCCCAGTTCGAAAGCTTTGTTGGGCAATTAGAAGGTATCCCTGCAAAGATGACCGGAAAAAACATTCAACGTCTGGATGTTACCAAAGAATATATTGAAACTGAAACAACTATAAATGCACAAAAAGAATTACTCAACAGATATCTGCAATTGCTGGGCAAAGCAAATAAAATGAGCGATATGCTGGAGATAGAGAATAAATTGAGCGAGTTAAAAACAGCTATAGAAATTTCTCAAAATCGCTTTAACTCACTAAAAAAGCAAATCCGCTATAGCGAAGTGCAAATTAACATTACCTCCCCAAGTACTCAAATCACCAAAGTTTCCTTTGGGAAAGAAATTACCAGCGCATTTTCTAATGGCATTGATATTTTTAAAAATCTTATTTTAGGAATCATCACATTATGGCCTCTATGGCTGTTAGCCATTACAATCGTCATTCTATACAAGAAGTATGTAAGACAAAGAATAAAAACCCGTGAGAGGAAGTGAAGCACCAAAAAGATCCTATCTCCTATTCAGCCAATGGCTTCATCCATAAGGATACGTTAAAGAAAATGATTGTAGCTATAACAAACGGTCGTTTTCCAGAGTTGTTGGAATAATTTCACGTGAAACTATTTAGCAGAATACTGGGATAGAATATTACGTCAATACTTCTTTATATTAACTTTATGGAATGATTCCGAGAATAGAAAAAATTACAGAGAAAAAATTAGTAGGAAAACGGCTTATAATGAGTTTTGCTAATTATAAAGTAGCAGAACTTTGGAAAAATTTTATACCAAAGCGGAAAGTAATCACTAATAACCTTACTGATGATTTAATTTCAATGGCTATTTATTCAACCATGCATTTCAAAGATTTTAAACCGACAAACGAATTTGAAAAATGGGCTGCCATGGAAGTGACAGATTTTGATAATGTACCTGATGAAATGGATACATTTATTCTATCTGGAGGACTTTATGCTGTTTTTGATTATAAAGGTTCAAGTACCGACAACTCTGTTTATCAATACATTTTTAACATCTGGCTACCAAAATCAGGTTATATTTTAGACGACAGGCCTCATTTTGAAATTTTAGGAGATAAGTATGTAAATGATGATCCTGCATCAGAAGAAGAGATCTGGATTCCAATTAAAAGCATTTAATATTACCAAACTCATCCCCGGATGCCAACAGAGAATTTAATTAAATTCAAAACAACAGGCGTTGTAAAAAACCTTTTGATAGGCATAGTATTCATTATTGCATTAATAGGAATAGCTCTCCTTGTATCGGACAGATTCCGTATTGAGCCATGGCTAGCTTCTGTTATATTGCTGGCAATTGGTGTAGCAATTTCATTCGGTGTTTCATACGTTTCTAATGACGAAACAACTTTGTATACTGATGATGAGCATCTATATTTTTCGACTGAAACTTCTCTAGTCTATAATGTAAGAGAAAAAGTGTTACGAAAAAACGAGGTTAAATGTTTTGAAATAACCTCTTCTAAGCTATATGACTATCTGGTATTTTACTTTTTCGATAAAAAACCTTACGTCATTGTATTAGGAAGAAACAACATAAATTTTATCTCAGAAATAGAGAAAACACTAAAATTGGAAGGAATAAGATCATTAAAAGATTCAAAATTTATATCCGAATTTAGCTTTTCGGAAGTATTTAAAAAGAGTTTTTTTCATCATCTCTTTTTCGGAATAGCACTCGTTCTTATACAAACCTTTACTATTCTGTTTTACAAATTCGTACTTCATGAGGTTTATCAGATTACTATTACCAGTATGGTAATATCTGCGATATTAATTTGGTTTCTATACAATAAATATTTCAAAAGAGAATGGGGCATAAACATAAAATGGCACTCTATTTTTGGAAGTTGTTATTTAACAACTTTCTTTTCTTTAATCTTAATAGGTCTTTGCAGTAAACCTTTTCATACGATCATAAGCAATCCTGTACATGTAAAGAACATTTCAGAAGTTCAGAACAACAAGTCCAACCGCTTTTTTATTATAGATAAATTTGATTTTAGAAGAAATCGGGTTGGATTCTATCAATCCCATTCCAAAAACACGAAATCGGGTAAACACAGCATAAATAATGTCTTTTCTGTCCCTTTTAAAGATCAACAGGATCCTAAAAGCAGATATTCTTACTGGGCCAGTTTAAGCTATAAACATTCATTTAAAAAAGCTGCTACACCAGACTATCTTATTCAATTGAAACGGAATGACTTTGAAAAATTTAAAAATATAATGGATCATAAAATCGAATTCTTTGAACTCATTCACCATGGTCCGGAAGGTATGCTGAAAGACAAACTTTCTTTAAAGAGTGTAGAATCTACGAGGCGGTTTGCTGCACCTCTTTATATTTTTAAACCTGAAACAGAAAGTTTTGAGGTTTATAAGCAAAACAAAGCTGAATTCCTTTTATTGTTTATGATGGGATTAGTTTTTGTAAGTGCGCTAAATGGGTTCATTTATGCGAAATCGAGATAATCCCCAGACCTCACTTCCCTTCTCTCACTTTCATCTCGAGCAAGCAAATTCCATTGCCCGTAGTAATGAACAGTTTATCCCTCTTTTTACCATAAAAGCTTAGATTGGTTGTCTTTGTGCCGGGAATCACAATATGCTCAATCTGCTTACCTTCCCTATTAAAGACAACAACATCTTTTCCTGTGGTATATAAGTTGCCCCGGCTATCTAAAGTCATTCCATCTGAACCTTTATTTACAAATAAGGTCCTAGCGGATAAACTTCCATCAGCAAGTATAGTATATTTATAAGTTTTACTGTCTCTTATATCAGCCACATACAGAATATTATCCCTGGAAGATCCAGTTATGCCATTTGGCTGTAAGAAATTAGAGTCTAATAAAGTTGCCTGAGTTTCGCCTTTATAAATTACATATAAACCTTTTATCGAAAGCGGTTCCTGAGTCCTTGTCCAGTAGCTTCTTTTATAATATGGATCTGTAAAATAAATATCTCCCCTGCTACTAACCCAAACGTCATTGGGTCCGTTAAACAGTTTACCGTTTAAATTATCTAACAAGACTATTTTTTGTTTCCTTTTGTTTATAGCCCAAAGCTGATTATTTTCATCGGCACAGGTAAGGAGATTACCTTTTCTATCGAAAAACATACCGTTGGAACGGCCGGCATTGTTCATAAATAAAGTCAGTTGACCCTTGGTATTATACTTCCAGATTTTGTTATTGGGTTGGTCTGTAAAGAATATATTTCCCTTTCTATCGGTAGCAGGTCCTTCCGTAAAGGAAAACTCATTTGAAATTAAAACTGGCTTTGCATTATCTTTCACAATAGGAGAAACTTGTGCTCCGGCGATTGCTGTTCGAATAATCAACAAACATATCAGGACCAATTTGTTCCGATAGCTATTCATATTTACTTACATTTTAACCAATTTATGTCCTACCAGAACCGGAATAGTATCTGTTAAATTATGATTCAAACAAAATTTAATATCCTCTTGTAAATTTAGTCTCTGCATGCGTTTCCCATGAGAAGCTTTAGAGGTATATCCTGCCAGATCGTGTTTTGCCTGTAAATACAAATCCTCAGCAGCATAGGCTGCATCATCAAATTCAAAACCGTCTAAACCTAGTTGGGAAACAACGGCGCCTGCAAATAAGGTATCTTCCAGATTGAATCTGTTTTTCCAGCCTGCACACAGTAACAGAATATCTTTGTCCTGATTTTTTAAATAAGTACAAACTGCATCAAGATTAATAAAAGAGCCTACGATAACCTGATGTGCTCTTTTTTTAGATTCATCTATTGCATAGGTACCGTTGGTAGTTGTCAACACAATTGTCTTTCCTTTAACCTTTTCTTCGGTGTAAGCGAATGGAGAATTTCCAAAATCAAACCCATCAACAACCCTCCCATCTCTTTCTGCTGCCAACAAACATTCCTGACCTTTATAACTTAAACACTCTTCGACTTTCGCAACCGGAATAATGGCTTCGGCACCGTTAGCAATTCCATAACAGATAGAACTTGTTGCTCTAAAAATATCAATAACAACAACTATAGAGTTCTCTATCTGATAAAGTGGTAATAAAACAGGCGTTAAACAAACCTCTAAATTTCTTTTTTGCATGTATTGAAAAAATTCAAAAGAAGAAATCAAAATTCAATAAGGTCGCTATCCAATTTAGGTTATAAAGGCGTTTTATTGTATTTGATTTTTCTCGTAAATGCTGCTGACTAACCTTTGTAAAAAGGCGTTTTCACAACCTTAGCTTTAATTTTTTTATCTCTTATTTTGATATAAATCTCAGATCCTTCTTTTGAAAATACTTTTGAAACGTACCCCATTCCTACAGCTTTCTGTAAAGATGGAGATTGTGTTCCCGAAGTTACTACACCAATGACCTGATCGTCTTCATCTACTATTTCGTAGCCATGACGAGGAATTCCCCTTTCAATCATCTCAAAACCTATCAGCTTCCTGGTTACTCCTTGTTCTTTCCTGGCTCTCAATCCATCGGCATTTACAAAATCTTTGGTAAATTTTGTTACCCAGCCTAAACCTGCTTCTATTGGGCAGGTGTTTTCGTCAATATCATTACCATACAGACAGAAGCCCATCTCCAATCTTAAAGTATCTCTTGCTCCTAAACCAATTGGCTGAATATCGTAAGGCCGACCTGCCTCAAAAATAGCATTCCAGATTGTTTCTGAATGAATTGTATCAAAGTAAATTTCGAAACCACCAGCTCCGGTATAACCTGTTGCAGAAATTAAAACATTTGGAATACCGGCGAATACCCCTTTTTTAAAAGTATAATATTCCATATTAGCCAGCTCGATATCAGTTAAAGAAGCTAATGCCTTTGCTGCCAAAGGACCTTGTACTGCTAATAAAGAGGTCCTATCAGAAATATTTATCATTTCTACACCTTCTGTATTATATTGCTGTATCCATGTCCAATCTTTTTCGATGTTCGAAGCATTTACAACCAGCATATATGTTTTTTCATCTATACGGTAAACCAGCAAATCATCTATTATACCTCCATTATCGTTTGGCAGATAGGAGTACTGAATTTTACCATCAAAAAGCTTCGAGGCGTCATTAGCACTAACTTTCTGGATTAGGCTTAACGCTTTTTCACCTTTGATAATAAACTCTCCCATATGGCTTACATCAAAAACGCCTACATTATTCCTAACAGTTTCGTGTTCGGTATTGATTCCGGCATACTGAACCGGCATATTAAACCCAGCAAATGGAACCATTTTAGCTCCTAAAGCGATATGCTTATCCGTTAACGCGGTGTTCTTCATTTCTTTGACAGATTATATCTTAAAAATCTGTCGCGAAATTAACAAAAAATCAGACCTGTTCCTCACAAAGTTTTTGATACGTCTGCAACATCTTTTTACTCTCTTTTTCAATATCATGATGATGCTGCACTAAAAGCTTGGCTTGCTTACCAATTCTTGGAATTAGTGTCTTATCGGTAAAGCACCGCAGAATCTGTTTATAGAAATCATCAGCTCTGTCTGCAATGAGTATATTTTTATCATGTTGATATTTAATTCCTTCAGCAGCTATAGATGTAGCGATAACACATTTTCCTAAAGCCATTGCTTCTATAATTTTCACCCGCATACCGCTTCCGGAGAAAAGCGGGACTATAAATACATGTTGTTTAGAAATAAACTCGAGCGCATTATCCACCTCGCCTTCCAGAATATAATCTGAATAATGATGCTGTGAAAATTGAACCGGCATATTCTTCCCTGCCAGGTGAAATTTAATTCCACTCGGTAATTTTTGAATTTGGGGCCAGACCTGGTCTAAAAACCACCTTAAGCCTTCTACATTAGGCCTCCAATCCATAGAACCAATATAGCCGATACTTTTGTGTGGAGTTAATGAAATAACGCTTTCATATTCTTTTAGATTTAAAGCAACAGGAAAACTATGAAGAGTGGTTTTACAACCTATGCTTTTAAAAAAATGTTCGTCAGAACGGCTAATAGCAAACAGAGCATCAAAATGGTTAACAATTTCAGTTTCATACTCCATTAATCGTTTACTTAAAAAATTCAGGTAAAGCTTTTTAGGTGTCATCCCTTCCTTGAGCGCCAGCCGCTTCCATAGCTTAAATTCTATATTATGCGATCTGTAAATGATTTTAGCTTTACTGTTACTTTTTACCGTTTCCAGATAAGGTGTAACATGCAGGCCTTCGAACTGGACAATATTAAAATCGTTTTCCTCCAGTACTTTCTTCAGCATGTGGGCACAACCTTCACTATAAAATCTGCTTACATTATAAGATTTTCTGGTAAAAAGATTAAAGAAAGCATCTTTCATCTTTACTTTATCATCAATACCATATTTATAAAACTTAATTTTCTTTAATAATTCTTCATTTAGGGTGCTTGTAAAAACGTAGTGCTTGGAAGTATTGAGACTGAAGAGTGAAACTTCGCAACCCAAACGCAGCAATTCTTTTATGGTATTATATACCACAATTGAGTATCCACCATGTGGTGGAAATGGCACCCGGTTACTGAGAAGTAACACTTTCATGATTATATTGTTTATTAAAAAATACTTAATTGAGGATCGCTCACTCTAAATGTTTTCCGATGATAAACACTCATTCCATGCTCGGCAATCGCCAATCTATGTTTTATCGTTGGATAACCTTTGTTCTGGTTCCAGTTATAAAGTGGAAATTCTTCATGAATAGCTTCCATAAAATCATCACGGTAAGTTTTGGCTAAAATAGATGCCGCCGCGATAGAATAATATTTACCATCTCCTTTTATAACACATTGATGTTGAATATTGTTGTATGGCTTGAAACGATTTCCGTCTATAATAATAAAACCAGGTTTTTCATTAAGCAGATCCAATGCTTTGTGCATTGCCAGAAAAGATGCATTCAGGATATTTATCCGGTCTATTTCCTCATGGTCTACAGTTGCAACCGCATATGCTATTGCCTGCTCTTCGATTTCTATACGTAATGACTTACGTTCTTTATCTGTAAGCTGCTTGGAGTCTGTTAGTAAAGGATGCGAAAAATCTTTAGGTAAAATAACTGCTGCTGCAAAAACCGGTCCCGCTAAGCAGCCTCTTCCAGCTTCATCACAACCAGCCTCTAAAAACTCCTCCTGAAAAAATGGTAAAAGCATATATTTTAATTGAACAAGATATTTTAAGCAAAGGAACGATATAACGGATAACTTATTTGCCAGATTTCTGCTTCTAAGCAATATCTGGTTACTAATTTATGCATTGAAAACACAAATACCATAATTTCTTACGATTAAAATTATTTTGACGGCCTGAGACTATTAAATTAGAACTAAATACTCTATTTTAGTCGCTTTGTAAATATATTGTCACGTTAAATCAAATACTTTTTCAACAAACGCGTTATTTCTTTGAAATATTATCTTTAGCTTTTTACCTTTATCGCTCAACAAGAATTATATGTCCAAAAAATTTGCGGGTCAAGTTTCCCTTCTTGTACTGATTAACTTGTTCGTCAAACTCGTTTGGGTGTTGGGCATAGAAAGAAATGTTCAGCTTAGCGTTGGTTTTAACGATTATGGTGCTTACTATACGTTATTCTCCTTTTCGCTAATTTTAAGTATCATTTCCGATCCTGGATTGAGCAATTATTTAATCCGGCATCTTTCTCAGAATGGAATTTCTAACAAAACAAATTCAGAACTTCTCTTTCTAAAAATTGTTCTTTCTTTAATTTATTTAGGAAGTACCTGCGGCTTAGGACTTGTACTCGGATATAAACACGATTATTTTAATTTATTACTTATTCTGGCAGGATACCAGGTGGCCTGGCAATTTTTAACTTACTTACGGGGTTTTTTAAAAGGGCTACATTTATTCAATGCCGAAATTTTCTTCTCGGTGTTAGACAAAGTGCTGTTGTTTTTACTCTTCATCCCTTTACTTATATATGACTTTGAAATATCCAGAAGCATTTTTTTCTTTGCCTACAGTCAACTTATTGCCGTTGTAATCACCATCATCGCCTGTTCCATCTTCCTTAAACAACAAAAAGTATCAATCTTCAGAATAGAAAAAATCAGATTGAATTTTGGCCTGCTCAAAGAGGTTTGGCCTTTTACACTTTTTGCTTTTTTGGTATTAATTTACAATAAGATAGACGTAGTTATGCTGGAACAGATACTGGGAGACGAATTGGGTAAAGAGGAAGCCGGTGTTTATGCTGCAGCCAACAGGCTACTGGACGCTTCTAATATGATTTGTGTTTTGTTTACGTCACTCTTTTTTCCTACTATCAGTAAGTTAATATCTAATGATAAAAAGATTGATAAAATTGTAAGCAGTAGTTTCGGGATACTGATAAGCTTTACAATCATTATTGCACTTAGCAGCTGGTTTTACAGAAGAGATTTAATGGTACTTTTATATGGCGAGGAAAGTAACAGATACGTAAGTGGTATTTTTGCGGTACTTATGTTAAACTCTCCATTATTGGCACTTTATCATATTTACAGCTCGGTATTAATAGCCAATAACAACCTAAAGCAACTTAATATCATTTCCGCTTTTTGTGTAGGTATTAATATTGTTCTAAATATATTCCTGATTCCTCAATACAGAGCATTTGGGGCAACTATAAGTTCGGTACTAACTTTAATGCTGGTTACCTCGCTTTATTCTATTTTCTACCACAATTATTTTAAAGTAAGATTCAATTTCCTGTCAAGCATCAAAGTTGCAGGTTTAATCCTGGTATTGTTAGTTACTTATAATCTTTTAGAACATATCCATATTTATTGGTTCATCAGTATATTAATCTTTATAGTTGTAGGGTTTACTTTTAGTTACTTCACACGCCTGATGAACGTTAAAAAACTTTTTGGTTTTATTAAGCAGAGCAATTAAAAACTGCCTTAACGACTTCTCTTTGTACATCTTACCGAGTTAAAATCATTACGGAGAAACACCTGTTCATTATTACAAATAAAATTTGCACAACAGAAAAGATACTGTACTTTTGCATCTATTTGTAATTAGTCTAAATAATAAAGTTATAATTAAAATGTACTCTATTCCAAAAACCGGAAAAATAAAGTTGGGCATAATCGCTCTGCTTATGAGCATTGTATCGGTTGCTCACGCACAAATTGGTTCTGTAAAAGGAACTGTAAAAACATCTGACGGTAAACCCGCAGAATTTGTTGTTGTAGGTATAAAAGGAGGGAAAAGTGCTGTTGTAAACAATAAAGGAGAATATACATTAAGCAATTTGAGAGAAGGAGAATATACTATTTCTGCAAGTTATATCGGCCTTGAGTCTCAATCTAAAATCGCATTGGTGGTTGCCGGTACAACTACAACTATCAATTTTGTCTTAAAAGAGAGCGGACAACAATTAGAAGAAGTAATCGTATCCGAAACCAAGACCAATCCTTATTACACTAAAAGAAGCGAAAGCGTAGCAAGGCTACCTTTAGAGAATCTGGAAAATCCACAGGTTTATACTACTATCTCCCAGGATTTAATGAAAGTACAGGTTATCACCAATTTCAGTGATGCTTTAAAAAACGCCACAGGTTTAGATAAACTATGGTCGTCTACAGGCAGAGGTGGCGATGGAGCGGCATATTACAATTTAAGAGGTTTTACAACTCAGGCAACATTAATAAATGGTCTTGCAGGACTTACAAATGGCGATGTTGATCCGTCCAATGTGGACAAAATTGAAGTAATTAAAGGTCCATCAGGAACATTATTCGGAGGTGCTCTTACCAATTTTGGTGGATTAATTAATATCAATACCAAAAAGCCTTTGGAGACTTCATTTGGGGAAATCAATTACACGCTGGGCAGCTATAACTTAAGCAGATTAACTGCAGACATCAATGGTAAAGTTAGTAAAAACAAAGACATTTTTGCCCGAATTAATGGTGCGTACCATTATCAAACCAGTTTTCAGGATGCAGGTTTTAGAAAATCTTTCTTTATAGCACCATCTGTTGAATACAGGGTTAACGAAAAATTAACGCTGAATGTTAATGCAGAGTTCCTGAATTATGAAGGGACAAATCCAACCATGGTGTTTTTAAACCGGAGCAGAAAGCTAATAGCTACTACTCCTGATGAGCTGGAATTTGACTTTAGAAGATCATATACCAGTAATGATATTATAATTAAAACTCCTGTAGCAAATATTAACGGACAAGTTAAATACAAGATTTCCGATAACTGGACCAGCCAAACATCTTTCTCGAGGGGAAGTAGAAAATCTGAGGGAATATATCACTATGTCATGTATCTGGGAGCTTCTGATACGTTATTAAGTCGTAATGCCAGTTTACAAAATTCTGTTAGTACAGCAACTAATATTCAACAGAATTTCACCGGAGATTTTAAAATAGCCGGATTAAGAAACAGACTGGTTGTCGGCATGGATTATTTGAACCAACAAAATATTAATGCAAACTCTGCCTATATCAAAACTGGTGAGATCAATTCTTCAGTATTTGCAGATAGCCGCTACTTTATTAACTATGCACATTTCATGTCTATGCTGGGAGCTGCCAATCCAGCTCCAGTCAAAACGCATACTAACAATAATGTCTATAGTGCCTATGCGTCCAATGTAATTAATTTTACCGACAAGTTTCTGGCTATGCTAAGCTTGAGGGTAGACCGTTTTGAAAATAAAGGAAGTTACAACCAGGCTACTAATATTACCAGCGGGGACTATAAACAAACGGCCTTTTCACCGAAATTTGGATTAGTATATCAGGTAGTAAAAGATCAGGTTTCGTTATTTGCGAATTATTTGAATGGTTTCAAAAACATTCAGCCTGCAACACAACCACTGGCAGATATTTCTGGAACAATGAAACCACAGCATGGTAATCAATTAGAGGGAGGAATTAAATTAGATATTCTCAGAAATAAATTAAGCGCTACGGTTAGCTACTATGATATTTCTGTAAATAATATAGTTCGTGAGGTGGGTATTATAAGAGATGGCACAAGTTATAATATAAAAATACAGGATGGTACACAAGAAAGTAAAGGCTTCGAGTTAGACCTTATTGCCAACCCAATAACAGATTTAAATATTATTTTTGGTTATAGTCATAATGATAGCAAAATGACTAAATCTGCACCGGAAGTCGAAGGAAGAAGACCTGTAGATGCCGGACCTGAGGATCAGATCAACTTCTGGGCTTCATATAAATTCAGTAAAAATACATTAAAAGGATTTGGTTTAGGTTTTGGTGGAAACTATGCAAGCGAAAATAAAATAACAAATGGCAATACAACCGGAGTATTTACATTGCCTGCATATACTGTATTTAATGCCACTGCATTCTACGATATTAAGGCGCTTAGATTTGGCATTAAGCTGGACAATTTAACAGATAAAACCTACTATAAAGGCTGGACTACTGTAGAAATGCAAACACCAAGAACAGTATCTGCTAATATTAGCTACAGATTCTAAACCACTCTATAGCAATAAAAAAGGTGTATTTTAATCGAATACACCTTTTTTATTGGATTCCCCTATCTTATTTAGAATAATTACAAATAAAATTTGCACAACAAAAAAGATACATTACTTTTGCATTGTTTATAATTAGTCTAAATAAAATATGAGCTTTCGAAAGATAAATAACTGGCTTCATTTATGGTTAGGTTTAATATCAGGAATCATTGTATTTGTAGTTTGCATTACAGGATGTATTTGGGTTTTCAATGAAGAAATAACCGCATATTTGATAGAACCCGAGACCAGAATAGAAATCCAGAATAAGCCAGTAATTACTCCTTCAGAGATACAAAAAATTGCGGGAAAAGAATTTCCGGGGATGAAGATTTCTTATGCCAACTATCAATCTGGTCGCACTGTTAATGTTGGTTTAGGAGAGCGAAGAAAAGGAGGTGCCACACTAAAATTAAATCCCTATACCGGTGAAGTTGTCGAAAAAAAGGTACGTAAAAAAGGTGAAGCAGATTTTTTCAGGTTCATATTAAACGGACACAGGTTTTTATGGTTGCCTTACGAAATTGGCCGTCCTGTAGTAAACTACGCTACACTGGTTTTTGTGGTATTACTTATAACTGGATTAATTTGGTGGTATCCTAAAAAATGGAATAAAAGTACAAAAGAAAAAAGCTTCAAAATAAAATGGGGTGCATCTTTCAAACGTGTAAACTTAGATCTTCATAATGTATTGGGCTTTTATTCTCTGTTATTCCTTTTGGCAATTGCTTTAACAGGAATGGTTTGGGGGATTAAATGGTACAGTCAGGGTTTATATTGGGTAACTTCCGGAGGAGAAACATTAAAGGAAACTAAACGTAACAGTTTAGAGTCCGATTCTTTACAAGCCGGAAAATTCTATACCCCTCAACAAGCCATAGATTTAGCTTTTACAAAGGCAATACTCCAAAATCCCAAAGCAGAAGGCTTTTACTATAATTTCCCGGATACCAGTAAATCAAAATCTATAATTAACATATACATCTACCCAACAAGTGGTCAATTCTATAATAACAAACAATACAAGTTTGATCAACATACTTTAAAAGAACTTAAAGGTGATCACCCTGTTTATGACAAATCATTTGAAGAAGCTGGTTTTGGAGGAAAGCTCAGAAAAATGAATTATGACATACATGTGGGTAGCATTTTGGGATTCCCCGGTAAAGTATTAGCATTTCTGGTGACATTAATTGGGGCTTCGCTGCCAATAACTGGTTTTCTTATTTGGTGGGGCCGCAAATTTGGAAAGAATAAAAAAGGTAAAAACCGTAAAAACGGAAATAATAGCAACCAAACACCACAACTTTGCGAAAAGTTTATTCCGCAAGCCCTTAAAAAGAGTGAGCCCATAGCAGAATCTATTCCCGTTCTGCAGGTGATACAAACTAAAGATTCAGAAAAATAAAATTTAATCATAAAAAATACAACTAATCGAATCATGAAAATTTACAAATTACTACTTCTTGCATTACTTGTTATATTTAATACGGACCAATTATTTGCACATGCATTATGGATAGAGACCAACACAATTGGTAAATCTGGACAGCAGCATGAAATCAAGGTATTTTATGGTGAGTATGTGAATAATGAAAAAGAAAAAATTGAAAAATGGTATTCAGATGTAAAGGAGTTTTCTTTATGGCTTACAGCTCCGGGAAAAGAAAAGGTGAAGTTAAATACTGTAGCTAAAGACGATTATTTTTCTGCAAACTTTACTCCTGAAAAAGATGGTGTTTATTTCATCACAGTGGTTCATGAAGCTAAAGATTTAGGCGGAACCACAAAATATGAATTCTCTTCTGTTGCAACGGTTGCAGTAGGAAAATTTAATGCCATTGATTTAAGCTCTGTAGCTAATTCGTTAAAAGTAAGTGCGGCTGATGCAAAAGTATATAAAGCAAATACTCCTGTACAAGTAAAAGCGGTTTTAAACGGACAACCTTTGGCCAACAGACATGTTTCTATATTTTCTCCTGAAGGCTGGGGAAAAGAATTTACTACAGATGCTAATGGTGTAATCAATTTCAACCCTATTTGGCCGGGAAGATATGTTGTAGAAGCAAGCAATTTTGTTAAAAACGGTGGAGAACACCATGGTAAAGAATACAAAGCAGCATGGCAGGGAGCAACGTCCAGCTTTGAGGTTACAAAATAAATAAGAAACTAAGTCCTGCTTACCCGACTCGGTCGGTTTGAGTTATGGGTAAGGCAGGCACAAATTGTAACATGGATATATAAAAACGGCAATTTTTATATATCCAAAGAACCGTACAGCGGCAACTGTACGGTTCATACCCCCTCGATGAGAGGGCAACTTCTAACGTTCAAATTAAAAGTAAATGCAAATTAGGAAATTTTTGCTTATTGGAGCTTTTTTGCTCATCAACTTATTCAACTCTTTTGCCCAAAATCAAAAGTCTGGTATCAATGGCAAAATCACAGATGAAAACGGAGAACCTGTACCTGGCGCACTGGTGAAAATTGTAAATTCGACTTCAAGTACCACATCAGACTTCAACGGGCAATTCAATCTAAAAAACATTCCAGCAGGGAAACAAACAGTACAGGTTTCATCTGTAGGAATGACCAGCATTTCCAAAGAGGTTTCATTAAAATCCGGAGAAAATCAGTCTCTTAATTTTCGTCTCTCTACAAATGTTCAACAGATGCAAACAGTTTCTGTTATTGGAAGAACAGAAGCCCAGGAAGCCAACAGACAAGCCTATAATATTACAGCTATTGACGCCAAAAAACTTTACAATACAACTCTGGATATTTCAGGAGCACTGGATAGAGTTGCAGGTGTAAGAGTGAGAGAATCGGGAGGCGTTGGTTCCAATTTTAATCTTTCTTTAAATGGCTTCTCCGGTGATCATATCAAATATTTCATCGACGGTATTCCGATGGACAATTTCGGTTCTTCTTTCCAGATTAACAACATCCCTATCAATCTGGCAGATAGGATTGAAGTCTATAAAGGAGTAGTTCCGGTCTGGCTTGGTTCAGATGCATTGGGTGGTGCTATCAATATTATCACAGGCGATCGTTATCGTAATTATATCGATATCTCTTATTCACATGGATCTTTTAATACACATAGAAGTGTAATAAACGCAGCAGCCACCTCTAAAAAAGGATTAACCTTCCAAATAAATGCCTTTCAGAATTTTTCTGATAACAATTACAAAGTAAATGTAGCGCCTTCAGATATTAATACCGGAGCATATGCTCCAAAAACCACATTAAGGAGATTTCATGATACCTACCATAATGAAACACTGATTACCAGCATAGGTGTGGTAGATAAAAAATATGCAGACAAATTACTCTTTGGAATTACACTTGGAAAAAATTACAAAGAAATACAAACCGGTGCCCGTATGCAGACCGTTTTTGGAGGCTGGCATCGCCGGGGTAACATTATTATGCCTAGTCTTAAATACAAAAAAGACAATTTAATAAAGGGGCTGGATATTGCATTAAACGCCAATTACAATCTTGGCTATGAAAAAAATATAGATACCATGAACGTCCGATTTGACTGGTATGGTAATATAAAAGCGCATGGCTCTAGCGGAGAAAGCTCCAGAAGTTTGTATAAATATAGAAACAATAATGGCTTAGCTACAGCAATGGCTAATTATCAAATTAACGAAAAGCAATCTTTAGCTTTAAGCAATTCCTATAGCACCTTTAATAGAGAAGGTAATGATTTATTGAATCCATTAAATGACTTAAATGAACCTATTAAGAAAACCCATAAAAATATTACGGGATTAGCTTACAGTTATGCGATAAAAGATAAATATAGTATGAATTTCTTCGGAAAATATCTCTCGCAAACAGTTATTAATGGTAGTAGCAACAATAAAGGCAATACACAAAAAATTGGTTATGGCGCCGCTGTTACCTATTTTGTTAATCCATCGCTACAATTAAAGGCATCTTATGAATTAACCAATAAAATGCCAGAAGCCTTTGAAATATTTGGCGATATGGAAAATATAGAGGGTAATTCTAATCTTAAACCTGAATCCAGCAATAACGCCAATATTGGTTTTATTTATGGTTTCGATCTTAATAAAGATAATAAGTTCTCTATAACTGCTAACGGGATTTACAGATATGCAACAGACTTTATTTATAGACGTCTTAATAACAACCAGTCTAAACTAGTAGCTGATAACCGGGATGGTGTACGTACATTCGGAGGTGACACAGAAATAAGATATTCTTATAAACAATGGTTATCTGCGGGTTTAAGTGCTACGTATCAGTATATCCAGAATATGCAAAAAAGGGAGCCTGGCTATAGTATAGTTAGCCCTTTATATAAAGATCAAATGCCCAATATCCCCTATCTATTTGGAAATACCGATGTATCTGTGTCGTTAAAGAATATCGGGCAAAAAGGAAACAATCTCAATATCGGTTACAACCTGCTATACGTACATGCATTTTGGCTATACTGGCCTAGTATGGGAGAAATTAGTGCTGAAGCCGAAAAAAAAGAAATACCACAACAACTGTCACACGATATTAATATAGTATACAGCTTAGCTAATGGCAGATATAATATAGGTTTGGAAGCCAGAAATGTAACCGATGCCTTGTTGTACGACAATTTTAGTCTACAAAAACCCAGTCGTGGCTTTTATCTCAATCTCCGATACTTCTTAAACAAATAATAATTAAAATCATAGAAAATGAAAACACAGCTTACAAAAGCGCTTGCCATTGTGGCAACAGCAGCAATTTTTACCGCTTGTAAAAAAGATAACCCTTCTAATGTTACTCGTGGAGAATATATTGTAACCGTAACTCCCGTAGCTTCAACCGGAGTAGCAGATTATCTTATAAACGTACCGAGTTTAGATAATGGTTCTACTTCTACTTTTGGTAACGGTCTGGAGCAGGATGGTACCTATCGTTACTATCTTACACATAAAGGAAAGTTCTTTAGTATGTTATATGGACAAGGAAACCCTGGAGCTGTAACTGCTTACAATAACGCTAATGGCCGACTGAATAAATTGACAAACTTTCAAACAGAAACAGTTCAGGCTTTTGCTGCAGTTAACGATGACATCCTCTTAACAAAGGTTCCAAGAACAATAAATACCGCAGGAAGCACATTATATACTTATTACCAGGTAAGTACAAATAGTCTTCAAATTACAAAAGAAGGTACTTTAGATGCTTTAGCTCCTGCGAACAACGGAGAGATAGCCCATTTTAGCTGGCTACAACAGGTAGGTAATAAAGTTTATGCTCCTTTCTTTCCTATAAAAAATGGAAGCTTTGACTCTGATTTCCATGATCAGGCATGGATTGCTGTATATTCCTATCCAGAAATGCAATTAGAGAAAACAATTCATGACGATCGTACAAGTTTTATAGGCAGATATTTTACAAACGGCTTAGGTGTAGTAGAAAACGGTGATATTTATGCCTTCTCTACTTCTGTAGCAACAACTTCCGATAAAGTTGGAGATAAAAATGTTAAAAGATTTACTGATACACAGCCATCTGCAATTACACGGATTAAAAGCGGAACAGAAGCTTTTGATAGTTATTATCTCGATTTTGAACAGGCTTCTAATGGTTATGTTATCACCAATTGGATTTATGTTGGTAATAACAAATTCATTGCAAATATTCAGCCCAAGGCAGAGAAAGGTGCCTACACAACCGGTAAAGAATTAGCAGTATTGGATGTAGCTGCTAAAACAGTAAACAAAATTAGCGGCTTACCTGCTTTAGGAGAAATCAAAAGTTTGACATCAACTAATTACACACCGAAAGACGGAAATACAGCCTACATTGGTGTAAATCTAACCAGCGGAATTGGCTATGTCTATAAAATTGATGCAAGTGCTAAAACTGCTACCCAGGGTTTAAAAGTTGAAGGCGGTACAATCACTGCTGTTCAATATCTTAAAAATAATTAATTCTTTATTCTGCCTATGTCGGTTATTATCGACATAGGCATCTAAAAGCGCTGTTCGTCATGTGTCCAACAATCCTACTCAGCCAGAAAGATCAAACTGTAATCAGCTATTGTCCAGAGTGTAAAAGAACATATATCTGGCATAAAAGCCTGATGTTAACTTTTGAGACCCGACAATTTCTTGCATTTAAGAAATATGCTAAAAATAATGATCATACATTCTTGGCCTTTCCTGACGGCGAGGAAAGGATTCTAATTACCACACAGCATTCTCAGGTAAATCTAATCTTCTCTGAGAGCGAGTGGACATATTTTTTAACCGCCTTAGAAGAAGCGGAGTATATGCAGGAAGTCTATCAATCCTTATATTAATTTTATATTTATAATAAATCTAAATAAGACTATATTTGCAGGAAGTAAATTATGGCATCGGCAGATACTTCAACTAAAAGCAAAAGTTCGACTCTTATTAACAAAGTGACGTTCGAAAAGATATATGAACGTTATTGGGAAAAAGTTTATGCTATATGCTATAATAATATAAAAGAAAGTGAAGCGGCTAAAGAGCTGGTTCAGGACATATTCAAATCTCTTTGGGAACGTAGAGATACGCTAGAACTGACAACAGTAGAAAACTATCTTGCCCGATCTGCAAAATTCAAAACTTTCGAATACATACGCAATAAAGTCAACAGACAAAGACTGTTAGAAAGCACATTGCACCAGTGCCCACTCGCCACAAATTGTACAGAAGATCACGTGGTATTCTCTAATCTGCTCGAAAAAGTAAATATTCTTATAGAAAAACTACCATGTCAATGCAAAAAGGTATTTAAAATGAGCCGAGAAGAAGGGCTTACCAATAAGCAAATTGCATCTATCCTGCTCATATCAGAAAGGGCTGTCGAATACCATATTACAAGAGCTTTAAGCGCTCTAAAAAACAATATCCCCACTTTTCGTTCTTAAATTTTCCGGCACAACATACGGCTATTCATTATCTGTGCTACTTATTTGAAAAAATTGCATTATTTTTATGCCAGAGAAACTCTCTTGTAAAAAAGTTTTTCAAATGAAAATAGATAAAGAACTCATAGAAAAATACCATCTTGGCAATTGTACTCCAGAAGAAGAGGCTCTTGTTAACGAATGGTTAGCAAATGATGAGTTTGACGATTTGCCTTTAACTGCAAAATCTCCTAAAACGGCAGATAAGCAAGCAATATGGTCAGAGATAGCCTCTTTCATTAATGAAGAAGAAATAAAGCTTTCCAAAACCAGAAATGTAAAAACATTAATCATTCAAATAGCCGCGTCTCTATTTTTAGCTTTAACAGCAGGCTTAACCTATTATCATTTTAACACTCAAGGAGAAAATCGTCAAGTCTTTTCATTCGACAATTCTACAGGCACAGCAATAAAGCATATAGATTCAGGAAGTTACAGCATTGTTATGGGACCTAAAAGCAATGGTAAAATAGATCTGAACAATAGCCTTATAGATTTTTGCGGAAGTATAATGCTAAGCCCTAAAAAAGATGTCGAACTCACGTTTCAAGGTTATCATGACAAGATCAAGTTAAAGACAGGACAAACCTATATTGTGTTAAGCAATACTTGCCCTTCCTCAAAACCTGTTGTTGTAAACGAGAAAGATATAGTACATTTGCCTCCCGTTCTACAAAAACATTTAATGACGCACTTTAGTATATAATTTTCTCTTGCTTGAAAACACAAAGGATACAGCCATTTAAATATTTAAGTCTCTACATTTTAATTATATTCCAAACTTTTCTGACTGCATGCGTAAAGCAAAAAGGAGACAAAGAAGAAAAGAAAAAATATAGTATACATATACTTGGCCATGACAAAAAGGAGTATATCATTCAAACCGATTCCCTAACACATGGAGATTTAAAACCGGAAACAGACGGTGTACTGTTGAATACAGCAATAATCGGCAGAGACGTAATTGTGAAAGCTGGTTATTATTATCACTTAGACTCTAAGAATGATAGGTTTTCCAGATATGTAAAAACAGCAACGGATCTTAAAGAAACCGGAGCACTAAAGATTAAAGACTTTTACATAGAAAATTTTTATTGGTTAAGTCCTGATACTTTACTATTAGTAGGGCTTGATTCCAAAACCTCCAGTATTCCCCAATATTATAAGATAAATACAGAAAGTTTTAATATTATAGAACAAGGAGAACTTCCAATATCTAAACCATATGGACAATTTCAATCTACATCCATTGGGTTTATTCATAAAAAGGGAGAAAAATTATTCATTGGCTATACCTACCATGAATTTATCGGATCTTATAATTACAACTCAAGTGATACCATTTTTATGGCAACAGTCAATTATCCTAAACTTACATTATCAAATATCGAGAAAGATACCAGATCATCTTATCCCGGGGGCATAAACACGGTACAGTCTTATTCTTTTACAGATGAACATGGCAATTTCTATTTTATGTCATGCCCCGGTATTGCTATGGGAAATATGCCGGACAGACCAACGGGAATTTTCAGAATTAAAGCAGCAGAGAACTCACTCGATAAAAATTACTTCTTTAACATCTCATCATCTGCAATCAACAACCATGCTTATGGTTTATGGTACTTAGGGAATAACAAAGCCATTATACGCAGTGAAAGGAAAGATTTATATAAAAGCTTTAGCGATCATCACAGTACCTATCATTTTGAATTCTACCTATTAGATTTAATTAACCAATCTGCAGAAAAACTCAGCCTACCTTTGGATAAAGGAACAAGAAGAGAATGTGTCATCGTTGATAAAGACAAGGCGTACATAGCTGTCAATGCCGATGAAGACAATAATTATATTTGGATATTAGATCTTAAATCCGGAAGCTTAAGACAAGGATTAAAGCTTTCGGGAGATACTGACTATATTTTTAGGATAGATCAAAATTTTTAAGACAAAATTTATCATACTGTAAAACAAATAATTGAAACAGTAACTGTAAAAAAATTCTTTTTTTATAACTCATACCTTCGGCAACTTTGCACTTAAGCTACTAGGCTAGTAAAATGACATTATTTTTAACTAGTCTAAATGTTTTTACTGAAATTATCCAGTCTTAATCGTTCTATAGCATTGCCTTTTTACAATTCAGAAAAAAAAGCAAGCATTCAAAGTAGAAAAAACTATACCTATAAAAATATAATTACAATATTCTGTTTCCTGTGTATTACTCCTGTTTTTGCACAAGAGAAATCAACTTCCATCAATGGTTATATAAAAGACACTTTCGGAAATCCAATAGCTGGCGCTGTTATTAGTGTTTTAGAGCCCGCAGTAAATACCGTTTCAGACATAGATGGTTTTTATAAAATTGAGAAATTATCCAACAAATCCGCCATTTTAAAAGTGCGGGCATTAGGTTATCTGGAATATTCACATGAAATAACACTCACATCAAACAAGAATAATATACACGATATCCAACTTAAAGAGAGCGATAACTTTATGAAAGAAATTACCGTAGTTGGAAAATCCGACAATCAGGAAAAAATTCATGAAATAAGACGTTCGGGGTTTAATGTTGATGTTATTGATATGGGAAAATACGCCAATCAAACAGCTAACATTAATCAGGTTTTAAGAACTGCACCAGGTGTAACATTTAGAGAAGATGGAGGTTTAGGTTCGAATTTTATGTTCAGAATAAACGGTCTGGCTGCAAAAATTTATATAGACGGCATTCCAATGGAAAATTTTGGAAGCTCTATGACGCTAAACAATATCCCTGTTAATTTAATTGATAGGGTAGAAGTTTACAAAGGAGTTGTCCCAGCATTTTTAGGGTCAGATGCTTTAGGAGGTGCAGTAAATATTGTTACAAAACAAAGAAGTCGTCATTATCTAGATTTAAGCCATAGCTATGGCTCTTTTAATACCAATCAAAGTGCAATAGTTGGTATGTATACTAATCCTAAAACTAAGTTGTCTTTAAAATTAAATGGTTTTTATAATCATTCTGATAATAATTATAAAATGTATTCAGAAGAAGATTACAATGTGATTTTAGAGAAAACAGAGAATAACAAATTTGTGAAGGTGGATGAGGTGAGAAGGTTTTATGATAAATATACTTCTGGTATGGGACAGCTAGAGGTTGGTTTGAGAGATAAAAAATGGGCCGACCAATTTTTTGTAGGTTTAACCTACTCTAAAAATCATAAACAAAACCAGTTAGGGGTAACAATTAATTCTGTAAATGGTGGGTCGTGGTCAGAAAGTGAATACATTATGCCTACTGTTAGTTACAAAAAACAAAATTTTTTGGTTAACAGATTGTTTGCAGATATGTTCGCAAGCACTAGTTATGATGTTAGTCATTTTCGTGATACGGCTTTGTACAATTACGATTGGTCAGCAAATTGGATTCAAAACTCTACAGGGGAAACTCCAAATATTCCAGTACATAACAGGTTTAATTCACAAAATCATTTAGCAAGATTAAACTTTAACTATGATTTTGATGAAGACAGAAATCATAGTTTAAATCTGAATTATAACTTCAATAATAATCAGAGAAAAACTTATGATATGATTTCTAACAACAATCTAAGTGGTTTACCAAGTAGATTGGCAAGACATATTATAGGTTTATCATGGCAAAGCCAATGGTTCGAAAAGAGGTTGGTAAACAATTTAGCTGTTAAATTTTACGGATTAGATACTTATAAACAAGTAGATGAACGAGTGTATGATAGTAATTATCAACTAATAAGTGGTTCTGTAGTTAAATATGGTAATTTTTTCGGCTATTACAGCGCTAGTTTGGCATCTCGATATAGATTAACTACTGATGGAGGTATTAAATTATCACTCGAAAGAGCTTATAATATGCCAAATGTTACTGGCTTGCTGGGTGACGGACAAAATACTATAGGTAATTGGGATCTAAAACCAGAGCGTAGTGATAACTTAAACGTGGGTTATTATTGGAATTTACACTTTAAAGAAGGTCATTTTATAAATTTAGATGTATCAGGATTTTACAGATTAGCAAAAGACTATTTAAATCTAAAAACTGTAGCTCAGGACGGTACAAATTACTTCCAGTATGAAAATGTGCCAGGAGTAAAACTTTATGGTTTCGAATCAGAAATTAAGTATGGTTATAAAGATATAGTAGCTGTATCAATTAACGGTACTTATGACAAGGCTTTCCACAATAATAAATATACCGATGAAACCAATCAGCATATCAATCTTAGTTATGGTCATCAGTTAGAAAATAGACCATGGTTATATGGTAATGGTGAAATTACTCTAGCTAAAAGTGATGTTTTTAAGAAAGGGAATAGAATGCAGCTGTCATATAATTATCAATACACAAAATGGTTTTATTTAACTCTTGCGCACTTAGGTTCGTTGGCAACAAAAGACTATGTACCAACGCAAAATATCCATTCGGCAACTTTAAGCTATTCCTGGAATCGTAATAAGTACAATATTTCTTTTGAGGGGCGTAACCTAACAGACGAAAGAGCTTATGACAATTTTCGTTTGCAAAGACCAGGGATAGCTTTTTATACAAAATTCAGAATATCAATAATGTAACTATTAATAATTAAAATAAGATGAAGAAAAAACAATTTTTAAAAGGATGTCTTTCATTGATGGCATTAACACAGGTGTTAATGTCCTGTAGTAAGCCAGACAGAACAGAAACTGATCCCGGAGTAGTTAGTGACAACCAATACAGTTTATGGGTAACAGTTGGAACTGGTACTTACATTTTAACAACAGATGATCTTATGAAAGATACTTTATTGTCTCCGAACAACAATAAAGGAATTGATATTACTTCTTATATGCCAGGATCATGGTATGGAGTTTATGCATACAATCATAACGGAAAATTCTATATTTCTAATAATGGTACTCGTTTTAGCGAATTAACAGTTAATGATAATGGCACTGCAATTAAAGAAACAAATAATTATGCTTTCCCTGGTACTTTTTATATGGGAAAAGTATTCAAGAATTTAAGTTCAAAAGATCAGCTTGTAATTACAAAAACACAAGGGACAACAAATACAACTAAGAATGTGTTGGAACAACCTATATATTTTATGAATGTTAGTGATTTAACTCTCAGCAAAACTTTAAATGTTGAAATTCCGTTGTTGAATTATGTGCCAAAACGAGCAGATGGGACTGACGATAAAACTTATATTGTTCCCACAAGCTTTACAGTAAGAGGAGATAAATTATTTGTTGGCCATAAATATAGAACCGACATTGTGCCAAGGGCAGATATTTTAGATACAACTTACGTATACGTATGTGATTATCCAACTATGGCTAATGGAAAGATGTTAAAAGATGCTAGAGGTGGTGTTGCCGCTGGCCACTGGGAAATTAATGAAACTACTTTTATTGATGAAAATAACGATTTATATATTTTAACTAAAAAAATTGAAACAGCTAAATATGGTTTAATTCGTATTAAATCCGGAGAAACAGTTATAGATCCTGATTATTTCTTTGATTTAAAAGATTACAACATTTTTCAAAATTCATCTTCTGTAAATATTCAAATTTTGGGTAAAGGCAAAGTATATATTAGCCCGTTTGTTATAGATCCTGCAAACAAAAAAATTGTATCAGATTTAAGGATATTAGCTGGAGGAGGTGAATCTAAAACTACTATGAACTTTATGGAAAATGGTAACCTTTACGATGTATTTAAAACAGATGAATCTAGATGGTTTGTTTTTGAATATAATCCAGAAACTAATACAATGAGAAGAGGTGCAGAGATTGATCCAGGTGTTACACAGGTCTACCATATTAACAAATTGAAATAATTACAATTATATCCTTATTTATAGAAAGAGACTGTTGCATTGTATTGTATTCTGAGACAGTCTCTTTTTTTTATATAATTAATAAAGAAGAATTAATCTGTATAAACCCACCTTCGGTATTTTAACAATTAAGCTACTCTTTAATAAATACCAATAGTGTATACAAATGATTAAAAAAGTAAATGCCTGGCTTCACCTTTGGTTAGGATTAGTTTCTGGAATTGTTGTGGTGATCTTAGGAATCACTGGTTGCATTTTGGTTTTTGAACAAGAGATAAAACAACTGACTTCTCCCTGGCTACATGTTGAAAAACCGGCAAATGGAAATTACTTACCTCCTTCAGCATTGTATAATGAAGTTCATCAACACTTTCCCGACAAAAAAATCCGTTCTGTTTGGTACAACGGTGAAAACAGAACTGCACATTTTAGACTCAATTCCGATTCTTTGGTATATGTAAATCCATATACTGCTAAAATTGTTGCAGTAGTAGATCATGAAGACTTTTTTCATTTCATAGAAGAAGGCCATTTTCATCTTTGGCTTCCTGAAGAAATAGGTAAATTCATTGTGGGTTGGGGTACATTTATATTTTTCACACTGTTGATAACAGGTATTATATTATGGTGGCCAAAACAATGGAGCAAAACCAATATTAACAAAAGTTTCAAAATAAAATGGAAGGCAAGATTTAAACGTCTAAACTACGACTTACACAATGTCTTAGGCTTCTATACCCTAATTATTTCTTTAATATTTGCTATAACAGGCTTAATCATGAGCTTCCCCTGGTTTTCCAATGCTTTCTTTATAGCTACAGGCGGAAGAATTCAGGAAAGAATCGTATCTAAGTCAGATACTACTACAAATACCAATGTTGTTCCTCTATCTCAGGTTGATCTGGCATGGAAGAAGGGAATGAACGAGTTTGGGGAATATAATAAAGAAGCCATTATTGTATCTTTTCCCAAAAAGGCATCAGACGTAATTGCCTTATGTGTAGATATGCACAATGGTACCTGGCGCTATGTAAACCTAGATCAGCACACTTTGCAACCTGTAGCTTCTACACAGAAAAAAATGAAGGAAGAAGAACTTGCATCTTATTTAAGACGAGCCAACTACGCTTTCCATGTAGGATCCTTTGGAGGCCTCACTACAAAATTCATATTCTTTTTTGCAAGTCTTATCTGCGCCAGCCTGCCTATTACCGGTTTTTATATTTGGTGGGGTCGCAGAAAAAAGACGAAGAAAAATAAATCCGGCTCAGGCACATTATCTCAACATCCCAATAAAAGAGGAACACCCATTCCTCAATATGTCTTCAATAGCAAAACTGTTCAAGCGAAATCCAATATACAATAAATCATGTTCAAGAAAATAGCTCTCCTAAGCTGCTTATATCTGGCGGCAGGCCTATCATACGCCCAATCGATAAGAATTAACGGAAAATTAGCAGACGAAAACAATAGGCCTGTAGAATTTGCTGGAGTATCGATCATACGTTTACCAGATTCTGTACAAGTGAAGGGCACTATGACAGATACTACCGGTAACTTCGCTTTTTCTAATATTACCAATGGTAAATATTTCATCAAAGCTAACTTTATGGGATATAAACCCTATGAAAGTAATCCCTTTGTTTACGATGGAAAACCTGTTAATCTGGGAATATTGAGTATGGAAAGCGAAGCCATAAAAATGCTAAATACGGTGATTATTACCGCACAAAAGCCATTAATAGAACAACAAATAGACAGAACGGTGCTTAATATAGAAAACAGTATTTTATCTGAGGGCAATACTGCTTTGGAACTTCTGGAAAAAGCACCTGGGTTAGCAGTAGATAACGATGGGAATATCTCATTAAAAGGTCGTTCTGGAACCACCGTTCTGGTAAATGGCAAAATGACCTATCTGTCTGGAAAAGAACTGGCCAATTTACTAAAAGGGACCAACTCAGCTTCTATTTCCAAAATAGAAATCATGAGCAATCCCTCATCAAAATACGATGCCGCCGGAAACGGAGGGATTGTAAATATTGTAATGAAGAAAAATACTGCGACCGGATTTAATGGAACTGTAAGTGTAAACGGTGGCAGCAGCCGTAATGCCCGTTATGGCAGTGGCACCAGTTTAAATTACCGTTCAGAAAAATTCAATGTTTACGGAAATTATAATTATGGTTATAGAGGTGAAACCGAGTACCTGGGTTTTATCAGAAATTTTTATGAGAACGGAATAGCTAATGCCAAACCGGATAGAACATCTTTTCAAAACACAAAAACCAACGAGCCTTTATATACTCATAACTTTAGAGCAGGCGCAGATTACTTTATAAATGAAAAGAACACTATTGGAATATTAGTGAATGGAAATACCGGAAAATACACCCACGATAGTAAAACAGGAAATTTATTACTGGACAATATCGCAGGCAATACCATAAGTGACGCATTGAGCCATAACTATGACAAGCAAAGCTGGGAAAATATTACTTATAACCTAAACTATGTCCATAAATTCAATAAAGAAGGTTATGAAATTTCCGCAGATGCAGACTATTCTTCCAATACATTTACATCCCGTCTTGATTTGGACACAAAATATAAAGGTATTACAGGTAATTATGATGAAAGACCTTCATTTAGGAAAGGTTTTATCCCCTCTGCAACAGATGTATATGTAGGAAAAATTGACTATATGCAATCTTTTTGGAAGGATGGAAAACTGGAATTAGGCGTAAAAAGTAGCTTTGTTGAAGCAGACAATAATTTAAGGTACGACACATTGAAAAACGGCCAATGGGTAAATGATAGCGGTAGCAGCAATCATTTCAGATATAACGAACAGATACACGCTGGTTATTTATCTATTAATAAAGATTTCAAATATTTCAGTATCCAGGCTGGTCTAAGAGGCGAATACACCGAAACCAGGGGTTACCAAATCACATCCAACTCTTTAGTAAATCGTAATTATTTCCAGCTTTTCCCAAGCATGTTCCTAACCAAGCCCCTGGGAAAAGACAATAAAGCACAGTTTGCCTATAGCAGAAGAATTGAGCGCCCGGGATACGACGACTTAAACCCGTTCCGTTTATTCAGAGACCCTTTCCTATTCTACCAGGGAAATCCTTTCTTAAAACCAGAATTAACACATACTTTACAGCTAAGCCATAGTATAAAAGGAAGATACATTACTGCAATTAGCTATAATTATACAAAAGATGTGATGAACTGGGCACCGGGGCAAATAGACTCGATTAATACAACTTACTCTATGCCATTGAACTTAACTAGTTTTGTTAACTACGGAATTAGTTTCACAGCATCTACAGATTTTACCAATTGGTGGTCGGGAAGCCATTTTGCCAATGTTTACCGCAATGAGTATAAAGGCAGCCATCAACAAGGAACATTAGATAACGTCATGACCAGCTTTAGCTTAAACTCGCAAAATACATTTAAACTTGGCAATGGTTATAGCGCAGAATTAAGCGGTTTTTACAATTCGAAAGTAGTTTATGGAATTTCTTCACAAAAACCATTTTATGGTGTTTCTGCCGGAATCCAGAAATCTATATTAAATAATATGGGCAATATCAAGCTGATGGTAAATGACATCTTCCAAACCAGACAATTCAGAAGGACTACGCAATATGAAAATATTGATATGTTCACACACATCAGATTAGATAGCCGTATGGCGATGCTATCTTTCACTTATCGCTTCGGGAATCAAAACATTAAGAAAAGAGAAAGAAAAACGGGAAGTGAAGATGTACAGGAACGTGTAAAAGGTGGGTAAAGTACAAAAAAGGGAGCTCATTAATGAACTCCCTTTTTTTATTAAAATTGATAATAAACTACGGCTGCGATAACTCCGTCATTGCTGGAATTATTTGATTCCTGTACAACCTTTCCGTCGATTAATATTTGAGCTTTGAGTTCTCCCGTTCCACTAGAAACCATTCCTCCTGCGCCCAATTGCAAAGTAATATTCTTTTTATTTAATGTAATTTCTTCACTGGTCCATGTATTACTTTCTGGAGCGGCTATAGAACTTATTTGTCCATTGCCATCTGTAATTTGAATGGTGCTTAATGTTACATTTGACGATCCAATAAGTTTATATTGAACCTTTCCTCCTATCGAACCGTTATCATCATCTTTACTGCAAGAGCTAAGAATAAATAGAGATGTTGCCAAAAAAGCAACCATTAAAAATAATTTTTTCATAAAGTTTTTTTTAAATACCAGGCAAATAACAAAGGTTGTGCCTTTTTTGATATTCTTTTCCCAGGAATATGGAAAAAACTTAAGATCAAGAGATTAAAAACAAAAAAATATTAGTCCCTATAAATGGAATAACAACACTGTACAATTTAGCTACAGCAAATTACATAGGATGAAATGTAACCAATTATATCAAGAAAACAGACGAATTTGTGTGTATGTATGGTTTAAATTGGGCGGATTAAAGAAATCTTCAGAACCCTTAACTCTTTATCGGTTATACGGTAGTCTACTTTACATAAATCTATACAAAAAGAGTGAAAACCTTTTGTGGTGTCATCTATCAAAAGTTTTATCTTCGATAGTATTCTCTTTTCTATTTTTTGAGCATAATAAGGCTGGCTTTTGTTCTCCAGTTTAATTACAATGTCTGTTAAATCGTTAACAGCTGAGTGCGTCCATTTTATACTCATTTAAAAATAGTATCTCTTCTTTGGTTTAACAATATTTCTACTTTACGATGGTCTACATAATCGCCATTTTCGATTTCCGAATCAAGCTGAGCCAAATCGTGTTGCTCTTCAACCAGCGTTTCTATTAGCTCTGTCTCCTCTTCTACCCCTCCATCATTTTCTACCTTAAACTCATAACCACGCTTTGCTAAAAATGCAAGCAGTACACTTTCTTCTATTTTATTTTCAACTTTGACTAAAACATTCATTTAATCTGCAAATTAACAAAAAATAAAAGACTAATTATCAATAAATTACTTCAATTTATAAGCAATTACTGATTTATTATTAAATGTTGGTACGTATAATATTTTATTTTTTGCATCGTAGGCCAAATCAGCAGTATTCATTTTCCCCTGTACATCCAGCATTTTTTCGAAATTTCCGTCAGCTTTAACATAGTAAATAATACCCGGCCAGCAGGTCACCAGGAAATCCCCATTTCCAACGGGTTCTATACCATCCCCTCCTTTTTCAAAGCCAACCGCTATCTTCGTAACTTTTTTATCTGCCGAAATTTTCCAAAGCTCCGGGCCGGCCAGTACATATAAATCATTACCAATAACTTTTAATCCGTTTGCCGACTTGGCATTCTCGAGATATACTGTAGGCTTATCGTTTTCTATCTTATAAATAAGATTCTTCCTTGTATCAGACACATAAACCACGCCTTTGGAATCTATGGCAATGTCATTTAAGAAAACAGACTCAGGAACCGCAATTTTTCTTATTACCTCTCCCTTTTTGATATCCACCACAACGACTTCATCCAGGTCCGCAACATAAAGGCGATCTTTAAAAAGGCCTAGACCTTTTGGTGCATTTAAACCTGTTATCCAATTCAAATTCTTTACTGATCCATCCAGATTCAGCAGTGCTACCCCTCCTACGCCGTCCTTTGCATTTCCAGCACCATCAATTAAAGAAACATATAATGTTTTTGAATTGCCCTGAAATAATACTGATTCCGGAACCGGGATAGTTTCCTTGGTTTCCCAGATTTTTTCTAATGAATGCTGTGCATTTACAGATAGCGTAGTTGTTAAACCTACTATTGCCGTTAGTACAATTGTTTTAAGCTCCATTTCGTATAACTTATAGATTTCACTAAAGATACAAAAGCTAAATTAAATGAAGCTATTTGTTCACGAAAATTTGGCTCTGCCACATATGCAGCCATAAGAATAGAGTTATTTCCTTAACAGTTGTATTTCATTAGCTGCCAATATAAAAGCCCCCATTCCTTTCGGATCATCCTGAATAACAGGTTCACTAATATAATATTCAAAACTACCATTTCTATAGGGCTTGCCACCTAAACCCGAGACCATTACCGTTCCGTTTAAATGATAATACCCATCCTCACCTTTTACGATAAACTGGTTAATTATACTCTGATAACCTTTTTCTGCCAAAGATTTATATTTAGAGGGTATATAACCCAATCTTGATGCTTTTAACATAGTATAAACAAACATGGAAGAAGCAGATGCTTCTGGATAATTACCTGCTCTGTGTGCTTGGTCCAAAACCTGATACCATAAATTATTTTTGGGATTTTGAACCTTTGCGATGGCCTCTACATACCGATTTAAAATATCCAGTAAAGTCTTTCTTTTTGGATGGTCTTTCGGAAAATCATCCAGAACATCGACCAATGCCACACCGTACCACCCCATTGCTCTTCCCCAGATGTTTGGCGATTTCCCGGTTTCCTTATTTGCCCATTTTTGTTCTCTGCTTTCGTCCCATGCATGGTGTAACAGACCTGTCAGACTATCTCTGGAATTTTTTTCCATCAAAATAAATTGCTTTGCTACGTCATCAAAATTCTGCGACTCGTTAAAAGCCTTCGAGTAATGCGCATAGAATGGCTGTCCCATATACAAACCGTCTAACCACATCTGGTTAGGATAAACTTTTTTATGCCAAAAGCCCCCTTCGCTTGTTCTTGGATGCTTATATAACTGCTGTCTGATGTATTTGGCAGCATCAGCATATTTTTGATCACCTGTTTTTTCAAACAAATACATCATCATTTTGCCATTACGTACATAATCTATATTGTAAGATTCTTGCTTATAAAATTTGATTTTACCATCAGGTAATAGAAATCTGTTCATCTGCTTTACAATATAGTCGTAGTATTTCTTATCCCCGGTTCTTGCATAAACGTTTGAAATAGCTTCCAGATACAAGCCAATATCATAAGACCAGCCTGCCGATTTGCCGTCTATTCTGGTTAAAGAATCTGGCCATTTATGCATAATCGTATTACTGATTTCTTTGGCATAATCTATTTGTCCAACTATATTCCTCTTAGCGGAACACGCCATCAGCACAGAGGACAATACACTTAATACCAATACATTTATACTATTCATTTTCATTGTTTGAATATTTTATTTAGAAATGAAATGGTGTAATCCATCATAGGTTGAAACCATGGATTAAAAAACCAAAACGGGTGTGGAGTATCTGGAAATTCATGGACTTCTGCATAAATTCCATAAATATTTAGCTTTTTAATCATATCGTCTCTTCCTGCATGAAACCGGGGTATAGAACTATTTAAAAAAAGTATAGGTCCCGATTCCTTTGTTACATGATTTAAAGGAGCTGCATCTTCCCAGTTCTTTGGGTTTTCTTCATAGGTACCGTCTAGCCAATTAGACGCAGCCTTGCCCTCTACAGATTCAGGATGTCGAAACGCCAAAGTTCCATCTATATTAACTACCGCCTGAATACTGCTTGAAAACTGGCTATTACCTCTTTGCACCCCTTCAAGGCTTTTATTCCGGTTAGTTACACCGAGCAATGTTGCCAACTGCCCCCCTGCAGATGTTCCTAAACTGGCGATCTTTCCGGTATCCAGATTAAATTGTTTTGCATTTGCCCGCATCCATCTTATGGCTGCCTTTAGATCATAAACCGCCTGCGGATATTTGGCTTCTAACGACAAACGATATTCCACAGAAAAAGCCACATAACCATAACCTGCTAAAGTTTCCGCTATGGCATGCATTTGGGATTTATCCCCAAACTGCCAGCCCCCACCATGGATTAATATAACTCCCGGAGATGTATTACCTAATCTTTTTTTAGGATAGAAGACATCCATGAGTAGTTGCCGATCACCAACTCGGTCATATACAACATCCAGTTTTGACAAAACAGGATGTACAATAGTGGGTTTAGCGATAGTAATATAAGGCCTGTACTTCTTTTCTTTCAACAAAGTACCATGTAATGTAAATGATGTATCCCGTGGGATATTTTGTTGCGCTTTCGTTAAAAAGGCCAGACAGAGCAGAATGAGAGTCAGCAATTGTTTTAACATACTATAAATCTTTCATGGCATTAAATACCAGCCTTGCCACTTCTTTACCACCTTCTATTTGAAAGTGAGTATTGTCTTTCTGACCGTTCGGATATGCAGTATACAAACCCGCTCCAAAATTCATAAAGTATTTATTCGTCACATAATCCTGACCCACTCTGGTAAAATGCTGCATAGACAATTCATTTAAGTCTATCAATTTCACGTTTAGTTCTTTTGCTACGGCTTTAACGGCTTCCGGATACTCACCATGAACATTGCTCAACTTTCCATCTTTCCATGGATAGTTCCTGGCTACTGGAGTCAATAGAATCGGAATTGCTCCTTTCTGTCTGGTTTGATTAACAAACAATCTCAGGAACTCTTTATAACCTTCTATATTTACATATCGTTCTGTTTTTTCTACTGCACCATCGTTATGTCCAAACTGAATCATTACTACATCTCCCTTCTTTAAAGCATTATAGACTGCAACCCAACGGCCTTCCTGAAAGAAAGTTCTGGTGCTTCTTCCTCCTTTCGCCCTGTCGTCTACCTTAACTTCTTTGGCATTTTGCAATATATTCTTTACCAGCCTGAGACTATCTGTCGAAAAAAAAGATTGAAACATTTGTCCCCAACCTACCAAAGGATAGCGTTTGGTATCATAATCTTTTTCTAAAGAGTAATCTGCTACGGTAGAATCGCCAATAATATAAATAGTAACCGCTTTTTGTCTGTAACTAAACGCACATAATATGCTAGCTATCAACATTAAGAGAAATAGATTTCTTTTTTTCATCGTATGACCATTAAGTGAATCATTTTCAACCATCAGAATTTCTTCATGGCATTAAATATTAAGCGGGAAACCTCTCTAGCACCCTCAATTTGAAAATGATAATTATCATTTAAACCATTAGGAAAAGCAACATATTGTCCCGGTTTTAAATTCATGAAATACTTACCACTAACGTTATCTTCTCCAATTTTCGTAAAAAAAGCTCTGGACAATCTGTTCAAATCAATCACCTTAACCTGAAGTTCGTTGGCCACAGCTTTAACAGCATCAGCATACTCTCCATGCGAATCCATTAATTCCCCATCTTTCCATGGGTAATTTCTTGTTACCGGTGTCAACAAAACAGGCACTGCTCCCTTCTCTTTGGTTTGGTTAGAGAATAATCTCAGATACTCCTTAAACCCTTCTACATTCACATACCGCTCCGGCTTTTCCTTCCATGAATCGTTGTGTCCAAATTGTATCATCACCACATCGCCCTTTTTCAAAGATTTATAAATGTCTGCCCAACGACCTTCCTGAAAAAAGGTTCTGGAACTTCTTCCAGCTTTTGCCCGGTTATCAATTTTGACTTCTTTGGCATTGTTCAATATACCTCGCACTAATTTCAGGCTATCCTTTATAAAGAAAGCTTTAAGCATTTGCCCCCAACCCGCAGCAGGGTAACGTTTGGTATGGTAATCAATATCTAAAGAATAATCTGCAACTGTAGAATCGCCAATAATATAAATGGTCGTTTCTTTATTTTTCAGGCTAAACGCACTAAAAGCAATCACTGTTATTATAGCAAACACGGCTGCTTTCTTTCCAGGGCTCACGAAATAATCTATTCTCATAACTCCTTATTTGGGAATAAAATTCTTAACCTATGGAACTCCTATCTCTGGTGATACCGATGCTGGATGTTTTTGAACTCAGCATCTAATCAATAAAAAACTCCTCTAATTCACGATCAAAGCTTTAGCACTTGCTCCATTATTAAAAGCTGCTTTGGTAAAATTCTTGGAAATGTTGCTGTTCTTTATCGTAATTCCCGCAGAATTAGCACCATTAATATTAAATAGTGTTCCACTTTTCTGATTAGTTTTTAAGTTGTTAAAAACAATGTCCTGGCTTGTCTCAATGTAAACAAGTTCTTTCTCGTTGTTCTTTGTAATCAGATTTACATCAGTTATATAAATACCTTTCGCATCTTTTATCTCTACACCAATATCAGTATTCAAAGACAAATTTTTTATATGAATATTGTTTACCGGCATTTCTGGAATCCCGCGAACAAAAATCCCTTTGTTGGCACCATTACAAGCAATATTTTCAATAAAAACATCTTTAAAAACAGGCGTAGCTTCTGTTACTGGCGGAATTTCCACTTTCTCGTTTGCCTTTGGCGATTTCACCCAATAATACATATCGAAAAATATAGCTTCCTGAACAATATCGAACATGTTAATATTCTTAATATAGATATTTTCTACTACACCTCCTCTGCCTCTGGTTGTTTTAAAACGTATTCCTTTATCGGTCCCCATGAAAGTACAATCATAAACGAAAATATTTCTGGCACCTCCAGACATCTCGCTTCCTACTACAAATCCGCCATGGCCTTTATAAACTGTATTATTTCTGATAATTACATTTTCTGTTGGTTTACCCCTTTTTCTCCCCGCTTCGTCTTTTCCAGACTTGATACAGATAGCATCGTCTCCAACGTCAAAAACACTATCCTCTATCAATACATTTTTACAAGATTCTATATCTGCACCATCTCCATTATGCGCATAATCCGGATTTTTGATAAAAAGATTTCGTAATGTCAGATTTTCGCACATGATGGGATGTACATTCCATGCTGGCGAATTCTGAAAAGTCACTCCTTCCAACAACACATTTTTACAGCTGTTAAGAACAATCAGATTGGGTCTCAAAAAATCTTTTACCGGTTCAAAATCTTCCAATTTAGTTCCAGCATCTAACCAAAAAGAGATATTATTGTCATGTCCTCTTTTATTTTTCTCAGATGGATACCACCTTTTCTTATCATCGCTCAGAATACCTCCCGTTGCAATTTTAGCCTTCCATTCCGATTCGGTTAAATCACTCATTCTTACCATTCGCCACGCGTCTCCGTTTCCATCTATCACGCCTTCACCAGTTACAGCTATATTGGTTAAATTAGTTCCCATTATAGGCGACTCGTTCCGGGCAGAAGGCTTACCTTCATAAATACCCTCGACTATTTTGTAATCGTCAAAATTTTTGGAGAATTGCAATAAAGCATTCTTTTGCAAATGTAAGTTCACGTTATTCTGAAGTTTAATTGGCCCTGTTAGCCAATATCCCCCGGGAATTAGCACTACCCCGCCACCTTTCTTGCTGCAGTCTAAAATTGCTTTGTTAATTGCTTGTGTATTTATGGTTGCCCCATCCGCGATAGCACCGTATTTCAGCACATTAAACGTATCTTTCTTAAATGTTGGCTCTGTTATAACAGGTAAATTATTCCATGAATAAATTTTAGTTTGCGCCCTAGCACCTGTAACAAACAAAACGCATAGAACAAGCATTAATATCTTTCGATTTTTCTTTTTCATAATTAATTGTGAGGATTCCATCCATTTAAGACCTTTGCCAACGTATATTTCTTTAAATCTGATTTCTTAAGCTGATGTGACCACACCACTCTTTTTGAAAGCTCCTTAGCTCCTGCTCCAAAGCTTCCATACTCGGCATAATAAGCCGTTTTCTCCTTATTTGGGAATTGTTTATCACCTGGCCAAGGATGCCAACCTTCTTTCACAATGTGGCCTCCCATATCTGTATTAATAAATATTGTTTGGGCGTAAGGTCGCCATGGCCGCCCCAAATAAACTTTATTTACGCTTTTGTCTTTGGCTATAAGCTTACAATTAACAAATACAAAACCATATTTATCTTCATGGGTTGTTGACGCCGCGGTTATATACGAGTTTGTTAGGCTTTCGATAGTACAGTTATAAAAATAAGCCGTTGTTGCTCCAAAAATAAAATCTGTAGTACCATTTATAAAACAGTTTTCGAAATAGTTTCTGGTACCTGCTCTGGCCAGGTACAGGGTATCCTGATTACCTAGTATACGACAGTTTTTAACAGTTATTCTATCTGCTTCTGTATGTAAGGCCACTGCCTGGCCAACCCTTCCTGCTGTATTTTCTATAGTTAAATTTTCCAAAACACAGTCATTAGCAGCTACAAAAAGTGTGTAAGAAGTATAAGTGCTAAATTTAGAATCTCCTGTAACATCTATGCCTCTAAACGGCTTTCCGGAGAAATCGCTAAAGGTAATTATCGTGTTATCCCTGTCTTCCCCTTTCAATGCTACATTTCTCTTAAAAGCCGGAATTACTACTTTTTCTTTATAAATACCTGGTTTAATAAAAATAGTTACACGTCTTTCAGCATGATCTCTTACCTTATTAATTGCCTCCTGTATAGTTTTGAAATCTCCGGAACCATCCTGAGCAACGGTAAGCTCAAAACGATTGTCAGTTGTTTGCGCTATGGTAAAAAGGGTACCTAAAACCAATAACAATGTGAATATATATCTCATAAATTATCTTTTATAAAACCTTATTTCTTAACTGAACTTATCATTTTAAAGTTTCCAGTATCTTTAGCTCTTCCAACCACTGTTCGCATACAGTAGTCCATAAATTCGTACTTCCGGGATTATTTCTTAAAGCAATCGCATGGCCGCCCTGATTAAAAACATGCAGACTAGAAGGAATATTATTTGCCAGCAATGCCTCATAAAACATTAAACTGTTTTTAGGAGACACCGTTTTATCATTAAAAGCATGTGCAATAAAAGCTGGAGGTGTATAATTACTCACCTGTTTATGCAGAGAATATTTTTCAATCATAGCGGCAGATGGATTTGGTCCTAATAAATTTTCTCGGCTACCTTTATGTGCATTTGCCCCCATATCTATTACCGGAGAAATCAATATCATAAAATCTGGGCGGTAATTATAATTGTCTATTTTATCGCCAATATTCGCATAGTTATCTTTAATAGTACCTAAAGTGGCTGCTAAATGTCCGCCTGCAGAAGACCCCATCACACCTATTTTGTGGATATTTATTTTCCACTCCTCGGCTTGGCTTCTAATCAATCTGATAGCCCGTTCCGCATCCTGCAAAGGAGCTTTTTCCCTTTCTCTTAAATCGGGAGAGTGTGGCAATCTATGAATGAGTACAAATGCATTGATACCTATTGTATTAAACCATTTTGCCAGTTGATACCCACTTATATTATATGCTAATCTGCTATACCCTCCTCCCGGAATAATAAGCACTGCAGCTCCTTTATTCTCTTGCTTAGAAGTAAAAAAAGCGTATATACCAGGAGTTCCGACCTGATATATACGCTCATTACTAGCACTATCTTTCACATTAATTCCTTTTGTATTTGGCATTCTGGATTTTGGCCAAAGTGGGATAAATTCCTGTGCTTTAGTTACGACACAAGCAAGGGCTAGGAACAACGTTATTGCAATAGCTTTCATATTGTTCTGATTGGATTTCCTATTTTACAGCTTCAACTCTAAACCAGTCTATATCTGCATATCCAGAGTCATTAATCTGATTATCTCTAATAGCATAAAGACCTAAAGTTGCACCAATCCATTTACCGGGTTGCGCTATAAAAGTATCTCCAACTGCTGTATATTTTTTATCATCCAGACTATAAAACCAATTACACTTACCTCCATCAGTAACTTTCACTCTCAGGTAAATATATTGGTTAGGCTTTACGGAAGTTACCTGCAGTTCGGTCTCTTTGCCGTTAGCTAAACCTTTTTTACACACACCATAAACCAGGTTCTGCCCTTGTTTAGTATTTCTGATAAATAGCTGGCTGTAATCCTGTCCTACCACAGCAAATCCGGCTCTTTCATTTTCAATTTTCTCATTACCCAGGAATTTAATTTTAACGGTGGCCATAAAATTATCTGCCGGAAATTTCTGAGTTAATATATTAGGTACATCTAAAAGATTTTTAGTGCCTTCGGGAGTCTTTTTTGTATAAAGTCTTAAGGCACCATTGTTACCCGGCATTAACCAGGTACCGTCCGGATTGGCTTGCCATTGCCATTGCTTCCCTAGCCAAGGCGTATTAAACTCGTCAGACTCTGCTGGATTTACAACCGGATATGTTTTACCCACATTAGGTTTTTTATACTCTAAAACCGGTTCGCCAGTTCCCTTTTTACTCTTTTCAACACCAATAACCGGCCAATCATTTACCCATTTCATTGGCTGTAAATGAACAACCCTTCCATAAGCATCCTTATCCTGAAAATGTACAAACCAATCTTCGCCGGTTTGTGTGTCAACCCATGCGCCCTGGTGGGGACCATTTACGGGCGATTTCCCTTGCTCTAATACAACCTTTCGTTCATAAGGACCAAAAATATTTTTAGACCGAAGCACCAACTGCCAGCCTGTAGCTACTCCACCAGCCGGAGCAAATAAATAATAATACCCATTCCTTTTATGTAATTTTGTCCCTTCTATAGTGGGGTCCAGCTCATGGCCATCGTAAACAATAACGCCTTTATCCAAAACCTTATCTCCAGCATAATTTAACCTGGCAACGGCTACTACACTTTTTAATCCAGCTCTGCTCCCCGCATAGGCAAAAGATAAATATGCCTTACCATCCTCATCCCAAAAAGGACATGGGTCTATCAAACCCTTACCTTCAAAAATCAACACAGGCTCGCTCCAATCGCTTTTTGGGTCTTTAGTTTTTAACATGTAAATCCCGAAATCCGGATCACCATAATAAATATAGAATTCGCCATTGTGATATCTTATTGAAGGTGCCCATACTCCATTACCATGTTGGACTTTACTAAAAATATCTAAAGGATATTGCTGTAATAGAGCATGATTAATTATTGTCCAATTAACTAAGTCTTTTGAATGTAATATAGGCAAACCTGGTGCGTGATTAAAACTTGAAGAAGTCATGTAAAAATCATCTCCAACGCGAATAGCATCAGGATCAGAATAATCTGCATTAATTATAGGGTTCTTATACTTTCCGTTTCCCAAATCTGGAGACCAAACTTTTGACACGTAGCCTGAAGGCTTATCTGCATTTTGAGCTAATGCCTGATTTGCTGTTAGTACTAATAAAACGAGACCTTTCTTAAAAATTTCCATTTAACTTTTAGTATTATAATAGGATATAGTATTTACAATTCTAAGGAATTAAGTCCTAAAGGATAAAAAATAGCTCAATTAAATCTGTGCAATCGATACCGGCAACGATATAGACCAAAATGTATCGGTTGCATAAATTTTTAATAAAAGTAAATTAAAACTTATAAAAACCAAACCTCACAACTCTAGGTTTTTAATGTATGGAAATATTCGCCCTCCCCAGAATCCTGATTAGTTTTAAAGTATTTTTTGTTTTCAGCTTACTTTTGTTGGAAAAACAGGATACTGCTGCACAAATAATTCCGCAAGATACAGCAAAAACTGTATCGGAAGTTCCTGCATGGGACAAAGACTCTTTAGGCAGACGCACACCCAGAGGTACAGTTGAAGGGTTTATTCAGGCAATATCAACTCAGAATTATAAAAATGCGGGCAGATATCTAAAACTAGACTCCAGCATAAAAAACTTTCAGGACACTACACATCTGGTAAAAGGATTTCAATATCTTTTGGAAAAAAACGGACGGTTATTTCCCTATTCCAGAATAAGCAACGAACCCAACGGAGCAGAAGATGACGATATGGGACCAAACCTTGACCAGGTTGGTGTTGCTTCTATAAACGGAGACTCTTTTGATTTAATTCTGGAACGTACACAAGATACAACGGGCGCCCCTATTTGGTTATTTTCGTCACAAACCATCCAGAGAATCCCCCAACCTGTCGAAGAGAAAATAGAACCAAGTTTAGTGGATAAAGTATCTCCTAATATACTTCATAAGACATTGTGGGGCGGTGTTCCAATAATACACTGGCTTGGAGTTATTCTTGTCACAATCATTTCCTATCTGGTTATGGGTCTAATTTTAAGGCTCCTTACCTACTTAATACCCTCAATATGGCAGAAAGCCAGAACAGAACCTTTAAGTGGTGTAATACACTCTTTTATATTACCCGTGAGACTGTATTTAACGGTTTGGATTTCTATAATAATATGCAGAGAAATAGGAATATCTATTATCGTACGCCAGAGATTTAGCGATGTCGCATTAATTGCCGCAGCTGTGGCTATACTACTTTTGTTATGGCAATTGATAAATTTTTCGTCCCGTTATGTAGAAAGGCGAATGGTACAAAAAGGTAATTTATCTGCCATATCTGTTATTCTTTTTTTAAGGAGAGGAGCAAAAATAGCTCTTGTTACATTAGGCGTTATTCTTATACTGGACACTATTGGATTTAACGTAACAACCTGGCTTGCCGGGTTGGGTATAGTTGGTATAGCTCTGGCTTTAGGTACTCAAAAAACCATTGAGAATTTTGTAGGAGGTGTTACTATTATAACAGATCAACCTGTGCGAATTGGCGATTTCTGCAAAGCTGGAGATGTATTGGGCACCATAGAACAAATTGGTATGCGTACAACTCGTATACGTACAAATGACCGTACCATCGTAACTATACCGAACGGTGAATTCTCATCTATGAAAATTGAAAATTTCTCTCCCAGAGACAGATTTCTATTCAACCCCTCATTTATGTTAAGGCTAGACACAACTTCAGAACAGATAAAAATCATTCTCGAAAAATTAAAGTCTATACTTTTAGACCAAAACAAAGTAAATCCAGATCCTGCCCGTGTAAAGCTTGTTGCAGTTAATAAAGAAGGCATTAAAGTAGAAGTATTTGCCTTTATAGACACTATTGATGGAAACGAGTTTATGAACATTCAGGAAAACTTATATCTGAATATGTTGGACGCTATTGAAAACAGTGGAACACATTTAGCTATGCCTTCACAGACGGTTTATATTACCAATAGAACTGAAGAAAAAGAGTAAGTCCCTATTATATTGAATGCCTGTTTGATACGAAATATGTCACTAATTAAATTGTCTCATTATATCATTCTATTTTCCTGGTAAATAAAGAAATTATATGGTCTTATATTAAATCCCGATAGTGCAACTTCTCGAGTTTTTCAAAAAGGTCCTCAGAACGAAATGGTTTTGAAAGATAGTCGTTCATACCCGCTGCAAATACCTCGCCTATTATAGTATCATTTACTGTTGCTGTTAATGCAATGATCGGGATATTGGCCTTTTCTTTATTTTTCAAATTTCTGATTTCCCTTGCAGCTTCATTCCCATTCATTTCTGGCATATGTAAATCCATTAGTACAATGTCATAGTCGTTTTCCTGAATCATCTGTAAAACTTGCTTCCCATTTTCTGCAATATCAGGCTTAATATCTTTCTGTATCAGTGTCTTTTTCAATACAAGCACATTTACCATATTATCCTCAGCAACCAGAACTTTTAAATAAGACAGATTGTTACCAGAACCAGATTTAATAGTTTCTTCTTCCTTAGTTATATGCCCAGTAGTATAATAGGGAAATACAATATCAAAAGTAAACTTTGCACCTCTCCCTGGTTCGCTTTCTAAATTTATCTCAGATTGATACAAATCAAGTACTTTTTTAACAATTGAAAGACCTAAACCTGTTCCTCCGTAATTTCTATTGGTACTAACAGATGCTTGTATAAAGGTTTCAAATATATTTTGATGTCTGGCCTGGTCAATACCAATCCCAGAATCTTGTACGATAAACCGGACTTTAACAATATCCTTTGTATGTTCTATATCTCTACATGAAAAATTCACAAAGCCACTATCAGTAAATTTTATAGCGTTATTAACAAGATTCAGCAAAACCTGTGTTAAACGGGTAGGATCCCCTGCTATCAATTTATTCTGTAAACCTTCTGATACCTGCAGGTTAAAATCTAAATTCTTTTCAACGGCTTTAATTTTCAAGCTAGCGTATATATTATTAACCAGGTCCGGCAAACTGAAAGGTGTATTTTCAAGCTCAACCTTTCCAGAATCCAATTTATTGAAATCTAAAATATCGTTAACAAGCATCAATAGATTTTCGGCAGAAAAATTCAATACAGAAAGCATTTCTTCCTGATCTTCCCGGGGGTTTTGTTTCAGCAATACATCTGTCAAACCAATAACGCCATTCAGCGGAGTTCTGAGCTCATGAGACATGGTAGACAAGAAATCCATCCTTGCATTAGATAATTTCTTTACATTATATATAGTCTCGTTAAGTTTCCTGTTCGTTTCATTAAGGTCGTTTTTGGTTTGGGTAAGTGTCAGAAAATTTTTACTATATGTTTTAAAGAAAAAATAGTGCAGGAAGGTAATCATAAAGAAGTCAAAAGCCAGAACGTAAATATAAACCGGCTTAATAACTATTTCAGGAGTGACTTCCAGTAGAAAATAGCTTTTATCTGTAAAAGCGACATCTATAAAAACAGGCAGTATATTTATAGTAGAATAAAACCACCCCCACCTTGGTCCTTTCATGAAAAACCCCAGCGCAGATGCTAACCAAATATATTGCAATGTTGCCGCATTTATGCCTTGTACAAAAATCAATAAATTGCCCCATGCTCCTAACAAAGTCAGCAATATCAATACGGCATGAGACACCGCCCGCCATACATTAGCATAATATATAAATACGATAAATAAGGAAGAGAAAAAAAAGATTGCACTTGCTCTTATCAATTTCAGCAGCTGATAACTGTAAGAATATGCAAAAATCAATGTTAACCCAAAAATGGCATACGCAACAAGGAGATAAAATAACATACGAACCCTAGCCTGATTAATAGGATCGGTTTCTCTCTCTGTTATTGTTTTCACAAAAGTTCGTACCCAATTGGCCAATAATCTCATTATTATCCGTTTTTCATCCCAAAATTAAAATAATTTAGAAATGAACATTTTTTTATTGGATATTTTCAAATCTATATTTATTTGCAACTAATTTATATGTGTGCTTATTAACTGTGCACACTACCAATATATGAGTTTCTTTTAACAATAATATTATTACTTCTTTAATTTACACCAATTCTGCTTTTTAACAAAAAAACCAATGACAAGCTGTAACCATCTGTTTTTCCATTGTGTTTACTTAAGTTTTTATGGAATCCAATCACCTAAGATTTCCTGAACAGTATATTTTTTCGCTTCTTCATCGCTAAGCTGATGCGACCAGGTTACTCTGCTTTTTGGATTAGACCCTTCACCTTTATTGTTATATTCCGCATAAAAAGCCGTTTGCTTATTAGATTCCTTTCTCCAAAAATCCCATCCTTCCGGTTTTATATGTTTCCCTAAGTAACTATTGATAAAAACTGTTTTTGCATAAGGTCTCCATGGTCTTCCCAGATAATAACTAGCTCCTTCTTCTCCAATTATCTTACAATCCTTAAAAACATAACCATATTGTACAGTATCGGGTGTTGAGGCCGCGGTGATAAACGACCCGCCTTTCTTACAAAATATTTCACACCCCTGAAAATAAGCGGTAGACGAACCAAAAATAAAGTCGGTTGTCCCCTCAATATAACAGTTTTCATAAAATTGCCTGCTACCAATTCCGTAAGTATATAAGGTATCCTGAAAACCTAAAAACCTACAATTCTTAAAGTGGATTTTATCTCCGATAACTTGAACTGCGACGGCTTGCCCTACAGGACCTGACGTGTTTTGAAAGGTGATATTTTCGGCATAGAAACCCTCCCCATAAATATAAAAGGAGGCAGAGCCAGAAGTTCCAATTTCTTCTCCAAATCTATTTTTTTTAGACGCGTAATCATCATAAGTTATTACTGTATGCTTTACACTTTCTCCTATAAATCTGACATTTCGTTTGGAACCTGGCAGGATTAGTTTCTCTTTATAAATGCCATTCTTTATAAAAATGGTAGTAGTATTCTTTCTAAAATCCGGAACAGCATTTATAGCTTCCTGAACAGTTTTGAAATCACCCTCTCCTTTTGCATCAACAACAAAATCGTACCTTGCTGCAAATCCTTTAGATACCATGCAAAAGACGAACAGTATGAATAGAAATATTCTTTTTCTCACTATTATTTATCTGCGTTAACAAGATATCCCGCTAATGGCGACTGTATTTTTTGAAGTTCCCGGCCAACAATTTCGGCCATATACCTTGCTCCTAATTCACTGAAATGTGTATCGTCCTTCACTCCATTAGGATAGTTTGGATTTTGTTTTTCATCCAAATGAAGAAATAACAATTTAGAATTTTCTTCCCCAAATGACTGTAACAGATTCATACTTTCCTTGCTGAGATCGATTAACGGTACCTGTAACTCTTCTGCTATGTTTCTAACCAGTTGCGCATACTCTTTATGTGTATCTACTACTTTTCCATACTCATCAAACTTTCGTCTGGCAACAGGAGTTATCAGAATAGGATTTGCTTTTTTGGCTCTGGTTTCATTAACATACCTGCGCAGATTATCCTGAAATTGTGAAGGAGTGGTTGCATTTTTCTTTGTAGGAATCTCATCGTTATGCCCAAATTGAATGAGTACATAATCGTCTGCTTTAAGCGAATCTAAAACAGCATTCCACCTACCCTCGTTTATGAAAGATTTTGTACTCCTCCCATTCTGAGCTCTGTTATCTACCGTGGCATTTTGATTAAAAAACCAGGTAAAGGGAACTCCCCAACCCGTTTCGGGAAATTTATTTTTTGCTTTTTGTGCAATAGTAGAATCTCCTATCAAATAAACTTTTATTTGTTTTTGTGTTGTCCCAAATGACATCAGTATAAAAGACAATGTCATTAAGATAAGTCTATTTACGTTTGCTTTTTTCATTAACCAGACTGTTTAAATAAATCTCAATATTGGTGTAGCCAGAACCTTTGACATCAAACTTTACCGCATCGCTGGCATCTTTCGGATTTAAACCATTTGCCTTTTCCCAAGGATCGGGAATCCCGTCGTTATCAGAATCTGTATATGGCGTATATTTTTTAAATGTTGGCCATGCGGTTTTAGACATTTCATAACTTGTACCATGAGGGTGTCCGCCCTGTACATCGATTATCTTTCCTTTTCCTCGAATTACGTCTTCTATCAACCTTTTGTCCAATGTATCTCTTGAGAAACTAGCGCCAACATATTTCAATATGCTTTGATATGCATCTTCTGCAGAAACATCCTGTAAGGATAATGCTTCAAAAGGTTTGTTAACCAGGACTGTATCTTTATCTTGCGGACTGGCACTCTTATCAAAATGTACTCCTAAAATATTATTTTTACTTGTCTGCGTATCTCCATACATAAAATTTCCCGCTACATAAAATTTCCCGTATTCTTTATTTTTACCGGGTTTAGTTGGATTTAGAATTCGGGATTTCACAGATTTCGATGTATTTGGTCCCGGTTTATAATAGTTATTTACAATATTATAAAAACCACCTTCTCCACCATAAACATTATTATGCCGCCAGTTATAAATTACATTATTACGGAAATCTACCAATTCGTCAGAAGCACCTAATCTGGCTCCGTTAAACCGCGGAGTCCTGCTTACACAATGAGCAAAAAGGTTATGATGTGCAGAAAGCGCACTACCACCCCAAATCCCTCCGTAACCATGGTTCTCGAAATCTTTATCCCCTTCTTCAAAATGATAAGAATAATTTAAAGGTTCGGCTATTAGATTCCACTGAAATGTAGTACTATCTCCGCCATAGATAGACATTACCTCGTCCGTACTCCAGCTTAAACTACAGTGATCTACAATAATATTTTTCTTCCTCGATCCACTTAGTGCATCATCTGAACCGGCCCCGTCTATCATACCCTTATTTTGATAGCGGTCTCCCATTCTTATTCTCATATAACGCATAATAATATTATCTCCGGACAAAGAGACGGGGTAGTCGGCAATACAGATTCCGTCACCCGGTGCCGACTGACCTGCTATCGTTGCATTTTTACTAACATTCAATCTGGAATTTAGATGAATTGTTCCTGATACGTTGAATACTATTATCCTCGGATGTTTGGCCTCCGCTGCTTCCCTAAAACTTCCCGGTCCGGAATCGTTAAGATTACTTACGGTATAAACTTTTCCACCGCGCCCCCCTTTTGTGAATTTACCAAACCCTTCCGCTCCTGGAAATGCTAAAGTCTGAGCCTGCGACAAATGTGTTAAAAGTAAAAACAAATAAGTGGAAATAACTCCTTTCATTAACCTCATATATTATTTAAATAAAACAACATAAGCCCAAAAATTCAGGCTTATGTTAATTGGTTTATTATTTATTGGATTTGCTTTTCTGTTATTTCTTTAACTATACTGTTGATGTAAACTTCGATATTATCATAAGCTGTACTTAAATCTCTACCGCTCGCATTTGCCTTATTAGGATCGAGTTTGTTTGCTATCTCCCAATCATCTGGCATTCCATCGCCATCTGTATCTTTTGGTGCTGGTAATGAGTTTAGTACCGGCCAGCTTCCAACGTCTTTTTGTGTATCTATAATACCAGGTAATTTTGACACACTTCCAGTGAAAGTCGCTGTTTTATCTTTTACTTCTTTACAAATCCTGGTATCTACGGCATCTCTCTTATAACTAGCTCCAACATAAAGCAACACTGCATTATATGCCTGCACTGCTGTGTGATTAGAAAGTTGCTCCGAAGGGAAAGGAGTAATTTTTTGTGCCATTTCCTTTGTTATCCCCGAATCGAAATCCATTCCCCCGTTCCAATTATCATTACTTATGGTAGCGTTTCCATCTACATAATTACCTGCAACATAAAATGTTCCATAACCCGGAGCAAAATCACCGGGATTTGCTGCTCCAGTAGGATCATCCTTAGAAACCTGCATAATACGTCTATTTATCTTGGACGGTGTCGCTGGTCCGGCTTTATAATAATTGTTTACAATATTATATTCCCCGTTTTCACCGCCATACGCACTGTTTCCACTCCAGTTATAGATTACATTATTTCTGTAATCGACCTTATCAATTCCAAATTTACCTATACCTGTCCCACTTCCCTTGCTATATCTTTTTCCTCCATCAAACCTTGGATTTCTACTGGTATGGTGAGCCAATAAATTGTGATGGAAAGTTGCCGGGCTACCTCCCCAGATACCTCCATAACCATGCGCCCCTTTTGAGTGTCCCGAATTAGTCATACTTTCTGAGACAATACACCACTGCAGAGTGAAATTTTTATTATGATAGAAAGAAGCAGCCTCATCTATAGACCAGCTCATAGAACAGTGATCTATCATTATATTTTCTAAGTCCCTTCCTCCTATAGCATCACTTTCTATAGTTGCCACATTGGTATCTCCGAGTCTAAAACGCATATACCTAATAATGACATTATTTGCCGCAATGTTAACCTCGTAGTCTTGTATACAAATACCATCTCCCGGAGCTGTCTGGCCTGCAATTGTAACATCTCCATTTTTTATTTGTAACCTGCTTTTGAGTTTAATATTTCCCGAAACTTCAAAAATAATAATACGTTTTCCGCTTTGGTTGATAGCATCCCTTAAACTCCCTGTTCCAGTATCGTTTAAATTGGTTACTTTAATAACCTTTCCGCCCCGACCACCGGTCGTATTCCTTCCCCAACCTTCTGCTCCCGGAAAGGCATAAGCTGTTTCTTCGATTGGTTTTGGGGTGTTTGAGTTATCTCCATTGTCAGGAATTTCGGTTTTATCCTCATCTTTTGCAGATGGCTTATCTTTTTTGCACCCTAATGCCGAGAAAAAACTCAACAATGCAAAAACTACAAATGTCTTTTTCATATTCATTTTAGAAAATCACTTAAATGTGTAGTAATCACAATTTATTACCACACATTTAAATGACTATAGTTTATTATCTCCACCTTGGATCACCTGCGGAGGATTTACCTGCAAAACTTGCATCTTTAATAGTAAAGTCTGCATTTGTTGGATTTACGAATAAATCTGTTGACGATTGCGAGTAATTTGTAATCCCAGCAAATGTTCCACTTGCCACTACATAATCTGACGTCTGGTAGCTGTTGGAAACCTTATAAGTAGAAGCCATCCTTATTCCGTTAGAAGTCGGAAATTTGGTCTTTGATAATATAACATTATTTATGGCTGTAGAGGCTACATTTTGCGAACCATAGTCTATTAAATATCTAGTCTCGCGGCTTACGTCGTATATTGTACAATTTTCAACCAATAAGCTACTTGCTCCAACTCCTGTATGCAATACTAAACCTAAACCAATATTATAGAATGTTGAATTGGTTATGGATATATTATCTACTAAACCAGTAGCTACATTCGTATGAATAAAAGCATAATTTTGTGATGGCGCAAGATTGCTGACAATACAGTAATCAATTACCAATTTCTTAATTGTTTTAGCACCTGCAGCCTGTAATCTTATTGGAGTGTTTGCATATCCGTTAATATTACAGTTTTCAAATATCAGGTTTTCCAAAACTGCTGCGTTTGATTGATTAATTATATACTGGGAAGAACTTCCATCAAAACTAATATTTTGAAATTTTATATCACCTAAAGCTCCCGGAAGAGAGAAACCTGTGCCCGCTGTTTTCAATGTTGGTTTGTTTGGCCCTTCTTGACCAAATATTGTTATCGAAACGCCATTTGGAATTGCTATAGTTCCCGAAGCAATAAACGTACTTCCCTGAGGTAAAACAAATACATCTCCATTGCTTGCTCCTTCTATCGCGAGCTTAATATCATCTCCTACATTTAGCTGTTTTACTGTACCTATAGGCACTTTCAATTTTGTCGTGAATGTTCTAATTCCTTTATCGGCATTATTGTCATAAATAACCACATCATACGTAGTCGCTGGTGTTAAACCGGTAATAACTTTTTCGCCATTTGTCAATTCTGAAGCAGAAAGATTAACCCTATCTCCATTAATAGTTAGATGAGTTACTTGCTTAGAGACATCCCAACGAACAGTTACCTGATCAGACAATATATCTTGGTATTTAATTACCTCTAAATATTGGACTCCTGTTATCCTAAACTTCTTTGATACACTCCATTTAGATTCTTCTTTATTCTCTTCAGCATTAGCTTTAATTCTTGCGTAAAAATCTGTCCTAACACTAATCTGTTCATCGGTAATAGTTATACTGTTTGTTTCCGTTTGAAAGGTATATTCGGGACCATTCGCAAACAACTCATCCTTAGACAATTCAACGGTATAAGTGGTAGCAGCAGTAGCGTTTTTTACTTTTTCCCAATTTAATGTTATCGCTGTTTGTTGACTATTATCTATTGTAATTTCCAGAACCGAAAAATTCCTACTGTAATTTATAGAAGTAATTTCTTCCATCTTATCACTACAGGAATATGTAGAAGCAATAAGTCCTGTCAATAAAAGACCTACTAACTTTTTATTAAGATATTTTAGGTTATTCATATATAATACCTCCGTTAGTTAAAATTCCGTTTGAGTTATCAAGAAAATATTGAAATATTGGCCAATATTGTTGTAAATTTGGATCTCTTCTATAAAGACAATTCCAATATTCTTCACCAGGTATATCAGAACTACTTGACAATCTCCAGTTAGTATTTTGAGTATAATTTGCAGTGCCAAAAACATCTGTGTGGCCTTTTTCCAGACCATAAATTTCAAGTGACTCTCCGTCCGGGAGTGTTTTGTAATAAACCTTAGTTGGATAATCTGCATACTTTCCTGTTCTGGCTTCCAACGCTTGTAATTTAGTATTTGCTTCAACTAGTTTTTCGGACAATTTACCCCATCTAATTAAATCGGCCTTTCTTAACATCTCGCCACAGAATTCCAAAGCTCTTTCATGCATAATTGCGTCTTTGAAATTACCAGAATTAAGGCTGCTCATATAGGCAGTAACCATCTCTGGATTATTAGGATAAGCTCTATCTCTGATTTCCTGTAAATATTTCTTTGCATTTCCTAAATCATCTAATTCAAAATAAGCCTCGGATAGCATCAATAAAATATCCGCATAACGCATATACATCCAATTCATTCCGTCATCAGAAGTATTCAATAGGCTTAAATCCCGCTTCATCCACTCATATCTATATTTCCCGTAATACAAGGCAGTTGCAGAAGAAATAACTTGTTTACCTCCGTCCCAACGATAAGGAACTACACTTACGTTCCTTCTCACATCTTCTTTATCATATTCATACCACATTAAGGGATTTGGTCCTAAACTTCCTCCGCCCGCATAGCCCGTATATTTATCTGTTGTAACGTGTCTTACGGCATACGCGGACATAATTCTCCCTCTACCTGCTTTGAATGGAATTTCCCACATCGACTCTAAACCTGCGACTCCAGTTTCTTCCATTAGTGTTTTGAAAACCTCTTCAAATCCCAGTAACCTGTTTACTTTTTGATCGTAAATACTTTGGCATTCGTCCCTTACAATTTCATATAATTTTCGAGGTTCCATATCCGGATCGTCTGTTCTACCTGTAGAACCGTCTGGTCTTTGTGAAACCCCGGCTGCATACAATGCAATTCTCGCCCGCAATCCTTTAGCAAAGGATTTACTGATACGTTCTACACTTTTAGTTTTTTCAGATGCATTTGGCCATGGTAAATATTGCTGAGCCTCTGCCAAATCAGCCAATAGCTGTTTGTAAATTACGTACTTATCTGTCCTGGGAAGATTAATAGTTGCGGTAGTAATAGGCTCAAACCTTGCTGGAACATCTCCCCATGCTTTTGTCAGTTCACTGTACATTACAGCTCTTACAGTCAGGAATTCCCCTAATAGCTGCGCCATAGTAGAGTTAGTAGCCAGATCATTATACTTTTTTATAGACTGAATGGCAATATTAGCTCTTTCAATACCCTGATACATCATAGCCCAGGTATCATTTTGTTGGTTCAAATTAGGATTACCGGTATTAGTTTTGTAATTAACTAATTTAGTTCTATCGTCGGTCAAATTCTTCAAAGACAGGTATACATCTACATCCGTATTTACACCATAGTACGCAAGATATCTTGATCTATGAGAATTGGTTTCCATGAAGCTTTGTACAACACCTGTATAGGCTCCTTCTGCCAGTACGGGTGTCGTAAAAATAACAGAGGCATCCAATGAAGATTGAGTTTTTTCCTCTAAAAAGTCCTTCTTACATGATGAAAACACCAATGTAAAAGACATGAATATTATTAATTTTTTACTTAACATAGCCTGAATAAATTAAAACGACACATTTAACCCGAATACGAAATTTCTACTTTTTGGATAAGCGGAGTAATCTACACCCGGCGTAAGAGGAGTCTTTCTTCTTGTCGACACCTCAGGATCAAACCCTGAGTAGTTAGTTACCTTAAACAAATTATAACCAGAAACATAGAATCTAAGTTTATCCATTTTCACACGTTGAGAAATATTTTTTGGTAAGGTATAGCCCAGAGTTAAGGTTGTTAGTCTTAAGAAAGAACCATCTTCAACTGCCCAGTCACTGAACACAAACTTGTCCATTACCGGTGACCAAAGCGTTGTATTGGCATTCATGGCTTCTAGTTCTGCAGCATCATTACTGATCGTTCCATCCGCCCTCAAATTTGTCCATCTGCTACCAGAGGCCATTTCACTTATCATGTTTCTATTAGCGTATCTACTGGTAGTGGTATACTCAATTTTATTGGCATTATAGATATCGTTGCCATAGCTCCACGTAAAGTAAGTACCTATGTCGAAATTGTAAATTCTTGAAGTAATAGAAAAACCACCTATATGCTTTGGTGTCGCATTGCCTATAATCGTCCTGTCACCATCAGGGGTTATAGTTTTATCGCCATCTAAATCTTTTAGCTTCATAGCTCCCGGTCTCACTGTACCAATAACACCACTTGCGTTTGCAACGCCATTTTTTAATACCCAGGCAGTTCCATTATAAGTTTCAAAATCAGAAACTTCGTATCTTCCATCACTAATATATCCGAACATTGAGCCTGTAGCCTGACCAACAACAGCTTGAAAATCCTGATTAATCTCTGTAGAAGCCCACCCTGTTGTAACCATTGAGCCATTTATGGCCTCTAACCCTCCTAAACTTGTAATTTTGTTTTTATTGAACGCAATATTGGCATTGAATGTCAAATCAAAATTCTTTTTATTAAGAGCGTTATAATTTACAGAAAACTCAAGTCCCTTATTTTCTGTGTCGCCCAGATTTCTGTATTGATTTTCATAACCAGTACCTGCAACAGGGAATAAAATCAACAAATCTTTTGTCGTATTTTTATATGCTTCCGCTGTTATATTAAGCTTGGTTCTTAAAAGAGAAATATCTAATCCGATATTTCGTGTAATTGTGGTCTCCCATTTCAAATCCGGATTAGCCATTACCTTAGAAGGAGCCCATAAACTCGCTTCTCCATTAACATAAATATTCTGATTGGAAACGGCGTATTCTTGCAATATTTGTCCGGCAGGAATTCTATTATTTCCTGACGCACCATAACTCAATCTCAATTTTAAATCATTTAACCAGCCTTTGGAAGATTCCATAAAGGATTCATCTGAAACTCTCCACGCAGCACCAACAGACGGGAAATATCCCCAACGGTTACCTTCTGAAAATTTAGAAGAACCATCTGCTCTAAATGCAACGTTGAGTAAATATTTACCTTTATAATTATAACTGGCCCTTGTAAAATATGAAAGCAATTTTTCATTCGGAGAAAAGAAGTTATTGCTTGCGTATGCAAGTCCCTGTCCCGATAAACGTCTTGCATCATCAAATGAGAACGAAACTGGGAATCCCACATTCTCTTTAGAGAACACATTTTCTTTTGTTAAAATATACTCATGCCCTATTAACCATGACACGCTATGATCTTTAGGCAATATTTTTTTAAAATCGTAATTAAGCGTATTGGTATTTCGTAATGTATTTCTATATGTATTTGCAGCTGCAAGAATTGGATTTCCCTGATATCTGGCATCGCTAATATTAGTTGAATAATATGTAGTTACTCCATAAAATCTGTCTTGCATATTTCTATAATCATCGTATCCTACTTCAGAACGGAATTTCAGTTCTTTAAAAATTTGATAATTTATAGCTGCATTTAAATTATACTGTTTTCTTGTAATCAATTGATCGTTGTCAGCAAGAGACACCAACGGATTATATAAGCTAAGCTCTGATTCATCTTCATTAGAAGCATTTTCATCCCGGACAGTTAAACCCGGTACTGGAATAGACGGATAAATGATAGCATGTTTTAATCTAGAGTCTGCAGAAGATTTTTCATTTACTTCTGTAGCCCCTGCTCCGTTAATTTTAGTATCAGCAAATCTCAAACCCAGATCAATAGTTAAATTATTATATAGTTTGTGATTCAATTTAAAGTTTAGGTTCTGTCTTTGGTATTTTGACAAAGCCATAATAGCTCTTTCTTTTACCAGATTGTGGGAAACAGAATATTTGGTTTTATCTGTCCCACCACTAATACTTAAATTTTGATTATATGTAGTACCGGTTTCTCCAAAAACAATGTCCTGCCAGTCATTACCTGTAATACCTTTGTACAAATCTATATCCTGAAAATTCCCAAAATAGTCTACATAGCTACTGGTATCTCTTTTCAACAAAGCCCTTTCATATTGTATCAAAGCATAGTCGTAAGGAGATAACACATCCAACTTATCGGCTAATTTTTTTATCCCTGTAAATGCATTGAAGTTAATATTAGTTTTTCCTACAACCCCAGACTTAGTAGTAACAATTACAACTCCATTAGCCCCGCGGGACCCGTAAATTGCTGTTGAGGATGCGTCCTTCAATACATCAATAGATTCAATATCATTTGGAGCAATGTCCGCAATAGAATTAACCGGAAATCCATCTACTATAAAAAGTGGACTATTATCTTGCGTGATAGATCCACCTCCTCTTATTCTTACTGTCATTTCTGCTTCCGGTGAACCTTCTGTGGAAGTAATTCGCACTCCGGAAACCCTTCCTGCTAAAGCCTCTAACGCTGATGACACTGGCGCAGCGGCAATAGTCTCCGCATTAACCGACGCTACGGCTCCCGTTAAATCTTTCTTCTGTACTGTACCATAACCGATAGCCACTACTTCGTTCAAAAGCGTAGCTTCCTGCTCCAGTACGACATTTAATGTGTTCTGATTTCCTACCGTAATTTCTTTAGTTTTAAAGCCGATGTATCGAAAAACCAACACCGTATTTTCCCCAGACACATTCAGCGTAAACTTTCCATCTACGTTAGTTTGAGTTCCTGTTGTCGAGTTTTTAATAGCTACACCAACTCCAGGCAACGGTTCGCCTGTGTCGTCTTTAACAACACCTGTAATTTGCCGGTTTTGTGCAAACAACACACTTATAGACATCACCGTAAAAGTCAATAAGAGTAAAACTTTTCTAATCATAACCGTTATTATTTTAGCTTATAGATTTCGCCTATAACACACTTCTGTTTAATCTTCTGTATTTTATTTTAGTGATTGTGGTTACAGTCTGAATCAATTGGTTTTAGCAATTGTAGCTAGTTTTTAAGCAAAAAAGAAAGATATATCCGAAAAAAAATACGCAATCGTTGCCGGCATCGATACCGGGACAGTACAGGATAGTGAAACCTATTAGTTACCATTAAAGATTAATTTATTTCCTTTTATATCCTTTTATTATGTCGTTTTAGCTTTATTAATATTTATATAAAGATATTTTTGCGACCTAATAACCAATTTTACTATCTTCATACCTAATTTAAGACCACAAATAGGACACACCGCAATGACAGAAGGCTTAAACAAAGACAAACCAAGTGTAAGGTTGAGAGCTTTCAGGGCTATAGACGATCCCCAGACCTGTGAAAAATTCATCGAAGGACATACACAAGTTCTAAGTAATATAGGAATCACCAAAGTAACTTCTTCCCGTCACGACTGGATGTATAATCCCGCTGCTTTTGTAATGGTTGTAGAATCACTTGATGGCGATAAAGTTTATGGAGGGGCAAGAGTTCATGTTGCCGGAGGCAACCAGCCATTACCCATTGAAGAAGCAACTGCTGCACTAGATCCAAAAATATTTGACCTCATTTGGCAATACGCTCAACATGGAACCGGAGAGCTGTGTGGATTATGGAATTCCAGAGAAATAGCAGGGCATGGCATAGGGAGCATTTTTTTAATTCGGGTTGCTGCAGCAATTTCTTATCAGATAGGAATACAATCGCTATTTGCTTTGTGTGCTCCTTACACCATAAAACCCGGCGAAGCGGTAGGAATGGAATTAGAACCAAACGTTGGCAATAACGGCACCTTTTACTACCCTAAACTTGATCTGGTTGCTACTACTATGGTATTAAAAGATGTACCAACACTAAGTAAAGCACATCCGGAAGATAAAGACGCTATTATTAAAATCAGAGAGAATCTTGATATCGTTAGAACAGAAGTATTAAGAAATAAAGAAATTGAGATTGACTATAAAACCAAAATTCCAAATCTCAATAACTGGGATTTAAATGCTGTGATACAAAACGCACAAATCAATTACCAAAACAATAAAGTACATCTTTGATTAAGCTGACAATTAATGACAAAATCCAATCATGGAGATATTCTCCAAACAATATACAGGCCGCAGTTCTATAATAGTGTTTCTGATAAACAGGAGCTACAGAAATTAATCAGCGAAAACCCTTCTATTTTTATAAGAGATGAAATATATGGACAGTTAAAAGAACTGATCAAGATCAAAAATCCATCTGTAAAATTAAGTGAAAATGATTATTCCAAACTAATTGAAGAACATTTAAACGGTCTGACCCTGGAGGAATACGGTTTTTGGATTTTTTATCCGTGGAATAACCATTTGGTGCATTTACTCAAAAAAGATGAGTTTATTACAGTAAGAACAAACCGAAATAAATATAAAATAACATCTGCAGAACAGGATCTACTTGAAAAGAAAAGAATTGGCATAATAGGTCTTTCAGTAGGACAATCTATAGCATTAACAATTGCTATGGAACGCATTTGCGGATGCTTAAAATTAGCCGATTTTGACACCGCAGAACTTTCTAATTTAAACAGAATAAGAACCGGAGTACAGAATCTGGGACTTAAAAAAACAGTTATTGCTGCCCGGGAAATAGCGGAAATAGACCCATACCTTGAGGTAGAAATCTTCAATAACGGGCTTGAAAGTAAAAACTTTGATGAATTCTTCTTAAAAGACGGAAAACTTGATTTACTGGTTGAGGTTTGTGATGGTTTAGATATAAAAATAGAAAGCAGGTTTAAAGCCAGAGAATTAGGCATACCCGTCATTATGGAAACTAATGATAGAGGAATGCTGGATGTTGAACGTTTTGACCTAAATCCGACATTACCTATATTACATGGTCTAGCAGAGGGTTTGAACCCATCAACAATCAAAGGCTTAAGCAATGAAGACAAAGTTCCCTATATTTTAAAAATTGTAGGAGCCGACACCATATCCAATCGACTAAAAGCTTCTATGGTTGAAGTTGAACAGACCATCAATACATGGCCTCAGCTTGCCTCTTCAGTGGTTTTGGGTGGCGCTGTCACTACGGATGTTTCCAGAAGAATTTTATTGGGATCTTTTACCGATTCCGGAAGATACTATATTGATCTGGAAGATCTTGTAAAGAACAAACAAGTACCTGGCAAAGAGAAACACTTAAAGCGATTAAATCCTTTCGTCCCTTTCTCAAAAACCGATGCTTTAGAAATTATATCCAAGTACAATACTTTTAGCAGTAGTATTAACCCGGGAGATGAAATAATTAATAAAATGATTGAAAGTGCCTGCTTAGCTCCATCTACAGGTAATGATCAACCATGGAAATGGCTATACGATAATGGTACTCTGTTTCTGTTTCATGATGAACACAGATCATTCTCATTCGGAGATTACCAAAACATAGCTTCCTTACTAACATTTGGTGCTGCGTATGAAAATTTGAAGATAACTGCTTTAAAAAACGGTTATAATACCTCTTATGAATTCAGACCTGTTCCAAATGACAAAAGGCTAATAGCCGCTATTAAATTCTATAATAGCATAGCTATGGATGACCAAAAGTATATCTCTCTTTATGACGCTATTTATAAAAGACACACTAACAGAAATCTCTCATCGCCATCAATATTATCAGATACAATATATACACAACTAACAGAAATGGCAGAATCTATACCTTCTGCTAAAATAAAATGGTTTAAAGACAAGAAAGAACTTGATATTCTTGCAAAAGTTATAGGCGCCTGCGATAGAATACGTTTACTTAATGAAGAAGGACACGATGATTTTGTCAATCATGAAATGCGTTGGACGCCTGAAGAAGCAGAATCAAAAAAAGATGGTATAGACGTACAAACTCTTGGTTTAAGCAATTCACAATTAGCAGCTTTAGGTATTATAAAAAGCCCTGAGACCATACAAGAAATAAATTACATTGATGGAGGAAAAGGTTTAGAGGTAATTGCTAAAAAAAGTGTAAACTCGGCTTCGGCGATAGCATTAATCACTCTTCCTAAATATTCCCCAATAAACTTTTTTGAGGGAGGTCGTTCACTAGAACGTTTTTGGCTAATGGCAACGCAACTAGGGCTCTCAGTGCATCCACTCATTTCTCCACTGTATATATTCCCAAGAATTGTTCACGGAAACGGAGAAAGCTTAACTCAAAAAAATATCGAAGAGTTAAAGGTTTTAAGAGAAGATTTCAAAGAATTAACTGGTGTTGAAGACCATGAAGCAGAAGTTTTCCTTGTAAAAATATCCGTAGCAGAAGAGCCTAAAGTAAAAAGTTTTAGATTACCAGTTCATGAAGTTCTTTTTTAAAATAGTATTTGCAATTGCCTTTCTGTTGATACAAACCGGCAATTCTTTTGCAAACACACCTATTGTTTTCGAAGGCGAAAATTTAATTATAGGAAAATACTTGCATATATACGAAGACAAAACCGAACGTTTATCAATAGATAAGGTTCAGGGAATGGCTTTTGAACAATCTACGGTACAAACTCCAAATTTAAAGCTGAATAAGTCTGATTTTTGGATAAAATTTACGGTAAAGAACAATAGCGACTCTGAAAACCTTCTGCTAATGATAGACTATCCTTCGTTAGACAAATGTGAGTTATATACACAAATAGAAGATGGTTTTACCAAACAGACCATAAGCGATACAAGCAGATTTTCAGAAAGAAAATACAACCATCAAAGTTTCATATTCGACATAAAAATTCCAACAGACAGTTCGATAAACTATTATTTAAAAGTTAATAGCAGTGAACAAATGATACTTCCTGTGGTATTAGGAACCCCTAAAGACATTGCCGAAAAACTTTTAAGACATGATTTGTTTTGGGGAATATGGATAGGAATTGTGCTGGTTATGATTTTTTATAATTTGTTCCTTTTCTTATCAACCAAAGATAAAAGTTATTTATACTATGTTCTGTATACCGCTTTTATTTCGCTTACCCAGACATCATTATCCGGATATACTTATAGATTTATTTTTTACAACACCCCAGATTTATACAATAAAGCATTAGTTATTTTTCCTGGTTTAGCAGGTATTTTTGCTGTATTATTTGTAAAATCTTTCCTTATTACCAAACAAAAAGCGCCATTTCTAAATAAGCTTTTTGTACCTATATTAATTTTGTATGCCAGTGCTATCATCTTAAGGATTTTTAACTATGATATAACCAGTTACAGAATGATAGACTATGCAGCGCTATCTATTTCTTTACTTATTTATACAACAGCTATAAAAATATCTCTTCAGGGATACCGCCCTGCAAGATATTTTTTATTAGCCTGGACCATGTTTCTGCTTGGACTTATAATGTTCTCTTTGCGTAATCTTGAGCTGGTTCCAGACAATATGTTTACCAACTACACCATGCAAATTGGGATTGCATTCGAAGTTGCTTTACTATCATTAGCTCTGGCCGATAAAATCAATATATTAAAGAAAGAGAAAGAAGAATCTCAGGCTCAGGCGCTACAGGCTGCAATGGAAAATGAAAGAATTATCAAAGAGCAAAATATTGTCTTAGAACAAAGAGTGAACGAAAGAACTGCCGAGTTAAAAGAAGCTAATGAGGAACTCACTATAACCTTAGAAGATTTAAAACAGACACAATCTCAACTAGTCGCGGCAGAGAAGATGGCTTCCCTGGGTCAGCTTACTGCCGGAATAGCACATGAAATTAATAATCCTATCAATTTCGTGACCTCCAATGTATCTCCATTGCAAAGGGATGTAAAAATGCTTATACAAACCATCGAAACATACGAAGAAATGATCTTCTCTGATCAGGATACCGAAGAGAAACGCCAGCAAATAGAAGAGCATAAAGAAGATCTTGATTATGACTATCTTAAAATTGAAATTGATCATCTTTTAAAAGGTATTAATGAAGGGGCGAGCAGAACGGCAGAAATTGTAAAAGGCTTACGTATATTCTCAAGAGTAGATGAAGACGACTTAAAAATGGCCAATATTCTTGAAGGCTTAGATTCTACTCTTGTCATTATGAATAGCCTTATCAATTCAAGTAATATCAGTGTAACCAGACATTACGAAGAAAATATTCCGCAAGTTGAATGTTATCCCGGAAAACTGAACCAGGTTTTTCTAAATATCATATCCAATTCCATATATGCTATTAACCAGGTGCATAAAAATAATGGTAACGGAAATATCGATATATCCGTAAAAGCAGAGAATGACACGATTATTATCGATATGAAAGACAATGGCTGCGGAATAGCAAAACACAATCTAACCAAAATATTTGACCCGTTTTTTACCACAAAAGATGTAGGCGAAGGTACCGGACTTGGTATGTCTATTGCGTATAATACTATTAAAAAGCACAACGGAAATATTGAGCTTTTTAGTGAAGTGGCTAAAGGTACCTTAATCAGGATTACGCTTCCTGTAAAGCAAAATGCTGTTTCATCGCAAACGACCTAAATACTGGTAAATGGTAGACAAAATTAAAGTTCTGTATTTGGATGATGAAATCAACAATCTGGTTGGTTTTAAAGCCTTATTACGATTTGACTATAAAGTTTTCTGCGTACAGACTGCTGAGGAAGCTTCCCTGTGTTTAGAGAAAAATCCAGATATCAAAGTAATTTTTTGTGATCAGAGAATGCCCCACAAAACCGGGGTACAATTCTTTGAGGAAATAAGGAGCCTGCATCCATTACCTATAAGAATTCTGATTACCGGCTTTTCTGATATTGAAGCTGTTATAGATGCCATTAATAAAGGTCACGTTTTCAGATATGTAAAAAAGCCATGGCTGGATGCCGATATTTTAACGGCGATAGAAGAAGCTAACAAATTTTATTTAGCAAACTCTTTTTTAAAATCTAAAAACGAGGAACTTGAGAAAGCCTATCAAGAACTGGATAAGTTTGCTTATAGCGTAAGCCACGACCTTAGAGGACCTTTAGTTGGAATTTCCGGGGGTATTAACCTGGCATTAAACACACAGGATATTAACGAAATCAAAGAGATTTTGGGAATGATGAACAAATCTGTTGAAAAACTGGATAATTTCATCTTAAATATGCATGATTACTATAGCCTGGAGCGAGGTACGCTTACTATTTCGGACATCGACTTTCAGGAAATTGTGAAAGAAATGTCAGACATATTTGAAATCTATGCTAAAACAGCAAAAATAAATTTCAATGTAAATTTAGAACAGAACGAACCCTTCTGGAACGATAGCGTATCCATAAAACTAATTATAAATAACCTGTTATCTAACGCTTTTAAATATCAGATTCCCACCAGAGACAATAAATTTGTAAATCTTAGTATTAAGGTAAAAAAAGGCGAAGCCACTGTTATAGTAGAAGATAACGGGTATGGTATAGACAATAAATATAAGACAGAAATTTTCAATTTATTTTTCAGAGCGCATCATCAGGCAACCGGCTCTGGTTTTGGCCTATTTAATTTAAAAAGCGCATTGACCAAACTGAATGGACAAATAGATGTCGAGTCTGAAATAAATGTTGGTTCTAAGTTTACTGTAAAAATTCCCCATAAATAAATTATCAATATGATCCCATTATCGTTCATCATAGTAGACGACAGAGAGTTGGATTGCTTTATTGCAGAGAAACTCATTGAAAAGGCCGATAAAAACAGTTTGGTAAAATGTTTTTATGAAGCTAATTCTTGTCTGGAGTATATTAAAAACAATGAAGTTTCGACAGAAACTATCATTTTATTAGATATCATGATGCCTGTAATGACTGGTTTTGATTTCCTTGAAGTGTTTGAGCGGCTAGAGTGGGAGAAAAAGAAATGGTACAAAATTGTGCCAATTACCACTTCTTTAAATAAAAGCGAAATACAGCGGATTAGCACCTATCCTTCTGTACTAAAAGTTTTGCAAAAGCCGTATTCTGTGGACGCTTTAAAGCATATAATAGAATTGGCGTCCTCTTAAGAAAGCAATTTTTGCCTTAACATAAATTCCAGTTGATCATTAGATGTTTCCAATTTCTTATTAAGTTCATCTAATTCGCGCTTCTTTTTCAAGGCTTCATATGCATTCTTAATAGTAGTATGCATTTCTTCCTCATCCCAGGGCTTAGCCAGATAATGATAAATTTTACCTCTGTTAACCGCATCTATTACCGCAGACATGTCTGCATAACCGGTTAACAAAATACGCATCGGTTCCGGATCTTTTTCAATTACCATTTCCAGAAATTCTACTCCTGTCATGTTTGGCATCCGTTGGTCAGTAATAATGATATCGATCTTTTGTTTATCTAAAATCTGGAGTGCTTCTTCCCCGCTTATAGCGGTAAAGATCTTATATTCCATTCTAAAATTGGCTTTGAAGGAAATCAAGTTATTTTCCTCATCATCCACATACAACACTTTAATTTTATCTGCCATAAGACCACATTTATTACAATAATATAAGGAAAACTATCAAATACCGTACAAAATTATGTATTATTTTTATTTGTGGATTGTCTTTCTACCAAAAGCGGCTCCAAAATTATATGTTCTATCTTATCGTAAGGATTTTTTTTCTTAATCATTTTAAGGAACATCTTAGCACACTGTGCTCCCATCTTATTAGCCTGTTGATCTATTGTAGATAAATTAGGGGTAATAAATGCCGAAAAAGTCTCATTTGCAAATCCCATAACCCCAATTTGTGGAGGTGTTAAATCCTGTTCTTTTAATTTTTTGATAACTCCCAGTGCTGTAAAGTCATCTCCAGCAATAATGGCATCCGGCACTTGTCTTGACCTCAGCAACTTTCCTGCACCGAAACGACCGTCTTTGATAGAAAGCCCCCCAAAAACCACATTATCTTCAACATAAGGCAGGCTATTATCTTTTAAAGCCTTTTTATAGCCTTCAAAACGTTCATTAAAAATTTTAATTTGATGATTAGTAGTCACAAAACCTATATTCCTATACCCCTGATCTACTAAATGCTTTGTAGCAATGTAACCTGCATCGAAGTCGTTTATAGTAACCGAAGGTGCATCAATATCTTGATGTGTCCTATCGAAAAGAATTAACGGTTTATGTTGTTTTATGACATCTGTAAAATGAGAAACATCTTCAGTTTCCAAAGACATAGAGGCAATAATCCCATCTACCTGAGCCTCCAACAAAGTTTTCACGCCATTAATTTCGTTTTCTAATGACTCATTAGATTGGTAAAGCAGCACCCTATACCCTGCTCCCTTCAAAGTTTGTTCTACACTATGGATTACCGAAGCAAAAAAATGCACTTGCGTACTAGGTACAATAACACCGATTGTTTGAGTTCTTCCCGATTTAAGAGAAGACGCCAATTTATTTGGACTGTAATTTAATTTTTTTGCAGTTTCCAAAACAGCTTTCCGCGTAGCTTCACTAATGGTCGAAAACCCGTTTAACGCCCTCGAAACAGTGGAAACAGTTACGTTTAGCTCCTTGGCTATATCGTAAATAGTTGTTTTCTTTTTCAATACTTAAAGTAAATAAAATTCTATGAAACTTTGGCAATTGAAAAATTAATTATACTTTTATGCAACCGGTTGCACACTGGTATTATTAAACAATTATAATAATATGCTTTTTTTAGGTATAGACTTAGGGACGTCTTCTATTAAAGTCTCTGTTGTAGAAGCCGACTCGCAAAAAACGTTATGCTCGGTACAGTATCCTGAAACTGAAGAGGAAATTATATCTCCGAGGGCTGGATGGGCCGAACAAGATCCGGAAAGGTGGTGGATAAACACCAGACAAGCTATACAAAAAGCGCATGCTACTCAAAAATATAATCCGTTAGATATCGTGGCTATTGGGATTGCTTATCAAATGCATGGTCTTGTTGTTGTTGACAAAGAACAGCAATCCCTTAGAAATTCTATTATTTGGTGCGATAGCAGAGCTATAGAAATTGGCAACAAAGCGTTTGATGTCATAGGGAAATCTTACAACCTGCAGCATCATTTAAACTCTCCGGGTAATTTTACAGCTTCAAAACTATCTTGGGTAAAAGAAAATGAAACTCATACCTATAAGCAGATTCATAAGGTTATGCTCCCCGGAGATTTTATTGCTGCAAAACTAACAAGTGAAATCACTTCTAGTATCAGCTCATTATCAGAAGGAGTTTTTTGGGATTTTCAAAACAATCGATTGTCTGAATCTATACTCAATTACTTTGGTTTCGACGAATCGTTATTTCCGGAGATTAAACCTGTATTTTCTGAACATGGACAGATCCAACCTGTTATTGCTCATGAGCTTGGACTTTCCTCTCAGGTTCGGGTAACTTACAAAGCCGGTGATCAACCAAACAATGCCTTGTCTCTAAATGTGCTGGAACCTGGCGAAGTGGCCTCTACTGCCGGAACATCTGGTGTAATTTATGGTATAAGCGACCAATTAGTTTACGATAATGAATCCCGCATAAATACTTTTGCACATGTCAATTACTTACCAGATAAGATACGAACGGGTATACTTCTATGTATAAACGGAACAGGTATTTTATATAGTTGGGCCAAAAAATTGCTGGCTAAAGAACTTTCTTATTCCGAAATGAATAAAATGGCTCAGTCTATTAGCAGTGGTAGCAACGGTTTAAGAATCCTACCTTTTGGAAATGGTGCAGAAAGAATGTTAAATAATAAACTGATAGGCGCTCATTTAGCCAACATTGACTTTAACCAGCATAGCACCGCACACATCCTAAAAGCCATACAGGAAGGAATAGCATTTTCATTCAGATACGGGCTGGATATCATGAAAGAGAACGGATTAATCCCTAAAATCATTAAAGCCGGAAATTCTAATCTATTCCTTAGTGAAGTCTTTCAGAAAGATTATGTGAATGCAACACAAATACCTGTAGAACTTTACGAAAATGATGGAAGTGTCGGCGCTGCTTTAGGTGCAGGAATTGGCTCTGGATATTATAAAACTCCGTCAGAAGCATTTAAAAATATCAGGAAAATAAAAACAATAGAGCCTCAGGAAACCGAAGTATATGAGGAAATCTATCAGGAATGGAAAGAATTGTTAAACGAAAAATTAAAAACAACATAAAATGTCAATAATTACAGGAGAAACCGAATTTTTTAAAGGAATTGAAAAAATTCAATATGAAGGGAAAGAGTCTAAAAATCCACTAGCATTCAGATGGTATGATGAAAATAGGATTGTACAAGGCAAATCAATGAAAGATCATTTAAAATTTGCTTGTGCTTACTGGCATTCATTCTGTGGAAATGGTGGAGATCCTTTCGGTGAGCCAACACATCTTTTTCCTTGGGATGTAAAAAAAGATCCTATAGAAAGAGCAAAAAACAAAATGGACGCCGCTTTTGAGTTCATTACAAAAATGAATATCCCTTATTACTGTTTCCACGACGTGGATGTGGTTGATTACGGAACAGACATTATTGAAAACGAAAGAAGATTACAGGCGCTGGTAGAATATGCTCAGCAAAAGCAAAAAGAAAGCGGTGTAAAACTACTTTGGGGAACAGCTAATCTATTCTCTAACAGAAGATACATGAATGGTGCTATCACTAATCCGGACTTTCATGTACTAACTCATGGAGCTGCGCAAGTTAAAGCTGCAATTGATGCTACTATCACGTTAAATGGTGAAAACTACGTCTTTTGGGGTGGAAGAGAAGGCTATATGTCGTTGTTGAATACAGACATGAAACGTGAGAAAGAGCATTTTGCTAAATTCTTACATACAGTAAAAGACTACGCCAGGAAAAATGGCTTCAAAGGAACTTTCTTTATTGAACCTAAGCCTTGTGAACCATCTAAGCATCAATACGATTATGATGCTGAGACCGTTATTGGTTTCTTAAGACAATACGATTTATTAAACGATTTTAAATTAAATCTGGAGGTTAACCATGCAACACTTGCAGGACATACCTTCCAACACGAATTACAAGTTGCGGTTGATGCCGGTTTGTTAGGTTCTATAGATGCCAACAGAGGTGATTATCAAAACGGATGGGACACAGACCAATTCCCTAACAACATCAACGAATTGGTTGAATCTATGCTGATCATCATTGCTGGAGGCGGTTTGCAAGGTGGTGGCGTAAACTTCGATGCAAAAATCAGAAGAAACTCTACTGATCCTAAAGATTTATTTTATGCCCATATCGGTGGCATGGACATTTTTGCTAAGGCACTCCTTGTAGCAGATGAAATTCTTTCATCATCTGATTACAACCAAATCAGAACAGAAAGATATGCTTCATTTGATACCGGCAAAGGAAAAGAATTTGAGGAGGGCAAATTGACTTTAGAAGACTTAAGAGCTTACGCCATCAGTAATGGTGAGCCTAAATTGAAAAGTGGCAGACAAGAATTTTTAGAAAACCTTATTAATAATTATATTTTTTGATAAATTCGGTCCTTCCAAACCAAACTAAATAATAGATGAATACACTTCACACGTCAGATTACATTGTATTTCTGATCTATTTCCTGATCGTAGCGGGTTACGGTCTATGGATTTACAACCGAAAAAAAGCAGAGAGCGCAAGTTCCAAAGATTATTTTCTAGCAGAAGGTTCGCTTACCTGGTGGGCTATTGGTGCGTCCTTAATTGCATCTAACATTTCTGCTGAGCAGTTTATTGGCATGAGCGGATCGGGCTTTACATTAGGGCTTGCAATTGCAGCTTATGAATGGATGGCTGCTGCAACGTTGATTATTGTGGCTATATTTTTCATTCCGGTATATCTTAAGAATAAGATATTTACCATGCCTCAATTCCTAAACCAGCGTTACAATGGAACAGTAGCCATGATTATGGCTGTTTTCTGGTTACTACTTTACGTGGTCGTGAATTTAACATCTATCCTTTATCTGGGAGCGTTGGCGATTACCAGTATATCAGGCTTAGACCTTACGCTATGTATGTATGCCCTCGCTATTTTCTCTATCATTATCACTTTAGGAGGGATGAAAGTTATCGGATTTACAGACGTTATTCAGGTATTCTTCTTAATCCTTGGTGGATTAATCACTACTTACCTTGCATTAAATTTGGTATCAGATGCACACGGAGTACAGGGCACACTTAATGGGTTTACCATTCTAACTAAAGAAGCACCAGATCATTTTCATATGATTTTCGACAAAACAAGCCCACATTACTTAGATGTTCCGGGTTTGACTATGTTAGTCGGAGGTTTATGGATTGTGAATCTGAACTATTGGGGATGTAATCAATATATCACTCAAAGAGCTTTAGGTGCCGATTTAAAAACTGCAAGAAATGGTATTTTATTCGCTGCATTTCTAAAAATGTTAATGCCTATTATTGTGGTATTGCCAGGTATTGCGGCATTTGTTCTATATCAAAAAGGTTTTTTCCATGCAGAAATGATGCAGGCTGGAGAAACCAATCCGGACAAAGCTTATCCTGTGTTGTTGAATTTGCTTCCGACCGGATTAAAAGGTTTATCTTTCGCTGCATTAACGGCAGCAATTGTGGCTTCTCTTGCTGGTAAAGCAAATAGTATTGCTACCATTTTCACACTGGATGTTTACAAGAAAAAGCTAAACGAAAATGCTTCGGAAGCTAATCTGGTAAAAGTTGGAAAGATTACCGTTATCGTTTCCATGATATTGGCGGTTATTATTGCACCTTACTTAGGAATAGATAAAAAAGGTGGTTTCCAATATATTCAGGAGTATACGGGTTTCGTTTCTCCAGGTATTTTTGCCATGTTTATTTTAGGTTTCTTTTGGAAAAAAGCGACTTCTAATGCTGCTTTATTTGCAACAATTGGAGGATTTTTACTATCCGTATTCTTCAAGGTATTACCTACCATGATGGATCTTTCGTTCCTATATGATTTTGGTTTTGCCGTAAAAAGTGCTTCTTCTGGCCTATACGAAATTCCTTTCTTAGACAGAATGGGTTTTGTATTTATCATCTGTATTGTAGGTATGATTATCATTTCACTTATCGATAATAAACGAGGTGTCGTTCCTCAAGGTTTAGAAGTTGATACCAAAATGTTTAATGCCCACCCTGCTTTCGTTGTAGGTTCATTAATTATTATATTAATGCTGGTAGCGTTATACTCTGTATACTGGTAAAAAACAAGTTCATTATAAAAACAAGAGAGCCGATTAGAATTTTCCAATCGGCTCTTTTTATTTGATGTATTACGCGGAATATTATAATTTATATTGAAAGTCTTTCTCTTGCCACACCACACATTTAGAGAGACAGACTACCGAACAGATTAGCCTCTAGGTGACCGCTTAAGTCAAGCTTCCCAATTCACTGCACTAGCTCAAAATAATGGATAAAGCAGTTATCATACTGGCGGCAGGAAGCATCTCATCATTAGAAATGATTTATAAGTTTTTCCCCGACCGCGCGATTGACATTTTATATGAATCACTGTTAATAAGCCTTTAATTCTTCTTACTTCCGATAGACTTTATTTCATATATCTGGCATACACCAGATATTAATATTTTCTGTTTATCTGTAGACAATATGTATTGCTTGCAATTCCTCAAACCTCTTTCTCCAAAACCACTTTAGACAGGTTTTAAATGGGACTTCTTCGGACCTTCTTCGGGTCAAGTCCACTATGATAGTGGACTTGACCCGAAGAAGGTCCATAAAAACCCGCTTATATCGCTCTTTACATTCAGCAAAGTTTCAGATTTTTAACATTTCAATTCTGACGAGAGATACAAAAACCAATGAATCCTATAATTGTAAAAAGGATAAACAAAAACGCCACCTGAAAACTCAAGTGGCGCTTATCTCTTCCTATATTATTTTCAAACTTATTTCTGCCTAAAGAATAACTGTAAAGGCACCCCCGTAAAATCAAACTCCTGTCTCAGCTTATTTTCCAGAAAACGCTTATATGGATCTTTGATATATTGAGGCAAATTACAGAAAAATGCAAACATTGGAGTAGAAGCATTAATTTGTGTAATATACTTGATCTTGATGTGCTTTCCTTTTGTCGCTGGAGGCGGAGTCTTTTCGATAACAGGCAAAAGAAAGTCATTTAGCTTGGATGTGCTGATTTTTTTCTTTCTATTATCATAAACCTTCTGAGCCGCTTCCAAAGTCTTAAAAATACGCTGCTTTTCGCTTACAGACGTAAAAATAATAGGAACATCTGTAAACGGAGCTATCTTTTCTTTGATGGTCTCTTCAAAAGCTTTAGCTGTTTTATGATCTTTTTCTACCAAATCCCACTTATTTACCACTAAAACAACGCCTTTCCGGTTTTTTTCTGCCAAATGGAAGATATTTATATCCTGAGATTCGATTCCCTCAGTAGCATCCAACATGAGAATAATAACATCGGCCTCCTCTAAAGCGCCTATGGTTCTCATTACCGAATAAAACTCTATATTTTCCCTCACCTTGGTCTTCTTCCTTAAACCTGCGGTATCAACCAACATGAAGTCATGACCAAATTGTTTATAGTGAATATGGATAGAATCTCGGGTAGTACCTGCCACATTGGTTACAATATTTCTGTCTTTACCTAACAGGGCATTTATCATAGATGATTTACCCACATTAGGTCTTCCAACAATAGCAAAGACAGGTAAATCATTTTCTACTTCTGCAGTTTCATCAAAAGTTTTAACCACTTCGTCCAGTAACTCCCCTGTTCCCGAACCTGTCATAGAGGAAAGACAATAAATCTCTCCTAATCCAAAACTGTAAAACTGGGCTGCATCTGCTAGCAGTTGATTATTGTCTACTTTGTTTACAGCAACAAAAACAGGCTTCTTGCTTCTTCTTAGAATAGCTGCAATATCATCGTCCAAATCGGTTATTCCTGTTGTAACATCTACCATAAAAATAATTGATGTCGCTTCTTCAATAGCAATAAGCACCTGTTCTCTGATAGCTATTTCAAAGACATCTTCCGAATTGGCCACATAGCCTCCTGTATCAATTACAGTAAAACTTTTGTCTGTCCATTCTGCCAATCCATAATGTCTATCGCGGGTTACACCGCTCATATCATCTACAATGGCTTTACGTGTTTCCGTAAGTCTGTTGTACAATGTAGATTTTCCCACGTTCGGTCTCCCGACGATCGCTACTATATTTCCCATATATTTTTGTTTTTCCCAGCCTTATCATGCCGGCATAATTATTAATCTTGCAAAAGTAGTTAAAATAAATTCGCGGTTTAACGACCTCACGTAAATTGTTGCGGAATTATTCCTCGTAACCGAAATTCTTAAGGTAGCTACTTCTATTTCTCCAATCTGGAATTACTTTAACAAAAATCTCCAGGAAAACCTTTTTTTGCAGAAAATCTTCCATATCCTGTCTGGCATAAGTTCCAATTTTCTTTAACATGGAACCTCCGGTTCCTATCAGGATATTCTTTTGGGAATCCCTTTCTACAATGACCTCGGCACTGATGCGAATTAAGTTTTTACTCTCTTTAAAAGATGTCACCAGAACCTCAGTGCTATAAGGAATTTCCTTTTTGTAGAACTTAAAGATTTTTTCTCTTATCATTTCCGAAACAAAAAAGCGCTCGCTTCTTGTAGTCAGCTCTTCTTTATCATAATATGGTGGATGCTCCGGCAGGTTCTCTTTAATGAAGGTCATGATCTTTTCTACATTATAATTATGCAAAGCAGATATTCCAATAATTCCATCCGGATTCAATTTTTCTTTCCAATAGCTAATTTTTTCTTCTACTTTTTCCTGATTAGATTCATCAATCTTGTTAATCAGGATCAAGAGCTTGGCTGCAGACCCTTTAATCTTATCCAATACGTCCTGTTCATCATGCTTCTCATTAATATCTGTTACAAACAACAGAATATCTGCATCTACCAACGAACCTTTTACTGCATCCATCATGGTCTCTTGCAGTTTATACGCTGGTTTGATAATTCCAGGTGTATCCGAAAAAACAATTTGATAATCGTCTTCGTTAACAATCCCAATGATACGGTGTCTTGTAGTTTGAGCCTTGGACGTAATAATAGCCATTTTCTCTCCTACCAACGTGTTCATCAATGTTGATTTACCTGCATTTGGCTTACCTACGATACTAACAAAACCTGCTTTGTGCGACATCTAAAATATTTTTTAAAATTTATTTGGAACACAAAGAAACGAATTATATCTTTGCAGTCCAATTCGGAACAAGATATAAATCTTCTAACGAATAAAAAAGCAGCGATTGCTTTAAAAATTTGAAGTTTTGAACACAAAATATAGTGCGGGGTGGAGCAGTTGGTAGCTCGTCGGGCTCATAACCCGAAGGTCATCAGTTCGAGTCTGGTCCCCGCTACCTAAGGAAGTTGAAAGATACTTCCTTTTTTTGGCCCGTTCGTCTAGGGGTTAGGACGCAAGATTTTCATTCTTGAAACAGGGGTTCGATTCCCCTACGGGCTACAATCCCGCTTTACAACAAGTAGAGCGGGATTTTTTATTTCTGTCTTACACACCACCTTTATATATAGTTTCAAATTACTCGTACCACTCTAGCTTTTTGCATACAAAAAACACATATTGAATTACCGAGTTAAAGACACTCGATTATCGTCTGCAACTTGCCCCAAATGCATCTTCCACTTTTCATAGCCTTTTCGAATATGGACATCTTCCATAATTTTCACTTCTTTATGCTTTTGAAGTCTGTCTAAATGATCGAGCCCCTTAAAAACCCCACATCTTAGCCCTGCCAAATAACCGGCGCCTAAAGCTGAAATGTCTGGTTGATCCATACACATGATTTTTCTTTGCAACAAGCCCGAAAGGCTCTGCATAACAAACTGGTTAGACGTTATTCCGCCGTTTACACGTAACTCATTCAGGCGAATGCCCGTATCCTCTTCCATCGCCCTTACAACATCCATAATTTGATAGGGAATACTTTCCAGAGCAGCCCTTACAATATGATTTTTATTGGAAGAAAAAGTAATTCCCCCTATTTCTGCTTTTCGTTTCATGTCCCAATGTGGTGCTCCCAAACCGCTGAAAGCCGGAATTAAATACACTCCTCCATTATCTTCAACCGACAACGCCATTGTCTCGGCATCAGCCACATTTTTTAATAACCCCAATTCATTTTTCAACCATTCAATGGTTGATCCACAGGAAACAATCACTCCTTCTTGTGCATAAGAAACTTCCTGTTCTGTACTCCAGCAAATGGTTGTAACCATGCCTTTTCCCGATAGCTTCAGCACTTGCCCTACATTCATTAAAATAGAACATCCTGTACCAAGTGTAGCTTTTGCTGTCCCCGCTTTAAAGCAGCCTTCTCCAAAAGCTGCAGCATGCGAATCACCTATCATGGCATCTATCGCAATGGGCTCAGCAAAAAGGCCTTCGAAGTTACTTTTACCAAAATAAGATGACGAAGGTTGTAATTCGGGCAATTTTAATCCGGAAATCTGGAAATCTGCCGGGATTTGTTTATCCCAATCCAAAGATTCCAGATTAAAAAATAAGGTTCTGGACGCATTGGTATAATCTGTTTTGTATGCCTTTCCTCCTGTAAGCTTATACAGCAACCAGGTATCCACAGTTCCAAACAGAGCTTCTCCGTCATCAACAGCATTTTTAATTTCCCGGTTATTTTGGTATAACCAGACCATTTTGGTACCGGAGAAATAAGGATCTATAAGCAAACCTGTCTTTTGCCTAATGGCACTCTCTATTCCTTGTTCTTTTAAAGAATCACAAACGGCGACAGATCGTTTACATTGCCAAACGATGGCATTATGAAGAGGTTTCCCGAATTTATCCCAGACAATAAAAGTCTCTCTCTGATTTGAGATTCCGCAACTTATAATTTCTTCTTTCTTCCCTCCTTTAGATTTAAAATTCTGAAGACAGGCTGCCACCGAGTCTATTACATTTCTATAGATATCTTCCGGATTTTGCTCTACAAAACCTTCTCCAAAATAATTGGTTTTAAGCGGAACAGAACCTCTGGCGATGGCCGCTCCTTGTTCATCAAAAACGATGGTTTTAGTACTGCTTGTCCCCTGGTCTATGGCTAATATATATCTGTTCATACCTTAATCGTTTTTAGAGTTTGATTTATCGATAATAACCGCCAATAAAATTACGCCTCCTTTGACCACTTGTTGCCAAAAAGGAGACACATTCAATAAAACCAAACCATTATTCAACACTCCGATAATGATAGCTCCCAATACGGTCCCCATAATCTTTCCTTTCCCTCCAGACAAAGATGTTCCACCAATCACTACTGCTGCAATGGCATCCAATTCATAACTAGCTCCGGCGTTTGGCTGCGCACTGTCGAGACGTGAAGTCACCATAATACCACCTAAACCTGCCAACAAGCCCGCTATAGCATAAACGATTGTTTTTACTTTACCAATATTGATTCCCGATAATTTAGAAGCGCTCTCATTACCACCTATAGCATAGATATATCTTCCTAAACGTGTTTTATTGGTTATGACGATAGCAATGAACACCACTAAAGCTGCTATCCAAACCGGAACAGGAACAGATAAAAACCAGCCGGTACCGATATATGCAAAGTCATCTCCTAAACCAGAAATTGGAAACCCTTTGGTATAAAGCAAGGTAAGTCCTCGCGCTATGGTCAACATGGCTAATGTTGCTACAAAAGGAGGAACCCTAAATCTCGTAATTACCCAACCATTAAAACCACCGAGTATGGAACCAACTATTAAGCCAGCCAGTATAGCGCCCAGTATGGTAAAACCTACATATAGATTCCAGGGCTCTACAGAAATACCATTTTTCAGCAAGCCTGCAGCCACAGCACCACTTAATGCCAATACCGATCCGACTGACAAATCGATACCCGCCATTAAAACAACCAAAGTCATCCCTACAGAAATGCATACGTTCACAGAAATCTGGCGCATTACGTTCCATCCATTAGCTACTGTCAGGAATTTATCAGACAATAAGCTAATCGCCAGACACAACACAAGAAGAGCTATGAGAGACTGAAACTTCAGCAAATAAGGTTTATATGTTTTTAAGTCCATTTTTAAAGAATCAAATAGTTTTAGGAATGGCTGCTTTCAAAATTTCAGCTTCAGTAACACATTCGGCAGAAAAATCTGCAGTGATTTCTCCTTCCGACATTACCAGTACGCGATCGGAAACGGCTAAGATTTCCGGCAATTCGGATGACACCATGATAATCCCCATTCCTTTTTCGGCTAACTCCACAATCAATTTATAGATTTCATTTTTCGCATGGATATCAATTCCTCTGGTAGGTTCATCCAATAAGAGGATATCGGGCTGGGTAGCTAACCATTTTGCCAGCACAATTTTTTGTTGGTTACCACCGCTCAAACTACCTGCAATTTGTTCAGGAGAAGAAGTTTTTATTTTTAAATCGTTAATGTATTTTTCCGACAAATTTCGCTCCTTCACCCCATCTAGCAGGCCGGTCGCCATCTCCATATCTTTTAATGTGGTTAGTTCAATATTTTTTTTCACATCCAACCCCAATACCAATCCATCTTTTTTACGGTCTTCCGGGACTAATGCTATGCCCGATTTTGTAGCATCTGCAGCTGACTTGACTTGCTTTTTCTCGCCTTTCACATAAATATCACCTTCACCTAATTGCGGATGCTGGCCAAATAAAACCTCCATCAATTCGGTCCTACCCGCTCCCATCAGACCAAAAATGCCTAAGATTTCACCTTTGCAAAGCGAAAATGAAACATTCTTCAATAAATAGCCGCGGCTTTTTTCGGGGTAACGCAAACTCAAATTACTTACCCTTAGCAGTTCGTCTCTGTTTCCTTTCCCACACTCTTTCTGAAGTAAATTAATTTCCCTGCCCACCATTTTGTGAATAATATCATCAGTTTTCATGCCTGCCATACTGCCGCTTTCTATCATCTTTCCGTCTCTCAATACAACATAACTATCCGCTATTCTGAAAAGCTCATCTAACTTGTGTGAAATATAGATAATTGCCTTTCCATCGTTACGTAAGTCTTTTATGATATCAAACAATACATTCACTTCGTGATCGCTAATAGCAGATGTGGGTTCATCCATAATAATTACATCAGAATCTGTCAGCAGGGCTTTTGCTATTTCCACGACTTGTTGCTGTCCAACCTTAAGGTTCTGAACTTGTGTATCGGGATCAATATCCAATTTTAGCTTTTGCAATAATACTTTTGTCTGCTGCCGCATTGTCTTTTTGTCCAGTTCGCCCCAACGGGTCTCCAATTCACGTCCCAGGAAGATATTTTCGGTAATATTAAGACAAGGTATTAACGTAAGTTCCTGATGGATAATGGCTATCCCCAGTTTTTGAGCTTCCCTTGGATTGGTAAAAGAAACCACATTTCCCTTTAACAAGATCCTGCCTTCATATTCACTGTATACTCCGGATAGAATTTTCATTAATGTAGATTTTCCTGCGCCATTTTCGCCAATAATGGCTGTAACTTCACCGGCAGCAATTTGCATATTGATATTTTCAAGTGCAGTAACACCAGAAAACTTCTTGGTTATATTTTCTACAATTAACATGTCTTTTTAGTTCTTTACTAGCTCCAACTGTACTGGTATTAATTCTATTTTTTTTGTTTGCGGATGCTTGCTATTTAACTCCAATGCTCCTATAAACTTCACCTTTTCATTTACTCTCACATGAGCTAAAAATGGCTTAACTACCTCTGTTTTAATCTTGTGATTGATTTGTTCTGAAACATTATTAAGGTCCATCGTATTATCAAAATCTGTAATCTGAATTAAACCCGAAGCGTCACGAACCGCATTACCATATACGTATTCCGTCTCTAAAGAAACTTTATTTGCCGGTTGACTGTTGGCCAATTGCAATTCTATATTATCCTCATTGATTTTATGAACTATACCTTCGCCTTGTACCATAAAATAACGGACATAGCCAATTCCCAGGGTCTTTCCATAGGTGTTAAAAGCTTTTTCAGGTTCATTATTGAGTTCCTGAATGAGCTGATTTAACGGAACAGCGTTTTTTAATGAAGGAACGAGTTCCTTTTGCCAAAAAGCAGCAGCAAAGCCCGCAGCATCAAACCCTGATTGTTGTGCAGCCCTAACTTCATCCAGTTTTTTAATAAATACAGAATGATACGCTAAAAAGAGTACTACCACAACCGCTATAATATATTTTATTTGTTTTCGCTTCATGATGTTTTCGCATTATTCGATGTAATTATTTACATTGTCAGCATTCACTAATTCTACAGATACCGGAACTTTTTGCGGAAACTTCTCTCTTCCCTTAATAAATTCATCTGCATAAATAGCTGCAGTTTCTGCCATTGTCTTTGGATACTGCATGCTGGTAGCTTTAATTTTTCCTTCTTTGATAGATTGCACTGCATCCGCAGCACCGTCGAATCCGAAAACTTTGACTTTATCGGCTTTACCGGCAGCATATAAAGCCTGATAAGCACCCATTGCCATAGCATCATTTCCACAAAAAACAGCATCGATATCGGGTTGTGCCTGTAAAATAGATTCTAAAACTTCCATGGCTTTATTACGGTCGAAATCTGCACTTTGCTGGGCTACCATTTTTAGTTCCGGATAGTTATCAACTACACTATGGAAGCCTTTCGAACGGCTCCAGGTATTATTATCACCAACTAAACCCAACAGCTCTACATATTTTCCTTTTTTATTCAGTTGTTGAACAAAATACTTTCCTAAAGCTATACAGCCGGAATAGCTATCAGATAAAATCTGAGAAGTGGCGACGGTATTAGAGTTCACTTCACGGTCCATACAAAAAACACCTACTCCGGCATTTTTAGCTTTAGTGACATTTACGATAGATCCATCAGCGTCTGTACAATTGAAAAGAACTGCCTGATAACCCGAAGTAATAGCATTTTCAAAATGATCCGCTTCCAATGCCGTACTATTCTGTGAATCAAATATTTTGGTTTCATAACCCAAATCCTGCGCTTTCTTTGCAGCCGCTTCGGCCAGAACCACAAACCATGGATTATTTAATGTCGACACGATAACGGCCACTCGCTTAGGTTGATCTTTCCGATCTCCACGATTACAACAGACCGTTACAGTCACCAATAAAAGCAAAAAGAGTCCCTTTACTTTTTTCATTCTAATTTCGTTTAATTGGCTTTTGAGAAAAGCCGGTTTAATCAGGTTATTTATCAGATAGTACTGACGTTGTTATTTTTCTAATAACTTTTCTGCAGTTGCCGCAATTCCCTTGTCGGAAATACCATAATGATTCAGAATTTCTAACTGCGAGCCAGTTACCGTGTACTCATCAGGTATAGCTATAATTTTAAAACGATTAGTGAACCCCTGTTCTAATAGAAAAGACGCACAGGCTTCTCCCAGCCCACCATAAACGCTATGCTCTTCTGCTGTGACAATGGGCTTTCCTTCTTTCGCCAATTCTGCAATTAATTCGGTATCCAGAGGTTTTATGGTATGCATACTTACCACAATAGCCTCAATTCCTTTTGCCGCCAATAAATCCGCAGCATCTAAAGAAGGGCTTACAGTTTCTCCTGTTGCAATAATTATTAAATCCGTTCCTTTGCGTACAATTCTTCCCTTGCCAAATTCAAACCCCTCACTTAAATATGGTAAATGCGGCATGGGCTTTTTACCAAAGCGAATATAAATTGGGGACGAAAGTTCTGCCGCTTTCCGAATAGTCATTTCCGTTTCATAGTTATCCGCCGGTGCTACAATGGTAACATTATTTACCGCTCTTAACGCTGCATAATCATGTAAGCTATGATGTGTTGAGCCTAAAGCGCCATAACTTACACCGGCACTTATTCCTATTAATTTTACCGGATTATCAGAATAGGCTACGTCATTCTTAATCTGCTCAAAGGACCTTGCCGTTAAAAAACAGGCAGGAGAAACTGCAAATACTTTTTTCCCTGTCGACGCCAAACCGGCGGCTACGCCTACCAGATTTTGTTCGGCAATACCAATTTCCACCAATTGTTTCGGAAACTTCTGTGCAAAAGGCACCAATTTTCCAGAGCCTCTTGAATCGCTTGTTACCACTGTTATGTCTCTATCATTGGCAGCCATACTTTGTAGTGTCTCTGAAAAAACATCCAGATTAGCCCTTCCTGTATGCGTTGTTGTTTCTGTAATTGCTCCCACTTTCTTTTCATTTTAGATTTTAAAAACTCGCTTCCGCTTTCTCTAATTCTGCAATAGCCTGTTGGTATTCCGCATCTGTTGGAACTCCATGGTGCCATTTCAATTGATTTTCCATATAGCTGACACCTTTACCTTTTATCGTATGTGCAATAATTAAGTTTGGTTTTCCTTCTTCGAAAGGAAGACTCGCAAAAGCAGTTTTAAGCTGTCCTACATTATTTCCATCTACATGCTTTACAGCCCAGCCAAAACTTTCGAACTTTTGATCTATAGGCTCCGTATTACACACTTCTGCCGTTGTTCCTGAAATCTGAAGCTTATTGGAATCTATGATTGCACAAAGATTGTCCAGCTTATAATGGGCAGCGGTTAAAGCTGCCTCCCAATTCGAGCCTTCCGGTAATTCCCCGTCTCCCATTAACGTAAAAACACGATAATCCTTTCGATCCAGTTTTGCTGAGATAGCCACTCCTACGCTAATTGGGAGCCCATGTCCCAAAGCCCCCGTATTCTGCTCTACTCCATTTACCTTTTTTGTAGGATGACCAATGTAATGCGATTGATATTTACATAGATTATCAAGATCGTCTTGCGGAAAAAAGCCCTTATCCGCCAGTACAACAAACAAGGCTTCTACACAATGTCCTTTACTTTGTATATAACGGTCACGATCTGGCGAAGTGAAAGTTTCAGGACTCACATTCAATACATCGTTATACAGGACGTTTAGTATATCTATACAAGAAAGACTCCCTCCCGTATGACCTGCTTTGGCCTGGTAAATATATTTTAGAATATTTTTACGGTAAGCCACGGACTTTTTTTCCAATTCTTCAACTTTCATATCCTTTAATTTAATGTTGGTGGATTTCCCAGCCTAAATAATTTCCAAATGCCTCTTTTAAAACATCTGCAGTTTTGGATGCATTCATTACCACATGATGCTCAAAACCATTTCTGCATACGTATTGCATTAACCCCTGCAAATCATTAATCTTGGCCACTGCTCTATTTCCGAAAGTATTCAATTCATCATTAGTCAACTCTCCCTCCCCGAAATAAGCTTTGATTACCCCACGGTTATCATCCGTACTGATACGTCCATAGGTTAAAGGCATCGCCGGCGTACGGCCAGACAATGCGCCATAAGTATTTTCTACACCAACAGAAGTTCCTAAAATTGGCGCATTACTTATTTCTATATCAGGTAAGAAAGATTTTGCCCAGTTGCCACAATGGAAAAGCACACATTTTTCGTCGTCATTTGCATAGTTGTTATTCCAATCTACCAAAGCGCTTGGCGAGCCGGAAGCCAATTGCATAGCATACATGGTTAATGTTCCTGTAACATCAACCTCACAAGCACTTGGTAACATACTCTCGCTCATGATGCTCATACTTGTACACACATTGCAGCCGTAATTTTTCTGTAATGATGTCCAGCATTGAATAGCGGTAGCATCCAATAGATTTTCATCCATAAAATTGGTAAGCGCAACATCCAGTTTAGCGATTTGCCATAAGGCTTCGTCCGGAGTTAAACCTGTAGATGTATAGGCCCTAATTTTATCTAAGCGATCTTTAACCACCTGATCATTTGGAGTGAGTTTATTCGCATTTCCAAGAATTTCAGACAAATCAACAGTAACAACAGAAATCCCATGTCTCTGCAAAATTTTCTCGCTATACCTAACTGTATTAAAACCTCCGGGTCTTGCACCTACAGCCCCAATTCTCACATTTTTAATACCTTTCACTACACGACAAACGCTAATGAATTTAGATAAATCTGCTGCGAAAGATGGATCTGAAGGGTGAATAACATGCTTTGCAGTAAGACTGTATTTTATCCCAAATTGATGCAGGTTATTACATACCGAAATCTTTCCGCACCAGGAATCCCTTCTTCTTGCCACATCCAATTTGTCTAAATCATCCGGATAGGCCTGAACCAGGACAGGAACATCTAGCTTTGCCAGCTTCAAAGTTTCAGCCACACCACGTTCATCTCCGAAATTGGGTAAGATTACCAATATCCCCGCTATTTGATCACGATGCTTTTTAAACAAGTCTGCACATTTTTGGGCGTCCTGAAAAGTTTCCACTCCGCCTAATTTGGTATCGTTTATATCTAAAAGAATGGGATTAATCTCATGCTGATTCAATACGTTTAAAATTTCCGATCGGCATTCTGCTACCAGTTTATCAGGAAAAAAATCACGATTTCCAATTATAATTCCTAAGCTTAATTTCTCCTTCATTATTCGATGATTAAGTGTTTTGAATTTTAAATCTTTTCAAGTCCCTTTTTCCTTAATACATATGCGTCAACTTGACACTTTTAAAAAAGAAAAAAGGTTTATAATGGTTTTTATTTTAATATTATTTAAAATAGGGATTGTTCGCCTTCAACAAATATAACGGTTCTTCTTAAAAAACAAAATAAAACAAAGAAAAACAAAATAAAACAAAGATATAAATTATCAAATTTCATCAACTCTAAAATTTAAATATCTCTTTCAAAAAGATAAAAAGCGACAAAAACAATAAAAATCAGTCATATCTTAAACAAAACACTTAAAAACCAAACATACAGTAAAACAAAAAAAATAATTAACAAAGGAAAAATATTACATGGTAAAACAGTATTTTTGAAAATAAAACACAAATTAAAATGTTGCCTCACCAAAGACGCGAGAAAATTCTAGATCTTTTAAAAGAAGACGGTTCTGCCAAAGTTATTTCCCTTGCAAAAATTTTCAAGGTCACCGAAGTGACTATAAGACAGGACTTGGAAAAGCTGGAGAAAGATGATTTGATTGTAAAATCGCATGGCGGTGCTTTTCTAAAAAACATCAAAGATCAGGTTGGCTCTTTTTCTCTCGCACAACAGGAAAATTTGGATAAAAAAGGACTAATTGCCGAGAAGTGTTTAGATTTTATTGAAAATGGAGACACTATTATTCTCGACTCCGGTTCTACAACAACAGAAATTGCTAAGAGATTAGTAGGTCGTCGTCAACTTACCGTGATTACTAATGCACTAAATATCGCCATGATTTTAGGTGCGGAAACAGGAATCGATGTCATCATGACGGGCGGAGAGTTCAAACCACCCACACTATCCTTAACAGGACAAAAAGCAGCCGATTTTTTTAAAGGGTTAAATGTTCAGAAGTTATTTTTAGCAACAGCAGGGCTTTCTCTTAAATCCGGTTTGACTTATCCAAGCATCAGCGATTTGGTTGTAAAAAAAGCCATGATAGACGCTGCCGAGACCACCTATTTAGTTGCAGATTCTTCAAAATTTGGAAAAAATTCGTTCGCCAGCCTTGGCGCTCTTTCACTTATTGATTTTATTGTTACAAACAATGATGTCGATGAAAAACATAAAGAAGCCTTCAAGATTCACGAAATAGAGATGATTATCGCTTAGGTAATAAATTCCTTTCATTATATGCTAATTGAGATGTTAAAAATAGAATTAGTCGCAAATGAATATAGACATCGTGTTTTTGAAATTTATGAGAACTGTCGATTGAAACTTACGGCGAAGAATATTAATCAATGGAACACCAGTTATCCTTCTTTAGAGCTCATAGAAGATGACATTTTGAATTCGAACTTGTATGCCTTGTACTTAAACAAGGAAATCTTAGGTATAATATGTATTAACACTATTCAAGAGAAAGAATATAAAGGAATAAACTGGAAGGACCTTTCAAATTCAAACTTAGTTATCCATCGATTGGCGGTTGATCCAAGACACCAAGGTAAAAGTTATGCCCATACTTTGATGGATTTTGCTGAAAGCTATGCATTAAAAAACGGATTTAGCTCTATAAGATTAGATGCTTATAGCGCTAACCTTACAGCTTTAAATTTTTACACAAAAAGAGGATATACAAAACGAGGAGAAGTTTTCTTTTACGGCAGACACCTTCCTTTTTATTGCTATGAAAAAAAAAAAAAAAAATTAACACTAAAGACAATAATTAATATATGCCAAAGCGAGGCCATTAATGAACGGTCGTTATCAGTACATCATTTTTATAAAGCAGGAAGTTTATAAATTAGAGCAATATCTTTTCAAAATCCCCAGGCTTTCTTTTATTTCTCCTTCATTCATGCTCCCAAAACCCAATCTCATTCCGGACAGGTCTTTAGTTTGATAAAGTAAAGTTTTAGGTATAAAAAGATTGGATTTTGCACATTGATAGCTCAGCTGTAATAAATTCACAGGTTTTTTCCAGCGCAACCAAAACGCTAAACCGCCATTCGGTTTTTCAAAACTCAAATCTTCCGCAAAATCGTTCGTTAATAAATCTACCATCAAATCTCGGCGCTCCTGATAAATTTTTAATGATTTCTTCAGGTGTCGATGAATCACTCCATCTTCAATCATCTCTCCCAACGCCTGTTCCATTACAATATCTCCCTGGCGGTCTATAATCCCCAGATATTTACGCATTTCACGCATCAGGTTATCTGGCGCAACGATAAATCCGGTCCGAAATCCAGGGGCCAACGATTTTCCAAAAGAACCGACATAGATAACCATACCCGTTGTATCGGCTCCTGCCAACGGCAAAAGCGGTTGCTTATCGTAACAGAAATCGTAATCATAATCGTCCTCTACAATCACAAAACCATATTGATTTGCCAATCGTAACAGCTCCATCCGTCTTTGTACGCTTAAACTTACAGTTGTTGGATAATGATGATGCGGCGTAACGTACACCATCCTGATTTGCTGTTGCGCACATAGTTTTTGTAAAACTTCGGTATCAATTCCTTCTTCGTCTACCGGAATGGTTTTTATGCGGGCTCCCGATTTCTGAAAGATCATATTTGCCGAAAAATAGCTCAATTCTCCCACCACAACTGTGTCTTCTGCAGAAAGCAGAATTTCGGAGATGATAAACAAACTCATTTCGATACTGCGGGTAATCAGCAGATTATTGGTCGAAACTGGCAGGCCACGCGACAAATTAAGGTAATAGGATAATTGAGATTTAAAATATTCACTTCCTTCCTGGTTATAATAACCCATTCTTCTTCGGTTGCTTCGCCGTTTGATATTCGCACTATAAAATCGGGAAATGTCATTCAACTGAGTTAAACGGACATCAGGTACGCCATCATTAAAGACGTATTCACAGGTCGTATTTTCGAAAGGATTATCCAATAGATTGGACTTCCTGAAAGAAAAACCTGTTTGCGGAGGATAAATATATTCAGGCATTTCTGAACGCTCCCTTTCAGTTAAAGGCAATTCGGAACTTACAAAAGTTCCCTGATTCGGCTTTATCTCTACCCAACCTTGCGCATAAAGTTCGTCATAAACGGCAGTAATGGTGTTACGATGTACTTTCAATAAACCACTCAAAGCTCTCGTTCCAGGTAATTTCGTTCCGGGTAAAACCAGATTCCTCTGAATAGCATAAATCAGCTGATTAGCTATTTGCATAAATACGGCAGCCTCAGATTTACGGTCAATCTGTATAAAACTTCTAAAAGGTATTTCAACCGGACTATCCATAATTTAAAAACTGGCACAAGCAAACCATCCGGAAAGGTAATACTTTTATCCAAAAAAGTAGAAATATGCTTTCCACGCTTCAACATATTGTAGAACATGCCGAATTGCATGCAAAATGGCTCAACACCCTATCTTTTATGGAAAATGCAGGTGCCAGAAAAATTTCGGCCTGCGAACATCCTTATACCACAGATATTATACAGCTAAAGCATGCTGCCGAAGAGCACAGACACGCCTATTATTTAAAGAAACAAATTGAAAAAATAACACCAAATTCCTTTAAATATTACTTCTTAGACGATTTGTTGGGCAAGGTGTATACCAGACAATATTTGCAGTCTCTGGACGTATTGTGCAGCCGCTATTTAAAAAAGGAATTTGTACTAAGTGGGAACGAACTAAAGTATGCTTCATACCTTTTTGTTACCTATGCTATAGAAGTTCGGGCAGATGAACTGTACCCTCAATATCAGGAAGTTTTAACCCAAAAACATTCAAAAGTGATGGTAAAATCTATCATTTTAGAAGAAGAAGGACATTTGGAAGAAATGATAACACAATTAGAACGATTTGATTGTAACTGGAAACAACATGCTTCCCACATTCAGAAAATCGAGCAACAATTATTCTCCGATTGGTTTTCGGCAATTTCAAAAGAGGTTTTAGCTTATGTTAACGCTACAAGCACAATTGCTTAACCGGCTTGAACAGCGCGAAAGCGAAGGGATCTTGCGAAAATTAAAAATTGGCAAAGCATCTATCGATTTTTGTTCTAATGATTATTTAGGATTGACCCGAGACGGGGATTTTCAACAGAAAATCATGGAAATCGTTCTTGAAAATTCCAAATCACTAATGGGATCCACCGGATCAAGATTAATTAGCGGAAACACGGAAACCACCATGCAGGTGGAGAGTTTCCTTGCCGGAACACATGGTAACGAAAGTGCTTTATTATTTCCAACAGGTTATAAAGCAAATTTGGCCCTGTTCTCTTGCATTGCAAAAAAGAATGATACCGTTTTAGTTGACGAGTATATTCACCGTTCTGTTCACGACGGCTGCTTGCTTTCTAATGCAACAAAATGGAAATTTAAACATAACGATTTAGATCATCTGGAGTCTCTCCTCAAAAAGACGAAAGGAAATACCTTAATCGCCATAGAAAGCCTGTATTCTATGGACGGCGATTTTGCACCTTTAGAAGATATCACGGAACTTGCATCCCGATATCAGGCCAATCTTATTGTAGATGAAGCTCATGCTATGGGTGTTTTTGGAAAAGGTCTGGTTTATCAAAACCAACTGCAAAGCAAGATATTTGCGACTATCGCTACCTACGGAAAAGCCATGGGATTGAATGGCGCTGTAGTTTTGGGAAGCCGGGTACTAAAAGAATATCTGGTCAATTTCGCTTCTCCGTTTATCTACTCTACTGCAGCATCAGATTTTCAGAGCTTAAGCATACGAACTTCCTACAAATACCTGGATGAACATCCCGATTTGGCGATAACATTACAGAAAAACATTGAATATTTCAGATCGCATCAGGTTCATTCAATATCTCAGGAGAAAAGCCCTATACAAATTGTTCAGTTTCCTTCATCAACAAAACTGCGACAGGCGGTTACTGATCTTTCAGCAATAGATATCGAAACTTATCCCGTATTTGCCCCTACCGTGAAACCGGGTTTGGAAAGACTACGGATTTGTCTGCATCAGTTTAATTCATTTACAGAAATAGACAGGCTTTGTCGTATCATCAAACAACATCAATATGTATAAAAAGCTATTTGTAACCGGAATTGGAACAGGTGTTGGAAAGACGATTACTTCGGCTGTTTTTACACAATACTTTCAGGCAGATTACTGGAAACCTGTCCAATCTGGCGATTTGCATCAGAGCGACAGCATGAGCATACGAGCTTTGATTGATGAACATCTTAAGATCCATAAAGAAAATTATCGATTAAAAGTAGCGGCATCACCACATCAATCTGCCAGAATGGAAAATATAGAGATTGAGTTAAATGATTTTGCATTGCCACAGACTAACAATCATTTAATCATTGAAGGAGCAGGCGGACTGTTTGTTCCTCTAAATGAGCAGTTGTTCGTTATTGATCTGATAGAAAAATTAAGCATTCCTACAGTTTTGGTATCCCGGGATTATTTGGGATGCATTAATCATACCCTTTTATCTATTCAGGCCTTGCGACAAAGGCAGATCAAAATAGATTATATAGTTCTTAATGGGAAATTCAATCCGGATTCTGAACGGATTATCCTTAAAAACATTAATCAACATACAAAAATTATCCACTTGCCCGAGTTCAACAAACTCAACAAAGCCGATATCAAAAACATCTGTACAACACTTTCATTATAGAAAAGACAATGGAAAACACAAAAACATTACGTCACGATTGGACAAAAGAAGAACTTTTAGAAATTTACAACAAGCCCTTAATGGAACTCGTTTATGAAGCGGCGACCGTTCATCGTGAATGGCATAAGGCAGACGAAGTTCAAATTTCTACTTTACTGTCGGTAAAAACCGGTGGCTGTCCCGAAGATTGCTCCTATTGCGGACAGGCTGCCAGATATCATACAGATATAAAAGTTCAGGCATTATTACCAACAGAAACAGTAATTGCTCATGCGCAAAAAGCAAAAGATAATGGCTCATCACGCTTTTGCATGGCAGCAGCATGGCGGGAAGTCCGCGACAATAGCGATTTTGATAGAATTATCGATATGGTAAAAGGTGTAAATGATTTGGGTTTGGAAGTATGCTGCACCTTAGGGATGCTAACCGAAAACCAGGCACAACGTTTACAGGAAGCCGGCTTATATGCCTATAACCATAATCTGGACACTTCTGAAGAATATTATGATGAAATTATTTCTACCCGAAAATTCGATAATCGTATCAACACCATAAATAATGTCAGAAAAGCGGGAATTACCGTTTGTTCCGGGGGTATTATAGGTTTAGGCGAAACTAATGAAGACCGGATTTCCATGTTACGCACCCTGGCCAATATGGAAAAACATCCCGAATCAGTTCCCATCAATGCATTGGCTAGAGTAAAAGGAACACCTTTAGAAAACAATCCGAAAGTTGACATCTGGGATATGGTACGTATGATCGCTACTGCCCGTATTGTAATGCCTGCTTCTATGGTTCGTTTAAGCGCAGGACGTATTGAAATGAGTGAAACCGAACAGGCATGGTGTTTTATGGCCGGAGCTAATTCTATCTTTACCGGAGAAAGACAGACTTTATTGATTACACCAAATCCGGGCGTATCCGAAGATATGCAGATGCTTAAAAATCTAGGACTAAAACCTCTTGTAAAAGAAAAAGAAAGCGCATGCAAAGCGAACTGATAGAACGCGATAGAAAAGTCAATTGGCACCCTTATACCCAAATGAAAACAGCCCGGCATATTCCGATTATTCGGGGAGAAGGGGCTTACATTTTTGATGCTAACGGTAAACGTTACATTGATGCGATATCTTCCTGGTGGGTAACGCTACATGGCCATGCGCATCCCTATATTGCAAAAAAGGTTGCCGAACAACTAAACACATTAGAACAGGTAATCTTTGCCGGATTCACACATCCCGTGGCTATTGAATTATCTGAAAGACTATTGAATCTACTACCCGATAATCAGGAAAAAGTATTTTACACAGATAATGGTTCCACAGCGGTAGAAGTAGCTTTGAAAATGTGCATTCAATATGGCCACAACCAAGGTGTCCGGAAGAATAAAATTCTGGCCTTTAAAAATGGCTATCACGGAGATACCTTTGGCGCTATGTCTGTAAGTGGCCGTGGATTATGGACGGCGCCTTTTGGTGAATTATTATTTGATGTTCTTTTCATTGATGCACCTACCAAAGAAAATCTTTCCGACATAAAAAGTTTTATCGAAAAACATGCTTCAAAAATTGCATGTTTCATTTACGAACCACTGGTACAGGGTGCCGGTGGCATGTTGATGCATGAAGCAGACGACTTATCCGAACTGATGAAATTTTGCAGATCAAAAGGAATCTTACTGATACAAGATGAGATTTTTGTCGGGTTTGGACGTACAGGTAAGCTGTTTGCTGCCAACCATTTATCAGCACAAGCGGATATCATGTGTTTTTCGAAAGGCCTAACAGGAGGTACGATGCCATTAGGCATTACAACCTGTTCGCAGAAAATCTATGATGCTTTTTATTCTAACGATAAAACCAAGGCTCTTTTTCATGGACATTCGTTTACTGCCAGTCCATTAGCCTGCGCTGCAGCTCTAGCCAGTATGGATTTATTATTACAGGAAGAAACCCAACAAAATATCAAAAGAATCTGCACACAGCACCAGCAGTTTGCCAATACATTGGCAAAACACCCTAAAATAAAATATGTCCGGCAACAGGGTACTATATTCGCTCTGGAATGGAAAATCGAAGAAGAAACTTCCTATTTCAGTGATATTAATGAGAAAATATATCCTTTTTTTCTAGAAAACGGTATTCTAATCAGACCTCTGGGAAACATTATCTACCTGGTCCCACCATATTGTATTTCTGTTGAAGATCTTGAATATATTTATAAATATATCATGGAAGCTCTGAATGTAATTTAAAAAAGGAAAGTCAAAACAAAAAAGCCAACAAAATAACAGTGTGTTTTAGGTGACCTCTCTTTCATTAATATTAGATTATTATGAAGGTCCTTTAAGAGGAATCAAGGTGTAGCAAATAGAAAAATAATTAAAGAAAAACCAAACACTATGCACCTGCCCGAGCCGACCATTTTTTTCTCTGCTTATCCGATATATCTTTCCCTAACTACACTTCATTTGATTTTCTATTAATCCATATATTATCCATAATTAGTCCATAGTGAGTCCATATTTTTCATCGAAAACATGGATTTTAGCTGGTATTATATTAGTTTAACGATTATCAGAATTAAGAGTCGTTAAGGTGAATTGTCAGATGAATTGCCTGTACAGATTATTGTTAAACTAAATAAGGTCATAACAAAAAAAGATTGATAAAAGTTGCCAACGCGATGTACTCCGATTGCGTATATAGGAGAATAATATTTAAAGGTGCTTTATTTAAGATGCCCCTTTTCTCACTCGACATAAAATTGGCTATAAACAAAAAAAGGTTAACTCCTTAAAGTTAACCTTTTTTGCGGTCTGGACGGGACTCGAACCCGCGACCCCATGCGTGACAGGCATGTATTCTAACCAGCTGAACTACCAGACCCTCTTCCCGTCTCTTGCGATTGGGAGTGCAAATATAAACATTTGTTCTTATTTACAACACTATTTTTTCTATTTCGACTTATCTATTTAGGAATCAGAATTTTATTTTTCTAAAATTCCTAATTGGCTTAAAATCTGACTCTGTGTTACAAAATACTCTTTGTCTTTTCGAATTGAATTGTATACTTCATCAAACACCAGCATATAATCGCCTTTACCTGCAGGTACTTTTACAGTTGTTTTCTCGCCAGCTTCTGAGATATAAACTAATTTACCCTCATGATTGTCATTTTCAATACCATAACCTGCCATTGCGGGTTTTATTCCTGTTAGCAATTGAGCTTCCTGAATATCGGTTCTATATTTTGTAAATATGCCATTAGTTCCATAAATACTATAAGCTGGTGGTTCATCTACCACCAACATATTTGCTGTTACATATACATTCAAGCCACTTTTATACTTTAAATGTACATGTGCATAATCGTCTACCAAAGAATTTGGCCTGTTGCGGCTGTATACTTTTTCAAATTCATCCGGAGAGCCAAATAAAGCAATTGCCTGGTCTAAAATATGTGCACCCAAGTCATATAAAATCCCCGAACCAGGAATATTCTCTTCTTTAAAGAATTTATGACTGATTTCATTTCTATATCTGTCGAACCGAAAGTGAGCTTCTACAATTTTTCCTAAAGTTCCTTTTTCTACTATTTCTTTAACAGATAAAAAATCGCTATCAAACCTTCTGTTCTGATAAGCCAACACCTTTAGATTCTTTCTATATGCTAAAGCGAAAAGGTCTTCTGCTTCTTTCCTTAATACAGCGACGGGTTTTTCTATCAAAACATGTTTTCCTGCATTCAATGCTTCTTTAGCATATTGATAATGTGTAAAATTTGGTGTGTTAACCACTACCAGTTCAATAGATTCGTCTGCAAGGAGATCTTCATAATTTCTAATATGTGCAACCTCTGGATAATCTTCAGCCGCCATGTTTTTACTCCTCTCCACAATAGCTACCAATTCAAATCCATGGTGTGCAGAAATAAACGGGGCATGAAATACCTTCCCTGACATGCCATATGCCAAAAGCCCTGTTTTAATTGGTTTTTCCATAAATAGTTTTAAAAATTAATGAATAAAATTACAGACTGCCTATACTGTTATTATCCTGTACTGTAATTGATACAGGAATGGAATACTCACTTTCGTTTTTCATTCTATCGATAGCAGTAACCACATAAGTATAGTTCTTTCCCGCTTCCACATCCTTATCTTCCCAGGATGTAACGTCTCCGTAGTAAACATTTTTAATAGCGGTTGCCTTTTCTGTATTTACTTCTTCGCCGTTCTCGAAACGATAAACCACATAACCATAGGTGGCCTCTTGGTCTTTAGCATCCAATGGTTGCTTCCATGATAAAACTACATGCTTATTCATTTGTATGGCTAATACATTTTGAGGGTTATAGGGCGCAACAGAATCTACCCAAAGCATCACCGGAGGCAATGAAGGATACTTATAATAATTATTTATTAAAGAGTCAGATACTCCTAAACGGTTTGTAGTTAAAGATTTAGAACTAAAATAAATACTCCCCTGTACTCTGGGGTTTTGTCTGTTATATATAATCTGATTAGGAATTTGCTTAGGATTTCTCCATGCAAAATCCTTCGGATCATTTATTCGATAAGCACCATGACCAATATACAGGTGTCTTCCATAGGAATTTTCGCTCCACCAGTTTACCAACTTCGCATATGGTGCGGGCACCGATTCAAAAGACCAATATATTTGTGGATTGATATAATCTACCCAACCTTCTTTAACCCATTTTCTGGAGTCTGCATAAAGGCCATGATATGAATCTCCGCCATTGGTTTCGGAACCTTCAGCACTTTGCCTTTTGTTCTGCCATATTCCGAAAGGGCTAATACCAAACTTCACATACTTTTTATAATGCTTGATACTATCAGAAACCATTTTAATTAGCTTGTCTACGTTGTCTCTTCGCCAATCTGCAATAGAAGAGAAATTTTGATCATTATAATTTCTGAAGCTTTCAGCATCATTTATAATCTGACCTTTAATTCCATATGGATAGAAATAATCGTCGAAATGAACGCCATCAATATCATAATTTTTAACGACATTTAATATGACCTGAGTAATGTACGCTCTTACTTCCGGAATACCAGGATCAAAAAGCTTTTTTCCTCCGTAAGAGAAAAACCATTCTGGCTTCTGTTTTGTAATATGACTAGAATGAATACTGGAAACAGCATCAAAAGTCGCTCTGTACGGATTAAACCAGGCATGAAGCTCCATTCCTCGTTTATGACATTCTTCTATCGCAAACTTTAAAGGATCGTAAAATTCATTCGGCCCTTTACCCTGCTCTCCAGTAAGCCACTGAGACCATGGCTCGTTTGAATTAGCATAAAGCGCATCTGCTGCAGGCCTGATTTGAAACATTACTGCATTCAAACCCTGCCTTTGATGCTGATCTAAAATAGCTATTAAATCTTTTTTTTGTTTTTCGGCATCCCAGACACCTTTAGTTGGCCAGTCTATATTGGCAACAGTAGCGATCCAGACACCTCTAAATTCTCTTTTGGGTAATTCAACTTCTTGTGCTCTTAAACCTAAACATGATATCAACAACACGCCGAGCGTTAAAAGCCTCATTTCTAATCTCATCAAATTCTTTTTTTTAACTGTGCAAAGATAATGAAACAATGAACGTTAAAAAATAAAACAAAGTGTGCAACAATTTAGTGATAAAAAAAAGCGTTACAACATGTACATTTTAACTTATTTTTATATTTTCGAATGATAAAACACACATTTTGCATCTATGGAATAATTTTTGCTTGCAAAATGACAAAATCTAAAACACACATACTCTCTTATAGAATTTGACATGGAAAATCAGGAACAAAAAAAGAAAGATACCAATAAAATTTACTTCCTTATTGCTGTTATTGTAGCCTTGCTAGGTACAAATGCCTATCTATTCTTCCAAAAGAATAAGTCTGATAAAAGAATTGTCACTGTTAGTGATGAAAGAACCGCGCTGCAAGCAGAACTGGAAAAATTAGAAGTAGAATTGGAACAGGCTACAACTACCACAACTCAGTTATCCGATGATTTAAAAGTTAAGGATGAAGAGCTTAAAGCAAAAATTGCCGAGTTGAGAACTGCATTAAATAAAGGCCAACTAACCGCTGGGGAATTGCAGAAAGCTAAAGAAGACATTAAGCAATTGAGATACTTCGTTACCAAATATACTGACGATATTGAAATACTTCAACAAAAGAATGCTTCACTCACTTCCGAAAGAGACAGTTTACAAGCTACCGTCTCTAATGTAAGCCGCGTAGCGGAAGATCTATCTAAGGCAAACGACTCTCTTAATACAAAAGTAAAAGAAGGGGCAGCCATTAAAACAAGTTATGTAGAAATAGGAACATTTCGTGTAAGGTCTAATGGCAAGGAAACACAAGTAACACGGGCTAATACGGCTCAAAAAATAAAAGTCGCCTTCACCATTAACCCCAATCCATTAGCTTTTAAAGGAATGCATGATATTTATATGCGTGTTATGGACCCTGCCGGAAATTTAATTATCGGCGAAGGCGGTATGTTCATTGCTAACAATCAGGAATATCAATACACCTACAAAACTGCTCTGGAATATAATGGGGAAGCTAAATCTTATGTAGTTGACTGGTCAAACAGGGCTCCTTTTGAAGCGGGAACTTATACAGTGATTCTTTATGCAGATGGCGGGACTATGGGTCGAGGGACCTTCTCCCTAAAATAGATTTTAATCCGGATTTAAAAATCCGGATTTTTTTTTGCCAAATTTATATCTTAGAAACTTATTACACCTATAATCTTTTAACATAACATGGATTCTAAGAAATATTACATTCTGCTTTTTTTAGCACTTTTATTATCTACCGTTTCTTTTTCTCAGAACTTAATCTGGAATAATCCCCAAAACCATACACAGAACATCGTTCAGGGTACAGGCTGGCCTAAAGAACTGAAAGGCACATATAACAGATTGCCGGAACGAATAAAACCCAAAGCAAGAAAGCCAGTATGGAATCTTTCTTTACAAAGTGCCGGGAATTACATAGAATTTAAAAGCGATGCCAAATATCTTGAAGTCAAATATATAGTAGAAAAGAAAGACTATGCTATGCCTCATATGCCTTCCACTGGTGTATCTGGCCTGGATCTTTACGTAAAAAATGGTGATAGCTGGCTCTGGGAACCTGGAAAATACAATTTCAAAGATACAATTACCTATAAATTTGATAATATAGATATTACTCAGGAAAGAGTGTTCAGGCTATATTTACCTTTATACAATCAGGTAACCTGGTTGGAGATTGGTAGCCCAAAAGGGAAAAAGTTTACTTTTTTACCTCTAAACCCGGACAAGCCTATTGTGGTATATGGAACATCCATCGCTCAGGGCGCATGTGCCAGCAGACCAGGCCTGGCCTGGACATCTCTACTTGGAAGATACATGAATCAAAATATAATCAATTTAGGATTCTCAGGTAATGGAATACTGGACAAACCTATTGTTGATATTATTTCTGAAATAGACGCCAAACTATTCATTTTAGACAATATGCCCAATTTAGATGATTCTTCTCGTTTTCCGGAGTCTGATGTTAAAGAACGTGTATTTTATGCCATTCAGAAAATTAGAAAAAATCATCCTAAAACTCCTATTCTTTTAACACAACATAGTGGAGGGAATACGGCTTTGGTTATTGAAAAGCAAAGAAATGACGCTTTTCACAGAATTAACGATATTATATTAAAATGCTATACTGAAGTCAGAAAAAGCGACAACAACATCTATTTTCTAAACACAAAATCAATTAATATGGGAATAGATTCTACTGTTGATGGCTTGCATCCAAACGATATAGGTATGGTGGAACACGCTAAAGCCTATGAAAAGTTAATTTCCCAGATTTTGAAATAAAAATAAACAAACGTTCCTGTTACGGGATTACTCTGTTGGTAAGAATAAAAAGTTCAATAATATCTATAATTATCCTTACTCTTCTAATAATCCGAACAGACAGTGGTTTATGTATACTGGCTTTTTCCTTTTTTATGATCCAACGAGCTCTTTTTTAAGGGGCTCCTTGGATCATAAAAGAATGCCGATAAGAGCGCAAGAAGACATATCCTTACTACAACGTTATATCACCACTGGATCTTTCATCTGTTCTAAAGCAAAGATTACTTCATCAATATTTTTAACATCCTCTACGGCTATCCTTAAAGTATTTTTTACTTCCTTAAGATTCACCCTTCTTGGATTGTGCTGTGCATATAGCAGAATATTTCCAAACATTTCTGATTCAAAATATTTTGATTGCTTATCGGAAACAAAATAGCCTCTTAAAATGCTTTTTTTCCAGCTGATTTTTTCTAATCCGATCTCTTTTCCCAGCCATTGTAATTCCACCGTTCTTAATAAGTCCCAAACCTGCTTAGGCAATGCTCCAAATCGGTCTTCTAACTTTTTTGCAAAGGCTTTCAGATTTTCCTTATCTTCTACTTTAGACAATTCGGTATACAGGTTATAACGTTCCTGTATATTGGTTACGTATTCATCCGGAATAAGCAGTTCCATATCGGTTTCAATCTGCGTAGCACTTACAAAAGGTCTCGGTTTCTCATTCGCAAATACCTCCCTAAATTCTTCATCTTTTAATTCCTGAATAGCCTCGTCCAATATTTTATGGTACATATCAAAACCTATTTCGGCAATAAACCCGCTTTGCTCTGCTCCAAGTAAATTTCCGCTTCCACGTATATCCAAATCTCTCATGGCTACATTAAAACCACTTCCCAAATCGGAAAATTCCTCTATCGCACTTAGACGCTTTCTTGCCTCGGGTGTAAGTGTCGACAACGGTGGGCTTAACAAATAACAAAAAGCTTTTTTGTTAGAACGCCCTACACGACCACGCATTTGATGCAAATCACTCAACCCGAACATATGTGCATGATTGATTAAAATGGTATTTGCGTTAGGAACATCCAGACCGGCCTCGATGATTGTGGTAGCAACTAAGACATCGTACCTACCTTCTATAAAGTCAAGCATAATATCTTCCAGCTTATCTCCTTCCAGTTGACCATGCGCGATGGCGATTCTGGCTTTAGGTACTAATTTCTGAATTAATCCTCCCAGCTGTCTCAAATCTGCTACTCTGTTATGGATAAAAAATACCTGTCCTTCTCTATCAAGCTCAAATTCTACAGCTTCTTTAATTAATTTTTCATTAAAAACATGAAGTTCTGTGTCTACCGGCTGTCTGTTGGGTGGAGGGGTCTGAATAATTGATAAATCTCTTGCTCCCATCAAAGAAAAATGCAACGTTCTTGGAATAGGGGTTGCCGTAAGTGTTAACGTGTCTACATTTGCCCGAAACTGCTTTAGTTTTTCTTTTACAGTTACACCAAATTTTTGCTCTTCATCAATAATCAGTAATCCCAGATCTTTAAATTTAACATCTTTGGCCACTAACTTGTGTGTACCGATAAGTATTTCAACTTTACCGTTTTTCAAGGCCTCTAAAGTATCTTTTACTTGTTTAGTAGTCTTGAACCTATTAATGTAATCTATTCTAACAGGAAATTCTTTTAGGCGCTCTGAGAACGTTTTATAATGCTGCATAGCCAGGATAGTTGTTGGAACTAAAATAGCTACCTGTTTACCTTCAGTTGCAGCTTTAAATGCAGCCCTGATGGCTACTTCTGTTTTACCAAAACCAACATCGCCACAAACCAGTCTGTCCATCGGATGTTCAGATTCCATATCCTTCTTCACATCTGCGGTTGCTTTCTCCTGATCGGGCGTATCTTCGTAAATAAACGAAGCCTCCAGTTCATTTTGCAGATAAGTATCAGGGGAAAAGGCGAAGCCCACCTGAGCTTTACGCAAAGCATAAAGTTTTATCAGATCCCGGGCAATATCTTTAACTTTTTTTTTTGTTGTTTTCTTTAGTTTATCCCATGCCTCGGTCCCAAGTTTATTCATCTTTGGCAGATGGCCATCTTTACCGGAATATTTAGAGATTCTATTTAAGGAATTGATATTTACATACAGCAAATCGTTGTCTGCATAAATAAGGCGGATCATTTCCTGTATCTTCCCGTTAACTTCTACCTTTTCTAAACCTCCGTATTTACCAATACCGTGATCTATATGTGTTATAAAATCTCCGGGTTTTAAATCTCTTAATTCTTTTAATGTGATCGCCTGGGACTTTGTATAACCCCTACGATGTTTGTATTTATAATATCTATCGAATATTTGATGATCAGTATAGCAAGCTATTTTTTGTTCATAATCTACAAAACCTTCTCGAATAGAAACATTCAGCGGTATGAACTTCAAATTTTTGTCTACATCTCCTAAAATAGAGAAAATACGCTCCTGTTGTTTGCCAGAATCTGTAAGAATATAATTCTTTACTCCACTTTTTTCATTCTCCTTAAGATTATGAGCCAGTAAATTGAAGTCCTTGTTAAAAGAAGGTTGAGGCTTGGTGTCAAAAGAGAGACTTTTAGTTGCAGGATAGAAGAACTGTTTACCAAATTCTATAATTTGAAAATCACTAAGTTGTTCTGCAAAAAGCTTTTCATCTGTAAACGAAAACTTAGGATCTATCCATTCCGGATTTTTCTCCTTGTCTGCCACAGATAAGGCTTTCCAAAGCTCTGTTGCCTTTTTATATCCGGATTTGATTATGTCTATAGAGAACTGAATGTCTTTAAACCAAATAATGGAATCTTCATCAATAAATTCCAATAAAGAAATATTGCTTTCTGTCAGAAATTTAGATTGTACATTTGGCACAATAGTAACACTTTTCACCTGTTCTGCAGAAAGTTGACTTTCTATTTCAAATGTTCTGATAGATTCTATATGATCTCCAAAAAACTCTATACGATAGGGCAATTCATGAGAAAATGAAAATATATCGACTATACCTCCTCTTATGGAAAACTGTCCTGGTTCGTATACAAAATCTACCCGTTCAAAATCATATTCAATCAGAAACTCATTAATAAAGTCTATGCTTAATTTATTATTGATGGTAATTTCTAAAGTATTTTTTTCTAAGGCCGAACGGTTTATCACTTTTTCTGCCAGGGCTTCCGGATAAGACACAATTAATCTTCCATATTCAGACGCATGGTTAAGTTCATTCAAAACCTCGGCTCTGAGGAGTACGTTTGCCGAATCTACTTGTGTGAAATCTGCGGATTTTCTATAAGAAGATGGAAAAAGTAAAACATCCTTTTCCGTGAGATTCTCCAAATCAGACAAAAAGTAATTCGCTTCTTCTCTATCTGGCAAAACAAAAACTGAATTTCTATGATTTAGGAAATAACTTGCTGTTGCAATAAAAGCATCCTGAGAACCAATAAGACCTTTAAGGTGTATTCTGCCTTTTGGGTTACTTAGCGCTTTGGCTAATTCCTCTACCCTCGCATCTTCCTTATAATTGTTTAAAATATCCTTAATATTCACAATAAACTCCTTATCACAAATATAGCTAAACCTAGCCAAACAATGAGAAGTGGCATTAATTATGTAACTATTTTTAATAAAATGTATCAAATAAAAACGACACAATATGAAAAACGCATTGAAATACGGTCTTTTTATGGCTATACTTTCTGCCATTTGGATTTTAACTATGCACCTTACTGGCTTCACTCCCGAAAGGTCAAAAAATAGCTGGATAGAATTTACTTCATTATTAATACCGTTCATAGGATTATATTTGGGTATAAAAGCTTTTAGGTCTTTAAACGGAAATTCTATGTCTTTTTTCGAAGGATTGATAGAAGGATTTAAGATACTGGTTATTGGTGCTGTTATATCGGGAGCAATTAGTTTCTTATATATATCACAGTTTTCGGAGCTTAGTACTACAGATTACATGCAACGCGTGTTTGGCGCCCTGATTATTGGTGTTTTAGCCAATTTAGCTTGTTCACTGTTATTAATGACCACACCAAAACACCTTTAATGCTAAGAAAAGTACCTTTAGAATTACTCTTTTTCTCTACAGCTTTGCTGTTGCTCTATTTTATGGATGTTGCAAAGCCTCATCACTCATTTTGCCCTTTAGACAGAATAGGCTTTGACTTTTGCCCGGGTTGTGGGATTGGTCGTTCGCTTCATTATTTTATGCATGGAGATTTTAATAAATCATGGCAAATGCACCCTTTGGGTTTTTTCGCTTTTTTTGTAATAATATTCAGAATATGTGGTCTAACCAGGAAAACATTCATCAAAAATCTAAGAGTTTATGATAAACGATAATTTTTTCTACCTCAGCAATGTAACAGATCAGGAATTAGTATTTCTGAAAGACATTACAAAAAACATGGGCGAAGAGCAACGAAAAAGCTTTTCTGTTGTATATAACGGAAAAAGAAGAGATCCACAACATATGTTACTTTTCACACTGTTAGGTTTTTTCGGCGCTGCCGGAATACAGCGTTTTTTAACGAATCAGATAGCCCTTGGAATACTATATTTCTTTACCGTTGGATTATGTTTTATTGGAACTATTGTAGACTTGATAAACTATAAAAGCCTGACTAATGAGTATAATTACCAAATGGCTTTAGAAAGCGCCCGTTTTGTATCTCCCTAGTTTTGTACAAAGCTTTATGTATTTTTGTTAAATGAAGATAAAAGATTTAACAGATTATCTTGAAGAAATTGCTCCGTTATCTTATCAGGAATCTTATGATAATGCAGGACTTATTGTTGGTGATCCCAACAAAGAAATATCCAGTGCATTAATTTGTTTAGATTGTGTAGAAGAGGTAATAGATGAAGCTATTGCTCATAATATAGATTTGATAATAGCACATCATCCAATTGTTTTTAAAGGGCTAAAAAAATTAAACGGAAAAGATTATGTAGAAAGGGTGGTTATCAAAGCCATTAAAAATGACATCGCTATTTATGCGATACATACCAATCTGGATCATGTAAGCGTAGGTGTAAGCAAAAAAATCTGTGATAAATTAGGTCTTGTTAATACACGGGTTTTAGCTCCAAAAGACAATCTTCTAAAAAAGCTGGTGACTTTTGTACCGCAAAGCCATAAAGAACAGGTTAAAGATTCCATTTTTGCAGCAGGTGCCGGAAAAATTGGAAATTACAGTGAATGCAGCTTTGAGGTAAACGGGCAAGGCAATTTTAAAGCAAATGAAGATGCAGACCCTTTTGTAGGAGAAAAGAATAAACGACATACGGAAGACGAAACGAGAATAGAATTTATTTATCCTGCTACATTGGAAAAAGCAATTATAAACGCTTTATTGAAAAGTCATCCGTACGAAGAAATAGCTTACGATATATACGCTTTAACTATTTCCTATTCGGAAGTTGGGGCAGGTATGATTGGTGAACTGGAGCAGCCAATGAAAGAAGTCGACTTTCTGAAAATGGTTAAAAACAACATGAAAGCTGATGTCATCAGGCATACCAAGCTCTTCGATAAAGAAATCCGAAAAGTAGCCGTTTGCGGTGGCGCGGGGAGCTTCTTACTTAAACAGGCTATCAGTTCCGGTGCACACATTTACATTTCTGCAGATTTTAAGTATCATGAATTTTTTGACGCAGATGGTAAAATCATTATTGCAGATATCGGACATTTTGAAAGTGAACAATTTACGCAAGATTTGTTATTGGAAATAATTCAAAAAAAATTTCCTAACTTTGCCCTCCGTTTAACTGTACAGAATACGAACCCAATAAAATATTTGTCCTAATGGAACAAACCGTAGAACAAAAGCTTGAAGCTTTATACGAACTGCAAACAATTCACACAAAGATTGACAGAATTCGTCAAACAAGAGGAGAACTTCCGATGGAAGTTGCTGATTTAGAAGACGAAGTAGCTGGTCTTGAAACTCGTATACAAAAAATCAAAAACGAATTGGATGATTTAGAAGATTCAATCGTTAATCGTAAAAACATGATTAAAGAATCACAGGCTTTAATCAAAAAATACGAAGGTCAGCAAGACAACGTTAAAAATAACCGTGAATTTGATGCTCTTTCTAAAGAGATTGAAATTCAAGGTCTGGAAATTCAGGTATGTGAGAAAAAGATAAGAGAGCATGAATATGAGATTAAGACAAAATCTGATATTTACGAAAAGGCTATTCAAAACCTGGAAGAAAGAAAAGGTGATCTGGCTTCGAAAAAAGTAGAGTTGGAAAACATCACAGCTGAAACACAAAAAGAAGAAGAAGTTCTTTTAACAGAAGCTGAGAAATACAATGAGAAAATAGAAGAGAGACTGTTAGTTGCTTACAATCGTTTAAGAAAAAATTATAAAAACGGATTAGCAGTAGTTACCATCGAAAGAGATTCATGCTCTGGATGCTTCAATAAAATTCCGCCTCAAAGGCAATCAGATATCCGCCAACGTAAAAAAATCATCGTTTGCGAACATTGCGGACGTATTTTAGTTGATGAAACAATGTCGGAAGAAGTAAAAGCTCATTTAGCTTAATAAGCATACCTAAAAGATATATAAAAAAGAAAGGTCTGAAATATAATTTCAGACCTTTCTTTTTTTAAGCTAAACTAGCATCCGCAGGAGATTTTCCCCACTCTGTTTGCATGCCTTCCACCTTCGAAAGGAGTTGCTAAAAATGCATCTACAATTTCCTTTGCAGTTTCTTGTGAGATAAACCTTTCAGGGATACAAACAATATTAGCGTTGTTATGAGACCTGGCAAGCACAGCCAGTTCTTTCTGCCAACAAATAGCAGCTCTAATTCCCTGATGTTTATTCGCCGTAATAGCCACACCATTGGCGCTACCACAAATCAATATACCTAAATCCATTTCGCCATCCTCTACAGCAGACGCTACAGGATGTGCAAAGTCTGGATAATCAACAGAATCTTTAGAATGTGTTCCAAAATCTTTCACTTCGGCAATTTCTTCTTTGCCTTGTAGATATGGAATTAAAATTTGTTTAAAATCAAATCCTGCATGGTCAGATCCAATTGCTATTTTAATTTTTCCCATGATTATATATTAGTTAGAATAAAATTCCTGTTCTTCTTTTTGTTTCTTTTTCTGTACTTTTTTTGAAACACCAATACTCAATTCGTAAAGCATAAATAGTGGAAAACTCACTGTAAGCATTGTCAATATATCTGGCGTAGGTGTTACAATAGCGGCTATAATCAAAATAAGTACAATAGCATATCTCCTTTTCTCCCTCATAAACTCAGGGGTCATAATACCCAGCTTAGACAAGATATATATAATAATAGGAAGCTCAAAAACCACGCCTGTTCCTAATGTAAGCGTTGCTACCGTAGATAAATAAGAGTCTACTGTAATAGTATTTTCTATAACGGTAGAAACGGTATAATTAGAAAGGAAATTAACAGACAAGGGTGCCACCAGAAAATAGCCAAAAGAAACTCCTATTATAAATAATACTGTTGCATAAAAAACAAAACCGCTTGCAGATGCTCTTTCATTCTCATGTAGAGCTGGCTTTACAAATCGCCATATTTCCCAAAGCAGATATGGAAATCCCAATACAATCCCGGTTAATAAAGAAGAATTAAGCTGCAAAGTGAATTGCCCGGCCAATTCAGTATTAATTATTTTACCTGGTATCTCCTTTATACAAAAATCAGGCCCCAGATTAAAGTATTCGCCAATCTTACACATCGCTTTATAGGTCCAAAAGTCAGGTTTTTTGGGTCCCATTATAATAACATCAAAAATAAAATCGTAAAAAGCGAACGCTAAAATGGTAAACGCGATAATAGCTACAGCAGAACGAAGCAAATGCCATCTTAAAATTTCTAAATGGTCAAAAAAGGACATTTCTGCCTCTAAATTCTTTCCCTTTTGCTTAATGGCCTCTACAAGACCTTTCTTCTCTTTCATTAATATATCTATCTCTAGTGAGCGAATAAAATCAAGGTAGATTTACCGAGATTTATCTCCAAACAAAAATACCATTCTGTTTAAATAGAATGGTATTTTAAAAAAATTAGTTTCAAAACTATTCAGATAAGTCGAAGCTTTCCATAAATTTAGTGGTAAAATTACCCGCTCTAAAATTCGGATCTTTCATTAATCTTAAATGAAATGGTATGGTTGTTTTAATACCTTCAATCACAAACTCACTTAAGGCTCTCTCCATAGTACTGATAGCTTCTTCTCTGGTTTGTGCTACACATATCAATTTAGCTATCATAGAGTCGTAGTTAGGCGGAATAGTATAACCTGCATAAACATGTGTATCTACTCTAACTCCGTGTCCACCCGGAGAATGGAAATGCGTAATCTTACCCGGAGAAGGTCTGAAATTATTAAACGGATCTTCTGCATTTATACGACATTCTATCGCATGCATATTAGGTGTATAGGATTTTCCCGAAATTGGAATGCCTGCAGCAACCTTAATCTGCTCTTTTATCAGATCGAAATTGATAACCTCTTCTGTAACCGGGTGTTCTACCTGAATACGTGTATTCATTTCCATAAAGTAGAAGTTACGATGTTTATCTACCAGGAACTCAATTGTGCCTGCTCCTTCATACTTTACAGCAACGGCTCCTTTTATAGCCGCTTCGCCCATTCTTTCACGCAATTCTTCTGTCATAAAAGGCGAAGGCGCTTCCTCTACCAGTTTCTGGTGGCGACGTTGGATAGAACAATCTCTTTCAGAAAGATGGCAAGCGGTACCAAATTGGTCTCCAATAATCTGAATTTCGATATGTCTTGGATCTTCGATATACTTTTCCATATATAGTCCATCGTTACCAAAAGCTGCTCCGGATTCCTGACGAGCACTATCCCAAGCATTTTCAAAATCCTCGTCTTTCCAAACAACACGCATACCACGGCCACCACCACCTGCTGTCGCTTTAAGAATAATTGGATAGCCTATTTTATTTGCTAACTCAATACCTTCTTTTACACTTGTTAACAAGCCTTCGGATCCGGGGATAGTAGGTACTCCTGCCACTTTCATTGTAGCTTTTGCAGAAGCCTTATCTCCCATAGCATTGATCTGATCGGCAGTTGCACCAATGAATTTGATACCGTATTCCTGACAAATTGCTGAAAACTTAGCGTTTTCTGATAAGAAGCCATATCCCGGATGAATAGCATCTGCATTAGTAACCTCTGCCGCAGAAATTATATTCGGAATATTTAAATAAGAATCTCTGCTTGGTGGCGGACCAATACAAACAGCCTCATCTGCAAATCTCACATGTAAACTATCTCTATCTGCCGTGGAATAAACCGCAACGGTCTTAATCCCCATCTCTTTACAGGTACGAATAATACGTAATGCTATCTCTCCGCGGTTCGCAATTAATATTTTCTTAAACATAAATTTCATTAATAACAATAGCCAACGCAATCAATTTAAATAATTGATATACCCATTGACAAATTGATTGATTAAATAGGCTCTACCAGGAATAAAGGTTGATCAAACTCAACAGGTTGAGCATTCTCCACCAACACTTTTACTATTCTTCCGGAAACTTCCGATTCGATTTCGTTGAAAAGCTTCATAGCTTCGACAATACAAAGTACTTTTCCTGCAGATATTTCGTCTCCAACATTTACAAATGATGGTTTATCCGGAGATGAAGAACGGTAGAATGTACCGATCATTGGAGATTTTATTGTAATATAGTTATTGTTTTCTGCCGCTGGCTGAGCCGGAGCAGAAGACGACTGCTGTGCAACAGGAGCAGCTGGTACTGCCGCAGGCACAGAAGCCTGAATGACCTGAGGCGCAGGTGCTGCAACGTAAGTTGGCTCCTGATTAGTTTTTATGGTTATTTTAAAATCCTCTTCTTCAATTGAGACTTCATTCACTCCTGATTTTGCAACAAACTTAATCAGATCTTGAATTTGTTTTATGTCCATTCCCATCGGTTCTGGTTTTATGTTTTTAAATAATAAAAAAAGCTAATATAGTAATTATCTAAATATTGGCTACGATTTATTGCCATCATATGCCCATTTCAGGTAAACAGATCCCCATGTAAAGCCACCTCCAAAGGCTGCCAAAATAAGGTTGTCTCCTTTTTTTAATTTGTCTTCCCAATCCCACAAACATAATGGAATAGTTCCATTGGTTGTATTCCCATATTTTTCTATGTTTATAGCTACTTTTTCTGGTCCAATCCCCATTCTGTTCGCTGTAGCATCAATAATTCGCTTATTTGCCTGATGCGGAATCAACCATTTTACATCTTCTGCTTTGAGATTATTCTTTTCCATAATCTCTGCCGCTGCATTAGCCATATTGGTTACTGCAAATTTAAAAACAGTTTGCCCTTCCTGATAAGCATAATGTAGCTTTTGATCTACTGTTTGATGAGAAGCCGGATGTAAAGAACCTCCACCTCTAATATTCAGATAGTCTCTACCTCCGCCATCGCTTTTCAAAATAGAATCCTGCACTCCCAGGCCTTCTGTATTTGGCTCTAACAAAGCGCAACCGCAACCATCACCAAAAAGGATACACGTTGTTCTGTCTTCGTAGTTAATCACTCTTGACATAGTGTCTCCACCTACAACCAGTACTTTTTGATGGTGTCCAGATTCTATAAATTGTGCTCCCGTGGTTAACCCAAAAATAAAACCCGAACAAGCGGCCTGTAAATCGTAACCCCAGGCATTTTTCGCTCCTACTTTATCAGCTAGAATATTAGCTGTGGCCGGAAAAAGCATATCCGGTGTTGAAGTACAAAAAATAATCAGGTCAATTTCTTCGGCAGCTATGCCTCTTTTCTTTAGTAAACCTTCTACAGCCGGAACAGCCAAGTCTGACGTTGCCATAGAAGGATCTTTTAATATCCTTCTCTCTTTAATTCCTGTGCGGGTTACAATCCATTCGTCATTAGTATCAACCATTGTTTCAAGCTCGTGATTGGTTAATACATAGTCCGGAACGTAACCATGTACTGCGGTAATGGCAGCATGAATCTTATTCATAAACTTCTCAAGTTTAGTTAAAAGCAGCCTTAAATTTTTCTATAAGATTAGTTTCTACCATATCTCTCGACATTAGAACCATATTTTTTATCGCCTTCGGAGAAGAAACACCATGCCCGATAACTGCCGGAGCGTTAATTCCCAAAATTGGGCTTCCACCGATTTCTTCGTAATTCAGACGATCGAAAAATTCATCTTTAAAACCTTTTTTACGAGTGATTACGTAAAATGACTCTGCCAGTTTTAACATAACGTTACCTGTAAAGCCATCACAAACAATAACATCTGCCGTATTATTAAAAAGGTCTCTGCCCTCTATATTTCCTATAAAATTAATTAGCGAGGAATCCTTCATTATTGGGTAAGTAGCCTGAGAAAGTAAATCGCCTTTTTCTTCTTCCTCACCAATATTCATTAAACCTACCTTACCATTTTTAACGCCATAAATATGCTCAATATATAAACTTCCCAGTACTCCAAACTGAAGTAAATTTTCGGGTTTACAATCTGCATTTGCACCAACATCCAGTAAAATACTATAACCTCCGGCAAGTTGTGGTGCTATAGAAGCAATTGCAGGTCTCATTACTCCGGGAATCGCTTTTACACTAAACATAGCTCCCACAAGCATAGCCCCGGTATTTCCTGCAGAAGCAAAAGAGTCTAATTTGCCCTCTTTTAGCAACTGATAACCTACAGTTATACTGGCATTTGGCTTTTGAGCAATAGCTTTTGTGGGATGTTCTCCCATTCCTATTACCTCTGTTGTATGTACGTATTCGAAATGATCTGGGTTAAAATTTTGGTCTTGTAGAATAGGAATAATCTGGTCTTTATCTCCTACCAGAACCAGGTGTTGGTTGTTTTTTAGTTGAGAGTGAGCTTCTATCGCACCTAGAACGGTTGCTTTAGGAGCATAATCACCTCCCATAATATCTAAGCCAATTTTCATCAAGTGATTTGTTTTTTCGTTAAATGTCTGCTTTTAATGCACTTAAAATTGACAAGCAATTTATTCGTGATTAAAGAACCCATGTGTAAAGCACATGGGTTCTATTTATATCAATGCTTTTAAAAGACAACAGAAAACTGTATATATCAGTTTTCCAGCTTAGAAAAAACTAAACTTATGCTATAGCCGTATTTTCGATGATTAACTTGCCTTTGTAGTAAAGGTTACCATCAACATTATATGCTCTGTGAGGTAAGTGTACCGCACCTGTTTCTTTGCAAACCCATAAAGCAGGAGCTTCCGCTTTATAATGAGTTCTTCTCTTATCTCTTCTAGCTTTTGATGTTTTGCGCTTTGGATGTGCCATTTTTTCCTATTTTTTAATTATTCTTTATACTCTTTAATGCATCCCAACGTGGGTCTGTTTTATTTTCTTCTTCTTCAGCAGAAAGCTCTTTCAGCTTTGCTATCATTTCCTCATCACACACTGATGTGTTGCCCGGACCATCACACAAATTGATGTAAGGCAGCGACAAAGTTATCATTTCATATATGAACTCAGAAACATTTATTTCTGTATCATTTTTTGTTAAGACAATAACTTCCTCTGAGTCATCTTCTAAATCTTTGTCTTCAGAGAACTTTGCGATTAATCTATCCGTAGCAGAAATGTTCTGCGGATACTCTGCCAAACAACGGTCACAGGTTAAATAAACCTGTCCCTCTATGCTAAAATCAAGAATCAACATAGTCTCCTGTTTGTCCAGAACCAAATCAACTTTCACAGTTCCATCTTTCACAATAGAATACTCAAACTCTTCAAAGAAAGCCTTATCTACATCAAAATCAAACTGATGTTTTCCGAGCTTCAAGCCTGTATGAGGTACCGAATATTGCTTTAACGATTTCAAAGTCCGACAATTAAGCCTGCAAATTTAGGATTTTTTTATTCAGCTATAAAGTTTTTTAAAAAAAATATATATAAATCATTCTCAGGCACTAAACTCTAAACATTTTTTGTCTTTGTAAAAAGGATTATATATGTTGAAGATCTCAAACAACTTTTCATTTATAGAATGTGCTTTAATGATCGCCGGATAACCTTAATCCCTATCTTTACTTATTTTGGAAAAAGGAAGCGGATTGCTCATTAGCTCATCCTGCTCTCTCCTTTGCTTAACAATATGCATAGCTAAAAAAAGCGCTTCTCTAAAAGAGGTAGGAACCGCTAAATTTTTCCCCGCAATATCATATCCCGTACCATGATCCGGAGATGTTCTTACAACATTTAATCCAGCAGTATAGTTAATCCCACTGTTGAAACTGGCTGCCTTAAAAGGAATTAAACCCTGATCGTGATACATAGCCAGAACGGCATCAAACTTACTATAGGCTTGCTTACCGAAAAAGCCATCTGCCGGGAATGGACCAAAAGCGAATATGCCTTCATTAAAAGCTTCTTCGATAGCAGGTGCTATGATATCCAACTCTTCGGTTCCTAAAAGCCCATTATCCCCAGCATGTGGATTGAGCCCTAAAACTGCAATTTTAGGTTTCTCTATCCAAAAATCCCGCTTTAAAGATTCGTTCATTAATTTCAGTTTAGAAACGATGGACTCTTTGGTTATTCCTTTCACAATATCCTTTACAGGCACATGTCCGGTAACCACACCCACTTTCAAATCTTCACTTATGAGAAACATCAAAGAGTCTTTTCCCTTTGCTCTTTCCTGTATATATTCCGTATGTCCCGGAAATTTAAATTGATCACTTTGTATATTATATTTATTTATCGGTGCTGTAACTAATGCATCAATTTTTCCTGCGACAAGGTCGTCAGTTGCTCTCTGCAAAGATAAAAGCGCATATTTCCCGCCTGTCTCATTAGAAACCCCTAATTCAATCTTCACATCTTCTTCCCAGCAATTAATCATATTTGGTTTTCCGGTATGCGCATTTTCAGCATCATTAATTACCTGAAAAACAAATTCATTTATGCCCGCAGCTTTCCTGTGAAAAGATGCCACTTTCGTATGCCCATAAACAATAGGTGTACAATACTTATATATTTCAGAATCACTAAGTGTCTTAATAATTACTTCTAAGCCAATACCATTGATATCTCCGATAGATATACCAACTCTTAAGTTTCTGCTCATAGATTTCTCTCTTATTTTTTGCAAATTAAAGATTTTGAGTTGAATGTTGACCTATTCCTTCATAATCTTTTATGTAAATTTGTCGCCAATTTGATACAGAATGACTTCAGTTAAAGCAAAAAAGCACTTAGGACAGCACTTCTTAACAGATAAAAATATTGCTCAGAAGATTGTGAATTCCTTAGTCCATACAGAGAAATATAAAAAAGTATTGGAAGTTGGACCGGGTATGGGTGTTTTATCTGACTTTCTGCTTCAAAAAACCGATTACGAGACTTATTTGATTGATATAGATACAGAATCTTTTGAATATCTGCACAAACAACACCCGTCTTTAGGAGATAAATTAATTAATGCTGATTTCCTGGCTTTAAATTTCCGTGATATTTTTTTAGAACCATTCGCTATTATCGGAAATTTCCCCTATAACATTAGCTCGCAGATTTTATTTAAGATTTTGGAGAATAGAAATCAGGTTCCCGAAGTTGTGGGTATGTTTCAAAAAGAAGTTGCAGAAAGATGTGTTGCTAAAGCAGGTAGTAAAGAATATGGTATTTTAAGCGTATTTCTCCAAGCCTATTATAAATGTGAGTATCTTTTTACGGTTAAAGCAGGCGTTTTTAATCCGCCACCAAAAGTACTCTCTGCGGTAATCAGACTTAGCAGAAACGAAGTGCAGGCTTTAGATTGTAACGAGAAGCTCTTTTGGCAGGTTGTAAAGGCAGGATTTAACCAAAGAAGAAAGACGCTAAGCAATGCCCTGGCTGGAATAATCACCAAGGACAAACAAAATGACGAGGAAGTGTGGACTTTAAGAGCCGAAAGATTGACTGTGAAAGACTTTGTCGATTTAACCAATCTTATTAGTTCATTGGTTAGTTAGTATTGAGGCTTCCAGCTCGGATCTTAGGATATCAGTATATTAAAATAAAATTGATGAGAAAACTTTTAATTATAGATGATTTGGAACAAAGTTTCCAGACAGAAGCTGAGAAGCTTGGATATCAGGTAAACTATCAACCTAAAATAACAAAAGCAGACGCCTTAGCTATTTTGCATGAATATGATGGTGTCGCAGTGAGATCTAAATTCAATTTTGATAAAGAGGTAATAGATAAAGGACCAAATCTCAAATTCATCGCCAGAGCTGGTGCCGGAATGGACAACATTGACGAAGCCTATGCAGCAACAAAGAATATTGCTTTAATTAATGCTCCTGAAGGAAACAGAGATGCCGTGGGTGAGCATGCTATGGGTATGCTGCTTAATCTGATGAATAATTTAAGACAGGCAGACATACAGGTAAGAAGCGGTATTTGGGATCGTGAGGGTAACAGAGGTTACGAACTAATGGGAAAAACTGTTGCTATTATTGGCTATGGAAACAACGGCGGAGCTTTTGCCAGAAGATTAAAAGGGTTCGGAGTAGAGTTAATAGCCTACGATAAATACAAAACAGGCTTCTCTGATGAATATGTTAGGGAAGTTAGCATGGAAGAAGTTGTTAAACTTGCGGATGTTGTAAGCTTGCACATCCCGCTAACACGTGAAACCAGACAAATGGTTAACGATGAATACTTAAGACATTTCAAAAAACCTATTTTCTTCATCAGTTTGGCCAGAGGCGAGATTACAAATACACAGGCTATTTTGAATGCAATTAAAGGAGGTAAAATTCTGGGTGCAGGATTAGATGTTTTAGAGGTGGAAAAGTTCCCTAAACTGGGAGAGCAGGAATGGTATCAGGACCTTGCTAACGAGCCTAAAGTACTGTTAAGCCCGCATGTTGGTGGTTGGACTTTCGATTCTTATCGTAAAATTTCTGAGGTATTAGCCAACAAACTGAAAAATTTGGATTTGTAAAAATAAAAATATTATCTTCGTAAAAATCGGGCAAGACTATAACTCTTAAACAAGAAACTGTTATAGTCTTGCTTCTTTTTTATAGAGTGGCGAAAGCCTTTTCAAGTTAGTGTTCAAAAATAAAATTATGACTGAGGTAGCGTATTTCACCAAAGAAGGATTAGAGAACTTAAAACAAGAGTTGCAATACCTAAAGACAGAAGGGAGAGCTAAAATTGCAAATGCAATTGCTGAAGCAAGAGACAAAGGTGATTTGTCTGAGAATGCAGAATATGATGCGGCAAAAGAGGCACAGGCATTACACGAAACAAAAATTGCTAAATTAGAAAACACTTTAGCTAATGCACGCTTAATTGATGAGTCTAAGATCGACACATCTAAGGTATTGGCTTTATCTATAGTAAAAATTAAGAATGTAAAAAATGGCGCAACCATGACCTATCAATTGGTTGCAGAGAATGAGGCTGATTTAAAATCTGGCAAAATTTCTGTTAAATCTCCTATTGCACAGGGTTTATTGGGAAAATCTGTTGGCGACAAAGCTGAGATTACAGTTCCTGCCGGTAAAATGGAATTTGAGATTCTGGAAATCAGCAGATAGTAAGAGCAGAAGACCGATGTCCGAAGTCTGTTGCTATAAAGAACAAAATGATTAATGACTATTTCAACTAATGAACTAAAGGATGGCTAGCATATTCACAAAAATTGTAAACGGAGAAATCCCCGCTCATAAAGTAGCTGAGACATCCGAATTCTTAGCTTTTTTAGACATTAACCCTCTTAGAGAAGGTCATGTTTTGGTAATACCTAAAAAGGAAGTGGACTATATCTTTGATATCGAAGATGACCTTTATGTCAGTATGATGATCTTTGCTAAGATTGTTGCCGGCGGTATAAAAAAAGCTATCCCATGTAATCGTGTTGGTGTTGCTGTGGTAGGTTTGGAAGTTCCACATACTCACATCCATCTTATACCTATCGACAAAATTTCGGATATGGATTTTGGCAGAAAGAAACTTAATCCTACAACTGAGGAACTAAGCAACACTGCTTTAAAAATTCTTGAAGCTCTAAGAGAAGCTTAACATAAGCTTTATAATATTTATACAAAAAGGCTGCAGATTAGATCTGTGGCCTTTTTCTGTTTATATGTGCTAAACTAATTTGCTTTATGGGATTTTTAGGATACTGATTCCAGACTTCTTCGGCACTGCCTTAGCCAAGGTAAAACCATACCCGAAGCAATATGGGGAATAGTAGCTGGAAAGGTCATAGCTATAGTGGATTTAATGTGGACTTAACGTGGACTAAAGGTGGATTTGATGTGGACTTATAAACTGAAGAATAATAGAATTTGCTTAGCTATACGGAAAGTTATTCTAAAAATACGAATTATAAATAAAACCATTCGCATCCATCAAAAACTTAAATGAACAAATAGATTTAAACCTTTTACCAGCATTTATATCTTAATATTAGACAACAATATTTTCTCTATTTAAAAATCGCGTATGAAACCAGTATTATTCTTTTTCCTGCATTTTTCATTTATTCATGTGACTTGTCATGCTCAGGATTATAGCCTCTCTAAATCAATAGATATTTTTGGTGATACAATTATATCTTATAAAGATAAGTATGGAAGGGAAATCAGTTCTGTTAAAAATTCGAAAGATATTTTTGGAAATAAAATAAAATCATTTAAGGACGAAAACGGACGGGAGATAAGTTCTATAAAGGAATCTAAAGACATATTTGGAAATAACATTATTGAAGTTAAAGACGAGAATGGACGAGTGGTGAGTTCTGTCAAAGGATCTAAAGATATATTCGGAAATGATATTGTTGAGGTTAAAGATGAAAATGGTACAGCAAAGTCTACAATAACCTCGTCTACCAATATTTTTGGGGAAAAGATAAAAAGTATCAAAGGCGTTGACGGAAAAGAATTTTTATCCATAAAAAAATCTAAAGATATTTTTGGCAGTGAGATCATCAGCATCAAAGGGGCAGATAGAAACGACGATAGCACAGTAACTACCTCTACCAATATTTTTGGAGATATTATTACTATAGTAAAAGACTCTAATGGAATAGAGCTCCTTTCTATTAAGAAATCTAAAGATATTCATGGTGATGAAACAACCACTATAGACAAGAAGAACAACAATTCTGATTCTATACAAAAGGCAATGAAGATGCTCCGATTTTTACAGATGAATTTCTAATAAGAATAACAAAGACTATTAAGAAACTCGCAGGATAATCCATAGTACCCCTTAATGTGTTATGAGCAACTACAGGCATCTATAGCACCATCTATAGGATAAATTGCAAAAAAATGTTAAATTTTTTTGATTTTTTTTTGACCGTCTATAAATTCGATTCAGAAACTCTAAATTATTTATTTAAACCATATTAAAGATCTATGTCAAATAGAGAAAATAAACTCCGGTTAATTTTTCTGGGCATTATTTTGATGGTTTTTACAAAACTAAATGCTCAGAATGTACAACTTTACACTACTTATCCTAAAATCTCAGTATCTCCTGGAGAAGTAGTAGATTACAGCATCGAATTAATTAATAACAGCAATTCGGTTAAAACCAGTGACATCTCTTTGTCTGCTCTTCCAAAAGGCTGGCATTACGAACTAAAGTCCGGCAATTATGCAGTAGACCGGCTTTCCGTTCTTCCGAAAGACCGAAAGACTTTAAACCTGAAAATCTTCATTCCCGGCATGCAGGCTAAAGGCTCTTATACATTCCATGTATCTGCGGGGAGCGAAGCAAGACTGCCTCTTACTATTAAAATAACAGAGGAAGGTGTTTCTAGCTCTGAGTTAAGTTCCAGCCAAACCAACATGGAGGGTTCTGCCAGCTCAACATTTACTTATAATGCTACATTATTCAACAGATCATCCGACAGTCAGGTTTATGCACTGTCTGCAAATGCAGGCGCAGGCTGGGGCGTTGTATTTAAATCCGAAGGCAAGCAAGTAAGTTCAGTAAACATCGAACCAAATCAACGTAAAGACATCATAGTCGAAATTAATGCTCCTGAAAGTATTAAAAAGGGGAATTATAAAATACCTGTGAGAGCTACGAATGCCAATAATCAGTCGGAAATTGTTTTTGAAGTCGTGATAACCGGGTCTTACAAACTCGAATTAACTACTCCTTCCGGAGCGCTAAGCACTACTGCTACAAGCGGATCGGTGAAAAAGATACAGCTGTTGGTAAAAAATACCGGAGCATCAGATCTCAGCCAAATCAACATGTCATCAGAAGCCCCTGCAAACTGGGAAGTCATATTTGAACCAACCAGAATCACTACTTTAAAAGCAGGTGAATCTGCTACGGTAAACATGAATATTAAACCGACATCTAATGCAATAGCGGGTGATTATGTTTTAACAGCTTCTGCCAGATCATCAGAAACAAACGGTCAGGCGCAATTCAGAATTACGGTAGAGACTTCACTCCTAAAAGGCTGGTTTGGAATTGCATTAATCGCATTGGCTATTGGTGCAGTCTATTATCTGATTCGTAAATATGGAAGGAGGTAGTAAGTGTGGATACTCCTATTATTTCGATAAAAGGACTTAGGAAGGTATATCACAGCCATGTTGCTGTAAATTATCTGGATTTGGATATACGACAAGGAGAAATATTCGGTTTGCTGGGTCCAAACGGGGCTGGAAAATCGACCACGATCCTAATGATGCTAGGCCTTACAGAACCTAATGCCGGTTCTATTCTGGTGGATGGAATAAACCCGCAGATACATCCTGTTAAGGTTAAAAAACTAGTTGGATATTTACCAGACAATATTGGTTTTTATGAACACAGAACTGGTTTAGATAATCTTGTTCTCGTTGCCGAACTTAATGGTTTTAGTTACAGCGAAGCACTAGACAGGGCTAACAACCTTCTTGCTACAGTTGGGCTTAAGGAAGTGAGCAGTAAAAAAGTCTCAACCTATTCGCGTGGTATGAAACAGCGCCTCGGGCTTGCTGATACACTTATTAAAAATCCCAAAATTATAATATTGGATGAGCCTACGCTTGGCCTTGATCCAACGGGTGTAAAAGAATTTTTATCTCTTATACAGGAGCTTAGCAAGAAGGAAAATCTCACGGTTTTGCTTTCTTCACACCACCTTCATCAGGTACAGGAAGTATGCAACAGAGTGGGAATTTTTGTTAAAGGGAATTTAATAGCACAAGGGGATGTTAAAGATTTAGCTGAGCAACTATTTGGAAATAATGGCATAACGACGACGTTATTGGACACTGGACTGAATGACACAGATGAAATCAGCTCCATAAAAGCTAAACTTCTGAATATAGCGGGCATAGACCGTACGGACATGAATGGAAATTTGATTGCTATTCATCATTCCTTTCCATCCAATACTCCTTTAATAAAGGCACTGACAAATCGGGAAGTACCAATCAGGCAGATACTGCAAAAGGGCTATGGCCTTGATGATATTTATTCGTATTATTTTGAAGAAAACAGGTTATGAAAAAAGCTGATTTCAATTTTAAACCTTTCAAAATACTCGTCAGAAAGGAAATTTCGGATTATATAAAAAGCTGGAAATTCATTATCTTATTGGCTATTGTGCTATTAACTTGTGTAGCATCGCTATACAATTCGCTATCTGTTTTAAGGAAAAATATCCCGGCACCTAATGATCCTGATTCAGTTTTTTTCTTTCTGAAAATCTTTACAACTTCGGACGGAACTTTGCCTCCGTTTCATGTATTTGTAGGTTTTCTGGGACCTCTTCTGGGAATATGCTTAGGCTTTGATGCAGTGAACTCGGAATTTAACAATAGAACAATCAGCAGGATTCTGTCTCAGCCTATACACCGGGATAGTTTTTTAAACGCTAAATTTACAGGAGCAATACTAACAATAGCCTGTCTGTTCAGTACATTGTTTTTACTTACCACAGGGACAGCTATAATATGGACGGGGCTGTCTCCTACCTGGCAGGAGTGTGGCAGGTTATTTTTGTTTTTATTACTGAATATTGTATATGTTGGATTTTGGCTTAATCTTTCTATTCTTTTTTCAGTTATATGGAGATCCGCGGCTACTTCTGCACTTATAGGTATTGCGATATGGCTATTTTTCACCATATTTTATCCGTTAATTATAAACGTAATTGCCACACGCATGATGCCAGATCCTTATTCGTCTTTTCAGGAAATCAAGGCTTATCAGGATTTTATACTAACCATAACACGCTTTGCTCCCAATCAACTGTTTAGTGATGGCACTAATATATTGCTAATGCCTTCTATACGGAGCCTTGGTCCTTTAAGCATGGAACAAGTGCAAGGTGCAATACCTTCTCCTTTACCAATATGGGAAAGTATAAAAATTGTTTGGAGCCAGCTGACCGGGCTGTTAGCTTCTACCATTATTTGTTTTGCCTTGTCTTACTTTAGTTTTATGCGGAGGGAAATAAGGGCGTAAGGTTAAATGAGAATATTATATTCCAGTTCGGATTATAAATCCCGAACTGGAAATGCAGTAAAGTATCCATAAACGCTGTCATTTCGACAACTCCAGGAGAGCCTGCTCTAATTCTTCGGAGAGAAATATCTTCTCTAAGCATTTCTAAGAGAGATTCTTTTCCGAAAACCTTCGTATTGACGTTAAGTTAAGAACTTTTAATACCGTCACCCTTAATCCCTCTCCCGGAAGGAGAGGGAGAAGTGGCAGTGATTTTATTTAAAGCCTGTATTTTATAGCTCTATCTGTTCATCATTTCTCGAGACTAACAAAAAGCGCTAACGTTTTCACACTGAGCTTGTCGAATTGTCCCTGCAATGGACAATAAAAGGCTTCGAGTGCCTCTGCCTGACAGATAAATCTTTCCTTTAGACAGTCTCACTTTGTTATCACTTATATAAGAGGATTATATCTCTACTGCATCTTCCGGCTTGTCACTAATCTTCATTAATGTCAGTTTCAGGCCCGCATCCTCAAATTTTTGTTTCGCTTTTTCTTCATCAATTTTTATATAACCAAATGTATCGTAATGCATCCCGATAATTTTTTTGCAGTTGATAAATTTCGCCGCTATTATGGCATCATCTACTCCCATTGTAAAATTATCGCCAATGCATAGAAAAGCATGGTCTATATCATAAAGTTCTCCTAATAACTTCATATCAGATATTAAAGCCGTATCTCCGGAGTAATAATAGGTCTTGTTTTCGGTTTTCACCAGAAATCCGCCGGCTGTACCTCCATAACTTCCATCCGGTAAGGAATTAGAGTGTGCAGCATATGTCATTTTAACATCACCAAAATCAAAGTCCCAGCTTCCTCCCAAATTCATAGGATGAACTTTTTCAGCACCTTGTTTCGAAGCCCACTGCACCAATTCAAAAGAACTTATAATGGTTGCTCCAGTTCTTTTTGCGATATCGATTAAATCTGCAACATGATCGCTATGACCGTGAGAAACCAGTATATAGTCACATACAATTTCATCTATATTAATATCTCTGGCCAATTCATTGGGAGAAATGAACGGATCAATCAGGATCCTTTTCCCTGCAGCTTGCAGTAAGAAACAAGAATGTCCAAAATAATTTACTTTCATAGTACATTTGAATTATTATTTACCAAAAAGTTTACCTAATGCTCCTAAACCGCCCATGCTTCCCAACATCTCTTGTGTCATAGCAGCAGTTTCCGATTGCGAAATATTATCTGCCTGTTCAAAGGCTTTATTTAATGCTACAACCAGTAAGTCTTCAATTTCTTCTTTATCAGCATTTTTAAAAAACTCTTCATCAATCTTCACTTCCTTTGCTTTTTTATTGGCTGTTGCTATTACCTGAATAGCGCCACCCTCGGCCTCTCCTCTTACGCTGATACTATCTAAACGCTTTTTTATTTCTTCTGCTTTTTGTTGAGCTTCAAACAATTTATCAAACATATCTTTAGTGTTTTAGTTTATTAATATTTAATTCATTAACAAAACAACGTGTTATTAGAAGTTCTGAATTTTAATCTCCCGAACCAAACCATCGAACTTTAGCTTGAAATTAAGAATTCTAATCAAAATCGGAACTGCTTCCGTCTCTTCCATAAGCTCCTTTTCTAATTACCGGCATTTTTAGATGTTTGTATAAATCATCTAAATGCAAGAGACTTCCGTTCGTTAAATTTCCCAGAAATGCTATAACAATTTCGTTATTTAAATCTCTCACGTATATATTTCTAAAACCATGCCACCAACCTGTATGATAAACCACTTTTTCTCCATTTTTGCCATCAAAAATTCGCCATCCATAACCGTAATTAAAATGCCCGTTTTGGGGTTTATTTCTTCCCGTGTACATGGAGTCTAAGCTCTGCTGACTTAATAAACGTCCATTTTTTAGTGCATGATCGTAAAGTATTAAATCTTTAATTGTAGAATATATCCCTTTATCGCCTACAGGGCCATCTAAAAAGTTTTGCGCTACAGAATACCTCCATGTCCTGTCATGCCCTACAACATCTACCGGAATTTTATCATAAACTGCAGTTGAATAAACATGGGTATTTTTCATACCTGCAGGTTTAAAAATATTCTCCATCACATATTCCGCATAACTTTTACCGGTAATTTTTTCTATAATAGCGGCCAACACCATATAATTGGAATTATTATAATGAAAAGTCCTATCAGGACTTGTATATGGTGTGGGTTTATGCTCTGCGATAATATTCATTACATCTTCATTGGTGATTCCCTTACGCATATTTCGTTTTTCTTTTCTCCAGATATCATCTACAAAGTATACATAATTCATCATTCCGCTACGATGGGGAAGCAACAGTTTGATAGTAATATTGTCGTAAGGGAAATTGGGGAAATATTTTTTCACGTTATCATCTAAAGATAGCTTTCCTCCTTCCAGCAACTGCATAATTGCAACGCCAGTGAATGTTTTAGTAACGGAGGCAAGTTCAAATTCAGAATCTATTTTAAGGCTGTCTCTTAGCAGGTAATTTGCCCAACCGTAACTTCTCTGAAATAAAATCTTTCCCTTTTTTGCTACAATAACATTTCCGTTGAAACCATATTTTTTATGAAGGTTTCGCATGAAATCGGCAATGTAGGGATCTTCATTTTTTTGATCATAAACTAATAAAAGGCTATCGGTTTTATCATCTTTATCTGTCCTGACTTTAGGATCTTTCTTTTCGTTTCCCGATAGAGAACATGAGGAATAAACAACTACAGAAAATACGGCAATAGCTAAGGTTCTAAATAATCTCATCAAATAATATCGTTTTTTACAACCAAAAATTATAAAGTGGGCAAATTAAAAATTATATATTCAATAATTAAGGCTTAGTTTTAAACATTTAGGCCAGTTTCCCTTCTGAAGTTGTCTGTTTTCAGTTGATATCCTTTTTCATGTATAATTTATAACCGAAAAACTCCTAACCCACAACCAAAATAAAATCATAAATTTGGCTGTTAATCAAAAATCAGTAAAAATGGAATACAGAATTGAGCATGATACCATGGGTGAGGTTAAAGTTCCTGCAGACAAATTCTGGGGAGCGCAAACCGAACGTTCAAGAAACAATTTTAAAATAGGTCCGGAGGCGTCTATGCCGAAAGAAATCATTTACGCTTTTGCTTACCTGAAAAAAGCGGCAGCTATGGCAAATGCTGACCTGGGTGTGTTATCTGCTGAAAAAAGAGAGCTTATTGCAAAAGTCTGTGACGAAATCTTAGAAGGAAAATTGGACGATCAGTTCCCTTTGGTAATCTGGCAAACTGGTTCTGGGACTCAGTCTAACATGAATGCGAATGAGGTTATAGCATATCGCGCTCATGTGAATAATGGTGGTTCTTTACTTGATGAAAAGAAAATTCTTCATCCTAATGATGACGTTAATAAATCTCAGTCGTCTAATGATACTTTCCCTACCGCAATGCACATCGCAGCATATAAGCAGGTAGTAGAAATAACTTTACCGGGATTGGAATTGCTAAGAAACACACTGGCTAAAAAAGCAGAAGCATATAAGGATATAGTTAAAACAGGCCGTACCCATTTTATGGATGCGACACCTTTAACATTAGGACAGGAGTTTTCTGGTTATGCACAACAAATAACCAACAGCATCAGAGCGATTAACAATGCTTTAGAGATGATTAAAGAATTGGCTTTAGGCGGCACCGCAGTAGGTACCGGCTTAAATACGCCAAAAGGCTATGACGTTCTGGTAGCAAAATATATAGCAGATTTAACAGGATTACCTTTCGTAACAGCTCCTAATAAATTCGAGGCATTAGCTGCTCACGACGCCATGGTAGAGTTATCTGGGGCATTAAAAAGAGCCGCAGTTTCTTTAATGAAAGTTGCTAATGACATCAGAATGTTATCTTCTGGCCCTAGATGTGGTATTGGCGAAATTATCATTCCTGATAACGAACCAGGATCTTCTATTATGCCGGGGAAAGTTAACCCTACTCAACCAGAAGCATTAACAATGGTTTGTGCTCAGGTAATTGGTAATGATGTTGCCGTTTCGATAGGCGGTACAAACGGACACTTTGAATTGAACGTATTTAAACCGGTAATGGCAGCTAATGTTTTACAATCTGCGCGTTTAATTGGTGATGCCTGTGTTTCTTTCAATGACCATTGTGCAGCAGGTATCGAGCCAAATTTGCCGGTTATTAAACAACATCTTGAAAATTCATTAATGCTGGTTACCGCTTTGAACCCACATGTGGGATATGAAAACGCGGCAAAAATTGCAAAGAAAGCACATAAAGAAAATAAAACTTTAAAAACCGCTGCTGTAGAATTAGGTTTATTAACTCCTGAACAATTTGATGAATGGGTTAGACCTGAAGATATGGTAGGTTCTTTAAAATAACACAAAAAGCCGGGTGTTTTTAAAGCACCCGCTTTGTCTTACCGAGTAGAATGCAGAAATCGTTTTTAGTTTTTATTATTTCATTGGCCATAAGTTCTTGTGCCTTCAATCCCCCGCCAGACAATTCCGGGAAGGAATTTTTACAGGGCTTTTGGACAGAAGATTCGATACCTTTTGAAGATAAATTGGTTTCTTATGAAAAGTATCATTTCAGATTCGTTTGTGATTCTTTTTATTTAAATATTAAAAACTACTCAAAAATAAACCTAAACGGTGGCGAATGTTACAATCAAAATGAATGGCAGGAATATGTTAAGGGGACTTACAAAGTTAGACAGGACACCTTACACTTAGAAGGTGCATTTGTTAGCTCTACTTACCGTTTTAAACCACAGGGAGATTGCTATCGTTTTGGAAATTTCAAGGAAGAGTTTATAATTAAAAAAATAAGTGCAGATACATTAATGCTTAATAACACCGTTACTTCTCTTCCACATATTATAGTTTTGAAAGAGAAATTAAGCTGCAATACAACAGCACAAAATTAAGTAGAAGGCATGAAAATATTAATGGTGTGCCTGGGCAATATCTGCCGTTCTCCATTGGCACACGGCATTTTAGAACATTTAGCGAAACAAAAGGGATTCGACTGGGAAATAGATTCGGCCGGTACAGGTTCCTGGCATATTGGTAATCAACCAGACAGGCGATCTATTGCTGTTGCTAAAAATTATGGAGTAGACATTACTTCTCAAAGAGCAAGACAATTCAGCACTAAAGATTTTGATCTTTACGATTTTATTTTTGTAATGGACGAAAACAATTATAAAGACGTTATAAGATTAGCAAAAACGCAGGAGCATAAAGAAAAGGTAAGCTTGTTTATCCCAAATGGTGCCGTACCAGACCCCTATTGGGATGATAGTCAATTTGATTCGGTTTATCATCTTATTCATGCACAATGCGAAAAATTGATAGAATCATTAAATAAAGAAAAACTAACAAAATGAAGAGATTAATCCTGTTTATTTTATTGGCTTGTAGTTTAGCTACTTTTGCTCAGAAAAAAACAAAAAACCTTGATTATTATTACTACTCTGCAAAAGAAGACCCAACATTCGTAGCTTACTTAAAAGCAAAAAAGAAATTCGACAACAAAAAAACTGATTTTAAACTTCCAAAATCGGAAGCAGCGGTAAAAGAAATAGAACAAAACCGTGAAAAAATCATGCGGAACGAAAAAACCTATGCTGAATTCCTGAGTAAACACGGTATGAAAAACTCAGGAGAATATGCCAGTCTATGGTTTAACCAATTAACAGCATTAAAAAATTTCCTTAAAAAGAACCCTGAATTTTCTGCGCTTTCTGCAAAACAAAGGCAGGACATAATAGATAAATGGTATTTTTCGGGAGAATTTAAATAAGATAATCATCGTTTTGACTGATCATAGGGAATGGAGGAATCCCTTCATTTATATGTAGAGACCTAAATAAAGTGCATTTTGGGTTATAAATTTTCCACTCCTTACGATTAGTTGAAATGGCATAAGTTTCAACGGCTCCTCCAGTATTTGTGTCTATGCTTATACTGAACTGAAGAGTTTTCCTGAAAGCTAACCTTTTAAAATCACTCTCAGATAGCTCACCAGCTTGCGGTAAATTAAATCCTAAATTATCTTCCAAATCCTTATTTTTGCGGCATGGCAACTATTAAGGCTTCGGTTCCAAAAGGCACAAGAGATTTTGGCCCTATAGAAACTCAAAAGAGGAACTACATTTACAATACCATTAAATCAGTTTTCAGGAAGTACGGATATCAGGAAATCCAAACTCCTACTATGGAGAACCTGGATACACTTACCGGGAAATATGGCGAGGAAGGCGACAAGCTGATCTTCAAGATATTAAACAGTGGAGACTTTTATGAAAAAGCTTTATCTAAAAAGCCTACTGATAATGTTTTCAGTTCCAAAAGTATCTTATCACTAATTTCAGAAAAAGCTTTACGTTACGATTTAACGGTCCCCTTTGCCCGTTTTGTGGTGATGCACCAAAATGAAATCACTTTTCCTTTTAAAAGATTTCAGATACAACCTGTTTGGCGAGCAGACAGACCGCAAAAGGGAAGATACCGGGAATTTTATCAATGCGACGTAGATGTTGTCGGTTCTGATTCGCTATTAAATGAAGCGGAGTTCATTTGTATTTACGATGAAGCATTGACTAAACTTGGATTAAAATATTTCAGCATTAAGATTAATAACCGAAAAATATTGACCGGAATTGCCGAACTAATTGGTAAACCGGGTCAGATTGTCGATATGACAGTAGCTATTGATAAACTGGATAAAATTGGATTGGAGGGTGTAGAAAACGAACTTTTATCGAAAGGTTTTACTTCTTCAGATCTGGAAATTCTAAAACCAGTTATTCTACTAAATGGCAATAATGAAGAAAAGTTAGACCGACTGAAAGATATTCTTAAAAATTCTGAAAATGGGTTGAAAGGAATAGAGGAAATTGAAACCGTTTTCGGATATCTGTCAAACTTCGAAATTAAAACTGCTCAAATTGAGTTAGACCTTACTTTAGCCAGAGGCTTAAACTATTATACAGGTTGTATTTTTGAAGTAAAAACCAATGAAGTTGCCATGGGTTCTATTGGCGGTGGCGGCCGTTATGATGATCTTACCGGAATGTTTGGTTTAAAAAATCTAACAGGAGCCGGAGTTTCTTTCGGTGCAGATAGAATTTACGATGTTCTGGAAGAACTGGATTTATTTCCAAAAGCATCTGAAGAAAGTACAAAAGTACTCATCTGCGTATTCGGGGAGGAAGAAGAACGATACGCTATTCCGGTTTTAGCTAAATTGAGAAGAGCTTCTATCAATTCAGAGCTCTATCCCTTTGGTTCAAAAATGAAGAAACAAATGCAATATGCAAATGACAAGCATATTCCCTATACCATTGTAATAGGTGGGGATGAAATGCAAAGTGGCAAATTGGCTTTTAAAAACATGGATAATGGCGAACAACGGCAGATAACTGTTGAGGAAATTATAGAATTGCTATCAAATGCTTAGCTGTTTAACCGCAAAGAACACTAAGAGATTATAAAGCGCATAGAGATTTACTCGCAAAGTGTACAAAGTCTTATGTGAATTTTGCGGTTAAATAATCTCTTTTCAGGCATTTTCATGGAATGTTGTATCCAGAATAGCCGTTTCAAATTCTTCTACCGGATATTTACTTTCAATCAGGCTAATTAACATCTCCGCTGCTTTTCTGCCCATTTCAAATGCAGGCTGTCTTACAGCAGAAAGAGACGGAGTTAAGAGTTCAACCACATCGGAATTACTAAACCCTGCAATCAATATATCATTCTTTATATTATATTTTTTTAATGCCGCCAGACATCCGGTGCTTAATCTGTCACTTGCTACAAATATTGCATCTGGCTTATCTGGCATATTTAAGAAATATTTAACTGCATCTTCTACTTCCTGTTTGTTACTACCACCATATTCACAATACCTTACCAAATCAGGGTTTGGCTCTATTCCATGCTTTCTCAAAGCGTCCTCATAACCTGTTTTTCTTTCCGAAGTGATAGATAGCTGAGAAGCATTGGCTAAATGCGCAATTCTTTTGCAACCTTTGTTAATCAGGTATTCGGTTGCTTTAAACGCTCCTTCCTGATTATTGCTGGTTACTTTGTGTGTATTAATCGAATCTAATATCCTATCAAAAAAAACAATCGGCAAACCTTGCTGATGTAGTTTTATTAAATGGCTATAGTCTTTGGTTTCGGCACTTAACGAAATCAACAGACCATCTACAGATCTATTGGCTAAGTGTTCGGTGTTAATTACTTCCCGGCTATATTTATCGTGTGTTTGCGAAATAATAACATGGTATCCCTTACTATAAGCTATCGACTCTACCCCGTCAATTGCCTGAGAAAAAAACTGGTTGGCCACTTCACATACTACCACACCAATAGAATAACTCCTTCTTTCTCTAAGGCTTAGCGCTATAGGGTTTCGCTGGAAATTAATCTTCTCTGCATACTCCAGCACAATCCTTTTGGTCTCTTCGCTTATTTCATACCCTCCGCGTAAGGCTCTGGAAACTGTTGAGGTAGATAGGTTTAACGCCTTAGCAATATCTTTAATTGTAGTAGGTTTAAACATGAATTCGGCTTTGTATACATCTTAAAAGTAGGCAAATACTAGGTTATTTAAAAATTAAAAAGTTAAAATGACAATATTCTCTAAAAATCGGCGTAGGTAAAAAATAGCATTTATTCCTACATTTGCAATATGACAACTTTTGCCAGAGATTTTATAAACACTTCTGCAGAGAAGGCTTTCGATAAGGAACACAGAGATATCATTAATTATAACATTGGCAAATATGATGTTGCGGTAAGTCGTGGATTATCAAGATTGGTTAATCTGGAACATGCCAAAAGAAAGGGGCATGTAATTAAGTGGAAGGTTATGGAAAACCTGGATAAATTACTTCCTGAGTTTGAAGCTAATTTTCAGAAAAAAGGAGGTAAAGTTATCTGGGCAAACGATGCCGCCGAAGCCAATAAAGAAATCCTAGAAATCCTTAAAAGACATCAGGCGAAAAGTGTCATTAAATCTAAATCAATGGTTACAGAGGAAATCCACCTAAATGATTTCCTCGAAAAAAATGGTATCGAATCGTTAGAGTCTGATCTGGGAGAATACATTGTACAGCTACTTGGTCAAAAACCATATCATATTGTGACTCCTGCAATGCATCTTAACAAAGAAAAAATTGCTGAGCTTTTTCATAGAAAATTCGGTACACCATTAGATGCTACACCAGAACAGTTGACTTTAAAAGCCAGAGAGCTGCTAAGAGACAAATATTTAACTGCTGATGCTGGTATTACTGGCGCTAACTTTTTAATTGCAGATTCGGGTAGTATTGCCCTTACCGAAAATGAGGGCAATGCAAGATTAACAACAACGTTTCCAAAGGTACATATTGCGATTGTAGGCATCGAAAAAATGATTCCTTCTTTTGCAGATCTGGCTCTCTTCTGGCCTATGTTGTCGACTCATGGAACCGGTCAGAACTTAACTGTTTATAATAGCATTTTAAGCGGCCCAAAACAAGCACATGAAACGGATGGTCCGGAAGAAATGTATGTTATTCTGTTAGATAATGGCCGTACTAATTTGTTGGCACAAAAAGAGCAAAGACAAGGTTTATATTGCATCAGGTGTGGCGCATGTTTAAATGGCTGCCCCATATATAAGAATATAGGCGGACATACTTATGAGACCACCTATAGCGGTCCAATTGGCTCAATTATTACGCCTCATCTTCAGGGAATGAAAGACTTCAAACATCTAAGCTACGCATCCAGCCTTTGCGGAAAATGTTCCGAAGTGTGCCCGGTTAAGATAGATATCCACAAAATGCTGTTATTGAACCGTAGAGACGCTGTTAATGAGAATTTAAGTACTAAAGCAGAGAATATAGGTTGGTTTTTCTGGAAAAAGGCGATGACGAACAGAAAACTGGTCGATCTTTTTGGTGGAAAATGGAAAAACTTCTTCTTAAAGAACTTCTTTTCGAAATTGTGGGGAAAGAACAGAGTACTTCCGGAAGTAAGCAAAAAATCTTTTAGTCAGGAATGGAAGGAGAATAACGGAATTAAGAAAGATGCATAATTAACTATCTTAATCAAAAGCGATTATATATTAATAATATCTTCTTCGCTTTTATCTCCGTTTTAAACTAGGTATCATCTTTGTGGGTTTTTATAAAAATAAAATCCATCAACCATGAAAAAAATTCAATTCCATGTATTGACTGTATTTGCCTGTGTTGCACTTTTATCTTGTGGTGGTTCCGGAGAACGGAAAACTGAATCAAGTTCAACTACAAAACCCGAGATTAAATCTACCGAACCCCAGGTAACCAGTTCTGCCGCTCCATTATCTCAGGAGATAGTATTGGAAGGCAATGATCAAATGAGATTCAACACTACAGAATTTAGAGTTAAAGCGGCAGACCCCATCCATTTAACACTGAAACATGTGGGAACCATGAAAAAAGACGTTATGGGACATAACGTTATTGTTCTCAAAAAAGGCTCGGATCTGAATGCTTTCGCTGCCGAAGCAATTAAAGCTAAATCGACAGACTATATTCCGACATCTCTCAGCAACGAAATTATTGCCCATACAAAATTGTTAGGTGGAGGCGATGCCGATACCATTACATTTACTTTAGATGAGCCAGGGACATACGAATTTCTTTGTTCTTTTCCGGGACATTCAGCTTTTATGAAGGGTAAAATTATAGCAGAATAAACAAATGAATGCAAACAGGGGTTATTTAATAAGCTCACTGTTTCTTGTAAATCAATAATACTATATATTGCATTTAAGGTGCTGTCTGTTAGACCTTTGTACAGATGTAGCAGACAGCGCCGTTTTTCTCTATTCCCTGTTGGGTAACGAAGATTTTAGTCGTTTCCGACAGTCTATTTTAGATTATTTTTTTATGAAATTGCTTTCACTTCTGCCAAAGGGCTGAAGAGATAAATCTTGCCGGTAGAAATCTCAAGGCATTTATAGCGGGTTCTGTTTCTGGTAAGTTTTTTAAACTTTCGTCCGGTTTTAATTTCAAAAATTTGGTTTTCTGTAATTTCCGAAATATTTACATATTCAGAATCCTGCTTAACATCATACTTTTTCAGCACAGAAAAAAGCCCCTGATCTGTACAGCTCGAAGCTGCCGGATTTTTCAGGTATTTCGCTAAGGCCTTTTCAATATCTACAGGAAAAATAGCCATCTCAAAAAACGGAATCATCATCCTTTTAAAGTTATTTTTCCATTCCGTTCCATGCGGTTTAACCTTACTTTTCCATTGATTATAAGTAAGCAAATGTGCAAACTCGTGTACAGTAGTAATTAAAAAAGCATAACGATTTAAATTATGATTTACGGAAATACGATGCCCCGCTCCCTGATATGGAGCCCTATAGTCACCAAATTTGGATTCTCTGCTTTTGGTAATCTTAAATTCGCATTTATACTTATCTATCCATTCGGCTATAAGCAAAGCAGCCTTTTCCGGCATATATTCAGTCAATATTTTTACTTTGCGGTCTTCCATAGAAAGATTGCTATTTTAGTAGCTGATAGGCTATAAGAGCAGTTATATAAGCCAAAGTTGTCATATAAACAAATTGTACAGCAGGCCACTTCCATGATTTTGTTTCTCTATGGACAATCGCAACTGTACTCATACATTGCATTGCAAAAGCATAAAAAAGCATTAAAGAGATACCAGTGGCTACCGTATAAACCGGCAACCCGGTTTTCGGATTTATAGAGGCTGCCATCCTTTCTCTAATCGTATTGGTATCTTCATCTCCACCATCTACACTGTAAATTGTTGCCATAGTCCCTACAAATGCTTCACGCGCAGCAAACGAGGTAATAATACCTATTCCTATCTTCCAATCATATCCCAGAGGTCTTATTATCGGTTCTATTGTATGTCCCAAGATACCAATATACGAGTTCTCCAATTTCTCCTTGGCAATTAAAACTTCTATATGCGCTGCTTGCTCTTCATTTGCAGAAGCTAATTCCTTTTCATATTTAGCTTCAATCTGTTCGAATCTACTTCCCGGGCCAAAGGTTGCCAATACCCATAAAATAATAGAAATAGCAATAATTACTTTACCGGCTTCTATAACAAATGTTTTGGATTTATCGTACATCGTGAGCAATACGTTGTTCCATCTGGGCATACGGTATACAGGCATTTCCATTACGAAGTAACCTTTATCTCGTGACTTAATGATTTTTTTCATTACCCATGCTATTACAAAAGCTGCCACCAAGCTTAGTATATAAAGCCCCATTAAGACCAATGCCTGCTGGTTAAATATTCCAAAGACTTTTTCTTCAGGAATTATTAAAGATATCAGCAATGTATAAACAGGTAAACGGGCAGAGCAACTTACCAAAGGAACAACCATAATAGTTATTATCCTGTCTTTCCAGTTTTCGATGGTTCTTGCGGCCATAATTGAAGGCACTGCACAGGCTAAACCGCCTATCATTGGCACTACAGATTTACCATTCAGCCCAACTTTTCTCATTAACCGGTCCATCATAAACGTAACCCGGGCAATATAGCCGGTTTCTTCTAAAATGGAAATAAAGGCAAAAAGAATAGCTATCTGAGGGATAAAAATTACAATTCCTCCTAAACCTGCGATTATCCCGTCTAAAATCAAATCAGTTAGTAACCCTGCAGGAAGCTTTTCGTGTCCTACCTCAGAGATCCAAACAAATAAACCTTCTATCAAATCCATAGGATAGGAAGACCAGGAAAAAATAGCATTGAAAATAAACAACAAAATGCCGAAAAAGATTACGAAACCCCAAACTTTATGGGTAAGCACATGGTCTATTTTATTACTGATATTTTCTTCTAATGCGACAGATCTATGACTTACCGTATCAGAGAGAATATCATTAATATAGTTGTAACGTTCTATGGTTTCCTTTGCCTGAGATTCCTGGGTATGAAAATTATGTTTCCCTTCAAGTTCTTCTACTCTATCACTTTTTTCTTTAGAAAGGTATCTTAAATATTCATGCTGATGTGCAACCTGTAAGGCTACATAAGGATTCTCAATAACTAACTCACCCTGAATATCAGCTATTAAATCAGGAGCCAGACTAACGACATCAATGGTATCATTCTGTAAAGGTAAACGGGTAGAATGAGCAATAGCCGACTTCAATTCTTCTAAACCTCTACCTTTTCTTGCTGCTAAAGGAACAACGGGAACATTTAGTTTTTTTGCCAGACCATCAATATCGATATCAATATTTCCTTTTTCGGCTTGGTCCATCATATTTAAAGCTACGATTACCGGGAGCTTTAAATCTGCAATTTGGGTATAAAGCAGCAGATTTCGCTTCAAATTTGTTGCATCAGCAACTATAATTACCAGATCCGGGTAAGATGACTGGCTGGGATCAGACAATACCTGAAATACGATAGACTCGTCTATACTTTTCGGATATAAGCTATAAGTACCTGGTAGATCTATTATTTCCGCGATTTTCCCGTCAGGGAGTTTACAAGTACCCGATTTTTTATCGACAGTTATTCCCGGGAAGTTCCCGACTTTTTGATTTAGTCCTGTTAACGCGTTGAAAATAGTAGACTTTCCGGTATTCGGGTTACCTACTAATGCTACTCTGATGCTATGTTCCAATACAATCTTAAATTAATTCTATAGTTGCGGCTTCCTGTACTCTTAGAGATAATTGATAACCAGAAACGCTAACAGCTATTGGGCAACCTAAGGGGGCAATCCTTTCTACTCTTACAACTTCTCCTGGCAAACAACCCATTTCCATCAATTTAACAGACATTTCTAAGTCAGTAAACTCTTTAATGATGCCTTGTTCGCCTTTATTTAATTGAGAAAGTTTCATGTCCTGATTATGATTTGCTCCGAATTTACACCTTATTTATAATAATTCCAAATAAGGTATTTAAGTAAAAGAATGAAGTATTGAAAGTGACTAGAAATTTACATTTCTACTAGAAAACTTAGGACATTTACAACCTTGCTTAAAAACTGAACATGAGTAAAAAAGCAACGTAAACAGTGTAATCAGTAAAATGAGAAAATATTTTTTATGCATGCTTGAACTTCCTGTGCAATATCATGTAACTAAAGATAGCCATACCTACGCCTGCCATATCAGAAAAGAAATCCCACCATTCTGCCGATCTGTAAGTAAAAACTTTCCATTGTAAAATTTCTATTCCTCCACCAATAAACGCCGTTAACAAGATGATTTTGATTATGGTAAGCCAGCTATATTCGTAACTTTTTTGCTGTTTTATCTTTCCATATAAAAGCAATACGGCCAATACAAAAAAGAAACCTAAATGGCACATTTTATCAAAACCTTCAAAAAATTTCTCTGATGAAGGAAGATCTGCCGAAGGCAAATTACAAAGTATCAGGACCAAGCCAGTCCAAAGAATTGCCCATCCCTGATACTTTATATCTTTTAACATTTTTTATGCGCCTACTAGCTGTGTGTATTCTTCTGCCGACAAAAGACCTTTGCTTTCTGCTGTTGGTAAACTAACTTTTACCATCCAGCCTTCACCATAAGGATCTGAATTCACTAATTCGGGACTTGCATCTAATTGAGGGTTAAGCTCCAATACTGTAGCCGTTACAGGCATAAATAAATCTGACACCGTTTTTACGGCTTCTACAGTACCAAAAATTTCACCTTCTGCTACTTCGGTACCCACCGTATTAATATCTACAAATACAATGTCTCCAAGTTCTCTTTGCGCAAAATCTGTGATGCCGATGTAAGCAAAGTCTGCTTCTACTCTAACCCATTCGTGGTCTTTAGTATACTTTAATTCTGCTGGAAAATTCATTTTTTATTTCTGATAAATTATTTTTTGTCTATTATTCTGCGTTCTCAGTCTCTGTCTTATCTCCCTCTACTTTGTTTCCTCTCATATGGATTACCAATCCATTTAGGAAGTTCCTTAATACCTGATCTCCACATTTTTTAAAATTTGGATGATCTTCTTTTCTAAAAAAGGCTCCAAGTTCGCTTTTTGTAATCCGAAAATCCACCAGTTTCATAATCTCGATGATTTCATCATTACGTAAATGCAATGCGACTCTTAGCTTTTTAAAAATCTCGTTGTTACTCATCCTTCAAATTTAGTCCCAAAATTAGAATAAATGTTTTAACATCCCTATTTTCTTTATTGAATTGTAAATCGAAGGTTCACACCAAAATTAGAGAACGCCGTATTGAATGTTTGCGATGTATATGGCCTTGTAATATTGGTGTCGTAATAAATCCTCAGATTAAATCTTTGATTGACTACATAATCGATACTCGGACGGTAGGTAATATTTTTAGAACCTCCGGAAATCTCTGCATCATCTGTATCTGCCCTATAGATTACGGTCTTATTATCTCTGATTGCAATATCTATTTTAAAATTCAAATCGTTCTTAAGTACCGTTCCTTTAAACATACCAAAAGGGAATCGGAAATTATTGGTCCTATAACCAAAACCTACAACAAATGCCTGATCTTTTTGTTGAGCCAATTGACTATTCGCTAAGCTAAAACTTAAGGATCTGGATTTTCTGTATTCTACATTCATCGTTACATTATTCTTAAACCTCATATCTGCACCTAACAAAGGAACAAACTGCTCATATAAAGTAACCTGAGAGAATTGATAGAATGGTAGAAAATCTCCTGCAACATCTCTTGATGAAACAGCCCCATTATTTTCTCCGTACCTGATGAGCGAGCTAAAGCTATTTACATTATAAGTAGAATTATAGCCATGCGAAAGATCAAATGACGAGAATAAATTGCTGAACAAGTCCATCTTAGACAAGCCATTATACGTTAACCTCCAATTAGGAATTGGTATTTTCGGAAAACTGCTTAAGTTGATACTATTCGGATCTTTATTTAGGTATGCTGCCAGTAAGGATGATATCAGTACATCTTGTGAGTTTTTACTATAACCGTCGGCATATCCATCGGGCTCGATACCTGCACTATTTGGATTTTCTTGTCCAAGTCTTTGAGAAATTACTTTTCTATTGGCAAGGAACTCCTGAAACAAAGCAGAGTGTTTACTGCTGTTTTTGTCTTTAAACGCGCTTCCTAAAGATATGATAGAAATACTGTAATCTCCGCTTGTAATAGGGCTCAGATTATAGAAACCTTGCCTGTCGTCATCATATCTGAAATTAGTGCTATAATTCTTGCTGCTGCTTTTTAATGCAGTAAGCTCAATTCTTAAATCCGGGAAAGGCTCTAAAGTTCCTCTAAAATTGATCTTTTCATTAAACGACTGTACATACAGCTGATTCATTAGCGTATCCTGGGTTAGCCAGCCGTTTCGAATGGCCCTATCCCGAAGATCTGCCTGTGAACCCAATATAAATCCTAATCCCGGGGCATTTAGAGAGAAATCTACACCAAACGCATCTGTTTTTGGTAAATAGCCTGGTAAGAATGTTCCTTCGTTTTTGATATAAGAACCACTGATATTTTTAACGCTAAACAGTATGTTTAATAAAGTTCCTCCAAACCCCTTATCCTGATTTTTTCTTAATTCTCTGTAAAAACCAAATTTATTGTACAGCGTATTCATATTTAGGGTTGGATTTACCTGAATGGTACGGGAGTTTTGAATACTGTTACCAAAGTTAAGATTTGGATCGTTTAAGCTTAATAATGGTTCTGTCATCCAGTTAAACTGGGTTTGGTAACGTGTAACCAGATTAACAAAATCTAAATACGGGATTTTATTGATAGGTACCGTATAGCTTAAAGTCATATTATGATTATAATCTGTTGTGCGGCCTAATCTTTTCAGATTATTCCAGACAGTATCTCTCTTCAGACCTGTAATTCGTCCTTCCGGTTCATCAACTACAGATAGATTTGTAGCGTTGAAATCCAATTTCAGCGATTTTGTTAAATCCCAGCTCACACCATATAACCTGGTAATATTAAAGTTTTTATTGAATGTGGTACTGATTGGAATGAAATTATTCGGATCGTTATCCCTCAAAGTATTCTCGGAATATAACCTGTTTACCTCTATTCTAAAATTGAGCAAATTTGGAAGCAGGTTGAAGTTGAAATCTTTAACCAGGCCTAAGTTCCTATTTTTAATTACTTTTCCAAATGGCGAAATAAATTCTGCCTGTTTGTTGTAATTATAGGATAAAGCTCCTCTATGCGTTCTCTGCATAGCATTCTGAGTAGTGAAATCTTTATGATCGTATTCGGTATAAGCATAGCTTACAGCGAAATTCTCTATATCCCATAATCTTGTTTTTGCATCGGGACTAGTTTTTATTTTACGCACATTGGTAAAATTGATCCCCCGTCTGGTTGTTAACGCCTGTGCATATTCCAAAATGGAGTCTTTTTGCGTTCTGTTGAGTTGGGACATAATATTCTTCAGTTCTATATCCGGATTTCTTGGGTCGTACATAGGAGTACTTACCTGAGTTGAATAGTTAAAGAACATTGGAATTTTTATTCCAGACCTTTCCGGGAAAAATTTACCCAGCTCGAAACTGGAAGCCAGATCGAAATACCTGTCTTCGGACCTGTTAACTTCGCTGATACGGGTCTCTAATCCGCCAAATCCTATAGAAGTATTACTTGCCGACATGGTTACATCTGCAAAATCGGCCAGTTTTGCGTTCATTCTTGCTGTAGCTGCCCAACCTCCTCTTTCATCAAAATCTGAAAGCCTTAATTCGTTGAACCAGATCTCGACACTCCTCTCATCAGTAGGCCCTCCAATCGGATTTCTGGCACCTAGCATAATCGTCCTAATCTTACTTAAATCTGGCTGGCCTTTAATGGTCACTTTATTGTTTCCATTCGTGTAAACATAAGGCTTGCTGTAATCCCAGGGCTGCCCACTAATTGGATCTCTATAATTATTTCTGGCTGTTTTCGCATTTTGGAAAACAGCAAATTCTACATCCAGATAATTTTCCTGCGGCCAGATTAAATCCGGATCACGTGTTCCTTTATTGGTAATTTTCAACGGTATTTCATATTCGTAGTAGTTATCATTGTAATCTGTTCCTACACGGATGAAAGCGCTCACATCCCCATCGTTTAAAGGTTTCGCCTCATCTGCACTTTCTGCATGGATGAACATCTTCATTCGCTTATAAGCCCTTACATCATTCATGGTGGTTTTATAAGCTGCTCTTGCAAACCCTTCGCTCAGATTTTTTACAATAACTGATAAAGACTGTTCGTTTTGTCTGGTGTCTCCTCGGAAGTTAGAAAAATCCCGCTCTCTCTGGATACCTGGGGGAACTACATAAGGAATTGGTGTTCTTGTTCCGTTCTCTTCAATATTTACTGTACTTACTTCTAAAATTGACTGGTCTGGGTTTTGCGGGCCTAAACTCTCATCTGCTAAAACTCTATCTGCTCTGCTTTCTGCATTATACCTTCTCCACTCACCTCTTAACAATTGTAATTTTGCCAAACGAACTACAGCTGTATCAGCGAAATTGGTCATATACATCCTCATAAATCTTATAGATTTAAAGTCTTGTATTCCCCCAACAGCTTCTTTATCCTTATCTGCTATTGGTATTCTAAACTGATACCATTTTACAGGCTTGGTTGTCCCGTCTGCCAATTTAACATTTGCTTCTACCACATCGGTAATATAGTTTTTACCAACCTCCATGTCTGCAGGTCTCAGACTTACTCTATATTCATAATACTCGTCGGCTCTTGTAGAATTATTGTCTCTATTAATATCTTCCCCATCTGGTAAAGCGGTAGCGGCCGCATTTTCTATTCCCAACTTGTCCATGGCCTGTTGCCGCGTCATTGAATTTCCTTCAGTACCGTTAAAATTCTCATAACGCCTTAAAATACCGGCATTCATCTGATCTAATTGTGGTCCTCTGTAATACTCGAAGTCATCTGTAGATGGGTCTTTTCTCAATTTTTCGGCAGCATCCGGATTAAGCAAAGGTGCAATTTGATTCACCTGAGGACCAAAATGTTGTGCTTCAGAATCATTATCCAATCCATCTAATCCCACATCCTGTACTTGTCTGGCATTAGGATCATTATCAAAAGCATTGATTACAGGCTGTAATTTAGCAACACGTCCCCACGCTGTAGTTTCTGTTTTAGATGGATCTCCATCTGCGGGAAGCGCATTTTCTAAACTTTTTTGCCCATCTTTCAGAATATCTTCAGATATATTTCCCAGGTTGATATATAAATCTCCTCCTTCTGCGGTGGTATTATATACAAAGGGGTCCATCATCCACATTTCAACAAACTCAATATTTAATGCTTCAAAATCATTGGTTTCGATCTTGCGGAACATTCCTCCCCATTTATCTTTCGGATTGGAAAAAGTTCCATCGGGTCTCAATCCTGTCGAGATGTAGTTATAGGGCCCACGCAACATTGGATAATACGCCAGATTTAAGGTTGGTAATGTTAATAAACTACCTGTAGGAATTTGTTTAAAGGGAAAGACCTCGGTTTCCAGAACCTCCCTTACAAAATGGTTAGAAAGCTCCTCCTTATTATTTGCAATATTCGGTGGGGTAAACCCTCCGGTTCTGTTATAGAAAATAGGATCGATGGTAAAGAAAGACAGTTTTGCTCTGTTATAACCATATGCTAAATCGCTATTTAATTGCGCCTCTGCAAATCGCTGCGGTGTTCCGGAAATTTGCCATGCTATCGGACTTTTTAAATCGATAATGGACTTACTTCCTTCGAAATCGTCAATATAACTTGCTCCGCCAGAACCTCCATCTGAATTAATTGCTTTGGAGTGTCCGGGGTTAAATTTTGCAAATTCTCCTCCAAATGTAAATGAAGAAGCTTCTTTTGTAGAAATAAAAGGAATTTTATCAACTAACTTCGTTAAAAATCTGCTATTGGTATTATAATTCAAATCAAAGCCGTAAATGGTGTTGGAAATTGACTCTTCTCCAAAATTCACCTTTTGTGTTAATGGCGTTTCCTTAAGGCTCATAATGGTAGCACCCAAATTCAACTTTTCGTTTGCCCTATAATCAAACCGGGTTCCAAAGAGCGATTTTTGCTGGATACCGAAGAGTTCATTACTTTCCAGTCTGATTTTAATAGGCTGTCCGGAATTTAACAAGGCTTCATTTAGGATTTTAACCCTTCCAATATTATAATCTACGGTATAATCCGCTCCTTCTGTTAACTGAATATTACCTGCAGTTACCATTACAGATCCTTCGGGAACATTAATCGCATTCAGCTGAAATTCTGAACTTACCTGCGATTGATAGGTACCAGCAATAACATATCTATTTAAATTTGGGAAATATTGCTGCGCAATGGCCTTTGTAGAATCGTAAAGCGGTTTATAGACATATTTATCGGTCAGAGATTGATTATTGCCCAAAATATTTTCTAAATCCTGTCCAAAAGGCTCTATATAAGGAAAAACAATACGTCCATTTTGCGAATCAATCAGTTGTCCTTCCAGAAAATCAAAATAACCATCCGGTTTTTTGTCTTCCTGCTGATTCAATCTGTCTAAACCTAAAATCTGAATCCACATTTTACCATTTGCATCGGTTGCATCTTCAGTAAGCAATGGTTTTTCAAATCCCTGTTCATCCAAACGAAAGACATTGAGTCTGAAATCGTCTTTACTGATTTGATAAGCTCCCAAAGAATAAATGTTCTTCATCATCAAATCCCATATTGGCAAATCGGTTTTAAGGGTTTCGTTCTTCAACAATTTAGCATATAAAACCTCTGGAGTTGCCGGATTTACAGGCCTGTCAGTAGAAAGTTCACCCACCTGATATTCTCTGCCATTATAGGTATAACGATAAGAAACCGCTAAAACCTCATCAGCATTAAGAGAACTGTTTAATGAAATGTATCCTAATGTAGGGTTTAATGTATATTCTCTGTCATTCAGCTTTCTGGCATAAGTAATTTTAGCATAATTATCCGTCCTTCTTGTGCTTGCAAAAAAAGCGTCCAGATCATTATTATTCGTTTGCCTTGACCCCGAAGGGATTGCCGAAAGCAGGTTATTGGATTGTGCGGGGAAGTTAGGATCGGCAAAAGCAGAAGGCAAGGGACTCATGCCTCCCAAAAATACACCTCCCGGAATATTAGCAGGGCTATTAAATGGCGCATTTTCGCCTAAGTCCATAAAAGCAAGAATATCTCTGGAATCCGTTGTACTGTTACTTCTGTTAGTTACCCAAACCTCTATTCTCGTAATTACAATCCCTGATGTAACAATAGGCAAATTGGACATTGCCCTATTAAAATTGTCTCTAAAGTATTGTGCTAAAAAATAGTGTTTATTGGCTTCGTAGTTATCTGTTGTTAATCTAAATTCATTTTGCTGTGCCCCATTAGTAATGTTGATTTCCTTTGCTTGTGATTTTTGTTGAGAATAAATACTGGTAACTCCCAGTCTGCCAAACTGCAACTGGGTTTTTACTCCAAACAAAGCCTGACTACCAGAAATTAATGTTGTATTTAAAGGGAAGCTAACCATACCCGCTTCAAACTTCTGCAAAATTTCGTCTTTATACCCCGTATATTCTAGCTTAAGCTGATTTTCGAAGTCAAATTGTGCTTCAGTATTATAATTGGTTGTTATTTTCAGCTTCTCTCCTATATTTCCAGTTAAATTCATCTGGATTCTTTGATCGAAGTCAAAATTCCCCTGCACACGCTGTCGTTCGTTAAACAGCGGATTTTCATTTTTATTTATTCTGCCCGAAAAAGTTAAATCTGCCGTTCCCCTGGGTTGGATATTGATAGTGTTCCCTCCAAAAATCTTTTCAAAAGATTTACTTTTTACCCTTACAGATGGAATTATGCCATTCTCTGGCTTTTCCATACTGGTGACCACAAGATTGTCCCAATATTCCTGCTGAACTCTTTGTTGTTCTAATTTCTGATATTCACTGAAAGATAAATATTGTGCCGGGCGGTATTCTCTGGTTCCTACCATCTCTTTCACAATATATTTTTTTGTGATAGGGTCATAAGTTACAGTTCGCTTGATATTTTCCGGATTTTTCAGAAAAACACCACTTTTACCAAAAATAGGTGTCGTTGGCTCATCCTTAACCGGATAAGACATTTTAGAATCTTCGCTTTTATTACTCTGAGCCGTCGCATCGAAAAATGGTGTGATCAGAATCAGTGAGGCAAAAAACAGTCTTAAAACAAGACGGGTAAAATTATGTATCAAGAGGTTTTGGTTAGTTTTCAATTATAAACTCTTTAAAGCTACTTTTATTATTTCTTCAACCGACAAAATTTTATCCGATCCCTTTACAGCTGCTTCAACAGCCTTCTCAGCATTGTTTTTTACAAATCCGAGCATCACCAGCGCACTGATGGCTTCTTCTTTAGCTGTATGGTCTTGCCTGATAGCTATTAACGTTCCATCCCCACTTTTTTTCAGCTTATCCTGTAGTTCTATAATTAATCTTTGTGCTGTTTTTGGTCCTATTCCTTTGATAGCTTTTATTTGTGCGACATCACCTCTGATAATAGCTTCTTCGATTTCGACCGGAGAAATGGAGGATAACATCATTCTTCCTGTATTTGGTCCTATCCCATTCACAGAGATTAAATGAAGAAATAATCTCCGCTCTCCTTCTTCGGCAAATCCATACATCGTATGTCCATCCTCTTTTACATGCAACCAGGTATAAAGTTTACATCTTTCCTGATCTTTTACAAGTGAAAACGTGTTTAATGAGATGTTGATATGATAACCTATTCCACCTGCTTCTAAAACAATGTAAGTTGGACATTTATAAGCCAACTTACCGTCAATATATTCGTACATAAATTACACAACAATAAAACAAGATAAATATAAAGTTAATTATCTTTTCCTTGCTCATATATTTCTTTTTCTTGAACATCTACTACCGCTATAGTTACCATGTTCACAATTTCTCTGACGGAGCTTCCCAACTGTAGTACGTGAACTGGCTTATTCATGCCCAACAGAACTGGCCCAATAGCCTCTGCTTCACCCAATTCCTGCAATAATTTGTAAGCCGTATTTCCAGACTCTAAATTAGGAAAAACCAATGTATTAGCCATCTCTTCTCCTAATTTTGAAAACGGAAAATTTTCGCTAAGCATTTCTGAATTAAGGGCAAAGTTAGCCTGTAAATCTCCGTCTGCAATAATTTCCGGATATTCTGTATGAAGAATTTTCACCGCATCTCTAACTTTTTGTGGTATAGTCCCCTCATTAGATCCGAAATTTGAGTATGATAATAGCGCTATTCTAGGTTCTATGTTGAATTGCTTTACTGCATTATTTACCAAAACAGTAATGTCTACCAATTCACGGGCGCTGGGATTCACGTTTACAGTTGTATCTGCAAAGAAAATTGGTCCTTTTTTGGTAAGCATCATATACATTCCTGCAACACGGTTTACTCCTTCCATAGTCCGTATAATCTGTAAAGCAGGTTTTACTGTATCTACGTAATTTCGGGTAAGGCCAGATATCAATGCATCTGCGTAGCCAAACTCAACCATACTGGCACCAAAATAATTTCTGTCCCGCATATTTTTTCGGGCATCGAACAAAGTAATTCCCCTACGTTGTCTTTTTGAATACAGGTTTTGGGCAAATTCTTCTATCCACTGCTTTTCTTCTAACGGATCTATAATTTCTACACCCGAAAGTTCCAGAGAACTCTCTTTTATAATAGATTCTATAGCTTTTTTATTTCCCAACAATATTGGAATAGCTATGCCCTCTTCCTTAACTATTTGAGCTGCTTTTAATATTTTATAATGGTCTGCCTCTGCAAAAACCACACGTTTGGGCGACGATTTTGCTTTATCTGAAAGATGACGCATAATTGTATCTTCCAATCCCAACCGCTTTCTTAATTCGTCCTCATAAGCGTTCCAATCTGTAATTCTCTCCTGTGCAACTCCAGAATCTATAGCCGCTTTGGCTACTGCAGGTGCAACGGTAGTAATCAATCTGCTATCTACGGGCTTTGGGATGATATAATCTTTTCCAAATTTTAAATTCTTAGAATTATAGGCCTGATTTACAGCTTCGGGCACTGGTAATTTAGCCAGATCGGCTATTGCCTTAACTGCAGCAATTTTCATCTCCTCATTAATTGCAGTTGCCCTCACATCTAAGGCTCCTCTAAAAATATACGGAAACCCTAAAACATTATTTACCTGATTCGGAAAATCTGATCGCCCCGTTGCCATAATAATATCATTTCTGGTATCAATCGCCAGATTATAATCTATCTCGGGATTTGGATTTGCCATAGCAAAAACAATTGGATTTTTTGCCATAGAGTTCAGCATTTCTGCATTAAGGACATCTGCAGAAGAAAGACCAATAAATACATCGGCTCCCCTCATCGCATCGGCAAGAGTATGTAAGTTTCTCTTTGTTGCAAATTCTCTTTTTATACCGTTTAAGCCTTCTCTATCCAACCTGATTACTCCACTACGGTCCACCATTACTATATGCTCTGGTTTAACGCCGAGAGAAATATATAAACGGGTACATGAAACTGCCGCAGCACCTGCTCCGTTAACAACGACCTGAATATCTCCTATTGCTTTACGTTGTATCTCACAGGCATTTAACAAAGCCGCTCCAGATATTATAGCTGTTCCATGCTGGTCATCATGCATCACCGGAATGTTCATTACTTCCTTTAACCGCTGCTCTATCTCGAAGCATTCGGGAGCCTTAATATCTTCCAGGTTAATTCCTCCGAATGTAGGTTCCAAAGCTTTTACAATATTCACAAACTCATTTACATTCTTCACATCCAGCTCTAAATCGAAAACATCAATATCCGCGAATATTTTAAATAACAGACCTTTCCCTTCCATTACAGGTTTTCCGGCTTCAGGACCAATATCGCCAAGTCCCAGAACTGCAGTTCCATTACTTATTACGGCTACAAGATTTCCTTTTGCGGTGTATTTATATACATCTTCTTTTTTTTCGGCAATTTTCAGACAGGGTTCTGCGACTCCCGGAGAATAAGCCAGTGTCAAGTCTCGCTGAGTACGGGTTGGTTTAGTTGGTACAACAGCTATTTTTCCGGGTCTACCATTGGCATGATAGTCTAGAGCATCCTGCTTTTTTGTAGTTTTGCTCATATATTGTTTTGTTAAAAATGCCTTTCTATGAGAGAACGCGAAGTTTACATATCTAATTTAATCTTCAATATCTCTCCTACAGACAAATTATAGTCTAACAAATTATTCCACTCTTTTAATGCTGCAACAGTAACTCCTTTGAAGTTATTCGCAATGGAAGACAATGTGTCTCCAGCCTTAACAACATAAGTTCGGTAGCTATTGTTCTCTGCTTTTTTCTGAGTGGTTTGTTCCTTAATTATTTTAATTTTCTGTCCGGGTACTATCGCATTGGTTTTCATCTTATTCCAAACCTTTAAATCCTGAACTTCTACACGATAGGTATTGGCGATAGTTCCTAAACTTTGTCCCTTTTTAACCACATGATGGATTTCTTTTTTTGCAACAACAGCAGGCACTGTTGTTTTAACCGATGCGTACACTAGTTTTGTTTCCGCCTCAGGGTTTAGCACATCAAATAAATGTGCATAGGTATAAAAGTCTACCTTAGGTATAATCAGTCTTTTTGGATCCTGAACGGTGCCGTTAACTAAATTTTTTTTGTAGGACGGATTTAAAATCTGTAACTCCTTTTCTTCTATCCTCAATACGTTTGCTAAACTTGAGAAACTAACGCCTCTATTAACATAAATGGAGTCGATATCAATTTTAAATGCCAGTTCGGGAATTGATTTCACATCCATATGCCTATCGAAATAATTCATCATGTAAGCTACTGCAATAAATTTAGGAACATAATCTCTGGTTTCCTGAGGTAAAAGGTGCCTGATATCCCAATAAGTTTTTACGGTTCCTGATATTTTATCCAGAGCTCTTTTAACAGCCCCCATTCCGCAATTGTATGACGCCAGCGCCAGTAGCCAATCTCCAAATTCGTTATAGGCATCCTGAAGATATTTGCATGCTGCATAGCTGGAAGTAATTGGATCTTTCCTTTCATCTACATAACCGTCAATATTTAAACCATAGCCTCTTGCTGTGGTATACATAAATTGCCATAATCCTGTAGCACCCGAACGTGAAACAGCATGTGGGTTTAAAGAAGACTCTACAATTGGGAGATATTTAAATTCTTCAGGGATATTCTTCTCTTTAAGGGCCTTTTCGAAAATTGGAAAATAATAATTACCCAAGCTCACCATTCTTCCAATCTGTTGCGTCCGTTGGGCTATAAAAACATCTATATACGATTGTACATAAGGATTATAATCTAATGAGATTTCCGAATTTAGGGAGTCTAACCTATATTTATAAAGCAGATTGGCATCATACTTAAAAAGTTCGGTATTTAAATTTATTTGGGGGTGCACAAATGAGGTATCTGTATTCACAAGATTCCTGATTACCCTTGATTCTGCAGGAGTTAGTCTACTCACGTAGGCTGTGTCCCTTTTTATTTTATTGTTTTGTGCATAGCCATGGATAAAAGCTAAATTGCAAACAACAAAAAACAGAGCGAAAGTTTTTGCCATTCTTCTAGTTTTTTGCGGCTCTATAAGCCTATTTATATTTTATTCTTTGGCTCGCTGACCAAAATTATTTCTCTAAATAGTCTTTTGAAAAAGAAAGTAATTTGTCTTCTTCAAAACTTTTCCCCATAATCTGTATTCCTAAAGGCAACCCTGTTTCGGTTATTCCACAAGGAACAGAGATTGCTGGCAGGCCGGTTAAAGATGCTATAACGGTAAAAATATCCGCTAAGTATGATTCTAAAGGATCTGTAATTCTCGCACCAATATCAAAGGCAGGGCTTGGGGTTGTTGGGGTTAAAATAAAATCATATTCCTTTAATATATGTTCTATTTTGTCTTTTATAAGTCTTCTTACTTTTTGTGCCCTTGCATAGTACGCGTCATAATAACCTGCACTTAAAACGAAGGTTCCCAACATAATTCTACGTTTTACTTCGTCTCCGAATCCCTCACTTCTGGACAATTTATAAGTACTTTCCAAATCAAAAGCCTTTTCACTTCTATGTCCATAGTGTATTCCATCGTATCGGGAAAGATTTGACGACGCCTCTGCTGTTGTTAAAATATAATAAGTGGCAACAACATAATCCAGGTATTCAAAAGAAACAGGTTCTACCGTATGTCCAATAGCCTTTAAATGCGCTATCTGTTCTTTTATATTCTTTTTTATTTCCGGATCCAGCCCTTCGGCATTTAAGGTTTCTTCTATATAAGCAATCTTTTTGGGAGTGGCTTTAGATAATTCGCTATACTGCGGAACTTCTTTACCAGAAGAAATGTTATCATTTTCATCTCTACCCGATATCACTTCCAGCAAAATTGCCGCATCTTCTACGGAACGGGTTATAGGACCAACCTGGTCAAAAGAAGAAGCATAAGCAATAACTCCGTATCTTGATACTCTGGAATAGGTTGGCTTTATGCCTATGACACCACAAAAAGCCGCTGGTTGGCGAATAGAACCTCCTGTATCTGTACCTAAAGAGGCCAGACACATATTCGCCTGTACAGCTACGGCAGATCCCCCGGAAGATCCTCCTGATACCTTTCTTGGATCAATAAAATTCTTTACCGGACCATAATAAGAGGTTTCATTAGAGGCCCCCATTGCGAATTCATCGCAATTTAAACGTCCTATAATGATCGCATCTTCTTTTAATAAGCGTTCTATTACAGTTGCAGAATATACAGCTGTATAGTTTTCCAGCATTTTTGAAGAGGCAGAAACTTTATGTCCCTTGTATGAAATATTATCTTTTATACCAATAACCATTCCCGCCAGCTTCCCGGCAGTTCCGTTTGTAATTTTTTCCTGAATGGATTTGGCTTGTTGGATACTTTCTTCTGTAAAAACTTCTATAAAAGCATTTAAGTCGGAAAACTGTTGAATCTGATGTAAATAAAAATCCACCAGATCCTCCACTGATAATATACCTGCTTTTATATCAGATTGAATATCTTGTAACCTGTTGTAAGTGTATGTTTTTTCTGCGAGCATTGTAAAAATAAGAGAACTTTCGGCTGCCTTTTCAGTAACCGAAAGCACATATTAAAATAGTACGATAATGAAAAATTAATTCTTATCGTCCTGATTATATGTTTTTTCTTCTTTTTCTATGCCTTTTTGGCCTTCTTTAAACTCTTTCACTCCTTTTCCTAAACCTCTCATTAGTTCAGGAATTTTTTTCCCTCCAAACAACAATAATAGTGCTACTACTATTAATATTATCTCTGGTGCTCCTAATCCCATTTTCTTATATTTTTTGATTAAATTAATTGGTATTTATTCTGCTGTTTTGTTATTCTCTTCGTTTTCCTGATATCTTTTTCTTTCTTCCTCTTCTTCCTGTTTAAGCTCTTCTTCTGCAGTTAACGAATTAATGTTTCTGTGAATTTCCCTTTTTACATCATCAGAAGCGTCTTTAAATTCCCGGATTCCTTTTCCTAAACCTCTTGCTAATTCAGGCAGTTTTTTACCTCCAAAGAGCAATAAAACAGCAAAAACTATAAGTATTGTTTCCTGCGCTCCTATATTTAAAAACAAAAGAGTATTCTGAGTCATAATCACATACATAACGCAAATATATATTTATTATGATTTTATTTCCTGTTTTATTGAATTTAATTTGCCAGCCAGCTTCCCGGATTTTGGGTTTCCATACCTTTCCACAATTCGAAATGAATTTCTGAAATTCCATCTTCATCTGAAGCTACCGTTCCGATAGTCTGTTTAGTTCCTACTTTCTGCCCACTGGAAACACTAATAGATTTTAAATTCTGATAAATAGTAAAGAACTCTCCATGTCTGATCATTACCACATTTTTACCAGCGATTTCAACAATACGGCTTACCGTTCCTTCGAACACGGCTCTTACCGGAGCATTTGTGTTTGCTCTTATTGTCCAGCCATTATTTTCTTTAGTAATATTTCCAATTTTCTGGGTACCATAAGATTCTGTAATAACTCCATTTGCAACTGGCCATGGCAATCTTCCTCTATTACTTACAAAACCGGCCGACAATTTTGCTGCTTCCGGAGTAGCTGCCAATACGGAAGATCTGCTTGTACTTGTTGTTGCCGCGGGGGCCTCTTTACCTTCTGCTCTGGCTTTTGCTGCCGCTGCCCTGGCTTCTTCTTCTGCCTTCTTCTTCGCTAAAGCTATCTCTCGTTGGATTGCAGCCCTAATTGCCCGATCTAACTGTGCGGCAGCTCTTTGCTTTTGCGACAGATCTTGTCTAAGTTTTCTTTCCTGAGAGGTTAGACTTTTAATCACTTTGGATTGTTTATTCTCTGCCTGGCCTAATACATTTTTCTCTTTTTGCTGATCTGACAATAAATGAGATTTTTCTGACTTATTTTTATTAAGCGTTGCTACTTTATTTTTAAGGGCGGCTTGAGTTTCCTCTATATACTTAGCTTGCTTTACCCTATACTCGCTAAATTGCTGAAGGTACTTTAATCTTTTATAGGCCTGGTTAAAATCTTCAGCAGCAAAAACATACATCAGCTTACTATATGCTCCCTGATTTTTTTGGGCAAACCTGATCATGGCAGCATAATCTGTTTTCAATTGTTTTAACTGGACTTGCAGAGAGCGAATATTATTCATATTCTGATTGATTTCTCCATCAAGCAATCTTACTTCGGAATTAATGGTCCTGATTTTTTCTTCCCGAAGTCTTATTTGTGCTTTTAATGCATTTAACTCCTTTAAAGTAACCTTCTTACTTGTTGAGGTCTGTTTTAAAGTATTGTTTATCATCTCAATATCTTTATTGAGCTGAGCCTTTCTTCTCTCCAGTTCTGCTCTTGTTTGCGAAAAAGAAGAACCATATATACCTAAAAATACAACTGTTAATGCTAATCTTAAAAGCTTCATCCTTACAAAGGTATCTATTTTTTTATTCTATACGTGTAAATCTTTTGGGTATGGTAAACGGATACTCCAATGGTATATTAAATTGCGGATTTTGATATTCCAACCCAATTTTGATTTCCTTCGATTCTATTTGCAACGCGATTCCTATTTTAAAAGGAACCAGTTTTCCTTCTATTTGCGTGTAACTATCGTAATTGATATTTAGCGATTGTGCAGGCATTTGTTTTTTTAAACTTAAACTCTGGGGTTTAAATAAAGAAGAGTAGACGCTCTCGAACATCAGGTCTGCTGAATTTCCTTTTAATAAAAGTAATCCGTTTTCTTTTGTTATCGAAGGATCAGACTCCAGAAATAGATCTAAAGAATTCCCTACCAGCATAGCTTCTAAAGCCTTAAAATCTATTTGCTTACTGGTATATCTGTGAATAAAATTGAATGGGTAAACGGCATATTCACTGGTCATTCTGTTCAAAAGTCTCACACTATCAGGTGTAATTAATACTCTAACGGCTTCCAGTCCTGCCACATAAGTTAGGGATACCCAAATAATCCCGCTCTTTTTGTTTCGAAGATTGAGCGTTACGTCATAAACTTTCCCGTCTAAAGAAAGATTGGTTTTTGCTTTTGCTGTAAAGGTTTCATAATCTAACTGGGTTTTCTTTAAATCATTCGTAGAGATTTCATTTTCCTTTACTATTTTCTCTTGCTTTACCTCTTTTAGTTTCTTTTTTGTGGCACACGACCAAAAAAGTGGCACAAACAGCAAAATCCAATATTTACTCACTATATTTCTTTTCATTGATTTTTCTCTCTAAAACAGCACTCTCTTCTCCTAGTTCTTTTGCTTTTTTCCAATAAGAAACAGCAGATTCCTCGTCTTTCAGGTGATAAAGAATATCGCCGTAATGCTCTAATAAAACCGCATTTTTTTCTTTACTGGCATTTATTGCCTTCTCTATCCATTCTTTTGCCGCCTCATATTTCTTTTGCCTAAACAATATCCATGCATAAGTATCTAAGAAAGAAGCATTATTTGGACTTAGCTGATTAGACTTCAGAGACATCTGTTCTGCTTTATCTAACCTTTCTGTCCTTAACGATAAATAATACGCATAATTGTTTAAGGCATAAACATTATTCGCATCCAAAGCAAGTGCCTTCTCATAGGAATCTGCAGATTCTTTATATTTTTTCAGCCCTTGATAGGCATCTCCCAGACTACTATAAACCTGTACTTTCATGCCTTTTTCCAGGTCAAAATTCAGCGCATTATTAAGATAGGATATCGCTTTTTCATTTTCTTTCATCTGAGAAAGTCCAATAGCGACGTAAACATAAATACTACCGCTTTGCGGAAAATAAGTTAAAGCTTCCTCTCCGGTTTCCACAACGCCTTTCATGTCGTTAAGGCTAAGCTTAATCCTCACCAGCTGATCCCAAACAGCATAAATATTTTTATTTAGCGCAATAGCTTGCTGATAGGCTTCTCCTGCTTTTTGATATTCTGTTTTCTGGAATAAAACATCGCCATAAATAGCAAAAGCTTTTGCTTCCTGCGGATATTCTTCAGTTAATATAAACGCTAATGTTTCGGCATATCTCACATATTTCAGATCAGGGAAACGTGAAAAATAGCTGATAATAATTTTAATTTTCTGATCAATATTGATTTCCGATACCCTAAATACCTGAGTCAATTCTGCAAAGGCTTCTTCTGTTTTTCCTTCCGAATTATAAATGTCCGAAAGTGCCAGGTTTACATATCCATTTCCCGGATCAAGCTCTTTTACCTTCTTATAAGTTTCTAGCGCCTTTTCTTTGTCTTTGTTATTAAAATACAGATCGCCTAAAAGTATATAATATCTAAAATTAGTCGGATCTAATGTTATCTGCTGTTTCAAATCGGTTTCTGCCGATTTGAAATCTCCCATTAACCGATAAATTCTTTGCTTGCCTTCCAACGTTTCCAAACTGGCTCCTATATTCTTTTCTATCTCCCGATATTCAGACAATGCATCTTCTGGCCTTTGCAATAACATCAAAGTATTGGCCTTCTCTAAACGGTACTCGGTTCTATCGGGCGACAACTTTATCAGCTCATCAAGTGTATAATTTAATAAATTATAATCTTTTAATTCCTGATAGATACTTGCCGACAGTACCCAATACCATTCGTTAGCAGTATTAATTGTAAGCGCTTTTTGTATACTTTCTTTAGCCAAATCGTATTCCTTATTCTTGAAATAAATTTGAGCCATTTCGTAATAAGCGTTATGCTGTTGGGGATCTACAGCAATAATCTGATTAAAATTGTTTAATGCTGCCTTTGTTTGCTGATTTAGTTTATTCTGCAACCCAGAAAAATACAGGTTTTCTATAATAAGGCTATCTGCAGCAGAAATGGGTTTACCTGCAATAAGTACCAATTCCTGTTGTGTTTCCTTCTGCTTTTGAGAAAAGCTTCCGAGACATAAAAACAGGAATGCACTTAACAACGCGTATTTTTTCAGAATAAACCTCACTTCTTAATTGACTTTAATAAACGGAAATTAATTCACTCCAGTATGCCCTAAACCTCCTGCACCTCTAATGGTTTCGTTAAGCTCTACAGCTTCTTCCCATTCTATTGTAGCATGACTAGCAATTACCATTTGTGCAATTCTGTCCGCTGGCTGAATAGTATATTCTTCTGACGAAATATTAACTAAAAGAACCTTCACTTCACCTCTATAATCCGCATCTATTGTACCCGGGCTATTCAATACCGTAATCCCAAATTTATAGGCTAAACCGCTTCTGGGTCTAATTTGCGCTTCGTAACCTTCGGGTAATTCTATGAACAAACCAGTTGGAACCAATTTTCGTTCCAAAGGCTTTAAAGTGATTATTTCTTCAATGTCTGCTCTTAAATCCATGCCTGCAGAAAGATTGGTTTCGTAGTTTGGCAAAGGATTTTTGGATTTATTGATGACTTTAATTTTCATTATTTCAAAAATATCTTTTTTAGATTTTCTTTTTCAATATATAAAATTAATACTGTAAAAATGACGAACAACAGATTCCCCCAGATAATGTCTCTATTTAAAACTACAAATGAGATATAAACCAAAATTGTCGCAACTGCAATATATAGCAAGTCTATTTTTATCCTGTATGGAATAGGATAATGTTTTTGCCCCCACAGATAGGAAAGAATCATCATCACACTGTAGGCACATAAAGAAACCCATGCTGATGCGATAAATCCATACATCGGTATGAATACGACATTAAGCACAATAGTCAAAACGGCTCCAATTCCAGAGATGTACAATCCATATTTTGTCTGATCGGATAGTTTATACCATATAGACAGATTCATGTATATTCCAAGGTTAAGATATCCCAAAAGAAGGATAGGTACTACATATAAACCATCCCAGAACTGCTCTCCTATAAAATATTTTAAAATGTCAATATTTGCAATCAGACCAACATAAATCAACACCAATGCTATTATGAAATAACTCATAATCAGCGAATAAGTTTCTTTTGCGTCTTTATTTTTAGAACTGCTGAAGAAAAACGGCTCGGCACCTAACCTAAATGCCTGAATGAAGATATTCATGAATATAGCCAATTTAGTGCAGGCGCCATAAATACCGACTTGCTTATCACTAATAGACGGCGGTAACAGCTTTTCCAGAAAAATTTTGTCGCTATTTTCGTTTATGATGAAAGAAAGATTGGCAATAAGTACCGGCCAGCTATAATGAAACATATCCCAAAGCAATCTTTTATCAACTTTAAAAGTCAATTTCATAAGTTCTGGCAAAAGCAAAGCAAAAGTCAGTATACTTGCCAACAGATTTGACCAAAATACGTAGCCTATCCAACCGGGTTTATACCAACTTGCAAACCACGTAGCCAGCGGCCAATTATTTTCTATAATTAACGGAACGGCAAACAGAAAGAATAAGTTAAGCCCGATAAAACTTAAAATATTCACTAGTTTTATAAATGCATATCGAAATGGCTTCCCTTCTGCCCTGATCCTGGCAAAAGGTATAACGCATAATGCATCAAAAGCTAAAATGACGATAAAATATTGAATGAAAGAGATATAATCCTGTAAAGATGTTGCTTTTCCGGATTGCATCCATTCGGCTATCGGCCGTATAAATAAAAAAGCAGTTCCTACAAATATTAAAGCTATAAATGCAATTACAAAAAAGGTATTATTGTATACTCTTTCCTTATCTTCCTTTTTATTAATGAACCTGAAGAAAGTTGTTTCCATCCCAAAAGCCATAATAGCATTTAGAACAGAAGCCCAGGCATACATAGTTGTAAATACCCCATACGCTTTTGGTGCATATACAGTTGTATAGATAGGAGTCAGAAAGAAATTAAGTATTCGCGAAGCGATAGTACTTAAGCCGTATATAGCCGTTTGTCCGGCGAATTTCTTTATAGAAGACAAATCTTATTTCTTTAAGACTGCAAAATTACTATAGTTTTTTATTTCTATATCTTTAATTTCAATGCTTTCTACATTAGCTTCATCAGGCCCCGACTTACACCAATCTATAAAAAAATTCAGCATCATGTCGTCACCTTCTGCTTCTATGTACACTGTTCCATCCGGTTGGTTCTTAACAATTCCTTTTATAGCCATTTGATCGGCTACTACTTTTGTTGAAGCCCTAAAAGACACTCTCTGAACTTTACCTGAAACAATAATTAAACAAGCTTTCATCTATTAAAATCAATTAAATGATAAAAGTCAAGTTTTAAGTCGAAAACAACAAGTATTAAATCAATTTTACCACCTCAGATTTGTCTGTGATGTGCCCATCTTTAAAGTTTGTAATTAAATTTAAGCCTGGTTTTTTTCCTTTCTCAATACTTCCCAACTCTCCTTCCCATCCAAAAAATTTAGCTCCGTTTAAAGTTGCCCATTGAAGCATTGTCTCAAAAGAAATTTCTGGCCTGCTGTTTTTTACAATTTTCATTTCTTCTAAAATACTCAGTGTTTTATTAGAAGCCAGGCTGTCTGTTCCCAAAGTTGCCGGGAGTTCAGATTTTGTAAAAAAGTCGAAATGGGGAAGCGTGTTTTCTATGTACAGGTTAGCACCCGGACAAAAACACCAATAAAAACCATGATCGAATCTTTTCAGCATATATACATCTTTCAGAGAAGTAAAGGTATTGTGAACCAACAATATGTTTTGGTTTTGCGGAAAAAGAGGCACCAAAGCCTGTAAAGTATTTTTAGACATAGCTACAAAATGGTCTATATTTATACCTAAATCTTTATAAAAATCTACAAAAGCTCCCGTTTTATATCTATACAACGCATTCTCATCGTCATTTTCCTGATTGTGTATGCTGATTAAATTCTTATGGGTCTTACAATATTTTCTGAAATTTTTGAGAAGATTCTTTGACAAGGTATAGGCTGCATGCAGTGTAATAGAAACCGAGCCGGCATTAGCAAATTCAGACTTCATAGCATCTGCTTTTTCTACTAATTCATCGGCAATGTTCGGGTCAATTCCCACCATTTCTATAAATGTATGGTACTTGATATTACTTTGGGCTTTTATATCTGCAGAAATAGAAGTATTGGAAATGTCTCCCACAGCTACAATACCATTCTTCTCCATCATTTTATCTGCCTCCTTCATAGCCGTTATTATCTCCTTTTCGGAGACATTCCGCAATGCTAATACCTTTTTAATAAAGTTTGGCAGACCTTCTTTTTCTTCAATTTTCCCTTTTAAATGAGATAGTTCAAGGTGACAATGGGAATTAATAAAACCCGGTACAATTATTCCTTTATGATGTATTATACTTTTATCATTATCATCATTATAGCTGGATACAGACAATATTCTGCCTTCATCATCCGTTACTACCAAACCATTTGGTATTGGGGTTTTGCCGTCTACAGTAAAAACGTAATCTGCCGTAAATTTTTTCATTTGAAAGGATTAACTAAAATCAACAACATTTTTTTAACATTTAACTTAAGATATTGTTTAGGGTAGCTACAATTATAATCCAAATATTATTCCGTAATTTTGCAAACGTATGAACACAGCGTCAACAAAGTCTGATATTCGGAGTTTTTCGCTAGAAGATTTAAGATCCAAATTTATAGAATTAAATGAAAAATCTTTTAGAGCGAATCAAATTTATGAGTGGTTATGGAAAAAATCAGCTACTTCGTTTGATGAAATGACCAATATATCAAAGAGTTTAAGGGATAAACTTAATGAGATTTTTGTCATCAATGCCGTAAAAATAAATAGCTCACAATTCAGCTCCGATAAGACTATAAAAAATAGTTTTGTACTGCATGACACGCATTTAATTGAAGGTGTTCTTATTCCTACACCAGATAGAATGACTGCGTGTGTATCTTCACAGGTTGGGTGCAGCCTTACCTGTAAATTTTGTGCTACGGGTTATATGGATAGAAAACGTAATTTAAATGCCGATGAAATTTATGATCAGGTGGTCTTGATAGATAAGCAGGCTAAAGAGAATTACGGCATTCCGTTAACCAATATTGTGTATATGGGTATGGGCGAACCATTGTTAAATTATTCCAATGTGCTCAAGTCTATAGAGAAACTTACTTCGGAAGATGGCTTAAATATGGCTTCAAAACGTATTACGGTTTCTACTGCAGGTATTGCAAAAATGATTAAGAAACTTGGCGACGACAATGTAAAATTTAATCTCGCATTGTCTTTACATGCAGCCAATGATGAAAAACGTAACGAGATTATGCCAATAAATGAGCAAAACTCTTTGAAGTCTTTGGCAGAAGCACTTAAATATTTTTATTCCAAAACCAAGAACCCCATAACCTACGAATATATTGTGTTTAACAATTTTAACGATGGGATTGAGGATGCGAAAGAATTAGCAAAATTTTGTAAGCATATCCCTTGTAAAGTTAATATTATAGAATACAATCCCATTTCATTTGCGGATTTTACTAATGCCGAGGAAGATAAGATTGAGGTTTTTGCAAATTATCTAAAAAAGCAAGGTGTTACTACCAATATTAGAAGGAGCCGGGGAAAAGATATAGATGCAGCCTGTGGACAGCTTGCTGTTAAAGAAGGAGCTAAATAATATTAGCAGATTTATTCTTAACTTAAGAGAATGAATCTGTTAAATAGATACCTTTTGGATTTTAAATCTTTATTTTTCCCTAAGCTTTGTAATGGCTGCAAAACCATGCTTACGACCCAGGAAAATTTGGTTTGTACGTCATGCATATACAATCTTCCTTTCACTAATTTTCATATTCATAAAAAAAATCAATTAGAAAAGACATTTTGGGGAAGAGCAAATATTCAAAGTGCATCAGCTTATCTCTATTTTAAACAGGGTGGAATTGTTCAAAATCTCATGCATCAGTTAAAATACAACAATATGCCGGAACTTGGTATTTGGTTAGGTGAAATGTATGGTAGGCAACTGGTTAAATTTTCCGATTATAGTGATTTTGATGCTTTAATCCCTGTACCTCTGCATAAAACCAAGCAAAGAAAAAGAGGTTTTAACCAAAGTGAGCAAATTGCCATAGGCCTTTCTAACATTTTAGGTATTCCGGTTATGACCGATGTTTTAAAAAGAACCAAATATGCCGACAGCCAGGTTCAAAAAAGCAGAATATCCAGATACGATAACCTTAAGGCTTCTTTTACAGCAAAAAATGAAATGAATATTAACAAAGCTATCCTGGTAGATGATACTATAACTACAGGAGCGACACTGGAAGCATGTTTTCATGCACTAAACAATGCCGAAATAGACAAAATTTCTATTATGGGAATTGCCTACACCTCTTAACTGAATTTATATTATTTTTGGTAAGTATGAGATTACTTACACTCTTTATATTTATACTGGCACTATATTGTACAGCCTGCAAGGACGACGCTTCTGTGGGAGAAAATTCCGAAGCCAGACTCTTCTTTTCAACAGATTCTGTGCTTTTCGATACTATTTTTACGGATAAAGGAAGTACAACGAGGACTATTAAAGTTTTCAATTATAATAAGCATAAAATAATAATTAATGAACTGGCTTTATCCGGAGGTAACACATCCAGCTTTAAAATAAATATCAACGGTTTAACAACGAACACTCTTAGTAACATCGAAATTGCCGGCAACGACTCTATCTATGTATTTGTTAAAGCTTTTATCGACCCTAATAGTTCAGATTCTCCTTTTCTTATAGAGGATTCGCTGTTAATGACCTATAATGGAAGAAGGCAGAAATTACCTTTAGTTGCTTACGGCCAGAATGCGATATATATGAGCGATGAAAAAATAAATACAAATGTTACTTTTCAAAAAGGGAAACCTTACGTCTTTTATGGAAACAACACGGTAACCAACGGCACTGTTCTCTCACTAGATCCCGGAACAAGAATGTTCTTTCATAAAAAAGCAAAGCTTACTATAAACGGGAGTTTGCAAGCTAATGGAAACTTAAACGATTCGATTACTTTCGCCAGCGATAGAATGGAGAGAATTTACAGAGATGAACCGGGGCAATGGGAAGGACTTCATTTCACCAGCAGATCGATAGATAATCATCTTAATTTCTGCATCATTAAAAATGCGCTTACAGGAATTCAGGTAGATTCTTTAAGCAGTAACAACAACACTAAGCTACTACTTACCAACTCTATTATAAAAAATCATCAGGTTGCAGGTATTATTGCAAATAACGGAGAGATTACCGGGATTAACAACCTGATCTTTAATTGTGGTCAGTTTTTATTATCCTTATCAAATGGTGGAAAATTCCAGTTTTATCAAAACACTTTTGCTGGTTACAATTTTAGCATGTCAAGGAATACTGCTGCTATTTTTATTTCTAACAGCTCGCTCTCCGGAAACAATACTTTAGATTTAAGTGCAAATTTTATTAATAATATCATTTGGGGAAATAACAGAAATGAAATTGAGTTGAAAAAAACCGAAGAGAAACTCTTCGATGTAGAATTTAAGAGCAATCTTATTAAAACTGACACTCCAGATCAAATACAAGGAAACAATAATGTATTCAATATTAATCCTTTATTCATTAATCCAAGATATGATATCTTTCAGTTAAGTCCTGAAAGTGCTTTCTTACAATATGGGGAAAACATCAACATTCCGAAATTCAATACATTTATAATGAAAGACTTAAAAGGAATAGATAGATTGTTTCCTTCTACTTTAGGTTGTTTTCAAAAAAATTGAAACCTTTTTGCTCTTTTATCTGTATAAATACTCGAGAGCGTTAATTTAGATTTGGACTGGCGACAACCGTTCTGGTTTTAAGCCAGTCCTTTCTCTTTTCAAGTATGTACATTTGCCATGAGCTTATCTATCTCACGTAATAACACATCTACTCTTAGTGGTTTAGATTGGTAAGAAGTAAAGCCACTATTTAAAATTTCCTCTATATCTTCTGGTAAAATTGAAGCGGTATTAGCAATAATTGGTAACTGCTTAAAGTATATATCTTCCTGAGACCTTACACGAGTCACTACATCAAACCCATTCATTACAGGCATATTTACATCCAATAAAACCACATCAAATTTCTTGGCAAGTATTTTTTCTAAAGCTAATGTACTATTTGTTTCAAATTCCACATTATTGAAATATTTTGATAATACTTTTCGAGATATCAAGATATTGATTTCATCATCATCAACAACAAGTACTTGTATTGAACTCTTTTCCATATTCTCCCCTTTTCTTAGTTTATACTCAGAACACTATAAATTTGTTTCAATTCTATTGAAAAACAAAAAGTCCCTGAATTAATTCCAGGGACTTCAACTATTTATATCGTAATAACTATTTACTGTACAAAGGGAACGCTTTCATTAATGCATTCACTTCCTGTTTGATCTCTTTTAAACGGTCTTCATTTTCATAATTATTGATCACATCATCAATGAAACCAATAATTTTAACCATTTCTGTTTCTTTTAGACCACGGCTAGAGATAGCTGCAGAACCTATACGAATACCAGAAGTTACAAATGGCGATCTCTTATCAAAAGGAACCATATTTTTATTAACAGTAATGTCTGCCTTACCCAAGGCTTCCTCTGCTGCTTTACCTGTAATATTTTTATTCGATAGATCAATTAACATCAGGTGGTTATCTGTACCTCCGGAGATTAATTTATAATCACGAGCAACCAGTTCCTTAGCTAAAGTTGCAGCGTTTTTCTTTACCTGAAGTACATACTCCATATACTCATCACTTAACGCTTCACCAAAAGCAACTGCTTTAGCAGCAATAATGTGCTCTAAAGGCCCGCCCTGGGTTCCAGGAAAAACTGCACTATCTAAAATTGCAGACATTTTTCTTATCTCTCCTTTTGGTGTAGTCAATCCCCAAGGATTATCAAAATCTTTCCCCATCATAATAATACCACCTCTTGGACCTCTTAGTGTTTTATGAGTAGTTGTTGTTACGATATGACAATGCGGAAGCGGATCTGCCAATAAACCTCTGGCAATTAAACCTGAAGGGTGAGAAATATCTGCTAAAACCAAAGCACCAATCTTATCTGCTACTGAGCGGATAAATACGTAATCCCAATCTCTGGAATAAGCAGAAGCACCACAAATAATTAATTTGGGTTTTTCTCTTAAAGCTACCTCTTCTAATTGTTTATAATTAATTAAACCAGTCTCTTCATCTACTCCATAAAAAAACGGTTGGTATACTTTACCAGAAAAGTTTACCGGAGAGCCATGAGTTAAGTGACCGCCATGAGACAAATCGAAACCTAAAATCTTATCACCTGGTTTTAAAACAGCTAAAAATACTGCTGTATTGGCTTGTGCTCCGGAATGTGGCTGAACATTAACCCATTCTGCATTAAATAGCTGTTTAGCTCTTTCGATAGCAATATTTTCAATTTCATCAACAACTTCACAACCTCCATAATAACGTTTTCCCGGAAGCCCTTCTGCGTATTTATTGGTCAAAACAGAACCAGCAGCTTCCATAACCTGCTTGCTAACAAAATTTTCGGAGGCAATAAGTTCTATGCCTTGCTCCTGTCTTTGCAACTCTTCGTTGATTAAATCAAAAATAATTTCGTCCTTTTTCATGAAATTTTTTTATATATTGCTATCGTTAAATTAAAATAATCCTTTTCAGATTAAAAGTTTTTTCTAATCTTTAGGGACTTATAGCATCCGCCTTTTAAAAGACAAATTTAGAATTTTATATGGATTTTTAGATTAAAAAACTATAAATGAACAAACTGAGTTTTGTAATTGTCGGAGTTGGAAATATAGGTTCAAAATATGCCAAGATTATAAAATCTTTGCCTGATGCAGAATTGATAGCCGCTGTAGATACTGATTTTAACAAACGTAAGAATCTTATCGATTTAGTACCTTTTTTTGTTTCACTGGAAGATTTCCTTAAAAATAAAATCCCTGCAGATATCGTATGCATTTGTACTCCAAATGGCAACCATGCTCAGCAAACAATAGACTGTCTGAAAGCGGGCTATCATGTAATTTGCGAAAAACCTATTGCATTGAGTACAGATGATGTTTATAGCATGATGGAAGCGGAAGAAATTTCGGGCAAAAAAGTATTTGCGGTAATGCAAAACAGATATAGCCCGGTATCTATCTGGCTAAAAAAAATACTGGAGCAGAAAAGATTGGGCGAGCTACGCTATATTCAAATTAATTGCTTCTGGAACAGAAATGAGAAATATTATGCTGAATCTCCCTGGAGAGCTACCTCCAATTTAGGTGGAGGTCCATTATATACACAGTTTAGCCATTTTATTGATTTAATGATTTGGCTATGTGGCTCACCTGTAGATATCTCTTCCGAGACGTTTAATTTAAATGATACTGTAAAAACCGAGTTTGATGATAGTGGGAACATTAAATTTAAGCTAAAAAATGGCGGCCGAGGTTTGTTTAATTTCACCAATGCATCCTGGAACACAAATATAGAGAGCAGTTTAACAATTATCGGAACGAAGGGGAATGTAAAAGTTGGAGGACAATATATGGAAAAGCTGGATTTTATACAGGTTGAAGACAAGATAGACCTACCTGCATTTCAGGAAATATCACATGCCAATAACTATCATTTTTATAAAGGCTCAGCAGATAAACATGACGAATTCTTAAAAAAGGTAATATCATGCATTTATGAAAATAAGAACCCGGAAATTGGTCTGAAAGATGAATTACATGTTATTGATTTTATTGAGCAATCTCTTCTTTATTTACAATCCAGAAGTTATTAAACCCTAATCCAATTTGAATATTAATCAATTGTTGTTGCAGCATTTCTAAAACAGCCAAAAAATTGTAAACAAACTGAACCTTATCTTTTGAATGCTGTACAATATTTTTAAAATCTAATCTGGCATTGATGTTTAACAACTGTGAAATAACCAGCTTTTGTTCTTCTATCGTATATGGATATTTAACTACAGTATGTTTTACTTCTTCTGAACGGATACTGTAATTTCTCATCATGCGGTGATAAACTTTCAGCAATTTGTACAAATCAAAGGTTGCAAGTTCTTCTCCAGAATTCCCCGTTTGTTCAAATCGCTTCACATCCTCCACGATATTTCCTCTTCTCTCCTTAAAAAACCTGTCTTCTTCCAGGAGCTTAAAAGTCTCCGTAACTTCTTTAAAGCGTTTGTATTCTATCAATTTCTGAATAAGGTTTTGCTTTAAATCAATTTCATTACCCTGTTCATCTACTTCCACTCGCGGCAACAACATCTTTGCTTTAATCCTCATCAAAGTCGAGGCGACAAAAATAAACTCACTGGCCAGCTCCATGTTTAATGAATTCATCTGGTGAATATATTCCAGAAAATCATCCGTAATTTTGGCAATAGGAATATTATGGATATCCAATTCGTCCCTTTCTATAAAGAAAAGGAGCAAATCGAAGGGTCCTTCGAAAACTGGTAATTTAATAGAAAAATTCTCTACCGCTTCCATTATTCAGCCGCAAATATAGATTGTTTTTATTAAGCTTAATATAGTTATCTTCAAATCATAATCTAAAACATATCACATGTTTAAGTCAGGAATTCTTTTAAATTTGTAAATTATTTTAATAGAAAACATGGAAGTAAAGGCGGGCAAGCTACTAACTCAAATCAATACGCCTTCTGATTTAAAGAAATTTAAGGAAGAAGATTTAGTCGAAATTTGCAAAGAACTTAGACAATATATTATTGATGTGGTATCTGTAAATGGTGGTCACTTTGCATCTAGCTTAGGTGTAGTAGAACTTACCGTTGCTTTACATTATGTAATGAATACGCCATACGATCGTTTTGTTTGGGACGTAGGTCATCAGGCATATGGTCATAAGATTCTAACAGGCCGCAGAAATATATTCCATACCAACAGGATATACGGAGGGATAAGTGGTTTCCCAAAAAGATCAGAAAGCGAGTATGACACTTTTGGGGTAGGGCATTCTTCCACTTCTATTTCCGCAGCATTAGGCATGGCCGTGGCTTCACATCTGAAAGGAGAAAATGACAGACAGCATGTCGCTATCATTGGTGATGGTTCTATGACTGCAGGAATGGCCTTTGAAGCATTAAATCATGGTGGTATTGAAAAATCAAATCTGCTGGTTATCCTTAATGATAACTGTATGTCGATTGATCCAAATGTAGGGGCACTTAAAGATTATCTTACCAATATTACTACCAGCAAAACTTATAATAAATTTAGAGATGACGTTTCTGCTGTACTTACCAAGATTTCCGAATTAGGACCAAATGCACATCAGATTGTAAAAACCATAGAAAAGACTATTAAAGGCACTTTATTGCATAAAAGTAACTTTTTCGAGGCTCTAAACTTCCGTTATTTTGGTCCGATAGACGGCCATGATGTTAATAATCTGGTTAAAGTACTTCATGATCTGCGTGATATTCCCGGTCCAAAACTTTTACATTGTGTAACGGTAAAGGGCAAAGGTTATACACTAGCAGAAAAAGATCAAACCAAATGGCACTCTCCTGGTCTTTTCAACAAAATAACAGGAGAAATAAAAAAATCTGTACAAAAATCTCCGCAGGGCCCAAAATATCAGGACGTATTTGGCAATACTATTGTGGAATTAGCTGAAGACAATGAGAAAATTCTAGGTATTACTCCCGCCATGCCATCGGGCTGCTCGCTCAATATCATGATGAAAGCTATGCCAGACAGAGCTTTTGATGTTGGTATTGCAGAACAACATGCAGTAACTTTTTCTGCCGGATTGGCCACCGAAGGTTTTATTCCCTTTTGTAATATTTACTCGAGCTTTATGCAAAGGGCTTATGATCAGGTTATACATGATGTTGCCCTGCAGAAGTTACCGGTAGTTTTTTGTTTAGACAGAGCAGGCATTGCAGGTTCCGATGGTCCAACACATCATGGGGCTTATGATCTAGCTTATTTCAGATGCATTCCCAACATGATTGTTTCTGCTCCGATGAACGAAGAAGAGCTGAGGAACCTGATGTATACCGCTCAATTAAAAGATCATGGCGGTCCGTTTTCTATACGCTATCCAAGAGGAAACGGTGTGATGCCAGATTGGAAGCGACCATTTCAGGAAATTCAGATCGGAAAGGGCCGTAAAATTTGCGACGGTGAAGATGTTGCAATTCTTTCGATTGGACATATTGGTAACGAAGCTGTGAAAGCTTGCCTGGAATTAAATCAGGAAGGGTATTTTCCTGCTCATTATGATATGCGTTTCGCAAAACCTATAGACGAGCAATTACTACATGAAGTTTTCTCCAAGTATAAAAACATTATTACTGTTGAGGATGGCTGTATCAATGGCGGAATGGGAAGTGCTGTTTTGGAATTCATGGCTGATAATAATTATACTGCACATATCAAACGTCTGGGTATTCCAGATAAAGTTGTGGAACATGGAGAACAACCAGAACTTTGGGCAGAATGTGGTTATGATTCCGTAGCTATAATTGAGGTTGTTAAAGAACTGGGAGAAGCGAAGATTACCAAGGAAATGGCAGGTTAATTAAGTTATAAATTTCTCAGTGTTTAATGAGAACCTGCAGTGTGTATTATTAACTATTTAGAACTAAGTCTACAAAACGCTTTGCAATAGCTTGTCTTGAATTTTCTTTAAGCATATCTTCCGATTGTTGAATATCAGTAGTTTCGCCATTTTGGAAGCGGCCATACAGGTCTTCTAAAACATGGATAACCTCTTGTTTAGAATTACACACAAAACCTGCGTTGTTATGCAGAATACTTTTTTCTAAGTCTCCGTTATCACTTGAAGGCAATAAAATCGGTTTTCTAAAAAATAAATAATCTGCTTGTTTGGAAGTAATAATACCTGACCGATCACTATATTTTAAATGCAGGAAAAGATTGGCATTGTTTAAATAGGGTAAAAGCTCATACTTTCTTAACCTTTTTGTAATGGTTGTTATTTCCGACAAACCGAACTCTTCAACTTTATCTTTTAGTAAAGGGGAATAAAAAGAGCCTAAAAACTGAAGTTTTATTGTTTCGCGGGACTTATTTGAGACAAAATCCCGTAGCGCTAGGAAAAAAGCATTATCCTTTAATTGATCATTATAAACAGTCCCTGTGTAAACTATGTTAAAAGTTCTATCCTGTTTTTCCATAATGTCGGGCTCTCCATAATTACTTCCATTTGGTATTACATGAATTTTATGTTGAAATTCTGACGGAAAATAGCTCTTTAAGGTTTCTGATACGGTGGTAATTAGAGAGGCTTTTCTTAATAAACTCTTTTCCGTATTCCTTAAGATCGCTCTTTTTAATTTATAAGCACTTTTAATACCTTGTAAATTTTGATAGCCATAAGTCCATGGATCTCTATAATCAAGAACAAGTTTAAAATTTAAATGACGGGCCAATTTATGGGCATATTTAAAAATCCCATACGGAGCTCCGGAAGTTATAATATAACCATCCTTATTATTTTTATTCAGTGTCTCTATTAAACTAAGGTCTCTTGGTGTTAAAGTTTCCTCCCTAAATAATAACTGATAAACGAAATTAAGAGATTTAGATTCTGATCTTAACACCAACTTTTGTAAAGTCCCTATTTTAGGTTGAAATATTTTGACATGTTTGCTTATAGATTCTTCCAATTTATCTATGTTTCCAATCTCACATGAAACCGTATTAGATCTTTCTTTCAATTGGAATTCTATCACTCTAACATTAATATCACTTCTCTTAACAAGATGATCTACTAATACTCTAAACCTATTAGCAGAAGTAGTATTTTCAAAAAAATCATACGTGAATAAAATGACATCTTTAGTTTCTTCCATAAGACTAAAAATCATCGTAAAAACTTCTGAAACTGCTTCTTAGCCCAAAACTTATAATTCCTGTTTTAGCACTTCCTAATTCATTAGTTTCATTACGTAAAGCAGAAGCAATCTCTAATCTTAAATTATATTTTGGATTCAAAATATAAGCAACTTTTCCTTTTGCAAAGAACAAATCTGTAGCTATTCCATTGCCTACTTTGCTTCCATAATTCAACGATCTGTCATCATAAGAAAGAAAAATATTCTTTCCATAATTTTCACCCGCCGGATCCAAGCCATAGTAAGCATAAAGCAGTTGCCCGGAAAAATCAAATCTTTTATAGCTATAATTGAGCATACCCACAAGCTCTCTAAAATTTGCCCCGTACGGATGCGCCAGTGGCTGGTTATAATGTCCATAGTTAGAGACCCTATCGAAATGTGCATAAGTATAAGGTCTCGCCGTGTTAAATTCTCCCAAATAGTTCAGGTTTTTTATCCCAAAAAGATCTGAACCCCTGAATCCTAACTGCAAAGCCCATTTATTTGCCCAATAGCCTTTATTAGAGAAAAATTCTTTAGCGGTAAATTCGTCAATCATAAACTGCCCGTATATGGCGGTTTTTTCTAATAACTCGTACTTAACATTAAGGCCCAAACGCATTTTATCGGGAGACGTTGAGTTTGCACCTTCAATTGGCCTCAGAAAAACGAAAGGATGAATATAGTTAAAATCAAATCCACGTTTGCCTTCTGGTTCAGCATCTGCCCAGGTAATTCCCTGGAAAAAACCAACAGACCATCTATTGCTGATGTTCCAGTCCAGATAATGAAAAGCTCCCCATTTCCCTCTATCCCCCAACCGCCTGTCATTTGTTAGCCTGGGAGCACCGGGATCCAGCATATAGGCATAAACCGTTTGATACTGGAGGTTCCCTAAACTGGCCCTCAACCTGAAAAAAGAGTAATTTGCCGCAGCATCAGACAATAGCAAAGACCTATACCCATCGCCAATAAAATTTTTATCATAGCCCAGGGCGAAATTCAGATATTTATTTGGAGTGTATGACAATAAAGCTGTAGCGTAAGCCCAGTCTTTTTCCAGCTTGCCTAACTTACCACCAACCTGTCCTGGAATAACCTGATTCTGATCTATGAAATTGGTTATATAGGTAGGAAATACGCCCTGGTTCTCATATCCGCTGGTATAAAATGAAAATTTATTACCAACTTTCACTCCAATTTGGTAACCTCTCGTATTCAACCAGGTACTTCTATCTAAATCCTGATCGTATCCAATGGTAAAATCGGGTAAAAAATCGGCATAAATTTGATAATCGTCTTTATTTACCTCAATTAAGTGCTGCTGAAACAGCTTTCTCCCCAACCAGGTTCGCCTTAAAGAGTCTCCCGTAAAAGAAACAGAATCGACGGCATTCTCAAGCGACTCATGATCTCCATAAAAAGGTTTTATCGCGCTGTGAAAGCGTCGCGTTTTATTGTATACCTGAGGATTATATTTTTGATAATGATCGTAAGCGTAAGGTAGAGTTACATTTTCTGTTTGTGCGAAACTTATCGACGAAAATCCAAACGCGGCACTTAAAAGAGCAATATATTTATACATTTACCAGTTCTAATTCTTTATCTAACTCTTCGTAGGTAGAGTTATTGCTTTTAAATTCAGGTACTATTTTCTTCATAAGCCTTACTACGTCTTTATCCTGATATTTACAAGCCAGCGTTACCAGATTATTGATATCAATACTTACCAATTCATACTCATGAGGAACTACTTTAGCTATCATAATTTTTTCATGATGGGTCGGCAGGGTATTTTCTCTATCATTTAAAAGTTCTTCATATAACTTTTCTCCCGGTCTTAAACCTGTAAATTCTATTTTAATATCCTGATTAGGGATAAAACCTGATAAACGGATCATTTTCTTTGCCAGTTCAACAATCTTAACAGATTTGCCCATATCAAAAATATAAATCTCTCCACCGTTACCCATAGAACCAGCTTCCAGCACCAATCGGCAGGCTTCTGGTATGGTCATAAAATATCGGGTAATATCCGGATGAGTTACCGTAAGCGGTCCGCCTTTTTGTATCTGATCTCTGAAACGGGGAATTACCGAACCGTTAGATCCAAGCACATTTCCGAAACGGGTAGTAATAAATTTTGTGGTGCTTTCCTGACCATTTTGCAGGCATAAAGAACGAAATAAAGATTGTACGTAAATCTCCGCTATGCGTTTAGAGGCTCCCATAACATTAGTTGGGTTGACCGCCTTATCCGTGGAGACCATTACGAATTTTATTGCACCATGTTTAATAGCCAGGTCTGCTATGTTCTTTGTTCCGCCCACATTTGTACAGATGGCCTCGGAAGGGTTATGTTCCATCATGGGTACATGTTTATAAGCTGCCGCGTGATAAACATAATGCGGTTTAAAAGTTTCAAAGAGGCACTCCATTCTGTCTCTGTTCTTTACGTCGCCTATAAATGCGATAAAATTATCAGAAAGGTTATTATCCTGAAGTTCCAGCTGCAGTTCATGAAGAGGTGTTTCCGCAATATCATTTAATATAATCATCTGCGGATTAAATTTGGCTACCTGTCGAACAATTTCGCTTCCTATAGATCCTGCAGCACCAGTTACCAATACTCTTTTACCTGAAAGCTGTTCATTCAATACCTGTTCTCCTATAACAATAGGATCCCGTTCCAGCAGATCCTCAATTTTCACTTCTTTAATCTGATTCGCTTTTACTGTTCCCTTTACCCAGGTTCTTACCAGAGGAACGTTTAATACGCGCACATCGTTATCAAGACACAGGTCCACTACCTTATTTTTTTCATCTGGAGTCATCCGTGGCGCGGTAAATATCAGGCTGTCGATCTTCTCTTCATGCAATATACGTTCTAGAAGACTTGCATGATATATTTTTACATTGTCTACAACCTTTCCACTTTTGCGATGATCGTTATCAACAAATGCAATCACACTCATGTTGATCTTCGGATCTGTATCTAAAGCCCTCTTAGTGGCTATTCCGGTTTCTCCGGCACCAAAAATAATTACCCGTTTTTTATCAAGTCTTAAATTTTTGATGTATACAAAGAAATACTTTACCAATACCCTATAGGTAATCAGTGTAACAAAGCTGCACAGCCCAGTAATTACGATGACTACATTAGATATAAGCAAATCTTTTCCTAAAGAAAGCGAAACTATATTGGCCAGAATAAAAAGTCCGTTGCTTAACGAAATACTGAACAATATCCTGAAGGAGTCCTGCGCACTTGTATATCTCACTATTCCTGCATAGGTCTTCACGTTAAAAAAAACGATACAGTTGATAACACTAAATATTAATATATTCCTGCTCAGTTCCTGCAGATCTATATGATTAATGGTAAAATCATATTTTATAAAATAGGCTAATCCCATAGAAAAAGCACAGCACAGCAGGTCCAGGCAGAATATTAACCAACGAGGAACAATGTTTATTCTTCTAAACATAATTTAATTCTGGTTATAACGCGACAAATATACCTATTTGTTTATTAAAATTATTTCCTTTGGTAAACCTTAGGAATCTTATTTATTACAAACAAGGTTTAAATATGTTTTAAGCTTCAGCTGAAGGTTCCTGAAAAACACAAGAAAAGATGAGGGTATGGGTAAAAAAAGCAATTCACGTATCCATGATTTTTTACCGATTGAATCGGAACTCCATAAATTAAAAAGACATTTTAATGCTTTTAATTTATTCCCGCTTCTATTGTAAGCCATTAAAAGGCGTAATTTAAAATTGTCTATATAAATTTCATCAATAGCAGACGGTCCTTCATTATCCAATTTATGGATATATCGTTGTGATACGTTTATTATCGAACGCTGTATTTCTTCAAAAGCCGAATTATCGTTATGTCGGTAAACATTTCGGACTGTTTCTTTTATTATTACTGCCTGTTCCCCTCTTATGGCATTTAACAGAAATTCCCAATCCTCGGCAAAATCAAGATTTTCATTAAACCGAATGCCCTTCCTGATCAAGTCGACATGTAAAATATGATTTCCTATATTCAATACCATTTCCTTAATTTCTTCAAGAAACATGTTCTGAATAAAACTATCCCTTCCCCTCGTATAAATCGTATATTTCTTATTTCCCTTAATCTCAAACAACCTATACCCTCCGGCGAATATATTTATCTGAGGATATTTTTCCCTCAATCCGATCAAACGCTCAATAGCTTCCGGCTCTAAATAGTCATCAGAATCCAGAAACATCACAAAATCACCACTAATATATTCAATACCAATATTCCTTGCTGCAGATCGGCCTTTGTTAGTTGCCAGGGGTATATATTTTACACGGTTATCTGAAGAGAATGGCCCCATAACTGCTTCTGTGTGATCAGTAGAACCATCATCCACTACTATCAACTCCAGATACTCATAACTTTGATTTAGAACACTGGAAATCGCCAGAGAGACTAATTGCTCCCTGTTATAAGTAGGAATAATAATGCTTACTTTGTATTTATGCATCAGATAATACCTTCGGTTCTTGCTGGCTAAGTATATTGCCGTAATAGTCTGGTGATCCCCTCCAGTTTCAGCCTTAAAAGTACATAAAGAATTATAATTATGGCAAATAACAACACGGAAATGCTGTCACTTGTATATAGTAAAGCTAAATTTAATATTATTTGTAACAAGGCATATATAAATGAAACCTGTACATGCGTCAATTTGGTCTCATTAGCCAGATATTGATAGAAATGCGAACGATGGGCCTCAAAAATGTTTTCCTTTCTCGCAATTCTACAGCAAATTGTTGCTACTGCATCCAAACCATAAATACCCAGCAGTAAAATCCATTTGAAATCCTGAGTGTACAAAATCAGCTGTAATACCAGATAAGAAATCAGTAAAGCTATACTGATACTACCTACATCCCCCGAGAATGCCTTAGCCCTCTTCCTTAAATTAAAAAAACCAAAAACAAGCAATGAAGCTAAAATTAAATAGTAGATCTCCCTATAAAGCAATTCTATTTTTAAATATTCCTGGATAAGGCAAATGCTTCCAATAACGGTTAAAGAATAAAGTACTGTAATACCGTTAATGCCGTCCATAAAATTGTAGGCATTAATAACTCCTATAGTGATTATAAATGCCGATGCTATAAAAACCGCGAGATAGTCTGAGCCAAAAAAATCTAAAAAGGGTGATTTACACAGAAATAAAACCATTGCCACTGCTGTAAAATGAATTAAAAGCCTGATCTTATTGCTAATCGTCATGACATCATCTAAAAAACTGATAGTAGCAATAATCAATACCGCAAAGGCAAGCAGATACAATTCCGGCTGCCAAATCACTATACCGGCTGTTATAGCCAGTGGAAAAATTATTCCCCCTCCTCTCAAGGTAATTTTGGTATGTGAACTGCGTTGGTTAGGCTTATCAATAATATTAAAATGATCCGCCAGATTGAAATAGACCAACTCCAACAAACAAAATACAACAAGTGCAATCAGGAAGACCATCATTTTCAATAGTTTTAGGTCGCGAAATTAATTGTTTTACCTGATTTAAGGAAACATTTGTCCTTGGTTGTGATGAATTGGAAAAGTCCGAAGTCGGATGTCGGAAGACCGGAGTCGTGTAGTCCATAGACAATAGTCGATAGTCCATGGTAAACTCTGCTAATGGCTAGTGGCAAAAGGAATCCCCCCTCGAGAAACCCCTTCCTGTCCGGAGTCTTGTGTGTTTGAATAGCGCCCTGGAAGACTGCGGATTAATCAATAAAAAAGAGTCTCTGACTCGGATAGAATGTACTTAAGGAACAAGGAATAAAGAACGAAGGATAATATACCAAAGGCATCCCCGCTGGCTAATGAACCAGTGAACTAACTAGCGACTAGTGAACTATCATACTAATCTCAAAACAAACCTTATATTTGTTCTGTTAACTCTAAACTAAAACTCAAATATTAATCATGAAAGTAGGAATTACCTTTAGCGCTTTTGACCTGTTCCATGCCGGACACGTAAAGATGCTGGAAGATGCAAAAAGACAATGTGATTATTTAATAGTAGGATTACAGGTTGATCCCACTTTAGACAGACCAGAAAAAAATAAGCCTACACAAACCGTAGTAGAAAGATATATTCAGCTAAAAGGCTGTAAATACATAGACGAAATTGTTCCTTATGTTACTGAACAGGACCTGGAGGATATTCTGCAATCTTTTAAGATAGATGTCCGTATTATTGGCGAAGAATATCAGGATAAAACTTTCACCGGCCGTAAATATTGTGAAGAGAGGGGCATAGAGCTGTACTATAACAAAAGGGAACATCGCTTCTCCAGTTCTGGCTTAAGAAGAATTGTAGCCGAAAAAGAATTGGCTAAAAATGGTAAAGAGGCTAAATAATTTCATTGCGGTGAGCGGAGGGATGGTTTGTGTCTAAGAGCGAGGGGGCAATCTCTGTGGTTCATCGTCTTTCGTTTGTCGAATAACGAACAACGGAAAACGACCAACGAATAACTGGAGCGGGTCAGGTTAGGGCCCGCCTGCCGGACGGTCAGGCACTCGAAATCTGATTAAGTGCCATAAAAGAAAAGTGAAAATAGTACATCCTAATATGTCCTTCTACCTCTGGGAGAAGGTGCCCAAAGGGCGAATGAGGGTCATTCTGAACTTGATTCAGAATCTGTTAGCCCAAGGAAGAACAATACCTGGGGCATATGGAGACTGTCGAAATATATGCAATGGACTAACAGGGGAAAAGCTAAAAGCATTCGGCATTACCGGGGTCTTCTTCCACAGACGCTATGGGATTTCTATCAAGGCAGGGTCTTCTGTCAGAAAGACCCTGCGCAAAAACTTCGGCTCCTCTCTCGAAATCAACGCAATCTCAATCTAAACCAAAAAACAAAAAGATTAAGAAAAGAGGCAGGATATACCACAGCGGCTTTAGTCTCTTATTCTTCTGCTTCTCCGTGGTTAAAGAATGAGACTGACTGGCCTGATGATGGATTTTAACATTCCTTTTCAGTGAATCTCTGGTAGATTCTATTGTATTCTTGTCCCACATTTCCTGAATGTGCTCCCGAAATCGCATTCTTACATTCAATTTCTCCGGCTTACTTAAGCTACTATCCGGATGCCAAAACACATCATTAACCACAATTTCCAGATCTTTTAAGATATTCCTTTTAATAATATTCCGCTCTTCTTTAGCAATATAATGTGCTGCTGTTAAATATCCGCTGCTGTCCTTTTCCACGTGAATCTCTTGTTTCAGCTGCTTTACATTTTTACGCATTCCACATGAAAAGCATACTATCAATAAAAATAAACAGCACTTAAAGCCCATGTAACACCTCCTTCCAATCTACCCAATTGGCAACCGCAAATATGCTATTTACCAGACGTCGCTTTCTATAAACGCCATCACCGTCTCTGCTACCCGCCTCATTAGTATTCCCCTCAACCGTAACCACAAGCTTATCATTCCATTCGTCCACAAATCCGCAATGCGCTATTCTTCCTTTGTCTGTAAACCAAATTGCGAACACATCTCCTTTCTGCGGAACCACTTTCTTATTTTTAGGTTGCCAGATAACTCTGTCTTTAGGAAATAAAGCCGGACTCCAGGCCGACCTGGGATTGATAATATCCGCCTTCCCCAGCACCCAACACACAAAAGAAGCACACCAGGCATCTCCTGTTCTATTGCCGGTATAAGCAAGATAAGTTTCTACCTGTTCTCCGTCATTCCTGTTGGAAAATTCTCTTACCCCAAGTTCTGCTAAATATATTTGTCTTAAGAATACCCTTTTAGAATTCTCCGTATTGGAAGTACGGATAGTTAAAAGGTTGTTGTAATCATGATCCGATAGCTGTGATACTATCGGATCTCCTTTACTTACTATATGACCGCCATAAAAGTAAAGACAAAGCCATATAATAAAAATAGATAGAAAGACAGATAAATAATTACTTTTTGCCATGATAAAAGTGATTTAAAATTACGTTCAAAATGTTCTATGGAATACTCGCCGAGTACTGGCCAAACATGTCGTATTAACCACCATGTAAGCAACTTAAATAACAGGAAACCAAATATCGCCAATAAAATGGCAGATAAAATTCCCATATCTAAAGGTGCAGCGGTAAAGTCCACCCAGCGCAGTACCGGCGAAGAAAACAGGAAGAGCATCAGTACCAACATGATCAATCCATGCTCTTTATTGTAAACAATTTCTGGCAAACGCCATTTCTTTAAGCCATAGGCTATCATAATATTAAAATTTAAAGGTTAATAACTGAGCCTGATGTAATAAGATTTCGTTGGTTGTTAATCCATATTAGTTATTAGCTGATATGAATAACAACCTTTCTTAACCGTCCTTGAGGTTGTCTAAAAGCAATTAAAACACTGATAACGAACTCCATAAGTACCGCCTACAGGATGAGCGGTAATTCGGAAAACCTTCGATTTTTGTCATTGCGAGGAGCTACGACGAAGCAATCTCTTGCTGTAACGTCATTTATATTGATTTATATTACAATCCTTGCCTACTACAGGCCAGTAACCTCAGGGCGACAAAGTTCTGTGTTTTTAAACAACTTATATGTCTAAGCTGTCTCTTTCATTTTAACTTGACGCGGATGCACGCAAAGTAGGATCAAAGTGGCAAAATTGGCAGTTTGGGCCTTTTGGACAACCGTCTCATTCTACAAACATAATTTAAACCAAACCAGCCTTAATATCTCATACGAACTACTCGCTTTTTAAGCACCGCTTAAATCACCAGACCCAGCCAGATTAATAATTTACTAATCCAATTTTTAAGCACAAACCACACTTCCCAGATATATACTATCCGAAACCCGTGTACCATCGCTGTAGCGCAGAAAAAGAAAGCACTCCAAAACATCGTTGATATAGCCAGGAATCTCAATAAGCATACATTTACTATCTAATGAGGAAGATTCTATTTCCCAGCATTCCTGTAGTGGACTGTACATGGCAACAATTACTTCGGCCGGTTTCAATCGCTTTCTATTGGTCCAGCGCACAGCAAAAGTCCGGTCTTCAATCTGTTTAATCGAAGCTTCTTTAGGAGCCGTCAATGTTCCTGCACTCACTTTCAAACGTGTGTAGGCTATAAAATGGTCTGGATATTGGCCCCCTATAACTTCATTTATCAGATTTTTTACAGTCAAGGCGGGTGCAATATGCTCTTCGCTACCCCTGGCTAATCTAACAATCCGGCCTGCCCGTGAGAGAAATCTATTAGCCATACTAAAACGAGCCTGGGCCGCTTTCTGCGATGCCGTAGATTTACTGGCCGACCTGGCCTTAGGCGCTGCCTTTACTATTGTTCCATTAACTCCTGTAGCAAACACGAAGTCGCCAAGCCTGCCAGACAATCCATCGAACAAACTACCTGGTTTTACTCTTGCCATGATATTTTTATTTGAATTTTAAGAAATTGGATGTCTAAGAACCGCTCTGTATTTTTTATAGCCATCCGGCTGGGAGAACCCTACATCGCTGGAATCAGGATTAAACCTCCGCTTGACACCTAATACAAAGAACGGCACTTTAGACATCCCTTAAATTAACCTGAGTATCTCCCAGATAATATCAAAGTACTTGATACTAACTACTTGATACCAGATACTTAATACTTGATACTAGATACTTAATACTTGATACTAGATACCTAATACCAGCTACTCAAAACTACACCATCACCTCAGCAACGGTCTCATTACCCGGCTGGTCATAGGCTTTTATAGTCACCATACCACCTGCGTAAGATGGATTATCGGCAGTAGTAGTATATACCCAATCGAGTCCATTTTCAGATTGTTCTGCTTCACCACTTTCAATCAGGTCTCCTCCCGCATCACGAATGCTAAAGTTTACAGAAGCCACTCTGAAATTATCAATAATGCTCGCCACCAGTTTCTGACCTGTCTGCCCGGTGTAATCAGCAAATGACAAGCCTTCTTCTATTTCAGGGCCTTTCAGATAATCGGAAAAAGCCACATTAAAGGCACTTTGGCCATTCTTTGCCGCCTGTTCATATTCAGCTTTCCGGCTAAGGTCTTTAATAATATTGGTAGCATAAACCACCGCTTCCCTAAACACTTTTCTCACTTTAAGCATAGCTGTAGTGGGAGACTTTGTTGATGGCTTTGGCCGATTGGCAACAATAGTTTTTCCGGCTCTCTGTCTAAAAACCAGCAGGTCACCTATCAGTCCGCTCAACCCATGAGTTACCACGTTTCTTTTCGATTTTGCCATTTTTAAAAAATTTAAATGTTAAAAAAATAAACCTTGTCTTTGCTTGTCTTATACCGGTATTTCGCATTGACAGATCAAACATAAATAGCTGATTTTTAATTTCATACACCCGAAAACCAAAAAGAGCATAATAGAACAAAATGCAACATATACAGAACAAAATAGAACATATGGAGAGGGTGGATTCGCCTGTACCTGAGGTTGCTTTTGACTGGAGAAAGATTAAAAGAGAATTTAGACGTAATTCGCTCACAAACTAATTAATTACGAATCACCCTATTTGCTAAAAAACATCCTTCGTTTAAAGATGCTTTAAAGCTCCTTTGGAGATGCTTCAAATAAATGCGATTAATCAGGCGTTTTTCGTTCATGGCCTATCGTTTTTCGTTCATCGTTTTTCGTCCATCGAGTAACGAAAAACAAGAAACGAACATTGAATATCGACCAAGCCGCTACAAATAACCCTTCGACTTGTCATGGCGAGGCTCTCGAACCATCAGGGTGACACAGGACTATAGCTCTAAATCAAATGGGTGTCTAAAAATCCTGTTTTATTAACTAATCAGTAGTGACTTTCATATTTTGTCATTGCGATGAGCCAAGACATGCCTTGTGTGTAAGAGCGAAGTGGCAATCTCTGTTGCTCATCGTCTATCGTTTGTCGTCCGTCTATAAACGAATATCGAGTAACGAAAAACAAGAAACGACCAACGAATATCTGCC